>Ga0207681_10000007_pt1 | contig 483669 bp, 365 predicted proteins | sample KBSS53metaG_FD_184324 | JGI IMG/M metagenome (GOLD analysis project Ga0207681, IMG submission 184324) | Switchgrass rhizosphere microbial communities from Kellogg Biological Station, Michigan, USA - KBS S5-3 metaG (SPAdes) (version 2) | ecosystem: Host-associated > Plants > Roots >...
GTCCCACACCCGCAGAGTCCCGTCTAAGGAGCCGGAAACGGAGATGACCCAGCGACCGTCCACCACCGCCACTGTGTCGACCCCACTCGAGTGTCCTTCGAGGATACGGAGGGTCTCGCCGGTTTCTAGGTCCCACACCCGCAGAGTCCTATCGAAGGAGCCGGAAACGGCCCGGCGGCCATCCACCACCGCTACCGCGTTGACCCAACTCAAGTGTCCTTGGAGGGTGCGGAGAGTCTCGCCGGTTTCCAGGTCCCACACCCGAAGAGTCCCGTCTTCGGAGCCGGAGACGGCTCGGCGGCCGTCCACCACCGCCACCGTTTTGACCCAATCCGAGTGTCCTTGGAGGATCCGGAGGGTCTCGCCGGTTTGCAGGTCCCAAACCCGTAGCGTCCCGTCGTTGGAGCCCGAGACGGCCCGATGGTCATCCACCACCGCCACCGTGGTAACTGCGGCCGAGTGCCCTTCGAGGATTCGGAGAAGGGGGCCTCCTGGTTGAGTCAGACTCCCCTTTCTCGGTCTGAGTTGAGACTGAGCTCCTGCAACATTCACGAGGTACTCAATGTCCTTCCCTGGGAGACCCATCAGCCGGCCCAAAAGCTGTGAGGCGAGTTGCTGGCGGTCTCGTGCAATCACGTGCGCCGAGAGCCGGAGAGCATCTCGGATTAATAGGAGCTCTCGTTCTTCCTGGACAAAGGGTTCGTAATCAGCCATCAACGCGTTGACGTCCGTGGCATTCAGCTTCGCTTGGAGAAACGGTAAGTCCGCCAATAACCGCCTCAGCTCCTCTTTCCGGTTCGCTCCAAGGAAGTGGCCTGCCAAGTTTCGCCAGAGATACCTCTCCTCTATCGGCAAATCGGACCACAGTCCATTCGGGGGCTGAAAGGTGTCGAGGAGATGACGATGGAGAGCGGAGACCCCTTTCCCTAGTTTCTCGATTAGGACTTGACGAACCACGTCGTGAAGCCGGATAGTCCCATTTTTCCGGTCAAATCGAAGGAGGAGAGAAAGATTATGGAGTCTTTTGCAAAACTCCTGGCCTTCTCCAGGAGCCAAATTCCAGAAACGCTCCAGGAGAGGAATGGGGATGTCGGTGTCTTCGGGAAAGACGGCGAGTTGGAGATACCGCTCCGCCTCTTCTTTGGAGAGACGTCGGATGCTGACTGAGATTGTCTGATTCGCGGCGGCATTACGGTCCTCTTCGCACTCTCGATCAAAGGCGGAGAACCCCTTCGCCTGTAAGGCCCTCTCGATATCCTGTAGAGCTTCTTGAAGAGTAAACCCATCCTGCCTCACCAGCTCCTGTAACTGCCGGTTGACCAGCTTGAGAAGGAGAGGCCATTCTCCCAGCCGGGCGGCCAGATATCGGATATCTTGTTCCTGTCCGTCAGGCAATCCAATCCTCAAAAGAGACACCGCCTCTTTAGAGACCATGGCGTCCACTTCGATCGGCTTGGAATTCGACGGCAGAGTATGGCTATTCCGGGTCGTAATGAGAAGGGCGGCTCTATTACCAAGTCCCTGGAATGGAGTTACGTCGGCGGAATTCCAAACGTCATCAATAACGACCAGCGCCCGTGAACTTCCCAGCAACTCCCGAAGTCTCGCGCCAGCCGCTGCTACGGTTTCAAAGGCAGGGGCTTCTTCCCGCGTCCACCAGCGAATGAGGTCCCGGATTCTGGAGAGGCGGCCATTGGCGTCGATGTCCTCTCCCATCGTCGTCCAGAGAATGCCATCCGGATACGTTTCTCGGACTCTTTCGTCCTGGCAGAGCTTTTGGGCAAGAGCCGTCTTGCCGAATCCACCAGCTCCTCGTAATGCGGTGGTGATTCCGACCGAGGTGCCGGATTGGACCGGCCCTCCTTTGGGACAAAGGGCTTCAAGAATCTCGTCGTACTCCCGGCGGTGGACGAAGCCCTCGTCGGGGGGCTGCGCCATGGTCCTATATAAAGGAAGGGAGGGCTTCGCGGATCCTCCCCCACCGCCGCCCGGACCTGGCGCCTCTCCCCGGATTCCGCTGACCAGCCGATGAAAGGCGTCCTCGTCGTCGAGGCCTTTGCGGAAGTCCACCCAGGTCAGCCGGCGGAGAAAACGGGGCAGCTCTTCCTTCCGTGGCTCGAAGGAGCCGGGGAGAAGGACGGGAATCACCCGGGAGCTCTTGTCGCGGACCCGGGTCTCCAGAGCCGAGCGCATCTCCTCGTTCTGCCAGGCTCCGATGCCGCCCGGCCCCAGGAAGACGGCGTAGGTACGGCTCTGGTCGAGCGCATCCTCCAGAGCTTCTGCCCAGGGCTCGCCCGGGACGAGATGCCACTTGTCGAGGAAGGGCTCGATCCCCACCTCGCGGAGCTTGTGGCCGAGATGCTCCACCGCCGGCTTGTCGGCGCTGCTGTGGCTCAGGAAGACGTCGAAGCGGGGGGCCATGGGGGGCTCGGGTTGGAGGGGCAGCGTTTAGTCTGCCGGAGGTAATATCAGGTCCAAGAAGTGGACTCTCCCGATCTCATCTCCAGCCACCACGATTCGTCCATCCAGGATCACGGCCACCGACAATATGGGTGTATCTAGAGTCATCACGGCTAGGGTCTCGCCAGTTTCTAGGTCCCTTACTTGTAGCGTCCGGTCTTCGGACCCTGAGAGGACCCGACGGCTGTCTACTAGCGCCACCGCGTTGACTCTATCCGAGTGTCCTTCGAGGGTGCGGAGGATCTCGCCGGTCTCCAAGTCCCACACCCGTAGCCGACCATCCGAAGAGCCGGAGACTGCCCGGCGACCATCCACCACCGCTATCGCATAGATTCCACCCGAGTGACCTTCAAGTTTGCGGAGGGTCTTGCCGGTTTCTAAATCCCACACCCGCAGCACCCCATCGTAGGAGCCGGAGACTACCCGGCGACCGTCCACCACCGCTACCGCATAGATTCCCCCCAAGTGACCTTCAAGTGTGCGGAGGGTCTCGCCGGTTTCTAAATCCCACACCCTCAGCATCCCGTCGGAGGAGCCGGAGATGGCCCAGCAGCCCACCACCGTCAAAACGGTGACCCTGGCCTGTCCTTCGAGTTTGCGGAGGATCTCGCCGGTCTCCAAGTCCCACACCCGTAGCCGACCATCCGAGGAGCCGGAAACTGCCTGGCGACCATCCACCATCGCCAACGCTCGTAGCCCATTCGAGTGGCCTTCAAGAGTGCGGAGAGTCTCGCCAGTTTCCCAATCCCAAACCCGCAACGCCCCATCATAGGAGCCGGAGACTACCCGGTGCCCCTCTGCCACCAGTACCGCTCGGACTCCGCCGGAGTAACCTTCGAGTGTGCGGAGGGACTCGCCGGTTTCCAGGTCCCACACCCGCAGGCTTCCGTCGTCGGAGCCGGAGACGACTCGGCGACCGTCCACTACCGCCACTGTGGTAAGCCCGCGCGAGTGGCTTTCGAGTGCGCGGAGGGTCTCACCAGTCTCCATGTCCCACACCCACAGCACCCCATCGGAGGAGCCGGAGACTGCTCGGCGGCCGTCCACCACCGCCACAGCGGTGACCCAATCCGAGTGGCCTCGGAAGACACGGAGGGTCTCGCCGGTTTCCAGATCCCACACCCGCAGTATCCCGTCAGAGGAGCCGGAGACTGCTCGACGGCCATCCACCACCGCCACGGCGGCGACCTTACGCAAGTGGCCGTGCAGAGTACGGAGGGTCTCGCCAGTTTTCAGATCCCACACCCGCAGCGATTTATCGCTAGAGCCGGAGATGGCCCGACGACTGTCCACAACCGCTACTGCGGTGACGCCCGAGTCGCCTCCGAAGATGCGGCGGTCCTCTCCGGTTTCTAGATTCCACACCTGAAGTGTCCTATCGCTGGAGCCGGAGATGACTCGGTGACCGTCCACCACCGCTACAGCAGTAACCCCAAGCCAGTGGCCCTTGAAGATGCGGAGGATCTCTCCGGTTTCCAGGTCCCACACACGAAGCGTCTTATCGTCAGAACCGGATACAACCCGGCAGCCGTCCACTACCGCTACTGTATTGACCACACGCGAGTGGCCTTCAAAGGTGCGGAGGGTCTCTCCGGTTTCCAGGTCCCACACACGAAGCGTACCGTCAGTGGAGCCAGAGACGGCTCGGTGACTGTCCACCAATGCCAACGCTGACACCCCACCGAGGTGTCCCTGGAGGATTCGGAGCAGAGGGCCTCCTGGTTGAGCCAGATTAGCTTTTCTCGGTCTGAGTTGAAGTTGAGTTCCTGCAAGGCTTACGAGGTGCTCGATGCTCTTCCCTGAAAGACCCGTCAACCTGCCGAAAAGCTGTGAAGCAAGTTGCCGACGATCTCGAGCCAAAACGTGTGCGGAGAGCCGGAGAGTGTCCCGGATTAATTGGAGTTCTCTGTCTTCAGAGACAAAGGACTCATAATCGGCCATCAACGAGTTGACGTCTGTGGCATTCAGCTTGGCTTGGAGAAAGAAAAAGTCTGTTAATAACCGGCTCAGCTCCTCTTTCCGGTTCGCTCCAATGTAGTGGCCTGCCATGTTTCGCCAGAGATACTGCTCCTCTACCGGCAAGTCGGTCCAAGATCCACTTGAGGGCCGAAAGACGTCGCGAAGATGACAATGGAGAGTAGTGATCCTATTCCCTATATGCTCGATCAGGACTTTACGGACCACGTCATGTAGGCGGATCGTTCCCTCTTTACGATTGAACTGTTGTAACAGAGAGCGATCCTGGAGCTGTTCGCAAAATCTCCGTGCCGGAACACGGGCAAGACCCCAATATTGTTCCAGGACCGAGAGCGGTATATCTACGTCCTCGGGAAAGATACTGAGTTGGAAATAAAGATCCTGCTCCACCTCCTGCAGTTGACAGACGCTAACGAGAATCGCCTTTGAAGCTGCCGCATGTCGAGAATCCGGGTCATTCTGGTCGAACGCAGAGAATCCCACCGAATCCAGAGCCTCGGCAGCTTCCTGAACAGCTTCAAGAACGGTTAAGCCACCCTCATTCACCAGCTTGCGTAATTGTCCGTTGACCAAGGTCAGGAGGAGAGGCCACTCCCCGAGCAGCGCGACCAGGGATTGCAGATTTTTTGAGGACCCACCAGGTAGTCCGGCCCGAAGTAACTCGATGGCCTCAGATGAAGCCATTGCGTCGACATCAATCCGCCTCGAATCAGTTGGGAGTGTCTGTCTGTTTCGAGTTGTAATGAGGAGAGCCGATCCCGTTGGCAATCCTTGGAAAGGAGTTACATCGGCGGAGCTCCAGACGTCATCCAGGACGACCAGAGCCCGCGAGTTGGCCAGCAGTTCCCGAAGCCTTGCTCCGGCAGCGGCGGCAGTCTCAAAAGTAGGGGCTTCCTTCTCTTCAGTCTGCCAACGAATGAGATCCCGGATTCGTGCCAGCCGGCCATTCGAATCGAGATCTTCTCCCATTGTCGTCCAGAGAATGCCGTCCGGATACGTTTGGCGGACCCGGTCGTCAAAGCAGATGGCCTGGGCCAGGGTTGTCTTGCCGAATCCACCGGCGCCACGGAGAGCGGTGGCAAGGGCGACTGAATTGGGCTGGTCCTCTCCTTCCTTTGGGCAGAGGAGATCGAGAACCTCCTCGTATTGGCTGCGGTGGACGAATCCCGTGGGGGCTTGGGCCATGCAGCGATAATCCCGCTTCTGGAGTCCGACTCCCCCACTGCCGCCAGGACCGGGCGCCTCTCCCTTGATTCCGCTGACCAGCCGACCAAAAACTTCCTCATCACCGAGATCTCCATGGAGGTCTACCCAGGTAAGCCGCCGGAGAAATCGGGGAAGCTTTTTCTTGTGGGATTCAAGAGAGCCGGGAAGAAGAACGGGGATTACCCGACGAGATTTGTCCTTCACTCTTTCTTCCAATGCGGAGCGCATCTCCTCGTTCTGCCAGGGGCCGATTCCCTTGGGCCCCACGAAGACGGCGCAGGTGCGGCTCTGGTCCAGCGCTTCCTCCAGAGCTTCCTGCCAGGGCTCGCCAGCGACGAGGTGCCACTTGTCGAGGAACGGGGTGAGCCCGGCGGCGAGAAGCTTCCGCGCGAGCTCCTCCACCGCCGGCTTGTCGGCGCTGCTGTGGCTCAGGAAGACGTCGTAGTGGGTCGCCATGTAGCTCCGGGAATGCGAAAAGCCTATCAGCGAGACGGCCCCTCTGGCGAAAACGTCCGCGTAGAGACGTCACAGGTCGTTACCACCGCGGTTCTTTTGGCGGACACGAACGCGTGACGTCTCCTCGAAGGGTACGCCGCCTCGTTGTGGATACCCTTGTTGGGCCTCCCCTCGCGTTCCCTTGTTTGCCGCCCAGGCGTTTGGCGGGTTCTGCCTCGCGGCGGGATGCGGCCTCCCGAAACGGTGTGCGCTTCGAAGAGTCGTTACGCGGTCCCCGTGGACCGTGGAAGGGTGTCGTTACGACCTGTAACGCCTCTACGGGGACGATTTCGTATCAGGAGCGGCAGGTCCGTCTTCGGCTGCGGTCTCCTTTCGCCCCTCGCGGGGCTTGTTGGGGAGGTGTGGGATGCCGTTTTCCCGGGGCTCGCGCCGCCGGGCTAATGCCGGTCGCCCCTGCGGGGCTGGATAGCTCCCAACTTCACGGCGGACTCCGGGACTTCGCGGCAGGTATCCCAACTTTGCAGCGGAGTGGAGAAGATCCCGGCGATCCCCAGAACTTCGCGGCGGACACTCTTACTTCGCGGCGGGTAACTCTACTTCGCGGCGCGCAAGGCTACTTCGCGGCGAATAGTCTTAGATCGCGGCAAATAAGGCCACTTCGCGGCGCGTAACCTTAGTTCGCGGCGGGTAACCTTACTTCGCGGCGCGCAAGGCTACTTCGCGGCGGATAGTCTTAGATCGCGGCGGATAAGGCCACTTCGCGGCGCGCAACCTTAGTTCGCGGCGAATAAGACTACTTCGCGGCGGGCAACCAAAGATCGCGGCGGATAGTCTTACTTCGCGGCGGATAATCTTAGTTCGCGTCGATTAATCTTAGATCGCGGCGGATAATCTTAATTCGCGGCGCGTAATCTTATTTTGCGGCGTGCAATCTTATTTCGCGGCGGATAAGGTTAGTTTGCGGCATAGATCCAGAGATTGCGGCTCAGAATCTTACTTCGCGGCGGATTAAATGATCCCGTCAGAGAAGTTGTTGCGGATCGACGTCGATGACCAGGTCGAAGCCGGGATTCTTGGGCAGGACCTCTTCCATCAGGCGGTGAAGGCCGCGGGCATCCGCGGAGCGCGCCAAGAGTTGGAAGCGCCATTCTCCGCGGAGACGCTCCAGGGGAGCGGGCGCCGGGCCGGAGATTCGTACGCCACGGGAAAGGGGATGCGCCGCGAGGTCCGCGGCCAGACTCTTGATGAGGGTCTCGGCGCGGACGCGGTTTTTGTCGCGCACGAGGAGCTGGACCATCCGCGTGAAGGGCGGATAGTGGAAGACGCGGCGGAAGCGCATCTCCTCGCGGGCGAAGCCTTCGTCGTCCTGCCGCAGGGCGGCCTGGATGGCGTAGTGGTCCGGATGCCAGGTCTGGATGACGACGCGGCCGGGGCGCTCTCCACGGCCGGCGCGGCCCGCCACCTGGGTGAGCAGGTTGTAGGTGCGCTCGACGGCCCGGAAGTCGGGGAAGCTCAGGTAGGCGTCCGCCGCCAGCACGGCCGTCAGCGCCACGCCCGGAAAGTGGTGCCCCTTGGAGACCATCTGGGTGCCGATGAGCACCTGGATCTCGCGGCGGTCGAAGCGCTCCAGCAGGGCCGCGGGACCGCCGGGGCGCCGGGCCGTGTCGCGGTCGAGCACGTCGACGGTGACGTCCGGGAACAGCTCGCGGAAGTCCTCTTCCACCCGCTCGGTGCCCGCGCCGATGGCTTCGAGGGCCTCCTCGGAGCAGACCGGGCAGCGCGTGGGGGCCGGGATCATGGAGCCGCAGTAGTGGCAGAGCAGGCGCCGGTCCCGCCGGTGGTAGGTGCGCGGCAGGCCACAGTCTTCACACCTCATGTCCTCGCCGCAGGCCCGGCAGAGCAGCATGGGCGAATAGCCGCGGCGGTTGCGCAGGAGGATCACCTGGTCGCCATCCGCCAGGGCTTGCCGGATCTCGAGCTGGAGACGCTCCGAGAAGTGGATCTCGCCCGGCCGGCGCGAGACGCCTTCCTCCCGCAGATCCACCAGGATGCCCTCGGGCAGCTTACCCTGGCCCGCCCGCTCGGTGAGCTGAAGAAGCTCGAGCTTGCCGCGCTCGGCGTTGAAGCGGCTTTCGAGGCTGGGCGTCGCGGAGACGAGGAGGGTCGCGGCACCGGCGTCCCGGCCGCGGACGAGGGCGAGGTCGCGGGCGTTGTAGCGCGGGGAGAGCTCCTGCTTGTAGGAGGTGTCCTGCTCTTCGTCGACCACGATGAGGCCGAGGTCGGTCACCGGCGCGAAGAGGGCCGAACGGGGGCCGAGCACCACCTTGGCCTCGCCGCGGCGCACGCGCTCCCACTCCTGGTGGCGCTCACCCGTGCCGAGCCCCGAGTGCAGGATCGCCAGGTTCTCGCCGAACCGCCGCTCGACGGTGCGGGCCAGGGCGGGGACGAGCGCGATCTCCGGCACCAGCAGGATCACCGAGCGGCCGCGGGCCACGGCCTCGTCCGCCGCGCGGAGGTAGACCTCGGTCTTGCCCGAGCCGGTCATGCCTTGGAGGAGCAGGGGCGCGAACTCGCGCCGGTCGATCACCTCGACCAGCCGCCGCAGGGCGTGGTCCTGGTCTCCCCGCAGGAGGATGCCGGGCTCCTTCCCCGGCGTGCCCATCATGTGGCGGTCGAGGGAGAGGCGCTCGACCTGGGTGAACTGGCGGAGCACGCCGAGCGAGACCAGGCGCCGCACCACGGCCGGCGAGCATTCGACGGCGGCCTTGACCTCGGCCGTGGTGGCGGGCCGGCCAATGGCGGCGAGGTATTCCACGACGACCTTGCCCGCCGCCGAGCGCCCGGCCTTGGCGAGGTGGCCGGCGACGTCTCCCGGGGCCAGCTCGACGGCGTTGACGTAGCGGTTGGAGCGGGCGCGGTGCTCCTCGCTGCCGACCCGTCCGCCCTCGGCGAGGGTGGCGAGGACGCCGTCCAGGTCTTCGAGGCCGACCCGGGACTGAAGCTCGGCGGCGCTCATCCTCCCTCCCTCGCGCAGGGCTTCGAGCACGGCCGTCTCCGCGTCGTTGCGCGGCAGGGCCATGGCGCCGGCGTTGGTGATCCAGATCTTGCGGTCCCCCCAGGGCGGCAGGTCCGAAGGCAGCATGGAGCGGATGACCTCGCCCAGGGGCGCCATGTAGTAGTCGGCCATGAACCGGGCCAGCTCGAGGAGGTCCGGGGTGAGCACCGGATCGCGGTCGAGGATCTCGACGATCGGCCGCAGGTTCATCCCCTCCGGACGGTCCCCATGGACGGCCACGATCATCCCCGTCAGCCGCCGCTTCCCCATCATCACCCGCGCCCGAACCCCCGGCACCGCCTGGGACGCCCAGGCCGCCGGTACCTCGTAGGTCAGAGGGTCGGGCAGCGGCAGGGGGAGGGCGATGTTGGCCAGAAGGTCGGGCTTGGGGGCGGGTGGCATGAAGGGGAGCGACATGGAGGGTAATGAGTATCAGATTCGCCGGGCGCCGCGGGAAGTTTGTGGGAACTGGGCAGATCCCGGTCGCGATTCTTTATCTTCGATGTGTTTGATGTAATCTTATTTAACGCAATATCTGACCAACCGCTCCACCAAACTCCGCTGCCATGAGGAAGACTCCATGAAAAAAATCATCCTTTGCCTCGCTCTGGCCGGCCTCGTGGCCTGGAGCCTCCCCGGAATGGCGGGTCAAGCCGATCCCGACTCGGAAATTGACCGGCTACAGAAGGAAGGCTGGAAGATCGTCCAAGAGGGCGTCCTTCGACGCGAGCTGAGACCCAACAAGGTTGAGACGTTCGTGTTCGGCGAGGCGGGATTCTCTTGGAAGCTCCAGGATCTCCAGCGCCTACTCCAGATCCTTCAAAGGGACTTTCAGTCTCACCCAACTCCCGAGCTACAGAGGACCATCGCGAGCCACCAAGAGCTGATCGCGAGTACCCTGAAAATGATCGAACGCGCCCGGGCGGCCGATTCAAGCGGAGAGGGCACAGTCTTAAAGGCCGGCTGCACTCCTACCTTTTCCTACAGAGCGAATGCCTCCTACAAGACCGATCGTCAAGGTGTCTGGGCGGATGCGGCTGCCGATTTCAATGTCCCTGCCGGTTGCAGCTCCTCCGGCGAGGTCTACGCAGTTGCCATCGCCCAGACCACGGTGAGTGGGGGAACCTCGTACTTAAACATGGCTGACGGTCCCAGAACCGGCTCGAACGTTAATGCCAGCGCAGCCGTCGACCGCAACGGCGGGCCTCTTTGCGAGTCCTACGCCTTTGCAACCGTGACCGACATCTTGAATTCTAGTTCGTACAGCGTCTCGCAACAGAACTATAGCTGCCCGGCTCCTTACAGCTTGGCTTCGGCGATCTGTACGATCGACGACGTGCCGGCGGCGACTCTGCTGCTGCCGTACTTCGAGGTGGATCTCAACAGCACCGCCGGCGTCAACACGGTGCTCTCCATCAACAACGCGGCGGCCGCCGCGGCGGTGGCCCACGTCACCTTCTGGACCGATCAGTCGATCCCGACCCTGGACTTCGACGTTTACCTGACGGGCTACGATGTGCAAACCCTCAGCGTGCGGGACATCTTCGCCGGCAACCTGCCGCGCACCGCCGACCGCGGTGCCGACGCTGGCGACGCGGCGAGCCCGAGCCCGCCGCTTGGCTCGACTCAGGCTGCCAACGTGAATCCGTTCACGGGTCCATTCACCTTCGGCTCGCCGACCGAGTTCGACTTCGGTGGCTCTTCGGGTCCCTGCGTGGGTCCCTACACGAACCCGGTTCTGGACAACTTCCGTATCACCAACCTCCGGGCGGCTCACACGGGCAACAACGCTCCGGCATACGGCGGCTGCCTGGGCGCCAACTATGGCGACAACATCGCCCGCGGCTACATCACCATTGACTCGGTGACACGGTGCAACCTGCTGTTCCCCAGCTCGGCCACATACTTCTCGGGAGGCATCGCCGACAACCGGAACATCCTCTGGGGCGACTACTTCTACACCAACTCGGCGCAGGATTTCGCCCAGGGCGAGACGCTGGTGCACATCGAGTCCTGCCCCACTCCGGGCACGGGCGGGGGTAGTTGCCTGTTCACTGAGGGCTCCTACACCTTTTATGGCCGCTACGCTGCCGTGGCGGGCCAGGATCAGCGCGAGCCGCTGTCCACGACCTTCGCTTCGCGGTTCGTCAACGGCGGCACCTTCAACAACGGCACGGACTTGATCGTCTGGCGCGACTCGAAGACGATCCCGACGGGTGTCAACGCCCCGTACACCTGCGGTACCGTGAATCGGCCGTCCTGGTTCCCGCTGAACCAGACGGACGTGGTGGCGTTCGACGAGCAGGAAAACCCGCAGGACCTGTGCTTCACCGGTTCAACGTCCTCTCCGCCGACCGGTGGCGCGCAGACCTGCTTCCCCCTGGAGGCCCAGCGGGTTTATCTGCAGGGTGGCAACGTGATCGGCTCCGACCCGACGCCGGACGCGGACTCAGGCTGGATCTACCTGAACCTGAACACGACCGTATCGGGTGTCTCCTATCCGGCGGCAAACCCGGCGATTACCCAGGCTTGGGTGACGACGGTAATGAATTCCGACGGCCGGTTCAGCGTTGGTTACGACGCGATCAAGCTCGACAGCGCCTGCCAGCCGAAGAATGTCGTCTTCATTCCGTGAGATCACTGGGCCTCCCCTCCGCCGAGGCGGAGGCCCTCATCCCCCCGGTCCTCTTCTCCCGACCCCTCCCTCCCTACCACACCGGGAGAAGAGGGAGAAGTTTGTCGGGATTGGTCTAAAGCAAGGCTTCGTAAAGCCCTTTCTCTCCCGGCGGATGGGGGGGAGGCTGGGAGAGAGAGGGTTGGGAGAGTGAGGGCCCATCCGGGGCCGCCGCCGCTTCGATTCGCCGTTATCGCCCGAGGCGGAAACTACCGCTCTACGCCCGCCTTTGCGCCCGCACTACGTCCCGCCCCGCCGGCACTCCTCCGAGCAGAACACCTCCGCCTTCCCCGCCCCTTCCCCCTTCAGTGCCCGCGAGGCCGTCACGTACGTGCCGCAGCGGGCGCATTGCACCAGGGTCTCGGAAACGACCTTCGGCGGCTGCGGGACCGGCCGGCCGGGGGGCTGGCCGAGCACCGAGATCTTGAATTGACCCGTGAAGTTCTTCACCGCCAGCCGGAGGATGACCAGCAGAAGGCAGATGGCGATGAAACGGGTCATGGATCAGGCGGCGTTGCGCTGGCCGGTGACGGCTTTCGCGAGCTTCTCCACGTCCGGATTGCTGGGCTGCATGCGCTGGAGCTCCTGCAGGATCCGGTTCGCCTCGTCGTGGCGGTTGAGGTCGAAGGCCAGCACCACCACCTCGTTGTAGTAGGCCTGCCAGTGGTCGGGGGAGAGCTTCCGCGCCTTCTGGAACTGCTCCAGGGCCTGGTCGAAGTTCTTCGTCTCCCGGTAGGAGATGCCGAGGTCGGTGATCACGTTGGCGTCGTCGGGCCGCAGCTTCAGGTACTGGTTGTACAGCTCCTGCGACCGCTGGAACTGGGCGATGTCGAAGTTGAGGTTGGCGAGCTTCAGCACGGCGTCGGCGTCGTTGGGGTTCTTCTCGACGTAGGCGCGGAGCTGCTGGACCTCCGCCATGGCCGGACCGCCGCCGGGCGCTCCGCCGGCGGCCGGATCCGCGCCTTGCGGCATGCCGGCATTCGCCGGGCCGGGCGCCGCGGCCGGACCCGCGTTCTCTTCGCCCGTCGTGATCTGGGCGCGCAGCTCGGGGGTCAAACGCGGGGGCTGGCTGGCCGCGACGACTTCATGCATCAGGTAACCCGTGATGAAGCCTATGAGAATGCCGAAAACGGCGAAGATGACATTTTCTTTGGTCAACAAGGCTATTGCCTGCCTTCCCGAACGGCAGTCCAGTCGCCACGGTTCGGCTGTCCGGTTGCCAGTTGATTGGATGTATAGGTGCCGGTGATCCGGCCGCTGGCGACCACGATTCCTTCCCAGACGCTGTCGAAGCCGCCGTTGGCGTCGATGCGCTCCATGCGCAGGGCACCATTGGTATAGGTGCCGCGGAACGAGCCGCTGAAGCCGCCGTCGACCTGATACGTGCCGCTGACGACGGTGCCGTTCAGGCGGAGGTTGAAGGTCGCGGTGGCGTTCTGCGGCGAGACGGCCACCCGCCAGCGCCCGGTGATCGGGTCGGCGGGCCTCGGCGCCGCCGTGCCCTGGCCTCCCTGCAGGAGGCCGATGCGCCGCAGTCGCTCCTGGATGCGCTCGAGCTGGCCGCTCAGCCGGTCTTCGGTGATCCGGGAGGCCGCCCGCGCGGCGTCGAGGTCGTTCTGAAGGCTTTCGAGCGTGCCGAGGGACACGGAATCGCCGGCGAGCGCCTGGTCGAGGCGGCCGAGGACGTCGTTGACGCCCTGCTGAGCGCGGCGCGCGCGGTCCCGCAGCTCGGTGTAGCTCACCAGGTCGAGGGAGAGGAGACTGTTTTCCAGCCGCAGCGCGGTCTGGCCCGCCGCGGACTGGGAGTTGCCTTCAGCGGGAGCCTGGGCTCCGGCCGCCAGAGGGACGAGCAACAGGATCAGGGCCCATCGGGAGATCGTTCGGATCATCAGGCGGATTCTAGCAGGGTCGCGGGACCGGCACAGTCAGCCCTCCCCAGACCCCGCCCGGGCATAAATGCCCGGGCTAGTCAAAAGAGCCCCCTAAAGGGGACTCAGTCGGCTTTAGCCGGCTGTTTTGGGTAGCCCGGGCATTTATACCCGGGCGGTGCCTGGGTGGGCCGAGACTTCTCACTCAAGCATTCACTCGAAGCATTTCCACAAAAAGCAAAAGGCCGCTCCGGAGAGCGGCCTTTCCAGTTCCCTGTCCTTCCCTTGGCTTTCAGCTCGCGGCTCTACGCTCCCGCTTGGCGAGGCTGGAGTTGAGTGCCTGCTCGACAAGCTCCTCCGCCTCCCGTTCGCTGATGGCCTTGACGTGAGCCACTTCGCTCACGATGAAGTACTTGGCGCGCTCGTACATCTTCTTCTCGCGGAAGGAAAGGCTCTTGCGCTGGGAAACGAGCCGCAGGTTCTTCAGCACCTCGGCAACGTCGGTGAGACGTCCCGTCTTCATCTTGTCGAGGTTCTGCTTGTACCGGCCTTTCCAATCCTTGTAGGTGTCGATGTTGCCATCCTCGAGGATATCGAAGAGGGCCCGGACCTCGCGGGTCTGGCACAGGGGGCGCAAGCCCACCAGCTCCAGGTTGATTTTGGGCACCATGACTTTGGAGTTGTTCGCGAGGAGACGGAGGTGGAAATACATTTGCTCCACCCCATCCATGTGACCGGGCTCAATCTTCTCGACCAGGCTGACGCCGTGGTTGGGGTAAACCACCTTTTGACCGACTTTAAATGTCACGTCGAGACCCCCTTGAATGTGGTGCAGATGATGGAGCTGCGGTAGTAAGTCGCTGAGGGACTTCCGCTTACGTCGCTTGTTATACACCGGAACAAGCTCGTTCGTCAACCGGGGGCTTCCGCCCAGGGGCGTAACAAGGGTGTCACAAAGGCACAAATTCGTTCGAGTCAGTCGTTTGGCCCGCCGGTTGACACCTTGGATCGGAGCCCCTAGGATTGCCTTCCCCGCAAGAGCCGGAGTGGCGGAATGGCAGACGCAGCGGACTCAAAATCCGCCGATCGCAAGGTCGTGGGGGTTCGAGTCCCCCCTCCGGCACCAACACCTGTCAAGAACGATTAGGAGCGGCCGCTTCCGCCGCAGTCCGGGCAGTCCGTGCTCCGCCACGCTCCCGTGCCTCGGCAGCGCCCGCAGGCGAGGTTCTTCCCCAGACGATTCAACAGAGCGCGGAGGAGAGCGGCTGCCCCATTCCCCAGACTATTCATAGCGGAGGGCGTCGATGGGATCGAGCCGCGAGGCCTTGGCGGCGGGATAGATGCCGAAGAAGATGCCCACCACGGCCGAGAAGCCGAAGGCGATGCCCACGGCCCAGAGGGGGACGTGAGCGTCCGGGAAGCCGGGGATCAGCTTGGCGACCAGCGCTCCCATGCCGAAGCCGAGGGCGAGGCCGATGCCGCCGCCGATCAGCGACAGGGTGACGGCCTCGATGAGGAACTGCATCAGGACGTCCTGCCGGCGCGCTCCCACCGCCTTGCGCACGCCGATCTCGCGGGTGCGCTCGGTGACCGAGACCAGCATGATGTTCATGATGCCGATGCCGCCCACCAGCAGGGCGATGCCGACGATGCCGCCCACGACGGCCGTGACGCTGCCCAGGATCTTGTTGACGGTCTCCAGGATCTCGTCCTGGGTCTGGATCTCGAAGTCGTCGGGCTCGCCGGCCGGCAGCTTGTGGCGCTGGCGCAGGAGGCGGGTGATGTTGTCCTTGACCTGCTCGACGACGTCGGTGTTCTCGGCCTGGAGACGGACCTGGATCTGGTCGCCGGCGTTGCGGCCGAAGAGGTTCAGGGCCGAGTCGAAGGGCACGAACACCAGGTCGTCGTAGTCCATCCCCAGGTTCTGCCCCTTCTTCTCCATGATGCCGACGACGGTGGCCGGGTAGGTGTCGAGGTAGATCTCCTGGCCCAGGGGCTGGGCCCCGAGGTTCAGCTCGTCGGCCACCTTCTGGCCGATCACCACCACCTTGCGGCGGTTCTCCAGGTCCACCCGGGAGAGGAAGCGGCCGAGGTCGACCGTCTGGTTGGTGACGTCCTGCCAGTTCTCGTTGACGCCGATGACGGCGAAGGGGGTGTGCTTGCGGTCGCGGAACTTGAGCGTGGCCCGGCCGAAGATCGAGGGGGTGAGGATCTTGACGCCGGGCACCTTCTCCTCGATGGTCAGGGCGTCGTCGTAGGTCAGCTTCACCTGGCGGGCGACGAGGCCGGGCATGTCCCGGTCGTTCTTCGCCGTCACCACCATGAAGGTGGCGCCCACGCCCTGGAGCTCGCTCGAGATGGTGTACTGCAGCCCCTGGACGATCGAGACCACCGCGATGACCGCCGCGACGCCGATGATGATCCCCAGCGTCGTGAGGATGGAGCGCATCAGGTTGGCGCGGAGCGCCGAGATGGCGATGCGGAAGTTCTCGAAGAAGACCAAGGGCGGCTCTCCCTTCAGGGAAGCGTCAGTGCATTAGGCGGGCGCCAGCGCGGCGGCCGCCCCGGCCCGGGCGGTGGGCTGATCCGAGATGACCTTGCCGTCGCGCAGGGTGACGCGGCGCCAGGCGTGCTCGGCGATGTCCGGCTCGTGGGTGACCAGCACCACGGTGTTGCCGGACTGGTGGAGCTCGTCGAAGAGCTGCATGATCTCCTCGGAGGTGGCGGAGTCGAGGTTGCCGGTCGGCTCGTCGGCCAGCAGGATCGACGGGCTGTTGACCAGGGCGCGGGCGATGGCCACGCGCTGGCGCTGGCCGCCCGACAGCTCGTTGGGCTGGTGGTGCATGCGCGCGCCGAGCCCTACCTTCTCCAGGGCCTGGCGGGCGCGGTCGCGCCGCTCGGCGCGCGAGAGCCCGGCGTAGATCAGGGGCAGCTCGACGTTGTGCAGGGCGTCCGTGCGGGCCAGCAGGTTGAAGGTCTGGAAGACGAAGCCGATCTCCTTGTTGCGGATGCCCGCGAGCTCGGTATCGTCGAGCTTCTCGACGGCGACGCCGTTCAGGATGTAGTGCCCCTCGGAGGGAGTGTCCAGGCAGCCGAGCAGGTTCATCAGCGTCGACTTGCCGCTGCCCGACGAGCCCATGATGGCGATGTACTCCCCCTGCTCCACCGACAGGTCGACGCCGTTCAGGGCGTGGACCTTCTCCGCCCCCATGTCGTAGACCTTACGGATGTCGTGCAGCTCGATCAGGGCCATCATTTCTCCTTGTCCCCGGCGCCGTCCTTGGCGCCGGTCTTACGGTCCTCTTCTTCGGAGGTCTTGCTGATCAGGACCTTGTCCCCTTCCTTCAGATCCTTCAACGTCCGGTAGGGGCCGGTCACCACCTGCTCGCCCGGCTTGACGCCGGAGCGCAGTTCGACGTGCGTCTCGTCCGAGATGCCGGTCTCGACCCGGCGCTGCCGGGCCTTGCCGTCCTCGATAACGTAAACGACCTTGACGTCGCGTCCCTTCCCGCCGCCCTCGGCGGGTGTTTCCGCCGGCCGCTCGATGACGGCCTGGATGGGCACCACCAGGGAGCTCGGATGGGCGGCGGTGTGGATCTCGGCCCGCACGGACATGCGGTCGCGCAGGTCCTCGTCGGGGTCGTCGAGCAGCATCTTGACCTTGAAGAAGGTGACGTCCGGCTGGCTGGCGCGGTTGAAGCCCGAGCTGCCGACCTCCACCACCTTGCCGTGGTACTCCTTGCCGGGGATGGCGTCCACCTTGAGCACCGCCGGCTGCCCCATCTTGACGTTGACGATCTCCGTCTCGTCGACGTCGACGGTGGCGAGGATCTCGGCCATGTCGGCGATGGTGCCGATGACGGACCCCGGGTTGTTCATGGTGCCGGAGACGACGACCTCCCCCTCCTTGGCGTTGAGGGTGATGACCCGGCCGGTCAGGGGCGCGTAGATGGTGGTCTTCGAGAGGTCGTCCTGGGCCTTGGTGAGGTTCGCCTGGGTCTGCTGGACGCCTTCGCGGGACTCCTCGAGCCGCAGGCGGGCGGAGGTCTCGGCGAGCTGGGCCGCTTCGAGCTGCTCGCGGGAGAAGATGGCCTCGTTCTGGAGACGCTGGGCGCGGCCGAGCTTGTTGCGCGCGTCGGCCAGGGAGACCTCGGCCTGGCGGATCGCCGTCTGGCCGCTGCGGAGCTGGGCCGACCACTGGTCGCGCTGGGCGATGTAGGCCTCCTGCTCGAGGCGCAGGAACGGCTGGCCCTTCTCGATCCACTGGCCTTCCACCACGTACAGCTTCTGGATCTTGCCGATGACGTGGGCGGAGATGTTGACCTTGACGCGCGGCTCCAGCTCGCCGCTCGCCTTGACGATCTGCGCCAGGTCCTGCCGCTTGACCTTCTCGGCATAGACCTTGGCGCCCTGGTCACGTCCCTTGGCACGGATGCTGGCGAAGACGATGCCTCCCAGCACGGCCACGACCACGAGCCCGATAATGAATTTCTTCACGAAAGCTCCTCGAACCTCAACTGAACAGGGCCACCCAGCCGACCCGGATGGCGATGAAGATCAACCAGATGACGATCACGGTCATGGCGACGGACTGGGTCGGCTTGCGCGTAAGGGCACGGAACCCGATGATCGTCAGCACCAGGGCCCAGATCGAGAAGAAGTCCACGCTGGCGAGCAGGGCGACCAACCAGCCCTGCGCACCCTCCGGGGCCAGGAAAGCCAGGTTGGACTGCAGATAGCTGCCGCCGCTCCGCTTCATGTCCGCGTAGGTGATGGTGGAGCGGCTCAGGAGCACGGGGATGCTGAGCAGCAGCATGATGACGACCGGCATCGAGGCGTGCAGGTTCACGGCGAAGCTCGACTTGTAGCTGAAGTCGCTGCCCGTGAACTTGAACGCCAGCCAGTAGAGAAAGGCCGAGAACAGCACGATCCCGGCAATGAACAGCGGAGCCACCAGGGCCGACATGATGGGCCCGATCTTCTCCATCATCGCGATGCCCTGCTCGAGCTGCGCCTCGGAGGCCTGCTGCCCCTTCTCCTTGGCGCCCTGGATCATCATGTCGCGGTAGTCGGTGCGCATGCCCGCTATGTAAGCCATCACGCCGGCCGACACGAGGAGCGCCAGGAGCGCGACCAGCCAGGTCGGCCGCTCGGCGATGGAACGGAACGTCTTGCCCGGCGAGAACAGAACTCCGAACAACCGGCCGAAGCTGGAGCTTTCCATGGCTATCTGTTCCCTTCTCCCGGCAGCCCCTCGACCGGCCTTCCCTCTCCAGGCATCGGTTCGCGCCGGAGCTTGAAGCGGCTGGAGGCCCAGTCGGGCTCCGCCGGATCGTCGACCGCGATGCCCTGCTGCTCCAGCAGGCGGCCGATGGAACGGTAGTACTCCGCGAGGGCCGTGCGGTAGTTGATGGTGGCCTGGACCTCGCGGCTGCGGGCCTGGGTCAGGTCGTCCTGGATCTGGGTGATCTGGAAGCTGGTCGACATGCCGTTCTCGTAGCGCTTCCTCTCGGCTTCCAGGTTCTTGTTCTGGAAGTCGAGCGAGATGCGGGCCGCGTCGATCTGCTTGGCCGCCGTCTCGACGGCGCGGGCGGCGCGCCGCACCTCGGTGGAGACCAGTTGCTGCTGCTGATCGAAGCGGGTCTGGACGCGGTCGAAGTCCAGGTTGGCGATGGCGCTCTGGGCCCGCGCCGCCCGGTTCTGGATCGGGTAGTTGAACTGGAGCCGCACGGTCCAGCCGCGGAAGTCGAGCCCCGTGACCTGGTTGAAGGCGTCGTTGTAGCCGAGGCCGGTGCCGTTGTAGCCGTAGTCGACGTGGAGGTCCAGGTCGGGCTTCAACTGGCCGCGGAAGAACTCGGCGTCGAGCCGGGCCTGGGCAAGCTGGAACTCCTGGGTCCGCAGCTCCGGCCGCTCGGCGAGCGCCGTGGCGATCGCCGCGTCGACGTCGACCGCGATCCGCTCCGTCTCCGGCGGGGTCGTCGGGACGATCGGCTTCTCCCAGAGGCCGGCGTCGGTCGGCAGGTTGAGCAGGCGGCGGAGCTCGTCCTCGGCGTCGCCGATGGCCGAGGTGGCGCGGATGATGTCCTCGTCGCGGGTGGCGATGGCCGCTTCGCTCTGCACCAGCTCGAGGGGGGCCATGGTGCCTACCTCCACCTGGATGCGGTTGCGGTCGTTGAGCTCGCGGGCGAGCGCCAGGCTCTGCTGGGCCACCACGAGCTGCTCGCGGGCGTTCACCAGGTTCCAGTAGGCGTTCTCCACGTCCTGGACGGTGGTGGTCACGACCCGCTCGAAGTCCTGGGCGCTGATGCGGCTGTTGGTCTGCGCGATCACGAGGTTCCGCTCGTTGGCGAGCCGGCCGAAATTGCGCAACAGCGGCTGGTCGTAGGAGAAGGTGTATTCCGAGTCGAAGGACGTCGGCGTCGACCGCACGCCGGCGTTGCTCTCGGTGCGGGAGTTGGTCCAGCCGAACGATACGTCGCCGCCCGTCGGGACCCGCTGGACGAAGCTGAAGTTGAACGCCTGGCCGTTCGAGGAACCGGCGTCGGTGGTCGACACGACGGCCTGCTGGTTGTCGGAAGCCGAGAGGGTGGCCGCCGCGTTCAGGTCGTAGATGCCGAGGTTCTGGATGATCCTCAGGCGCTGCTGGGTGCGGGTGTAGCGCTCGATGACGATGCCAAGGTTCTGCTGCATGGCGATCTCGACCGCCTGGCTCAGCGAGAGCTGCACGGCGTCGTCCTTCATGTCGAGAGTGGGCGTCTCGGTGGGCCGCGCCGCGCCGGTGGTGACGCGGATATCCTGAGCCGGCTGCGGCGCCGACATGGGCCTCTGGGTCTGCTGGGCCTGGGCGGCGCTCGCCGCGAGCAGGCTCGAGGCCAGGGCCAGGCACGCTCCCAGGTACTTCCAAGAGTTGGATGGCAAAGACGTTTTCCTCATTTTAGTGGACCCCTCGCACTTGTGCTTGATGACCTCGGTGCACAGCCCAAATGTACGGACCGGCCGCTCAAAAGTTCTAAATCCCTGTTGCCCAAACACTATAACGACTCGCCCCCGATGTCCTTACCGGCGATCTCCCCGGGGTAGAAGCAGGCAACCCGAACGTCCCCTTCCCCGGCATCCGCCGTGGCGGCGGCGGGAGCCAGCTCCGGACGCTCCGCCGCGCAGCGCGGGCGCGCGCTGGGGCACCGCGGGTGGAACGGGCACCCGGACGGCGGCGCCAGGGCGCTCGGCGGGTCCCCCGGCAGCACGATACGGTTGCGCCGCCGGCCGGGGTCCGCCACCGGCACCGCCGACAGCAGGCTTGCCGTATACGGATGAAGCGGCCTGCGGAACAGCGCCGCGCGGGGCGCCAGCTCCACGATGCGCCCCAGGTACATCACCGCGACCCGGTCCGCCAGCCGCTCGACGGCCGCCATGTCGTGGGCGATCAGCAGCATCGTGAGCCCCAGCCGCTTCGAGAGGTCCGCCAGCAGATCGAGGATCTGGCCGCGCACCGAGACGTCCAGGGACGACACCGGCTCGTCCGCCACCAGCAGGTCCGGCTCCGGCGCCAGCGCCCGGGCGATGCCCACCCGCTGCCGCTGGCCGCCCGACAGCTCGTGCGGGTAGCGGCCGGCGAGCTCCGGCGCCAGCCCGACGAGCGCCAGCAGCTCGGCCACCCGGGCGGCCCGCCCGGCGCGGTCGAGCGGCGAGTGGATCTCCAGCGGCTCGGCGACGATCGACCCCACCCGCTGCCGGGGGTCGAGCGAGCCGTAGGGATCCTGGAAGACCATCTGGAAGCGGCGGCGCCGGGCGCGCAGCTCGCGCCCTTTCAACGTTCCCAGGTCCTCGCCGTCGAACAGGACGCGGCCGGCGGTCGGCTCGATCAGGCGCAGGGCGCAGCGGCCGAGCGTCGTCTTGCCGCTGCCCGACTCCCCCACCAGCGCCAGGCACTCCCCGCGCTCGACCGTCAGGTCGACGCCGGCCAGGGCGTGCACGGTGCCCCGGCGGCGCAGGAGGAAGCCGCGCTGCACGGGGTACTCCTTGCGGAGCCCCTCCACCGCCAGCAAAGCGCTCAGAGCGCTCCTCCATCGAGCCGGGGCACGGCCGCCAGCAGCTCCCGGGTGTAGGAGTGGGCGGGCGAGCGGAACAGCTCCATCACTCCCGCCTCCTCCACCACCCGGCCGTCGCGCATCACCACCACGCGGTCGCAGGTCTCGGCCACCACTCCCATGTCGTGGGTGATGAGCAGCACCGCGAGGCCGAGGTCGCGGCGGATCTCTTCCATCAGCTCCAGGATCTGCGCCTGCAGCGTCACGTCGAGGGCCGTCGTCGGCTCGTCGGCCAGCAGCAGGTCCGGCCCGCCGGCGAGCGCCATGGCGATCATGGCCCGCTGGCGCTGGCCGCCCGAGAGCTGGTGCGGATAGTCGCCGAGGCGCCGCCGGGCGTCGCCCAGCGCCACGCGGTCGAGCAGCCGCGCCGCTTCGTCGAGGGCCGCCCGCCGCGAGAGCCTCCGGTGGGCCCGCACCACCTCGGCGATCTGGAATCCGATGGTGTAGGACGGGTTGAACGCCGTCGCGGGCTCCTGGAACACCATGGCGATCCGGCCGCCCCGCACCCGCCGCAGCTCGCGCGGCGGCAGCGTCAGCAGGTCCCTGGGCTCTTCGGCGTCGTTCGGGCCGCGGTCTTTCAGGAGAACCTGGCCCGCGGTCACCCGCCCCGGCGGCGGCACCAGGCCGAGCACGGCGAGGGAGGTGAGGGTCTTGCCCGAGCCGGACTCGCCCACCAGCCCGACGATCTCGCCGCGCCCGACCGTCAGGGAGACGCCGCGCACCACGGGAGCCCAGCCGCCGGGGCTGGTCCCGGAGCTGGTGCCTGGGAATGCGATCTCCAGGTCCCGGATCTCGAGGAGCGCGGCCGCCTGGACGGCGTGGGGACCGTTCGCCACGGCGGCCGCGGGCCCTATCCCGCCAGCCGGCGAAGCCAGCTCACCACCGAGGCGACGCCGAAGCCGGTGGCGCCGGCGGCCGCTCCGCCGTGCTCCGCCTTGACGTTGGCGACGCCCGCGATGTCGAGGTGGGCCCAGCGCTTCACGTCGCCCACGAACTGCGACAGGAAGGAGGCCGCGAGGCTCGCGCTCCCCCAGCGGCTGGCGGAGTTGCGGAGGTCGGCGTGGGTGCCCTTCATCTCCTCCAGGTACTCGGGGAAGAGGGGGAGGCGCCAGAGGCGCTCGCCGCTCTCCTGGCCGGCGGCGGAGAGCTCGCCCGCCAGGGCGTCGTCGGGGGTGAAGAGGCCCGCCGCCTGGTGGCCGAGGGCGACGATGCAGCCGCCGGTGAGGGTCGAGAGCTCCACCAGCGAGTCCGGCCGGTCCTCGGCCGCCCAGCCCAGGGCGTCGGCGAGGATCATCCGGCCCTCGGCGTCGGTGTTGGTGATCTCGACCGTCTTGCCGTTGTAGCAGCGCACGATGTCGCTCGGCCGGTAGGCGTTGCCGCTCAGCATGTTCTCCGCGAAGGGCGCGTAGACGGAGAGGCGCACCGGCAGCTCCAGCGCCGCCACGGCGCGGGCGACGGCGATCACGGCGCAGGCGCCGCTCTTGTCGTACTTCATCTCGTCCATGTCGGCGGCCGGCTTGATCGAGACGCCGCCGGTGTCGAAGGTCACGCCCTTGCCCACCAGGGCGATCTTCGGTCCGCGGTCGCCCCACTGCAGGCGCACCAGGCGCGGCTCGTGGATGGAGCCCTGGCCGACGGCCAGCAGGCCGCCCATCCCCCGGCTCTTGAGCTCGTCGGCGCCCAGCACCGTCAGGTCCAGGCCCCGGCTCTCGGCGAGCTCCCGGGAGCGCTCCTCCATCCAGGTGGGAGACGCCTCGTTGGCCGGCGAGTTGGCGAGATCGCGGGCGAAGGCCACGGCCTCCACCACCGCGAGCACCTCCGGCCGGGCGGCGCGGAAGGCGGCGTCCTCACCCGCCGGGGGCACCACGGCCAGCGCCTCGACGCGGCCGGCCTTCTCGGCGTCGGTCTGGAAACGGTCGAAGCGATAGACGGCGAGCGCCAGGGCGCGCAGCACGCGGCCGGCGGCCGGGCCCGAGGTCTCGCCGTGCGCGGGCAGGAGCGCGGTCAGGCGGAGGGCGCCGCTCTGGCGGGCCTCCTCCGCGGCACGGGCGAACCAGCGGGCCAGCTTCGGGAACGTGAAGTCCTTCCGCGCGCCGAGCCCGTAGAGCGAGACCACGGGGCCGTCCGGCCCGGCGTCGGTCTGCGCGAGCTGCTCTTCTTTGCCCTTCCAGCCGCGGCGCGCGACGAGGCGCTGCACCGCTTGCCGGCACCCCTCCTCCAGGCCGTCCACCGCGGGCGCCTCTCCTTCGAAGCACCCGACCGTCAGGAGATCGGCCTCCGGCCGCTCCGCGGTGACGACATGAACCGATGCGAGCTCACCCATGAGATCCCTCTCCTCCAAGCTCCAGTTTTAACGCTCCAAGTTTAGCAGGCGCACCCGCTCCCGCCGGGCGTATGGTATACGTAATCGTTCCTTTTCAAGATCAAAAAACGGCCGTCAGCGAGCGCGAGCATGAACGCCACGTCTTTTCTCCAGATGCTGCAGGGCCCCTTCAACTTCCTGCGTTCCGACCCGGAAGAGGCACGGCGCCTGATGCCGGACCTTCCGCGGGTGCTCCCCATGCCGCGTCTGATCTTCCTCGAGGACGAGACGGCGACGCCGCTCCAGGGCTTCCCCCTCCTGCTCTCGCCGGGGATGCGCGGGCTGCGGACGGCCCTGCGCGAGCACATCGTGGCCGAGGAGGCCCTGCAGGTCGCCGGGCTGCGGCGCGAGAGCCACGACGTCAAGGCCCACACCCAGGGGTGGGAGCGCTACGTCGCCCTGTTCTCCCGCTGCATCGAGAACGCCACCATCTCCAGCTACGGCCGCCAGTACCCGGCCGTCTTCTGGCTCCAGCACTCCCTCGACATCGCGCGCCTGCTCAAGGACGTGCCGCGGCGCATCGCCCGGCGCGACAGCGAGATCGGCCGCCGCCACGGCGACGCCATCAAGTACCGCCTGCTCGACCGCTTCCTCGACCGCATCCTCTCGCTCAGCTACGACCTGGTGCAGAAGGTCGCCGGCGCCACCGAGGAGGTCGAGGAGGAGCTCTTCCCGCGGCTGCTCAACCGCATGCGCGACAACGTCCTCCTGTTCACCGAGGACCACATCGGCCGCGACCTCGCCGAGCTCGGCAGCTACTTCAACGGCTCCCTCGGCATCGACGGCCGCGACCTGCGCCACCGGCTCGACGAGCTGGCGCGCTGGCACTTCGCCCAGATCGCCTCCGACCCGGGGCTGCGCGCCGTCGCCACCCACCTGCTGCGCAGCGACCCGCGCACCGGCTCCCGCGACCTCCTGAACCGCCCCGGCTACGTGGCCTACCTCGCCACCCTGAAGACCTACGACCCCGAGCGCCTGCTGCCGCCGCCCCTCGTGCTGGTCTGGGAGAACCTCCTCCTGAAGCTCAAGGAGTTCGAGCTGGTCCAGGGCCTGCGCCGGCTCATCGTCCCCATCGAGATGAAGGGCGACCTCATGGTCGGCTGCGAGCTCCCGCCGGGGCGGGCCGTCCCCGGCGGCGGCGACCTGGTGCTCTCCTCCGCCACCCGGCCGCTCGACTTCATGGAGCCCTGGGTGGTCGACCCGCGGGTCGAGCGCTACGGCATGATCTACGACATCAGCGAGTTCTCGCAGACGCTCTCGGTGCTCCACCGGGCCGGCAACAGCAGCCAGGACGCCGCCTTCCTCGCCATGTTCCGCTTCCAGCGGCGCATCAACCGCCTGGCCACCTCCCACCGGGCCAAGCTCGAGAAGTACCTGGGCGACGGCGCCTTCTACTCCAGCCGCGAGGCCACCAACCTGCTGCTCTGCTCGGTCCACCTGCAGCGCTACTACGTCGAGGCCGTGCAGGAAGGCCTGCCCTTCGACCGCGGCATGCGCATCGCCCTCAACTACGGCCCCTACCGCCTGATCCCCATGGGCGGCCGGCCCGAGGAGGGCGAGCGCTACGAGTTCTTCGGCCCCGGCCTCGTCGAGCTCTCCCGCCTGACCACCGGCAAGGCGACCCAGGAGATCGACGAGGTCAAGACGATGCTCATCAACCAGGGCTACCCCGACTCGGCGGTGCAGCGCTTCTTCGCCCCGCTGGCGGACAAGAACATCGACGTGGTGAACAAGAAGGAGGAGGCGCGCCCCTTCTACGCCTATCTCAACCGCAACGGCACCCTGCACAACAACGGCATGGTGGCGACCGGCCCCTTCATCGCCCAGCTCGATATTGAGCTCAATATTGAGACCAATACTGAGGTCAATACTGAGCTTAATCCTGGGCTCAACAGCGGCCAGCTTCACCTCGCCAAGGACGACGACCGCTGCTACGTCATCCTCGAGATGGAGGACAACGGCGCCAAGCTCCCCGTGGGCATCCGCAAGCTCGGCCTCGCCCACCTCAAGGGGCTGGAAAACCTGGCCGTTTATGAGATCGTGGACGCGACCGGGTTCGACCCCGCCACCTTCACTCCCATCTACGGCGAGCGGCTGGTGATGGCGGTCGAGCGGGAGTTCGCCAACACCATCGGGCGGATCGGGACGTGAGGGGAGGAGCCATGAACGAGGTGCTCTGGGAGAGCCATCTGCCCGGGCTGCCGCCGCCGCGGCGGGGCAAGGTGCGGGACGTCTACGATCTCGGCGAGACGCTGCTGATCGTGGCCAGCGACCGGCTGTCGGCCTACGACCACGTGCTGCGGCCGGGCATCCCGGGCAAGGGCAAGATCCTCAACCAGCTCTCGAGCTTCTGGTTCGGCCGCCTGTCCCACGTCGTCCCCAACCACCTGCTGGCGACCGAGCCGGAGGACTTCCCGGCCGTCCTCGCCCCATATGCGGACCTGCTGCGGGGCCGCGCCGTGCTGGCCCGCAAGGCCCGGGTCGTGCCCTTCGAGTGCGTGGCCCGGGGCTTCCTGGCGGGGAGCGGCTACCGCGAGTACGTGCAGGGCGGCACGGTCTGCGGCATCCCCCTGCCTCCGGGCCTCGACCGGGCGAGCCAGCTCCCGCTGCCCATCTTCACCCCGGCCACCAAGGCCGAGCAGGGGCACGACGAGAACGTCGACTTCGCCACCGTCTCGGCGGCCCTGGGACCGGACCTGGCCGAGGCCCTGCGCGGCCTCACCCTCGACCTCTACCGCGAGGGCGCCGGCCATGCCACGGCGCGCAACCTCATCCTGGCCGACACCAAGTTCGAGTTCGGCCATGCTTTGGACACCGGCGAGCTGATGCTGATCGACGAGCTCCTCACCCCCGACTCCTCCCGCTACTGGGACATCGCCAACTGGCTGCCCGGCACGGAGCCCACCTCCTTCGACAAGCAGTTCGTCCGCAACTGGCTCGACGAATCCGGCTGGGACAAGGAGTCGACGCCCCCCGAGCTGCCGGACGACGTGGTGCGGGGCACCTTCGAGCGCTATCTCCAGGCCTTCCAGCGGCTGACCGGGCGGGAGCCGGAATTGTAGGGTTGGAACGAAATCTGCTGTCTTCCCTGGTGCCGGAGTGGACGATTCACTCCGGACCTACCAAGGAGGTCCAGCATGAGCTTCTCGAATCCCATCTCCAGAGACCGTTCTCGCGTCCGTCTCTTCAGCCTTACGGTCCTGCTCGCCACCCTCGTCCTGCCGGTCGCCGCCCACGCTCTCGGCGGCACGTTCTTCGACGCTCTGGACGCCTATGACAGCGTCCGCTGGCAGAAATCGGACGGCTGGACGAACGGCAACCCGTTCAACTGCGGCTGGCGGGCGGATCACATCAGCTTCGCGAGCGGCGCCATGACCCTGAAGCTCGACAACGCGACCTGCACGGCCGGCTGCTCCGGCAAGCCCTACGCCTCGGGCGAATACGCCACCCGCGACGTCTACGGCTATGGGAAGTTCGAGACGCGCATGAAGGCCGTCAAGGGCTCGGGAGTCGTCACGTCCTTCTTCATCTACAACGGCAGCCCGTGGGACGAGATCGACGTCGAGATCCTGGGCAAGGACACGACCCGGATCCAGACCAACTACTTCACGAACGGCGTCGGGGGCCATGAAACGGTGATCAACCTCGGCTTCGACGCCTCGCTGGCGGGCCACAACTACGCCATCGTCTGGGACGCGGGCTCGATCCAGTGGTACGTGGACGACGTCCTGATCCACACCGAGACGGGCGGCCGCGGCCCGCTGCCCACGCATCCCGGAAAGATCATGGTGAACCTCTGGCCCGGCATCGGAGTCGACAGTTGGCTCGGCCCCTTCAGCTATACCGGCCCGTTGACGGCGCAGTACGAGTGGATCCAGTATTTCAAAAAGTGAATGGATGGGCAGGGCCGGTCCCGCCCTGCCCGTTCAAATACCATTGCAGTCGCGTTCAGAGATGCTCGTGGTATCGTTCTTCGATGACTCCCAAGCCCCGCGTTCGCAAGTGACTCAGACAAGTCCAGGTTCTGCGCCGCGAAGAAAGGGAGAAGTAGATGGCCATTCAAGCTCGACGCTCGACCGGCAATGTATTCAGAGACCTCGGATTCAGCGAGGACGAGGCCGAGAACCTCAAAGTTCGAGCCGATCTGATGATTGAGCTGACGAAACTGATCGAAGCCCAGGAGCTCACACAGACAGCTGCCGCCAAGCTCCTAGGAGTCACTCAGCCGAGGGTCAGCGATCTCATGCGCGGCAAGATCGATCGCTTCAGTGTCGATAGCCTGATCGAGATGCTCGGCCACGCTGGCGCCAACGTCTCTTTCGTGATCACTCGGCGCAACCAGGTCGCCTGACCTCCCTACTTTCCGATCCCTCCCGCCAGCCCCAGCAGGACCTTGATGTTCTCGTCGTTCCAGCGGATGCCGCCGCCGAGGAAGAGGGACTTGTTCTCGAGCGGATCGTCGTAGCCGCCGATCAGGTAGAGGTTGGGGTGGAACTGGTAGCGCCCCAGCAGCCGGAGGTGCGGCGCGAGGTCGTTCGGACGGCCGAAGTCGAAGGCCTCGAAGGAGAGCCAGAGCTTCTTGTCGAGCACCGGTAAGGGGTACTCGATCTGGGCGCCGCCGGTGTTCTCGATGATGCCGGCGTAGAGGCGCGTGTCGAGCGGCGCCCGGTAGCCGAAGAGGCCCGTCGCGGAGTAGGTCTTCTCCTGGGTCAGGGTGTTGACGGTCGTGACCCTGGGGATGCCGTCCGCACCGGTGACGGTATAGGTCTGGGTCTTCTCCTTGCGCTTGCCGAAGGGGCTGCTCACGACGCCGGCGCGGTAGAGGCGCTTGCCGTTCTGCGGGTCGATGTCCAGCCGGAAGCTGGACTGCGACTCCTCGGCATCCTCCAGATAGTAGCTCTGCAGGTCGAGGTCGATCTTGAGCTTGTTGACCGCCCCGAGGGTGCCGCTCAGGCTCTCGACGCCCCCCTTGATGCTGTCGAGGGTGGAGAGGACGTCGTTGTAGGCCTTCTCGTCGTTGACCAGCTTGCCGATCGTCCCCTCGCCGCTGGCGATCTTGCCGGAGATCTTGTTCAGGTTGTCGGCCGAGGTCTGGAGCTTCTCCGTCAGCTCGCGGATGTTGCCCATGCTGCCCTTGAGGTCGCCCCGGTTCTCCTGGACCACCACGGAGATCTGCTCGAGCGTGCGGTTCATCTGGTCCGCGAGGCGCGGCAGCTCGCGAGCGAGGGTCGCGCTCATCTGGTCGAAGTTGCGGATGGTCGAGGCGACGTTGGCGCGGTTCTCGGCCACCAGCAGACGGATCTCGGCGCTGGTCAACTGGATGTCGGAGACCAGGCGGTTGATGTTCCCCCCGACGTCGCCGCCGGCCAGCGAGCCGGTCAGCTGCTGGATCGAGGAGCCGATGCTGTTGATCTTCTCCATGGCCTCGTCGAAGCCCGCCGGCGTCGAGCCGGCGAGCACGGCGTCGGGCGGCAGCGGCGGCGCGTCCGGCGGACCGGGGACCAGCTCGACGTACTTCTCCCCCAGCATGCCAAGGTTGGCGATGCGCGCCGTGGTGCCGACGGTGAGCCCCAGGGGCTTGTCGAGGGCCAGGGTGATGCGGGCGTGGGACCCTTCGAGCCCCAGGCCGTCGACCCGGCCGACGCGCACGCCCGCCACCCGCACCGCGGCCTTGTCGTCGAGGCCGGCGACGGACTTGAAGACGGCGTCGACGCGCTGGCCCTTTTTCGAGAACGGATTCAGGTCCTCGATCTTCCAGATCAGGACGGCGAGGACGACGAGGCAAAGAGTCGCGAAGACTCCGACTTTGACGAGTGGTTTCATGACTTCTCCAGACCGCGCGGCGCCCGTTGGGGTTCCCCCTGGGGAGTATCCTCGGAGAGGGGGCCGTCCGCCCGCCCATGAATGAACTGCTGGACCCGGGGATCTTCGAGGCGCCGGAACTCTTCCGGCGGCGCTTCGGCGATGATCTTACCCTTGTGGAGCATGGCGATCCGGTCGCCGATCCGGAAAGCGCTTTCCATGTCGTGTGTGATGGTGACCGTCGTGGTCTTGAGCCGGTCGTTCAAGTCGAGGATCACCTCGTCGATCAGGGCCGTGGTGACCGGGTCGAGCCCGGTCGTCGGCTCGTCGAAGAGCAGGATCTCCGGTTCGTGGGCCACCGCGCGGGCGAAACCCACCCGGCGGCGCATGCCGCCCGAGAGCTGGGAGGGGAGCTTGTCGCCCACTCCTTCCAGCCGCACCATGGCCAGGCACTCCTCCACCCGGTCCCGGATCTCGCCGCGCGACATCTGGTTCTTCAACCGCTGCAGAGGGAAGGCGACGTTCTGCCAGACGCTCATCGAGTCGAAGAGGGCGCCCTCCTGGAAGGCCATGCCGTATTTGCGCCGGAACTCGGTGATCTCCCGGTTGCCCAGCTCCCCGACGGCGACGCCGTCCACCTCGACGGTGCCGGAGTCGGGCTTCAGGAGGCCGATGATGTGCTTCAGGAGGACGCTCTTGCCCGTGCCCGAGCCGCCGATGACCACCAGCGATTCCGCCTGGGCGACGTCGATGCCCACGCCGTCCAGCACCACCTTGGAGCCGAACGCCTTGCGCAGGTCTCGGATGTGGATCTTGCCAATGGGATCAGTCATCAAAAAAGCAGCCTGGTGAGGAAGAAATCCGAGATCAGGATGGCGATCGACGCCGACACCACGGCCGCTGTGGTGGACCGTCCCACGCCTTCCGCGCCGCCCGAGGTGTAGAACCCCTGCAGGCAGCCGATGAGGGCGAGGAGGAAGCCGAAGGCCGCCGCCTTGATCAGGCCCGAGAAGAGGTCGTTCAGGTCCATGAACTGGAACGTCCGGTCGATGTAGGCGACCGGGTTGGCGCCCATCAGCACCACGGAGACCAGGTAGCCGCCGAAGATGCCGACGCCGTTGGCCATGACGACCAGCAGGGGCATCATGATCGTCGAGGCCCAGACGCGCGGCACCACCAGGTAGTGGACGGGGTCGGTGGCCATCACCTCCAGGGCGTCGATCTGCTCGGTGACGCGCATGGTGCCGAGCTCCGCTCCCATGGCCGAGCCGGCGCGGCCGGCGACGATCAGGCCGGTGAGGACGGCCGACAGCTCGCGCACCATCGACAGGGCGACCAGCGAGCCGACGAAGCTTTCGGCGTTGAAACGGCTCAGGACGGTGAAGGTCTGGAGCGCCAGGACCATGCCCGTGAACATGGCCGTGAGCAGCACGACCGGCACCGAGTTGACCCCCACCTTCATCATCTGGCGCAGCAGCTCCCGCCAGTCGTAGGGCGGCCGGGGAGTCCAGGCGAAGACCCGGCCGACCATCTGCACCAAGCGCCCCATCTGCTCGAGATAGCTCTCCAAGGCGTTCGGCACCTTCACGAATCCTCCCGCGAAAAACGAGACATCAATTCCTCCACTCTCCCCTCGCGCACGAAGCGGCGCGGCAGCCGCAGGCCCAGATGGCAAAGGATCTCCCAGGAGATCGTGCCGGCGTGCGCCGCCAGCTCCGTGGCCGTGATTTCCTCGCCGCCCTGGCGGCCGAGCAGCACCACCTCGTCGCCCAGCTCGGCCCCGGCGTCCGTGACGTCGAGCAGGGTCATGTCCATCGTAACCGAGCCGGCGACCGGCACCCGGCGGCCGCGCACAAGCGCCTCGGCCCGACCCGTCAGCCGCCAGGCGTAGCCGTCAGCATAGCCCACGGGAACGACGGCGATGCGGCTCCGCCGCCGGGTCACCGTCCGGCCGCCATAGGAGACCGGCGTGCCGGCCGGCACTTCCCGGAGCTGAACGATGCGCGCCCGCACCGACATCACCGGCCGCAGATCCGTCCCCAAGCCCGCGGGATCCAAACCATAGATGGCGATGCCCAGCCGCCCCAGGGCGAAACGGCTTTCCGGACGGTGCAGGGCGGCGGCGCTGTTGGCCATGTGGATCAGCGCCACTTCCCGCTCCTCCGGGGTGAGCTGGGCGAGCACCTCCGCGAAGCGGGCGGCCTGGGCGGCGTTGCGCGGGCTCGCGAGGTCGTCGGCGTCGCCGAAGTGGGAGAGCACGCCGGCCAGCCGGAGCCCCGGGCTCGACCGCAGGGTTTCGAGAGCGCTCGGCACCTCGTCCATCGCCACTCCGAGGCGGCCCATGCCGGTGTCCACCTTGAGGTGGATGGGCTGGGCCTGCGCCTGCCCGGCCGTCCAGTCGCGCCAGAGCGCCAGCTCGGCGAGCGAGGAGACGGTGGGCGTCAGCCGGTAGCGGCGGTAGAGGGCGATCTTCGACGGCCGTGCCGTGCCGAGCACCAGGATGGGCAGCTCGACGCCGGCGCGGCGGATCTCGGCTCCCTCTTCGAGCAGGGCCACGCCGAGCCAGTCCACCCCGGCGGCTTCCAGGGCGCGGGAGACCCCCACGGCGCCGTGGCCGTAGGCGTCCGCCTTCACCACCGCCATGGCCCGGGACCCGTTGAGCAGCCGCCGGACGAGGCCGAGGTTGTGCTCCAGGGCGGCGAGGTCCACGTCCACCCACGCCGGGCGCAGGGCGGCCTCGAGATCCTCCACCCCCGGCCCGTCCGCGTGCGGCGGCGTGGCCTCAGAAGGGGGCGGCACCCGGTTCCATTCCATGCCGGTCGAGGTTCCGGAAGCTGGTGGTCTCGCCGAGGAAGACGAGCTCCACGGTGGCCGTCTCGCCGTTCCGGTGCTTGGAGATGATCAGCTCCGCCAGGCCCTTGTTCTCGTCCGTGGGGTTGTAGACCTCGTCGCGGTAGATGAAGGCCACCATGTCCGCGTCCTGCTCGATCGATCCCGACTCGCGAAGGTCCGAGAGCTGCGGACGATGGTCGCTCCCCCGCCGTTCCGTCTGCCGGGAGAGCTGGGAGAGGGCGATGACGGGGATCTCCAGCTCCTTGGCGAGCTGCTTCATGCCGCGGCTGATGGCGGCGATCTCCAGGTTGCGGTTCTCGTAGCGCCCGCCCGCCTGCATGAGCTGGAGGTAGTCGAGCACGAGCAGGGAGAGCCCCCGTTCGGCCTTCAGGCGGCGGGCCTTCGAGGCGATCTCCAGCAGGCTGGGGTTCGGCGAGTCGTCGATGAACAGCGGCGCGTCGCCGATGGAGCGGACGGTCTGGATGATCCGCGTCCACTCCTTCTGCGAAACGCGGTTCGAGCGCAGGCGGGAGAAGGAGATGTCCGCCTCCGAGCAGAGGATGCGCAGCGCCAGCTCCTGCTGGCTCATCTCCAGGGAGAAGATGCCCACGGTCTTCCGCTCGCGGATGGTCACGTGCTGGGCCACGTTGAGCGCGAAGCTCGTCTTGCCCATGCCGGGACGGCCGGCGATGATGATCAGGTTCCCCCGGTTGAGCCCCTGGCTGACGCGGTCGAAGTCGATGAAGCCGGTGGGCACCCCGGTGAGCATGGTGCCCGGGCGCTCCTCCAGCTCCTCCAGAGTGGTGTGGAGCACGTGGGAGAGCTGGGCGAACCCGCGCTGAATCGCCTCTTCGCCCAGGCCCAGGATGGCCTGTTCCGCCCGACCCAGCGCTTCCTGGGCTTCGAGGCCGCCATCCAGGCAGTTGCGGATGATCTGCCCCGACATCCCGATCAGCCGGCGGCGGACGGACCGCTCCTTGACGATTTCGACGTAGTTGTCGATCCGGCCGATGTCGGGCAGGTCGAGGTCGAGGCTGGTCAGGTAGGCGACGCCGCCGATGCCGTCGAAAATCCCGCGCTGCTCCAGCTTGGCCTGCAGCGTCCGCAGGTCGATCTCCACCCGCTCTTCCTGCAGGTCGAGCATCGCCTGGTACAGGGTCTGATTGCGCTCGTGGTAGAAGTCTTCGGCGCGCAGCCGTCCCGAGATCGTGGGCAGGATGGACGGGTCCAGCAGGACGCCGCCGAGCACGGCCCGCTCCGACTCCTCGCTGTGCGGGAGCGTCTTCTGTTGTTCGGGGAGGAGGTCGATCATCGGGCTGCTTTGAGGGAGTGGACCGCGCCATTCTCCCGCGAGCGAGGGTGAAGGCGCAAGGCTGGGTATTTGCCAGGGACAATTCCCCTCATCTCATGAGGGGGCTTTACAACCTCCCCCGCCGGCCTTATTCTCCCCTCACGTCGTGAGGTGACGAAGACCATGCCAAAGACTTCTCTCGATTTGATGCAGGGCACTGTCGCGGTCCTGATCCTGAAGACTCTCTCCTGGGGCGCGATGCACGGCTACGACGTTTCGCGCGCGATCCGCCAGCGGAGCGACGGCGCTCTCGGCCTCGAGGACGCCGCTCTGTACCAGGCCCTCCACCGCCTGGAGCGCAAAGGGTGGATCGAGGCCGAGTGGGGCCTCTCCGAGAAAAACCGCCGGGCCAAGTTCTATCGCCTGACGGACGACGGGCGACACGCCCTCCAGTCCGAGGTCACGACCTGGCGGAGCTACGTCGAGGCCGTCTCCAAGGTGCTGGAGACCGCCTGACGCCATGCCCCGCCGGCGCCTCTTCCGGTTTCCCTGGCGCACGGCCGCCCAGGTCGCGGCGGATGTCGACGAGGAGCTGGAGCTCCATCTCGACCTGGTGGCCCAGGAGCTGGCCGAAGAGGGCTGGTCTCCCGAGGCGGCGCGGGCGGAGGCCCGGCGGCAGTTCGGCGATCTCGAAGGGACGCGCAAGGTTTGCCGCGAGCTGGACTCGCGCAAGGAGATGCAGATGAAGTGGACGGAGTCGCTCGGGGATCTCGGGCAGGACTTGAGGTTCGGGGGACGGCAGCTCTTGAAGAGCCCCGGGTTCACCCTGGTGGCGGTGCTGACGCTGGCGCTGGGGATCGGCGCCACGACGGCGATCTTCAGCGTGGTCTACGGGGTGGTGCTGCGCTCGCTGCCCTGGAAGGAGCCGGAGCGGCTGGTACGTCCCCTGTTCATCACCCAGGAGGGAGAACGGCACGGGGCCTTCTCCGCTCCCAATTTCCTGGACGTGCGCGCGCAGAGCAAGACGCTCTCGGGTCTCGCGGGCGTCTCCGGCGGCACGCTGAACCTGAGCGGCGGCGGCGCGGAGCCGGAGCGCCTGCCGGCCTCCTGGGTGACGGCCAATTACTTCGACGTGCTCGGGATCCGTCCCCTGGCCGGCCGCACGTTCGCGCCGGACGAGGACCGGCCCGGAGCCCCCCGCGTAGCCGTGATCTCCGAGGAATTCTGGGGCCGGCGTTTCGGCCGCGACGCCGGGGTGATCGGGAGAGTGTTGACGCTGAACGGCCAGCCCCACACGGTGGTAGGGGTCCTGGCGCGGGGCTCTCAGCTCCCCGCCGGCTCCGACGCGTGGGTGCCCCTGGTGTTCTCCGAGAACGACCTGAAGGGGCGCGGCGCCGTCTGGTTCGCCGGCATCGGCCGGCTCGCGCCGGGGGTGACGTGGGAGAAAGCCCAGGCGGAGCTCGACCTGATCGCCCACCGGCTGGCGGAGCAGTATCCGGACGCGAACGCGGGCTACATGAAGGGCATGGCGCTGGAGTCCCTGCAGGAGAACATGATCGGGGACACGCGCAAGCCGCTGCTGATCCTCCTGGGGGCCGTCGGTTTCGTGCTGCTGATCGCCTGCGTCAACGTGGCGAACCTGTTGCTGGTCCGCGCCGCCGCCCGCGAGGGGGAGATCGTGATCCGGGCGGCCCTCGGCGCCGGGAGGACCCGCATCGTCCGGCAGCTCCTGACGGAAAGCCTCGTGCTGGCGCTGGTGGGCGGAGCCGCCGGCGTGGCGCTGGCCTGGTGGGCGACGAATGCGCTCGTGAAGCTGGCGCCGCGGGGCATCCCACGGCTGGAGGAGATCGGTCTGGACGGCACGACGCTGCTCTTTGCCTTCGGGGTCTCGCTGCTCACGGGAGTGCTGTTCGGTCTCGCCCCAGCCCTCCAGACCTCCCGGACGGACCTGAGCGGGGTGATCCGGGAAGGGACCCGCGGATCCAAAGGCCGTGGCGCCACCCGGGCGCGCGGCGCCCTGGTGGTGGCGGAGATGGCGCTGGCCGTGATCCTCCTGGCCGGCGCCGGGCTGCTGATCCGGAGCTTCGCCCGGCTCCAGAAGGTCGATCCCGGGTTCGATCCCAAGGGCGTGGTGACGTTCAACCTGGAGCTGCCGGCGAGCAAGTACTCGGATGACGCCAAGCTCCGAACCTTCATGGCGGGGCTGATGGAGAGGATGGAGCAACTGCCCGGGGTGACCTCGGCGGGGGCCACGGTGTACGGCATGCCGCTCGACGACCAGGTCAACGTCCTCACCTTCTCCGTCGCGGGGCGGCCCCCCGCGCCGCCGGGCAAGGAAGAGTCCATGCGGATCGCCAACGCCACGCCGGACTATTTCAAGACCCTCGGCATCCCGATCATGCGCGGCCGGGGGTTCACCCCTCAGGACCGGGACGGCGCCCCGCAGGTCGTCGTCATCACGGAGGAGGCGGCGCGCCGGTACTTCCCCAACGAGGATCCCCTGGGCAAGCGGATCGACCTCGGATGGACGGCCGGCGGCGTGACCCGCGGGGGCGACATCGTGGGGATCGCGGCCGATTTCAAACAGGAAACGCTGAGCCAGAGGAGCGAGCCTCAGCTGTATATGCCCTACGATCAGGCGCCCTTGGAGTCGCTCTCGGTGGTCCTGCGGTCGGGCCGGGACCCGCAGTTGGTGGCCTTGGCGGCCAAGGCGAAGATCCGGGAGCTCGACCCCGACCTGCCGATCTATGGGCTCCAGTCCATGCAGGAGGCGGTCGCCAAGTCCACGGCCCAGTCGCGGTTCTACATGCTCCTGCTGGGCGGCTTCGCCGTCATATCCCTGATCCTGGCGGCCATCGGCATTTATGGCGTCATTGCCTTCGCGGTGCGCCAGCGGACGCAGGAGATCGGTATCCGCATCGCTCTGGGCGCCACGGGCCAGCGGGTGACGCGGATGGTCGTGGGCCAGGGCATGGTGCTGGCCGGAGTGGGGGCCGTGGTGGGCCTGCTGGGGGCGGCCTTCGCTACCCGCGGGATGCAGAGCCTGCTGTTCGAGGTGAAGACGAGCGATCCCACGATCTACGTGGCGGTGGCCCTGCTGCTCGTGCTGGTGGCCGCCGTCGCCTCGTACCTGCCGGCGCGGCGGGCGGCGTTGACGGACCCGCAGCTCGCGTTGCGGGGGGAGGCGTAGGGCGGGCGGCCTCCCCCTCCGTGCCTATGCTTCCTTCTCCGCCTCGGTACGCGTCTCGGCCGCCGTGGGTTCCGGGCGGCTGCCCGGCTTCTCCGCCGGCACGCCGGTGCGGCAGGACGGGCACTCGCCGGGCGCATAGGACGGCAGGTCCAGCTCCAGCAGGGCTTTGAAGGGCACGTCGAAGGGATCGCGGCCGGCCGTGCGGTCGATGATGGCGCCGATGGCGACCACGCGGGCGCCGCGGGCCGTGGCGAGCGCGGCGGTCTCCAGGGTCGAGCGGCCGGTGGTGACCACGTCTTCCACGATCACCACGCGCTCGCCCTGCCGGAGGGAGAAGCCGCGGCGCAGCCCCATCTCCTCCCCCTTGCGCTCGGTGAAGCGGAAGGGCACGCCCAACTCGGCCGCCACCTCGTGGCCGATGACGACGCCGCCGAGGGCGGGCGCCAGCACCGAGTCGGGGTGATACGAGCGCAGCAGCTCGGCGAGGTCGCTCCCCACCTTGCGGGCCCGTACCGGATCCTCCAGCAGCAGGGCGCACTGAACGTAGGCCGAGGAGTGAAGCCCCGAGGAGAGAAGGAAGTGTCCACGGCGCAGGGCGCCGCTCTCTTCGAGCATCTGCGTCAGGATGCGATGGTCACGGCTCACGGATGGGCTCCTCCCGATGGATGTCGTACTGGTCCAGCTTCTTGTAGAGGTTGCTGCGGGGCGTGTCGATGGCCTGGGCCGTCTGGGTGACGTTCCAGTTGTTCTCCTCCAGCTTGTGGAGAAGGAACATGCGTTCCGAAAGGTCCCGGAACTCGCGCAGGGTCTGGACGGCCAGCAGCGAGGTCGACAGCTCGGGCCGGGCGCCGCCCGTCACGGCGAGCACGTCCTCGCGGGTGACGATGTCGCCGGCGGACAGGATGAGCAGGCGCTCGACGAGATTCTTGAGCTCGCGGACGTTGCCCTTCCAGGGCAGCGCCTTCAAATGGGCCATCGCCTCGGCGCTGAACTCCTTGCCCTTGAAGTTGTTCTGGTCGGAGTAGCGGCGCACGAAGTGCTCGACGAGCAGCGGCAGGTCTTCCAGGTGCTCCCGCAGGGCGGGCGTGCGGACGGGGATGACGTTGAGGCGGTAGAACAGGTCCTCGCGGAAGCGCCCGGCCGCGATCTCCTCCTCGAGATTGCGGTTGGTCGCCGCCACCACCCTGACGTCCACCTCGATCGTCCTCTCGGCTCCCACCGGCTCCACCTCCCCGTTCTGGAGCACACGCAAAACCTTTGCCTGCGTGCGGGCGGACATGTCGCCGATCTCGTCGAGGAAGATGGTGCCGCCGTCGGCGGTGACGAATTTGCCCATCTGCTTGCGCACGGCGCCCGTGAAGCTCCCCTTCTCGTGGCCGAACAGCTCGGACTCGATCAGCTCCTCGGGAATGGCGGCGCAGTTGACCTGCACGAGGGTGCGGTCGCGGCGGGCCGACTGGCGGTGGATGGCGCGCGCCACCAGCTCCTTACCGGTGCCGCTCTCGCCGGTGACGAGGACGGTGGCGGGCGTCGGGGCGGCCTTGTCGATGGTCTCCCGCAGGCGGCGCATGGCGGGCGCCGAGCCGATGAGCTGCTCGGGCTCGGAACGCAGGCTGCGGTTCTCGGTCTGCAGGCGGTAGGCCTCGACGGCGTTGCGCAGGGAGAGGAGCACCCGGTCGCGCTGGAGAGGCTTTTCGAAGAAGTCGAAGGCGCCCCGGCGGGTGGCCTCGACGGCGGTCGCCACGTCGGCGTGGCCGCTGATCATCAGGACGGGCATGTCGTAACCGCGCTCGCGCAGGGCCTTGAGCAGCTCGAGGCCGTCCATTTCGGGCATCTTGATGTCGAGCACGATGGCGTCCGGCGCGCGCTCGGCGACCTTGGAGAGGGCCTGGGAACCGTTCCCGGCCTCCTCCACCCGGTAGCCTTCGTACTCGAGGATCATGTGCAGGCTGTCGCGGATCGCGGCTTCGTCGTCCACCACCAGAATGGAGGCGCGAAAGCTGTCAACGGGTCTCGGCATGGTTCTCCACAGTGTAACAAAGAAAGAGGCCGGCCCACTTGGGACCGGCCTGTAACCACATGAGGAGGTTCTGTCGGTTTGCTTAGCTGTTTCTTACCTGATACCGATATCGGTCAACGGGTCCCCTACGGCGCCTGGACCACGGCGAAGAAGGGCACGGGCCGCGCGCCGCGCGGGCCGTACACCACCGTGTAGAAGCGCAGATAGCTCCCCGGTTTTGCACTCTTGACGATCTTCTCGAAGTCCGCGACGCTCGCGACCTTCTGGCCGTTGATCTCGGTGATGACACTGCCCGGCCGCACCGCCTGCTCGTAGAGGGGGCTGGTGGGGGTGACGTTGGTCACGATCACGCCCTCGACGTCCTCGGGCACGTTCTGGGCGCCGCGCAGGCTGTTGGTGAGGTCCTGGTACTGGATGCCCAGCCACTCGATGCCGCCGCCCTCCTCGGGCTTGGCGTTGGACGCCTCTTCGTCGTTCTGGCCCGGCCGTTCGCGCAGCTTGACCTGCTTCTTGACCATCTTGCCGTCGCGCCAGACGTCGAGCGTCACCGTGGCGCTCGGCCCCTTGTTGGAGACGTAGCCGATGAGGTCGCGGGTGGTCTTGATCTTCCGCCCGTCGACCGAGAGGATCACGTCGCCATGCTCGATGCCCGCGTCCTGGGCCGGCGTGTCGTCCTCGACGGACTGCACGAGCGCGCCGTCGGTGCTCGGCAGGCCCCAGGCCTGGGCCTGGGTGAAGTCGAGGTTGCGGATGCCGATGCCGAGGTAGCCGCGGCTGACCCGCCCCTTGTCGCGGAGCTGGGGCAGGATCTCCTTGACGGTGTTGACCGGCACGGCGAAGCCGATGTTCTCGGCGCCCCAGTTGATGGCGGTGGCGATCGCCACCACCTGGCCCGACATGTTGATCAGCGGACCGCCGGAGTTGCCGAAGTTGATGGCGGCGTCGGTCTGGATGAAGTTCTCGAACGACGCGTCGCTGATGCCGATCGACCGGCCCTTGGCGGAGACCACGCCGGTGGTCACCGTCTTGTCGAGGTTGAGCGGGTTGCCGATCACCATGACCCAGTCGCCGACCCGCACGGCGTCGCTGTCGCCGAGCTCGAGGTAGCGCAGGGGATGGCCGGCGTTGATCTTGAGCAGCGCGATGTCGGTCGCCTTGTCGGTGCCCTTGACCTCGGCCGGATAGTCGCGGTCGCCCAGGTGCACCTTGACGGAGGTCGCGCCCTCGACGACGTGGAAGTTGGTCACCACCAGGCCCTCGGGGCTGATGACGAAGCCGCTGCCGCCGGCGTCGGAGCGGAAGTCCTCCGGCTGGCCCGGCCGGCCAGGCTGGCCGCCGCCCTCGTCCTCGCCGTCAGGCTGCTGGCGGTTGCGCGGTCCGAAGAAGAACTCGAACGGGTCCTGGCCCTGCCCTTGGCCCTGTCCCTGGCCGCGGCGCCCGCCCTTCTCAATGGTGGCCGCCTGAATCGAAACGACGGCCGGATCCACCGCCTGCGCGAGGTCGGCAAAGCTGGGCAGAGTCGTCAGATGCTCCGAGGCCAGCCGGGTCGCGGACAGGTTGCCATTGGCGCTGTCCTGATCGGCGGCCTGCCCGGGAACGGTCAATTGCAGGCCTCCGGCAAGGACCATACCGAAGACGACCGCTCCGAGGACCAGCAGGAACGTCGCTAGGTTTCTTTTCGATGGAGTGCTCATGAGTGCTTAAAATCTCCTTTCGTCATCTCGCCTTCCACCAGAAGCAATCTGCTTGCCAGACTAATTCCCCTGGAGAGGGCCTGGGCGCGGCCAGCCGGCAACGCCAAATTGGCATGAAACCGAGCCGTCCTGGAATCTTCTCCGCCGGCCTGGCGCGGTGGCAAGAGCGGCGGGAAGATTTCTGCCGCCGAACGTGTTATTTTCGTCGAGCGCGGCCCACCGCCTATTTTCCGCTGCCGGCTCCGGAGCCGGACACGGTCCTTCTCTGCCGAGCTTGAACGGGCGCATCCTTTTCCCTATAATGGGACGAGCCAGCTTGCCCTGACCCGAAACGGTCGGTAAGAAGTGGGCCTCCAGCCCACTTTTTTTGTTGGGCGCAGCGGATTCTGAAAACAACCGAGGAGCACGAGATCGAAGCATGTCAGCAACCCCCAGCCGCATCACGGAGCTCACGCCGGAAATCGAGCAGGTCGCTCAGGCGGCAGGCTGTGAGCTGGTGCATGCCGAGCTCAAGGGCGGGGTGTTGAGGATCTTCGTGGACAGGCCGGAGGGCGGAGTGACGATCGCGGACTGCGAGCTGGTCTCGCGGCAGGTCTCGGCTCTGCTGGACGTGCTGGACTTCGGCAACGGCCGGTACGTGCTGGAGGTCTCCTCCCCCGGGCTCGACCGGCAGCTCTACAAGCCGCGCGACTACGACCGTTTTGCCGGCAGCCTCGCGCGGGTGACCTTCCAGGACCCCGAGACGGGAAAGAAGAAGACGGTGGTGGCGCGCCTCCAGGGGCTGCGCCGCACCGACGGGGCGGCCGACGAGGACGCCCAGGTCCTGCTGGCGGAGGAAGCTCCGCCGGCGAAAGGCAAGGCCGGCGAGCCCTTGGCTCCGTTAGCGGTGCCGCTCAAGAACGTGACCCTGGCTCGGCTGGAAATCGAGCTGTAGCGCCGTAACGCGCTGTAACGATAGGAAGAAAGAAAAAAATCATGCCTCAGGCACAGACCGCGGAATTGAACTTGAACGAGATCCTGCGCCAGGTCGCGCGGGAGAAGGACATCGACCTCGAGCGGTGGATCTCCGCTCTGGAGGACGCGATGGCCTCGGCGGCCAAGAAGCAGCACCGGATCAAGGAACCGGTGCGGGCGCACCTGGACCGCGAGACCGGCAAGTTCGATGCATTCATCGTCAAGAAGGTCGTGGAGACCGTGGAAGACCCTCTCGCCGAGTGGACGGTCGAGGAGGCGCGCGACCACAAGGCGAACGCCGAGATCGGCGACGAGATCCACCTGCCGATCTCCACCGACGGCCTCGGCCGCATCGCCGCCCAGAACGCCAAGCAGGTGCTCTACCAGCGGGTGCGCGAGGCGGAGCGCGAGAACATCTACAACGAATACATCGACCGCGTGGGCGAGGTCCTGAACGGTACCGTCAAGCGCTTCGAGCGCGGCGACATCGTCATCGACCTCGGCCGTACGGAGGCCGTGGTGCCCCGCTCCGAGCAGGCGCGCCACGAGCGCTACAGCCAGGGCGAGCGCATCCGGGCCGTCATCGTCGACGTGCACAAGCAGCCCAAGGGGCCGCAGATCGTGCTCTCGCGCACCGATCCGCGGCTGCTGGTCAAGCTCTTCGAGACCGAGGTGCCGGAGATCTACGACGGCACGGTGGTCATCAAGAACGCCGTGCGGGCGCCCGGCGAGCGGGCCAAGGTGGCGGTCTACAGCCGCGAGCGGGACGTGGATCCGGTCGGCGCCTGCGTGGGCATGAAGGGCTCCCGCGTGCAGTCGATCATCCGCGAGCTGCGCGGCGAGAAGATCGACATCATCGAATACAGCGACGACCTGGTGACCTTCGCCCAGAGCGCCCTGGCGCCGGCCAAGATCACCCGCGTGTCGGTGACGCACCAGGGCGAGGTGCCGCACCTCGACGTGATCGTCGAGGACGAGCAGCTCTCGCTGGCGATCGGCAAGCGCGGCCAGAACGTGCGTCTGGCCTCGGAGCTGATCGGCGCGCGCATCGACATCAAGAGCGAGAGCGACGTCAAGGACGAGGTGGCCGACGCCCTCGCCCGCATGCTGAACACGGCCATGAGTCAGTTGCCCTCGGCGCCGCCGCGGGAAGAGCTGGACGTCAGCTCGGCGCCGGAGATCTCCCAGGCCGCAGCCGGGGCGCTCAGGGAGGCCGGTTACGGCAGCCTCGAGGCGCTGGCCGAAGCGGATCCGGAGACGCTGCTGGCGCTCGGCATCGAGGAGCTCGCCCAGGACGAGGCGGAGACCCTGATCGCCTGGGCGAAGGAGCAGAGCGAGAAGCAGGCGGCGGAGCTGGACCTCGGTCCCTTCCGTGCTCCCGACTCGCAGGCCTCCAGCTCCTCCTCCATGGGCGACGAAGATTTCATGGCGGCTCTGAGCCGTGCCTTCGCCGAGAGCGAGCAGCAGCGCGCGACCGTGGCCCACAATATCGAAGAGGAAAGGGCCGACGCCGAGGCGGCGGCCGAGGAGGCCGAGAGCCGTTCTGACGACGGCGAGTCCTAGCAGCCCTCCAAAAGGGGCACGTCTCAGCGGGAACGATTCGTTGAGATCCGCGGGTGGGGGCAGGCTGAACGGGCCGGGCGAGGTTCCAGCTTGGCGAGGATATCGGCTACTAACAGGAGTTACGAGAATATATGGGAAAGATTCGAGTCCAGGACCTCGCGAAGATGATGTCGATCTCCAACCAGGACCTCGTCTTCAAGCTGAAGTCCATCGGAGTGCGCGTCGACGGGGATGACGCTCACATCGACACCGACATCGTCGCGGCGATTCTGCAGGGCAAGAAACTGCCCCATCCGCGGGAGGTCATCCTGCGTGACGAGCAACCGGCGCCCGTGGATACGCGCCGCCGTCCGGCGCCCGCGCCGGTCGCTCCGGCCCGCCGTCCCGCGCCCAATCCGTTGCGCCCGCAGCGCCCGCGGACGCTGATCCAGAAGGTGGAGCCGCGCATCCAGACGCTGCCGATGTCGGAGCGCCCGGTGCCGCAGCCTGCCGCCGCGGCACCGCCGCCGGTCATGGCCGAGGTGGCCGCGCCGCAGCTCGCCGAGCCGTCGCACCACGAAGCGATGGCGGCGAGCGCCATGGGCAGCGGCGGCAGCGCCGCCGCCGTCGTCGAGGCGCCGCCGGTGCGCACGGCCGAGGTCCAGGCACCGCCCCGCGAGGCGCCCGCGCCGGCCCCGCCGCCGGCCAGCCAGCAGCGTCCGAGCGGTGGCTACCAGCAGCAGCCCGCCCGTCCGGGCGGCTATCAGCAGCCCGCCGGCCGTCCGGGGGGTTACCAGCAGCCGTCCGGCCGTCCGGGCGGTCCGCCGCCGTCGAACCGCCCCGGGGGTCCGCCGTCCCAGGGCCGTCCGGGCGGTCCGCCGCCCTCGAACCGTCCGGGGCCGACGCGCCCCGGCCAGTCGACCGCTCCGCCGTCGACCGGCATGGCTTCGGAAGAGCAGAAGCGGCGCGCCGCCGAGCGGCTGCAGGAGCAGATCGAGCGCGACAAGAAGAAGCGGGGCAAGGGCGTCAAGAAGACCGGCCGCGACGAGGATCTCACCGGCTTCAAGGGCAACCTCCAGGACCTGGAGGGCGACGAGGAGGCCGGTCCGATGAGCGGCCGGCGCCACCGCCGCGTCCTGCGCAAGGAGGACGAGGACAAGGAGGGCGGCAAGATTCTCAGCTTCAAGAAGGACAAGCCGCAGGGCCCCGTGATGATCAGCGAGGGCATGACCCTGCGCGAGTTCGCCGAGAAGCTGGGAGTGCGGGTCCGCGACCTGATCAACTCCCTGTTCCGGCGCGGCATCATGGCCAACATCAACCAGGTGCTGGACACCGATCTGGCGCTGCAACTGGCCAAGGACCTCGGCGTCGAGGCCATGGTCGTCTCCTTCGAGGAGGAGGTCCAGCTCCGCGAAGGGCAGTCGACCGCCGGCTCCGACCAGCCGGAGGCGAAGACTCCCCGCGGGCCGGTGGTGACCATCATGGGCCACGTCGACCACGGCAAGACGTCGCTGCTCGACGCCATCCGCTCCTCCAAGGTGACGGAGTCGGAATTCGGCGGCATCACGCAACACATCGGCGCCTATCACGTCGAGGTCAACGGCCGGAAGATCGTCTTCCTCGACACCCCGGGCCACGAGGCGTTCACCCTGATGCGCGCCCGCGGCGCCAAGGTGACCGACATCGTGGTGCTGGTGGTGGGAGCGGACGACGGCGTCATGCCGCAGACGATCGAGGCGATCGACCACGCCCGCGCGGCCAAGGTGCCGATCGTGGTGGCGATCAACAAGATCGACAAGCCGAACGCCAACCTCGACCGCGTCAAGAAGGAGCTCGCCGACCGCGGCCTGATGTCCGAGGACTGGGGCGGCGACACGGTGATGGTGCCCATCTCGGCGCTCAAGCGGGAGGGCATCCCCGAGCTGCTCGACATGATCCTGCTGACGGCGGACATCCTGGAGCTCAAGGCCAATCCGGACATCGCCGCCCAGGCCGCCGTGCTCGAGGCCCGCAAGGAAGTGGGCCGCGGCATCGTGGCCACCGTGCTGGTGCAGAACGGCACCCTGCACGTGGGCGACGTGTTCGTCTCCGGCGCCACCTGGGGCCGGGTGCGCTCGATGAGCGACGACGTGGGCAAGCGGGCGCAGGAGGCCGGGCCCTCGACGCCGGTCGAGGTCACGGGCTTCAACGACCTGCCGGACGCCGGCGACATCCTCCAGGTGGTGGAGGACGAGTCCAAGGCGCGCGGCATCGCCGAGTTCCGCGCCCAGGAAGAGCGGCGGCGCGGCCTCGCTCCCAGCCAGGCGCGGATGTCGCTCGACCAGCTCTTCAAGGGCATCCAGGACGGCGAGGTCAAGGAGCTGCCGGTCATCCTCAAGGCGGACGTGCAGGGGTCGGTAGAAGTGCTCAAGGAGGCCCTCGGGAAGGCCAGCACGGAGAAGGTCAAGGTTTCGGTGCTCCACACGGGCGTCGGCGCCATCTCGACCAACGACGTGCTGCTCGCCTCGGCCTCGAAGGCGATCGTCATCGGCTTCAACGTCCGTCCCGAGCGCAGCGCCGTCGAGCTGGCCGAGAAGGAGGAGGTGGAGATCCGTCTCCACACCGTCATCTACGAGCTGATCGACGAGCTGCGCAAGGCGATGACCGGCCTGCTCGAGCCCACCTTCCGCGAGGTCGCCTCCGGGCGCGCCGAGGTGCGGGACACGTTCAAGGTGCCGAAGATCGGTCAGATCGCCGGCTGCCACGTCGTCGAAGGAGTGATTCCCCGCAGCGCGGCGGTGCGCCTGCTGCGCGACAACCGGGTCATCTACGAAGGCAAGATCGCCTCGCTGCGCCGCTTCAAGGACGACGCGTCCGAGGTGCGGGCCGGCTTCGACTGCGGCATCGGGCTCGAGCGGTTCCAGGACTTCAAGCCGGGCGACTTCATCGAGGCGTACACCCGCGAAGAGGTGGCGCCCGTCCTGTAACGAACGGGGCGTGGGGACTTCTCTACCCCACGCCGGTTTTCCAGCAAAGGAAGAGGGGCGAACGCCGATCCGATGATCGTCGGGATTTCCGTTTTCGAGCTGCACCTCCCCACCAGCCGCAGCCTCAAGGACAAGCGGCGGGTGGTCAAGTCATTGATCGAGAGGGTGCATCAGCGCTACCGGCTGTCGGTCGCCGAGACCGATTTCCACGACCTGCACCAGCGCGCGGAGATCGCGGTCGCGGCGGTGTCGGCCGGCGGCGAGAGCGAGATGGACAAGATGATGGAAGAGATCCGGAACCAGGTGGAGAGCGACCCCGAGGTCTACCTGACCCGCTGGGACCCACAGCTTCTGGACTTGCAGGGAGAACCGTCGGGAGATTGGACGGAAGAGTTGGAGGAAGAGTCATGAGCCGCCGTACCGACCGCATGAGCGACCTGCTCCGGGCGGAGCTTTCCGACCTCGTCCTGCGGGAGGTGCACGATCCGCGGGTGAAGCTGGTCTCGATCACCAGCGTCGACGTCACGCCGGACCTCGGCCGGGCCACGGTCAAGGTCTCGGTGCTGGGCGACGACAAGCAGAGGCAGGAGGCCATCGAGGGCCTTCGTCACGCTCGGGGGTTCCTGCGCACGGAGCTGTCTCACCGGCTCCGCACGAGGATGACCCCGGAGCTCGTCTTCGAGCTCGACCGGGGTGCCGAGCACAGTCAAATGATCTCAGATCTCTTGGAGGGCCTCCATGGGCGGGATGAAAGCTCCTGAAGACCTGCTGCGGAGAATCCGCCAGGGTAACCGTTTCCTGCTGACCAGCCACATCAACCCGGATGGCGACGCCATCGGCTCCGAGCTGGGCCTCGCGCGCCTTCTGCGCGGCCTCGGCAAGGGCGCCGTGGTGTGGAACCGCGATCCGACGCCGACCGTCTACCGGCCGCTGCCCGGCAGCGAGCGGATCCACGTCGGCGAGGAGCCGCCGGCCGGCTTCCCCGACATCTTCGACGCCATCATCGTACTGGAGTGCCCGAGCCCCGACCGCACCGGGCTCGAGAAGCACCTCGCCGAGCGGCCGGTGATCAACATCGACCACCACCTGGGCAACCAGTGCTACGGCGCGGTGAACTGGGTCGACTCGGCGGCGCCGGCCGTGGGCGAGATGGTCTTCCGGCTCGCCCAGGGGCTCAAGGTGCCCCTGGAGCCGGAGGTCGCGAGCTGCCTGTACCTGACCCTGGTCACGGATACCGGCGGCTTCCGCTTCTCCAACGCCACCTCCGCCGCCTTCGAGGCGGCCGCCGCCCTGGTGCGCGAGGGGGCCCACCCGGAGCAGGTGTCGCAGTGGCTCTACGAGAGCCAGCCGCTCGGCGTGGTGCGCCTGCTGGGCGAGATGCTTCAGACCCTGGCGCTCCACGAGGAGGGGCGGGTCGCGACCGGCCTGCTGACCCTTGCGATGTTCGACAAGGCGGGGGCCTCCCCCGGCGACTCCGAAGGGCTGATCGACCAGATCCGCTCGATCGCCGGCGTCGACGCCGTGGCCCTGATCCGCGAGCTCAAGGACGGCGGCTACAAGGTCTCGCTGCGCAGCCGCGGCGAGGTGGACGTCGAGAAGATCGCCCGCCACCACGGCGGCGGCGGCCACCGCAACGCCGCCGGCTTCACCCTGGAAGGACCCGGTGAAGAGGTCCGCCAACAGGTGGCGACGGAGTTGGGGGCGGCACTGGCTTGAGCGTCACGAGCCCCACCACCACGCTCGATCCGATGGGAGCCGCGCCGTTGGAGACCATGAAGGACGGACTGTTGTTGATCGACAAGGATCCGGGCTTCACCTCGCACGACGTCGTGCAGCGGGTGCGCCGGATCCTCAAGCAGAAGAGGATCGGCCATTGCGGCACGCTGGACCCGGACGCGACCGGTCTCCTGCTGCTGACGCTCGGCACGGCGACCCGGCTGACCCGGTTCCTGATCCGGGCCCCCAAGGTCTACGAGGGGGTCGTCCGCTTCGGCACCGCCACGGACACCTACGACGCCTCGGGCCAGGTGACCTCCGAGGCGCCGGCCGGGGCCTTGGAGGCTCTCACCATGGCGGCCGTGGCCGAGGGGATGCGCGCCTTCGAGGGCGAGATCCAGCAGCAGCCGCCTCCCTACTCCGCCAAGAAGGTGCAGGGGGTCAAGTTCTACGAGCTGGCCCGCCGGGGCGAGGAGGTGCCGGACGAGCCCAAGGAGGTCACCGTCTACGAGTTCGCCCCCCTGGGCGAGATCGAGGACGGGCGCCTGCGTTTCCGTCTCGCCTGCTCGTCCGGGACGTACGCCCGCGGCCTCGCCCACGACCTGGGCGCCGCCTTGGGAGTGGGCGCCCATCTCGCCGAGCTGCGCCGCACCCGGATCGGCAACTTCCAGATGGAGGACGCCCTGCCCCTCTCCCGGCTCGACGAGCGGGTCCAGGCGGGCGAAGCGGTGGGCTCCGCCTGGATCCCGTTCGACCAGATCCCGCTCCCCTTCGGCGAGGTCACGGCCGACCCGCAGCAGGAGCTCCGCATCAGCCATGGGCAGACCGTTCTGGTGCGCGAGCTGGCGGGCGAGGAGGGGGACTGGGTCAAACTGATGAACCGCCGGCGGGAGTTCATCGCCGTCGGCACCGTAGTCGAGAGGATTGGCACCGCCGGGGTCGGCATCGTCCAGCCCAAAGTCGTATTTCGTTGAACAGCCTCTCTCCTGGAGAGAGGGCCCCTTGTGCTAGAATGCACATGCGAGAGAAATGTAAGGAGGAGTTTGCTTTGGCGCAAACCAGTGAAGTCAAAGAGAAGATTATCAGCGAATACCGGGTCCATGAGACCGACACCGGGTCTCCGGAAGTTCAGGTCGCGATCCTCACCAGCCGGATCACCGAGCTGACGGAGCATTTCAAGACCCATTCCAAGGACCACCACAGCCGCCGCGGCCTCCTCAAGCTGGTGGGCCGCCGCCGCCGCCTGCTCGATTATCTCAAGGGGAAGGACCTCGAGCGCTATCGCACGACGATCGAGCGCCTCGGGATCCGTAAGTAACCCCCTCCTCGACCAATCCGGCAGGAAAGCGTCCCGAGGTCTCTGGCTGCCGCCGCGGATCTCGGGGCCCTTCGGTTTTCCGGACCCTTCGCCTCCCCGGTCCCCCCGGGACGCGGCGACGCCCTGACGCGCGGGCCAGTCCGGTACGTAGGCAGACGAGAGACAGAAAAACAAGAGAGAAAAAATCCATGAAGCAACGCAAAGAGATTGCCATCGGCTCAGGGACCATGATCATCGAGACGGGTCACCTGGCCAAGCAGGCCAACGGTTCCTGCACCATCCGCTTCGGCGACACGGTCGTCCTGACGACCGCCTGCATGGAGAACAAGGGCCCCGCCGAGCGCGACTTCCTGCCGCTGACGGTGGACTACCGCGAGTACACCTACGCCGCCGGGCGCATCCCGGGAGGCTTCTTCAAGCGCGAGGGACGGCCCAGCGAGAAGGAGATCATCACCTGCCGGCAGATCGACCGGCCGCTGCGCCCCCTGTTCCCCGACGGCTACACGGCCGACACCCAGATCATCTCCTTCTGCCTCTCGGCCGACGGCGAGAACGATCCGGACATCCTGGCCATCAACGGCGCCTCGGTGGCGCTGGTGCTCTCCGACATCCCGTTCTACCACCCGGTAGGCGCGGTGCGGGTGGGACTGGTCAACGGCGAGGTGGTGATGAACCCCGCCAACAGCGTGCGCGACGTCTCGGACCTCGACCTGGTCGTGGTCGGCACCGAAGAGGCGGTCGTGATGGTCGAGGCGGGCGCCAACCAGGTCTCCGAAGACCTGCTGCTGGAGTGCATCTTCCGCGGCCACCAGGAGATCCAGAAGATCATCAAGGCGCAGCACGAGATGTTCCGTGACGGCAACCGCGAGAAGCCGTCGTGGACGGCGCCCGAGGTCTACCCCGAGTCGCTCTACGAGCAGGTCAAGGCCGACCTCTACGGCACCTTGAAGGGCGCCCTCTTCACCAAGCAGAAGTTCGAGCGCAAGAAGGCCGTGGGCTCCGTGGTCAAGCCCTACCTAGAGCAGATCCCCGAGGAAGAGGCGGCGAAGAAGGGCCAGGTCAAGAAGGTCATCAGCCGGCTCGAGGAGGAGATCCTCCGCGAGGTGGTGCTCAACGAGCGCATCCGCTTCGACGGCCGCAGGCTCGATGAGATCCGGTCGATCAAGGTCGAGGCCGGGCTGCTGCCCCGCACCCACGGCTCGGCGCTGTTCACCCGCGGCGAGACCCAGGCCCTGGTCACGGCCACCCTGGGCACCAAGCGGGACGCCCAGCTCATCGAGGAGTACGAGGGCGAGAGCGTCCAGAAATTCATGCTGCACTACAACTTCCCGCCCTTCTCCGTCGGCGAGGTGAAGTTCCTGCGCAGCGCCGGCCGGCGTGAGATCGGCCACGGCGTGCTGGCCCGGCGGTCGCTCCTGCCGGTGCTGCCGAGCGAGGACGACTTCCCCTACACGATCCGGGTCGTCTCGGACATCCTGGAGTCGAACGGCTCCTCGTCCATGGCCTCGATCTGCGGCGGCTCGCTCGCCATGTTCGACGCCGGCGTGCCGCTGCTGGCGCCGGTGGCGGGCGTCGCCATGGGTCTGATCAAGAGCGACGACAACTTCGCGGTGCTCACCGACATCGCCGGTCAGGAAGACCACTACGGCGACATGGACTTCAAGGTGGCCGGCACCCGCGAGGGCGTCACCGCCCTGCAGATGGACATCAAGATCACCGGCGTCACCCGCGAGATCATGAAGGCGGCCCTGGAGCAGGCGAAGGCCGGCCGCATGCACATCCTCGGCATCATGGAGTCGGCCCTGCCCAACCCGCGGGGCGAGATGTCCAAGTTCGCGCCGCGGCTCTACACCCTGCAGATCCCGAAGGAGAAGATCCGCGACGTCATCGGACCCGGTGGCAAGACGATCCGCTCGATCATCGAGGAGACCGGCTGCGACATCGAGATCGAGGACGACGGCAAGGTCATCATCGCCTCGCCCGACGAGCGGGCGGCCCGGCTCGCCATCCAGATGGTCGAGCACCTCACGGCCGTGCCGGAGATCGGCACGGTCTACACCGGCCAGGTCCGGCGGGTCGAGGCGTACGGCGCCTTCGTCGAGATCATGCCCGGCACCGATGGGCTCGTCCACATCAGCGAGCTCGCTCCCTACCGGGTGCGCGAGGTCTCGGACATCGTCAAGGAAGGCGACGAGATGACCGTCAAGGTCATCAGCATCGACGAGCAGGGGAAGATCCGTCTTTCCCGCAAGGCGGTCATCATGGAAGCGCCGGACTACGATCCCGCTCAGTACGAGGGGATGGAGATGGCGATGGCCGGAGCCGGCGGCGGTGAGCGCGAAGGCGGCGGCGACCGTGGCGGCCGTGGCGGCGACCGGGGAGGTTTCCGGGGTGGCCGTGGCGGTGGCGGCGGCGGGCGCGGCGGTGACCGCGGTGGACGCGGCGGCGGTGGTGGACGCGGTCCCAGCCGTTAGAGCTTGCCTGACGGAGGTTTAACGGGGGCGGCCTGTGGGCCGCCCTTTTCTTTTGTCCCCTCTTTTTTTGTCCCATCTCTTTCCATCCCCACGATCTTCTCTACCGCCGCCTCGCGGCTGATCTTGCCGTCCATATAGTCCCGCCAGGCCGGCACCACGACCGCCGTGGCCCGCGGCACCTTCGCGTAGTAGCCGTCGACGTCGCCGTAGTCCTTGTGCGCCGGATCGAGAACCCGGCGCACGGTGCCCGCGGCTTGGACGAACATCACGGTGTGAACGAAGTCGTGCACGTCCCGTGGAGACGCACCCGGCACCTTGAGTAGCCGCCGCCTCAACTCGGCCAGCACGCTCCCCTCCCCCGCTCTCACGTCCAGGGCATGGATCGATTCGTGAACGACGATCTCGACCCACTGGGAGTCCAGCTCTCCTTCCAGGGCCACGATGCTGAAGGGCCCTTCCTGGCTCCGCATCGTAAAGGCTCCAGGAAACGGCGCCGCGGCGACCAGGTAGACGGGGATCGGATCGCTGGGTATGGACACCCCGAGATGGCGGGAGAGATCGGCGTACACCTCCGGCGCCTTCGGGAGGAGGTTCGTGCGCAAGGCGGCCGCGGCACGCTCGGCGATCTCGCGGTGCCGGGGCCAGACGGTGGCGAGAAAACCCTTCTCCAGGGTCCGGTAGCCCGCCGCCAGGCTCGTCAGGCACTGCCGCACCGGGAGGGTCCCGCCGTCGCGGGTCGTGAAGCTCTCCGGTAGCTGAGTAGCCACGCGGGCGAGTTCCTCCACGGTCGTGGCCTCGGTGAAGGAGGCGTCGAGGATGCCCCACTGTCCTTCCAGGGAGTCGCCCACCTGCAGCACGGCGGCCACGGCCTGCGGGAGCCCCTCGATGGCCGGCAGCTCGCCTTTCTCTCTCCCCAGCTTGCGGACCCAGTAATGGAGGTCCATCAGCGGGTTCACTCGAAGCTCGAGGATCGCGGGAGGAGCCGCGGCTTTCGGCGGCTCGGCCCAGGCTATCGCGGAGAGGTTGAGCAGAGCGACAAAAATCAGGATCGGTCGGCGCATCGCCAGGTTCCTCCGACGGAAGACAACGCTGGAAAGGATGTAGAGTTCCGCCATGTCCGCCATTCTCCCTCTCCAGGATCTCATCGTCTATCTCGACCAATACCTCGACTCCCGCGGACGGGACTACGGCCCGAACGGGCTTCAGGTCGAAGGCAGGGCCGGGATCCGCAAGATCGTCACCGGCGTCTCGGCCTGCCAGGAGCTGTTCGTGCGCGCCCGGGAGGCCGGGGCGGACGCGGTCCTGGTCCATCATGGGATCTTCTGGGAGGGGATGCCTCGCACGCTCACCGGCATTCAGTACCGGCGGGTCGCGGAGCTGATCCGGGGCGAGATGAGCCTGATCGCCTACCACCTCCCCCTCGACCGCCACGCGGGTGTCGGGAACAACGCCGTGGCCGGACGCGAATTCGGGCTGACCGATCTGGAGCCCTTCGGCTTCCACGACGGCCTGCCGGTCGGTTTCAAGGGACGCTTCCCCGAGGCCATCCAGGCGGCGGAGCTGGTGGACCGCTGCCGGCGGATCTACGGCCAGGAGCCGCTCACCTTCCTGGGCGGCCCGGCCGCCGTCTCAACCCTGGGGATCATCAGCGGCGGTGCCCAGCGCGACCTCTACACCGCCATCGATGAAGGGCTCGCCGCCTACATCACGGGCGAGGTGAGCGAGTGGGTGATGAACGTGGCCCGCGAGGCCGGCATCCACTATCTGGCCGCCGGCCACTACGCGACCGAGCGGCTGGGGATCCGTGCGCTGGGCAAGCACCTGCGGGAGAGGTTCGGGGTCGAGGTCGAATTTATTGACGTACCGAACCCGGTGTAGTTTCTAAACCCAGAGGATATCGACTTTGTAAGCGGCAAACTGACGGTCGGAAGTGAGAATGCTGATCTCCTCGATCTGAGCTTGCGCGATCAAGAGACGATCAAAGGGATCTCCATGGTGCAAGGGCAGAGTTTCTACGTGCAGGGCATGGGTATGGAGAACTGGTAGAGCCGCGGTGCCGCTTGTCTTCATCCTGCTTGGCACGTATTCAGAGGGTTTGATCGGGAGAGGGAGCTTACCGATAGAGTACTTTATGGCAATTTCCCAAGCACTTGCAGAAGAGAGGAGAAGCTGATTTTCAGGATCGGCCAAAAGGGAATGAGTTCGGGCCGACAAGCGCTCGGGAGCCACCTGCATCCAGAGCCAACACTGCGTGTCGAGGAGGACTCTCACGAATCGAAGTGAGCTTGCAAATCATCCGGTAGAGGTGCGTTGAAATCTTCAGGGACTTCGAAAAGACCTTTGTCCTGCCCAAAAATCCGGCGCGACTTTGACTCGACAGGAACGAGCCGCGCGATCGGCTTTCCCGCGCGCGCGATCACGATCTCCTCACCTTGCGCGACTCGCATCAGCAACTTCGACAGGTGGGTCTTGGCTTCGTGAACGTTGACTTCATGCATATACAAATCGTGGACTAAGTCATGAACTAAGTCAAGTTTGTAGAGGTCTGTTCTCCGCCTTCCAGAACAGCCGAAAGAAGCTCTCGCCCGTCCGGCGGCAGACTTGCTCGAACGTTTCACCCGTTTCCTTGGCCAACCGCTCGGCGATCTCGACGACGTACGCCGGCCGGTTCGGCTTGCCACGATATGGGATGGGCGCCAAATAGGGGGTGTCCGTCTCGACCAGGCAACGGTCCGGAGGGAGGATCGGGATCACCTCCCGTACGTTGTCCGCCTTGGGGAAGGTGATCATCCCGGAGAGGCCCAGGTAGAAGCCGCGGTCGATCAGCTCCCGGACCATCTCGAGGCCGCCGGCGAAGGAGTGGAAATCGGCGGTGAGGCTCCGGAAGGCGTCCTCGCGGACGACTCCCAGCATCTCCTCGTTGCTGTCGCGGTTGTGGACCACGACCGGCAAACCGAGCTCGACCGCCAGGGCCCACTGCTCGCGCAAGGCGCGGAACTGCGCCTCGCGCGGCGAATGGTCGTAGAAGAAGTCGAGCCCGCACTCCCCCACCGCCACCGCCTTGGGGTCGGCGAGGAGAGAGCGGAGCCGGTCCACGTCGCCGTCCTGCCAGGACGAGGCGTCGTGGGGATGGACTCCCAGGGCGCACCAGACGTCCGGATGGCGGTGGCAGAGGGCCAGGACGTCCTCCGCCTCGTCCAGCTTGATGGCGGGCACGAGGAACCCCCGCACGCCACGCTCCCGGGCCGCGTCGAGGGCGCGCTCGCGCTCCTCCGGCGGCAGGCTCTGGAGGTGGCAGTGGGAGTCGATCGGACCCGACAGGTCCACGGCGCTCACTTGACCCGGGTGCCGTTGGGAACCTGGGCGTCCGGATGGAGCAGCACCGGCTTGCCGTCGAGCGACGCGGCCAGCACCATGCCCTGGGACTCGACGCCCATCAGCTTGGCCGGCTGGAGGTTCGCCACCACCACGACCTGCTTGCCCACCAGGTCTTCCGGCTTGTAGGCGAGTGCGATACCGGCCACGATGGTGCGGGGCGTCTCCTCGCCCACGTCCACCGTCAGCTTCATCAGCTTGTTCGACTTCGGCACGGGCTCGGCGGCGTTGATCGTGGCCACCTTGAGCTCGGCCTGGAAGAACTGGTCGATCGAAACGAGGGTCTTCTCGGGTGCGGGTGCGGCGGTCGTCTCCATGGTCTTCTCTTTCTCCGGGCCCCTGGCCTCGGCGAGGAAAGCTTCCTTGTCGATGCGTGGGAACATCGGCGTGGCTTCGGGGAGCTCGGCGTCGAGCAGCGTGCCGCCCCAGGCCATGGCGTCCAGGCTCGTGGGCGGCGTCGCCGTGCCGACGGCGGCCAGCACCTGCGGCGCGATCTTGGGCATGAAGGGGAGGAGACCGGTCGCCACGATCCGCACAGCCTCGAGCCCGTTCCACAGGACGCGGGCGAGCTCTTGAGAAGAGCCCTCGGTCTTGATGAGCTTCCAGGGCTCGCGGCTGACGATGTACTGGTTGGTCTCCGCCAGCAGACGCCAGAGGCTCTCCAGCGCCCGGCTGAAGGAGAGATCCTCCATGGCGGTCCGGTACTCTTCCCGGACCTGCTTCGCCAGGGGCGCCAGCGGGTTGTCGCTGCAGGCGTGGGGCGGCGTCTTGCCGCCGAAAGCCCGCCAGGAGAGGGTCACCAGGCGGCTCACGGTGTTGCCGAGGTCGTTCGCGAGGTCGCTGTTGTAGCGGTCGACGAAGCCCTCGTCCGAAAAGCTCGCGTCCTGCCCGAAGACCATCTCCCGCAGCAGGAAGTAGCGGACGGCGTCGCTGCCGAAGCGATCGACCAGCTCGTCCGGACGCACCACGTTGCCGGCCGATTTCGAGACCTTCCGGCCGTCGCGCTGCCACCAGCCGTGGGCCCAGACGGTGGAAGGCAGCGGCACCCCGGCGGACATCAGGAAGGCCGGCCAGTAGACGGCGTGGAAGCGCAGGATGTCCTTGCCGATCAGATGGAGCCGGAAATCGCCGTTCTCCCAGAATTTCCCGTAGAGCCCCTCGTCCGTGCCGCCGAAGCCCAGGGCGCTGACGTAGTTGGTGAGGGCATCCAGCCAGACGTAGACGGTCTGGCCCGGAAGGCCGGGAAAGGGGATCCCCCACTCCAGGCTGGCGCGGGAGACCGAGATGTCGCGCAGGCCGGATTCGACGAAGGAGCGGACCTCGTTGAGGCGGCTCACCGGGCGCACGAACTCCGGATGCTTCTCGTAGAGGTCGAGCAGCGGCTGCTGGTACTTCGAGAGACGGAAGAAGACGTTCTCCTCCGACTTCCATTCGACCGGCGTGCCGTGGATGGGGCAGGTCTGCCCCGCCGCCAGCTCCTTCTCCGTGTAGAAGGTCTCGCAGGGCGAGCAGTACCACCCCTCGTGGCGGGCCGTATAGAAATCGCCGGCCGCGTCCATGCGGCGGATCATCTCGAAGACGCCCTGGTAGTGCCTCTCCTGGGTGGTGCGGATGAAGTCGTCGTAGGAGAAGCCCATCCGGTCGCGCATCTCGTGGTACCGGGAGACCACCCGGTCGGCGAGGGCGAGAGGGGCGATCCCCTCCTTGCGTGCCGCCCGTTCGATGTTCTGCCCGTGCTCGTCGGTGCCGGTCAGGAAGTAGACGTCGTGCCCGGCCAGCCGCAGGTAGCGCGCCAGGGTATCGGCGACGGTCGTCGTGTAGATATGCCCGATGTGGGGCAGATCGTTCACGTAATAGATCGGAGTGGTGAGATAGGAGGTCGTCATGGGGAGAGGGATTGTAGCAAAGAGGCTCAGACCAGCTCTTCCGGCGTGAACAGGTATTGCGTGGCGCAGAAGGCGCAGTCGGCCTTGATGGTGCCGTCCTCCTCCCGCAGGTAGTCCCGGTCCTCGGCCGGGAGCAGGGCCAGGTGCTCGCGCAGCCGCTCGCGGCTGCACCGGCATCGGTAGCGCAAGGGGCGGACCTCCTTGGTCTCGCGGTCCAGGCCGGCGAGGACCTGCTCGACGACGTGCGGGGCGCCGCCCTCTTCCAGCAGATGGCTGACGCCACGGATGCCGGCGATGTTGCTCTCCAGGCGCGCGACCGTCTCCTCCGGCGCTCCGGGAAGCACCTCGACGAGCATGCCGCCCGCCGCGACGACGCCGCTCGGCTTGCCGAGCACGCCCAGCAGCACGGCGGACCGGGTCTGCTCGCTCTGGGAGAGGTAATACGCCACGTCCTCGCCGATCTCGCCGCTCACCAGCTCGACCTGGCTCTGGTAGCTGTTGCCCCCCTCGTACTCCCGGAGCACCCGCAGGTACCCCTTGCCCACGGCTCGGCCGACGCCCAGCTTGCCGCCCGGCCAGTCGGGGACCTGAACTCGGCCATCGCCCACGATGCCCCGCAGGTTGCCGTCGTTGTCCGCCTCGGCGAGGACGCGCAAGAGCGGCCCGTCGCCGCGGACTTCCAGCATCAGGCGGCTGGGGCTCTTGGTGGACATCCTCTGCAACAGGGCGGCGCCGGCGAGGCAGCGCCCCAGCGCCGCGGCGGGCACCGGCCAGAGATCGAACCGGTCCCGCAGCTCTTCCATGACGCTCGTGATATCGGCGACCGCCCAGCGGAACGCGCCGTTGCCGGCCATGCCCAGCTCCAGCGTTCCCTGCGCGGTGACAGGTGTTTCGTTCACTGCCATCTCCAATTGACTGACTTACGGATTTGATGAGGTGGCGGCCAGGGCGGCGCGGTAGACGTCGCGCCAGGGAACTCCGCTGGCGAGCGCCAGCCGCCGGCAGTCCTCGAACTCGGGAGCCGCCGCGAGCGGCCGGCCGTCGAGGCGGGCGCGCTTGATCCTCACGTTTCCGAACGCGGTTTCGACTTCGAGAATTTCCCGTTCCGCTTCGAAGCGGGCCGCGGCGTGGTAGCGGCAGCCGAGCGAGCCCGACTCCGTGATCAGGATACCGGCGAGCTCCTCGAGTTGCCGCCGCCGGCAGAGCAGGGTCACCAGCGTGCCGGGCCGATTCTTCTTCATCTGCACGGGGGTGAAGTAGACGTCGAGGGCGCCGGCCGCGAGCAGGCGCTCCATGAGGAAGCCGAAGCCCTCGCCTGGAAGGTTGTCGACCTCGCACTCGACCACCATGACCTCCGCCCGTCCCTCCCCCGCCCGGCCCCGCAGCAGGCGCAGAGCGTTGGGCTGCATCGAAAGGTCCTTCTTTCCCAGGCCGTAGCCCACCCCTTCCAGCACGATGGCCGGCAGGTCCACGAACTCGTCCACCAACTCGGCCAGGATCGCCGCGCCCGTCGGCGTGGTCAGCTCGCCGCCCGGTCCGCCGTGAATGGGGATGCCCTTGAGCAGCTCCGCCGTGGCCGGCGCCGGGATCGACACCTCGCCGTGGGCCATCTTCACCCGGCCGCCGCCGACGTTGACGGGGCCGCAGGTGAGCCGCTCGGGCGCCAGGTATTCGATGGCCGCCGCGGCTCCCACGAGATCGACGATCGAGTCGACCGCCCCCACCTCGTGGAAGTGGACGTGTTCGATCGGCATGCCGTGCGCCTTCGCCTCGGCCTCCCCCAGCCGCTGGAAGAGCCGCAGCGACCGCTCCTTGACGGTGTCCGGCAGGGCGCTCCCCAGGATCAGGTCGCGGATCTCCGCCAATCCCCGGTTATGGCCATGCCCATGATGATGATGGTGATGATGCCCATGATCATGCTCGTGATGATGCTCTTCTGGATCCGGTCCTTCGATCGGCTTGCCGTCCTGAAGGACCCGGAAGCGGGTGCCCACGAACCCCCCGCGGGAGGCCTTACGGCTCTCGACGGCGACGCCGGGGAGTCCGAGCCGGGCCACCACGTCCGAGAGCAGCTCCAGGGGCAGCCCGAGGTCCAGGCAGGCGCCCAGGAACATGTCGCCCGCGATGCCGCTGCTGCAATCCAGGTGGTAGATCCTCATGGCGCGGTAGGCTACCACGCGCTCTTGGCCTTCTCCTTGAGGGAGACCCAGCGTCCCCGGCTGCCCAGGACGACGTGGTCGGCCAGCCGCAATCCCACGATCTCCGCCGCCTCGGCGATGCGCCGGGTGAACAGGACGTCCTCGGCGCTGGGCGACGGGTCGCCGCTCGGATGGGTGTGGAAGAGGTACACCGAGGTGGCTCCCCGTTGCAGGCACTCGCGGAGGACCTCCCGGGGCTCCACCGCCATGCGGCTCATGGTGCCGCGGAAGATCTCCCGCTCTCCGAGGAGGTGGTTGCGGGCGTCGAGGAAGAGCGCGCCCATGACCTCCTGGTCGCAGGTGTGGTAGCGCAGGGCGAGGTAGCGCGCCACGTCCACGGGCCGGGAGAGGGGCTCGCGGTCCAGGAGCTGCTCGCGGGCCAGGCGCCGGCCGATTTCGACGGCGGCGAGCAGGGCCGCGGCCTTGGCCGGGCCGATGCCGTTCCGCCGCAGCGAGTGGGGCGTCGCCGTGAGCAGGCCGGCGAGCCCGCCGCTCTCGCGCAGCAGGTCCATGGCCATCTGGAGGGCGGAGACGCCTTTCCGCCCCGTGCGCAGCAGCACCGCCAGCAGCTCCGAATCGGCGAGCGAAGGCCCGCCGTGCTCGAGCAGACGCTCCCGGGGGCGTTCGCCCTCCGGCAGCTCGCGAATCAGGTAGACGGACATCGGATCCTTTCCATGGCATCGGCCAGAGCGGGCAGGACCTCCCCCGCCGGAGCGGCGAGGCGCAGGTCCATGAGGCCCGAGAAGGGTGTGGGCTCCGGGTTGACCTCGATCAGGCAGGACCCGGCCCGGTTCGCCAGCTCGATCAGGCCGGCGGCCGGGTAGACCGTGCTGGAGGTGCCGATCGAGAGGAAGAGGTCGCAGGACGCCGCCGCCTCGCTGGCCTCGGCGAGCGTCCCTTCCGGCAGGGATTCCCCGAACCAGACCACGGCGGGGCGGAACCTGCCGCCGCAGGAGCAGACCGGCGGCTCCTCCGGCGATTCGGCGATGGCCTCGCCCATGTCCCGGCTCCGCCCGCAGCGGTTGCAGAAGGCGAGCAGGATCGTGCCGTGCAGCTCGAGGAGGTTCCGGCTGCCGGCGCGCTGGTGGAGTCCATCGACGTTCTGTGTCACCACTACATAAGACGTAAAAACCCCCTCCAATCTTGCAACGGCGTGATGAGCGGGGTTGGGAAGGGCCTCGGAAGCCTGCCGCCAGCGCCAGGCGTACCACCGCCAGACCTTGGCCGGATCGGCCCGGAAGGCCTGGGGCGTCGCCAGCTCCTCGGGGCGCATGCGCTCCCACAGACCGCCCGCGCCCCGGAAGGTATCGAGCCCGCTTTCGCGCGACACCCCGGCGCCCGAGAACACGACCACGCGCTCGGCCGTCCGCACGCGCTCGCGGACCGGCCCGGAAAGCTCCAGTGAATCCATGAGTCCTCCTTCCTCCCGCGGTGCTCGTCGTTGACACCGCGAGAAGCATCCTGCTACAAACCGCCGCCATGCCCTACTTGCCCAACAACTTCGGCCTTCTGGACACGGACGCGAGCGATTACGAGACGAGCCGCGCCGTCGTCCTCCCCGTCCCCTTCGAGCGCACGACCTCCTACGGCAAGGGAACGACGGGCGGCCCCGCCGCCATCCTCCGCGCCTCCCAGGCCATGGAGCTGTACGACGAAGAGCTGGACGGCGAGCCCTCCGTCCAGGGCATCGCGACGCTGCCGCCGTTCCTCCCCGAGGCGTTCGACATGGGCGAGGGCCTCACCGAGCTCCAGGACGCCTGCCGCCCCCACATGGAGCGCGGCAAGTTCGTGGTGACCCTGGGCGGCGAGCACAGCCTCAGCCAGGCACCGGTCAAGGCCGCCCGTCAGGCCTTCGGCGAGATCGGCGTCGTGCAGTTCGACGCCCACACCGACCTGCGGGAGGAGTTCGAGGGCACGCCCTACAGCCATGCGAGCGTCATGAAGCGGATCGTGGACGAGGGCATCCCGACGCTGGCCGTGGGCATCCGCTCGCTGTCGGCCCCCGAGGCGCGGCTCGTCCACGAGCGCGGCCTGCCGGTGATCTGGGGGCACCAGCTCGACCGGGCCGAGGAGCTGTTTCCCAAGATGCTGGCGGCGATGCCGGAGAAGATCTACCTGACGTTCGACATCGACTACTTCGATCCCTCGCTCGTTCCGGCCACCGGCACCCCCGAGCCCGGGGGCGGGCACTGGTACCCGACCCTCCGCCTGCTCCGCCATCTGTTCCAGACCAAGACGGTCGTCTCCATGGACCTGATCGAGCTGGCGCCCGTCGGCGGCCACCCGGCGAGCGACTTCCTGGCGGCGAAGCTGATCTACAAGTGCCTGGGGTATCTCTGGGAGAAAGAAGGACGGGGCAAGAGCTGAATTACGGGGCGACGGGCGGAAAGAGCGCCCCGTTTCCCTGCCCCACCGCTCGCTCCGCCAGCCACCGGCCCGTCGCGAAGCCGAGCGACATGCCGTGGCCGTTCATGCCGGCGGCGTAGATCGCTCCCGGAACGTCCGGCACCTCTCCCGAACGCGGCAGGCCGTCGGCGGTGAAGGCCATGGTGCCCGCCCAGCGGTGGCGGATGGGCCGGTCCGCGAAGCGGGGGAAGGCCTCGCGGAGGAAGACCTCCAGCGCTCCCTGGACCTGGGCCGTGGGGGTCTCCTCGAAGCCGACCTCGGTGTCCCGCGCCGCCCAGCGGCAGCCGCCCAGGATCAGGGTGCCGTCCGGGAGCTGGCGAAGGTACTCGTAGCCGTCGTTGACGTACCAGACGCCGGGCAGGTCGCGGACGCCGGGGACCGTGGCGAGGATCTGGCCGCGGACGGGCCGGATCGTGCCCTGGAGATGCGGCAGGAGTCCCGGCGCGTAGGCGTTGAGCGCCAGGACGACCCGGCCGGCGAGGAAGTGGCCGCCGTCGGAGACGAGCCGGACGCGTCCACCCTCAGGCTCCAGCCGCCGGACGCGCACCCCCGTCCGAATCTGCCCTCCGGCTTCGCCGACGAGACGGGCGATCCCACGGCAGAGGCGCGCGGGATCGATCCCGCCGTCGCGCGGCTGGAAAATCCCGCCTCCCAGCAGCGGGCTGCCGCTCGCCCGGCGCACCTCGGCGGCCTCCCGCCACTGGAGATCGAAGCCCAGGGCGGCCAGCATCCCGCAGCTCTCCCGCAGCTCGTGCTCCTGCTCGGGATGGCCCGCCAGGGCCGTGATCCAGCTCCCCTCGGGCGTGAACTCGCAGTCGATCTTCCCGGGATCGAGAAGCTCGCCGCGCAGCAGCTCGCGGTTCTCGCTCGACAGCTCCCACAGCCGCCGGGCCGCCGGCTCGCCGATGCCCCGCGCCAGCGAGGCGTACGTCTCGGCCGTGCCGGTCATCAGGAACCCGGCGTTCCGGCCCGAAGCGTGGGAGGCGACGCCGTCGGCGTCCAGGACGAGGGGGCGGTGCCCCGAGCGGGTGAGCCAGTACGCCGTCGAGAGGCCGACGATGCCGGCGCCGACGACGACGGTCTCGACCTCCTCGGGAGCCTCCCCGCGGGAGAGCCAGAGGGACGGAGCGCTAACCGACGAGGACACTGCCGCCGTTCACGTTGAGGATCTCGCCCGTGATGTGCCGGGCGAGAGGGGAAGCGAGGAAGAGGACGGCGCCCGCGACGTCTTCCGGAGTCGCGATGCGGCGCAGCGGGATGGAGGCCATGACCTCCTCGCGCCGCTCGCCGGAGAGGGCTTCCGCGGTCATGTCGGTATCCACCCAGCCCGGAGCCACCGCGTTGACGCGGATCTCCGGCGCGAGCTCGCTCGACCACGACTTGGTGGCCGAGATCAGCGCCCCCTTGCTGGCCGCGTAGGCGCTGTAGAACGCCTCGCCGCGCTGGCCGGCGGTCGAGCTGATGTTGATGATCGAGGCGTCCTCCGACGCCACCAGGAGGGGGATGGCGCAGCGGGAAGACAGGAAAGGCCCCACCACGTTGACGGAGAGCGTCGCCTGCAGCCGCTCCGGCTGAAGGTCCGCCAGCGGGTCGTGAACCCAGACGCCGGCGTTGTTGATCAGGCAGTCGAGCCCGCTCCAGCGCTCCTCGACGAAATCGAAAAGCTTGCAGACCTGGTCGTTGTCCGTGATGTCGCAGCGGAACATCTTGTGGGGAGCATCGGAGAGCTGGCGCAGCTCTTTCAGGACCGCGCCGGCCCGCTGATCGCTCGCCAGGTACTGGATGAGCACCGTGGCGCCGGCCTTGGCGAACAGGCGGCCGCACGCGGCTCCGATGCCGCGGCTGCCTCCCGTCACGACGACCCGGCGCCCGGCGAGGTCGATCACCCGGCGGCCTCGACCACCATCGCGATCCCCTGCCCGCCGCCGATGCAGGCGGAGGCGACGCCCCGGCCGCCGCCGCGCCGGTTGAGCTCCTTGAGCAGGGTGATGAGCAGGCGCGTGCCCGAGGCGCCCAGGGGGTGCCCCAGGGCGATGGCGCCGCCGTTGACGTTCAGCTTGTCGACGTCGAGGTCCAGCTCCTTGACGACGGCCAGGATCTGGCCGGCGAACGCCTCGTTGACCTCGATCAGGTCGAGGTCCGCGAGCTTGAGCCCCGCCCGGTCGAGAGCCGCCCGGATGGCCGGCGCCGGGCCGATGCCCATGCGCGAGGGGTCGACGCCCACGGTGGACCAGGACAGGATGCGCCCGAGCGGCTTCCAGCCGCGCTCCTGGGCGTGCTGGGCCGTCGTGAGGATCATCATGGCCGCGCCGTCCACGATGCCGGAGGCGTTGCCGGCCGTCACGAAGCCGTCCTTGTCGAACGCCGTGGGCAGGCCCGCGAGGTCCTCCATCGTGGTCTCGGGGCGCATGTGGTCGTCCCGCGAGATGGTCTTCGCCCGCTTGCCCTTCCCCACCTCGACGGGCACGACCTCCTCGCTCATCCGGCAGGCGTCCCAGGCCGCGCCCGCCCGCTGCTGCGAGAGGATGGCGAACTGGTCCTGCTCCTCGCGGCTGATGTTGTAGTCGCGGGCCAGGTTGTTGCTCGTCTGCGCCATGTAGCAGCCGCAGTAGCTGTCCAGCAGGGCAATCATCAGGAGATCCTGGAGCTGCCCCTGCCCCAGCTTGAAGCCGCGCCGGGCGCCCCAGATGACGTGCGGCGCCTGCGACATGTTCTCCATGCCGCCCACCAGGCAGGTCTTGGCCTCCCCGGCGAGGATGAGATGGGCGCCCGAGACGACCGACTGGACGCCGGAGCCGCAGAGCCGGTTGACGGTGAGCGCGGGCACCTCGTTCGGCACCCCGGCCTTGAGCGCCACGTGGCGCGCGCCGTAGATGGCGTCGGGCGAGGTCTGGAGGGCGTTGCCCACCACCGTGTGGTCGATCTCGGCGGGATCGATTCCCGTGCGCTCGAAGAGGGCCCGCGCCGCGTGCGCCCCCAGGTCGATCGCGGAGATCTCGGCGAAAGAGCCGTTGTAGTCGGCCATCGGGGTCCGTACCCCGTCAACCAGAACCAGATCACGAAGTTCCATCAGCGGTGCCTCTCTTTTCTCTCAAAGTTTATTCAACAAGCCAGGGTATGGAAGCGCCTGCGCCAGCGATTCATGTCCATCGCGGGATCGACGCGGGACCCGAGCAGCACGAGCATCTTGCGCCGTTCCGGGTCGATCCAGAAACTGTTTCCAGCGAAACCGGTGATGCCGAAGGCGGTGGGCGGGAGCGCCCGCCCGGCGCTGTTGCGGAGAGTCCGCCGCCACCAGCCCAGGCTGAACGGGCCCCCTCCTGCCAGGGCGGCGGCCACGCTCTCTGCTTTCAACAACCGCCCGGGCGCCAGCCATTCCGCGCCGAGCCGCCACAAGTCGCGGATGCCGCCGAACAGGCCGGCATGACCCAGGACACCGCCTTCCGCTCCCAATCCGATTTTTCCGAGCCCAAGAAGGAAGCGGGCGTTGCCGTCCTGCGGCAGTCCCACGGGCGGCGGTCCGAGGTCCGGCACGGTGAAGCCCCCCTTCGCCGCCAGCTTGATCTCCATGCCGGTGCCCATGCGGGACTCGGCCAGATCGGACAGGTCACCCGGCGACGCCTCAACCGAAGACAAGCCCAGCGGCGCCAGGACCCGCGAACGGAGCAGTCCGGCCAGCGGCTCCCCCATCCGGCGCTCCGCCGCCCATCCCCAGAGCATATAGCCGAGATCGCTGTAGGTGCCCGCCCGAGCGCCCACCAAGTCGCCATCGCGGCCGCCCCGGACGATCAGCTCCAGGGCCTCCTCGACGCTACGGCAGCGATGGTACAGCGGCGTCCAGCCCGCCAGCCCCGAGCGGTGCCGCAGCAGGTCCGAGAGAGGCCGCCGCGCCAGGGCCGGATGCGCCTCGGGCCAGACCTCGCCGATCCGGGTGCCGAGCGCCAGCGTGCCCTCGTCGTCGAGCACCAGGGCGAGGCTCGCCACGAAGGGCTTGGTGATCGAAGCGAAATCGAAGCGGGTCGCCTCCACCGCCGGCACGCCAGCGCGCGCCTGGCCGACGGCTCCCACCCATTCGACCTCCTCGGCCGTGCCCTTCAAGGCGACGGCGGCGGAAACGACGCCGTCGCGTACCGCCTCGTCGAGGAAAGAGGCGACCTTACGCGGTGGGCCGTCATACATAGTTTGCCGGATCGCCCGTCTGGAAGACCACCACCCGCTCGCCCGGCGCGAAGGCGCCGGCCATCTCCAGGTCCTCCACGGCCGCCAGCGCCGCGGCGCCCTCGGGGCCCACCCGCAGCCCCTCATGGGCGGCGACCCAGGCGGCGATCTTCTCCAGCCGCGCCTCGTCCACCGCCAGCGCCCGTCCTCCCGACTCGCGCACCGCCTTGAGCACGATGAAGTCGCCCAGGGCCCGCGGCACCCGCAGCCCCCAGACCCGGGTCCGCGGGTCTTCCCACGGCTCCGCCGCTTCCTTCCCACCTTCCCAGGCGCGCACGATCGGCGCGCAGCCGGCGGCCTGGACGACCACGAAGCGCGGCCGCTTCGGGCCGATCAGCCCCAGCCGTTCCAGCTCGTCGAAAGCCTTGTACATCCCCACGATGCCGGTGCCGCCGCCGAGCGGGTAGACGATCCAGTCCGGCAGCTCCCAGCCGAACTGCTCGGCCAGCTCCAGCCCCATTGTCTTCTTGCCATCCGCCCGGTAGGGCTCGCGGAGCGTCGAGATTGTCCAGTACCGCTCCTTCCCCTCCTCCAGCAGCTTCGCCGCCTCGACCAGCGTGCCGGGTCCGGAGAGCACCTCGGCGCCGTACTCGCGGCAGCGGTCGAAGACGGTGCGCGGCGTGTCCGCGGGCAGGGCCACCCGCGCCGGCAGGCCCGCCGCCGCCGCGTAGGCCGTGAGCGCCAGGGCGGCGTTGCCGGCGCTGGCGAGCTGCACGCCGGGCGCACCCAGCTCGCGCGCCCGGTTCACGGCCAGGGAGAGGCCGCGGGCCTTGAAGGAGCCCGTGGGATTGCCCGATTCGTCTTTCACCCAGAGCTCGATGCCCTCCGGCGCGAAACGGCGCAGGCGGACGAGAGGGGTTCCTCCCTCGCCCAGGTCCACCCGGCCGGCGAAGTCCGAGACCGGCAGCAGCTCGCGGTAGCGCCAGAGCGTCCAGGGACGCCCGGGCAGGGACCGGAGCAGCTCGGCCCCCTTCTCGGGATTAAGGTCGTAGTCCACCAGCCACGGAGCGCCGGCCGGCGAGAGGAACGCCGGCTCGTCGAGCGGCGCCGTCACGCCGGTCCGGGAGCAGACCAGCCCCCGGGCCCAGCGCTCGTCTTTACTGGCCACCCTGAGAGCCCGAGTCGTTGAGCCTCTGGGCGATCCGCGTGTCCTCGGCTTTCAGCTTGTCGATGTCGTCCTTGTACCTGGCGAGCAGGCTGGCGTTGTACTCCTTGGCCGGCGTGCTGTCGGCCGCGGCGTCGGCGGCGCTCTGCTTCATCTCCGCGATCTGCTTGTCGAGCTCGGCCCGCTGGGCGTCGTCGGTCGCCAGCTTCTTCTGCTCCTCCAGCATCTTGACCAGGGACTGCTGTCCCTCGACCAGTTGCTTGTTCACCGTCTTGCTCATCTGGAGCATGTCGACTTCGAGCACCCGCTCCTTGACCCACGTGTACTCGTTGGGGTTGTGGCCCAGCTCCTGGGCGGCCCGCAAATCGGCGGTCGCCACGTCGGCGAGATCGCCGATGGCCTTCATGGCCTCGAACATGCCGACGTCCTTCTTCTCCGCCTTCGCCTTGTCCCCCTTGGCCTTCAGCTCCTTGAAGGCCACCTCGCGGATCTTCTGCTCGCGCTGGCGAACCTCGATGTACATCTTCACCTGCGCGTCGGTGAGCTTGCCGTCGGCCGGCGCCTTGTACTCGGGAGCCTTGGAGACCTGGTCCATCACGTCGATGGTGCCCTTCTCCTGCAAGGTTTCCTTGATGGACGCCTCGTCGTCGGCAGGCTTGCTCTTGCAGCCCGTGGCGGCCAGAGCCAAGCCGAGCAGAGTAATGGCTAGAACAGAACGGTACCGGTTCATGAAGCTTCTCCTGGAAAGTATCCGCCGACGGCGGGATTTTATCAGCGGTTCCGGTCAGTCCGCAGAGCCCGCATGGCGGTCCGAGCCCTCGGTGCGCTTGCGGATCACCAGCCGCACCGGCACGCCGGGCAGGTCGAGCTCCTCGCGCAGGCGGTTCTCGAGGTAGCGCCGGTAGTGGGTGTTCTTGGGCAGCGTCCGGTTGGCGAACAGCATGAAGGTCGGCGGCGCCGTCGAGACCTGGGTGACGTAGTAGAGCTTCCACGGCCCGCCGCCGAACGAGGGGGGCGCCACCTTCTTCACGAAGCTCTCGAAGAGGCGGTTGACGTGGCCGGTGCCGAGCTTGAGGTGGTAGGAAGCGAAGGCGCGGTCGATCGGCCCCCAGAGCTTCTCCACCCCGCGGCCGGAGAGCGCCGAGACGTTCACCCGCCCCGGTGTCGCCATCAGCTCGTCGAGCCGCTCGAAGGAGAGCTCCAGCTTCTGCCGGCTCTCCTCGTCCAGCAGGTCCCACTTGTTGATCGCCACCACCCCGGCCCGCCCCAGCTCCCAGATGGTGCCGGCGATGGCCAGGTCGCCGCTGGTCACTCCCTGGGCGGCGTCGATGACCAGCACCACCACCTGGGCGCGCTCGATCTGCCGGCGCGCCATCATCACCGCCAGCTCCTCCGGCGCACCGGAGACCTGGCTGCGGCGGCGAATGCCCGCGGTGTCGATGAGCAGGTAGGACTTGTCGTCCCGGGTGATGACGGTGTCGACCGGGTCGCGGGTGGTGCCGGCAACCGGCGAGACCAGGGCCCGGTTCTGGCCCGAGATCTTGTTGAGCAGAGACGACTTGCCGACGTTCGGCCGGCCCACGATGGCGACCGGCAGAGCGTCGGAGGCCGGGATGTCCAGGATCTCCGGCAGGGAATGGGCGAGGGCCTCCCGCAGGTCCGCGACTCCCCCGCCGTGCTCGGCCGAGATCAGGATCTGCTGGTCGATCCCCAGCCGGTAGAACTCGGCGAAGCGCTCTCGCGCCTCCCGGGTGTCCGCCTTGTTGACCACCAGCATGGCGGGCTTGTTGTACTTGCGGAAGTGGGACCACACCTCCTCGTCGGCGGACACCAAACCCTGCCGGCCGTCCACCACGAAGAGCAGGAGATCGCTCTCCTCGACCGCCAGGAACACCTGCTGGTTCAGCCCCAGGGGATCGTCCCCGGGCACCAGGCCGCCCGTGTCGACGACCTGGATCGGCCGGTCGTCCGCGAGCTGGGCAATCCCCGTGATGCGGTCGCGGGTGATCCCGGGCAGATCGTGGACGATCGCCTGCCGCTTTCCCACCAGGCGGTTGAAGAGAGTCGACTTGCCCACGTTGGGGCGGCCGACGATGGCGACGTTAGAAGTTAGCGGCATGGGCGGGATTGTATAGCTTCGGGAGGATCGTGCTCGCCGGGGCAGTCTGCCCCGGGAAGCCTACCGCCGACGCGTCCTCTCCCCGGCCGGGCCCGCCTTGCCTTTCCTCTCGACGCTCTTCTTCGCCGCGCCCTTCCTGCCGTCCCGCCCTTTGCGCTCCTCGCTTCGCCGCGGCCTCTCCTCGCGAGGCTCGGGCTCGGACATCCCCACCAGCTTGAAGTCCAGGCCGCGGTGCCGTTGCGAGGCGCCCACCAGCACGACCTCGACGGGATCGGCCAGGCGGAAAACGCGCCGGGCCCGCTCCCCGACCAGCCGGTGCGTGTCCGGCTCGTAGCGGTAGAAGTCGTCGCCCATCGTGCGGACCGGCACCAGGCCGTCCACGAAATAGCCCTCGATCTGCACGAAGAGGCCGAAGGGCTGGACGCCCGTGATCCGGCCCTTGAACGTCTCGCCCACCCGGCCGGCCAGGAACCGCACCTTCTTCCACTGCAGCAGGTCGCGCTCGGACTGCTCCGCCCGCCGCTCGGTCTGGCTGGTGTGCTCGCCGACCACCGGCAGCCTCTCGAGGAGGCGCGAGCGCTCCGCCTCCTCCTTGGCCCGGCCATGGAGCAGCGCCTTCAAGCGCCGGTGGACGATGAGGTCCGGATAGCGCCGGATGGGGGAGGTGAAGTGGCAGTAGAACGGCGACGCCAGGGCGTAGTGCCCCAGACACTCGGGATCGTACCGCGCCCGCTGGAGCGTCCGCAGCACCACGGAGGAGACGAACGGCTCCTCCGGACGTCCCTGAACCTCCCTCAGAACTTCCTGGAGCGCGCTGGGATGGAGGTTCTCGGAGTCCCCCCGGAGAGTGAGGCCGAAGGTCGCCAGCACCTCCCGCAGCTCCTCCACCCGCGCCGGCGTCGGCGCGCCGTGGACCCGGAAGAGCGCCCCGACCTCGCGGGTCACCAGCTCCAGGGCCACCGACTCGTTGGCCGCGATCATGAACTCCTCGACGATCCGGTGCGCGACGTTGCGCTCCCCGGGCATGACGCCGACCATGACGCCGTCCGTGTCCAGCACCACGCTCCCCTCGGGAAGGTCGAAGTCGATCGAGCCCCGCACCGAGCGCGCGTGGTTGAGGATCTGCATCAGGTGGTGCATCTCGCGCAGCACCGGCAGCACCGCGCCGTACTCCTCGGCGTCGCCCGCGGCCGGCTCCTCCAGGATGCGCCGCACCTCGTTGTAGGTCATCCGGCGGGTGCTGCGGATCACCGTCTCGGCGAAGCGCTTGGCGAGGATCTCGCCATCCCGGTTGATGTCCATGAAGGCGGAGGTGGTCAGCCGCGGCACCTGGGGGCGCAGCGAGCACAGGCCGTTGGACAGCCCCTCGGGGAGCATCGGGATCGCCCGCTCGGGGTAATAGACGCTCGTCCCCCGCCGGTAGGCCTCCAGGTCCAGGGCGTCCCCCTCCTTGACGTAGTGGGACACGTCGGCGATGTGGACGCCCAGGCGGAAGACGCCGTTCGGCAGCCGGTCGATCGAGACCGCGTCGTCGAAGTCGCGGGCGCTCTCGCCGTCGATCGTGACGACGATCTGCTCCCGCAGGTCCTCCCGTCCCGCCCAGTCTTGAGGCCGCGGATCGGCGGGGAACCGGCCCGCCGCTTCCAGAACGGCGTCCGGGAACTCCTCCTGGATGCCGTAATGGCGCAGCACGACCTCCACGTCCACCCCGGGCGCCTCGGGATTGCCCAGCACCTCGACCACCCGGCCCCGCGCCGGACGCCCGGGCGCCGGGCGCTCCACGGCCACGACCAAGTAGTCGCTGTCCGGGACGTCGTCCCCGCCGTCGACCGGCAGCTCGATTGAGACCTTGGGATCGAACGGCACCAGCCAGCGCTCCCGGCCGCTCGTCTCGAGCGTGCCGACCAGGGTCTTGTGCCGGGGCGAGAGGATCTGGACGACCGCCGCCTCGGGCAGCCGGCCGGCCCAGGGCTGGGTCTTTCCCGACAGCTTGCGGACCAGCACCGTGTCGCCGTCCAGCGCCTTCTTGAGGTTCCGCTTGCGCACGAAGAACGCCGGCTCCTCGCGGAAGCCCGGCCGGATCAGGGCATCCCCTTCCTCCAGGAGCTCGACGATGCCCGCCGTCCGGTCCGTGTTCTTGGGCGCGAACCAGCGCCCCTCCAGCTCCACCGCCCGGCCCTCGGCCTGCAGCTTCTCCAGAGCGCGCTCCAGATCCTCCTCGGTGGCCTCCACCTTCCTGCGAAGCCGCTCCTTCTCCACCCCATGGCTGCCGGTCTCTTCGAGCCGGCTGGCCACTTCCCGCCTCAGGAGCCCATCGGCTCCCGGAATTGTCATTGACATGATGGCTCTTCTCTCCCTATGATCAGCCGCGCTGCGAAAGTGGCGGAATTGGTAGACGCGCAAGATTCAGGATCTTGTGGTCGCAAGGCCGTGGGGGTTCGAGTCCCCCCTTTCGCACCATCCTTCTTCTTCTCGAACCCATGTGAAGCTTACACGACGCCCCGAGTGGGGCGTTCGTTCTGTAGGTCTTGTCTTCAGTCAGCCCGCCCGGCGCGAGGACGCGGCGCGCAGCGGCGCCGCCGATTCCAGGCCTGCCGCGGCCCGGATGGAGGTCCATGGGACTCCCCGCAGCAGCTCCCGGAAGCGTGGCACGAAGCTCAGGCGGCCCGTCTCGTGGATGAACTTCGCGATCCCGCTCAAGGGGCCCGGCGTGGGCCGTCCGGAGATCTCCCAGGGATGGACCACCGCCACCGGCATCCCGCCTTCCTCGGAGTGGTCGACCGCAGCGCGGACCAGCCGCTCGGGATTGACCAGCCGGCCCGTCCAGCTCCCGGCCGGCAGCCGCAACGGTCCGCAGAAGGTGAGCGGCGGAAACTCCAGCAGCCCCGGCGCCGACAGCCTCGGCCAGAGCAGCCGCGAGGCGAAACGCGGGTTGCCCGGCCGCCCCGCCAGCGGGCAGGGGGTCAGCGAGCTGTCATAGAGGAATCCCGCCTCGGCCACGATGGGCAGCCGCAAGCTCCCCAGGCTGCGTAGCGACCACTCCGGCGCCCGGAAACCCAGCACCGGCTCCCCCACCAGGTCCTCCAGCAGATCCTTGGAGCGCTCCACGTCGGACCGGAACGCCTCCAGGGACCGCTCGCAGGCCCGTAGATGGAGATAGCCGTGGGAGGCCACCTCGTGGCCGGCCGCCGCGATCTCCCGGATGCGCCCCGGCAGGCGCTCCGCCACCTCGCCGAGCACGAAGAACGTCGCCGAGCATTGGGCTTCGGCCAGCATCTCCAGCAGCTCGGGAAGGAGCCAGTCCAGCTCCTCCGGCAGCGGCGGCCGGTTCTCCGGATTCACGTAATCCGGCACCAGGCAGGTGTGGTACCACTCCTCGACGTCCACCGTCAGGGCAGACCCAAAGGGTCCTCCCAGACGCACCACCCACGGAGCTTCAGGCGCCATGCGCTCCCTCCATGTCAATGTGGCACGAGCACACCCGTCCCCAAATGGGGTGCGACTCGACGTCTGAGCGCGTAACGGGGCATGTTTTTAAGCCCGGGGACAACTTCCGGGATAACTGGCCCGGATCTAATGCAGGGAGCGTGCCGGAGGAGGTCTACCCGCCGGACATCTAGAAGCACTCCGGGCTCGCGGTGTCCAGGCAGATCAGGGGCGCCATTCCTGAAAATGGTCCAAGTGCACCAGATCTTCGGGATCGGACAGCAGATAGAGCCGGAGTTTGAGGTTGTCCAACTTGTTCCGGGGCTCCCCGGGGATGATCTTCAAGACCTTACCCCGCCGCTCGATCTCAACCGGGACCCCGGTATCCAACACCTGGTCCAGGATGCGGTATAGGTCTTTCCGAAGGCTTGAAGGCTTGAGAGGCATAGCTTCAGAGTAGCCCAGGTACACCGGCGCCGCGGAACGTTCCGGAACCGAGGACGAACGTTCCGCGGTGTTGCTTCAGCGTTCCGCCCTGTTGCGGGAACGCTCCACAGCCGTTTTCGAACGTTCCGTAGCGCTTGGCGAACGTTCAGCAGAGCTTTTCGAACGTTCCGTAGCGCTTCGCGAACGTTCCGCGATGCCGCCGGAACGTTCCGCAGCGGTTTTCGAACGTTCCATAGTGCTTTGCGAACGCTCCGTAGCGCTTGGCGAACGTTCAGCAGAGCTTTTCGAACGTTCGTAGGTGTTACGCGAACGTTCCGCGGCGTTGCATGAACGCTCCGCCTTGGGCTGGCAGCCCGGGGCCAGGAATCTGCCGCACTCCGGGCTCGCGGCTTGGGCAACACCACCGCTTGTATCCCGCCCGAGCTTGTGACATCCTTCACGAGCGCGGAGTCGAACCCCGGCACCGGCTGTTTTCTGCCGGGATCTCCTGCAAGTACACCGACTTCTGGAGGAACATCCCTTGCCGGAGCAGTACTTCCCGGTCCTGCTGGCCATGGGGGTCGCGATTTCGTTGGGGGCCATCATCCTCATCGTCTCGCATCTCCTCAGCAAATTCATGGGCAACCAGCGCGGCGGGCGCATCAAGCGGTCGACTATCGAGTCGGGCCTGCCGCTGCTCGATACATCCCACAAACGGCTCTCGATCGCCTTCTTCCTGGTGGCGATCGATTTCATCGTCTTCGACCTCGAGGCCGCCTTCCTCTATCCCTGGTCGCTGGTGATACGCGAGGGGGGTTGGGAGCTGTTCGCGGCCGTCATGGTGTTCATCTTCCTGATCCTGGTCGGCTACGCCTACGTCTGGCTGAAGGGCGGCCTGGATCTCGCTCCCGCGCGCGAGCAGCGCCGGGTCCTGAGACTGCCTCTATGAGCGTGCATGAGCCCGAATCCATGCGGCCGGCGGGGCCCGAGCGACGCGGCGGCGGTTTCTCCGCGGCGGCGCGGGCCGAGCTGGACGAGATCCGCAAGCGCTACCCCACCACCGAGGCCTGCATGCTGCCGGCGCTCCACATCGCCCAGCGCGAGTGGGGCGGCTGGCTGCCGGACGAGGCCATCGAGGCGGTCGCGGCGGAGCTCGACATGCCCTCGGCCAAGGTCTACGGCGTCGTCACCTTCTACGACCTCTATCACCAGAAGCCGGTCGGCCGGCACCGCATCCGGGTCTGCACCAACCTCTCGTGCCAGCTCCGCGGCTCGGAGGAGATCATGGAGACGCTGGCGGCTGAGCTCGGCGTCGGCGAGGACGAGGTGACCCGGGACGGCAACTGCTCGTACGTCCACTTCGAGTGCCTCGGCTCCTGCGATACGGCGCCGATGATGATGGTGGACGACGAGTACCACGAGAACCTCACCCCCAACCGGGTGCGGCAGATCCTGAAAGGTTTGAAGTAAATGGCTGCTTTCGAGCGCGTCCTCACCCGCAACGTCGGCAAGCCCGAGGCCTTGACGCTGAAGGGCTACCGCCAGGGCGGCGGCTACGAGGCCCTGGCCAAGGCGCTCGCCATGGACCCCGACGCCGTCATCGAAGAGGTGAAGAAGTCGGGCCTGCGCGGGCGCGGCGGCGCCGGCTTCGCGGCGGGGTTGAAGTGGAGCTTCATCCCCAAGAGCAAGGACAAGGACAAGCCGCTGACCAAGTACCTGGTCTGCAACGCCGACGAGTCGGAGCCGGGCACCTTCAAGGACCGGCTGCTGATGGAGTACGACCCGCACCAGCTCATCGAGGGCTGCGCGATCTGCTGCTGGGCCGTGCAGGCCGCCACCTGCTACATCTACATCCGCGGCGAGTACACCAAGGCCGCGTCGATCCTGGAGCAGGCCCTCAAGGACGCCTACGAGGGCGGCATCCTCGGCGACAGCGTGATGGGCTCCGGCTTCAAGCTGAACATGTACGTCCACCGCGGCGCGGGGGCCTACATCTGCGGCGAGGAGACGGGCATGCTCGAGTCGCTGGAGGGCAAGCGCGGCCAACCGCGCGTCAAGCCGCCCTTCCCCGCCGTGGTGGGCGCCTTCGGCCAGCCGACGGTGATCAACAACGTCGAGACGCTGTGCAACGTGCCGCACATCCTCACCCGCGGCGCCGACTGGTTCAAGGGCATCGGCACGGACGAGAAGAACACCGGCCCGAAGCTCTACGCCATCTCGGGCCATGTCGAGCGGCCGGGGACCTACGAGTACCCGATCGGCGTCACCTTCCGCGAGCTGCTGGAGGGCGCGGGCGGCATGCTCAAGGGGCGGCCGCTCAAGGCGTTCATCCCGGGCGGCGCCTCGGCGCCCGTCCTCAAGGCGGACATGATCGACGTCAAGATGGATTTCGACTCGGTCGCCAAGGCGGGCTCGATGCTGGGCTCGGCGGCGGTGATCGTGATGGACGACACCACCTGCATGGTGCGGTCGGCGGCGCGGCTCGCGAAGTTCTTCAACCACGAGTCCTGCGGCCAGTGCACCCCCTGCCGGGAGGGAACGAACTGGATGGAGCTGGTGCTGAAGCGGATCGAGCACGGCGAGGGCAGCGAGCGCGACGGCCAGCTCCTGCTCTCCATCTGCCGCAACATCGGCGGCCAGTCCCTGTGCGCCCTGGGCGACGCGGCGATCGGGCCGGTCAAGTCGCTGGTCGACCGCTTCTCCGAAGAGATCGAGCAGCACGTCCGGGACCGGGCCTGCCCCTTCCCCAAGCGGCGCTTCTTCGACAGCAATTGAACTGAGAACGGAGCATAAGTAAGTGCCCAAAGTCACGATCAACGACCGCACCGTCGAAGTGGAGGCCGGCACGAACCTGATCGAGGCCGGCCTCAAGGTCGGCGTCCAGGTCCCCCACTACTGCTACCACCCGCGCCTCTCGGTCGTGGGCCAGTGCCGCATGTGCCTGGTCAAGGTCGAGGGCATGCCGAAGCTTCAGACCGCCTGCTCGACGCAGGTGATGAAGGACGGCATGGTGGTGCGCACCGACGTGCCCGAGGTCGCCGAGGCGCAGAAGGGGATGATGGAATTCTTCCTCATCAACCATCCCCTGGACTGCCCGATCTGCGACCAGGCCGGCGAGTGCGGCCTGCAGGACTATTCGTTCAAGCACGGCGTCCCCTACTCGCGCTTCGACTACGAGGACAAGCGCACCTACCCGGGACGCGAGCGCATCCCGCTGGGCGCCAACGTCGTGCTCAACATGAACCGCTGCATCCAGTGCACCCGCTGCATCCGCTTCACCCAGGAGGTGGCGGGCACGGGCGAGCTCGGCTTCTTCAACCGCGGCGCGCGCGTCGAGATCGGCACGTTCCCGGGCAAGGAGCTGTCGAACCCGCTCGCCACCTGCGTGGTGGACATCTGCCCGGTGGGCGCCCTGACCTCGACCCGCTTCCGCTTCGCCGAGCGCGTCTGGTACCTCGACAAGAAGCCCTCCCTCTGCACGGGCTGCGAGGTGGGCTGCAATATCACGATGGAGCACCGGCGGGGCGACATCAAGCGCTACAAGCCGCGCTTCAACGTCGAGGTCAACGACTACTGGATGTGCGACTACGGCCGGGCCTCCTTCGAGCGCTACAAGAGCGTGCCCCGGCTCACCTCGCCGCGCGTGCGGGCGGAAGGGGGCAACGGCCACTCGCCGGTCGTGGCGTCGAGCTGGAAAGACTCTCTCGACACGGTGCTGCGCCGGCTCCAGGGCGCCAAGGATCAGGGCGAGATCGCTTTCCTGGGCTCGGGCTTCCTGACCTGCGAGGAGGCCTACCTCTTCGGCAAGCTGGCGGACGCCGTGGGCGCGGATCACCGCTCGGTGCCGGTCGACATCGGCCCGGAGCGCACGATTCCCAACCTCAAGGGCGGCATCACGGGCCGCGAGATGGCCCCGAACCGGCGCGGCGCCGAGCTGGCGGGCTTCGGATCGAGCGACGGCACGGCGCTTGGATCCGATGAGCTTCTTCTCGGCGGCGCGGAGCGGTGCTCGGCCCTGATCGTCTGCGACAGCGACTTCAGCAGCGTGGCCTACAGTCAGGAGACGGTCGAGCGGTTGCGCCGCGCGAAGTTCCTGGTGGTCTTCGGCTGGGCCGACTCGCCGCTCGCCCAGGTGGCGGACGTGGTGCTGCCGGTGGCCCATCACGGCGAGAAGGACGGCACGTTCGTCAACGTCGAATGGCGCGTGCAGAAGTTCATGAGCGCCTTCCCGGCGCCCGGCCAGGTGCGCACGACCCTGGAGGTGCTCTCCGACCTGCTCTCCCGGCTCGACCCGAGCTGGGCCAGCCTCTCGCCCGGCGCGGTGTTCGACCGCCTGGCCGCCGAGGTGCCGGCCTTCGCGGGTCTGTCGTGGAAGCGGCTGCCGGCCACGGGCGAGCCCCTGAACGTTCCCGGGACCCACGTGCGGATCCCCGAGCCGGCCGCCGACGCGGTGCCGGAGGTCGCTTCGTGAGCCCGGAGCTCATCGCCATCCTCGCCAAGTACGCGGTGATGTTCGCCGTGCTCATCAACGTCGCCCCGATCATGAACTGGGTCGAGCGGCGGGCCTGCGCCTACATCCAGGACCGCCCGGGGCCGAACCGCGTGGGCCCGCTCGGACTGTTCCAGCCGGTGGCGGACGCCCTCAAGTTCATGTTCAAGGAGGACGTCACGCCCTCGGCGGCCGACAAGCCGCTCTACCTGATGGCCCCGGCGCTCGCCCTGCTGCCGGCGTTCACGACCTTCGTCGTGATCCCCTTCGGGCCGGACATCACGGTGGCCGGCCGGGCGGTGCGCCTGATGGTGGCGGACGTCGACACCGGCGTGCTCGTGTTCCTCGCCCTGTCGAGCCTCAGCGTCTACTCGCTGGTGATGGCCGGCTACGCCTCGAACAACAAGTTCTCGCTGCTCGGCTCGATCCGCGCCTCGGCGCAGCTCATCAGCTACGAGCTGGCGCTGACGATCGCCGTGCTGGCCGTGATCATCCCCGTGGGCTCGTTCAACCTGGCGGACGTCGTCGCCTACCAGCGCGCCCACGTGTGGAACTTCCTCCCCCAGATCATCGGCTTCCTGGTGTTCCTGATCGCCTCCTTCGCCGAGACGAACCGGCTGCCGTTCGACCTGCCGGAGGCGGAGTCGGAGCTGGTGGCCGGCTTCCACACCGAGTACGGCTCGATGCGCTTCGCCCTGTTCTTCCAGGCGGAGTACACCAACATGGCCGCCCTCTCGGCCCTCGGGGTGACGCTCTACTTCGGCGGCTGGAGCCTGCCGTGGATCGAGTTCCCCCACAACCTGCTGGGCGGCGTCCTGGGCCTCCTGACCCTGCTCGCCAAGATCGGCATCTGCATGGCCGTCTTCGTGTGGATCCGCTGGACCTTCCCGCGCTTCCGCTACGACCAGCTCATGCGGCTCGGCTGGAAGGTTCTGCTGCCGCTCGCCATCCTCAACCTGATCCTCGTGGCCGCGATGACCCTCGCGGGCTGGCTGTAGAGGCTTGCACGCCATGGAAACCGTGATCTTCGCCCTGTTCGCCGCGCTGGCGCTCGTCTCGGCCATCGTCGTGGTCACCCACAAGAGCCCCGTCTACTCGACGCTGGCGCTGGTGCTGACCCTGTTCTCGACGGCCGTGCTCTACGTGCTGCTGGGCGCGCCGTTCGTGGGCGCCCTGCAGATCCTGGTCTACGCCGGCGCCATCGTCGTGCTGTTCCTGTTCGTCATCATGCTCCTCAACATCCAGAAGGAAGAGGAGGCCCACGCCGGTTTCGGGGCGCAGACCTGGACGGCGATCCTCGGGGCGGCGATCTTCCTCGGCATGATGGGCCTGATCTTCTGGCGCAGCGGCTCGCCGGCGGCGGCGCCGCTCACCCCCGAGTCGGTGGCGCTCAAGCCGCTGGCCGCGCAGCTCTTCACCACCTACCTGCTGCCCTTCGAGATCGTCGGCCTGCTGCTGCTGGTCGCCGTCATCGGCGCCACGGTGGCGGCCCGCAAGCCGGGCGAGGAGCTCGGGCACATCGGCGAGCACGAGTACGTCAGCGGCGAGGAGCCGCGCACCGATCCCCTGAAGTCGGGTTCCGACCCCCACCAGCCGAGCGTGGCCGAGCCCGCGTACTCTTCCCAAAGGGAGGCCTCTTGAGCAGCGTCCCCGTTTCCTGGTACCTCCTGCTCGCGGCCGCGCTGTTCGCCATCGGCACCATCGGCGCGCTGACCCGGCGCAACGGCATCAGCATCTTCCTGTCGATCGAGCTGATGCTCAACGCGGCCAACCTCACGCTGGTCGCCTATGCCCGCCAGTTGGACGACCGCACCGGGCAGCTGATCGTCTTCTTCGTGATGGCGGTGGCCGCCGCCGAGGCCGCGGTGGGGCTCGCGCTCTTCATCGCCGTCTTCCGCCAGCGGCACACCATCGACGTCAACCGCATGAACCTGATGCGCTGGTAGAGACCACTTCCCTATGCTCGATCTCCTCTGGCTCATCCCGATCCTCCCGCTCGCGGGCGCGGCGATCAACGGCCTGCTCGGCCGGCGGTTCCCGAAGTCGCTGGTGACCGCCGTGGGCGTGGGCGCGCCGCTCGCCTCGCTCGTCCTCGCGCTCGGCTGCCTCTGGGAGTACGCCCAGGGCAGCTTCCCCAACGACGCCTTCGAGCGGACGCTCTACGCCTGGACGGCGGGCGACCTGTCGATCCCCGTCGGCTTCCTGCTCGACCGGCTGTCGTCGGTGATGCTGTTCGTGGTCACCTTCGTCGGCTTCTGGATCCACGTCTATTCCGTCGGCTACATGGGCCATGAAGAGGGGTACCGCCGGTACTTCTCGTACCTGAACCTCTTCATGTCGGCGATGCTGCTGCTGATCCTGGGCAACAACTTCCTGGTGATGTTCGTCGGCTGGGAAGGGGTGGGGCTCTGCTCCTACCTGTTGATCGGCTTCTACTACGACCAGCCGGTGCCGCCGGCGGCGGGCAAGAAGGCCTTCATCGTCAACCGCATCGGCGACTTCGCCTTCCTGGTCGGCCTGTTCGCGCTGTTCGCGAAGTTCGGCACGCTCACCTACGGCCAGATCTTCCCGCGCATCGCCGCGCAGCCGGGCCTGGTCCTGGGCGAGTACGTGCCGGGCTTCACCCTCGCCGCTTTCGTCGCCCTCTGCTTCTTCGTCGGCGCCATGGGCAAGAGCGCGCAGATTCCGCTCTACGTCTGGCTGCCGGACGCCATGGCCGGCCCGACGCCCGTCTCCGCCCTCATCCACGCCGCCACCATGGTCACGGCCGGCGTCTACATGGTGGTGCGGTCGAACGTCCTCTACCAGCTCGCGCCGGGCGTCTCGATGTTCGTGGCGGTCATCGGCGCCACGACGGCGATCTTCGCGGCCACCATCGCCTTGGCGCAGACGGACATCAAGAAGGTGCTCGCCTACTCCACCGTCTCGCAGCTCGGCTACATGTTTCTCGCCGCCGGGCTCGGGGCCTATTCGGCGGCCCTCTTCCACGTCGTGACGCACGCCTTCTTCAAGGCCCTCCTCTTCCTCGGCTCCGGCTCGGTGATCCACGCCATGGGCGGCGAGCAGGACATGCGGAAAATGGGCGGGCTCGGCAAGCACCTGCCGCAGACGAGCAAGCTGTTCTGGATCGGCTGCCTGGCCATCGCCGGCATCCCGCCGCTCTCCGGCTTCTTCAGCAAGGACGAGATCCTCCACGCCGCCGCGGCCGACCATCACTGGGTGCTCTACCTCGTGGGCTGGATCACGGCCGTGCTCACGGCCTTCTACATGTTCCGCGCCCACTACATGACCTTCGCGGGCCGGTTCCGGGGCACGCACGACCAGGAGCACCACCTGCACGAATCGCCGCCGTCGATGACCCTGCCGCTCTGGGTGCTGGCGGTGGGAGCGGCCGTCGCCGGCGTCGTCGGAGTGCCCAAGCTGCTCTCCTTCGGCCTCATCTCCAACTGGTTCCACCACTGGCTGGAGCCGGTCATCGCCCAGCCGCAGGGGCTCGAGGCCGGCGAGCACTCCATCGGAGTGGGGCTGGAGGTCGGCCTGGTCCTGCTCGCCGTCGCCGCGGGCGTCGGCGGCCTGTTCCTCGCCCGCTCCGTCTACGGCGGCGACCGGGGCTTCGCCAGGGAGCTCACCTGGGCCCAGCGCTTCCCGTTCCTGCACCGCCTGCTGGAGAACAAGTACTACGTGGACGAGATCTACGATGCCCTGATCGTGCGCCCCCTGGCCGCGCTCTCCCGCTTCCTCTGGAAAGTGGTCGACACCTTCGTCATCGACGGGGCGGTCAAGGCCGGCGCGTTCCTGACCGAGCTGACCGGCGACGTCGGGCGCTTCAGCACCACCGGCAACGTCCGTAACTACGCCCTCTACTTCTTCCTCGGCGTGATCCTGCTGTTCTGGTGGATCGCCTTCGCCTGACCGAATGACCGGAACAGCTATGGAAACCTTCTTTGGACTGCTCGTCGGCAACTCGCTGACCCGGCTGGTCTTCTTCCCGACGATCGCGGCCGTGCCGCTGTTCTTCCTCGCCCGGGCCTCCGCCCGGTCGGCGAAGATCTACACGCTGGTCGTCTCCCTGATCGAGCTCGCCTTCGGCCTCCAGTACCTGTTCACCCACCTGGGCGCCGACGGCACCTTCCCGCGGGTGCACGACCTGGGGCCCGGCGGTGGCGCGATCCCCTGGATCTCGAGCTACGGCATCAACTACGACCTCGCCATGGACGGCATCTCGATGCCGCTCGTGCTGCTGGGCATCTTCCTGGTGCCCATCGTGGTGCTCGGCTCGTGGAAGGGCATCGAGAAGCACTGGCCCCTGTTCGGCGCCTCCATGCTGCTGCTGACCACCGGCGTGCTCGGCGCCCTGCTCGCCTACGACCTCTTCGTGTTCTACGTCTTCTGGGAGGTCATGCTCGTCCCGATGTACCTGCTGATCGGCATCTGGGGCGGCGAGCGGCGCATCTACGCGGCGGTCAAGTTCTTCCTCTACACCATGGCGGGCAGCCTGCTGATGCTGATCGCCATCCTGTGGATGGCCTGGACCTTCCAGGGGCTGAACGGCGGCGTCTGGAGCTTCGCCTACGCGGACCTGCTGCGGCTCGACCTGCCGCTCCATCAGCAGATCTGGCTGTTCGCGGCCTTCGCCCTGACCTTCGCCATCAAGGTGCCGATGTTCCCGTTCCACACCTGGCTGCCGGACGCCCACGTCGAGGCGCCCACGGGCGGCTCGGTGATCCTGGCGGGCATCCTGCTGAAGCTCGGCACCTACGGCTTCCTGCGCTTCGCCCTGCCGCTCTTCCCTCGGGCCAGCGAGGCCGCCCAGCCGCTGCTGCTGACGCTCGCCGTCATCGGCATCCTCTACGGCGCCCTGGTCGCCTGGGTGCAGACGGACATGAAGAAGCTGGTGGCCTACTCCTCCATCGCCCACCTGGGCTTCGTGATGCTGGGCCTCGTGGCGTTCGACATCATCGCCTGGCAGGGCTCGCTCCTCCAGATGGTCAACCACGGCCTCTCCACCGGCGCGCTCTTCCTCCTGGTCGGCATGCTCTACGACCGCCGGCACACCAAGAAGTTCGAGGAGTTCGGCGGCCTCGCCAAGGTGATGCCCGTCTTCGCGTTCTTCCTGGTCTTCTCCAGCCTGGCGTCCGTGGGCCTGCCGGCCCTCAACGGCTTCGTCGGCGAGTTCATGATCCTTACCGGCAGCTTCCGCACCCTCGGCTGGCCCGTGGCGGTCGCCACCTTCGGCGTGGTGCTGGCGGCCATCTACCTTCTCAAGATGATCCAGCTCACGATCTGGGGTCCCATCACCAAGGACGAGAACCGCGGCCTCTCCGACCTCTCGGGCCGGGAGGTGGCGGCGCTCCTGCCGCTCTGCATCCTGATGCTGTGGATCGGCGTCGCGCCCAACTCCTTCCTGCAGCCGAGCCGGCAGGCCCTGCAGGAAGTGCTCGCCGCCTACCAGCAACGGGCCAGAGAGCCTGAAGTGGCGCAGGCGACGCTGCGCGGGCCGGTCGAAACCGCCACCCTCGACGCCAGCACGGAGGCCGGCCGATGAACCTGCACTTCGACTGGGCCCTCCTGCTTCCCGAGATGGTGCTCTGCGGCGGCGGCGTGGTGCTGCTGCTGCTCGACGCCATCGCGCCGTCCCTGCGGCGGGCGTTCACGCCTCTCGCCGTCCTGGTGGCCCTGGGCGCGGGCTATGCCGCCTGGTACGCGACGCCCCTGGGCAACGCCGCCATTACGGATGCGGCGCGGACCTTCAACGGCCAGATCGAGTCGTCGGCGCTCACCTTCGCCTTCTCGCTGGTGGTGCTGCTGGCGGCGGTGCTCTGCCTGCTGGCCTCCCAGGGCTACCTGCGGCGGGAGAAGATCCTCACGGGCGAGTATCACGCCCTGCTCCTCTGGTGCGCCGCCGGGCTGCTGCTCATGCTGCGGGCGACCGAGCTGCTGACGATCTTCCTGGCGCTCGAGACGCTCTCGCTCTGCCTCTATTCGCTGGCCGCCTTCCACCGGCGGATCCCGCTCTCGGGCGAGGCGGCGATCAAGTACTTCCTGATGGGAGCGTTCGTCAGCGCCTTCGTGCTCTACGGCATCGCCCTGGTCTACGGCGGCACCGGCAGCACGCGCTTCGACGAGATCGGCACCGCCCTCGCCGCCGCGCCCTCGGTGCCGCTGCTCGTCAGCCTCGGCATCCTGTTCCTGGTGGCCGGCTTCGGCTTCAAGATGGCCCTCGTGCCCTTCCACGCCTGGTCGCCGGACGCCTACCAGGGCGCTCCCTCGCCGTTCGTCGCCTTCCTCTCGGTGGCGCCGAAGGTGGCGAGCGCGCTGGTGCTCTACCGGCTCCTCGACGCCATCGTCCCGGACGGGGCGGCGCCGAACGCGGCCAAGTGGTCCACCGTGGTGGCGATCCTTTCCGTGCTCTCCATGGTGGTGGGCAACCTGCTGGCCCTGGCGCAGCGCGACATCAAGCGCATGCTCGCCTACTCCGGCGTGGCCCACATGGGCTACCTGCTGCTGGCCCTGGTGACGCTCGACCGGGCGTCGCTCATGCCCGTGCTGGTCTACCTGCTGGCCTACGCGCTGATGAACGCCGGGGCCTTCGCGGTCATCTCCATGCTCTACAACCGGCCGGGCGAGCAGCACCTGATCACCGACCTCGCCGGCCTGGGCTACCGCTATCCGCTGCTCGGAGCATGTCTCACGGTCTGCATGCTGTCGCTGGGCGGCATCCCGCCCACGATGGGCTTCCTGGGCAAGTACGTGGTGTTCCTGAACGCCGTGGGGGACGGCCACGTCGGCCTCGCCATCACCGGCGTCCTGGCGAGCCTGATCGGCGTGTTCTACTACCTCAAAGTCATTTACCAACTCTACATGAGACCGGAGACGCGGCAGCCGGAAGGGCTGTTGATCGATGTCTGGGGCCGCTCGGCGGCCGTGCTGGCGGCCTTGGGCACGTTGGCTCTCGGTCTCTGGCCCACGGGTCTGCTTCAGTGGCTGATCGCAGCGACCGCCGTGAAGTGAACGAGCAGGAAGAGGTCTCGCCTCTTACCCTCAACCGGCTCTCGTTTTACCTGCGTTGTCTGCGCCATCTCCAGGAGCTTGGCATCAAGCGGGTCTCCTCGCAGGAGATGGCGCAGCGGTACCACCTCTCCGCCACGCAGATCCGCAAGGACCTGGCCCAGTTCGGGGAGTTCGGCATCCGCGGCGTCGGCTACGACGTCGACGCCCTGGCCGAGCACCTCAACTCTCTCCTGGGCCTCGACCGCAAGCACGCCCTAGTGATCGTCGGCATGGGGAACCTGGGCACCGCCCTGGCGCAGTACCTGGGCTTCAACTACGGCGCCTTCTACGTCGTGGCGGGAGTGGACAACGACCCCAAGAAGATCGGCCGCAAGATCGCCGGCTTCACCGTCCGCTCCTCCGCGGATCTCAAGGAAGTCGTCCGCGACTCCGGAGCCGAGATCGGCGTCCTCGCCATCCCCGCCGAGGCCGCCCAGGAGAACTACGACGCCCTGGCGGACGCGGGCGTCAAGGGCGTCCTCAACTTCGCCCCCGTCAGGGTAAAGCGGCGCCCAGAAGTGCCGTTGAAGAACGTCGACCTGCGGATCAATTTGGAAGAGCTGGCGTTTTTCCTGCGGTGAGACGACTTCTCTCCACCCTCAAGACGGCCCGCGCCGGTAGAAGCTGATCGCGCTCTCGCCGTAGCGCCGCACGTCCACCCGCGTCAGGGGTCCGGCCTCGATGGGCAGCTCGCGGCGCGAGGTGTGCTCCGCGGCGACCTCGCCGTCGGCGGCGAGGAGCGGGGCCACGGCCTCCAGAAGCTCAGGGTAGGGGCCGAAGTTGTAGGGCGGATCGGCGTAGACGAGATCGAACGGCCCGGCGTTCGCCTCCACCAGGCGCGCCAGGCCGGCGGGAAGGCTGAGGCGGCGGATGTCCAGGTGGCGCTCGCCCAGACGCCCGGCGTTCGCCTCCAGGGTCTTTATGGCCTGGTAGTTCTCCTCCACGGCCATGGCCGTCAGGGCGCCTCGGCCCAGGGCTTCCAGGCCCACGATGCCGCTGCCGGCGAAGAGGTCGAGGACGCGGGCGCCCCTCAGTCGATCGCCCCACATCGAGAAGAGCGCCTCGCGCACCCGGCCCTCCGTGGGCCGCGCGCTGGGCGGCACGACGAGGCTCCGGCCCTTGAGCTCCCCGCCGGTGATCCGGACGCCCGACTTCACTTGCGCCTCGACACCAGGACGGTGAACTGGTTCCGGACTTCCTCCTTCGGCATGTACATCTCCAGCGGCAGCTCGACCCCTTGCAGCTCCACCCCCTTGCTGTCGCCGGTGAAGGCGATGATGCGGAAGAGGGCGCCGTCCCCGGCCCGCTTCAGCAAATCGCCGATCTCAGGCTGGTAATCGGCCGGCAGCTCGTCCTTCTCCTTGGTGACCGAGACCTTGTCCACCAACTCCTGGGTGATCTGCACGACCCGCGAGAGGTTCAGCGGCAGCGGGTCGTAATGGCCGAACCGATAGGTTTTGAGAGGTTGCCCGTCGAGATGGAGACGCAGATCGCAACGCTCGATCCAGGCCCCCTCGACGCCTTGCTCCGGGCTGCGCGACTCGGAGAGGTCCTCGGCCGCGAGCCGGTTGAGATAGTTTTGCAGATCGTCCGGCCCCAGCTCGGTGAGACCCATCCACTCGTTGCCGATCTGACCCTCGCGCAGCCGGAGGGTGCCGTTGGCGAACAACGTAAACTCCCGGCGCGTGGTGTCGGTCACGCAGTCGTAGCGGATGATCTCGATCGAACGCTTATCCGTGGAGTCGTCCGCGAGAACCGGCACCGCGAGCAGGACAACCCCAAAGAAGATCCACGCAAATCTCAGGCGCATCAGGAAACCTCTCCCCGTAGGAAAGACAGAGCGTAGCGCAGCTCCTCCGTCCCGTCGATCCTGCCGTCGAGGCGAGCCCGCCGTGCCGCGCGCAGCGCCTCGCCGATCCGGGGCCCCGGTAGGACGCCCGTCGCCAGCAGATCCGCCCCGCGGATGCCGAGCGTTAGAGGGCGCAGCTCCGTGAGATACCGCCGGACCCAGGCGCGGACCGTCTCCTCTCCTTCCGCCATCAAGAGGAGGAGCTCCTCGCCGCTCAAGGGCTCCAGCACCTCGGCAACCCGATGGGGCTGCGGGTCTCCTGACGGCTGGAGGACGGAGCGGGCGGCGGCCAGACGGGCGGGAAAACCGGTCAGGAGCCGCCGGTCCTCCCCCGCCAGCAGGAGGCGGCCGGCGAGGCGCTCGAGATCGTGCTCTCCGAAACCGGCCGCCAGAGCCATCAGCAGCAGCCGCCAGGCGTAGACGGGAGGATCGGCGAGGGCCTCCAGCCGGTACCAGTCGTGGGCGGCCCGCGCCTCGCTGAGACGGCCGCGCGTCTCGTCGTCCAGCTCCAGGAGCGGGTCCAGCGCGCGGAGGACGCCCAGCTCGGCCAGGCGCTCGATTCCCTGCAGGGCCAGAGCCGGATCGTCCAGCAGCAGGGCCAGCTCCTCCCGCAGCCGCGAGCCCGAGAGCCGGTCGAACACCCCTTCGGCCAGCGCCACCTCGGCGAGGTGCAGGGTCTCGGGCGAGATCCGGAAGCCGAGCCTCAGCTCCAGGCGCACGGCGCGCAGGATGCGCGTGGGATCGTCGATGAACGACAGGCTGTGCAGCGCCCGCAGCGTCTTCTCCTTGAGATCGCGCCGCCCACCGAAATAGTCGACCAGCTCCGGGACGGGCTCGGGCCCCAGGCGGATCGCCAGGGTGTTGATCGTGAAGTCGCGCCGGAAGAGGTCTTGCCGCAGGGCCGAGGTCTGCACCTCCGGCAGCGCGGCCGGAGCGCGGTAGAACTCGCTGCGGGCGCTCGCCACGTCGACGTGGAAATCCTCCGGATCGACTACCACCGCCGTGAGGAACGCGGGATGCGCCCGTGCCCGGCCGCCGAGCGCCTCCGCCAGCCGCGCGGCGAAGTCGATGCCGTCCCCTTCGACGACCAGGTCCAGGTCGCGGTTCTCCCGCTCCAGCAGCAGGTCGCGCACGAGGCCGCCGACGAGATACACCGGCACGCCGTGCTGGCGCGAGACGGCGGCGACCGTCTCGATCCGCGAGGCCAGCGCGGGCGGCAGCCGCTTGGCCAGGAGGCGGGTGACGTGCTCGCGCTTCTCGCGCTGCTGCTCGGAGCGCCGGTCGAACCTCTCCTCGAAGTCGGAGACCTGGCCGTGCAGGTGCCGCAGGAGCTGCATGCGGGTCACGATGCCGAGCGGGCGGCCCGCCTTCGGATCCCCCACCAGCACGAAGCGGGGATGACGGGCGAGCATCCGCTCCCCCACCTCCTCCGCGGGCGCTTCCGGGCTCACCCACTCCAGCTCGGGAGACATCACCGTCGCCACCGGCCGGGCGCCCAGGCCGTGCTGGAGCGCGGCGTCGAGGATCTGCCGCGACACCGTGCCGACGATCCTGCCGTCGCGCTCGACCGGCGCGGCATTGATGCGGCGGGTGTTGAGCCCCGCCTTCGCCTCCTCGACGGAAGTGCCGGCGGCGAGGATGTGGAACGGCGCGATCATCAGGTCGCGGGCGCGGGCGGCCGGCGGCAGCGACCGGTTGAGGAACTCGAGGAGCCGCTCGCGCGCTTCGAGCAGCGTCGTGTCCCGGAGCCGGGCCGAGGCGGCCGTGGCATGTCCCCCGCCGCCGGCGATCTCCGCGAGGGCCTCTCCCAGGTCGAATCCCTCCAGCTTGCCGCGGGCGATCAGAGTCACCCGGTCCCCTTCGCCGAAGAAGGCGAAGAGCAACGGCAGCTCGAAGACCTCCAGGCAGCGCGAGACGAGCGGCGCCAGCTCCTCCAGGTACTTTCCCAGCTCGACCTCGACGACGCCTACCCGGTGGCCGCGGATCCGGTGCACCTCCAGCCGCTGGGTCATGCGGTGGAGCACGTCCAGCCGTTCCGGATCGAGAGGGCGGGTCACCGAGCCGCGGACGGCTTCGAGGTCGCCGCCCTGCTCCAGCAGCCAGGCGGCCGCCTGGAGGTCCCGCGGGCCGGTGGTGGCGTAGGTGAGCGAGCCCGTGTCCTCGTAGATCCCCATCAGCAGCAGATCCGCCTCCTCGGCCGAGCCGCCGAGGCCCCGGCGCCGAAGCTCCTCCACGATCAGCGTCGAGGTCGAGCCGGCCGACGGATCGACGATGCCGCCCGTCACGGCCAGGTCGGACGCGGACGGCGGGTGATGGTCGTAGGCCCAGACCTCGATCCCCGGGTTCATCTCCAGCCACTCCGCCACGACCCCGATCCGCTCCCGCTGCCGGATGTCGCACAGGATGACCCGCGTGATCGCGGCGGGATCGACGTCCTTCTGCCGCAGCTCGGGAACCTCGATCCGCCGCGCCTCGATCATGCGCCGCAGCGTGCCCTCCCGCGAGCCGGGGAAGAAGAGCTCCGCCTGGGGATGGAACCGGCGGACGACGAGCATCGACGCGAAGCCGTCGAGGTCCGCGCCGAGGTGGGTCGAGATCAGCTCCATGGAGCCGGATTGTACCTGCCCGGGGCACGGAGGCCGGGAACCGCTTGTCCCGCCCTCCCGGCGCCGCGCACCCATGTCAGTAGAAAACCTATTCTTTTTGTCCGCGCTCTTCGAGGAGAAGCCGTATGTCGAACCGCATCCGCACCACCCTGGTCATGGCCCTCGCCATGGCCCTCGTCATAGTCGTGCCCTCTGGCCTGACCGCCCAGGAGGCGCCCGCGAAACCGTCCCGGATCGTTTCGCTCCTGGGGGACCGGGAGCCCGGGGAGGTCCGCCTCCGCCTGACGCCCGAGGAGATCGAGAGCGTGGGGCTTTCCGAGATCGGCGGATTTGCCGATCTCGCGGAAGTAGGCTTGCGCGTCCTCGAGCTCGATTCGCGGGTGGAAGGGGATTTCAAGTCGGCCTTCGGACGGATGGCGTTCCGCGGCGCCGTGCAGCCGGACGGCCGGGTGCTCGTCGAGAACGAGCTGCCGGAGGGCCGCGGCACCCTCTCCCTGATGGTGGACCTCGCGAGCCAGACGGCTGACGCGAGCTATCCCGAAGGCGCCAGCTTCACTCCCGGCGACCGCTTCGCCTTCCGCGCCCTCGCGCTGATCCTGGAGCGCGAGCTCTCCGGCAGCGGCTCCCCGGAGTCCGACCTCCTCCTGCGCGTCGCCCGCCTGTGGGGAGATCACCCCCTGCAGCCGGTGCGCCTGCGGCGGATCGCCGCGCCGCGCGAGAAGAGCTGGACCAACCTGTGCGGCATCACGTCCAGGGGCCTTTCCCACGACGCCACCAACCACGGCCTGATCACCGAGACGCTCGCGACCGGCCCCAGGGCCGACAACTGCCGCTCGCGCTGCGGCGCCGGCTGCAACGCCATCCTGGGCACCAGCGCCTGGACGGTCGACTGCGGCGAGCACGACCGCTGCGAGCAGACCCACAGTTGCTGCGTATCGTGCCAGGACGAGTTCAACTCGGCGTCGGACGACTATCTCTTCGCCTCCAACTGCCATCTGTCCGGCTGGTAAGAGGGGCCCGTGAGGGGACAGCCCAAAGGTTGCGCCGCCGCTCCCGGGTATGCGATCCTGACGTCGCTACATCTCTATTTTCTAATTGCGAGGCCGGCTCGTCATGGCGACTCTTGAACGTTCACAACCGATCGCGGCGGCCCTTCCGGCCCCGTCCTTCGGCTGGTTGCGGAGCCCTTCCTTCGACTCCCTCTTCATCGGCGGCATCGCGCTGATCGCCCTGGCGTCCACGGCCCTGGTGCTCTGGCAGCCGAAGCTGTTCACCATCGTCGTGGTGGCGGACATGTGGCTGCTTGGCTTCCACCACGTCATCTCCACCTATACCCGTCTCGCCTTCGACACCGAGAGCTTCCAGACCTACCGGTTCCTGGTCGTCTGGCTGCCGATGATCGTGCTGCTCGCGGTGATCAGCATGCTGGTCCTCGTCGGCGGCTGGATCATCCCCACGACCTACCTCTATTGGCAGTGGTTCCACTACACGCGGCAGAGCTATGGCATCGCCCAGATCTATCGCCGCAAAGCGGGAGCCCTGGGCGAGGAGCGGCCGCTCCTGACCAAGGCCGTGATCTACCTGCTCCCCCTCTGGGGCATCCTCCACCGCTCGTGGCAGAAGCCCGCGACTTTCCTCGACATGGAGGTCAAGACCCTGCCCGTGCCCCTGCTCCTGGTGCAGGCGGTGGCCGTTCTGGCCCTGGCCGCCCTCGTCTGGTGGCTCGGGCGGCAGATCGTGGCCTGGCGGCAGGGCCGGCTGCCGGTGGCGTACACGCTCTACATGGCTTCCCACCTGACCATCTTCGCCTTTGGCTACCTGATCGTGGACGACCTCAACGCCGGCTGGCTGACGATCAACATCTGGCACAACGCGCAGTACATCCTGCTGGTCTGGATGTACAACAACAACCGGTTCAAGACCGGCGTCGACCCGCGCCACAAGTTCCTCTCCACCATCAGCCAGCCGGGCCGGGTGGTCACCTATTTCGTCGTCTGCCTGGGGATTTCCACCGCCCTCTACATGGCCCTGCAGGGGACTCTCAACCTGCTCGGCCTGTCCGTGCTGTCGCTGACGCTGATCGCCTACCAGACGCTCAACTTCCATCACTACATCGTCGACGGCATCATCTGGAAAGTCCGCAAGCCGCGCCTGCGCGAGAACCTCGGGCTCTCCGGCTGACGCACCGCCCCCGGACGGTCCTCCCGCTGCTGGCCGCGCTGGCGGCGGCGTGGCTCCTCACGGCCGCCTGGTGCTATCGCGGCCTGTTCATGGACGACGCCTACATCGGCTTCCGGTACGTCGCCAACCTGCTCGCCGGCCGCGGCTTCGTCTTCAACCCGCCGGCCCGCGTCGAAGGCGTCACCAACACGGGCTGGCTCCTCTTCCTGACCCCGCTCGCCGCCATCCTCGGCCCTCTGCTGGCGTCGAAGATGGCCGGCCTCGGCCTGCTCGCGGCGACGCTCGGGCTCACGGCCATCGCCGCGGCTCCAGCGGCCCGTCTTGGCCCGCCCTTCACCCGCGTGCCGGCCCTCGCCGTGCTGGCGGTCGCCTTCCACGCCGAGCTGGTGGGATTCTCCCTGCTCGGCATGGAGACGGCCCTGCTCGCCGCCCTGGTGACGGCCATGCTGGCCCTCGCCGGCCGCCGGCGTCTCGGGTGGCTGCCCGCGCTCGGCACGTTCGCCTTCCTGGTCCATCCGGAGGCGAGCCTCGTGGCGCCGCTGGGCGCGCTCCTCGCCTGGCGCGCCGGAGCCCTGCCGTTCCGGGCCGCCGCTCGAACGGCCGGCGCCTGCGTGCTCGGGCTCGCCGCCGTCACCCTGGCGCGCTGGGCCTATTTCGGCGCTCTGCTGCCTAACACGTTCGCCGCCAAGCCCGCCGCCGCCGCGACGGTGGGCCAGAACCTCCTCGACTTCGTGCTGGGCCCGGCCGTCAACGTGGGCTTCCCCTTCGCCGGGCTCTTCGCCCTGCCCTTCCTGGTCGCCGGCTGGCACGCCTTGCGCCGCGCCGAGCCGCTCGCCGCCGCCTTCGCGGCCTCGGCCGTCCTCACCGGTATCGCCTTCGCTCTCTACGCCCGGCCGGACTGGACGGGCCTCGCCCGCTACTTCGCTCCCTACGTGCCGGCGGCTTTCCTGCTGCTGTGGATCGGCCTCCTGGAAGCCGAGCGGAAAGTGCTCGCTGGTGATCGAACGGTTCGCTTTGCCACCGCGACGGCCACCGTCCTGGTGGCTCTCGGCGTAGCGGCCGTCCTCACTTTTTTCTCGCTGGCCGAAGCGGTTCCCTTCCTATGGATCGGGCTCGCCCTGGTCTGGCTCCTGGGAGTCCAGGCCAAGCGAGCAGGTGCCGCGACGGTGACGCTCGCCGTCCTCATCGCCATCCATGGGATCGTGGCCTCGCTCGGCTGGACGACCAGGAAGGCTCGCCTGGAGTTCCCCGGCTACGTCCTCACCAGCCGTACCCTCGTGGCGCCCTCGATCTGGGTGCGGGACCACCTGCCGGCTGGCGCTACCCTTGCCACCCGCCGTATTGGCGCGCTCGCCTACTGGTCCGGCCACCCGGTCTTCGACTACGCCTTCGGGCTCACCGATCCCGAAGTGGCCCGGCTCATCCGCCGCCACGGAGGCGCTTTCACCTCCCCCGCCGACCCCGAGCTGGCCCAGCTCTGGCGCGAACGCGCGCCCGACTACATCCTGGAAGACCGCGACGTGCTCTATGGGGCCGCCGCCGCCACGGGCGGAGCCCCGGAGAGCTTCCAGGTCCATGGCCTCGAATACGGAGTCATCCGGCGTTTCCGGATCGGGCGGGGGATGGATTGGGTGCTGGCGGGCCGCCGCCGAAGATGATGTATGGCGATTATGTAGAGCGATTAGGCCTGTCCCAATTCATTCCCCTTGCGCACCAGAGCTAGTAGGAGTCCACCCTACTCCACAAAAGGAGCCGAGATGAAAAAGATGACCCTTGGGCTGGTAACGATTTTCCTCGCGCTTGGAGCTTCCGGCGCTGCCTTCGCGCAGGAGGGCCCCGCCGCGGCCCCGGAAGCGGCGAAGACCGCCCTCCAAGCCCCGGAAGCCGCGCCGGCGAAGGAGGCTGAGGGAGCCGTTCTCCCTCAGGATCCGTCGCTCGACTTCGTCTTCATGGCCTGCACGGCCGTGTGCACCCAGTTCTACGCTCCGACCCCCGCCGGCTGCTCCGAAGAGAGCTGCTACGCGCACCACTGCGGCTACCCCAACGGGTATGCCGGCAACGGCACCTGCAGTTGCAGCTTCTGCTTCTAGACCCGAGCTTCACGGTCGTCGACGTCACGGCCGCTCCTCGTCGGGGGCCTGGAAGACCGGTATACGCCGTAATCCGCTCTTCCGTCAGGACGCCGGCATGCGCAGGGCGAAGAAATCGACGAGGCGGGTCGCCGCCGGCGGATCGAGGTTGCTGAGGCTGATCACCACGTAGCCGAGTCGCGGGACGATCCGGAGCTCGCCGTTCATCCCGGGGGCTCCGCCGCTGTGACCGTAGCTCCGCAGGCTTCCCTCTTCCCGGATGCCGAAGCCATACCCGTATTGCTCCTTGTAGGGCGTGGTCGCCGCCGCCAGGCTCGCCTTTGAAATCAGCTTCCCCGACTCCAGCGCCTGCGCGAACCGCAGCAGGTCGCCAGCCGTCGAGTAGCCGCCGCCGGCGGCGGTGCCCCGCCAAGGCAGCGTGTCGGTATTCGGCACCCATTTGCCGTTGTCCTTCATGTATCCGATGGACCGGTTCGGCACGGCGTCGGTCTCGGCCAGCGATGCGGTGGAGGACATGCCGGCAGGCTGGAAAATCCGGCTCCGCACGTAGTCGTAATAGGACATGCCGCTCACTTTTTCGATCAGGGCGCCGAGCAGGACGAAGCCATAGTTCGAATATCGGTGCTCCGCTCCCGGTTCATGGGTAAGCCCGCGCGCCCCATAGAGCTTCAGGTAATCGCCGTGCTCGCGCAGCGTCAGACGATTCTTTTCGAAATCCGGGCCGAAGATGTCGCCAGTCCCTCCGGTGTGCGTGAGCAGATGCCGCACCGTGACCTTCGAGGCGACGTCCTTGTTCGGGTAGTCGGGGAGGTATTTACCGATGGGATCGTCGAGCGCGAGCTTGCCCGCCTCGACGAGTTGCAGCGTCGCGACCGCGGTGAACATCTTGTTCATCGAGCCGAGACGGAATCGGGTGTCGAGCGTGACGGGTGTGCCGGCCTCCCGGTTGGCGAGGCCCCAGGCCTTTTGCAGCAGGACCTTACCCTTCCGCGCGACGAGCACGACGCCGGAGAATTCGTCCTTTTTCGCGAGTTCCCCGGCGCGAGCCGTGAGCGCCGCCAGCGCGTCCGCTTCCTTCAGCCGGGCAATCGCGAGGTCCGGAGGGCGCGGAATGGCTTCCAATGTCGATTTCAGGACCTTCGGCGGCTCGTCCGCGCTTATGTTCATCTCCAGGCGGACCATCGTGTCCGAGCCCTTCTCCTGTAGCAGCACGACGAGCGACAGAGGGTCGCTCTTCTCGATACGGATCACGGTGAATCCGCCCGTCATCTCGCGAAACCTCAGCCTGTCTTCGACCGGCGGCGCACCTTCCCGCGGGTAGGCCGCGTCGAACGCGCGAAACTGGGCGGCATCCCCGGAATTGAACGCCGCAAGCCACGCCGCGAAGACCCTGCCGGCTGGAGTTTTCGGAGTCTCGGCGTCCGCCGCCGCCCGCGCGGCCGGAGCCGTCAGGAAGGCAGCCGTGAGGAGCAGGGCCGCGAGAGCAAAGGAACGCCAGGAATGAGAGGTCATGAAGACTCCTTAGGGGGTTTGCCTCGTCCCTGTCTATAACGACGGCGCCGGGAAAAAGTTCCGCGGAACCCGCCGGCGCGCCTCCCCTTACGATCAGCCCCGGGAGAGCAGAACCAGCGCCAGGGCGATGATCGCCGGAAGGGCCTGGATCCAGAGGATCTTCCGGTTGACCGTCGCGGCGCCGAAGACGCCGGCCACGATCACGCAGCCGAGGAAGAAGATCTTGATGGAGTCGCCGGCCGCGCCGAGGCTCAGGCCCCAGATCAGGCCCGCGGCCAGGAACCCGTTGTAGAGCCCCTGGTTGGCGGCGAGACCCGCCGAAGCCTCCGCGAACTTGCGCGTCAGGCCGAAAGTCTTCCGGCCCAACGGCTTCTTCCAGAAGAACATCTCCAGTGTGAGGAAATAGAGGTGGAGCAAGGCCACGAGCGCTACGGCGACATTGGCGGCGGTTCCCATCGATTGCCCCTCCCCCATTCGATCCCGATTGATTACTGATGATTGATTGCCGGGTCGATTCTACGTTAGGAGGGCCGGTCCTCGTCGGGGACCTGGAAGACCGGCAGCCGGAGCCTCCAGAGGATGGCGGCCAGGCGGAGGGCGGCGACCGTGGCCATGCCGAAGAGGGCGGCCGGCGTGGCGCCAAGGCCGGCCGCCTTGGCGAGGAGATAGACGGTCGAGCCGGCGATGGAGGCCGTGGCGTAGAGCTCGGTGTGCCGGAGCAGCAGGGGCACCTCGCCGCTCAGGATGTCCCGCACGACGCCGCCCGCCGAGCCCGTGATCGTTCCCATCACCACGGCGATGATCCCCGGCAGCCCCCTCTGCTCGGCCACCTGCGTGCCGCTGATCGTGAACAGCGCGAGCCCTAGGGCGTCGGCGACCAGCAGCGCGGTCCAGGGCGGCCTGCGGAAACGCACGTAGACCAGCGTCAGGGCGGTCGCCCCGAGGATGACCACGAGTTGCATCGGGTCCGCGATCCAGAAGATCGGATGGCGGTCGAGCAGGACGTCCCGCAGGGTGCCGCCGCCGATGGCCGTGACTCCCGAGATGACGATCACTCCGAGCAGGTCGAAGCTCTTCCGGCCCGCGGCCAGCGCACCGCTGGCCGCGAACACTCCGACTCCGATCAGGCTCAGGATGTAGAGGATCATGAGGACGCCGCAAGGCCGCGGGTGGATGGTATCTTACAGGAGCCTTCCAACCAGCCGTCGAAGAGGAGAAATCATGGCGCCCCGGGTCCAGGGACCGTTCGTCATCTATTCCGAAGAGTTCCTCGACGTGCTCGGGGAAGATCCCTGTCTCGAAGAGCTTGTGAAGACCGACGCCCATGAAGGCCCGGTCTACGTGCGCGATCAGGACGCCCTGTTCTTCACCACCGTACCGCGCACCATCGGCGTGCCGCTGCCGGGCTGGAAGGAGGTCTCGATCCGCCGGTTCGACGTGGCCTCGGGCGGGCTCTCGACGCTGCGGGAGGTCTCCAACATGGCCAACGGCATGACGCTCGACCGCGAGGGCCGGCTGCTGGTCTGCGAGCAGGGCACGAAGACCGCCCGCGCCCGCATCAGCCGGATCGATCTCCACGGTGATCGGCAGGAGACCCTGGTCGACGAGTGGTTCGGGCTGACCTTCAACTCCCCCAACGACATCGTGGTCAAGAGCGACGGCACCGTCTGGTTCACCGATCCCAGCTACGGCTTCCTGCAGGGCTTCAAGGACCCGCCGCTCGTCGGCGACTTCGTCTACCGGTACGACCCGGCCACCGGGGAGGTGACGGTCGTGGCCGACTCGTTCAACAAGCCCAACGGACTGGCCTTCTCGCCTGGAGAGGAAATCCTCTACATCAACGATTCGGCTGCCATCCAGGGCCCCGGCACGTACTACGTGAGCCTCCCCCACCACATCCGCGCCTTCGACGTGGCCGACGGCCGCCAGCTCACCAACGACCGGCTCGTCGCCGTCGTCACCCCGGGAATCCCCGACGGCCTCAAGACCGACAGCGCCGGGCGCGTCTACTCCTCCTCGTCTACCGGGGTGAAGGTCTACGACGCGCAAGGGCGGCTGCTGGGCGAAATCCTGGTGCCTGGCACCTCGAACTTCTGTTTCGGCGGCCCCGAGAACAACCGCCTTTTCATCCTGAACGACACCGCGATCTGGGCCGCGACGCTGAACGCGCGCGGCAACGCCTGAACGCCTAGGAGAAGCCGATGTCCAGCCGCCAAGCCTTCCTTTGGGTTGCCGTCTTTCTGACCGCGGCCTCGGCCGCCGGGGCCGCTTCCCGGCCCATCGAGCTGACGGTCGACGCCACGGACGCTCCCCGGGGCGTCTTCCACTCCCGCCTGGCGATCCCCGCCTCTCCCGGCACGCTCACGCTCGCCTATCCGAAGTGGATCCAGGGAGAGCACGCGCCGACGGGGCCGATCCAGCAGGTGACGGGATTCACGGTATCGGCGGGTGGCAAGGCCCTTCCCTGGCGCCGCGATCCCCTCGACATGTTCCTCGTGCGCGTCGAGGTGCCGGCCGGCTCGGACGGGGTGGAAGTGGCGCTCGACTACCTCTCGCCTCCCGAGAGCTTCGGCCCCGGCTATGGCGAGACTCCCAACGGCACGCCGCATCTCGCCATCGTCGACTGGCACAACCTGCTGGTTTATCCATATGGGCCGAACGCCTCGGACATCCCCATGCGCGTCACCCTTCGCCTGCCGGCCGGATGGCAGTTCGATACGGCGTTGCCGATCGCCGAGAAGAAAGACGGCACCGTCGTCTTCTCCCAAGCGAGCCTCTACACGGTCCTCGACTCGCCGTTGCTGAGCGGCGAGATCTTCCGGACGATCGAGATCGGCCCGCGGGAGGCCCCGGCCGTCATCAGCATCGCCGCCGACCAGCGTTCCGCGCTCGACATGCCCGAGGAGCGGATCGCCGGCTACCGCCGCCTGCCGGGCGAGGCCGAAGCCCTCTTCGGCGCCCGCCACTACGGCTCCTATCACTGGCTCGTCGCCCTGGGCGACACCGTCGACCAGAACGGCCTGGAGCACCACGAGTCGAGCGACAACCGCGGGCGCCTGGGGATGTTCACCGACGAGGCCTTCCTCCTGCGCCAGGGCACGCTGCTGCCGCACGAGTACACCCACTCCTGGAACGGCAAATACCGCCGCCCCGCGGGGCTCGCCACGCCCCATCCGCAGGAGGCGCTGCACACCGAGCTGCTGTGGATCTACGAAGGGCTGACGCGCTATCTCGGCGACTTCCTCCTGACCACCCGGAGCGGCATCCGCAGCGTCGAGAACAGCCGCGAATACGCCGCCTGGGTCGCCGCCAACCTCGACCGCAACCGCACCGGCCGGAGCTGGCGCCCGCTGGCCGACACGGCGGTCGCCGTCCAGACCCTCTCCGGCGCGCCGGTGGCATGGACGGCCGCGCGCCGGGCTCTCGATTACTACGACGAGTCGATGCTCATCTGGCTCGAGGCCGACACCCTCATACGCGGCAAGAGCGGCGGGGCGAAGTCGCTCGACGACTTCTGCCGCGCCTTCTTCGGCCCCTCCACCCCGCCGGCCGTCGTGCCCTACACCGAAGACGACGTCTATGCCGCCCTCGGCAAGATCGTTTCCCACGATTGGCGCGGCTTCTTCGCCGAGCGCGTCTACGCCGTCCAGCCCCACGCGCCGGTCGGCGGTCTGGAGGCCGCGGGCTGGAAGCTCGTCTACACGGACCAGCCGAACGCGTACCAGGTGGCGCGCGCCAAGACCCAGGGGCTCGTGGACGCGACCTTCTCCCTGGGCGTCTGGGTGAAAGAGGACGGCACCATCACCGACATCGTGCCCGGCGCTCCCGCCTGGAAAGCAGGGCTGGGGCCCGGCATGAAGCTCGTCGCGGTCAACGGCCGGAAATGGACGGGCGACGTCCTGGCTGAGGAGCTTCGAGCGGCCCGCAAATCGACCCAGCCGATCGAGGTCGCCGCCGAGCACGGAGACGTCCTCCGGACGTTCCGGATCGACTACCACGAGGGAGAGCGCTATCCGCACCTGGAGCGGGACGCCTCGAAGCCGGATCTCCTGTCAACGATCCTGGCTTCTAAGAAGCGCTGAGGATGGCTCGCGCCTCGGCCTCGACGATGTCCAGGAAGTCGTCGTCCTTGTCGTAGCCGGTGTGAGAGAACGGGAGCGCCGAGAGCGGCCACACGCCGGCGTTGATCGCGATGTCCTCGATCCGCGTGCCCTGGGTAATGTCCCAGATGTTCTCCAGGGGATAGCCGAGGACGTCGTCCGGGTCGTAGACGTTCTTCCAGCGCGCGACCGCCCGCAGCTTCGGGGGCAGCTTGGGATGCGGGAAGCGGATACAGGTGATCGGCGGCGCCGGCGGCAGGAACAGGGGGATGTTCGACCCGTAGGTGATCAGCGAGGTCAGCGTCTCCATCTTCTCGAAAGCGTTCGTCCCGATCCCTGTCCCGTGGTTCTCGTCCCAGATGTAGTTGCTGACGACGACGCTGCCCAGCGAATGGGCGAGCACCATCAGCGGGGCCTTCTTGCCCACGCGCGCGGAGAGCCTCGCGAGGCTGAAGCGGACGCACCCGTGAACGTCGCCGTAGACCGGCCGGTTCTCCTTGAAGTACCCCGAAAGATAGCTCGCCGGATCTCCCAGGGCGCTCACCACCCATCTGCGCAACGCCTTGGCGTCCAGCTCCTTGCTTTTGAGGAGCCGGCGCCAGGTGACGTCCTGCTGCTCCTGAAGAATGGGAGACCAGTAGCAGGACTCGAACTCGACCTCCTGCCCCGTCTCGTTCAACCGGTTCGAGAGCCGGCGGATCAATCCCTCGGCATACGACGGCTCGGGGCTGCCCATGCCGTGGATGATGAAGATGCCGAGTCCCTTCGCCATTATTTCTTCCAGACCAGTTCTTCCCGATCAGACGACGCTGGCCCCATGCTCCACGAGGAGATCCCGCAGGATCGAGCGGTGGCAGCGGTCCGCGTTCTCACAGTAGCAGCCGACCGAGAAATCCGTCTGGCGGGACATCGCGGCCAGCAGCGCCAGCAGGCGCTCCGCGGCGGGCTCGCGCATCTCGCGGCGATACCGCTTCACGAACGTGTCCCAACGCTTCGGGTCGAACGGCTCCGCGAGCGCGAGCTTGACCAGCTCCGCGCTCGGCGCGAGGTCCGGGAGCCAGAGGTCGTAGTAGTCGAGCCGGGCGTAATCCTCCTTGCGCACTCCCCGGGGAGGTCGCCGGACCGTCCCCAGGCGCAGGCCTTCTCCCGCCGCTCTCGGGGTTCCCAGACGTACGATTTGGATCGCCATCGCTCTGCTCCTCCAGGCATCTCTGGAGCCTCTCCATCCTGGCTCCATTCTGTCATGCAGGGGACGGACGGGAGCGCTAACGTTAGCCTGCCTCTAAGTCCCTGGAGACGTTCGAGATACCACGCGGACCTCCGGGCTCTCCTAGTGCGCCCTTGAACCCCGCAGATTTGTAGTGGATACCGAAAATCCACCGCGATGTAGAAGGATTCGCCGCGAAATAAGATTACGCGCCGCGAAATAAGATTATCCGCCGCAAAAATAAGATTGCCCGCCGCGAACTAAGATTATCCGCCGCAAAGTAAGACTACGCGCCGCGAAGTAAGATTACCCGCCGCGAAGTTGGGCTATCCGCCGCAATCTAAGGTTATCCGCCGCGAAGTAAGATTGCGCGCCGCGAACTAAGGCTACGCGCCGCAAAGTAAGACTACCCGCCGCAATCCAAGGTTATCCGCCGCGAAGTAGCCTTATCCGCCGCGAAGTAAGACTGTTCGCCGCGAACTAAGGTTTCGCGCCGCGAAGTAAGACTGCCCGCCGCGAAGTTGGGCTATCCGCCGCAATCTAAGATAGTCCGCCGCGAAGTTGGGCTGGGCGCCGCAAAGTCTGAAGGGATGACGCGGTGTAGCGGGAGATCGCGCCGCCTAGGGCCAAAGCTTCAGAACGGCAGCAGACAGACGGTCTTGCCTTCGAGATACCGCGACGGAACATGCCGGATGGGCCGGCGGTCGAGCTCGTCCTCCCCCAAGGTATCGCCGTCCTTCAGCTCGGCATCCGAAGAGAGGATGTAGAAGGAAACCTCCGCCAGTTGCTGGAGCAGGTCCGGCCCATCCTGGCCGCTGTCATGAGCTTCCAGCTCGACATGCCCGAAGCTCTCCAGTCCCGTCGTATAGGCGCTGACCCCATCAGAGCTCTTCACGGGATGGATTCCGATCCACAGGAGCACGGGCGGCTCCTCGCGGCTACCTTCTCGCGCCATCTCGATGAACTGGTTGACCTCGACGACGAGAGACGCTTCGCCCCAATAGACACCGCAAGCAGGGGTGCAATCCGCGATCGCCGCGGCGACCTGCGTCACCACTAGCGCCACCTCGACAGGATCGAGCTCCGTGCTCGAAGCGAAGACGACGAAATGGGCCTGATGAGCGGACATGACCTCTACCGCTTCAGGCCAGATCCAGGACGCCGCCTGGCAGGCCCACTCGAGATCGGACCAGGGGATCGGCACCGGCATGGGGACCCACCCCACCTGTCCGCCCGGAATCCGGCACGTCGCCGCGCCATCTTTGTGCTCGAAGTCCGAAAGGTCGAGCAGGCTTGCCTCCAACCTGGCCAGAATCGACTCGGGAGCCGGCCATTGCGGAGCCGTGAGCGCCACCATTGCAAGCGCCGTCGACCGTTGGTTCTCAGCGCTTTCGTTCTGCGATGCCTCTTGGGTCATTGCTCTAGGACCGCGGCTCTTAGTTGTTGTTGCCGAGCAACTTGATGCTCATTCTACGCCCCCGCCCCCAGATACCGCTCCCTTACGCTCCCCTCCCCCAGCAGCCCTTTGATCGACGCGGCCAGCTCGGGGCCGAACTGGATCTTGAGGTTGTCCTGGGCGGCGATGCGGACGCGGCGGTCGCCGAGCTGCATCTCCAGAATGACGGGCACGTCGCCGGGGTTCTGGGTCAGGAGATCTCGCAGCTCCAGCATGCGGGTCTGCGAGAGGGAGGGCGACAGCGTCAGGTCGACCCCGGCCAGCGGACGCGGGGGCAGCTTGCCGAGAGGAGTGATCTCCTCGACGGTCAGCTCGACGTCGCTCCCCCGCTCGCGCACCTGGCCCTTGACCAGGATCACGGCCTCGTCGGCGATCAGATGGCCGAACTGCTGGAGCTGGTTGGCGAAGAGGGTGACGGGCATGCTGCCTTCGAGGTCTTCCAGCACGAAGCGGCCCATGAGGCGGCCGGCGTTGGCGCCGCTCTTGATCTTCACCTTGTTGAAGCCGCTCACCATGCCGCCGACCGTCACCTGCCCCTCGATGCCACCCTCTTTCAGGGTGGTGGTGTTGTGGGTGGCGAAACGCTCCAGCGCTTCCTGGTGCTCGAGGATCGGGTTGCCGGTGAGGAAGAGGCCCAGCGCCTCCTTCTCATAGCGCAGCCGCTCCCGCTCCGGCCAGGGCTGGACTGACAGGTCCGGCGAAGGCTCCATCGACTCCGTGCTGGCGCCCATCGCTCCGAACAGGCTGTGCTGCCCCTCCTCGCGCTCCCGCCGCCGGCGCTGGGCATAGTCGAGGAGGACGTCGAGCGATTCCCAGAGAGCGGCGCGGTGCACTCCCAGGCCGTCGAAGGCGCCGGCCTTGACGAGGCACTCGAAGACCTTGCGGTTGACGCCCCGCAGGTCCAGCTCCGTGGCGAGATGGGCGACGCTGCGGAAGCGGCCCACCTTGCGCCGGGCCGTCAGCACGGTCTCGATGGCGCCCTCGCCCACGCCCTTGATGGCGCCCAGGCCGTAGCGGACCTTGTCGCCCACGACGGTGAACATGTAGCCGCTCTCGTTGATGTCCGGCGGCAGCATCTCGATGTCCATGTTCTGGCATTCGGCGATGTACTTGGCGATCGAGTCCGAGGAGGAAAGCTCGGAGTTGAGCATCGCCGCCATGAAGGCCACGGGATAGTGGGCCTTCAGGTAGGCGGTCTGATAGGCCAGGTTGGCGTAGGCGACGCTGTGGCTCTTGTTGAAGCCGTAGCCGGCGAAGGGCTCGATGTAGTCCCAGAGGCCGGCGGACTTCTCCGGCGCCACGCCGCGGGCGGCGGCGCCCTCGACGAACTTGGCCTTCATCTTGGCCATCTCTTCGGCCTTCTTCTTGCCCATGGCCTTGCGGAGCTTGTCCGCGTCGGCCATGGTGAAGCCGGCCACCGCCACGGCGATCAGCATTACCTGTTCCTGGTAGACGATGACGCCGTAGGTCTCCTCCAGGATCGGCTTGGTCTCGGGCAGGGCGTAGCTGAACTTCCGGCCCTGCTTTCTCTGGATGTACTCCTCGACCATGCCGACCGACAGCGCGCCCGGCCGGTAGAGGGCGTTCAAGGCGGCCAGCTCGTCGAAGCGCGAGGGCTTGACCCGCCGCAGCAGGTCCGTCATGCCGCGCGACTCGAACTGGAAGATGCCGCTCGTGCGCCCCTCGGCGAAGATGCGGAAGGTCTCGGGGTCGTCGAGGGGGATCTCGTCGAGGTCGAGGGGGATCCCCTGCTGGCGCAGGATCTTGACGGCGTCGTCGATCACCGTCAGGGTGCGCAGACCCAGGAAGTCCATCTTCAGGAGCCCGAGGCTCTCGATGACGGTCATGTCCCACTGGGTCATGATCTGCTCTTCGTCGCCCTTGGTGACCTTGTAGAGCGGCACCAGCTCGTCCAGCCGCCGGGGCGTGATGACGACGCCCGCGGCGTGGACGGAGGCGTGGCGGGTGAGCCCTTCGAGGCGGCTGCCGACCTCTACGATCTGCTTGACCTCGGGGTCCTTGGCGACCTCGGAGGCCAGCGGCTCCTCCTTGGCCGCCGCGGCCAGCGACTTGGTCATGTCCGGGACCAGCTTGGCGATGCGGTCCACCTTGACGTAGGGGACGCCCATCACCCGGCCGACGTCGCGGATCACGGCCTTGGCGGCCAGGGTTCCGAAGGTGATGATCTGCGCCACCCGGTCGCGGCCGTACTTCTCGCCGACGTAGTGGATGACCTCGCCCCGGCGCCGCATGCAGAAGTCGATGTCGATGTCGGGCATGCTGATGCGGTCGGGGTTCAGGAAGCGCTCGAACAGCAGGTCGTACTGGAGCGGATCGATGCCGGTGATGCGCAGGGCGTAGGCGACCACCGAGCCGGCGGCCGAGCCACGGCCCGGCCCGACCGGGATGTCATGCTCGCGGGCGTGGCGGATGAAGTCCCAGACCACCAGGAAGTAGCCCGGGAAGCCCATCTTCTCGATCACCTTGAGCTCGTACTCGAGCCGGGTGCGGTAAGCCTCCTCGGGATGGCGGACGAGCCCCTGGCCGCGGCGCTTGCGCAGCTCGTCGAGCCGCTGCTCCAGCCCCTCGCGGGCCACCTTCTCGAAGTAGCTCTGGAGGGAGTAGCCCTCCGGCACGGGGAACTCCGGCAGGTGGAACGTGCCCGTGGGGATCACCAGGTTGCACCGCTCGGCGATCGCCAGGGTGTTCTCGATGGCCTGGTGGTCGTCCGGGAAGAGCCGGTGCATCTCCTCCGCCGACTTCAGGTAGAAGTTGTCGGAGGCGTACTTCATGCGGTCGGTGTCCGCGACCATCCTCTGGGTGCCGATGCAGAGCAGCACGTCGTGGGCGAAGGCGTCGTCCTTCCGCAGGTAGTGGCAGTCGTTGGAGATCACCATCGGGATGCCCAGGCGCTGTCCGATACGCCGCGAGGCATCGCTGGCGAGCCGCTGCTCGGGAATCCCGTGGTCCTGCATTTCCAGGTAGAAGTTGCCTTCGCCGAAGATCTCCAGGAACTCGCGGGACGCCGCCTCGGCCTCCCGCTCCCGGGTGGCGACGATGTGCTCGTTGATCTCGCCCTTGAGGCAGGCGGAGAGGCAGATCAGCCCCTCGCTGTGCTGGCGCAGCAGCTCCTTGTCGATGCGGGGCTTGTAGTAGAACCCCTCGAGGTAGGAGGCCGAGGTGAGCTTCAGGAGGTTCTTGTAGCCGGCCTCGTTCTGGGCGAGGAGGACGAGGTGGTTGCTGCTCCCCCGCCCCGGCGTGCGGTCCAGGCGGCTTCCCTGGGCCACGTAGGCCTCCATGCCGATGATCGGCTTGACGCCCGCGGCCCGCGCCTTGTTGTAGAACTCGATGGCGCCGAACATGTTGCCGTGGTCGGTCAGGGCGACCGCCGGCATGCCCGCCTCGGCGACGGCCTTGATCACGTCGTCGAGTCGGTTGGCCCCGTCGAGGAGGCTGAACTGGCTATGGAGATGGAGATGGACGAAGTCGGACATTGCGTGAATTTGGCCTCACGCCATGTTACCAGAAGCGGGTATGGGGCTGGGCCTCCCCGCCCCCCTACGCCTGCGTCCGATCCAGCTTGTCCGCCTTCTTCTCCAGCCGGGCCATGCGGTAGACGTAGTCGAGCCCGGAGGCGAGAGTGAGGCCCGCCACGAGGTAGAGCGACGTCACCGCGGCCATCTCGATGAACCGGTTGTCCGGCAGGGTTCCCGAGACCAGCACCAGCGCCACCGCCGCGACCTGCAGGACGGTGTTGATCTTGGAGAGGATCGTGGGCGGGAACTTCCGGACCCCGGCCGCCAGGTAGAGCACCAGGGCCACGACGACCAGCAGCACGTCGCGGGCGATCACCAGGATGGTCACCCAGAGGGGGATCTGGACGCCGTGGTTGAGGCTGGGGATCGACAGCACCACGTAGGCCGAGGTGAGCAGGATCTTGTCGGCGATGGGATCGAGATAGGCGCCGAGGAGCGACTGCTGGTTCCAGAAGCGGGCGATGAAGCCGTCGAGAGCGTCCGTGACGCCGGCCACCACGAAGATCAGCAGGGCCTTGCGCGGGTCTCCGTTGACCAGGGTGATGATGAACAGCGGCACCAGCCCCATGCGGAGCAGGCAGAGGAGGTTCGGGATGGTGAAGGTCATGAACCGCCCAGGAGCTTCAGGCTACGGCGGATGATCTCGACTCCCTCGGAACCGGAGAGCGGGGCCGACGCCTGACAGTCTTCCTGGGACGGCAGGAGCCCACAGGACACGGACGCCTCACAGGTATTGGATCCGCTGCCGCCCGCGCAGGCTCCCTTGCCGAACTGGGCCAGCGTGCGCACGACGACCCGCAGGGCGGCACCGCGCCGCACCGGCGAGCCGGGCGAGAAGCGGTGAAGCGTGGGGTCGACGTCCATCAGGCCCAGGTTGACCACGCGGACGATCTCCTCCTGGTGAGGGTTGTCGAGCACGTCGGTCGCGATGCGCCCGGAGCTCGGCCGGCTGTTGCGCACCTCGGGCACCAGCCAGTAGAGAAGCACGGCGAGGTCGCCCTTGTTCAGATCCGGCTTGGCGGCGACTTCCTGGACGCCCCGCGGGAGCTGGGAGAGCCGCCAGCGGAACTTCGCCGACTCGAGCTTCTGGGCGAGGACCGGGTCCTTGGGATGGCGCGCGGCCTCTTCCTGGACGATCTTCAACCCGGCGCTGGGGTCGCCCACCTCGAGCTCCAGCTCGGCCCGGCGCTCCCGCAGCTTCTGGTCGCCCGGCCGCCGGAAGGAGAGCTCCTTGACGGCCGCGAGCTCGGCGGTGCGGTCGCCGCGCAACTGGGCCACCTTGCGCGACGCTTCGTAGGTCAGGGTCTCGGAAGGCCCCCAGTTCCGCAGCAGGGCGAGCTGCTGGTCGGCCGCCTCGGCGTTCTGGCTCCGGACGGCCTCGTCCAGCCGGTTGGCGACGATCTCCAGGGCCCGGGGATGAAGCTCGCCGGCACGCCTGAGGGCCAGGGGACTGCGGGCGGCCACGGCACGGAACGCCGCGTAGGCGAGAGGCACGTCGCCCAGGCGCTCGGCGGCGCGGCCGATCAGCAGTTGGCTCGCCGTGTACGTGGGCAGCGCGTCGCCCACGGGCAGGAGGCGCTCCACCACGCGGCGGTTTTCACCGGCCGCGAAGTCCACCTGGGCGATCAGGAGCTGCGCCGGGAAGAAGTCGGGGTTCTCCTCCAGCATCCCGGAGCCCACCCGCACGGCGCCCGCGGTGTCCCCTTCTTCCAGGAGATCGCGCCAGACGTTGCGCAGGCGGTCCCGGAGATCCGGCTCTACCGCGGGGGAATAGCCCTCCAGGGGATCGATCAGGTAGGAACGGTCGGCCTGCTCGAGGACCAGCGGCTCGGGAGCCTTGGCGACAGGCTCCCGAGGCGGTGGATTCTTGGGCGGTGGAGCCGAGGAGCACGCGAGGCTCGCCGCCAGGCAGACGGCCAGGATTGAAGCCCCAAGGGCTCCTCCGACGGACTCCACAAAGGCGCGGCGCCCATGACGACGCCGGACCTCAGGAAGCAGGAGGAGGCGCCGCAGAAATGGTAGCGATGGCATGTTTGTAGATGAGGATTTCCTTGCCTTCGCTTTCGAGCACCACGGCAAAGCGATCGAAGCGCTTGAGACGCCCGAGCAGGTGCCGTCCGGTCACCAGCTCGAGAAACATGGTCTGCCCTTCCTTCAGGCTTTGGAAGAGATATCCATCCTGAATGTTGATGTTGTGCTTAGCCATACGCCCTCCCGAGACCCCTGTGCTTGGCATGTTCAAGTACCCCCGGAATCTGCCGTGTTAGATCCTGGGCCGAGAACCAGGTCACATCCGGCTCTTTCCGAAACCAGGTCTCTTGCCGTTTGGCGAAACGCCGAGTCTCCCGGACGATCTCAGCGACCGCCTCCTCAAAAGACCCGCCGCCCTCCAGGTGACGGACGAGCGAACGATACCCTATAGCCTGGAAAGCCGGAAGACCGGAGGAGAGACCTCGCCGAAGCAATCCAGCGACCTCGTCTCTCCAGCCCGCTTCCATCATCCGGGCCACGCGGCCTGCGATTCGATCGTATAAGATGCTACGCGGAAGCGTCAATCCAACGCGGACGGCTGCAATCCGCTGAGTCCCAAAGGGTTGCTCCGCGATCCAGGAGGAGAGCGGGCGGCCCGAGACGAGCGCCACCTCGACGGCCCGCAGGATCCGCTGGGTGTCGCCCGGCATGAGGCGGGCCGCGGTCTCGGGGTCGAGCCGCAGCAGCTCCTCCCGAAGCGGGGTCAGCCCCTCGGCCTCCAGCCGCTCCCGCAGCTCGCGCCGCATCTCCGGATCGCCCGGCGGCACCGGGCTGATCCCCTCGAAGAGCGCCCGCAGATACAGGCCGCTGCCGCCCACCACGATCGGCATCCTCCCCCGCCCCTGGATCTCCGCGATCGCCTCGTGCGCCCGGCGCGCGAACTCGCCGGCCGAGTAGGTCTCGTGCGGCTCCAGGATATCGACCAGGTGATGCGGCACCCGCTCGCGGTCCTCCAGGCTCGGCTTCGCCGTGCCGATGTCGAGCCCCCGATAGGCCTGCAGGGCATCGGCGTTGACGATCTCACCGTCCATTTCCTCGGCGATAGCCATCCCGAGCGTGCTCTTGCCGGTGGCGGTGGGACCGAGGATGGCCAAGGTGAGACGCATATTGAGATAAGGGTACTCCCTATAGAGGCCGAGCGGTGATGAACGGGTACGGAAGGGCTCACTTCGGAGCCCCCGGCGTCTCGATCCTCATCCCGCCGTCCTCGCGGAAGCGGATGACGACCTCGCCGTTGCGGTCCGTCCGCAGGATGCGGGCGCCGTTGTCCTGGAGGCGCTCGACGACCTCCGGCGAGGGATGGTGGTAGAGGTTTTTGACGCCTACCGAGATCAGGGCTAGGCTAGGCGAGGCGGCTTCCAGGAAGGTGGCGGTGGACGAGGTTCGGCTGCCGTGGTGGGCGACCTTGAGGACGTCCACCCGCAGGTCGCGGGCACAGCAGTCGGCCAGGTGATGCTCGGCCCAGCTCTCGATGTCTCCCGTGAGGAGGACGCGCCGGCCGTGAACCTCGGCGAGGAGCACGAGCGAGCGCTCGTTGACCTCGTGGCGGTCGTCGGCCTCCGGATGGAGCACCGTGAGGCGCCAGCGGCCAAGGGTGACGCGGTGTCCCTTGGCGAGGAAGCGGGTGCGCGCTCCAGGCAGCGCCATCAGTCGGCCCGCGCAGCCAGCGGGGTCCCAGCCCGGAGCCATCCAGACCTCTTTCACGGACAGATAGGCCGCGATGTCGACAAGCCCTCCGCAATGGTCGCGGTCGGGATGCGTCATGACGAGGGCGTCGAGGTGGCGCACGCCCTCGCCCAGCAGGGCCGGCAGGAGGACCCGTCCGCCGAGGTCGGCGCCGTCCCAGCCGCCGCCGTCGACGAGAATGGCGCGGTCGCCGTCGCGCAGGAGGATGGAGTCCCCCTGCCCCACGTCGATCATCGCCAGCTCGGGATCGCGCTGGACGGGCTTGGGCCAGCCAGCGGCGGCGCAGACGCCCAGGCAGGCCGCACCGGCGGCGAGCACCAGGAGGGTCCGGCGGGGGCGCAGGAACAGCAGGGCCCCGAGCGCCCCGGCGAGCAGCCAGGCCCAGCCGGCCGAGAGGGCGAGCGGCACCGGAAACCAGACCTCGGGCGGGGTCCGCGAGGGCCAGGAGAACGGCGACGCCAAGCGATCGAGGACGGGCAGCAGGATGCCGGCCCAGGACGGGGAGACGAGCGCGAGAGCCGTCCAGGCCAGGGAGGCGATCAGCGCCAGACCCGTCCAGGGGACCGCCGGCAGGTTGAGCCATGGCGCCAGCGGCGACAGCATGTAGAACCGGGGAAGAGCCCACGGCAGGGTCGCGAGCTGCGCGCCGGCGCTCGCGGCGATCGATTTCGTCAGCCAGAGAGGAACGAGCTGGCCGCGCCAGCGCTCCGCGAGGGGCGGCGCGATGAGCAGGAGCCCTGCCGTGGCGGCCACCGTGAGCTGAAAAGCGGGCGAGAGCGCGAGGTCCGGCTGGTCCATCAGTAGAAGGATCGCCGCCCATCCCAGGGCATTGGCGGCGGCGGGGGGCCTCTCGGCGAGCAGGGCCGCCACGGCCAAGGCGCCCATGACGGCGGCCCGCACCAGCGCCGGCATCGGGCCCACCAGCAGCAGGTAGAGGAAGATCGACGCCAGCGCGAGGAGCAGCCGCGGGCGCCGCGGCAGCCAGCCGCCAAGAAGCCAGACCGCGCCGGCTACCAGGGCGACGTGCACGCCGGAGACGGACATCAGGTGGTAGACGCCCGTCACGCGCAGCCCCCGCTTCCATTCCAGGGGAAATCCCGAGACGTCCCCCAGTACCAGGGCACGGGCCAGCGCCTTACCCTGGCGGTCTCCCTGGCTGTCGGGCCCGGCAGCCTCGTAGGCAGCCTCCACTCGCAGGCGGATCGCCCCGGAGAGGCGCGCCAGGACCCCGGGCGGGCCTTCCAGATCCATGAGCTGGCGGCTCTTCACCCTTAGACGCCACGGCCCGGGAGGTACGGGGATGCGGTTCGCGAAACCACGAGAGCGGCTCAGGTAGCCCTTGACCCTTAGTGTCGAGCCGAACGGCGGCGGCAGCTCCTCCGGATCGGGCAGATGGAGGATGACCTGGAGCGGCGGCAGGATCACCTGTTCTCCCTGCCGCAAGCGCACGACGCGTCCGGGCGCCGACCAGCCCTCGTCGTCCGGAATCCAGTGCCCGGCGATCTTCACGACGGCTTCCACCGGGCTCTCTAGCCTCAGCCGCTCGGCCGGGCTTCGGGGCAGGTCGAGCCGCACCACCGCGGCGAGCAGGCCGAGGCTCAGGAAGGCGAGGCACATCCCAACCCGCCTCCCCAATCCCAGGGAGAGCAGGGCCAGGGCACACAGCAGGGAGATCGGCAGGTACGAGGCCTGAAAGGCCAGAAGGATGCCAGCCGCGAAGGCCGCGGCCGGAAGGAGCATGGGAGCGTTGCGGAGATCCATACCTCATAAGACGTAAAAAGTCGCTCCCATCGCTCAACTTTATTCTTGGCTAAATGTCGGAGGGCACCTCCGCCTCGGGCGAGAACAACGACAACACCGGCAATCCCAGGCGCCGGCGGAGGGTCTGGCGGGCCAGGCGGTCGCGGGAGCGCTCCAGCTCCTCGGCCGGTAATCGTCCGCCGAGGTTGGCCAGAGTCTTCTCTACCGCCGCGTTGATCTCGGCGCGGGTTTCGGCGTCCAGGCCGTTCAGGGCGGCGTCTAACATTTCCCGGTCCAGCGAGGAGAGGTGGTGCTCCACCTGCTGCGGGTCGCCGTCCAGGGTGGCGATGCGGTGGGCCATGGATTCCCGCTCGGGGAGGCTGGCGGGCAGCGCGGCGGCCAGGGCGGCCAAGCGGGGCCGCACCTCGAAGAGCGGCGCCTCGGCGCGCTCGCCCGGGGCGGTGAGCTCGCGCAGATCGCCCCAGGCCGCTTCGACGGCGGGCGCGCAGTAGCGCAGGCTGGAGATCTTCCCCTTGGCGCCCCGCTCCTTCCGCTTGGCGAAGACCTCCTCGAGGGTCCGCTTTATCAGGTCGAGGGGAACGCCCTCCTGGTGCCAGCGGCGGGCCACCTGCCAGTCCGCGGGGGAGAGCAGCAATGGCGCGCCCCTCAGCTCCACGAACATCTCCTCGATGGCCTGGAAGTAGGCGTGGTCCGAATCCTCGTCCGGCGTCATGGCCGGCGTCCACGTGGGCGATTCACGAAAGTGACGGAGTTTGCTCCTGGATCGCGCATTGTTGGATAATGACGCCCACTCACCTTAGGAGATTTATGGTTCGCCCCGAAATCATGGAGGCCTATGCCCGCCGTATGGTCGCGTCCATCAGCGCCGACCTGGGGTCCGGCGTCGTCTCGATCCGACGGACGATGTTCGATTGCCAGGGTACGGACACGGTCGTGGAATGGACGGCCAAGCTCGAGAACGGCTCCGACGTCAGGCTTTCGGCCGTGATCACGGCGCGGAGCCCCGAAGAGGAGTCGCCGCCGCCCGAGCCCTCCCGAGAACAGCTGGAAGAGCTGCGCGATCTCGGGATCTCGTCCTCCTGACGGATTTCCCCCGAACGAGCTACCGGTTCCGCTCATAGATGAGCTTCAGCCCGGTGAGCGTGAGGTCCAGGTCCACCTCGCGGATGTACTTCGACCCGGAGGCGATCAGGGGAGCCTGGCCGCCGGTCGCGACGACCCCCTTGACGCCCGGGATCTCGGCCAGCAGCCGCTCGAGGATGCCGTCCACCAGGCCGATGTAGCCGTAGTAGATGCCGGCCTGCATGGCGGAGGCGGTGTTCTTCCCCACCAGCTCCGACGGCTTGCGCACGTCGACCCGGTAGAGCCGCGAGGCGTGGGCGAACAGAGCCTCGGCGGAGATCCCGATGCCGGGAGTGATGATGCCGCCCACGTACTCCCCCGCCGCGTTGACCACGTCGAAGGTCGTAGCGGTGCCGAAATCGACCACGATCACCGGCGAGCCGTAGCGCTCCCGCGCCGCCACGGCGTTGACGATGCGGTCGGCACCCACCTCGGCCGGGTTGTCGTAGCGGATGGGCATGCCGGTGCGCACCCCCGGCTCGATGAACAGCGGCTTCTTGCCGAAGTAGCGGCGGGCCAGCCGGTCGAGCGTCAGGTGGAGCGGCGGCACCACGGAGGAGATCACCACCGCCTCGGCCGTCACGGGATCGACCCCGCGCAACGAGAACAGGGGCAGCAGGAGCGCGCCGTATTCGTCCGCCGTGCGCTCGGTGTCGGTCGAGAAGCGGAAGCTCTCGACCAGCGCGTCGCCCTGGTAGATGCCGAAGACCGTGTTGGTGTTGCCGACGTCCACCAGGACGAGCAGGCCGCTCTCGGCGCGCTTCTCCTTCTTCATTCCTCGATGACCTCTTCGATGATCTCGCCCGCGGCCATGGAGATCCGCTCTCCGCCGCTCTCGATCAACAGCCGCCCGGTGTCGTCGAAGCCCACGAAGGTCCCCTCGACCACGGCGTCCCCTCCCGAGCGGAACGCGATCCTCTCGCCGGGCTGGTGGACGGACAGGCCTCGGTAGCTCTCCACGGCACTCTTCACGGAATAATCAGCGTCGCCGAGATGGCCCAGCTCGGCCTCGACTCCCTCGACCAGATCCCAGGTCAGGTCCTCTAGGGTCACGGCGCCGCCCCCCATCAGGCCGAGCGAGGTCGCGGTGTCGGGCAGGTCGCCGGCGCCGTGCAGGTGGTTCACGCCGAAGCCCACGATGGCCTGGACCTCCTCGCCCGGCCGTACGGCGGCCTCGATCAGGATGCCGCCGATCTTCCGGCGCTCGCCCCCGATCTCCACCACGAGGTCGTTGGGCCACTTGAGGCGGCAGGGCGACGATGCGGGCAGGTGCGGCGAAAGAGCCCGGCAGAGCCCGACGCCCACCAGCAGCGGCAGAGCCTGGAGCCGGGCGGGGTCCGCCACGGAGATCACCCGCGTGGCATAGATCCCCTTGCCACGGGGGCTCGACCAGCTCCGGCCCTGCCGCCCGCGCCCGCCGGACTGCTCCAGGGCCAGGATCAACAGCGGATGGAGCGTCTGCGCCTCGCTCTGGTACTCGGCGATGACGGCGCGGGCGATCGCGTTGGTGGACTCCACCCGCGGCAGAACCACGAGGTTCTCAGGGCCGCGGCTGTCCCGCCGCCGTTCCAGCCCTTCGACATAGCGGTCGAAATCCACCGTCTACCCTCTCAGGAAAGCCCCAGGCTGGAGCGCATGGCCGTTTGCCGCTCCCGCATCTCGGCGAGCTTGGCGCGGCCGCCCTCCACCACGTGGGCCGGAGCCTTGCCGAGGAAGTCGGGATTGGAGAGGCGCTCGTCGGCGCGGGCGATCTCGGCCGTGAGCTTCTCCAGCTCCTTGGCCAGCCGGCCCCGCTCCTCGGCGCTCATCTGCTGCTGCTCGACGGCCAGGCCGATCTCGACGCCGGCCACGAGGTCGCGCCGCGCGCCCTCGGGCGCCGGTCCCATCGTCACCGTCTCGACGCGGGCGAGGGACTCGAGCAGCGGCGCCTGCTCGGCCAGCAGCCGGCCCACGGCGGCATCCGCGGCGTCGAGGTGGAGGTCGATCTTCGCCTTGGGCGGCAGCCCCATCTCGGTCCGCAAGCCCCGGACGCGGGTCACCACCTCGATCAGCGCGTCCATGCCGGCCTCGGTGCCCGCGTCCTCCCAGCGCTCCTCGCGGCCCGGATAAGGAGCCAGACAGATCGTCTCCGCATGGACCTCCTCGTGGCCGGGCAGGCGCTGCCAGAGCTCCTCGGTGAGGAACGGCATGATGGGATGGAGGAGGCGCAGGGCGCGGTCGAGCACCGTCAGCAGCACGTCGCCCACCTGGGGCCGCGGCGCGTCGCCGAACAGGGCGGGCTTCGACAGCTCGATGTACCAGTCGCAGAAGTCGCCCCAGAAGAAGTGGTAGAGGCGGTTGCAGGCCTCGTCGAAACGGAAGATCTCGAGCTGCGCGCTGACCTCCGCCGCCACCCGGGAGAGGCGCGAGAGGATCCACCGCTCCGGCGCGGCGAGCCCCGCCGGGTCGAGGTCGCCCGCCGCCGGCCTGACCCGCGCTTCCGGCGGGATGCGCGACAGGGCGAAACGCGTGGCGTTCCAGAGCTTGTTGCCGAAGGCCCTGTAGCCAGCGATCTGGTTCCGGTTCAGGGGGATGTCGCGCCCGGGGCTGTCGAGTGAGGCCAGGGTGAAGCGCACGGCGTCTGCGCCGTACTCCCCCACCAGGTCCGTGGGATCCATCACGTTGCCCTTGGTCTTCGACATCTTGACGCCCTCGGCGTCGCGCACCAGCCCCGTCAGGTGCACCAGGTGGAAGGGCACCTGGCCGGTGAAGTGGAGGGCGGTCATCGCCATGCGCGCCACCCAGAAGAAGAGGATGTCGAAGCCGGTCACCATCACGGAGGTGGGATAGAAGGTCCGCATGTCCGCCGTGTCGTCCGGCCAGCCGAGGATGGAGAACGGCCACAGGGCGGACGAGAACCAGGTGTCGAGCACGTCGGGGTCCTGCGTCAGCCGGTCGGTGCCCGCCTGGGCGGCGGCCTCCTCCAGGGAGCGCGCCACGAAGCAGCGGCCGTCCTCGGCGTACCAGGCCGGGATCTGGTGGCCCCACCAGAGCTGGCGGGAGATGCACCAGGGCCGGATGCCGGTCAGCCAGTGCTCCCAGGTCTTCTCCCACGTGTCGGGCACCAGCTTCAGCCGGCCGTCGCGCACCGACTCCAGGGCCTGGTCCGCCATGCTCCTCATGTCGCAGAACCACTGGGTGGAGACCAGGGGCTCGATGGGCTCGCCGCTGCGCTGGCTGTGGCCGACGTTGTGGGTGTGCTCCTCGATCTTGACGAGGTAGCCGCCGTCCCGCAGGCGCGCCACCACCTTCTCGCGCGCCTCGAAGCGGTCGAGGCCGGCGAAGTCCTCCCCCGCCTCGGCGGTCATCCGGCCGTCGGGGCCGATCACCGTGATCCCGGGCAGGTTGTGGCGCTTGCCCATCTCGAAGTCGTTGGGATCGTGGAACGGCGTGATCTTCACCAGGCCGGTGCCGAACTCCCGGTCCACCATGGCGTCGGGCACGAAGGGCAGGCGCCGGCCCACGAGCGGCAGGACCGCCGCCTTGCCGTGCAGGTGGAGGTAGCGCTCGTCCTCGGGGTGGAGGGCCACGGCCGTGTCGCCCAGCATGGTCTCCGGCCGGGTGGTGGCCACCACGATGCGCTCCTCGCTGCCCTCGACGGGATAGGCCACGTGGTAGAGCTTGCCCTGGACGGTCTTGGTCTCCACCTCGAGGTCGGAGACGGCCGTGCCGAGGGTCGGCGACCAGTTCACCATGTACTCGCCGCGGGTGATCAGCCCCTCTTCGTAGAGGCGGACGAAGGCCTCGCGCACGGCCCGGGAGAGGCCGTCGTCCAGGGTGAACCGCTCGCGCGTCCAGTCGCAGGAGGCGCCCAGGAGGTCGAGCTGCTGGCGGATGTTGCCGTGGTACTGCTCCTTCCACTCCCACATCCGGTCGAGGAAGAGCTCCCGGCCCATCTCCTTGCGGCTCGTCCCCTCGGTGGCGAGGTGGCGCTCCACCATGAGCTGGGTGGCGATGCCGGCGTGGTCGGTGCCCGGCACCCAGAGGGCGTTGTAGCCCTGCATCCGCCGCCAGCGGGTGAGCAGGTCCTGAAGCGTCGACTGGAGGGCGTGGCCGACGTGGAGCTTGCCGGTGACATTGGGCGGCGGGATCGGAATGCAGTACGAGGGCTTGTCCGAAGGCGCCTCGGCCACGAAGTAGCCCTTCTCCGTCCAGCGCCGCTGCCACGTCTGCTCGTAGCTCTGCGGCTCGAAGCGCTTGTCCATTTCACTTCCGGTCGTAGCGCCGCCGGTCGCCGTCTCCGTCTCGTTCACCCGGTCCTTCCTTTCCACAATGCTGTATCGAACGGCCCTTAACAAAACAACAGGGGAGCGGTTTTTAGACCGCTCCCCGTTCGCCTTCGGACCCGCCGAAGGCAGATGCTACTCGACCTGGGATTCCAGCTCGCGCAACCGGTCGCGGATGATCACTTCCGCCATATCCGGGATGACCTCCCAGGCCACGTCCCGCACCGACTTGTCGCCCAGCAGCTCGACGACGCGGCGCGCGATGCGGTCCACGTCCTCGTCGGAGAGCCGTCCGTTGCCGTTCGAAGCGGCGGGTGCGTAGGCCGGCTCGGCGGACAGCGTCGGTCCCGGAGGAAACGCCGGTTCGAGATCGACCGCCGGTTCGGGATCAATTGCCGGTTCGGGATCGACCGCCGGTTCCGGCTGGCTGAACGCCGGGGCGTAGATCGACGTCGACTCGGCAGCGGCCCAGATGGGCGCCACGGGTTCGGGCTCCGGCTCCGCCGGCGCTTCCCATGCCGGCGCCGCAACCGGTTCCGGCCAGGTCGGGTTCACCGGCTCCTCCTCGAAACGGAGCGGCTCGGGCTCGTCGAGGGAATCCGGCGCCGAGATCTCGAACACGGGCTCATCGCTCACTGGCTGGGCAAATACCGGCTCGGCAAATACGGGCTCGGGCTCCACCACGGGGGCGGAGGCGGATGCCCAGTCGAAGCCGGCCACCGCGGTGGCGGCGATCGGCGCCGCGGGAGCCTCGGGGACGTAGGGGGTATCCGGGATGTAGCGGTCCTGCGGCGTCTCGTCGAACGACAGCTCGCTGGGAGCGCCGAAGACCTGGTCCGGCGCCGCGAACGGCGGCTCGCTGTCCTCCAGCGAGAAGACCGGCTCCGACTCCAGCGAGTAGGACGGGTCGGGCTCCAGGGCGAAGGACGGCTCCCGGTCGAAAGGCTCGGAGGCGGGCGCCGTGAAAGGCTGCGGCGCGGGCTCCGGCTCCGCGTCCAGATTGAAGCTTCCCCAGGACGGCTCGGGCGAGAACTCCGGTCCCGCCGATCCCGCCAGCGGCGGCAGGTCCATGTCCGGCATGGAAAGCGGGGGCATGTCCAGGGTCGGCGAAGCCGAGAAGTCCGGAGCCGCCGCGGGCATCATGGGCGTGGCGGGAGCCGCCGAGGCCGCGGGGGCCCTGGAGGCCAGCAGCTCCTCGACCCGCTGGAGCAGCTCCTGCGAGTCGAACGGCTTCTTCAGGAAGGAATCGGCCCCGACGGCACGGGTCTGCGCCTCGTCGAACGGCTCGAAAGTGCCGACGAGGAGCAGCACGGGCACGTCCGGCCGGTGCTGCTTGGAGCGCCGGCAGACCTCGTAGCCATTGGCTCCGGGCATGTGCACGTCGGCGATGACGAAGTCAGGGTTGACCTCGGGTAGGAGAGCGAGCGCCTCGTCACCGTTGCTGACGGCGCGAACCTCGTAGTCCTCGTCCATGAACGTCAGCTCGATGACCTTCTGGATGGTGACGCTATCGTCCGCCAGCAAAATCCTTCTCTTCATTCCTCCTCCGTCTGTTGTCAAGCTAACGTAGCACCCCGGCGGCGGGCCGTCAAACCTTTTCTCCGGAGAGGGTTGCGGCCGTTAGGCCGCGGCGAAGCGGGTCTGCAGGTACTCCACGATGGACTTGGTGGAAGTTCCCGGCAGGAAGATCTCGTCGATCCCCGCGGTTTTGAGGGTGTGGATGTCCTGCTCCGGGATGATGCCGCCGGCGAAGACCAGGACGTCTTCCGCCCCCTGCTCCTTGAGCAGCCGGATGATTTCGGGCAGCAGGGCGTTGTGGGCGCCCGAGAGGATCGACAGGCCGACCGCGTCCACGTCCTCCTGGACGGCGGCCGCCGCGATCTGCTCGGGCGTCTGCCGCAGGCCCGTGTAGATCACCTCGTATCCGGCGTCGCGCAATGCCCGCGCCACCACCTTCGCTCCCCGGTCGTGGCCGTCCAGACCCGGCTTGGCGATCAGGATGCGAAGCCTTCTCTCGTTCATGGGGCGGATTGTAGCAGGAGATCAGCGGAGGAGACCGGGCGGAGAGGGCTCGTGATACCTTGGAGCCGCGATGGTGCTCGCGTGTTCCCATCTGACGATAGCGACCGGCGACGTGCCAGCGATGACCCGGTTCTTCGGCCAGGCCTTCGGAACGGTACCGCATTTCGAGAACGACATGTTCTCCGAGTTCGTGCTCCCCTCCAGGTTCCGCCTGGCCTTCTTCAAGCCGGTCGGCGCGTCGGCGCGGAGCTTCCAGGCGTCGGCCGACCGCGCGGGCTGCGCCTTCGGGATGACGGTCGCCGACGTGGACGCCACGTACCGGGCCCTCGAAGACCTGACCGGGCAGTTCTCCTTCCAGCTCAGCGGCCCCCCAAAGGAACATCCCTGGGGCGAGAAGAGCTTCCTGCTGACCGATCCGGACGGCAACCGATGGGAGATCGCGCAGACGCCCTCTGCGGACGGCATGCTCACGGACCGCGGCGAAAACAGCTCCAGTCAGTAGTCAGTAGCCATCAGAAACAGTAGAAGAGGACAACGGCATGGCCATCGCGACCAAACCCTTAGCCCCCAACGCCACGCAGGCCTACCCTGCCCGCTACAAGATCCGCATCGTCACGGCGGCCTCGCTGTTCGACGGGCACGACGCGGCCATCAACATCATGCGCCGCATCCTGCAGGCGAGCGGCGCGGAGGTCATCCACCTGGGCCACGACCGCTCGGTGGACGAGGTCGTGAGCTGCGCGATCCAGGAAGACGCCAACGCCATCGCCATGACCTCCTACCAGGGCGGGCACGTCGAATACCTCAAGTACATGCACGACCGGCTGAACGAGGAAGGGTGCGGGCACATCCGCATCTTCGCCGGCGGCGGCGGCGTCATCCTGCCCGAGGAGATCGAGGACCTTCAGGCCTACGGCATCGAGCGCATCTACTCGCCGGACGACGGGCGCGCCATGGGGCTGCAGGGGATGATCGACGACCTCCTCTCGCGCAGCGACTTCCCGACCGGCAAGGAGGTCGGACCGCGCGACCTCGCGGCGGCCCAGGCGCGGGACCAGCGCGCCATCGCCCGGCTGATCTCGGCGGCCGAGAACTACCCCGGCGACCACGCGGAGCTGTTCGCGACCATCCGCGCCGAGGCGGCGCGCGCCAACGTGCCGGTCCTCGGCATCACCGGCACCGGCGGCTCGGGCAAGTCCTCGCTCATCGACGAGCTGGTGCGCCGGTTCCTGCTCGACTTCCCGGACAGGACGATCGGCATCGTCTCGGTCGACCCGAGCAAGCGCAAGACGGGCGGCGCCCTCCTCGGCGACCGCATCCGCATGAACTCCATTCACGACCCGCGCGTCTACATGCGGTCGCTGGCGACCCGCCAGGCCAACCTGGCCCTCTCCAGCCACGTGCGCGACGCGGTGAGCGTCCTCAAGATCGCGGGCTTCGACCTGATCCTCCTCGAGACCTCCGGCATCGGCCAGTCCGACACCGAGATCGTCGACCACTCCGACGTCTCCCTCTACGTGATGACGCCGGAGTACGGCGCCGCCAGCCAGCTCGAGAAGATCGACATGCTCGACTTCGCGGACGTCGTGGCGCTCAACAAGTTCGACAAGCGCGGCGCCCTCGACGCCCTGCGCGACGTGCGCAAGCAGTACCAGCGCAACCACAAGCTGTTCGACGCGCCGGTGGACAGCATGCCGGTCGTGGGGACGATCGCCTCGCAGTTCAACGATCCCGGCACGCAGAGGCTCTACCGCCGGGTGATCGACCGGGTGGCGGAGAAATCCGGCCTGCCGTTCCACTCCTCGCTGCCGCAGGACGCCGCGGAGTCCGAGAAGGTCTACATCATCCCGCCCGAACGGACGCGCTACCTCGCCGACATCGCCGACACCATCCGCAACTACAACGTCAAGGCGCACCAGCAGAGCCAGGTCGCCCACGAGCTCCAGGCGCTCTCCGAGGCGCAGCGGCTGGCGCCGGAGGCCGAGGCGAGCCTCGCCCCGCTGCGCCAGGGGCTGGAGCGCCGGCTCGACCCCGAGAACCGCGAGCGCCTGGAGGGTTGGCCCGCCAAGCGCGCCAACTACGAGGGCGACCAGTACGTCTACCAGGTGCGGGGCAAGGACGTCTCGGTGCCGACCCGCACCGAATCCCTGTCGCACCTCCAGGTGCCGAAGGTCGTGCTGCCGCGCTACCGCGACTGGGGGGACCTCCTCAACTGGCTCCTCCAGGAGAACGTCCCCGGCGAGTTCCCCTACACGGCGGGCGTCTTCCCCTTCAAGCGCGAAGGCGAGGACCCGACCCGGATGTTCGCGGGCGAGGGCGGGCCGGAGCGCACCAACCGCCGCTTCCACTACGTCTCGATGGGCCAGCCGGCGCGCCGGCTCTCCACGGCGTTCGACTCGGTCACCCTCTACGGCAACGACCCCGCGGTCCGCCCCGACATCTACGGCAAGATCGGCAACGCCGGCGTCTCCGTCTGCTGCCTCGACGACGCCAAGAAGCTCTACTCCGGCTTCGACCTCGCCGATCCCAAGACCTCCGTCTCGATGACGATCAACGGCCCGGCGCCGATCCTGACCGGCTTCTTCATGAACGCCGCCATCGACCAGCAGTGCGAGAAGCACATCCGCGAGCAGGGGCTGGAGGCCGAGGTCGAGGAGAAGATCGCGGCCTGGTTCGCCCAGCGGGGCGCCGAGCGGCCCCGCTATCGTGGCGACCTGCCGGCCGGCAACGACGGCCTGGGCCTGATGCTCCTCGGCATCACCGGCGACCAGGTGCTGCCGCCCGAGGTCTACGCTCGGATCAAGCGGGAGACGATGTCGCGCGTGCGCGGCACCGTGCAGGCCGACATCCTCAAGGAGGACCAGGCGCAGAACACCTGCATCTTCTCGACCGAGTTCTCGCTCAAGCTGATGGGCGACATGCAGGAGCACTTCACCCGCCACGAGGTGCGCAATTTCTACTCGGTCTCGATCTCCGGGTACCACATCGCGGAGGCGGGGGCGAACCCGATCTCGCAACTGGCGTTCACGCTCGCCAACGGCTTCACCTACGTCGAGTACTACCTCTCGCGCGGCCTGCCGGTGGACAGCTTCGCGCCCAACCTCTCGTTCTTCTTCTCGAACGGCATCGACCCCGAGTACGCGGTGATCGGCCGGGTCGCGCGCCGCATCTGGGCCAAGGCGATGCGCGAGCGCTACGGCGCGAGCCCGCGCTCCCAGATGCTCAAGTACCACGTCCAGACCAGCGGCCGGTCCCTGCACGCGCAGGAGATCTCGTTCAACGACATCCGCACGACGCTGCAGGCGCTCTACGCGATCTTCGACAACTGCAACTCGCTCCACACCAATGCCTACGACGAGGCGATCACGACGCCGACCGAGGAGAGCGTGCGGCGGGCGATGGCGATCCAGCTCATCATCAACCATGAGCTCGGCCTGGCCAAGAACCAGAACCCCTGGCAGGGATCGTTCATCATCGAGTGGCTGACCGAGAAGGTCGAGGAGGCCGTGCTGGAGGAGTTCAACCGCCTGAGCGACCGCGGCGGCGTGCTCGGCGCCATGGAGACGGCCTACCAGCGCGGCAAGATCCAGGAGGAGTCGCTGTACTACGAGACGCTCAAGCACACGGGCGAGCTGCCGGTGATCGGCGTCAACACCTTCCTCTCCTCCGAGGGCTCCCCCACCACCCAGCCCGGGGAGGTCATCCGCTCGACCGAGGAGGAGAAAGAGGCCCAGATCGCCACGGTGGCCACCGTCCAGGAGCGCTTCCGGGACGAGCGGCCGGGGGAGCTGGAGCGCCTGAGGCAGGTCGCCCTGCACGGCGGCAACGTCTTCGAGCAGCTCATGGAGACCACGAAAGTCTGCACCCTCGGCGAGATCGGGCGCGCGCTCTTCGAGGTCGGCGGTCAGTACCGCCGCAACATGTAGGTCCCGTCACTTCAGGAAGAAGTGAATCAGGTCCGTCTTCGGGGGCTGGTACCCGAGCTGGCGCAGCAGCGACACGACCTGTCCCCGGTGGTACGTGGAGTGATTCACCATGTGGGCGACCGGCTGCCAGAGGGGACGAGTGTTGCCCGAACCCTCGGAGCCTCCCCACGTGACCTCGGCCTCGAGCTGCTCCTCGGTCAGGGAGGCGAGGAAGAACTCGAGCTGCGAGGAGGTCTCGCCCCAGCCGGCCACCAGCCCTTCGAGATCGGCGAAGCTGGGATCGCCCGCGTCCTGCTGGGCGGCCCCCTGGCCGACGAAGCGTGCCAGCCAGCGCCGCTGCGAGCCCAGGACATGGGAGAGCGTGCCGAGGAGCGAGCCGAAGCTCACCCCGGCGTTGCGGGTGAGATGCTCCAGGCTGACCTCGCGAGCGGCGTCGAGGACGACGCGGTCCGCCCAAAGGGTATAGAGAAGGAGCTGCCGGGTCTGCGTCAGGAGGCCCATTCATTCCCCATCGCGAAGTCGTCCGACGTATTGAGGTCCAAAGTATGGAGGTCCAAAGTATGGAGGAAATCGACCGGCTCCGGAACCGTCATTTCTGAAGCTCCTTTCAGGGACTGCCAACGCAGGCAACCGAGGGCCCGGCATCTCCCGGGCGCGGGCGCGACAACGTGACAAAGTATAGACGATGGGAAATAGAACCGTGGATTCCTGGCGGCCACGCTACACGCTGACCCTGGCGATGGCGCGGAGCCTGATGGAGATCGAGGCCGCCCGTGCCGTCGTCGAGCAGATCCCCCTGCCCCCGGCGGTCCAGTCCGAGCTTCGCCGGCAGGCGCGGGTCCGCTCGACCCACTACTCCACCCGGATCGAGGGCAACCGGTTGACGCTGGCCGAGGCCGAGCGGGTCGTCGAGGGCAAGAGCGTCCGGCTGCATGGACGGGAACGCGACGCGGGGGAGGTCCGGAGCTACTGGAAGGCCCTGCTGCGGGTCGAGGAGTGGGCAGCACGCGGGGACGACCTGACGGAAGAGACGATCCGGCGCCTCCACGCGCTCGTCGAAGGGCGGACGCGGCCCAGTCCCTACCGCGACGGCCAGAACGTGATCCGGGACTCCGAGACGGGCTCTCTCGTCTATCTCCCCCCGGAGGCCAAGGATATCCCGGACCTCATGGCGGGCCTGGTCGATTGGGTCCGGCACGCTCGGGAGGAGGGCCTGCCTCTCCCGCTCCTCGCCGGGCTGGCCCATTACCAGTTCGTCACCATCCATCCCTACTACGACGGCAACGGCCGCACGGCCCGCCTGCTCGCGACTTTCCTCCTCCACCGGGATGGCTACGGGCTCGACGGCCTCTACTCCCTGGAAGAGCGGCACGCCCGGGACCTCGGCGCCTATTACGGGTCCCTGGCCGTCCATCCCCATCACAACTACTACGAGGGACGGGACACGGCGGACCTGACGCCTTGGGTGGAGTACTTCCTGGTTACGCTGGCGGAGGTATTCACGGAAGCGAAGGAGAACGCCTTGGCCCATGCCCGCGAGGGGCACTCGTTTACAGATCCTGAAGCCCTTCGCCGGCTCGACGCCAGGGCCCGGACAGTCCTTGGGCTCTTCACAAGGACCGAGGAGATCACGTCCGCGGACGTGGCCCGGACCCTTGGCCTCTCCGACCGTACAGCCCGTGAGCTCCTCCAGGTTTGGGTCAAGGACGGCTGGCTCGAAGTGACGGATCCCTCACGGCGCGGCCGGGCTTACCGGTTATCGGCGGTTTATCGGCAGGTTATCGGCGGTTTATCGGCGGAGACATAGCGATTGGAATCGTAGCCGCCCCATCTTTCTGGGACGGCGGCGGCGGTCCCCGGAATGGGGGGACCGCGCCGCGCCTTTAGATCCGGTGAGGAGGCTGGATCAGACCGGACAGGCCGAGCCCGTGCAGCGGTAGTTGTGGTAACAGGAGCCGTTGTCGCAGCAGGTCTGCTCCTGTCGCATGGTGACCCGGCCGCCGCTCAGGTAGCAACAGCCGTAGTAGCTCCAGCCCGCGCCGCAATCGGCAGCCTCCGCGGGCGCGGCCGGGAGCAGCAGGGCGAAGCTCGTCAGGGTCAGGGTGAGAGCCAGGAACGCCAGGCGGACCGGACGGAGCACTTGGGGTACGCGGTTCATGAGGGTCTCCTTTCCTTGGGTCTAAATCTCTTCGTGGCCCGCTCCTTCTGAGCGGATCGTGTTATTTCTTATTTGCAATTTCCATACACAAACGAGGCGAGCCGGGCAACGGGACCGCTCCAACCTCTGCTAGACTGCGCAACTTAAATTCCGGCGGCGGTTCGTGGACCGCGCCCCTTCGAGGTATCCAAATGCTCAACAAGACTTCGCTTCGCCGGCCTCTGCTATCGCTGGGCCTGTCTCTCCTGCTCGCCGGCTGGGTGGCGTGCAAGCCCGCCGCGGACAAGCAGGAGACCGCCGCCGATGGCACGGCCGCGAGCCAGACCGCGCCCGCCCAGCCCGGGCAGACCGGCGCTCCGGGCAGCCAGCCCGCTCCCGGAGCGTCTGCTCCCGGACAAACGGTCCCCGGACAGCCTGCCGGCGCGACGACCTCGGCCAACCCGGCCGGCGCCAAGCCGTTGTCGCCGAAGGACCTGCCGGCCGTGGTCGCCAAGGTGAACGGCGAGAACATCAAGAAAGAGGATCTCCTCCAGGGCGCCCAGGCCGTGCAGATCCGTCTGGCCCAGGAGGGACGCCCCGCCGTTCCTTCGGTGGAGTTCTACCGCGAGGTGCTCAACCAGATCATCGGCATCGCCCTCCTGCAGCAGGACGCCAAGGCGCAGGGGGTGACCGCCACCGACCAGGAGATCCAGCAGCAGCTCGCGCAGCGCAAGGGCGCCTTCCCCACCGAGGAGGCCTTCAAGCAGGCGCTCGCGCAGGCCGGCCTCACGGAGCAGAAGCTCCGCGACCAGACCCGCGACGCGATCGCCGTCCAGAAGTACATCCAGACCCGGCTGGCGAAGAGCGGGGCCGTGACCGAGCAGGCGACCCGGGATTTCTACGACAAGAACAAGGCCCAGATCCAGGCTCCCGAGCGGGTCCACGTGCGGCACATCCTCATCCGGGTCGATCCCAAGGCCACGGCGGCGGCCAAGCAGGACGCCCGGCAGAAGGCGGAGACGCTGCTCAAGCGCCTCCAGGCGGGAGAGGATTTCGGTAAGCTCGCCCAGGAGAGCTCGGACGATCCCGCCTCCAAGGTCCGCGGCGGCGACCTCGGCTTCGTCGCCAAGGGACAGACGCCGGATCCGGCCTTCGAGGCGGCCACCTTCGCCCTGACGAAGCCGAACCAGTTGAGCCCGGTCGTGGAGACCCAGTTCGGCTACCACATCCTCCAGTTCGTCGAGCGGCAGCCGGCGGGGGCGATCCCTTACGACCAGGTCAAGGCCCGGATCGGCCAGCTCATCCAGCAGCAGCAGGGCCAGCAGCAGCTCGCGAATCGGGTCCGCGAGCTCCGGGGCAAGGCCAAGGTAGAGGTCTTCCTCTAAGATCTTCCCTAAAAAACGTCGTTCGCCATCAGCCCGGGCTCGGGGGGCATCGGCTCCCCGCCCCCTACACCCCGGGTTATCTTGTCCACGATCTCCAGCGTTTCGATCTCGTCGCCACCCGCCGCGCCCATCTCCTTGAAGCGGCGGGCGGCGGGGAGGACGCGCATCTCGAGCGAGCCGACGGCCTTGTTGTAGGCGTCGACGCTCTGGCCGAGATTCTTGCCCATCGCGCCGAGGTGGCCGGCGAAGGTGCGGAGGCGCTCGTAGAGGGCCTTGCCCAGCTCGCTGATGTCGCGGGCGTTCTCCTCCACCTGGGCCTGCCGCCAGCCATAGGAAACCGCCTTCAGCAGGGCGATCAGGGTGGTGGGCGTCGCCAGGATGACCCGCTGCTCGACGCCGTACTCGATCAACGAGGGGTCCTGCTCCAGGGCGGCGCTGAAGAAGGTCTCGCCCGGCAGGAAGAGGACGACGAACTCCGGCGCCGGCTCGAACTGGGTCCAGTAGCTCTTCTGGGCCAGCTTGCCGAGATGGCTGCGGATCTGCCGCGCGTGATCGCGCAGCTTGCCCCGGCGGCCGTCCTCGTCCAGGGCGTCCATCGAGTCGAGATAGGCGTCGAGGGGAGCCTTGGCGTCGATGACGATGTTCTTCTTGTTGGGCAGGCGGATCACCAGGTCGGGCCGCTGACGGCCGTCCTCGGTCTCGACGGAGACCTGGACGGAGAAGTCGCAGTAGGCGGTCATCCCCGCCATCTCGACCACCCGCTGGAGCTGGATCTCCCCCCAGCGCCCACGGGTCGTGGGAGCCCGCAGGGCGCCCACCAGCTTGGTCGTCTCGCGCTCCAGGTTCGCCTGGGCGGAGGCGAGGCCCGTCAGGTGGTCCGTCAGGCTCGAATAGGCCACGGCGCGGGCGGTCTCGATCTCCTGGATCTTCTGGTCCACCTTCTGGAGCGACTCCTTGAGCGGCTTGACCAGATCGCCGATCGCCTGCTGGCGCAGGTCGAGATCGCCCCGGGCCGTCTCCTGGAACTTCGCGAGGGTGGCGTTGGCCAGGTGCAGGAAGCTGGCGTTGTTGTCCCGCAGCGCCTCGGCCGACAGGGCCTTGAAGGCATCCGAGAGCCGGGCCTGCGCCTCGTCGAGGAGACGGATCTTGTCGGCGGCGGCCTGCCGCTCCTTCTCGATGGTGGTCTGGAGACGCGCCACCTCGGACTGGAGCGCGGACCGGTCGTCCCGCAATCGGACGATCTCCCCCGCGTCCCCCTCACGGGCGCGCAGCCGCTCTTCCAGCACGCTTTGCTTCTGACGGGAAACCAGCCAGAGGACGGCGGCTCCCAGGAGAAAAGCCAGGCCGTAGATCAGGACATCTTGTGGCACCCAAAAAGATTAACACAAGATGATGTGGTGAAGAGCGGACCTCCGAGCTGAGAGCCGAACATCGATATGAGAATCAAGCATATTGGAGTTAAACTCCTTGCAGGAGGACACGCCATGTCGAAGACATCTCTGGCCGTGGGAACCCTGACCTTCTTTCTCGCCGCGCACGCGGCCCTGGGCGCGGAGGGCGTCCTCGGCGGCGCTCCGCCTCCCCCACCCGACTTGCGTCCCCTGCTGGAGATCCGGTCGCATCGGTTCAGCACGGACTCCGCCGAATTCGCCGACCAGGAGATCTCGATCTACCAGGGCGGCGCCGTGCAGCTCAAGGGCACGAGCAGCCCGGGCTCGTCCTGCGTCAACACGATCCTGGCGCTCGGCACGGGAGCGCCGGCCGCCTTCAGGAATCTCCAGCAGGCCCTGCGCACGGGGCAGGTGGGAGTCCAGACGGACTGCGGGAAGGGGTTCGAATTCGGGCTGAACCTGGAGTACAGCCTCGAGTGGCGGTCCACCACGGGACGGGTGAACCGCTTCGAGTTCGGCACCCTCTACCCGAGCGGCTGTCCGGCCGGGGTCGGGATCATCAAGAACGCGGTCGACGCCTACGTCACGGCGTTCCTGGGCGCTCCGAACACCAAGGTCATCCGGAGCGCTGCCTGCCCGCAGTAGGTGCCCGCGGCAGGGCTCACCGGCTCATCTCACCTGCTCAACAGGTGGCGCGCGATCACCAGCCGCTGCATCTCGCTGGTGCCCTCGTAGATGGTGGTGACGCGCACGTCGCGGTAGAGCCGGGAGATCTCGTAGTGGTCGTGGAAGCCGTTGCCGCCGTGGATCTGGAGGCTCTCCTGGCAGGCGCGGTTGGCCGCCTCGGAGGCGTAGACCTTGGCCTGGGCGGCGAGGCGGCCGGCCTGCGACGTGTGCTCCGCCGAGCAGGCGTGATGGGTGAGCGCCCGGGCGGCGGCCAGCTCGGTCGCCATCTGGGCGATCTTGAACTGGATCGCCTGGTTGTTGGCGATGGGCGCGCCGAACTGGACGCGCTCCTTGGCGTAGCTCACCGCCAGCTCCAGGGCCCGCTGATGGATGCCGACCGCCTGGGCCGCGATGCCGAGACGCGAGTGGTCGAGGGTAGCGAGGGCGATCTTCAGGCCCTGCCCCTCCTGGCCGAGCAGGTTCTCGGCCGGCACCCGGCAATCCGAGAAGAAGATCTGCGCCGTGCGGGAGGACTTGAGGCCCAGCTTCTCCTCGGGCTGGCCGACGGAGAAGCCCGGCGCGTCGGCGGGCACCACGATGGCCGAGAGGCCCCGCTTCCCCGCCTCGGGGTTCGTGCGCGCCACGACCACGTACCAGCCGGCGAAGCCGGCGTTGGTGATCCACGCCTTCTCGCCGTTGAGCACCCAGGAGTCGCCGTCGCGGCGGGCCGTGGTGCGCATGCCCGACGGATCGCTGCCGGCGCCCGGCTCGGTCAGGCCGAAGCCGCCGAGGGTCTCGCCCGCGGCGAGCGGCGGCAGGGCCTTGCGCTTCAGGGCCTCGCCGCCGAACTTGACGATCGGCCAGCAGCAGACCGAGTTGGTGACGCTCATGGTCACCGCGACGGCTGGATCGACGCGGGAGATCTCCTCCATGGCGAGCAGATAGGAGAGGGTGTCCGTGCCGGCGCCGCCGTACTCCTCGGGCACCAGCATGCCGAGCAGGCCCATCTCCCCCATCTCCTTGAAGATCTCCACCGGGAAGCGGTGCTCGTGGTCGCGCTCGGCGACCCCGGGCTGGATGCGCTCCTCGGCGAAGCGGCGGACCTCGTCCCGCATCAGCTCCTGGTCCTCGTTGAGGGAGAAGTCGATGCCGGACTCGGTCTCTCCGGTCGCGGTCCTGGGTTCGGTACCGGGTTCAGTCAGCACGGCCATGGCAATCTCCCTGTTCAGGCCTTGTTGAGCACCCAGTCGGCGATCACCATCTTCTGGATCTCGCTGGTGCCCTCGTAGATCTCGGTGATGCGGGCGTCGCGGAAGTAGCGCTCGACGTTGTACTCCTTGGTGTAGCCGTAGCCGCCGTGGATCTGCAGCGCCTTGTTGGTGACGCGCTGCGCCATCTCGGAGGCGAAGAGCTTGGCCTGGGCGGCCTCCAGGGTGAAGCGCTTGCCGTTGTCCTTGAGCCACGCCGCCTTCCAGGTGAGGAGCCGGGCGGCGTCGATCTCGGTCGACATGTCGGCGAGATAGAACTGGATGGCCTGGAAGTCCGACAGGTGCTGGCCGAACTGCTCGCGCTCCTGGGAGTAGGCGAGCCCCTCCTCGAAGGCGGCCTGGGCAATGCCCACGGCCTGGGCGGCGATGCCGATGCGCCCGCCGTCGAGGGTCGACATGGCGACCTTGAAGCCCTCGCCGTCGCCGCCGAGGCGCCACTTCGCGGGGATCCGCATGTCCTGGAACGCCAGCTCGGTGGTGCCCGAGGCGTTGACGCCCAGCTTGAACTCATGGGTGCCGTGGCTGTAGCCCGGCGTGTCGGCCGGCACGATGAAGCAGGTGATGCCCTTGTGCTTCTTCTCGAGGTCGATGCTGGCGAAGACGAGGGCGATGTCGGCGTCCGTGCCGTTGGTGATGAAGATCTTGTTGCCGTTGAGGACGTAATCGTCGCCGTCGCGCCGGGCGGTGGTGCGCATGCCCGCCGGATCGCTGCCGGCGCCCGGCTCGGTAAGGGCGAAGCAGCCGAGCTTCTCGCCGGCGGCCAGGGGCGTCAGGAACTCCTTCTTCTGCTCCTCGGTGCCGAACTTCAGGATGGGATCGCAGACGAGGGAGTTGTTGACCGAGAGGATGACGCCCGAGGTGGCGCACACCCGGCTGACCTCCTCGATGACGAGGCAGTACGCGAGCGCGTCCATGCCGGCGCCGCCGTACTCCTCGGGTATGGCGACCCCGGCGAGACCCAGCTCGCCCGCCTGGTCGAAGAACGAGCGGGGGAACTCGCCCGTCTCGTCGATCTCCTTGGCCCGCGGCTTGACCACCTCCGCCGAGAACCGGCGAACGGCATCCTGCAGCATCTTCTGCTCTTCGGTGAGCTCAATTCTCATGATTTTCCTTTTGCGAGAGCGGGGACCTTCGAACAACCCCGGCGATCGTAGCAACGGGCTCCGGGGGGGTCAAGGAAAGGGACGTATTTCCGCCGGGCCTCGACTTGAGGCACAATCCCGCTCCATGAGAACGACGAGCGACACTCTCCAGTACACGGAGTCCGAGATCCGCAGCTACCTGCCCACGGGCTGGAACATCATCGGCAACCAGCAGGGATCCTGGGATGCCAAGAAGAAGACCTGGCGCGCCACGGTGCTCGACAACGTCGACTTCGACTGGCCCGTCGAGGTCAGGGCCGCCGAGGTGACCAAGGTGGGCCGCATCGAGGCCCTGCGCCAGGCCATGAACCGCGTCTACCGCGAGCGGCTGGGGTAAGGGCCTCCTACCGCTCCCCTACCCCTCTATCCCTTTCTACTGACCTGGCTGGGCGCTCCAGGGCGGCGTCACGCCGTTCATGCGGGCGTAGGCGATCGACTGGCCGAGGTGCTCGTGGGCGTGGGTGGCGACGATCAGCAGGAGCTCGCGCACCGTTCCCTCGTGGTCGAAGATCTTGGCCGGCTTGTCGAGGTCGCCTGCCGGCAGGGAGTCGATGACCTGCCGCACGCTGTCGAACGAGGCCTTGAGGGTGGCCACGGTCTTGGCCTTGTCGCCGCCTTCCTTCTCGAAGCCGCGCGGATCGATGCCGGCCGGGATCTTGCCGCCCCACAGGGTGGGCAGGAAGTAATTGGCGGCGGAGACGTGGGCGAACACCTCGCCCGTCGAACGGACGCCGGGGGCCGGGCGCCAGGCGTACTTGTCGGCCGGGATGGCCTCGGCCAGCGCGAGCAGCTTCTTCTGGGCGTCGTCGATCGACTTCACGATGTCGGCCCGCACGCTGCCGGCAGGCTTCGCCATGTCTTCCTTCTCTCCCACGCGTCCTGTTACTACCGTTCCCTCCACCACCTTGGGCTTGGCACTCTGGGCTCGGACCGGCAGGGCGGCGAACGCGAGCGCCACGACGGCGGTCGAAACGAACAATCTCTTCATTGGTGTCTCCTTTGAGGACTGAAGGTCAGGTCAAACGCGAGGATACTACCCCGCGGGCGGACCCGGAATAGAATGCGGGCAGGCTCTCGGAGGTGCCTGCCTTGAGGATGACCCTCGCCCTGCTGGGCAGCGTCGGCGTGCTGTCGCTGCTGATCGTGATCGTCGCCGCCCTCCAGCGGCGGTTCTTCTGGGTGCGCCAGCTCGCCTTCCCCCTCTACGTGGCCGCCGCGGTGGCCGCGCTGGAGGTCTTCACCCTGATCGAGCCGGACTATCAGCGGGCGGCGTTCGCGCGGGCCTTCAACTGGGGCCTGCTCTTCCTCGGCCTGATCACCGTCTTCCGCCTGCTCGGCCTTTACCTCTTCGACATCCACCTGACGGCCCAGAAGGGGCTGCGCCTGCCGCCGCTCCTGCCGGCGGTGGCGATGACCCTGGTCTACGTGATCACGGCGTTCGTGACTCTGCGCCTGACATTCCCGAAGCTGGACGTCGCGCCCCTGATCGCCACCAGCGCCGTCACCTCCCTGGTGCTCGGCCTCGCGCTCCAGCCGATCCTCGGCAACTTCTTCGCCGGCCTGGTGGTCAGCGTTGAGAAGCCGTTCCGCATCAACGACTGGATCAAGGTCGGCGAGCAGGAGGGCCGCGTGGTCGCCATCACCTGGCGCACCACCCACCTGCGGACGCGGGAGAACGACAACGTCTCGATTCCCAACAGCAAGCTGGCCGACGAGCGGGTGCTCAACTTCTACTACCCGCATCCGATGCACCTGGAGCGGGTCAAGATCTCGGCCCATTTCGACGAGCCGCCCTACCGGGTGCGGCGCGTGCTGCTCGACTGCGCCGCCGCCGTGGCGGGCGTGCTGGACAAGCCGGCCCCCGACGTCTACCTGCTCGCCTTCGACGCCAGCGCCATCGTCTACGAGCTGCGGATCTGGGTGGAGGACGTGGCGCAGGCGCCGCGCATCGCGAGCGACATCCGGTCGCGCGTCTGGGAGGAGTTCCGCCGCGAGGGGATCGTCTTCCCCTATCCCACCCAGACGCTGGAGATCGCCCGCCGGCCCCGTCCGCGGCAGAAGCCGGAGGGCGCCGAGGCCGGCGGACCGCGGCCGGCGCGCCTCTACGTGGCCGAGGGGCCCGAGCGCGGTCAGTCGCTGGCTCTCGACGGCGGCTCCCCCGCGACGGTGGGGCGGTCCCGCGCCTGCGGACTGGCCCTTTCCGATCCCAGCGCCAGCAAGGAGCATCTGCGCCTGGAGTGGCAGGACGGCGCCTGGACGGTGGTCGACCTCGGCAGCAGCCACGGCACCCTCGTCAACGGCAAACCGGCGGAGCGGGTGGCGCTCAGGCCTTTCGACCGGATCGCGGTCGGCGATACGGTTATGATCTTCGAGAGCGATGCAGAACGATCCGCCTGAAACCATTGGACCGTACCGCGTGCGGGAGCTGCTCGGCAAAGCCGGGCAGTCCGCCGTGTACTCGGCGGCGGCCCCGGACGGCCGGGCGGCCGCCGTCAAGCTCTTCCCCGCCCGCCTCGCCGGCGATCCCGCCGCCGGGGAGCGGTTCCACCGCGAGATGGCGGCCGTGGCCAAGGTCAGCCGCCATCCGCACCTGGTGCACGTCCTGGGCACGGGCCAGGAAGGCGACCGGCTCTACCTCGCCATGGAGCTCGTGGAGGGCACCTCCCTCGACCGGATCCTCAAGCAGCGGCGGGTCTCGCTGCCCGAGGCGTTCGCCGTCATGCGCGGGATCTGCCGGGGGCTCGCCCACGCCCATCAGCACGGCTACCTGCACGGCAGCCTGACGCCGCGCAACGTGCTCGTCTCGCCCGACTTCTCCATCGTCAAGGTGGCGGACCTCGGCGCCACCGGCTTCGAGACCTCGCCGAACCTCACCGCCACAATGAGCACCGGCGAGATCCGTCTCGGAGCCCTGTACTACCTGCCGCCCGAGATCCTCGAAGGCTCCAGCCGGGTGGACGCCCGGGCGGACCTCTACTCCGCCGGTGTGATCTTCCACGAGATGCTGACCGGCCGCGCGCCCGGCCCCAAGTTCGCCCTGCCGACCCAGCTCAACGCCGAGCTGCCGCCGGAAGTCGACGTGGTGGTCCTCACCTGCCTGGCCCGCGACCCCGGCGAGCGCTATGCGAACGCCGGCGACCTGCTGGCCGCCCTGGAGCGGCTCGAAGAGACCCTGCGGCTGCGCGTCTTCACCGAGATCCGCGACATCTCCCAGGCGGGCTCGCGCCTCCTGGGCGGCTCGAACGCCGGCGGCGGCAAGAAGACCTGGCTCTACGCGGGCCTGGCGCTGCTGGTGATCGCGCTCGCCGTCCTGGGTTTCTGGCTGGCGCGCTGACACATAACGAAGGGCGTGACAAGTTCCCCTTTTCGGGATAGGATTTCGCGGAGTTGCGGAACTCTACAGAGCGGGGGAACGGAACGATGAAAAGCCGGCTTCTTTCCAAGGGTTCAGGACCGGACTTCGACGAGCCGCGGGATTGCGGCCCATCGAGAGCCGCGGGCGACGACCACGAAAGCGACCAGGAAACCGATGCCGAAATCGAGGCTTTCCTGAAGTCCCGTATCAAGGGGAGCATCCAGGCCATCACAAATAACCTGGAGCGCATGCAGGTGGTGATGGACAGAATGGAGCGCAAGCTCGCGGAGGCCAGCCAATGAGCCTCAGCCAGGAGCTGTGGGACACCTTCCGCAAGCTTGCCGCCCTCGAAGCCCGCACGGACGACGTGGTCAGGAGCCAGGAGCGTATCGAGGGCAAGATCGACGGGATGATCGATCGGCTCTCCAGGATCGAGGTTCGTTACGACACCCTGCGCGAGAGCCTCCGAAACGAGATCCTCGCCGACGTCAAAGCCGATATCGCGGTCTTGAAGTACGCCTTTGGCCGCTCCGCGGTTGACGGCTCGCAAGCCGTGGCGAAGGAAGTCGGTCCGGCGGATCCGTCTTTCCTTCCCGGCGAAATCCTTTCCTGATCTCCCCCCCGGATCTCCGCTTCTCCCCCCTGGAGGGGCGGTTCTCCCCCCTGAAGCTCCGTAGCTCCCCTCCGGACGTGCCCTTCAGCCCTTTCCAGCTTCAAGCTCGCCCTTCGCGGGGGTGAACCCGCGGCCGCGAGGGGCAACCCGCCCCCCGAAGGGGGGAACGCGCCCCCAAAAAGGGGAGAGTCGGGAGTCGGCGGGGGCAGCTCCGCCGAAGCCGGGGGGCGGTCTCGATCAGCGAGGGGAGCTCTCGCCCCGCAGAGGGGAGACGGCCGCGCCGGGAGGGGAGCCCTCGGAAAAGCTCGCGCCATGATTCGCGACATCCTCGCGGCACTGCGTTTTCGTCCGCGATCGGCTAAAATGAGCGCAGATGCTCAATACAGAGCTTGTGATTTTCACAAGCAACGTCGCACAGGCCATCGGGGCTCTGGTCCTCGCCTTGGTTCTTCTGGGATTCTACCGTCTCTATGAGCGGCGGTTTCTCCTCACCTGGGCTTGGAGTTGGTGGGCGTTCTGCGTCTCACTCCTGGCAGGCTCGGTCGCGCAGTTCCTGACGCCCCACATGCCGGCGCAGGCGCCCCTGCGCCTCGGCATGTCGCTCCTCTCGACGCTGGCCGGCTACTGGCAGGCCGCCTGGCTGGTCTCCGGCACCTACGAGGTGGTCACCGGCAGGACCGTCTCCCGGCGGTCGCAAGCCACCCTGCTGAGCGTCCTGTTCCTGCTCGCCGTGGCGACCGTCGCCGGATCGCTCTTCCTGGAGCCCCGGCCGCGGGTGATTCTGAAAGTCGGCCTCAAGTGCCTGCTGCTGGGAATTGCCTTCACCGTTGCGGCCTGGGGATTGTGGCGCAGCCGCTCCCGGCCTTCCGGCCTCGGGCGCCGGATGGTGTCGGGCTCGTTCCTCCTCTACGGTCTTCATCAGTTCCATTACCTGGGGATCCTCACGAGCCAGATGATCGGGCTCCGCTCGACGAGCTATGAGGCTTACCTCGGGCCTTTCGACTTCCTCTTCCAGACCCTGATCGGGATCGGCATGGTCATCTGGCTGCTCGAGGACGAACGGCAGCGGGTCGTCGCCACCTCGGCGCAGATCGAGCACCTGGCCTACCACGATCCCCTGACCGATCTGCCCAACCGCAACCTCCTCCTCCAGCAGCTCCAGCAAGCGACCGCGGGGGCCGAGTCGCGGCGCGAGCGCCTGGCGGTGCTCTTCGTGGACCTCGACCGGTTCAAGATGGTCAACGAGTCGCTCGGCAACCGCTACGGCAACGAGCTCCTGAAGGCCGTGGCGCAGCGGCTGCGGCATCACCTCCGCGGCGCCGACCTGCTGGCCCGGATCGCGGCGGACGAGTTCGCCGTCCTCCTGCCCGCCGTCGACGGCGAAGCGCCGGCCGTGCGGGCCGCCGAAAGGCTGCTCGAGGTCCTCCGCCTGCCCTTCGTCCTCCAGGAGCGCGAGGTCTACCTCACGGCAAGCGTCGGCATCAGCCGCTTCCCCGAGGATGGAGCCGATCCGGAGACGCTGCTCAAGCGCGCCGAGATCGCCATGTACCGGGCCAAGGAGACGAGCCGCGACGGCTACCGGCTCTACACCACCGGCATGGACTCCAACTCCCTGGAGCAGCTCTCCCTGGAAGCCGACCTGCGCCGGGCGCTGACCCAGGATCGCGGCGAGCTCACGCTCTTCTACCAGCCGGTGCTCGACCTGGGCCAGCGCGGCATCGGCGGGGTCGAGGCCCTGATACGCTGGCGCCACCCGGTGCGCGGCCTGATGTCTCCCGGCGAGTTCCTCTGGCTGGCCGAAGTCTCGGGTCTCGCCACGGTCCTCGACTTCTGGGTGCTGCGCACCGCCTGCCGCGAGATCCAGGATTGGCACGGCGTGGGCGCGGCCGACCTCCAGCTCGCCGTGAACCTCTCGCCCCGCACTTTCCAGCAGCCCGACCTGCTGAAGCGCGTCAAGGGCGTGCTCGCCGACACGGGCCTGCCGCCCTCTTCGCTGGTGCTGGAGATCACGGAGACCCTCGCGATGCAGAACGCCGAGGCGACGCTCGCCGTCCTGCGCGGCTTGAAGGAGTTGGGCGTCCAGATCGCCATCGACGACTTCGGCACCGGCTACTCCTCCCTCTCATACCTGACCACCTTCCCCATCGACACCCTCAAGGTGGACCGGTCCTTCGTCCACACCCTCGGCCGCGGCCGTGGCGGCGAGGAGGTCGCGGCGGCGGTCATCGCCCTCGCCGTGAGCCTGGGGATCGGCGTGATCGCCGAGGGGGTCGAGGAAGAGGAGCAGTGGCGCTGGCTCCACGGCCTGGGCTGCGACAGATTCCAGGGCTACCTCTTCAGCCCTCCTCTGCCGGCCATCGATTGCCGGGACCTGGTGCTCCAGAGCGGCCTGGACCCCTGGGTCGCCCAGGCGGAGCCGATCCTCAGCGCCGCCCTCGAAATCAATCCCTGATTTACCTCCTGATTTCCCTCCATAATAGGGAGCCGTCCGTGCGGGACGGTTTTTGGGAATGGGGGTGGAAGCGTGGACTACCGCAATCTCGGCCAAACCGGCCTCAAGGTCTCGCCTCTCTGTCTGGGCGCGATGATGTTCGGCAAGTGGGGCAACCCGGACCACGAGGAGTCGATCCGCATCATCCACCGGGCGATGGAAGCGGGCATCAACTTCATCGATACCGCCAACGGCTACTCCGAGGGAGAATCCGAGGAGATCGTGGGCAAGGCCCTGCGCGACCGCCGGGAGCAGGCCGTGCTCGCCACCAAGGTCTGGGCGCCCGTGGGCCCCGGCCCGAACCAGCGCGGGCTCTCGCGCAAGGCCATCCAGGAGCAGGTGGAGCACAGCCTGCGCCGGCTCGGCACGGACGTCATCGACCTCTATCAGATCCATCGGCCGGATGCGACCACGCCCGTCGAGGAGACCCTATCGACCCTGAGCGACCTGGTCCGCCAGGGCAAGGTGCGCTACATCGGCCTGTCGACCAACCACTACGAGGGGTCGGCCCTCTGGGAGAAGCGCTTCTCGGCCTGGGAGATCGTCGAGACCCTGTGGATCAGCGAGAAGCATGGCTGGGAGCGGTTCGTCTCCCTGCAGCCGCCGTACAGCATCCTGCGCCGGGTGATGGAGGCGGAGCACTTCCCGATGTCGCGCAAGCTCGGCATCGGCAACATCGTCTGGAGCCCGCTCGAGGGCGGCTGGCTGTCCGGCAAGTACCGCCGCGAGACCGGCAACCCGAAGGACAGCACGCGCGCCCAGGCCTGGATCGGCGACATCGACCAGCCCAAGTTCGAGCGCCGCCTCGCCATCGTCGAACAGCTCCTTCCGATGGCCGAGGCGAAGGGCATCTCCCTCGCCCGCTTCGCCAACGCCTGGGCGCTGCGGAACCCGGCCGTCACCTCCGTGATCATCGGCCCCCGCACCCTGGAGCAGCTCGAGGACAGCCTCGGAGCCCTGGACGTCCAGATCACCGACGAGGAAGCCGCGAAGATCGACGAGCTGGTGCCGCCGGGAACGTCGGCGCTCTAAACGATTGAAAGGACCCCATGGCAGATCTCAAGGGCAGGACCCTGTTCATCACCGGCGGCAGCCGCGGCATCGGCAAGGCGATCGCGTTGCGCGCCGCCGCCGACGGCGCCAACGTCGCCATCGCGGCCAAGACGGCCGAGCCCCATCCCAAGCTGCCGGGCACCATCTACACGGCGGCCGAGGAGATCGAGGCGGCGGGCGGCCGGGCCCTACCCCTCCAAGTGGACATCAGGGACGAGGACCAGGTGCACCAGGCCGTCGCGAAGACCTTCGAGACCTTCGGCGGCATCGACATCCTGGTCAACAACGCGAGCGCCATCAACCTCACCGGCACCCTGGAGACGCCGATGAAGCGGTTCGACCTGATGTGGGGGGTCAACGCCCGCGGCACGTACGCCTGCTCCCAGGCCTGCATCCCCTATCTCAAGAGATCGCCCAACCCGCACATCCTCACCCTCTCCCCGCCGCTCAACATGGACCCGAAGTGGTTCAAGAGCCACGTCGCCTACACCATGGCGAAGTACGGCATGAGCCTGTGCGTGCTGGGGATGGCCGAGGAATTTCGCGCGGACGGCATCGCCATCAACGCCCTCTGGCCGAGGACGGTGATCTACACCGCCGCCCTCGCCATGCTCGGCGGCCTGATCAAGCCCGAGAACTGCCGCAAACCCGAGATCGTCGCCGACGCGGCCCATGCCATCCTGACCCGCGACAGCCGCTGCTGCACGGGGAACTTCTACATCGACGACGACGTTCTGCGCGAGGCCGGGGTGACGGACCTGGAGAAGTACGCGGTCCAGCCCGGCGAGCGGCTTCTGCCGGATTTGTTCCTGGGTTAGGGTTCCTTCTCCGCCCGGAGTTGGTCGATCGTCTCGAAGGCGTGGCGCAGGTGGGGGATCACGATGCTCCCTCCTACCACCAGGGCCACGTTCAGGGCGTCGTAGAGCTCTTCGTTGTTCCAGCCCACCTCGACGCACTGGTCGAGGTGGTAGTCGATGCAGTCGTTGCAGCGCAGCACGGCGGAGGCGACCAGGCCGAGGAGCTCCTTGGTCTTGCCGTCCAGGGCGCTGTCGCGATAGGCGGCGGTGTCCAGGTTGAAGAAGCGCTTGATGCCGAGGTGGTCGGCTTCCATGATGCGGTCGTTCATCTTGTGCCGGTAGCTGCGGAACTCGTCGATCGTCTTGGCCATGGGCGTACTCCGTTGAAAGTCAGGGTTTTGCTTCGGGCAGCTCGGCCCGAGGCTTGCCGAGGAGGTAGTGCTCCAGCCAGGAGATCTCGGCGCGCATCTTCGTCCGTTTGTGGGTGGGCCGCGTGAAGACGTGGCCCCCGCCGGGGAACACCAGGGACTCCACTGGCACGCCCCGCGCGGCGAGGCCACGGTAAAGCTCGTCGGCCTGGAGGGGAGCTTCGCCGTCGCGCTCTCCCGAGAGGATCAGGGTGGGCGTCTCGATTCTCTCCAAGCCGCTGACCGGCGACTCGCGCCACCAGAGGTCGAAGTCCTCCCAAGGGGCCTTGCCGGTGAAGAACACCTCCGCCCACATCCGGCCCCGGGGTGTGCTGAAGAGCGAGATGTCGTTCCACACCCCGGCTCCCGTGGAGACGGCGCGGAACAGGCGGGTGCGGCCGAGCAGGCATTTGGAAAGCCCGCCGCCCCCGCTGTAGCCGATGAGCCCGAGCCGCTCGCGGTCGGCCCAGCCGCGGGCGACGAGGCTCTCGACGCCGAGGATCACGTCCTGGGAGGGACGCGAGCAACGGCGCCCCTCGATCCCCTGGGCGAATGCATCTCCCCGGCCGGCGCCGCCCCGGTAATTGGGATTGAGAACGAGAAAGCCTCGCGCGGCGAGGACACCGGGAAAGGAGAGAAAGGATCCTTGCAGGGACACGGCCTCGGTGCGGGCGACGCTGAACGGACCGCCATGAAGGTCCACGATCAGGGGCAGGCCTTTCTCTCCCTTCCGGCCCGGAGGCCAGAAGAGCACCCCTTCCACGGTCGAGCCTTCGCCGTCGTCCCAGGATACGGTCTCGATCTCCGGCAGGGCCTCCCGCGTGAAGGCGGCGTTGAAGCCGGTCACCGGGCGGGCCTTCGCAAGCTCCTCCGGCCCCTCGGCTAGGTAGATCTCGGGGAAGTGGCGGGAGTCGGAGGCCGCGAAGGCGATCACTCCGCCGTCCCGCGAGGCCGAGAGGTTGGCGATCCAGCCGCGCTGCTCCAGGAGGGTTCGGATTTTCCCGGAGCGGGGCTCCATGCGAGACACGCGCATGAGGGTGGAGACGTTAGCCGTGACGAGCAGCGAGCCGTCGACCAGCGGCACCTGCTGCTTGAGGTAGCCCTCCTGTCCGGATGCGGCAGGCACGAGACGTACGCCTACGCCATCCCAACGGAAAAGGCGTGCCTCGGTAGCGGTGAAACGGCCGCCTCTCTCCTCCCCCGCCACGGAGACGAAGAGATCGCCGCCGGCCCAGGAGAGCGATTCCTCCCAGCCTCGGTTGCGGGTCCGCCGCGGCGAAGCTCCCGCCGGCGGGCCAAGAGGCAGGATCTCCACCTCCGAGGTCTCCACGCTCTCCTGGATGGCGCTACCCGCCACGGCAAGCCGGCGGCCGTCCGGGGAGACGCTCAGGATCTGCGAGACCTCGAAGGGCGAGGCGGCGAGGCGCTCGGTCCGGCCGCCGTCTCGCGCCACCTTGTAGAGAGACGAAGGCGGGGGCGTGCCGGTTTTCCGGCGGACGTCGCCATAGAGCTCGCGCAGCCTGGCCGCGGCGTCGGGCGGGTCCGAGGCGAGGACGACGAAGCCCGTGCCGTCCGGCAGCCAGTCGTAGAGATCGACGCCGTTTGCGAACCGGGCCGGGTCCGTAACCCGCCGCGGCACCGCCCCAGGCTCCGGTTCCAGCAGGAAAAGCTGAAAGGCCCCGTCCGGGCCTTCGGGGGCAAGGAACGAAAGGACGCGGCCGTCGGGCGACCAGCGCAGAGAAACGTAGGTCCCTGGCGCCGCGAGCCGGACGGGAGCCTCGTTTGCGGAGGAACGGCGGGGGTCGATCCTCCAGAGAGTGGATTCCTCCCGGTCGTGCTCGAAGTCGTTGCGGCGGGTGATGAAGGCCAGCCGGCTGCCGTCCGGGGAGACCTGCACCTCCTCGAACGAAATCTCGCCGAGGGCGGTGTCGACGTTGCCGAGGTCGGCGCGGGCGCCGGATGTCAGAAAAAGGAGGAGAGCTGCGGCGAGAGCGGCTCGCATGGGGCCTCCCTTCACGCTTTGACGAACGTGCCCCGCTCGGGGTCCTTGCGGACGCCGGGAAACGCCAGGGCCCGGCCATGGGCGACGCAGTAGACGCCGGGAGGCAGCACGCCGGTGGCGAAGACGGCCTCCGTCAGGTTCTGAAGCGCGTCCGACTGCTTCACCTCGAACGGCCGCATGGCGCCCGTGAGGATCACGGGGACCCGCGGGCCGTCCAGGTGCTGGTGGAGATGCTCGCCGGTCAGCGCCAGCGTGTCCGTGCCGTGGAGGACGACGATGCCCGTCGTGGCCCCTTCCGCGCAGGCGCCGGTGGCCCGGACCGCCTCCAGGATGCGGGTGCGGTCGGCCTCCGTCATCAGCAGGCTGTCCTTGCTCATCAGCTCGAAGACGTTGACCTCCGTCTCCTCCAGCCGCAACTCGGCCAGCATCCGCCGGACGATGGACCGCCGATTGGCGAGCTCGCCCGACGACTCGTCGTACGTTTTCTCGATGGTACCGCCGGTGGTGATGAGAGTGATCTTGCGCACGAGGGGGGACTCTATCCTCCTCGCGGCTCTAGCGGGAGGGGGAACTCAATCCCGCGATTCCAGAAACCGCGCCAAGGCGCCGGGCTCCGGAGGAGAGACGGCCCAAGCCTGACTGAGTTCCTGGAGAACTTCCTCCAGGGACGCCCGCGGCTCGGAGGCAGGAAGGATGATGCCTTCCTCGACCAGATCGCGGAGCGCATCCTCGGTAGAGGCCGATAGCTCCCGAGCTTCTAGGACTATGTGCGTCATCGTAATATCCTCAGAGATCTCTGGAATCTCGGTGTCGGGTTCCTCGACGCGAGCCCGGAGGGCGGCAGACTCGTAGCCCAGGGCGTCAGCCCTGGGAAGGAAGCACCCCACCCTCCCAAGAGCCCCGTCAGGGGCGGCAGACTTCTTTTCGGAACGTAAGCCCCAGGATTTCTGCCGCCCCTGGCGGGGCTCTCGAGATTTTTTACGCCCTCTCCCCAGGGCTGACGCCCTGGGCTACGAGTCTGCCGCCCTCCGGGCTCGCGGTTGGAACTCCCAACAGAATCGTGGCGTTCCAGACACTCTCTCAACAAGAGTGTACACCGCATCGAGACATCGCAAACGTGTCATTTGTCGCGTACCGGCGCGCCCGGAAAGGCTCCCCGCAGCTCGTCCACCGGAACCGCCCGCCACTTCCCCGGCGCCAGCTCGCCCAACTCCAGCCCGCCGAAGGAGACCCGTCTCAACCGGGTCACCTCGTGGCCGGCGGCGGCCAGCATGCGGCGGATCTCGCGGTTCTTCCCCTCCGTCAGCTCGACGACCAGGTGGGTCTCCCGCTTCGAGCGCTTGCGGACGATGGCCTGGCTGGCCGCGAGGCGCTCGCCCGACTCCTCGATCCCTTCTTCCAGGCGGCGGGCCGTTTCTTCGGACAGCTCTCCCCGGACGGTGACGAGGTAGACGCGCGGGACCTCGTTGCGGGGATCGGTCACCCAGTCGGCGAAGCGGGTGTCGTTGGTCAGCAGGAGGAGGCCGGAGGTGGCGGCGTCCAGGCGGCCGACGGGGATCACGTGGGCGTCCAAGCCCTCCAGGCAGCCATAGACGGTCGGCCGTCCTGCCGGGTCCGAGCGGGTGGTGACCACGCCTCGCGGTTTGTGGAGGAGGACCGTCAGGGGCTCGCTACGGCTCGCGGAACGGCCGTCGATCTCGACGCGGATACGTTCCGGGACGACTTCGAGGAGCGGATCGGTCTCGGTCCTGCCGTCGACCGCCACGCGGCCGCCGCGGATCATCTCCCGGGCTTCGGAGCGCGAGGCGAGGCCGAGCTTGGAGAGCGCCCGCTCGAGAGAGACGTGGCCGGGTCTGCGCCTTCCTTCCATGGCGCGATATCCTACGCCGCGCCATGCCCGTCAACCGAAGACTCGTGCTGCGCCGGGCGCTCCTCGGCTGCCTGCTGGCCGGGCTCGTCCTCGGCCTCTGGGCTTTCGTGGCCGAGCCGGCGTCCCTGCGGGTGCGCGAGTACCCCCTGGCGATTCCAGGATGGCCCGCCGGCCGCGCCGGGATGCGGATCGCCCTGCTCTCGGACCTCCATACCGGCTCGCCCTACAACGGCATCGACAAGCTGGCGGAGGTGGTGAAGCGCACCAACGCCGCCCGGCCAGATCTCGTGCTGGTGGCCGGAGACCTGGTGATCCAGGACGTCATGGGAGGACGGTTCGTGCCGCCGGGGGAGATCGCCGCCGTGCTCTCGGGGCTGCGGGCGCCGCTCGGGGTCTATGCGGTGCTGGGCAATCACGACCGGTGGCTCGACGGACGGCGGGTAATCGCGGCCCTGAGCCGTGTGGGCATCCCTGTATTGGAGGACCGCGCGGAGCAGATCTCGCGAGGCGGTGCGCCTTTCTGGGTGGTTGGCGTCAGCGATTACTGGACCGCGCCGCACGATGTCCGGGGAGCGCTGGCCCAGGTGACGGACGGCGCGCCGGTCCTCGTCTTCACCCACAATCCGGACCTCTTTCCCCAGATCCCCTCGCGAGTGAGCCTGACGCTGGCGGGGCACACGCACGGCGGCCAGGTGTACCTGCCGCTCCTCGGCCGGCTCGTCGTGCCCTCCCGATTCGGCGAGCGCTACGCCATCGGCCACGTGGTCGAGAACGGCCGGCACCTGTTCGTCACGGCGGGCGTGGGGACGAGCATCGTGCCGGTGCGCTTCCTGGTGCCGCCTGAGATCTCGATTATCCAGCTAAATAATCCAGCTAAATAATCCGGCTTGCGCCGGCCCCTCAGCTCTCGAGCACGGCGAGCGCCCGGTGAGCCACCGCGGGCACGGGGTCCCCGGCGAGACGCGTCAGGGTCGCCATGTTCGCGGGGTGCGCGGAGCGGCCCAGCACTTCCACAGAGGTCAGGCGGATGTGCCAGTCCGGGTGCCCGGCGGCCGTCCGGAACAGCGTGTCGTCCTCCGGGCCGGCGCAGGCCGCGAGCGCCTTGAAGGCGGCGCGGGCTTCCGGCGCGGCACCCAGGGAGGCGGCGGCGCTCTGCAGCGCGGCGCGGGCCTCGGTTCCGCCGATGCGGCCCAGGCTCTCCAGCACGGCCGGGCGCAGGTCGCTCCTCTCCAGGCACCGGGCGAGCAGCGGCACCGCCTCGCGGTCCCCCAACGCGCCGAGAGCCCGGATCAAGGGCTCGGAGGGGAACGCGGCGGCACGCTTGCGGAGGGCCGGCAGGAGGTCCCGGAACCCGCAGCGCACGGCGGCCTCGGCGGCCAGCGCCGCGTAGAGCTCGGGCGCCTCCGCCAGCCAGTCGTCCCAGGGCAGCAGCGTCGCCAGCCCTTCGATCTGCATCAGCCGGGAGACCACGCCCGGGCGTAGCGGCGGATCGAGGTCCAGAATGCCCAGGACCACCTCTTCGACGGACCGGCCCAGGAGAGCCGTGAGGACCAGCCGGTCCGCCTCCTCCACCTCGGGCTTGGCGGCGAGGGCCTGCCCCACCTCGGCACGGCGGGCTTCGAGAGCGGGCACGAGAGCCTCCCGCGGGCCGGCGGGCAGACGGACGTAGAGGTCCAGAAGCGCCTCGCCCAGACCCGGAACGCGGACCTTGTCCAAGGCCTGGAGCAGGGACGGCAGCAGGTCCTGGCGCTCCGCCGTCTCCCTCACCGCCGCGAGAAACGCCGCCGCGGGCACGTCATGGGGAAAGCTCGCCGCGAGTTGGAACCCCCAGGCCCGTGGCTCTCCGGAAATCGAGAGGAGCGGGGCGACCAGGTCGCGCCGCCGCGCGATCGCGGCCGGCCGGCCGGCCGTGACCGGGCGGGAGCTCGCCAGCGTCTCGACGGCGGCGCCGTCCCACGGGCTCGATCCCAGTACCAGCAAACAGCGGGCGGCGGCGGTGCGCACCTCGTCGGAACGGTCGTCGAGCCGCGCCGAGAGTGCTTCGCGGAGGCCCGCCGGCAGCATGGTGACCGCCTCGGGCCTGGGCAGGCCTTCGAGGACGTGGGCGAGCAGGCCGAGCATGGTCTCGTCGTCGATCTCCACGCCGCCCGCCGGCCAGTGGGCGGCGAGCGCGTGGAAGGCGGGCTCGCCGCCGATGCGCGCCAGGGCCTCGGCGGCGACCGAGCCCACGAAAGGATCGGTCAACCTGGCGGCCAGGGGGGGCACGGCGTCCGGCGAGCGCAGGTCGCCCAGGGCTTGCACGGCCGCCATCTGTACCCAGGGATCGGCGTCCAGAAAGGGGATCAGATACGGAATCGACCGGCCGTCGCCCAGCCGGCCGATGGCGAGGACGGCTTCCTGCCGGACGTTGGGATCGGCATGGCCGAGCATGGTGTGAAGCGGCTCGAGGGCCCGCGGATCGCGCATCCGGTCGAGGATGAGGACCGCCTGCAGAACCACGTCGGGGTCGGCGTCCTGCAGGAGGGCCACCACTACCGGCAGGCTGCGCCCGCCGCGCAGGGTGAAGATCTCGGAGCCGGCGTTGCGCAAGGCCGCGTCCGCGGGATCGCGCAGGTACTCGGTCAGCGTGGCATCGGGAAGGATGGAGGCGCCGATGCGCAGCGCCTGCTCGCGGATCCCAGCGCTCGGGTTGCGCACGAGACGCTCGAGAGCCTCGACACGGTGGTCGGGCGGCATCGAGGGGAGCCGCTCGAGAATATCGACGCATTCATCCCAACTGGGGGGCTGAAGACCGGCGGGTTCCATGCGGTCGGCCGGGGGACGGAGCGACGGCTCCCTCCTGCGGAAGTCTCCTTTCCAAGGTGCGCCGCGCGCTCCGTCTTCCCCAATGGGAAAAGAGCGTCTGGCGGGCTGTCCGGGCTCGGTTGGGATTATAACCGGATTATGGGCCGATAATGAGCCGGATCAGAGACCCCGCGAGTCGCGGCTCAGGGGCAGGCCGGGAAGGCTTTCGTGTCGGTCGTCGCCGGGGCCGGCCGGCCGGCGGGGTTCTCGTACCGAGCCACCTGGCCGGTGGCGGTGTCGGTCACCGTCAGGACGTAGTGGACGTCGGTCGTGGCGGCGGAGAAGACCCAGTAATGGCCATTGCGGACGCAGCCGTCCAGCACCTTCACCATCAGCTCCCAGTTGTCCGCGTTGAAGAACCAGAAGAGCCCGGAATCCGCGGAGGCGCCGGGAACCACCATGCCGGCCCCGGCCGCGCCCCTGATCTCCCAGGCGACCTCGGCGCGGAAGCGGCCGCGGTTCAGACACAGGCTCGTCGCGGTGCTCACGCAGGGCGCGGCGGGCGGCGCATCGTCGCCGGGGCGGCTCTTGCCGGCCAGGAAGAGGAAGCCTTCGGCCATGGAGGAGTCGGGCCAGTCGGAGTGGCCGTAGCCGGCACGCACGTCCTCCTCCCAGGAGACGCCGAGGCGGCTCCACTGGCTCTTCAGGTTGGCGTAGCCGCCGCCGGTGTAGTTCGGATCGGCCGTGCCGTAGTACATGCGGATCGGCGGTTTGTAGGACGCGTCGGCCAGCGACGTCACGGGGTACCAGGGCGAGGCCAGGGTGAAGACGGCGCTGTACTGCGAGCCGGCGTAGGCCTGCAGGTAGGCGTAGGCTCCCCCGGCCGAGTGGCCGGCCACGGCGACGCGGCGGTCGTCCACGGTCAGCTCCTCCCGTACCAGGCGCAGCGTCTCGCTGACGGTGCTCGCGTCCGTCGCCGTGCCCCAGCCCAGGCCTGACGCCTTGGGCATCACCACCACGCAGCCGGCCGCGTCGGCGGCCTTCTCGACGTAGATCCGGTAGGAGGTGGGATTCGAGCCGGCGCCGTGGAAGAAGAGGACCAGGGGCACGGGCCGGGAGGTGTCCAGGCCCGCCGGGATATAGCGCAAGAAAAAGGAGTGGGTCACCGGGAGGTCGATCCTCTGCCAGCCGGGGGCCGGAGCCGCGCCGGCGGGCAGGGAAAGAGCGGCGATCAGCAGGAGATGGAACCCGAGGATGAGCTTCGCCATGTAGAGAAGGTAACTTCTCGGGGCGGAATCGGCAAGGACCCGGCTCATTCGGGCCTACCAGCCCGGCGAAATCAGGAAGCCCGTGACCCAGCTCTCGTTCGGCCGCTGGAACGGCTTCGCGTAGTAGAACTCCAGCACGGCGAAGCCGCCGAGGAGGACTCGGGCCGTGACGCCGGCGCTGACCACGGGCACCCGGTCGATGGTCTCGCGGTCGAAGCGCAGCTTGGGCGTCGAGTCCTTGGTCCAGGCGGACCCGGCGTCGACGAAGAACGCCAGGTCCGTGGGCAGGAACCGGGCCTTGATCAGGCCGTAGCCCTCGACGCCCAGCACCGGCACCCGCAGCTCCAGGTTCGCCACGGCCATCCGGCTCCCCACCAGGCGGTCGAACTCGGGGCAGGCGCTCGTGTCGCCCGGCACGGGGGTGCACTCCGAGAGGCCGATGTCGCCGAACTCATAGCCGCGCACCAGGGTCGGCCGGCCCACGAAGAGGGCGCTCAGGCGCTCGCTCTCGGAGTCGCGGCCGTAGCGGCCGAAGTGGAGCCCCCGCATCGCCAGCGTCACCGGGCGGGCGAAGAAGTAGCGCCGGAAGTCCGCGGTCACCGATTCGAACCGGAGATCGCCGAACGTGGGCTCCACCTCCAGGCGGTACCGCCGGCCCCGCACGGGCGACGTGAAGCCGAAGTAGCTGCTGTCCCCCACCAGGGCGAACGAGGCCTGGTAGAGCTGGAGCGCCTCGGGGGCCGGCAGGTTGCGGTCCGAACGGTCGATCACCTGGTCGCCGACGACGGTCGCCTCGAACAGCTCGTTGTCGAAGCCGATGCGGGTGGCGCCGGCCGACGCCTCGAAGCGCTGGGTGAGGGAGAACGGGTACTGGGTGATGAAGTCCACCCGGTCCTCGGTGATGGTCTGCCGGATCTGCTGGATGATCGTCGCCGGCAACTGGCCGCTGTCGGTGTCCACGACGCCGTTGGTCACCGTCGTGAAGCCCGAGATATAGGGCAGGTGGCTCGCCGCGGCGCCCCACTGCAGGCGCTGGGCCTGGTTCAGGTAGTAGGCCTGGAACCCGAACTCGTCGAGGGTGCCCGTCTCGCCCTGGATGGCGACGCCGATCTCCCGCTGGCCGAGCTCGTCGCTGAACAGGGCCGCGACGTCGCCGCCCACGCCCGTGCCGTAGGTGCTGCTGTAGCCCACGCCGATGCTGGGCCCGATCCAGTCGAGCTTGAAGCCCCGGCGGTACGCCTGGACGGCCGGCTCCTGCCCGCCCGGCTGGGCGGGAAGGTCGCGGTTCCGCAGGTACTCCGTCACGATGCTCCGCGTCGTGGGCTGCTGGGGCGGCAGCAGGGCGGCCCGGGCCTCCGCCGCCTCGTCGCGCGCCGCCACCACCGGCTCGCCCTTGGCCGCGTCGGCGGCCAGAGTGTGGATCTCGTAGCGGTCTTCGCTGAACACCGAGATCAGGACCTCGCCGGTGCGCGAGGAAACCGACAGCGCCGGCGACAGCCGCGTGATGCCGGCCACGCCGGTGGCGGCCCGGGTGACCCGGAACAGCTCCCCGCTGGCCACCGTCAGACGGTAGACGTCGCTCACGCCGGCGCGGTCGGAGAGGAAGTAGAGGTCCTGGCCGCCCGGGGCGAAGCGGGGGTTGAACTGCGTGGAGCCTTCCATGGGAGCGACGATCTGGCGGGTCTGACCGCCGGCGACGTCCATGAGCCAGATGCCGACGTCGCTGTAGTCCCTACTGCCTGGGTCTCCGCCGGTCCCGCGGTCGGAGACGTAGGCCAGGCTCCGGCCGTCCGGCGACCACTCGGGCTGCAGCTCGGCGTAGGCGTCGCTGGTCAGCCGCCGCGAGCGGCCGCTCTCCAGGTCGACCAGGAAGAGGTCCGTCCATCCTCCCACCGAGCCCGAGAGGGCGATGGAACGGCCGTCCGGCGACCAAGCGGGGTTCCAGAGCTGCCCCGCCTCGGGCACGTCGATCCGCCGCTCGATGCGGCGGGACCGCACGTCGAGGACGGCGAGCTGGTTGTCCCCTTGGGTCTGCACCACCAGCGCGAACTTCGTGCCGTCCGGCGACCAGGCGCCCGCCGAATCGAGGAAACGCAGCGAGTCGAGGTGCGCGTCGGCGTCGGCCGAGAACAGCTTGCCCGTGATCTGGCCCGTCTTGGCGTCCGCCAGGTAGAGGTCGAAGCTGAACAGGCTGCGGGTCGAGAAGACGGCGAACTGACTGCCGTCCGGCGAGAGCACGGGCGAGATGTAGGTGTCGATCGTCTTGTCTTCCCGGGGCAGCAGGCGCTTGCCCAGGACCGCCGGGGTCTGGCGGTTCTCGATGACCGGGCCGTAGGCCTGGCGGATGGCTGCCTTCCAGTCCTCGGAGAACTGCTTCAGGTCGGTGGCGAGCACCTCCTGAAAGCCGCCCTCGAGGCCCGACCGCGCGGCGCGGGCGAACAGCCGGCCGACCACCTGGTCGCCCCAGCGCCCGCCGACGTACGCCCAGAAGGCATGGCCCCAGCGGTAGGGGAAGTAGCGCGGATCGCGCGACAGCTTGTTGAGGTCCGGCAGCGCGTCACGGGCCAGGCCGTCGCGCAGGTACATGGCCGTCTGCGGGGCGAAGCGCCCGATCGACAGGTACTCGGCCATGCCCTCGACAAACCACAGGGGCAGGTCCACCTGGGCGGAGGACCGGGCGGTCCCCTGCTCGCGGCCGCGGCGGTCCTGCAGGATGTCGTATTGAAAAACGTGCACCAGCTCGTGCCCGATCACGTGGTCCGTATCCGCGAAATTGCCGGTGAAGGGCAGGACCACGCGCGTCCGCAGCCCCTCGGTGAAGCCGCCGGTCCCCTCGCCGATCAGGCCCCGGGACACCGTCGTCTGCTGGAAGTCCGCCTGATCCGCGTAGAGGATCAGCGACTTCCGCTCGGTGAACTCGCGCCCGAAGACCTGGGAGAGCCGGTCGTACCAGCGCTCCGCCATGCGGGCGGCCTCCTGGACGGCCGCCTCCTCCTCGGGATAGAAGTGGATGTCGAAGTGCTCCGTCTTGAGGACCTGCCACTTGAACCGCTCATAGATGACCTTGTTGCGGCCGAAATACTGGGCGGACGCACTGTCCGAGAGGAAAGTCAGCGCGACGAACGCCAATGCCATCGGGAGCACTACCCGGCGGGGATGAAAAGAACGGGGCATCGGACCTCCTTTAAGGCTTGATCGGGGAGGCCGCGCGACGCCCCACGGCGGGAGACGTGCCTTGGGGGCCGGCGACCTCCCCGGGATTTCTGCATTCAAAACCGATGCCTTTGAGCCGTCCCTTATACTGGCCGCATGCAAGAGCCTGAATACGCCATTCTCAACCGGGAGTGCCGGGCCGTCCAGATCCCGGAAGGCACCCCGTCCCTGCTCTCCTCCGGCACCCGGGTGCGCATCACCCAGTCGCTCGGAGGCGCCTATACCGTCGTCACCGACCGGGGCTACCTGCTGCGCATCGACGCCAAGGACGCGGACGCCATCGGCAAGGCGCCCGTGACGGGCCTCGAAGGCCTCGAAGGGGCCTCCCTCGAGGACCAGGTCTGGGCCGGGCTCAAGACCTGCTTCGACCCGGAGATCCCGGTCAACATCGTCGATCTGGGGCTGGTCTACAACTGCGAGATCACGGAGATGCCCGAAGGCGGCAGCCGGGTGGACATCAAGATGACCCTCACCGCGCCCGGCTGCGGCATGGGCCCCGTCCTGGCCCAGGACGTCAAGGAGAAGGTCCAGGCCCTCCCGGGAGTCCAGGAGGCGGACGTCGAGATCGTCTTCGATCCGCAGTGGAATCAGAACATGATGAGCGAGGCGGCGCGGCTGCAGCTCGGCCTGTTCTAAAGCTCTTTCAGGACTCCTCGACCGGCATCTCTTCCGGTATCTGCGCCGCCGGCTTGCCCGCGAACAGCCGCTTCACCGACAGCCGCGCGTTGTCCAGCTCCGCCAGGGCCCAGATCTTCAGGCCCCGGGCGGCCATGCGGAACGGCGCGGACTGGAGATCGAACAGCGCCTTCACCCGGCGGCCGTCGTTGCGCCTCCCGGCTTCCCCGGCGGCCCGGCGGGCCAGGGCGATCGCCTTGAAGCGCCGGTTGTAGATCCGCATCAGGTGGTAGCTGATGAAGGCCGGCTTGGGCCCCAGCACCGGCACCCAGTGGAACTTCCCGTACAGCCGGTAGGCGGGAATGACCACGAAAATGTAGTACTGCGCCGTCTCGATGAGGAACGAGGCGGAGAGCAGGTCGTGCTCGCCCATGTAGAAGTACTTGTCCTTGTATATCGACTGGAAGAAGCGGTGGTAGGAGCGCAGAAAGGTCTCGTTGTGCTCCTTGATGCGGGCGGCGATGCCAGCGGCATCCTCCCCCGCCGTCTGCGCCTTGACGATCTCCACCGTTCCCTCGACCGAGAAGGAGGCGTGGTCCAGCCCCGGCGAGTAGTACGGGTCGAGGAAGGCCGCCGCGTCCCCCAGCAGCGCCCAGCCATCCCCCATGTACTGGCGGGTGGCGTAGGCGAGGTTCGAGTAGGTCCGCAGGTCCTCGGCCTTCATGCTAGCGCCCTGGAGCAACTCGGCCGCCATGGGGATCGCCTGGAGGAAGGCCAGGTAGTCGGCCGCCAGGTCCTTGCCCCGGTCGAGGTGGATCAGCCGGGTGTCGAAGACCACGCCGATGCTGGTCTCGCCGTTGCCCAGGGGGATGAACCACACCCAGTAGCCGAAGCCCATGTAGTGGTTGGTGGCCAGGCGTCGGGACGACACGTTGCCGCGGGAGAAAGAGAGCGGCCCGCGGGCGGCGACGTCGTCCAGGTGGCGCACGCCTTCCCACCGGCACCAGACCGCCGCCGTGGGGTGCTCGCGATTGCGCTCGATCAGCCCCAGGCGCTTGCCGAGGAAGGTGGCCCGGCCCGTGGCGTCGAGCACCCAGCGGCAGGAGACCGTCTCCGCCTCGCCGTCGCGCTCGAGCGTGACCCGGTGGTCGAACGACCCCAGCTCGACGTCCTTGACCCGCGCGGGCCGGAGCAGCTCGGCCCCTTCCGCCACGGCGGTCGCCAGCAGGTGCTCGTCGAGCACGTCGCGGCGGAGCTGGAAGGAGGGGACGGTGCTGCGCTGGAAGGCCCCGGCCTCGCTCGCCTCGGCGTGGCAATGCACTTTCTCGTTCTGGAACCAGTAGCGCAGGCCTTCCTTGGGCAGGTGCTCGCGCTCCAGGTGCTCCCACATGGCGAGCCGCCGGGTAAGGAACATCCCCGACATCTCCGTCGTCGCCTCCCCCACCTTGGCGTCGAAGGCTTCCGCCCGCTCGACCACCAGCACGGAGAGATCCGGCCGGTCCCGCCGGAGCAGGATCGCCGCCGAGGCGCCGCTGAAGGCGCCGCCGAGGATGACCACGTCGTAATGCTTCATTCCAGGCTCCCCAGGCTCCGAAAACCCCTCGTGCCCATGGCGGCACGAGACCTGGGAAGTCTAGCAGGTGAGGCGTCCGGCACCCGGATAGTTGCGGGATTGGCGCAAGTGGGTCAAAATAAGGCCCCGCGACAGAGGTTACGCCATCCTACCGCCGCCTCCCCTACCCTGCCCCTTCTTCATGATCTAGCCAAAACGGAGACAACTTGACTCGGAGAATGCTGATCAATGCCCAGCGTCCGGAAGAGCTGCGCGTCGCCATCGTCCAGGGTAACGTCCTGGAAAACTATAAAGTCGACGTGGCCGAATCCGGCCTCACCCGCGGCAACATCTACCGCGGCGTGATCGCCAGCATCCAGCCTAGCCTGAACGCGGCGTTCATCGACTACGGCGCCGAGCGCCACGGCTTCCTGGCCATCCAGGACGTGGTCCCCGACGCCTACTACCGCAACCCTCACAGCGCCCACCCGCGCATCGACGAGGTCCTGGAGAAGGGCAAGCCGATCGTCGTCCAGGTCGTCAAGGACCCGATGGGACAGAAGGGCGCGGCGCTCACCACCAGCCTTTCCCTCGCCGGCCGCTACCTCGTGCTGACCCCCTTCGAGGACACCCGGGGCGTGTCGCGCAAGGTGGAGGACGACGATACCCGCAGGAAGCTCAAGGCGCTGGCCAACGGCCTCGAGCTGCCCGACGGCTGCGGCGTCATCCTGCGCACCAACGCCCTCGGCCAGACCAAGACGACGCTCACCCGCGACCTCGGAGCCCTGCTGCGGCTCTGGAAACGCGTCCAGTCCGCCGCCATCCAGGGCAAGGGCACCCGGCTCCTGTATACCGACCAGGACCTCATCCTCCAGGCCCTGCGGGACTACCTGGACACGAGCATCGCGGAGGTGCTGGTCGACGACGACGAGGCGTTCCACAAGGCGGAGGCCTACGTCGCGGCCTTCATGCCGCGCTCCAAGACCCGCCTGGTGCGCTACTCGGAGCGCATCCCCCTGTTCAGCCGTTACGACCTCGAGCCCCAGATCGACCGCATCTACGAGCGCCGGGTGGAGCTGCCGAGCGGCGGCTCGATCGTCATCGACGCCACCGAGGCGCTGACCGCCATCGACGTCAACTCGGGCCGCTCGACGCGCGCCGCCACCCAGGAGGAGACGGCCGTCCACACCAACATGGAGGCCGCCGCGGAGGTCGCCCGCCAGCTCCGGCTGCGGGATCTGGGCGGCATCGTGGTGGTCGACTTCATCGACATGCGCGCCTCGAAGAGCCAGCGCAAGGTCGAGAAAGCCGTCAAGGACGCCCTCAAGGTGGACAAGGCGCGCACGACGGTCGGCCGCATCAGCCCCAACGGGCTGGTCGAGATCAACCGCCAGCGCATCCAGCAGGCCCTCCAGCTCCGCACGCACCGCCCCTGCCCCACCTGCAACGGCATCGGCAGCCTGGCGAGCGAGGAGATGGTGAGCCTGTCGATCCTCCGCCGCATCGAGGCCCGGGCCGCCTCGGGCTCGATCCAGGGCGCCCGCATCAGCCTTCACCCCGAGCTGGCCGACGCCCTCCAGAACCACTACCGCCGCGAGCTGGCCGCCCTCGAGGAAGAGTTCGACATCGAGATCCAGATTGTCGCCGCGCCCGGGCTCCACCGGCCAGAGGAGCGGATCGAGTGGCAGAAGCGCGAGAAACCTGTGCGCCCCTCGAAGCAGCAGAAGCCCGCCCCCATCACCCTCCAGGCGTGGGACCTCGCCCTGCCCGAGGACGAGATCGAAGAGGACGAGGAGGAAGACGAGGATCCCGGCGAGGACGTCGGCGAAGAGGAAGATTCCGACGCGGAGCCCCGGAGCGCCACGGAGACCGAGGAGGCCCTGAAGCGCCGCCGCCGGCGCCGTGGCGGGCGGAAGCGCAAAGGCAAGAAGGCCGTCACCGCCGATACGGGCAGCGGTCCCCAGGAAAGCAACGGTTCCTTTGAAGAAAGGCCCGAGCTCTCCGAGGCCGAACGGATCGCCTTCGGCCACGTGCGCCAGAGCCCGCCGACCGCGGCGGGGGACGATGCCGATCCTTTCGACGAAGAAGACGACGAGGGGGCGGACGACGACTCGGAAGAGGGGCCGGAAGGAAACGGCGCTGGTGAAGCCGGCACCGAAGGCGCGGGCGGCCCCAAGCGCCGGCGGCGCCGACGGCGCCGCCGGAAGGGCTAAACGCTCAAGCTTCGAACGGACGGCCGTCCTCGCGAGGACGGCCGTCTCCGAATTCTACTAGCAGGCCCGCATCGTGTAGGTCGGGGCGCACTCACAGCCCGTCGGTTCAATGCAGGCCAAGCTGGTATGGTCGGAGGTGGTGGTGAAGGTGCCACCCGCAATCAAGCCGAGATCGCTGGTCCCGAGCGCCATGATGGTCTCCCGGTGGAGCGTCAACTTCTTCGAATTCTTCTTCATGTCAATCTCCTTTCTTGGAGTTTATTCAGGAACCTTACTCCAATAAAGGAGAGAAGTAAATATCCGCTCACCGGTAGAAGATCGGAAACGATCCCGGGTCGCTCTCGTGCAGGATCTCGTAGATGGCCTCGAACACGGACTCCCGGTTGGGCTTCGAGAAGTAGTCGCCGTCCGAGCCGTAGGAGGGGCGGTGCTCCTTGCCCGCCAGGGTGCGCGGCGCACTGTCGAGCCAGGCGAAGCCGCCCTGCACGTCGAGGGCCTGCTGCATCATGTAGGCGGTGGCGCCGCCGGGCACGTCCTCGTCCAGGAAGAGGACGCGGTTGGTCTTCTTGAGCGACTCCAGGATGCGGCCGTGGAGGTCGAACGGCAGCAGGGTCTGGACGTCGATCACCTCCACCTCGATCCCCACCTCGGCGAGCTTCTGCGCCGCTTCGAGGGCGAGTCGGCAGCAGGCGCCGTACGTCACGACCGTCACGTCCGTGCCCTCCCGCAGCACCTCCGGCACGCCCAGCGGCACCCGCATCTCGCCGATGTTGGCCGGCAGCTTCTCCTTCAGCCGGTAGGCGTTCAGCACCTCGATCACCAGCGCCGGATCGTCCCCCGCCAGCAGCGTGTTGTAGAAGCCCGCGGCCTGGGTCATGTTGCGCGGCACGCAGACGTACATGCCACGGACCAGGTTGAGCAGGCCCGCCATGGGCGAGCCCGAGTGCCAGATCCCCTCCAGCCGGTGGCCGCGGGTGCGCACGATGATCGGCGCCATCTGCCGCCCCTTCGTGCGCCAGCGCAGGCTCGAGACGTCGTCCGACAGGATCTGCAGCCCGTAGAGCACGTAGTCGAGGTACTGGATCTCCGCGATGGGCCGCAGGCCGCGCATCGACATGCCGATCGCCTGGCCCATGATGGTCGTCTCGCGGATGCCCGTGTCCGTGACCCGCAGCGGCCCGTACTTGGCCTGCAGCCCGGCGAAACCCTGGTTGACGTCGCCGATCTTGCCGACGTCCTCGCCGATGGCGATGACGTTGGGGAAGCGGGCGAGCGCCGCGTCGAAGCAGGCGTTCAGCACCTCGAAGCCGTTGAGCACCGGCGCGTCGTCGGGATAGACGGCGGGCACCGGCTCGATCTTCACGGCCGCCCGCGGCGTGTCGCTGTAGAGGTGCGAGTTGTAGCGGTCCCGGTTGAGCCGTTCCTGCTCGTTCCTCCAGTCCACCACCTTGCGGGCGGCGGGCAGCCCCTCCCCCGCCGTGGCGACCAGGGCGCCGTGGAGGGCGGCCAGGACGTCGCGGCGGAACGCCGCCTGCTGCCTCTCCAGCTCCTGGCGGATCTTCCGCACCTCCTCGCCGTGCGCCGACTCGCGGGCCAGCTCGTCGAGCAGTCCCAGGGCCGCCTTCTTCTCCTCGTCGATGGGAGAGCGGAAGGCGTCCCAGGACCGCCGCTGCGCCTCGCGCACCGTCCGCAGATCCTCCTCCTCGGCGGCTGCGAGCTCCTGGGCGGTGGCGATGCCCTGCTCGATCATCCACTGGCGCATCTTGAGGAGGGGATCGAACTCGGCCTCCCAGTCCAGCCGCTCCCGCGACTTGTAGCGCTCATGGCTGCCCGAGGTCGAGTGGCCCTGCGGCTGGGTCATCTCGGTGACGTGGACGATGGCCGGCACCTGCTCCCGGCGCACGATCTGCACGGCCGAGAGATAGGTCTCGCAGAGCCCGGCGTAGTCCCAGCCCTTGACGGCGTAGAGGTCGTACCCCTTGCGGCTGCCCGGCGCCCGGCGGAAGCCGGAGAGAATGTCGGAAAGATCTCCCTTGGTGATCTGGAACTCGTTGGGGACGGAGATGCCGTAGCCGTCGTCCCAGATCGACAGCAGCATCGGCGACTGGAGCACGCCGACGGCGTTGACCGCCTCCCAGAACATCCCCTCGGCGCAGCTCGCGTTGCCGATCGTGCCGAAGGCCACCTCGTCGCCATTGCGGGAGAAGGGCGCCATCATCCCCTGCAGCTCCGGCAGCTCGCGGTAGAGGCGCGAGGCGTAGGAGAGGCCGACCAGGCGCGGCATCTGCGAGCCGGTCGGCGAGAGGTCGGCCGCCACGTTGACGAGGTCCACCAGCTCCTTGAAGCTGCCGTCCGCGTTGAGCATGCAGGTCGAGAAGTGAGCGGTCATCGACCGGCCGGCCGAGCAGGGCTCGCGCTCCAGGTCGGCATCGGCGTAGAGCTGGGCGAAGAACTGTTCCAGGGAGAGGAGGCCGAGGGCCATCATCAGCGTCTGGTCGCGGTAGTAGCCGGAGCGGAAGTCCCCCGGCCGGAAGGCCCGCGCCAGGGCCACCTGCGCCACCTCCTTGCCGTCGCCGAAGATGCCGAACTTGGCCTTGCCGGTGAAGACCTCCCGGCGGCCGATCAGGCTCGCCTGGCGGCTCTGGTAGGCGATCCGGTAGTCGCGAAGGATGCTCTCCTTCGTGAACAGCGAGCCGCCGGCTCCGGCCGCGCCGGGCATCGGGGACGACGAGTCCCGGTCCGTGAGAGAAGAAGACATGCTCGAAGGCCTCCGCTGATTCGCTGATTGGCTGATTGACCGCCGTACCGGCTCCTGCCGGATCTGGGCGGAAATGCTAGCACGCGGCCCCCATGCTACGATCCCGCCGCGAATTCATCCCTTTCCGAGGAGGCCCATGACCGACAAGCACCGATGCACCGCTTTCGGCGCCCTCGCGCTCCTCCTCGGTCTCGCTCCCGTGGGCTGTGCCAGCGCTCCTACCCCGTCCTCTGCCTCTCCGGCCGCCACCACGCCCGTAGCGGCGGCCCCGAAAGAGGACATGAAGAAGGAGGAGAAGGCGGCGCGAGGCACCAAGAGCGAGCCCGAGGCGAAACAAGCCGGCGAGACGCCCTATCCCTCCACCTACAAGCCTCTCCCCTCGCAGCCCGTCCTCATCACCAACGCCACGATCCTCACCGCCGCCGGCGACCGCATCGAGCGCGGGTCCGTCCTGATGCGCGACGGCAAGATCGCCGCCGTCGGGGCTTCCGTCGAGGCGCCGGCCGGCGCCGCCGTCGTGGACGGCACGGGCAAGTGGGTGACCCCGGGCGTCATCGACGCCCACTCGCACCTCGGCGTCTACGCCTCTCCCGGAGTCGAAGCCCACGCCGACGGCAACGAGGCGACCGAGCCGAACACGGCCGAGGTCTGGGCCGAGCACTCCGTCTGGCCCCAGGACCCCCAGTTCCCCCTGGCCCTCGCCGCCGGCGTGACGTCGATGCAGATCCTGCCCGGCTCCGCCAACCTCTTCGGCGGACGCAGCGTCACGGTGAAGAACGTGCCCGCCCGGGGCGTCTACGGCATGAAGTTCCCCGGCGCGCCCTACGGCCTCAAGATGGCCTGCGGCGAAAACCCCAAGCGGGTCTACGGCGGCAAGGGCCGCTCCCCCGCGACCCGCATGGGCAACGTCGCCGGCTACCGGTCGGCCTGGATCAAGGCCGCCAAGTACCGCGCCCAGTGGGGCGATTACGAGCGGAAGCAGAAGGCGGGAGACGACAAGGTCCAAAGGCCCGAGCGCGACCTCGAGATGGAAACCCTGGCGGGCGTCCTCGCCGGCGACATCCTGGTGCAGAACCATTGCTACCGGGCCGACGAGATGCTCACCATGATCGAGATCGCCAAGGAGTTCGGCTACAAGATCGCGGCCTTCCATCATGCCGTCGAGGCCTACAAGATCGCCGACGTGCTGGCCGCCAACGGCATCTGCGCCGACGTCTGGGCCGACTGGTGGGGCTTCAAGATGGAGGCCTTCGACGGCATCCGCGAGAACGCCGCCCTGCTCCAGCAGGCCGGCGCCTGCACCGTCATCCATTCCGACTCCGCCGAGGGCATCCAGCGGCTCAACCAGGAAGCCGCCAAGGCCATGGCCGCGGGCAACCGCATGGGCATGAAGCTCCGCGAGGAGGACGTCATCCGCTGGCTGACGATCAACCCCGCGAAGTCGATCGGCATCGACCGCCAGACCGGCTCCCTGGAGCCCGGCAAGATGGCCGACGTGGTCGTCTGGAGCGGCAACCCGTTCAGCGTCTACAGCCGCCCCGACAAGGTCTACATCGACGGCGCCCTGGCCTTCGACCGCGCCAACCCGTCCCTCCAGCCGGAGATGGACTTCGAGCTCGGTATTCGCGACGCGGGGGTGGGCCAATGAAAGCTTTGATGCCTAAGAAGTCCTTTTCCCTTCTCGCCGGCCTGGCGCTCATCGGGCTCCCCCACGTCCTGCCGGCCAGGACGCTGGCGATCACCGGCGCCACGATCCACACCATGGGGCCCGAGGGAACGATCAAGAACGGCACGCTGCTGATCGAAGACGGGAAGATCCGGGCCGTCGGCGCCACCCTGGCGATTCCGGCCGGCGTCCAGCGGATCGACGCCCGCGGCAAGGTGGTGACGCCCGGGCTGTTCGACTCGTTCTCGCAGCTCGGCATCGTCGAGGTCAGCGCCGTCGAAGGGAGCGCGGACGCCTCGGTCGAAGACGACCGCATCACCGCCGCCTTCAACGTCGCCGACGCCCTCAATCCGCGCTCGGTGCTCATCCCCGTCAACCGGATCGAAGGGCTGACCCGCGCCGTCGTGGGGCCCAGGACCGGCAAGAGCCTGATCGCCGGCCAGGGCGCGATCATTCACCTCGGCGGTCCTTCCAGCGATTACCTGCTGCGCTCGCCCGTCGCCATGTTCGCCGTGTTGGGCGAGCACGGAGCGGACCTCTCCGGCGGCTCGCGGAGCGGCGCCATGCTCCGCCTCCGGGAGGCCTTCCAGGACGCCCTCGACTATGCCGCCAACCGCACGGCCTTCGACAAGGGGGACCGGCGCGAGTACGCCCTCTCCCGGCTCGACCTCGAAGCCCTCGTTCCGGTCGTCAAGGGCCAGTTGCCGCTCGTCCTCTCCGCCGACCGGGCGAGCGACATCGAGGCCGCCCTGCGCCTGGCCAAGGAGCTCAAGCTCAAGCTGATCCTGGCCGACGTCGCCGAGGGCTGGATGGTGGCCCGGCAGATCGCCGAGGCCAAGGTGCCGGTGCTGGTCAGCCCGCTGACCAACCTCCCCGGCAGCTTCGAGAGCCTGGGGGCGACGCTGGAGAACGCGGCCCGCCTCCACAAGGCCGGAGTGACGGTCGCCTTCATGTCCGGCGACGCTCACAACGCCCGCAACATCAAGCAGGGCGCGGGCAACGCCGTGACCTACGGCCTGCCCTGGGACGCCGCCCTCGCCGCCATGACCACCGTCCCCGCCCGCATCTGGGGCATCGCCGACCACTACGGAACCCTGGAGCCGGGCATGGACGCGGACGTGGTGATCTGGGACGGCGATCCCCTCGAAGTCACCACCTTCGCCGACGCCGTCTTCATCCGCGGCCAGGAGATGCCGATGAAAAGCCGGCAAACCGAGCTGCGCGACCGCTACAAGAATCTCCAGACGCCGATGCCGCCGGCGTACCAGAAGCCGTAGGCAGACGCCCTCCAGGGGCCCCGTCCGGGGCCCCTGGCTTCACTCCCGGATACGGGCTTCCAAAGTGGTGAACAGGAGTTCGCAGTGGCGAGCGCGGGAGCGGACCTTCTCGGGGTTCAAGCGACTAAGCAAATCCGAGCAATGCCGGATCTTGTGGTATTGCCCCTTCTGTGTGCGCTGCGTCGCACGATCCAAGGACGGCACCAGCTCGGTCTTGGGGATGGCCTCGACGTTCTGGCGCTTGGACAAAGCGCTACGCTGAAAGCCCTGACCGTAGTAACTCGCTAGCGCATCAGGATCGGCAATCAGCCACGCTTCGACAGTCTGCACCATCAGGTGGCAGTGCTCGTCGGGAAGCGCTTCGGAATCCCATCCATCCCGATCTTTGAGGTGCGCCCAAGCTCCTGCCGTGATAGGTGCTTCAGCGTCTACAAGTAGGACAAGGAATGCCTCCGGGTGAGTCTCGATCGCCGTTCTGAAGTTGTCGAAAGCTGCATCCCGACTACCGCAAGCCGTAATCGACCAACCCAAACCACGGTCTCGGGCAAGTTGGCGGAGGGGCTGTAGAAAGTTGCTGAATCCTTCACGGATCGCCGCTCTTGTATCGCTCCGGTCTCCCCCACCTTCAACGTAGATCCGGATCTCCCTCACCATCGGTTCCCACCGATTTCGCCCATCCTCCAGAGTTCACCCAACATGTACTTGTCCAGCCAAGTCCGCAGCTTATCCGGTTCGAGGCGGCGTAGATGGGTGCCTTGATCATCGCGCTCGCAAACCACAACGGCTTCGGGGATCTCGGAGAGCCGGGATACCAGGGTCTCGGAATGCGTGGTGACGATGAGTTGAGTGCGCTGCGAGGCGTCGATCAGCAGGTCGGCGATCTTCGGCAGGATATCCGGATGCAGGCCCAACTCCGGCTCCTCAAGACAAATCAGCGACGGTGGTTCTGGATGAAGGAGGATCACGAGAAGGCAGAGGTAGTGTAGGGTTCCGTCTGACAACCGAGTTGCCGGAACAGGCGTACTCAAGCCCTTTTCATGGAAGAAAATCTGGACTGCACCGCCCTGAACTCTTGTAGTTACGTCCTCAAGATCATCATAGAAAAGCCTGAGCTTTTCCAAAATCATGCGCTTTGTATTAAGCCGATTCTGGAGATCGTTAAGAACCAAGCCTAGATTGCTAGCATCTTCAAGCAAAAAGTCGTTGGGCAAATCGGCCCGCTGGGCTAGTCGTGTGGCAGAAGCTCTACTTAGACTCCATTCACGAAAGAACCTTATACGACCCAGCTGGTCCCCTATGTATGTTAGCTCCGGATAGATCTTTGGATCCTTTCGTTGCGAGAGAATTGATTGATTCGGCTCAAATTCCCCTTTCGGCAGCTTGGTCGCAGGCCTAACACTATCGCGACCAATATTTGCCCGAAGCGTAGGAACACCTCTTGAAAGAACGTAAAAAGGTGGGTTTTTACGAACATCTGCCTCAGAGCCCTCCCATATTCTTTCTGAGAATAATCTGAACCTGGAGTCAATCGCAGAAAAACTAAGCTTATAGCTTAGAGATCGGGAGCGCCTATATCCTAGATTAGCTTCTACTGTTGCCACAGAAAGACCAGATTCTCGACCCTTCCAGAGCCATTCTTCTGCCCCTCCACCTTCTTGAAAGGGCTTCAAGAGATCCCGCGGCGTCGCAGCCAGCAGGCTGATCGCCTCGATAAGATTCGACTTCCCCGAGGCATTGGGGCCAATCAGCACGTTGAGAGGCTCCAACTCAAGGGTCACCCCCTTGCTTCCATACGAGAGGAGATTCGTCAGCCGAATCGAATGGAGGAGCTTTTTACCCTGCATACCACCCCCTGACCGAGAGCGCACGAGAATCGTTCGTGTCCGTCATCCTGGCTCATTCTATTGGATTCGCGGAGTCTCTCGACGTGAGCCCGGAGGGCGCCAGACTTCTAGCCCAGGGCGCCAGCCCTGGGGACGAGCCCCCACCCTTCCTAGGAGCCCCGTCAGGGGCGGCAGACTCTCCGGGTGGGAGCCCTGGATTTCTGCCGCCCTTGTATCTTTATCCGGTAAGAAGTTCGTAGCTTCCCGTGACACTGGTCGTCATCGGAGCTGTGGCCCGGAAGCTCACCTGAGAATTTCACTGGAGTCGGGGAAGGCCGGTAATCGCCCTGAAGCCCAAGAGCTTGACCCGGAGATAGGCCCCCCGCCCTCTTTGCCAAGGCCGTGGAGTATCCGAGGCCCGAGAGCCTGCGTCTACAAGGTCGGCCGGCAAGGGCACAGGGTCAGGGGACCCGACGACAGAATAGCCGAGGGAGGACTTTGTGAGCCAGTACCGTTTTGCCGGAATCGATGTCAGCGCTAAGACCTTGGCGGTGAGCTATGAGCCACGGCCGGGAAAAACCCAAGCCTTCGAGGTTCCCAATAACCCTCAGGGCCACCGCGAGCTGTGCGGAAAGCTGAGCTCCTCGACGCCGATCCAAGTCTGCCTGGAGGCCACCGGCAACTACAGTCTCGATGTCGCCCTCGCCCTGTACCAGCACGGCATCCCGGTCATGGTCCTGAATCCCCGAGCCGCCCGCGACTTCGCCAAGGCCCTACAGAACCGGTCCAAGACCGACGCCGTCGACGCCCAAGTCCTGCTCGAGTACGCCAAACGCATGGAATTTCAGCCCTGGCTGCCGCCAGACGGCTCCCTGCTGCAGTTGCGCGATCTCAGCCGCCGGATCAAGGCTCTCACTCGCCAGGCTACCCAGGAGAAGAACCGCTTGGAGGCCGCCTCGTGCTGCCAAGGGCTCAGTCCTGCCGTGCGCAAGGATATCGAATCTCACCTGAGATACCTCGAGCGCAGCATCGACAAGCTCCTGCGCCAGGCCTTCAAGTTGATCGACCAACAGCCGGCACTGGACAAGGCCCGCCAGCACTTGATTTCCATCAAAGGTGTCGGCCAAATCAGCGCTGTGCATCTCATGGCCGAACTGCTGCTGCTGCCCAGCGATATGACCGCTCGACAGTGGGTAGCCTATGCCGGACTGGATCCACGCCACCACGAATCCGGCTCTTCGATCCACAAGCCTACCCAGATCTCGCGCACCGGCAACGCCCAACTGCGAGAAACCCTCTTCATGCCAGCTCTGACCGCCTCCCGGGCCGAACCTCACGTCAAAGCGTTCTACGAAAAGCTACAGCAACGAGGCAAGACACGGATGCAGGCCCTCGTCGCCATCATGCGCAAACTCCTCCACTCCATCCACGGAATGCTCAAAAACCAGGAGGACTTCCAGGGACAAAAATTCTTCGTCCTCGAAACCAAAGCCACTTGACTTCTAACGGAGTATCTCCGGGCTCGCCAACGAAGACACTCCTTGCGAGATGTGTGGAAGAGGTGGGCCTCGCCCTGAGGACGAGCCTCCCCCCCGGGGAGCTCCCGCCCGAAGCCTGAGCGGAACGAGCGGCTCGCGAGACCTTAAAGTCTGTTCACCGACCGGAACGGACTGCCCGACGGAGCCAAAAGTTGGCCCGCCGGACCCTAAAGTTGACTCGCCCGACCTTAAAGTTCGTCCGCCGGACCTTAAAGTTGGCCCGCCGGCCGGAACGAACGGCCCGCCGGAGTCAAAAGTTCGTTCGCCGGTCGGAACGGATGGCCCGCCGGAGTCAAAAGTTCGCTCGCCGGCCGGAACGAGTCGCCCGCCGGTCGGAACGAGTCACTCGCCGGTCAGAACGAGTCACTCGCCGGTCAGAACGAGTCGCTCGCCGACCGGAACGAACGGCCCGCCGGAGTCAAAAGTTCGTTCGCCGATCGGAACGGATGGCCCGCCGGAGTCAAAAGTCGGCCCGCCGGTTGGAACGAGTCGCCCGCCGGGCTCACTCCCGCCTCAACGCCACCAACGGATCCACCCGCATGGCCCGCCGGGCCGGCAGATAACAGGCCGTGAAGCCCACGAAGGAGAGCACCAGGAAGACGGCGGCGATGATGACCGGGTCCGTGGGCGCCACGCCGAACAGCACGCTCGCCAGCACGCGGCGCAGGAGCACCGCGCCGACCACCCCGCAGACAAGCCCGATCCCCACCAGCCAGGCTCCCTGCCCCAGGATCATGCTCAGCACCTGCCGGGCCTGGGCCCCAAGGGCCATCCGGACGCCGATCTCCTGCGTCCTCAGCTCCACCATGTAGGCCAGCACGCCGTAGGTGCCGATGGCGGCCAGCGCCAGGGCCACCAGGGCGAAGATCAGGACGAGGAAGGCCAGGAAACGCGGCTGGGCCACCGAGGCGTAGACCACCCGGTCCATCGGCGCCACGCTCGCCACGGGCAGCGCCGGGTCGAGCTTCCGGATCTCGCCGCTCACCGCCGGAACCAGGCTCATCGGGTCTTTCGCCGTGCGCAGGACGAGGTACATCGTGCCCGGCACGCCTCCCACCGCCTCCTGGGACTGATCGTGCAGGAAGTACACCTCGGTCCCCGTCTTCTGGTCGAGCCCGCCCTGCTTGACGTCCTTCACCACGCCGGCGATGGTGAGCCAGGGTGAATCGGACCCCACCCGGATACGCTGACCGACCGCGCTCTTGTCCGGATAGAAGAGCTTCGCCAGGGCCTGGTTGACGACGATGACGGGCGGCGATCCTTGAGCGTCCCCGGGCCCGAAGTAGCGCCCCTCGACCAGATCGATGTCCATGGTCTTGAAGTAGTCGCGGGTGACGAATTGCCAGTAGTCCGCGTTCTGGTACGGCGCGTCCGGCGTGCGCGCCAGGCCTTCGAACTCCATGTCGTTGGCGTTGACCGGCCGGTTCGGCGGCAGGCCCGACATGGCGGCGGCCCCCTCGACGCCCGGCAGCTGAGAGACCTGGCCGAGGAGCCGCTGGTAGAAACCCCTCACCTGCTCGGGCTTGGCGTAGGTCGTGTTCGGCAGCGAGACCTGGAGGGAGAGGACGCCCTTGGGATCGAAGCCCGGATCGACCTTCTGGAGCAGCCAGAAGCTGCGGATCAGCAGCCCGCCGCCGATCACCAGCGTGGCGGCGAAGGCCACCTCGACGACCACCAGGACGCGCCGCAGCATCTGGCGTCCCGACCCCGCCGTGGTCCGCTGGCCGCCTTCTTTCAAGGAGGCGAAGAACGTTCCCGCGCGGGCGTGGAGGGCCGGAGCGAGGCCGAAGAGCACGCCGGTCAGCAGGGAGACTCCGAAGGTGAAGAGGAGGCTCCGCGAGTCGAGGCCGATCTCGCCCGCCCGCGGCAGGCTCTCCAGGTTGGCGGCCACGATGGCCTTGACGCCGCCGTACGCGAGGACCAGGCCGAGCGCTCCGCCGAGCAGGGCGAGGACGACGCTCTCGGTGAGGAACTGGCGCAGGAGGCGCCAGCGCGCGGCCCCCAGCGCCGTGCGGACGGCGATCTCCTTCTGCCGCGCCTCGGCCCGGGCCAGGAGCAGGTTGGCGACGTTGACGCAGGCGATCAGCAGCACCAGGCCCACCGCTCCCATGAGCAGCCGGATCTTCGGGCGGACGCTGCCGACGAGGTCCTCCAGCAGCGGCTGGACCACCAGGCGGTGCTTCTCGGGATCGGGCGTGTGGTCCTTCGGCAGCTCGCGTTTCCAGCGGGCGATCAGGCCGTCCATCTCGGACCTCGCCTGGGCGAGGGAGACGCCGTCCTTGAGCCGGCCCACGAGATAGAGGTAATGGTTGCCCCGGTTGCCCGGCTTGGCGGGATCGAGGGCGAGGGGGATCCAGGCCTCGATCCGCTCGTTGCCCACCGTGAAGCCCGGCGGCATGACCCCGACCACCGTGCGCTCGCCGCCGTCCACCTTCACCCGCTGGCCGAGGACTTTCGGATCGGCCCCGAAGGCCCGGCGCCACAGCTCGTCCGAGAGCACCACCACCGGCTCCGTGTTGGGCAGATCCTCCGCGGGCGAGTAGTAGCGGCCCAGCGCGGCGTCCGTGCCCAGGGCCTGGAACAGCCCCGCCGAGGCGAACGCCGCGTTGGCCCGCACCGGCTCGCCCTGGCCCACGACGTTGATGCCGCCGGTCACATAGGCTCCCAGGGCTTCGAAGCTCCGGTTCCACTTGTGATACTCCGTGAACTCCACGGGATCGACCCAGAAGCGCTCGAAATCCATGGTCGGAAACTGGCTGTAGACGATCATCAGCTTCCCCGAGTCCCGGTATGGCAGCGGCTTGAGCAGCACGGAGTCGGCGACGCTGAAGATGGCGGCGTTGGCCCCGATGCCGAGCGCCAGGGTGACGGCGGCGAGCAGGGTGAAGCCGGGGCTGCGGAGCAGCAGGCGGCAGGCGTAGCGGAGATCCTGGACGAGCGCTTTCATCGGGTCACCTCTCCATTCGAACCTCCCCTACTACGATGACTTCGGTAGTTGGTTTCAGCTCCGCGGCGGTCTTCTCTCCGTCCGCAGCCGTTTCAGAACGGCCGTGAAGTCGGCCGGCGCCGGCTCCTCGAACCGCAGGGCCTTCCCCGTCCGGGGATGGACGAACCCCAGCACCGTGGCGTGAAGCATGGGCCGGGGAGCGGGCAGGAGAGGGCCGCGCCAGTCGCGGATGTAGACCGCCTCCCCCACCAGCGGGTGCCCCGCCTCGGCGAGATGGATGCGGATCTGGTGCTGCCGTCCCGTCTCGAGCTCGCACATCACCAGGGTCGCGCCGGGCAGCCGCTCCAGGACCTGGACGCGGGTGATGGCCTCGCGGGCCTCGACCGGCGGCGCCTCGCCGCGGGCGGAGCGCCGGAAGACGCCCCAGGATCCCCGCAGGCCGTCTCCCCGATCCGGCACGAGCTGCGATTCGTGGACGGCGTCCGTCACCGCGCCGTGCGCGATGGCGAGGTAGCGGCGGGTGACCGTGTGGGCGGCGAGCTGCTGCTGGAGATGTCGCTGGGCGGGGATGCCGCGGGCGAAGACGACCAGCCCCGAGGTCTCCTTGTCCAGGCGCTGGACCGCGCGCAGCGTGAGGTTGGCCTCGCTTCCCTTGATCCGCCGGATGGCGACGCGGGCGAGGGCCAGCAGGGTGTCCCGGTCGTCGCGCTCGAAAGGAACGGTGAGGATGCCGGCCGGTTTGCGGACCACGGCCACGTCGGCGTCCAGATGGACGATCAGCTCGGTGAGGGCCTGCTCCCGCCGGCCCGGACCGCCGAGCCACAGCTCGAACCGCTCCCCCGCGCTCATCCGGCGCGCCGGGTCCAGCGCCGGGGCACCGTCCACGAGCACGTGGCCCTCCGAGCACAGCTCCTTCGCCCGGCTCCACGAGGTGCCGGGAACGGCCTCGCGGACCAGCGCCGAGACGGTGAGCCCCTCCTGGGCCTCCGAGACCGCCAGGGAAGCGTCGGGCGGCGCCTGCCGGGGCGGCTTGGACGATCGGGACGGCCCGGTTGGATGGGAGGGCCGGGCTGGCCGGGCCGACCGGGGAGGCCTGGATGATGCGTTCTTGCTCTTCAAGCCGGCCAGTGTAACGCAGGCGGAAGGTTGTCTCGGCCGACCGACACTCCCGGGGGCGGGGCTTTGTCCCGTTTCTCCTCCCTCAACGCACTTAGATGGCACGGTACCGCATCGGGAGCTACGCCCACCAATTTTTTATCGGTGTAGCGCTGGGATGTACACACCATGAAGGTATCCAATCCACTGTTGGATCGTTCATTTAGGAGGAGAGCTTTGAGTTCATCCAATCCGCTGTCTCGACCCAGACCTTCCCAGCCAACCTCTTCTTCCACCCGCCGGATGGCATGGCGGGGCGGAGCTTTCCTGGCGATCGTCGCTCTTGCCCTTTCCGCCCCCGCGGCGGCGAAGGAGCACGGCGTCGGCGGCACCTGGACGCCCCAGGGCCCGTCGCCGGTCATCGACGACCTGGTGAACGTCCCGCCCGATAACGGCGTCGTCGGCGCCATCCACGTCGTGATTCCGCATCCGGAGTCCGCCGACATCCTCTACGTCGGCGCCGTCAACGGCGGCGTCTGGGTCACCCACAACGCCACGGCCGCGAAGCCCACCTGGGAGCACCTGACCGACGACGAGCAGTCGCAGGCGATCGGCGCCATGGACCTCGATCCCACGGACAAGAAGTTCCGCACCCTGGTCGTCGCGCCCGGCGCCTACAGCGCCTACGGCGACGGCGGCGACCTCGCGGGCCTGCTGCTCAGCCAGCACGCGGGCGAGAAGGACCAGTGGAAGCGCCTCACCGGCGGCGGCATGATGCTCGACAAGAGCTTCTCGGGCATCGCCATCCGCGGCCGGTTCATCGTCGGCGCCGTGGACGTCGCGACGCCCCTCGACTTCCCCAACGTGGGCATCTTCCGCAGCGCCAACAACGGCAACACGTTCACCCAGATCTCGCAGGGCAACGGCGCGGCGACGGGCCTGCCCGGCGGCATCGCCTACGACCTCGCGGGCGACCCCCTGCGGCCCGACCGCCTGTACACCAGCGTCGTCTACGCCGACGAGGTCGGCGGCCACAACGGCCTCTACCGCAGCGACGACACCGGCGCCACCTGGACCAAGGTGAGCACGCCGGCGGTCGACGCCTTCCTGGTGAGCGGCGCCACCGTCAACGTCGAGATCGCCGTCGGCCGGCACAACAACGTCTACGCCGCGATCATCAACAACTTCGTGCTCGCCGCCATCTTCCGCTCCGGCGACGGCGGCGCGACCTGGACGCAGATGGACATGCCGGTGACGATCGAAGACGGCACGCCGATCGGCATCCACCCGGGCGGCCAGGGCGACTTCCACCTGTCGCTCGTCGCCGATCCGACGGACGCGAACATCGTCTACATCGGCGGCGACCGCCAGCCGTCCTTCAACGAGGCCGACGACTTCGCCACCCGTGCCATCTTCCCCAACTCGATCGGCTCCACGGGCTTCTGGGGCCGCCTCTTCCGCGGCGACGCCAGCAAGCCCACCGGCAGCCAGTGGGCCCACATCACCCACTCGAACACGCTCGGCGCTCCCGGCGGCGGCACGGCCCACGGCAGCGCTCCCCACGTCGACTCGCGCGAGATGGCCTTCGACGCCGCCGGCAACCTGCTCGAGGGCGACGACGGCGGCATCTACAAGCGCACCCTGCCGCGCAGCGGCAACGGCGACTGGTTCTCGCTCAACGGCAACCTCCAGGTGACCGAGGTCCACGACGTCGAATACGACCGCAACACCCACACCCTGTTCGCCGGCAACCACGACAACGACGCGGCCCTGCAGAACACCCCGGGCTCGCTCGACTGGGGCGTCCTGCTCTACGGCGACGGCGGCGACGTCAACGTCGACGTCACGTCGACGCCCGGCCGCTCGGTGCGCTACACCAGCGTCAACTTCCTGCGCAACTTCAACCGTTCCACCTGGGACAGCGCCGGCAACCTCTTGGCCGTCCGGTTCCTGACCCCGGTCGTCCTCGACGGCGGCGCCGCTCTCGTGCGGCAGTTCTACACCCCCGTCCGCAACAGCGCCGGCGACCCGGAGAGCCTCGTCATCGGCGGACGCAACGGCGTCTACGAGTCGCTCGACCGCGGCAACACCATCCGGGCGATCGGCCCGGGGATCCGGATCAACAGCATCGGCTACGAAAGTCTCGCCTACGGCGCGCCGGCCAACCCCAGCGCGCTCTACGTCGGCGGCTCCGACGCTGTCAGCGCCGCCGCGGGCAAAAAGGTCTGGGTGCGCACGGGGCCCCATCCGGCCCCTCTCGTCCGCTCCCTGTCCTACCCGGGAACCCGGGCGATCCGGGCGATCGCCATCGATCCGCACAACGGCGACCACGCCTTCGTCGTCGATTCGGGAGCCATCTACCAGACGACCAACGCCGGGGTGACCTGGTCGGACGTCACGGGCGATCTGAACGGCTTCGAGCCCTCGATCCTGCGCTCGATCGTCTTCGTCAGCACCCCCAATGGCGACGCGATCGCCGTCGGCACCAACCGCGGGGTCTACCTCGCCACGGCGCAGGCGGGATACGACGACTGGAACCTGCTCGGCAACGTCCTGCCCACGTCCCCGGTCCTCGACCTGCGCTACGACGCGCAAGTCGACCAGCTCACCGCCGGCCTGCTGGGCCGCGGCGTCTTCACCCTGAACAACGTCAGCGCCGCCGTCCTGATGTCGAACTGAGGAGGAAGCCATGCAAAAGACTGAGATCCATGGAGACCGAAACATGAGCACGCGCTTCTCATCCTCGCGCCGCGGCCTGGTCCGCGGACTGCTCTTCACGTTCCTCGCCACCTCCGCCCTCGTCCCGGCGGGAGCGGCGGCAAAGCCGGGCGCGGCACAGGCCGCCTCCCTGCGCGACGGCGTGGTCGTCGACGCCGCGCGCTCCATCGCCTACGTCATGCACCCGAAAGGCGGCATCCAGGCCATCGACCTCCAGCGGGGCACCTCCCTCTGGCGGTCCACCGAGGGCGAGCGCCCGCTCGCCCTTTCCGGCAACCTCCTCGTCGCCCAGGCCAAACCCGGCCAGAGCGGCGAGCTGCGGGTGGTGGCCCTCGACGTCCGCCAGCAAGGCGCCGTGAGCGCGAAGGCCCATCTGCCGATGCCTGCCGGCATCCGGGCCGACGTCTCGGAGGGCCTCCAGCAGGAGTTCCAGGTCACGGCCTCGCCCACGCGTCAGGGCATCGTCGTCGCCTGGGAGGCCCAGGAGCTTCCCGGCCTTCCCGGCCGCGAGAACGAAGAGCGCGACCGCCGGCCGGGCGTCGAGACCAAGGCCGCCGGCCGCGCCGAGCGGGCCGAGGCGGATAGCGCGCAGGGCGCCGCCCTGTTCGATCTCCGCGCCGGACGCCTGTCGCCCGTGGCCGAAGCCAAGGCCGCCATCCAGCGGAACGTCGTCGTGAGCCTGCCCTCGGCAGGCCCGGACCGCCTCTTCGCCTCGGCCGACGGCCGGCACGTGCTCGCCAGCCGTCCCGTCGAGGGCGACACCGACTACCTCTGGAAGATCTCGGACGCGGCGACGGGCGCCGTGCTCGGCACCTTCCGCTCCGACGTGTCGATGTCCCCGTTCACGGTCGCCGGCACGCGCCTGATCTACGTAGCCCAGCCCGGCCTCCGGCTCGAAGGATCGAAGATGGTCGAGGAGCCGCTCCGCCTGCGCGCCCTGGACGTCGCGACCGGCCGCGAGCTCTGGAGCCGGGACATCCGCGACACGGCCTTCCGCGGACCCTTCCCGCAGTAAAAAGGCTGTCCTGCCAGAACCCTCCCGGGCCGGGGTTTTCAAACCCCGGCCCGTGTCTTTTTGAATCAACCTATATCAAGCTGAAATTTTTCCTGGATCACTTCGGTTGTCACGATTGCTCGAAGTTGAGCAATCCAAAACAACTGGCGGACGAAGCTCCCCTCGCGGGACCCTGGATTTCCTTGGGCGGAAGAACCATGTCTTCCGCGGGAAATCCAAAGCTGGAAGCTCGTCCAGAAACCTTTCTCCAGGAGAAGCAATATGATTTCGAAGCTCGCCAAGCATGGACTCCATGCTCTCCTCCTCCTCGCGGCCGCCCTGCTCTTGTCGGTGCCCTCCCCGGCGGTGGCCAATACGATCGACGACGCGAACGCTTTCGTCAGGCAGCATTATCTCGACTTTCTGCAGCGCGCCGCCGATTCCAGCGGCGAGGCGTTCTGGGCCGGACAGATCACGCAGTGTGGCGGCGATTCGTCGTGCGTGGCCCGCAAGCGGGTCGACGTCGCGCGGGCGTTCTTCTTCTCCAGTGAATTCATCGATCTCGAGCAGAGCCGGGACGGCGTGCGCCGGCTGGACGACAGCCTGCGGAACACGGCCAGCTACAACGAAGCCTTCGTGGACGCCGCCTACCGGCGCTACTGGCGTATCCAGCGGCCCTCCTGGGACACCTATGTAAACCTTCTGAACGCCGGCATTCCCAACGCCGACTACAATACGGTGATTCAATCCTTCATCACCGACGAGCGCTACCGCGGCCGGTTCTCCAGCACGCCCCACAGCCGCTCCCTGGACGCCAACCGCAACCGGCTGTTCGCCGACTGGGCCGCCCGCAACGGCCAGTCCGGCAACCTCTGCCAGGCCTGGGCCGCGCAGAGCTGCTCCGCCAAGGGGTCCTTCCTCACCCTCACCCACCGGCTCCAGGTCTCTCTCCTGCCGGACGGGACCACGCCCCTCGATCACATGAACAGTTGCTACGCCATCCTCGGCGACGGGTTGGACGGCAATCATTGCGGAGGCGACGACAACCGGCTGTTCCTGTCGATGGACGCCTACCTCAAGAACGCGATGAACATCGCCTACAACAACTCCAACTCGTTCGTCACCATCGATCAAAACAACAACAATTACTGGAAGAAAAGCGCTGACGGCTTCGGCCCCCACGCCCCATTCGACGCCAGCGACGAGACGTCCTACGGGCACCCGCGGGGCCAGGTGCATTTCTGGAAGAACGGCAGCGGCAATTCGACGCCCGTCTACAACATCGGCGTCTACGGCGTCGTGGACCCGAACATCCTGGAGATCGATCAGGATTACGACGTCTGGCATCCGTCGAGCACCGAGTGCGGTTACGACACGGACGGCTGCGACACCTGCAAGGCGGCGGGCGACCGCGCCTACTTCTCCAGCGGTCCGGGGCGGATGATCTATGCCCGCCAGCACCCCTATCTTGCCGGTTCCTTCGGCGGTCCCGACTACGAGTGGGCGCCCACGGGCTGCGAACGGCAGTGGTGCGGCGGCTGCGGCACCTGCGAGGCGAAGACTTCCTGGGGCTACCAGCTCGGCCGCCCCGCCACATCGTGCAACGACGTGCCCTGCGACGGCACCCAGGACTACGTCTGCACGCTCGACGGCGGCACGAAGGTTTGCACGCCGCCCTACGGCTGGCTCTCGGGGCCGCCCCCCGTCTGCGATCCCAACGAAGAGCAGGCGTGCTACAACAACGGCAACAATTGGGACTTCATCAACTGTTCCTGCACCGAAGTGCGGCAGTGCCAGCCCGACGGTTATTGCTCCGAGTACGACTACACGAACTGCACGTGCCTCCGCAACTGATCGAAACCGTAGCCTGAAATTCCCCGGCGCCGGTCCTTAAACAAGGACCGGCGTCTTTTTGTTTGGATCAGGGAAGCAGGACGACCTTGCCCAGGGTGCTCCGGCCTTCGAGCAGCCGGTGAGCCTCCGCGGCCTCGGCGAGCGGCAACCGGCGCGAGACCGCCAGCTTCAGCTCCCCCGCTTCCAGCCATTCCAGGAGCTGCCGGCGGGCCACCGCCCAGACCTCTGGATCGCGGTCGACGTTCAAGCCGAACGCGCCGATCTTGAGGGACCGTCCGTAGAGCCAGTCCGGGTCGACCGGCGCCGGACGGCCGCTGGCGTCGCCGAAGAAGATCAGCTCGCCGTAGGGCGCCAGCATCGCGAGGCTCTGTTCCTGCGTCGCCTTGCCCACCGAATCGTAGACCCGGTCCACGCCGCGTCCGCCCAGGGCGGCCGAGACGCGCTCCGGCAAATCCTCTCCGTACAGCAAGGGCTCGGCACCGAGGGCAGCCACGGCGGCGGCCTTCTCGGGAGTCGAGACGGTTCCGAACACGCGGGCGCCCTGCCGCCGGAGAAGTTGGACGAGGATCTGCCCGACGCCCCCCGCCGCCGCATGGACGAGCACGGCGTCGCCCGGATGGACGGCCGACGCGAAGAAGGCGAGACCGTACGCCGTCAGCCCCTGCTGCGGCAGCGCGGCTCCGAGATCGAAGGGTGTTTCCGGCCCCAACAGGAACAGCGAGCTGACGGGCGCCACGGCGTGCTCCGCGTAGGTTCCGCTCACCGCCGGAGGCATGGCCCAGAACGCCACGCGCCGGTCGAGCAGGGCCGGCGCCACATCCGGGCCGACGGCCTCGATCCGGCCGGCCCCCTCCGTGCCAGGAATCCAGGGCAGCTCCAGCCCGGCGTAGACGCCCCGCCGCCGCTCGGTATCCGAAAAGTTCACTCCCACGGCATGCAGCCGCACGAGCACCTGCCCGGGTCCCGGCTCGGGCACCGGCACCTCTCTCAATTCAAGAACCTCGGGAGGTCCCAGTTTCTGGACGACGATGGCGCGCATGGCGGTAAACCTCAATTCATGCCGCGGTACCGGGCCGGCGCACCGCGACCGTGCAGTCGCCCTCCAGGTAGCTCTCGTCGAAGCTGGGCTCCCCGCCGAGGGACTGGCAGAAGGCGAGCACGGACGAGCGGCGGTGCCAGGAGAGCCAGTCCTCGCCGCACCAGTACCGCGAGTTGAGGAAGTTGAACACCAGGCACTCCCCCGCCGCCGCCCAGGCCGCGCGCAGGGTGCGGTAGAACTGCGGGCGCGTGAGCGTATTCAGAGAGCCGGAAAAAATCACCACGTCGGCTCCCACCTGGAGCCTTTCCGGCTCCCGCACGAAATCCACCGCCAGGATCTCGCAGTCCGGGTACTTCTTCCGCCGAGCCGCTCGCACGGACGCGGGGATCATCTCAACCCCCGTGTAGTGGGCCGGCATGACGCCGCGCTCCAGGAGATGCCCCAGCAGGTCCGCCCGCCCGCACCCGACGTCGAGGAGCCTCTTCCCCGCCAGCGGACAGAGCCGCTCGATGGCCTCGAAGCGGACCGTTTGCCCCTCGCGGCTGGACCACAGGAGAGCGTGGAACCCCTTCGCTCCCTGCTCGCGAGCGTCATGGTAGGGATACAGGTAGAAGGGAACGGGATCGGGATCGGTCGCCTTGGCCATGCCCCGATTCTGCCATGCCCGGCGCCTCGGCGCTCGGGGACCGGGCTCACTTCTTCTGGACGGCGACCCGGTCCTCCTCGGGAGGAATGAAGATCCAGTGAAACCGCTGGTCGTTCAGCGCCATCTTGCGCAGCTTCACCCGCATGGCGCGGCTGTCCATCCGCCCATCCAGCAGCAGCACGTCCGACTCCGGCTCGGCGATCTCGGCGAAGGAAAAGTCCGCCCGCCAGCCGAGGTCGTCCTTTCCCTCGAAGTCTCTGAGGACCATCGTCCTGCTCTTCATGTCCAGATCGAGGCCATAGGTCTGGAGCGACCCGATCATGCGCTCGACCGTCAGCTTGCCGGGCTTGGAGAACATCGCCCATCGCCAGCTTTGCGGGTCGGTGAACGGCGGCACCGTCTTGCCGTCGACGGCGAATTCCTCGACGGACCAGACCCCGTACAGCGGCGGCGCCGGCGGATGGACTTTCTCGTACCGCTGGTGAGCCGTATGAAAACCCATCCCCATCCTGTAGAGGCCATACAGCAACAAAAAGATCGTCGGGGCCCGATTCCACCCTTTGCGCGCGAAGAGCGGCGGCGCCTCGGCGGGCTCCACCCGGCGGTTGAAGAGGAACAGATCGGCCAGCCGGCGGACATCGGGAGCGATCAGCAAAGCCGACATGAACAAGAGATGAAAGGAAAAGAGCTTGACGTGAACGTCGTAGGTCATGTTCAGAACGAAGACCGTCGTCATGTCCGCGAAACAGATCAGGGCGCCCAGCAGCGTCGTCCGGGGCAGGAGCAGCAGCAGACCGCCCAGCAATTCGGCGCAGCCCGTGAAGCTCTCGTAAGCCGGGGAGGCTCCCATGAAGATCCACAGCAGCCTCATCGGAGTGAGGTCGCCAATCCGCTGAGTCAACAGGAACAACGGCGGCGGGGCGATCATCTGGGAGGGAATCGCCTTGAGGGTCCCGTAGTGGATCATCGCCAGCGCGAGCGAGAAGCGAAGCAGGAACCGGAACCATTGATGGAGCCGCTGGTAATGCGCCCTCTTCCGGTCGAGCACCGACCACAGGATCGCGGCGAAGGCGGCCAGCGCCACGTAGCAAAGGAACAGGATCGAGCCGAAGGCGGTGTTGCTGATGCCGCCTTCCTGGTCGAGGAGATAGATCTCGTAGCCGGTATGGAGGACGTGCCGTTCCAGCCAGAGGATGACGGCGAGCCAGAAGGCGTTGTATTTCTCGATCAGAAATTCGTGGAAGGGAACGAGGCCGGCCACCCAGTCCGTGAGGAAGAACAGCACGGCATAGGAGAACACGAATCGAAAACCGATTCGTTGCGCCAGATTCCAGCGCTCGACCGGGGCCTCGGCGTCCGCTTTTTCGTGCATTCAGGTGCGGTCATTCTAAGCCGCGCCCTTCAGACCGTCAACGAACCCGCTTCACCCCATGAATCCCAGGTCCGGGTTCGCGAACCGCCCGAGGTTGGGCAGCACGAGCGGCAGGTCGCTATTCGCCACGCCGAACCAGCGGGCGAGAGTCGCCGAGTACTCGTCCACCGAGGTCGTGGGGATCCAGCGCCCCTCGCCGGCGTCGTTCGGACCGCCGACGGCGAGCGTGGGGAGCTGGCCGTAGATCCGGCCGCCGCGCACCGCGCCGCCGAGCACGAAGTGGTGGCTGCCCCATCCGTGATCCGAGCCGTCGCCGTTGGAAACGTACGTGCGGCCGAAGTCCGAGGCCGTGAAGGCGGTCACCGAGTCGGCCACGTTCAGCTCGGTCATCGCGGCGTCGAACGCCCCGAGGGCCCCATCGAGCTCGCTCAGCAGGTCGGCGTGGGCGCCGTCGAGCGCCGTCGTCCCGATCTGGCCGCCATGCGTGTCGAAGCCCTGGCCGGCGCAGAAGAAGACCTGCCGGCGCAGCCCCAATCTCTCGCGCACGGAGACGAGCCGCGCGATCATCTGGAGCTGAAGCCCGAGGTCGGTCTGCGGGAATTGGGTGACGAGCGCCGGCACACCGGCCAGCGCGCCGGAAAGCAGCTCCTGGTTGTCGAGCGCGCGGTGGAAGATGCCACTGTAGCCGCGCTCGAAAAGGTTGCCATAGCTGCGCGTCAGCAGCGCGCGGATGGAGTTCGAGGCGGCGTCGGAGCCCTGGTCCGCGGGCACGTAGGAGCTCAGGCCCACCGGCCCTTCCGGCGCCACCTGGTACTGCGTGACGACGTTGCCGACCTGGAAGGTGTTGGTGCCCGCGACCGAGATGGACATCGAGATGCGGGCGTTCTCGTTGAGCGATTGCAGCAGGTCCGCCGTGCGCCCGCCCCAGCCCGTGCGCGACGGCTGGTCGGGCAGTCCGGTCTGCCAGTGCACCGTCTGGTCGCTGTGCGAGAAGAGCTGCGGCGGCACCGCCGCCGTGCGGCCCAGGTATTCCTCGCGGGTGAGCGGCGCCACGAGCGGCCCGACGTTGCCCACGACGGCGGCCCGGCCCGAATTGAACAAGCCCTGGACCTTGGCCAAGCTCGGGTGAAGGCCCCACGCCCGCGAGTCGCCCGGCGGCGTGGCCAGGGGATTCAGCGGCAGCAGCGCGCTCTGCGGCAGCGCCAGGGAGGCGCGCGCCGCGGCATACTGCGCGTAGTCGGCGCCCACGGCCGGCACGATGACGTTGTTGCCGTCGTTGCCGCCGTAGAGGAAGACGCAGACGAGGCTCTTGTAGTCGTCGAGCGGCGCCGCGGCGGCGATGCGCTGCAGATCGAAGAGCGTATTGCCCACGGCGGTCATGCCGACCGCGGCGCAGACGGACTGGCGGAGGAACTGGCGGCGCGTCGAGCGGCGGATCTCGGTCATCTTCCCCTCCTACTTCTGCACTACGGATTCGGGAGCCAGGCTCGCGAGCCAAAGCAGCGTCGTCACGCGTTGATCGCCCAGGCGCGGGAAATCGGGGTCGGCGAGGGCGGCGCGCAGGATGCCGCGCGTCGAGTCGGACATCGAGCCGGCGAAGAACAGCAGGTCGACGCGGTCGAGCAGGGCCTCGTCGTTCGGCGCCTGCGGCGGCTGGAACGGTTTCAGGTTGAGCTGGAACTGACCGTTCGGCCCGCTCCGGCTGAGCACCAGCAGGTTGAGGTTGGCGGCGCCGACGGTCGTCGTCTCGGTGGTGATCTGAAACTCCGGCGCCACCAGCCCCGCCTGCGAGATCTCTCCCGGCAGCGCGTAGCCCGGCTCGAAGAAGTTGAACACCGTCGGCGAGCGCAGCGGCGTCTGGCCGAGGCTCGTGCCCTGGCGGTCGAGCTGCGCGAAGAAGCGCCACCGGCCGTTGCGCGGCTTGGCGTCGACCGCGCGCAACAGCCCGACGAGGCGCACCGCCGGCTCGCGCAGATGCCCCTCGTCCGGCCGCGCCGCCGACACCGGCGACCGCGCCTCGTAGTCGAGCAGGATGGTGCGCAGGACGGCCTGGAGGTCGCCTCTTATGCCGAAACCATTATTCGCGAACGCCTGCCCGCAACGGTAAACGTAAGCCGGGCTGGGATTGCTGGTGACCAGCCGCTGGATCAGGAAGCGGCAGACGAACGGGCCGGTGTTGGGATGGCGGAAGACGACGTCGAGCGCCTGCTCGAGGTCCACCTGCGCGCTCTGCCCCGCCGGCAGGACGGCGCCGTCGAGCAGCCGCTTCTCGTCCGTGGCGTGGTACGCGGCCCACGGCTCCATCGGGACGCGGTAGTTGCGTTGCGGGCGGAAGAAACGCCGCGGGTCGGCCTGGTTCTGGCCGCCGAACGTCCAGCCCGTGAAAGCGCGGGCGAAGGCCTTCACCACCTCCTGATCGTAGGTCGGGATCGGCTGGTTCTCGGCATCCAGGCGCAACGTGCCGTCGGGGTGGAGCTGGTAGAGGCCGATCGAGAACAGTTGCAGGATCTCGCGGGGGTAGTTCTCGTTGGGATTGATCCCCTGCTCGGGAATCGTCTTGCTGCTCCCCGCCATGTTGAGGTAGCCCCCCATCGTGGGGCTGAGCGTCACCGCCTCGAGCAGCTCGCGGAAGTTGCCGAAGCCGTTCCGGGCCAGCAGATCGAGATACCCCGCGAGGCCGTCCGGGCCTTTGCGCACGTCGGCGTCCCGGTCGGAGACGACGAACAGCTCGGTGAGCGCGAAGGCGACGCGCTGGCGGAGCTGGTCGGGGCCCTCGACGGCCTGTTGAATGAAGGATTCCCGCACCAGTCCGGGCGCCGCCTCCGCGCCCCCCGCCACCAGTTGGTCGTAAGCCGCGAGATGGGAGGTCGCGGGCATCGCGAGCTGCTCGTCGAGCCAGCGCGCAAAGCCCTTCTGCTGAAGCGCCTCGATCTCGCCGGGACGCGGCCCGTAGGTCGCCTGGAGAAGGAACCGGGCGGCGTCTTCCGGCGTCGGCGGGCCGGGCGGCAGTGCCGGAGGCGCGGGCGGCGGCGTGAACGTCTGGCTGCCGTTCGTCGGCCGGAAGAAGCCCTTGATCTCCCCTGCCGGATAGGCCGCGGTGTGCAGGTTGAGATAGCACTGGCCGCCGCGCAGCGCGGCGAGGATCGCCGCCTTGTCGTACGTCCCGGCCGCCTGGATCCGCCACACCCGCGATCCGTCGGGCTGCGGCCGCGTCGTGTCGATGTCGAACAAAATCGCGCCATCCGGGCCATGGATGTGCTGGCTGGTGATCGGCCCGGTGAGCCCCGAGAACGAGAAGCGCAGCACCGCGGCGGCCTGATCCTGCGTCAGGATCAGCGTCGAGGCGCCGGAGCCGCCGCTCGTTGCGCCCGGCTGCGGGGTCAACGTGGCAAGCAAGAGCGTACCGCCGGTCTCGGAAGGAGGAGGCGGAGGTGGCGGCGGAGGCGGAGCCGCGGTGACGGTGAAGACGCCGGAGACGACGGCGCTCGCCTTGAGGCCGTTCTTGTACGCGAACGCCTTGACCGTCTTCGTGCCGGTAATCTGGAACGGATTCTTATAGACGGGGCTCGTCTTGCGCGACGGGCTGGACCCGTCGGTCGTGTAGTAGATCGTAGAGCCGGCCGTGGCGGAGGTGAGCTTGAGCGTCAGCGGAGCCGTGTACTTCCCTGGCAGAGGAGCAAAGACCGGAGCCGCGGCCGCCTTCGTGGCCGCCTCGGCCACGTGTTCCGGGGGACCGTTCCGCGTCTGGGCATCCTGCCCCAGCACCGGCATCGCCAACCCGAGCAGCCCCACCAACAACGCTCCGCCTCGTCGTCCCATCCTGCGCCTCCGATCTCGCCGCACCGATCCGGGTGCCGCTGAGGAGTGAAACCACCGGGACGGGGATTTCCTGCGGCCATCTTATACAGAAATTTCTAAGTGGGACTACAACCGGCTTCGATGTCCGCCCCGAGGGGTGCGGTGCCTTTCGGACCGTTGGGGACCGCCCCTTCAGGGCGGAGATGGGTGGATGGGGCCTCATTCCTGGCGCTAAAGCGGCCAGGCTACTCAACGACCGCCCTTTCAGGGCGAAAGCAACATCGTCCGTTCGGAGCAGTCGAGATGCGTTAGAGGCTGCACTTGAGGCTGGGCAGGCGAGACGTCGGCGTCAAGGGGAGCAATGGCTAGGCTGGATCGCCTGCGCCTGATCGAGGGCCTCGTTCAAGACAGTAATCCAGAGGGCATAGCCGCGATCGTTCGGATGGAAACGGTCGGCGCTGAAGAGCGTGCGGTCGCGCGCGAAGAGGGGCCCTGTCCTCTCCGCGATGGGCGCGAACGTCAACTCGTGACGTTTCACGAGGTCCTTCGCGATCCGGTTTATTGCGCGGGAGCGCACACCTGCCAGGCCCCGGAGCAGGCGAGGGATTCGGGGGGGCGTGCTCATGTCGGGCGAACCGGTGACCACGATCTTCATCTTGCAGTTCGCCTGGAGGAGCGTCTTCACGATCCGCTCGAAGTCCCGCGCGACCGCGCCGGAGCGGGTGAGATGGGTGACGTCGTTCGCTCCGACGTCCAGGAGCACGACATCGGCATGGGCGAGATCGGCACGGGGAAGCTGCTCGGTCAGGACGTCATGGACCCTGGCGCCGGAAACTCCCACGTTCGTCAGCTCGACGCCACGGCCGCCGCGCGCCCCTCCAGCGCCTCCAGATAAATGCCCGGCCGTCTCGACGGCGATCCCCTGTTCATAGCTGCCGCCCTCGGCCACGGCGGTGCTGTCGCCGAGGACCAGGTAATGCAGCGTCTCCCCTCCGGTGCCGAACATTCGCGGCGCCGAGGGAGCCCGCAAGGGGGTGCGGGCTTCTTGCTGCCCGGCGCCGCAACCGATAAAGACCAGCAGGAACACCGCGAAGAATCCTTGAGTGCTGTTCATGGCTTCTTTACGCCACGGTGCCCGGGATGGATGTCTCCGCGCGAGCCGCTCTCTGGCGAGGAGTCCCCCAAGCCCGTGGTTTCATCCGCCGCACCGGGCCAGAGCTAAGACAATTTCGCTAATGCTGTTATACTCATAAGCGAGATCGAAGTCCGGCAGCCCACTGGATTCAGTCCACCCGGAGGCCATGAAGATGACGCCAAAGTCTATGCACGGCAAGGCTCGCGCTCCTCCTCCAGGTCTCCCTACCTACAGCTTCGCGCCCAATCCGTACCCGAGACCCCAACCGTCTGACAGGAGGATAAGGCTATGAAAGCTCACCGTCTCTTTGCGCTCGTCGTTGCCGCTCTCTTCCCAATTTCATCTGCCTGGGCCATTGACGAAGGCCAAACGCGGCCTCGCCTGAGCAGCGCGTCGATTTTCTCGCCAAATACGACGGTCGACCTGGTGCCTCTCACCAATGGCTCCGGCAACCTCAAAGGGATCCACTGTATCTTTGACTCGGCGTCTTCCAACCGTCTACAGCAAGTCGATATCTTCGTGGACGGGGGAGCTGCGCAGTCGCTCTCGCTCTTTGCGGGTGACTTCCCCCAGGAGAGCTCCGGTGCGGGCCGAACTGGAACGGGATTCATTCCAATGAACGTGCGCTTTGAAACCAGTCTCAAGATTCAGTTGAAACGCTTTTCTTCTCCAGCAGTATCGTACGGCGTAGCGTGCCTGGCGAGTTGGGCACTCGATTAAAACGGTTTCACTTTCCCGATCCGTCGATCTCGTAAACGCACGGTGGGGCGGTCTGGCTGACCTTTCGAAAGGAAGGCTCGCTGGATCGTCCCGGCTTCGCCTCCCGTGCCCCTAGCTACTGCGCCGCCCCATCCTTCTTCCGTCCGCGGTACGCTTCCCCGCCGCCCAGATCGACGACGAGCTCGCTGAAGCGGCCTTGCGCATCCTTGACGAATTGCAGCGTGGGCTCCGAGGCCGTGCTGAAGAACTCGGTCTCGGAGAACGGCAGCCATTCCTCCTTCGGAGCCTCGTTCAGCACCGCGTAGAGGCGGCCCTGCTCGGTCGTCACGACGACGTTGATCGTACGGCTCGGCGAGAGCTTGAACTCGTACGTGCCGGCATAGGACTCGAATATTTTGGGATCGACGGTGGCGAGCGCGCGCTCCTTGGGCTTGAAGTCCGGCCAGTTGTACTCGCTCGCGACCGTGCGGATGATCTCCTGCGCCAGCCTGGCGCCGCCGCTGCCGTTCGCCATCACGACCACGCCCTGGCCCGTCGTCTCGTAAGCCAGCCAGGCCGCCTCGAAGCCTTCGTTCTTGCCGTTGTGCAGGAAGCGCGTTCGCGCCCCCTCGCCCTCGACTCCCGGCCCCAGACCGTAGTCTTCCATCTGGGGCGTGAGCATTTGCCGCGCCGTTCCCTGTGCGATGACCTTGTCGGAGCGGCTGGCGAGCGCGCGCTGGATCTCGATGGCGATGAGCGCGAGGTCCGTGGGCGTCGTCCACAGCCCCGCGGCGGCCATTTCGGGATAGGTGTGCCAGTGCCCCTTGACCGGCTGGCCGTCCTCGTGCCCGGTCGCGGCCATGGCGGCGAGCGGCGCGGGCAACGGCTGCTCGTAGGTGCTGTGACGGAGGCCGAGCGGCGCGATGACCTTCTCTCGCATCAGCTCGGGAAAAGGTTTCTTCGTCACGTCGATCAGGAGCTGCTGCACCACCGTGTAGCCGCCGCCCGAGTAGCGCCACATCAGCCCGGGCAGGACGTCCACGCGGATAGGGGCGGTGTTCGCGGGCTTGACGCCGTCGAGCACCTGCACGAGCGTGGGCACGGGCGCGTCCGCCGCGTAGCCGGGGAAGCCGTGCACGGTCAGGCCGGCGGTATGGCTCAGGAGACGGCGCAGCGTCACCTTCTGCGCGCGCGTCAAGTCGTTCTCGGGCACGTGCCACGAGACGAGCTTCGCGTTCACGTCCTCGTCGAGGTTGAGCCGCCCGTCCTGCACGAGGCGGAGCGCGGCGAGCGCCGTTATGGGCTTGCTGATCGAGGCGGCCTGGAACATCGTCTCGGGCGTGACCGGATCGCTCTTGCCCGCCTCCTTCACGCCGAACCCGCGCGCCCACTCCACGCGGCCGTCCTGGACGACCGCGACGCTCACGCCCGGCACTTTGTGGAACCGCATCCGCTCCGCCAGCTCCATCGACGCCGGCGGCGCACCCTTGACGAGAGTGCCTGGAAGCAGTCCGTGCTCGATGCGGCGCACGTGCGCTTCCACAGCCGCGTCGTTTGCTTTCGCTTTCTCCTCCCCGTACGCCGTCAGGCAGGTCAGGGTGAGGAACAGAGCGACGATGGCCGTCTTCATGCAGTGTCTCCCGTCTTCGTGCGAGCCGTTCTCTGGGTTACGGATTCCCATGCTCGCGGTTTCATCCAAGGTCTCGCTGGACGCGCCCGACATCCCCAGGGCTCGCCCCCCAAGTTGAAACGTCCGCCCCGGGGTTTGTGTTACAGCGACCGCGAATTGCGTCGCTCGGACCGTGGTCGTTGTGACGCAATCGGAGGTTTGCGTCACAACGACCAAGGTTTGCGTCACAAAAACCTTGGTCTGCGTCACAACGACCACGGTCTGCCTCGCACAAACCTGGGTCTGCATCACAGCGACCACGGTTTGCGACGCAACGACCACGGTTTGCGTCACAAAAACCTGGGTCTGCATCACAGCGACCACGGTCTGCCTCACAAGAACCTTGGATTGCGTCACAGCGACCGCGGTCGCTGTGACGCAATCCGTGGTCGCTGTGGCTCAAACCACGAAGCGAGGGGGGATGCGGAGGATGCGGAGCGTCACGCGTCCGCTTCGCGGCCGTTCGTGCCGCTCTTTTTGTAGCGCGTCGGATACCGGCCCTCTCCCTTGGCGTGGACGGAGAGGACCCCTTCCTCGATCAGCTCCCGGAAGACCCGGTACAGAGAGCCGCGGTCCGGCTCGAAGCCGAGCCGGGCGCAGACGTGGCCGCGGTCGAAGACCTCCGGGACGTGATCGAGAGCGTCCAGGATCTCGTCATGAAGCTCCCAGGCCCTCCGCCGGGGGGCGGGCGCCGCCTCCGGCACGGGCGCGGGAGCGGCCGCGGCGACGGGAGGTACGGCGGGCATCTCATCCGGGATGGCGACTTCCCCATCCTCCTCGGCCGTGGTCGTCCAGATCAGATCCAGAGCCCGTACCTGCTGCCGGTGGGCCGCCCGCAGCAGCTCGATTCCAGCGTCGAGCTGCTCGTCCAGCGTCTGTTTGTGTTCTTCGTATTCGTTGCGTCTCATTGTGATGCAGGATTGCATCACAAAGGAGAGGCTGAGGACAAGGCGCCGCGCTCTCCCCGGGGGCGAGCCCCGTCGTCAGAACCGGTAACCGAAGCTGACTCCGACGGAGAACGTGAACCCGGAATCCGGATAGGCGTCGTCCCCGTCATCCAGCGAGTAGAAGGGGGTGACGCCGGCGCGAAAGAGATAGCCGCCTCCCGGAGGATGAGACCGGTAGCCGATGATGCCTGTCAGACTGGTGAAGGAGAAGTCCCGCTTCTCGTCCGAGAAACGATCCTCCGTCCCGCGGCCGAGGGTGACTCCACCGCCAAGCTCGAGCTTGCGCTCTCCCCCGCCCAGGAGATAGCTCACCGTCACCGGCAGAGTTTGGTATCGATCCGGGGCGGACCCTTCAAAGAAAATGGCCGGGCTGTTCCAGGCGGAATATCCAATCCGGCCCGCCAGATGATCGTTGAACATACGCTCGTAATTGACGGAATAAAGACCGCCGTTCCCCAGCAGCTCCAGGTAGACCGCATTGCGGGCGGCTGGAACAGCGCCGGTTTGGGCGGCACAGGGACTTGCCAAGAGAACGATCAAGGTAAACAAGTGTTTTGCCCGCATTTCATCTCCTAGAAGGTCTTGTACCAGCCCATGCTACTACGCCTCAACCTCAAAGATCTCGTCGGCCTACGCTTGAAGTTAAGAGCTTCACCATGGCGAGTAGCGCTCTCCTCCTGGGCTTCGCCCCCCAATGTAGAGGCGCCCGTGGGGCGCCCTCGACACAGAGCAGGCGCTCCTCGTGCGGGATCGCCCTGCGGAGAGAATCCTTGGGAGCCTCTTGGACTCTGGGTGAGACCTTGGCGACTCCCCTGCTCAGTTCTCGTCAGCCGCTCATAGCGCTCGCCGCAGCACGCCTATGCTCTTGGATGTTCTGGCTCCATTCTGTGACCTGCCACCGGTGGGGACCAGCGTGGTTCCTTCCAGTTGCAGTCCCAGGCACCCACGCTCGCCAGGGACTTCATCTCGTCGGGCCGGAGCCAGGCCACTACACGATTTCAAGAATAAAGGACCAACCTCCTCGCCTACTGTCGTTATCGAAGACGCGTAGAACGGGAGAGACCTTTGGAAAAAGTTCAAAGCCGCATAGTACTGCTATTGGCGCCGGAATAGCAGGAAAAATGTCTATGCTGGGGATACTTCCATGGTCCCGTAGTATCTCGGCCAATGCTTGATGATAGACACTTCGAAAGGCATCTAGATCCTGCTTTTGTCTCAAAAATAACGGTGTGTGTGGTTGACCGTTCAGGGTAATCTCATAGAGAGTAAAAGTGTTATCGATGTGAGACGGAAACCTCTCCATGTCTAGAGGCGCACTGAGTGAGAGTACAAGCGCTACCTTGTCGCTGGCCGTTCCTTCCCTTACCTTGTGGAATAAGTATTGCACCGGCTGCCCCGAGCCCTTCCAAGTCCACGATTGCGTATCGCGATGCCGTTGGTATAGGCTGATTGGTGTTTTATTGCTAAGGCGTCGACCAAGAAACATTAGAAGCGGCATTGGAGCTAAAGCGAAAAGAGAAATATGCTTAGGAGGATCAGTGTGCATTCCAGGATCGTAAAGGCTCTCCACTGAGCGCGCGATCCTTTGCATAGCAACCGCATAATAAGCATCACTTTCATCATCAAGCACCGATAAGTCAATCACGCAGCCTTTATCATCGGCCGGGTACATTGGCGCAACGGCATCCCATATATCAGAGTTTGGGATCGCAACAGGTTGACCTCCGACCTTGGTAATTAGCTGAACTATTGTGGTTTTACGCTCCGGCTTTGCCTCTGTGAGTCGAAAAATTCTTTCCTCGTGCTCTCTCTTATGACGGATTAAGGTTACTAGGGTGAATTTTTCTTTCGTAGCAGGATTGTCAATTAACTTGTGACATCGTGGACAGAGTAACATCAGATTGGACACGAGATGGATGTCAACCGGCCGCTCACAGTCGTCTCCACGGGGCCCCTCCGGCTTGAAGGCAACGATGTGAGCCAACTCTCCAAGGTTCACCTCATCGAGCGTAACATGATGCTTAAGGAGGTACTCGTTGCAGCCGTCAAACTCACAACGGCCTCCCGCACGAACCCAGAGTATCAACTTGGTCTTCCAAGGGATATTACGAGTAGATCGAATTGGAGACGCTTTACTCATCAGCGCTTCCTCCTTCGCCGTGGATGAACTCCTCCTCCCATCCAGAGACCAGTCGCGTGCCAAACTTCGTAGTGATACAGCCATAAGCACGCCCATGGTACCGTGGTCTCGGCAAGAGCGTCGCCAGAACTCCATTCGCCTGAGTTCGTGAGATAGAGGCAGAGCGCTCCATCGGGAAACAGGTGCGGAATCGGTTCTCCGTTTTTGTGATTGAACAGCTCTGGCGTTCTCACGTATACTTTCGGCCGTTGTCCTAATCGGTAATCAATTGCGACGAGATACTGATCGGACTGATCGGTCGGCTGAAGCCTTCCCGACCACTGGATCAGGCCTTCACGCCACGAGGTGAGAGCCAAGCCTGGATAAAGGTCACGCATACGCCCAATTTGCTGTGACACTTGCATCGGCAGTTGGCGGATATATCTACTTCTTCCCATAAAATGTATTTCGCCTCACGGGAACGGCGCCACTCGAGGTTACGACGGTGATAGCTCCCGTTCGAGCGACCCCCAGCTCGCTAGTTTTTCTCATAGTCTCAACAGTTGCCGCCTGCTCCCTAATAGCCATCGGTGCGGTTTCGCCGAAGAGCCTTTCAAGGCGCTGGCTCGTGGCGGGCATACCAGGGCGCTGAAGCTCCGCAAGGTCGCTTTCCAAGTCTCTCATCGCGGCAACGAACGCACCGTAGGCTTCGGGACTCCCATCCCACCGCTCGCTTAGATCTTCGTGCGGATTTGCAGGATTGCAGACGACTAGGCGACCGAACGAAGGAACGGTGCAGTTGATCCTCTGGACAATCGCTGATAAAGCCTCAATCGGATTAAGTTCACCGGTATAGTTCAACCCCGCAAGCGTCGTGAGGACGATTGAGATAGGGGCAAGTTCTGGCGTGTTTGCAAACCGAATGTCCCGCCACCTCTTAAGGAGTTGGACGGCGAGTTGAAGAGCATTCTTATCCTCCGCTCCTTCGGGTAGAGGCAGCTGCTCGATGGCTGCCCTCGTTCCCTCTGCAAGTTGCAGCGCACCTCTGCCTTCGAACCATGCTGCGTAACCTTTGGGATTACTTTCCTTCCAGTCTTTGGCAGCGCAATCCGGCACCAGAATATGAGAGCCACTGAAGCGGAGATCAGGTCGGGCGGGGAGAATGTCGAGGTGAAATTGCCTTGCAAAATTTAGGCGAATACAGCGATTTTTACGCTCTACCATTGGAGCGTATGTTCCATGGTCCCGCAACCGCCTTTCGACCAAATCGAGTACTTCAATAGGGTTAGCGTTCTGGTAGAGTTCGAGCCAGAGTACAAGATCCAGATCATACTCCTCGCGCCACCACGGCCGTACTGTTGTGCCAATGCGCAGCGATCCTTGGGGATAGATGTCAGGGTTCAGCGTTGCTATAGGACTTGCAGGTGCACGGAGCCATTCCGCGACACTCAGATAATGCGCTTCAGCCTCTTTGTACTGCGTTTTTGTCAGTTGGAGCAAAATGCATATACGAATGAGTACGTCATTGAGCCAATTGCTCGATGGAAGGGCCCGGGGAATATCCAAAAAAGCCATAGCCATGATTGTTCTCCTACATATCATTTTTCATTAGTTTTAAGAGGCTCCGGCCTCTTCGCCCACACATTATGGGCTTGAGACACTAATATAGCACCTGCAGCAGGCATGCCGATTGGCGGAGGTGTGTCGGAAACTTCTAAGAGTTTCCGTCAGACTTTGGGTGGCAGGGACTCACCGAGCTGCAGCCTGAGCTCCCGGGCGAGCTCTAAGATTTTCGAGTCGCCGATCTTCTCTAGCTTATCGGTATTACAACTGCCGATCCTGACATCGTCTGTCAGGGAGTAATTACCATGATAGTCATTGTCGATGATATTAACACCATCTCGTAAGGCGGGTTTGAGTGCGTCGCGCAGTACCGAGACACCTTTAAAACCCTGATCATCGGTCGCGCCGAGAGCCCGCTTGTGCACAACAGTGCCTACCGTGCGTGCGACCATCAATTGCAGCAACACTCTCAGTGAGCTGTCCGTCAGGTTTATTGGTTTGGATCCGACCATTACGCGAGTGCGTTGACGAATTCGGTCCCCCGGAATTGCGAGTAATATTTCCTTGCCTGCATCAGTCACTCGAGGTGCAGGCTTCTCACCACATAGGTCGTGTGTCGGACGACCACTGCGCTCAAGCGCATTGCGAATTTTGGCGGATATGTCCCGACCAATGAAGGGCTTCTGAATAATATCATCGGCTCCGTCTTTCATGGCATCCACAGCGGCAGAGACTTCACGAGCAAAGCCGCTTACAATAAGGACCGGCAACCAGTAGCAGAGCCCAGAATGGTCAACATGCATTCGCCTAATCTCTCGTAAGAGAGAATTTCCGTGCTCAATGTGACCCTTGATGGAGTCCGGGTCACCCTTGATCTCGAGGTCAAGGAGAATGAAACAAAATTTTTTGCTCTGTAGTATCGCAAGCGCGTCACGCCTATTATCGACAACTATGCTGTCACATGCTATAGACTTTAAAATTTCTGCTATATCCTCAGCAGCCGCGCTATCGTCCTCGACGACCAAGGCTAGGTGTCTTCCGGCCATGATATACCCCGTTACCTTTGCTGCGGAATGACTACGCGAACGACAGTGCCCCTACCCCTGATACTCTCTAGGCTTAAGCGGCCCCCATGCTCCGATTCAATTATTTTTATGGCAAGGGGAAGGCCGAAGCCAGTGCCATTCGGCTTCCTGGTTGCGAAAAGGACGGACGCGTCTGCCAAGGCCTCTTCGCTCATGCCACATCCCGAGTCCTCGATCGAGATCACGACGCAACCTTCCTCCGCTGTAGCACGTACGATTATCGGGTTCAGGGAGTCGGTTCCGTCGTATGACTCGACAGCATTTGCCAGAACGTTGACAATAGCTTGTATGATGCGCTCGCGCGAAATTACTACGGCGATGGCCTCATCGACCTGGATATTGATCGGCGGCCGCGCCGTGCTGGGCTCAGCTTCGCGGACCAACGAAACAGCGTCCTCCATGATGTCCTTCAGCCCTTCTCTTGTATACGTTAGCGCCGGCTGCGCCGTATACGCTCTCATTCCGTCGAGTACTGCACGAAGATGAGCAACTCGGCGCCCGATACGTACAGCCTCGTCTGCAAGCTCCGCGCGCATCGTGCTTTCGTCAGAGAGCTTAGTCTTGAGTCGGTCTGCTGACATGGCGAGGGGAGACATGAGTTTGATTACCTCATGGTACAACTCACGGGAGAAGGTGTTGGCGATCTGTTCACTCGCGCGCTTCACGGCGTCACGCCCTCTCGTGCCGAAACGAGCCTCGATGTCATCGAGAATTGAATTGATTCGATCCTCGTGCTGTTTACCTAGCGTGCTCGCATTCTGCCAGTCGCGACGGCGAAGGGTTGCGTGCTCCGCCGCTTGTCGGACACGAGAATTGTCATCGGTCGCAAGCTTCGCCAGTGCGGGCCCAAAGGCAGGGTGAAGTACTTGAGCAGCGACATTGGCCACCGCCCGGCGAATTTCCCATTTCGAGTGCTGTGCAAGTACAACAAGCTTCAACACGACTTCATGGATCCTCGGGTCACCCGGAGTGGCTACGCGAAGCCATGTTTCAGCGGCGCCTACGCCAGCGAGCACGCCAGCCCAGTTGGCGCCGCCAAGTTCGGAAAGAAGAGCCGAGTAGCTAATTGGCTCCTCAGTGTCCATAACGAGCCTTTCTCTGGAGAAAGGCTTCGCGTCCACCCTCTAGAATCTGCTCGATCTGGTCCTTGCATTCATCGATTGTACCGACTTGCCGAAGAGTCGCGTGATGACCGTCAGAGGAAAATACAAAGACTCGTTCTGCCTCACCGAGCACAGGGATATTGGGGTTGTGAGTGACGAAGATAACTTGCCGGCTACCTTTTACGGCACGAAGAGCTTTGACGATCGTGTCGTAAACAAAGGCGTTGTCGAGATTGTCCTCAGGCTGGTCAATAAGCAGGGGGCGCTCACTCTGAACCAAGAGAATCGGCAGGATTGTAGTGCATCGTTGACCGGTCGATAGATTCGGTGATTCCTTATATTTGTCACCATCGAGCAGCTCGATGCAAGGCCGATCTTCGAGATCGACGGTTTCGATTGAATAGGATGTACCGTTCGCCTTGAGTGCATCAATAACCCTCTTGGCTCTCTCTTCCTCAAAGGATGTGCGCTGCATGAGAATCTTATAGCTATTAGTTACGACCAATTCCGAGAGCTCGGTCGGGAGGAAAACCTGTGAAAGGCGGTCAGCCACCACCCCTTGCTTCACGCCAATACCTCTCAGTGCTTCAGCAATGAGATCACGATATCGCTGCAGATCGGCAGCTTGAGTGATCGTCACTCGGATACTCGGAAATTGCTGAGTGAGACGCTCTGCAACCTGCTTTCTGAGTGCGAAGCGATGATCACGAAGCTCGGAAGCCCGGTTCAGCAAGTCACTTCTATCCTTTGCTAGCACCTGCCGATGCTTCTCTTTCGCTTGCTGCTCCCTCACTGCTGAGAGTGCGTCGGCTAGGGAACCTTGTAAAGCTAACCGCTCCGCTGCGCGGCCGTCTTGCTTCTCAGACTCGGAGATGATCGTGCGATACTCCGCCTCCTGAAGAGCATGCTGTTGAGCGAGAACAGCTCTGTGCAATTTGATCCGAGCGTCGACGGTACCTACTGCGTCGTTGATTGAAGTGGCTGCGGCAGCGAGTACACGGGCGAAGCTCTGAGCGTCCGCTTCGAGTTGCTGAAAGACCTCCCGATTGACCCCCTGCCGTACCGCACTATCGAGTTGAGCCTCGACACTGGCTTGAAACGCGGCTTCACTTGCACTTATCTCACGCGCGGCCTTTTGCATCGCCGCGATGACGAGTTCGGGAACTTTCTCTTCCCTAGCACGCGTGCTCTTGGCAGTATGCGCAGAGTTGAGCCTCTCAGCATCGGGACCTCCAACCTCCGCAAGTCCCTTGAGCTTTTCTTCGATCACGGTGAGTTCTGATGCCTTCCCGTGAAGGTCATCGATCTCTTCGTCAAGGCGACGAAGGTCTATGCTCGACTGTTCGAGTTGGCGTTGTAGCTGCTCAAGATTACGCGCTATTACCGATGCCTCCTGTTCTCGAAAGCGATCAAGCAGCTCAAGTTGCGCGGCGGGGCTCGAAGCTATCTCTTCAATCTCGTTCTGACTGAAGACATCAGCGCCGAAAATTGAGTCCCGATCAAGCGAGATGGGCACGGCTGTTCCAGACTCGTTGAGAACTTGGACGCCTTCGTTTGCAGCGCGTCCGGCCGTGTAGAGCATGTCATTTTTTGTTCGAAGCTCGATGCTGAGGCGACCGTTTCCAAGATTCGCCTTGACGAGCGCATCAATCGTGCGATGTCGCTGAGGGCTTGACTTCGGGTCAGGCATGAGACCAAGGCCGAAGCGAAGAAATTCAAGGGCAGTGGTCTTGCCAGCACCTCTGCCCCCGATCAAACAATTTAGTCCGTCAGCGAACTCCATTTGCATTCCGCTGAGAAATCCTCCCGTTACGCGAATGCTGAGTACCACATGGTGGGCGGAATGCTCGGATTGTGTTATTGGTTCGGTCATGGAGCTTGCTCCGCGAGAGCTTTGGAAGATGGTTGCAGGGTGGCGCTAGGCACTGCGAGTGTGCCGAAGCTCGGCGAACCTGTCGAGGAGGTCGTCGAGCGCCCAGCCATCGGCCGCATTGCGCGCGGCTGGAACAGCATCGGCCTGGGCGGCGCAGGGACTTGCCAAGAGAACGATCAAGGTAAACAAATGTTTTATCCCCATTTCATCTCCCTTCAGGGGTCTCTGCGTGAGCCCATACTACTATGCCTCAGCCTTAAAGATTCGACGTCCTTGATCGCGATGGCGGTCGAGACTCGGAGGGACACCTCACGATGTCCCTCTTGCGGTTCGTCGACCCGATCAGTCAAGCCACGGAGACCAGGTGCACTTCCCCCACCAACCCCCGCCATAAGCCGGGCTGCAGTGATAGTGCTCGGCGCACTCGAAATCGCCATCGCAGCGATCATTGGTGTCGCCACCCCCTGGGCAGCAGTCCGCGCAAGGGCAGGACTCGTAGAAATTGCAGGTGCCGTTGTTGTTGCAGCCCAGGGTTGGATCCTCCGGGCATCCGGGTCCGCAGTCGTGGGCGCAAGTGGAGCAACTCTCACCCTGCTCGCAGACGAAGTTGCCGCACTGCGCGCCGCAGGCCTCTGGCGGATTGCACGTGTTGCAAGAGCCACAGTCGTCCGAGCACGAGCTGCAGCTCTCGCCGGCTTCGCAGATGCCATTGGGGCAGGAGGAACAGGCGCCGCAGTCCCCTGCGCAGCTCTGGCAGTCCTCTCCGCTGTCGCAGACGGCATTCCCGCAGGTCGGAGTCGGGCAGGTGCCACAATCTTCGGCACAGCTCGAGCAGTTTTCACCGCTCTGGCAAACGGCGTTGCCGCAGACGACCGGGGGCGGACAGGCGCCACAATCCGCCGCGCAGCTCGAGCAGCTCTCTCCACTCTGGCAGAGTCCATTGCCACAGAAAGGGGCCGGGCAACTGCCGCAGTCGCCGGGACAGCTCTCACAGTCCTCGTCGAGGTCGCAAACGCTGTTGCCACAGAAGGAAGACGAACAGTCGGAGGGACACCAGCTATCTTCATCCGGGTCGCAGATCCCGTCGCCGCAAACGATACAGCGCTCGCCGTCGAGGCAGATGGGGCCGCCGACGCCTGCTCGGAGGGAGAGTGGGAGCACCAGGAGCATGGCGACGAACAGCAGAACCCGATGGCAGCGAAGGAGAGGATTTTTCCGGTCGGACATACGGCTCCTTTTCTCTTGACGTTATCGATTGAGGACAGAGAGGTAAACCCGCCAGGGACCGACGTCTTCGGTGTAGCGCCTGGCCATGACGCGGGCGATCTGGGCGATGTGGTTGAGGTCGTGAACGGCCCAGGTTGCCAGGAGTTGTTGGAGGCTGACCGGCCCGAGCTCGGGGTGGCGCCCGGGCAGCGCCAACTGGGCCCCGGTCAGACGCCAGCTTCGGACGGTCTCGAGGTTGCCGCGCCGCAGCTCGGCGAACCGGTCGAGGAGGCCGTCGAGCGCCCAGCCCTCGGAACGCTTGAGCTGGGCGAAGCGGTCGAACGGCTCGAAGGGACGGCTTTCGCCGTGTTCGAGGATGATGCGGGCCCGTGGAACCCAGTCCGTCTCCTCGCCGTGGATGAGATGCCCCACCACGTCGAACGCGCTCCAGGTGTCGGGCCCTTCGTTCACGGCGTGCCAGGAAGCGCTCGCGCCCCGAAGAAGGTCGCCCACCACGGTCGGAGTGCGCCCCAGGATGTCGAGGGTCTCGGGGAGATCGAAGCTCACGTCGTCCTCCATGGATGAAGCTCGATGAAGCCGGGCGGTATAGTACCTCTCCCCGGCCCGAAGCCGCTCTTCGATCCCAGGAATCCAATGACCCGATACGCCGCCCTTCGCACCGAGCTCGCCGCGGCGGCCCGCCTGGCCGCGCCGGTGGCGCTGGTGCAGGTGGGGACGATGCTGATGGGCGTGGTGGACACGATGATGCTCGGGCATCTCTCGGCCCAGGCCCTGGCGGCGGGCGCGCTGGGGCATATCGTCACGTTCACTTGCCTGATGCTGGGGTATGGAGTGCTGTCGGCTCTCGATCCTCTCGTCTCCCAGGCGTATGGGGCCCGGGATGCCGGCGCGGTCGGCGGCCATCTGCAGCGGGGGCTGGTGCTGGCGGCGGTGCTGACGGTGCCGACCGTGGCCGGGCTGCTCGACGTCGAGCCGATCCTGCGCGCCCTGGGGCAGCCGGCCGCGGTGAGCCGGGATGCCGCGGACTACACGCGGGCGATCCTCTGGGGGATCTTGCCGTATCTCGTCTTCGTCGCGTTTCGGCAGACCCTGCAGGCGATGGGCGTGGTCCGGCAGGCCGCCACGGCGATCGTGCTCGGCAACGTCGTCAACGCGGTCCTCAACTGGATGCTGATCTTCGGCCACCTGGGGGCCCCGGCCCTGGGCGTGAGGGGCTCGGCCCTGTCCACGTCCGTGGCCCGCTGGGCGATGTGCCTCTATCTGCTCGCGGCGTCGCGGCGCTCGCTCGCCCCGTATTGGCGGGGCTTCACGGCCGAGGTGGCGGCGGTGCGCGGCTATCTGGTCATGCTGCGGATCGGGCTGCCGATCGCGCTCCACAACTCGGTGGAGCTGATGATCTTCGCGGTGGCCGCCCTGCTCATCGGCCGCATCGGGATCGCCGAGTTGGGAGGCCATCAGATCGCGCTCAATCTTACGAGTCTGTCGTTCATGGTGCCGCTCGGGATCTCGGGCGCCGCCGCGACCCGCGTCGGCAACGCCATCGGCCGCGGCGACATGCCGGGCGCCCGCCGGGCCGCGGCGGCTTGCCTGCTGCTGGGAGCCGGCGCGATGATGGTTTTCGCGGCGGTGTTCGCGACCCTGCCGGGGCCGCTCGCGCGCCTCTATACGATGGACCCGGCGGTGATCTCCGTGGTGTCGATCCTGCTGCCCATCGCCGCGCTGTTCCAGGTTTGCGACGGCATCCAGGTGGTGTCGTCCGGCGTGCTCCGGGGCGCGGCGGACACCACGTTCTCGGCCGCCATCGCGCTGCTCGGCTACTGGGTGATCGGCCTGCCGGTGGGCTGGGTGCTCGCCTTTCGCGCCGGCCTGGGGCCGGCCGGGTTGTGGTGGGGCATCACGGTGGGGCTCACGGTCGTGGCGGTCTTGCTGACGCTGCGGATCGCCCTCCGGTTCCGCGGCGAGATCGTGCGGGTCGATATCGAGATGGGAGCCGACGAAAGGAGATCCGATGGATAAGGACATGTTCATCAAGCCCGTGGTCTACGCCGTTCCCGGCATGGAGGACGCGGAGGTGCGGCGCGACGTCGTCTATCGCTCGTTGGAGGATGGGACGGAGCTGACGATGGACGTCTACCTGCCGCCGGGCCCGGCGGCAGGCGAGCGGCGGCCGGGCGTGGTGTTCGTCCACGGCGGCCCGATCCCGGAGGACAAATGGCACCTGGTGAAGAACTGGGGGCTCTTCAACGCCTACGGCAGGATGATGGCCGCCTCGGGGATGGTGGGCGTGGCCTTCAACAACCGCTTTCTCGGCCTCGACCGGATCGCCGACCCGGCGGCCAACATCGCGGCGGCCATCGCGTTCGTCCGCGGGCAGGCGGACGCCCTTCATCTCGATCCGGACCGCCTCTGCGTGTGGGTGTTCTCCGGGGGCGGGCCGTTCCTCAGTCCCTTCCTGACCGGGAAGCCGGCCTGGGCCCGCTGCCTCGTCGCCTACTACGCCCTCTTCGATCTCCGTCCGATGCGGGAGTGGATCCCCGGCGGGGCTCCGGACGAGCTCCTGGAGAGGTTCTCTCCCGTGGCCTGCCTCGCCGGCGAGAGCTTCGAGGGGCCGCCGATCCTGGTCGCCCGGGCCGGCCTCGACCAGCCGTGGCTCAACGCGACCACGGACGCCTTCGTCGCACGGGCGCTGGCGGTCAACGCCACGATCGACGTCCTCAATCATCCCCGGGGGCAGCACGGCTTCGACGTCCTGGACGACGACGACCGCAGCCGCGAGATCCTGGCGCGGACGCTCGACTTCGTGAAGGCCCATGTATGAGCTTCAAGGACCACTTCTCCGGCCACGCCGGCACCTATGCCTCGTTCCGGCCCGGCTATCCGCCCGCGGTCTTCGATTTCGTGGCCTCCCTTCCCCAGCGGCGGGGCCTGGCGTGGGACTGCGCCACGGGCAACGGGCAGGCGGCGGTCGATCTCGCGGAGCGTTTCGAGCGGGTCGTGGCGACCGACGCCTCCGCGCAGCAGCTCGAGCACGCCGTGCCGCATCCGCGGGTCGAGTACCGGCAGGCGCTAGCCGAGCGGTCGGGCCTGGCGGATGGATCGGTGGACCTGGTGACGGTGGCGACGGCGGTGCACTGGTTCGACTTCGACCGCTTCTACGCCGAGGTGGAGCGGGTGCTCGCCCCGGGCGGCGCCCTCGCCGTGTGGGCCTACGACCTGGCGCGGATCGCGCCGGAGGTGGACGTGCTCGTCGACCGCCTGGGCCGCGAGATCGTCGCGCCCTACTGGCCTCCGGAGCGCCGGTGGGTGGACGAGCTGTACCGCACGCTCCCCTTCCCGTTCGACGAGGTCGAGGCGCCGGTTTTGTGGATCGAGGAGCGCTGGGATCTCGAGCGGTTCGCGCAGTATCTCGGGACGTGGTCGGCGACGAACCGCTACACCCAGGAGAACGGCCACGATCCCCGCGAGCTGATCCGGCGGGAGCTCGAGGAGGCGTGGGGAGATCCGGCTCTCCGCCGGGAGATCCGCTGGCCGCTCATGATGCGGGCGGGACGGCTCGGAAAGTGATATAGATCTCCGCCTATAGATGATTACAGCTTTGATCAGCCGCAAGGGCGGAGTCGGTAAGACCACGACCGCCGTGAACCTGTCGGCCGCTCTGGCGGCTCAGGGGTTGCGCGTATTGCTGGTGGACCTGGACAGCCAGGCTTCGGCGTCGCTGTCGCTGGGCGTGGACCGCGCGGACCTCGCGCCGTCGGCCGCCGACGTGCTGCTCGGCGGCCTGCCGGTGGACCAGGCGATCCGCGAGACGGCGGTTCCGGGGCTGGACCTGATCACCGCCTCGGTGGACCTCATGAAGGCCGAGTCGGAGATGGCGGTCTTCCGGAGCAAGGAGGTGCGGCTCAAGTCTGCCCTCGCGCCGGTGGCCCAGCGCTACGACTTCATCTTCCTCGATTGCCCCTCCTCGCTCTCGCTGCTGCCGGTGAGCGCCGTGGTGGCCGCCGATGCCTTCATCGTGCCGGTGGTGCCGCAGTTCCTGGCCGTGACGGGGGTGAAGAACCTGATCGCCGCCGCCGAGCGCGCCGCCTGGGATACCGGCTCGCGCGTCCGTCCGCTCGGGCTCCTGCTCACCATGGTGGACTACCGCACCAAGAACACGCGCCGCACGGTGGACGAGCTGCGGGCCGAGCACGGCAACCTGATCTTCGCCATCGAGATCCGCATCAACACCCGCCTCGCCGAGGCGCCGGGGGCCGGGCAGACGATCTTCCAGTACGACCGGTACGCGAAGGGGGCCGAGGCGTACAAGCTGCTGGCGGGGGAGTTTCTGCTGCGGGCGCGGGGCGGGCCGATCGAGAAGTCTCTTACGGCGGGCGGCTAAGAGCCCGGGGCTTCGCCCCCGGGCCCGCGTGGGCACCCGGAATCGATCAACGTTTTCAGCGCGCCGTAGTCGATCGGCTTGATCAGGTGATGATCGAACCCGGAATCCATGGCTCGCTGACGGTCTTCCTCCTGGCCATACCCGCTGAGCGCGATGAGGAGCGCCAGCCGCGTTTCCTCTTGCTGGCGCAAGTGCTGGGCGACCTCATGCCCGCTCATCTTGGGAAGCCCGATGTCCAGCAGCACGACGTGCGGCTGCAGGGCCTCGGCGGTCTCGATCGCGCTGGGTCCGTCGTATGCCGTCCGCACTTCATGCCCCTCAAGCCCGAGCAGCAGGGCCATGCTCTCGGCGGTGTCGACGTTGTCGTCCACCACCAGGATGCGGCGGCGGTTCGGAAAAGCATGTCTCTCGACGGCAAGGTTGGCGGTCTCTGCCGGTGCCGGATGCGACGTCCCGGTCCACGCGGGCAGAGAGACGACGACCTCGGTGCCCTGCCCCGGGCCGGCGCTGAACGCCCGCACGGTGCCGCCGTGCACCTCGACGATATTCTTGACCAGCGACAGCCCGATTCCGAGTCCGCCCTCCGAGCGGCCGAGGGTGTGCTCCGATTGGGTGAAGAGATCGAAGACATGGGGCAGGACCGCGGCGGGGATTCCGATGCCGTTGTCCTTCACGCGGATCTGCACCTCGGGACCCCGGCCCTCGACCGTCACCCGGATGTCCCCACCGGTTTCCGTGTATTTGGCCGCGTTGTGCAAAAGGTTCGAGACGACCTGGGTCAGACGGGTCACGTCGCCTTCGACCTGCAGCGGCTCGGGAGGCAGGGAGACCGTCAGCCGATGGCCGCGTGCGTCGATGAACGGGCGGCTGGTTTCGACGGCACGTCCGATGACGGTCAAAAAATCGGTCTTCTCCTTGCGGAACTCGACCTTGCCCAGGCTGATGCGCGAAATGTCGAGCAGGTCGTCGACGATATGGGCGAGCTGATCCGTCTGCCGGTCCACCACGTCGCGCATTTCCTGGAGGCGTGGGTCCTGGGTACCGAGTTGGCGCATCACCTGGACGGCGTTGCGGATTGGGGCCAGCGGGTTGCGCAGCTCGTGCGCGAGCATCGCCAGGAAGTCGTCCTTGCGCCGGTCGGATTCCTTGAGCGCTTCTTCGGCCAGTTTCCGTTGCGTGATGTCGACGAACGCGCCGATCGCGCCGCGCACCTTCCCCTCGGGGCCGTGCAGCGGCATGGCATTGCCGAACAGGTGCAGCCGGGAGCCATCGTCGAAAACGACTTCTCCTTCGAAGCCGCGGACTTCGGCGCCGCGCGCCGCCCGCTGCATCGGCAGCTCGTCCGGGGTCAGCTCCACGCCGTCCTTGAGCACTTTGAAATGCGGCACGGCATCCTCGTCGCCGGCGGTCTTGCACAGGTTGGAGCCCACCGGCATGCGCAGCAATTCATAGCCGGCGTGGCTGCCGCTGATCGTCCGGCAGTCCGGATCGTGGGTGACCCAGACGGCGGCGGGCGTGGCGTCCATGAGGGTGGCCAATTCTTCGGCCTGCAGCCGGTGGCGCTCCTCGACGTGCTTCCGCTCGCTGACGTCGGTCACCAGGGCAAAAAAGCCCTGCACCTCGCCCTGGTCATCGGTATGAGGCACGTAACGGGCTTCCACGCAACGAAGCCCTGCCCCCCGGTACTGGATCCACGTCTCGAAACGGGTTTCGCGGCCCGCCAGCGCCGACTCGACGTGCGGGCGGATCTCCTCATAGGCGACATCGCCGAGGACCTCCCGGACGTGCTTGCCGCTGATCTCTTCCCTGCGATGCCCGAACCATTCTTCGTACATCGTGTTGTTGAAGCGGTACCGCTGTTCCGTATCGACGTAGGAGATGAGAGCGGGGACGCCGTTGGTGATGATCCGCAGCTCTTCCTCGCGCCGCCGCAGCGCCTCTTCGGCCAGCTTGCTCTTGTTAATGTCGAACGTCACGCCCACCATTCGTGTGGGCTTGCCGCCCGAGTCGTACAAGGCCCGACCCTGCGATCTCATCCAGCGCACCGCGCCATCCGACCGGATCATGCGGAACTCGTTGTTGAGCTCGCGCCTCTCTTCGAGCGCCACCTGCATCTCTTGAACGGCGTTCTGCTGGTCCTGGGGGTGGATCGTCTGCAGCCAGGCCGCATAGGAGGGCTGGCAGGTCGCGGGACTGGTGCCGGCCAGGTGATGAAACTCTTCGGACCAGAAGACCTCTCCGGTTACGATGTCCCAGGCCCAACTGCCGGCATGGGCGGCGCGGAGAGTGAATTTGAGAAGGGCCGCGCTCTCTTCGAGAGGGCATACGTCCAGGCCCTCCATTGTCAAAGGCTGCATGAAGCCCTCCTTACCTTTCTCGCACCCTGCTCGACTGTATCCCACATCCCACAAGAACGCACAGGCAAGGAGACTCTGCGCTCTCTCGACCGCGGACACGATCCAAGAGCCGGGGTGAGAGCTTAGGGCCGCACCACCCGCGTCAACCAGCGCTCCACGTACTCCCGCAGCTCCGGCGTGTCCGGGAACGGCTCTCCATACTTCCTCATCGCTCGGAAGGGTAACGGCTCCACCTGCTGGGCTTCGAAGGTGTTGCGGTCGGCATCCTTGTCCCAGCCCTGGCTCTGGAGGAAGACGGTGCGGGTCCAGCCTTTCGCGAGGGGCGGGAGCGCGGAGGCGTCGAACTCCAGGGCGATCTCGTCGCCGGGCGCGAGGATGACGGAGCGGTCGTCCGTCTGCTCCAGCAGCTCGCCCACGTCGCCGTAGCGGGTGTAGCGGCCGGGGAACGGCAGCCAGGGGGAATCGGCCGAGACGGTCCCGTAGTCGTAATGGTGCGGGGCGTTGGGCGCCTTGCGGAGTAGCCGCGAGAAGCCGCGGTAGTGGAAATCGGCAACGCGGGGCTCGAGACGGGCACGGACGACGGGGTCGGCATCGGCCTTCCGAGATGTCCAGGCGATGCGGTCCCAGCCGAGCCAGAGGGAGGTGACGATGCGCAGGCGATGGGCTCCGGGCGGCAGCGGCGGCGTATCGACCACCATCGTCTTCGTCTTGCCGGCGGGGAAGCCCATGGAGGGCAGCAGGGTCTTCCAGCCGGCCGCCGTCTCCACTTCCAGGCTCGGCGGCAGGTAGGGCAGGTCGGGACGCTGGGCGGCGGCGAGGTTCAGGCTCGCGTCGGCCGGGAAGATCCAGCCGTCGAGGTGGAGCCGCACCGGGGCGCCGGGGGCCGCGCCGAGATCGAAGGTGAAATTCCACGCCTTGGCGACGCCCTGGTAGGGGCCGGGCTCGTAGCCGGAGGCGTAGACGTCGTCGCGCTCGCGGACGCGGGCCGTCGCGTCGGCTCCCCCGCCGTCCCAGGCGGCGGCCACGGGACGGAGGCCGCGCGCGGCCAGCACTTTCACGGGCTGCCGCTTGCCGGGCTCCACCTTGAGGCTGCTCGCCACCTCGATTTCGGCGGGATGGTCCACCACCCAGAGACGCACGGCGTCGAAGTAGGCGGCCTCCCACAGCTCCTCGGTGACGCGCAGGCGGTAGACGCCGTCGACCGGCCGGGCGCGGTCCACCCGCACCAGCTCGTCCGGATCCGAGCCGGCCCAGACGCCGGGCGCCACGGGCAGGCCGACGGGCGAGTTCCAGAGCAGGTCGGTGACGAACTCGAAGCGCTCGCCCGTCCAGGCATAGAGGAACGGGCAGCTCCCCTTGAGGAGCTGCTCCTCCACCACCCGCTGGTCGGCCTGGGGCTGGAGCCGGTTCTGGGGCACGCCGTTGGTCCAGACGACGCGCAGCAGGTCGGGCTGGCGGAGGCTGCCGAGGCCGAAGTGGGTCACGGAGCCGGCGGCCTCGCGGAACTGGTAGGCGCTGCCGGCGCGCACCTCGGCCACGGCGCCGATCCCCTGGAGGTTGTTCTTGCCGTTGCCGGTGGTCAGGCCGAGCAGGCGCACGTCGAGCCAGTGGTTCTTGTTGCCCCCTTCGTTGACCAGCCGGTGCAGGCCCGACTCCCCCGCCGCGGCGAGATCGAGGTCGCCGTCGCCGTCCAGATCGGCGGCGGCGAGGATCGAGGCGGATTTTGGCGCCCCTGCGATCGCCAGCGGCTCGAAGGTGGGCGCCGCGACCGTGCCGCGCTGGCCGAGGACCGCGAGGCCGTCCGGACCGGCGGCGGCGAGGTCGAGCCGGCCATCGTTGTCGGCGTCGAAGGCGAGGACCGAGGTGAAGCGCTTGCCGGCGGGCAGGCCCGGGAGCGGCCAGGCGGCGAAGCGTCCGCCCAGGTTGTGCCAAAGGGCGAGCCCCGCGCCCGCGGCTACGAGATCGGACCGGCCGTCGTTGTCGAGGTCGGCGCTGGCCGCGGCCTCCACGGGTCCCGGAGCGGCTAGCCCGGCGGCGGCGGTGCGGTCCGTGAAGCGGCCCTGGCGCTGGTTGTCGATCCAGGCGAGCCCCTTGGCGTGCGCCACCACGAGATCGAGGTCGCCGTCGCGGTCGAGATCGCTCGCCAGGAGGCCACGGATGCCCGTGAGCGGCGTCCGCGGCAGGGCCTGGGGATCCACGGCTTCGAGCGGCCCCTGGAGGGCGTTGCGGAAGATCCCCAAGCCTCCCGGCTCGCTGGCCAGAGCGAGGTCGAGGTCGCCCTCGATGTCGAAGTCGACCACGGCGGCGGCTTCGGCGGCCGCTTTCGCCAAGCCCGCGGCAGCCGTCGCGTCGTCGAAGCCGCCATCTCCCCGGCCGCGCCAGAAGGCGACGCGCCCGGCTCCGTAGCCGACGAGATCGGTCTTGCCGTCGTTGTCCAGATCGGCGGCGAGCAATCCGGCGATCCCCAAGGCTTCCGGGCCGGCGGCGGGCTCGCCGCCCGCGCCCCGGCGCAGCTCCAGCCGCGGCGCTTCTCCGGCCTTGATCCAAGCCAGATCGGCCTTGTCGTCGCCGTCGAAGTCGCCCACGGCCAGGGCGCGCCCGGCGACCGCGCCGTCCGCCAGGGAGGCGGCCTGGAAACGCACGGGCAATGGGTCGCCGAAGCTCGAGGGCGGCGGCTCCGCCGCGAACCGCTCGACGGGCAGGCCCAGGATGCCCGGCGTCAGCTCCTTCAGGCTCTGCTGGTAGAGGGACGTGGGCTTGAGCACGTTCTCCAGGCGGATGGCCGGCACCCGGGCCGCGGGCAGCTCGCCGGATTCGAGGGCCGTCATCACGGGCACCAGCGCGGACGTGACGGCCGGCGAGGCCGTTCCCGCCAGCTCGCGGACGCGGAGGAACGCCCGGGTGGCCCCGGCGCGATCGCCGGCCGCGACGGCCCGCTGGCCGGCCTGGAGGAGGACGATCACGTTCTCCGGCCGCAGCCGCTGCAGGGCCTTCAGGGCGTCCGCCAGGGCCGCCGCGGCCTCCGACTGTCCGGAGCCAAGGGAACCCTGCGCGGCCTGACGATAGAGGGAGTACTGGAAATCGACGCGGTCCGGCGCCGCCGCCGCGGCCTGCCGGTAGGCGGCGAGAGCCTCGTCGTCCTTGCCGGCCCATTGGAGCACGTCCCCCTGGATGGCCAGCAGATCGGCCCGGCCCGGGGCCTTGGCCAGGGCCTGGGCGATCGCGCTCTGGGCGTCCTCGCTCTTCTGCTGCCGCAAGGCCGCGATGGCGAGGTTGGCGTAGGGCAGCGGATCGGCCGGCGTGAGCTGGGCGAGCTTGCGGAAGGTCTCGGCGGCCTCGTCGGGGCGCTCGTTCTCGAGGTGGCCCAGGCCCAGATTGCGCAGCGCCGCGGCCTGGGGGGAGACGGGGGCCGGAGCCGGGGCTGCCGCGGCGAGGAGAAGGGCGAGGAGCGGGAGGAGGAGACGGCGGTGCATGGCGGGGGGATTGTAGCGCCGCGCGGACCGCCCGGCAGGGCGCTCCTAGCCGACCGGGCCGACCTGGAACTCAGCGACGATCGGCAGGTGGTCGCTCGCCATGCGGGCCACTTGCAGCCGGCACGAGTGGACCGACACGAGCTTCATGGGGCCGCGGTGGTAGATGCGGTCGAGCCCGCCCTGGGGCGAGAAGGAGGGATAGGTGGGGATGTTGCGGTAGGGGCCCCGCTTGCGCTCCGTGGCGCAGCCGAAGCCGAGGCCGTTGGTGAACTCCCCTTCGAGCAGGGAGCGCCAGTCGTTGAAGTCCCCGGCCACGAGGATGGGCGTCTCGGGGTCCACGCCGCTGAACTCGACGGAGCGCTTCAGCAGGTCGATCTGCTTCTTCCGCTCGCGGGCGGAGAGGCCCAGGTGGAGGTTGAAGACCTCCAGCCGGCCGCCCTTGCCGTTCAGCTCCAGCGTGGTGTGCTGGCAGCCGCGCCGGATCCAGCTCTCGGCGATGGAGAGGTCGATGTTCCGCTCGCGGAGGATGGGGAACCGGCTCAGCGTGGCGTTGCCGTAACGCCCCTTCTTCAGGCTGACGTTGTGGCCCAGGGCGTAGTGCGGATACCCGGTGGCCTCGGCCAGCTCCTTGGCCAGGTTCAGCTCGCGGGAGCGGGGCACGCCCTCGTCCACTTCCTGGAGGATCACGACGTCCGCGTCGTAATGCCGGAGAATGCCGGCGATACGCTCCGGACGGAACCGCCGGTCCACGCCGATGGCGCGATGGATGTTATAAGTGATGACTCGCAGCAACAAACCCCTGGCTCCCGTCTCCTGAACCTTTAGCTCTTGTGTTTTCTTCCACTTCACGGGCCGCGCGTCCCGCAAGCGGTATAGTAATCGGGTGCCGCCCATCTTCACCATCGGCCACTCCACCCGTCCCATCGAAGGCCTCCTAAGTCTGGCGGCCACGGCCATCCTCTGCGCCGAGGCCGTCCCCTGGCGTTGCCATCGCCGGCTCATCTCCGACGCCCTCGTTGCACGGGGCATCGATATATTGCATATCCTGGGCCCGGGCCGTGCCGACCCGCACGAGCTCGACGCGAACGCCCGCGTCCTGCCCGGCGGCCGGCTCCTCTACGCCGGACCGGCCGGCGACCAGCCCTCGCTGTTCGAAGACGTCACGGGACCGTAACGCTCGGCCGTTGCCGGGGCGAGACGGTTCTTCTACGATCCCGCGTCTCAATCATCAATAACTTTTGGAGGAAACCCCATGAGCATCAGCCAAGCGCTTCTACCCGAGTTCGACCAGGAGATGGCCAACACCCGCAAGACCCTCCAGCGCGTGCCGATGGACAAGTACGATTGGACCCCGCACACCAAGTCCTTCAACATGGGCAAGCTGGCGACCCACATCGCCCATCTCCCCCATTGGGGGGCCATGACCGTCGAAACCGACGGTCTGGACTTCTCCGTGACGCCGTTCCAGCAGCCCGAGCCGAAAACCCTCGAGGAGGTCCTGGCCCTCTTCGATCAGACCACCGCCCAGGCCCGGGCGGCCATCGCCGGCGCGAGCGACGAGGAGCTGATGAAGCCCTGGACGCTGCGCAACGGCGAGCAGGTTTTCTTCACCATGCCGAAGATCGCCTGCATCCGCGGCATGGTGATGAACCACATCATCCACCACCGCGCCCAGCTCACCGTCTATCTGCGCCTGAACGACATCCCCGTGCCCGGCCTCTACGGCCCGTCGGCGGACGAGACCTTCTAGTCCCTTCGCCTCCGAAGCAGGCGGCCGGCCCACGCGTTGCATGAGCGCAAGGCCGTGCGGGCGTAAACCCCAGATCCACCATCGACGCGCCCCGGCCCTCCGGGCGGGGCGGATTTCTTTATGGAGGAACTCGCCATGATGAAGAGAGCGTTGCTCGCCGGCCTCCTGCTGTGCCTCTCCCTTTTCTCGGCACGCGATCCGGCCTGGGCCCAGGCCGGCCGGGCAACCCGCGACGATCTTCTCACCAAGCTGGAAAGGTCGGGATGGAAAATCGCGCAGGAGGGCGTTCTCCAGCGCCAGCCGAGGCCCGGCGAAGTCGAGACCTTCGTGTTCGGCGTCGAGGGCTTCGCCTGGAAGCTGCGGGACCTGCGGAGCCAGCTCCGGGTCCTGAGAATGGAATTCGAGGCGCGTCCGACGCCCGAGCTGCGGCGGGCCATCGCGAGCCACCGCAAGGCCATCGCGAGCACCCTGGAGATGATCGAGCGCGCCCGGATCGCGGAGACGATGGGCGACACCGGCCCGACCAAGGAGCTCGAAGCCTGCCCCGATCCCACCTTCAACTTCGCCTACGACACGGACGCCGGCTCGAAGACCCAGAGCCAGGGCACCTGGGCGAACGCGAGCGCCGACTTCAGCCTCCATCCGTCCTGCGTCTCCGAAGAAGAGCCCGAGTCCGACCCCGCGGGCGAGGTCTACGCGTACGCCTTCGCCCAGACCACGGTGAGCGGAGCCATCACGACCGCGACGGTGACCGACGGCCCCCGGAGCGGCTCGAACGTCAACGCCAGCGCGGACGCCAGCCGCAACGGCGGCGCGTCCTGCGAGTCCTACGCCTACGCGAGCGTCACGAGCACCAGCCTGAACCCCTCGTCCTACTCCAGCTCGACGTCCAACCCGAGCTGCCCGGCCCCCTCGCCGACGGCCTCGCCGCTCCAGGTTTCGGTCACCTCGGACCACGGCACCAAGATCCTGCTCTGGCAGGCGGTGAGCTGCGTCACCATCACCTGGACGGTCAACGTCTCCGGCGGGACCTCGCCTTACATCGTCAAGATCTATTGGAACGATACCTTCGCGGCCCATGGAACGTCTCTCTCCAAGACTTTCTGCGACTCCCTCGCCCAACAATCGAGCTATCTGGAAACGATCCGGGCGGAAGTGGCGGATCACGGCGGTCAGACCGGGTCAGCCTCCCACTCGACCACGATCAATGTCCGTCGCTCCTGCGACCCAGGAGGCTGCCTGCCTGACTGACCGGCGATCACAGGGCGGACGAGATCCCGGAGATCCTGCCGAAAACCCCGTAGCGGTACCCTTCCGCGAACCGGCTTCGGATCTCGTCCGCGCTGGCGCTCCGGACGTCGAGGAGGTCGCGGCCCTTGGACTCCGCGTCGGTGTTGACCAGGTAGATCAGGCGGTAGCCGGCCCGGGCCATGCTCTCCGGCTCGGGCACCGGCCCCTGGCGGAGGCCCCAGGTGTCGGCGAGCCAGCTCGCGATCAGGTCCGGATGCCGGGAGAGGACGTAGTCGAGATCCGACTTGGCGTGGCCGACGCGGAAGTAGCCGCGGTTTTCCGCCTTGCCGTGGGCGATGTGGGAGTCCGCCAGACCCAGCATGTCAATGGTCCGGAGGCCCGAGAAGTAGGGCACCTTGCCCGCGCCGTCGACGGCGATGAGGGCGCCGGGATGCTTCTCGCCGAGGTAGCGGCCCAGGAGCGTCCAGCGGTCGTACTTCGCGGCCCGGTAGGAGAAGCGCGGGTCGGTGCCCAGGGGGATGAGCTGGAGGACCAGGACCAGCGCCAGGAGGACCGCCACCAGGCGCGGGCGCCGGATCTCCGCCGCCAGTTGGAGGAGCAGGTAGGTCCCCATGGGAAAGAGGAACAGCAGGAAGCGGTCGTAGAAGACGTCGCCCCCCACGTAGACGAAGTAGGCCAGCCAGCCCGCCGCGAAGACGGCGGGAAACGGCATCCCCGGCAGCGGATCGGGCCGCCGGAGGCGCCGGGGGGACAACCCCTTCAGGCCCCGGGCGGCGGCGAGGCCGAAGATCGCCAGGTAGAAGAGCAGCCCGGTGGCGAGCGCGGCCGAGACGAGCTGCAGCCAGCCGCTCTCGAAGCGCTGCGCCAGGGAGCCGTCGACCTTGACGTAGTAGGTGTTGGGCAGGGGCCAGCCGTAGTACGAGAGCCGCAGGGCGGTGAGCGTGCCGAAGACGGCCAGGGTGGCCACCGCCAAGCCCGCGGCGGCCCGCCAGCGCCCCCGCAGACCCAGGAAGCCCGCCGCCAGGAGAGGCGTCACGAAGCCGTCCGCCCGGGAGAGGACCGAGACGGCGGCGAGGACGCACAGGCCGAAAAACGCCCGCCGCTCCTCCTTCTCTCCTCCCTCCTCCACCGCTCGTTCGACGAGAATCCAGGTCGCGATCTGGATCAGCAGGACGAGCGGCGTCTCGAGCCCCGAGGCGATGGCTGCCCAGAGCGACGGGCAGAGGGCGAAGAGGACGGCCAGCCATCCCGCGGACCGGTCGCCAAGGCGGGGCCGGGCGAAACGGTACAGCAGCACCAGCGCGATCGCCGCGAAGAGCAGGTTGAGGCCGGTGGAGACGGCGTAGATGCCCGCCGTCCCCACGAGGGCCTCGGCCGGGGTCAGGAGCAGCACGTAGAGCAGGTTCGAGAAGCCCTCGACCCGCTCGCCGGGGTTGAAGACGAGCCCGTCGCCCGCGGCCAGGTTGTGGGCGTAACGGTAGGAGATGTAGGCGTCGTCGGTGCCCCAGGCGTGGCCCGAGAGGTCCGGGTGCGAGTATCCCGCTAGGATCTGGAGGAGAGCGCCGGCCAGGAGGAGAACGAGGGCGGCCGGCAGAAGGAGCCGGCCGCCAGGGGACGAAGGGGCCATAGGGGACTGGATGGCAGCGGCCTGAATCAGGCGGATTAGCCGCTGGTGGTGCCGATCACGATCTCGACGCGGCGGTTGCGCGCCCGGCCGGCGTCGCTGGAGTTGGGCACCAGCGGGTTCTGCTGGCCGTGGGCGAAGACGCGGATGCGCCCCTCGGGGAAGTTGGCCGAGGACTGCTGCTCCAGCCACTGGCGCACGGCGAAGGCCCGCGCCTCGGAGAGCTGCATGTTGGCGTCCGGCGAGCCGACGTTGTCCGTGTGGCCGTGGACCTCGACGACGGCGGCGTTGGCCACCAGCAGGTCGCGCAGGAGCTGCTGCATCTCGCGCTCGGCTTCCGGCGTGAAGCGGTCGCTGCCGGTCTGGAAGTTGATGTTCCAGGCCTTGCGGCTGACGACGGTGCGCACCGGCTCGGCGGCCGAGAAGGTGGGCGCGTCGGCGGAGGCCACGACCGTGCTCTCCTTGGGCGCCCGGGAGGCGACCGCCTGGACGTACGAGGTGTCGAGGATCTCGTTCACCGGGTAGTACGACGGCACGAGGTCCGGGTACTGCTGCTTCACGATGTCGCCGAACACCGAGTAGGTGGCGCCGAACAGGTTGGAAGACCCCGGAGCCAGGCCGTACAGCAGGAGGTTGTCCGCCAGGTTGTTCACCGCCGAGCCGCCGAGCTGGACCCGGAGGCCCTGCTTGTCGCGCTCGGTCTGGAGGTCGAAGTACTTCTCCCAGTAGTCGGGGCCGGAGTCGGACTCGTTGTAGACCTCGGCGCTGATCTCCGCCGCCTTGCGCAGGGCGGCCGGGCTGCCCTTGACGGCGTCGCCGCCCTCGAAGATGGCCTGGAGCATGCCCTCGACGGTCTGCCGGTTGTCCTTCATCCACTTGTCGATGCCGATGATGGTGTTGGGCATCTGCGAGCTGTACTCGCGGGTGGAGGCGATGGAGACCAGGCCGCCCCGCTTCTGCGCGACGGTGACGTCGCCCGGCGTCCAGGTGACCACGCCGTTGACGCAGACGTTCTTGCGCTCGCCCGTGCGCTTGCCGTTCTCGACCACCGGCCGATCCTCGCAATAGTTCGCGACGTACTTCTCGGCGGCGTCGATGTAGTCCGAGGTGGCGACCCAGTTCAGGCAGTTGGGATCCCAGGTCTTCTCGTCCGGGTTGTTGCACAGGCCGTTGTCGCCGAGCCACTTCTGGGCGATGTTCCAGTCGCCGTCGCGCAGGTAGCCGGCCACCAGGCCGCCCTTGGACGAGGCGGGGTTCTCCTTCCACTCGGGCAGGCCCATGAACTTGTCCTCGCCGCGCGAGTAGCCGGCCGAGCCCACCACCTTGGCGGTGTACTCGGGGCCCAGGCGCCGCAGGGTGTCGTTGAGGCCCTTGAGGAAGGCCGCCGAGCCGTCGCCCATGATGGCCACGAAGGCCGCGCCCTTCTTGGGCTGGGTCTCGCCGTTCTTGAGATCGTTGGCGAAGGCGATGAGCGCCTCCTGCATCTTGCCGGCGTCGTCCTCGCGGACGAACTTGAGGTTGACGCCGTTCTTGCACATCAGGCTGCCCTCGGTGGCCTGCGGGCCGCCGGTGGCGAACATGAGGCCCATCTGGGCGTTCCACGCCCAGTGATAGAAGCGGACCTCCGGCAGATTGTCGCACCCGGGGCCGCTGCCCGGCATGGCCACGTTCCGGTTGGACGCGTTGGCCGCCTGCGAGGCGGGCAGGTCGGGAAGATCCGCCTTGGAGGGCACCACCGCTTCCCGCGTCTTGGCCGCCGGCACGATCTTGTCCAGCAGGTTCGGAGCGAACCGCCGGACACTGAAGAACGCAGCCACCAGCAATGCGACGACGATGATGGCCTTCCCCAGAGGGGTGAGCTTCATTTCTTTTTCTCCTGTTGTCTAGTGACCGGATCGAGTAATCAGGTCGAGGCGGGCCAGCGGGTCAGGCTGGGCTCCATGCCGCCGATGAGCTCGTCCATGGCTGGCCGCAACGAGTCGACGAACCGTTCCGTCTCCACGATCTGCTCCACCACCGAGCCCATGTAGCTTGCGACCTCGGTCGCGCTGAACTGCGAAGCGCTGACGCGGCCGAGGATGACTTCAAATACGTCGGAAAAAGCGCCGAGTTGCGCGACCACGAGCTGGTCGCGCTTCTGGCACTCGAGCAGCAGGTCGCGCTGCTTCTCGAGGATGCCGATGTGCCACTGGCGGGTGCGCGCCGTCGCCGGCTCCTTCTGCGCCAGCTCCTGAAGCTTGACGACCTTGGCGTCCACTTCCGCCAGGCGCCGCTCGACGTTGGGCAGCGGCGTCGTGGGCGGCAGCGGCCGCACGGCCTGCAGGCGCTGCTGGTCGCGCCGGCCGGGCTGGGGCGGCGGCGGCGGCGCCGTCTGGAGCGCCGCGGCGTCGGCCCCGGGGCGGATGTTGGCCAGGATCTGGAGATAGGAGATCCGCTCGCGCACGAAGCTGAGATAGGCCGTGAGCATGTAGCCGAGCTGCTGGAGGATGCCCGCCTTGGTGACGGAGTCGAGGTCGTCGCGCTCGGAGAGGACCTTGGTCACCCGGCCCCGGATCTCGGCCAGGCGCCGGAAGACGCCCAGGTAGTCCGGCAGCAGGCCGGAGCGGGTCCAGCCGGCGACGGGGTTCTCCGCCAGCATCACCTCCACTCTCTGCCGCAGGACCTCGCGGTCCTTCTCCGCCTTGGCCTCCGCCTGCCGCTGCTCCTCGTCCTCGATCTGCTTGATGTAGCGCTGCCCCGTCGCCGCCAGGCTCACCCAGCCGGTGGCACCCAGCCCCCACAGGATGAGGGGCAGGGGGTTCCACAGCACGGCCGAGGCCGCGAGGCTCACCGCCCCCGTGACCAGGTTGCCGGGCGATTGGATCGCCTTGGCGATGCTCTTCTTGAGCAGGGTGCTCTTATCCAGCGGCATCTCGTCTCATAGGCTCGGGAAACGGGCGCGGATCTCGCGCATCACAAGCATGAACTCCGGCGTCGTGGCGATCCCGTCCCGCCAGGCGAGCCCCCGTTCGATGAGATTGTAGCTCTCTTGGATGCGCGCGCCAGGGATGATGTTGCCGTCCTTGTCGCGGTCGCGCCCCATGAGCCAGATCGTGTCCGCCACTTCCAGGGCGGCGGCGATGTCGTGGGTGACCACGATGATGGTGTTCATCTCGTGCATGCAGGCCACCTCGTTGAGCAGCTCGGCGACGCGGTCGACCGCCATCGGGTCGAGCCCCGAGAACGGCTCGTCGAGCAGCAGCAGGTGCTCGCTGCACATGAACTGCTGGGCGATCGCCACCCGCTGGCGCTGGCCGCCGGAGAGCTGGGGCGGGTAGTGCTTCCCCTTGTCCTCCATGCCGAAGCGCTTCAGGTATCCCGTCGCCTTCTCCCGCGCCTGGTCTCCCGAGAGCCCGGCCTGCCGGCCGGCCACCATCAGGTTCCCCAGCACGGTGCGATGGGCGAACAGGGGATAGTTCTGGGCCACGACGCCCACCATCCCCCGCTGCACCGGCGGCCCCTCGGGGCCGAGCAGCACCTTGCCGGAATCCGGCAGCTCCAGGCCGGCCAGGATGCGGAACAGGGTCGTCTTGCCGATCCCGGAAGGACCCAGCAGCCCCACCACCTGGCCGGCGATGGTGCCCGGTCGCACGATGTCGCGGATCTCCAGGTTGACGTCCCGCAGGATGGGCACGCCGCCCAGGGCGACGTTGATGTTCTCCGCCTTGAGGATGACCTCCTTGTGCTCGTACTCGAAGGCCATGGCGTTACCGGCTCCTCTTTTCCAGGGTGAGATCGGCGTAGGGCAGCAGGAGCCGCCGGGTGACGCCGATGCCGTAGTCCTGGATCATGCCCATGAGCAGGATGGTGATCTGGATGGCGAACACCTCGGCGAGGTGGAAGTGCTTGTTCTGATTGAGCAGCATGGCCCCCACGCCGCCTTCGGAGCGGGAGATCCCCTCCACCATGGTGAGCATCATCCAGCCGATGGCGGCGTTCTGGCGCAGCACCTCGAAGGCCCGGTCGGCCGTGCCGAGGATCACCACCTCCCACACTACCTTCCACTCGTTCATGCGCAGCGTGCGGGCGTGGTCGAACCTCTCCTTGGGGATCGCCAGCACCTCCGCCGCCATCGAGGTGACGAAGAACACCGTCATGCCGAAGACGAGCAGGGACACCTTGAGGGGCCGGCCGCCGCCCACCATCAGCGTAAAGACGAAGGTGAGGCCGATCAGGCCCAGGAACCGCCCCTTGGAGACGGCCGTGGCGATCGGCCGGAACGCCGGCACCACGGTCAGGTAGGAGAACGTCAGCGCGATCAGGATCGTCAGCCCGATCGCCTCCAGGTTCATGCTGAAGCTGGTCCACAGCTCCCGCCCGAGCCCCTGCTCGAACCAGAGGCCCCGGAAGGCCCGCAGCACCTCGTCCGGCTGCGGCAGCACGGAGAACGGCGAGTTGATCCATACGAGCAGCGCGATCCCGACCTGGAGCGCCACGATGAGCCGCAGCGTGTTGGCGGAGATCGCCCGATTCGGGACGAACGCGGAAAGCACACCCTTCAAAGTCTGAGTCTCCTTGGAGTCGGCCAGCGCTCCGATGAAACGTGGATTCTACACACCCGGCCGCCTCCGTGGGGCGGGATACGAACTCCCTCCCCTATAGCCTGTGCTCTATGGGACGAAATGATTTCGCCGGCGTCCGGCTGTCCTTATCCCAGAAACCGTCCCCGCAGCTCCGGCGTGGGCAGCCAGCAGGCCTCCATCCTGCCGAACCAGCGGTAGCGGTTGCGCGCGACGAGCCGGTAGATCCGGTCGCGGAGGACCCGCGGGATCAGGCGGAAGATCCCGAGCGCCTTCCAGGCGCCGCCGAGGCCGTGGGCAATGCGCAGGGCAGCGTCGCTCTCCTTGTACCAGCGCCCGTCCTCGACCAGGAGGATGCTGTCGAGGGCCGGATCGATCCCGAGCTCGGCACGGAGCTTCTCCCCCAGCGGCGACTGCAGCGAGGCGAAGCGGAAACGCGCCCCGGGGTCGCGCCGGATGATGAACTGGACCGATCCGCTGCAAAGATTGCAGACGCCGTCGAAGAGCACGATGGGATTCGCCGGCGCCTCCATGCCGTTCATTCTAGGCCAAGGCTGGACGCCGCCCCCCGTTTCCCTCAGAATCCCGGCCGGACGAGGAGGAGGATGCATGCCAGAGCTGACCGGTACCCAGAAGAAGCTTTTGCGAGGATTGGCCCACCACCTGAAGCCCGTGGTGCACGTGGGCAAGAACGGGGTCACGGACACCGTGCTCGATTCGATCGACAAGGCCCTCGACGACCACGAGCTGATCAAGGTGAGGCTCGTCGATCCCCAGGGGAAGAAAAAGGAGCTGGCGGACGAGATCGCGGAGCGCTCCGGCGGCTCGTGGGTCGGCCTGGTGGGCCACGTGGTGACGCTCTACCGGCGCCAGCCCGACCCGGAGAAGCGCAAGGTCGAGGTTCCGTTCTAGGTCCGGCTCAGTTCTTCTCCTTCCAATCCTTTTTCGTCGCTTCCAGGCCGTCGAGGTACCCCTGCGGCGCCTTGCCCTTGGCGAGGACGAGCGCCTTGTCGATCAACGGCAGCGCCTCGGCGGTCCGGCCTTCATGGCGCAGCAGCCGCGCCTTGGTCTCGTAGTTATAGAAACTCTCCTGGAGGGAGATCGACTTCTCGATCCAGGCCATGGCCTCGGGCAGGCGCTGCTCCCGCTCCAGGGCGAATTTGGCGGCCGTGAGGTAATCGTCCCAATCGGCCTTGGGATCGGCGAGGACGGCGTCGTACTTGCTCCAGACGATCCGGTCGACGTCCACCTCCACCGGGACGGAGAAGCGCAGCTTGTCCCAGGCGAAGTCCACCAGGACCTTGCCGCGGCCGGCGGGAGTCAGGTCGAAGGTCATCCACTCGGTGGCCGGTCCGGGCTCGGGCTTGACCTCGAAGCGCAGCAGGTCCTGCTCCGGCTTGTAGAAATACGCGCCCCACTGCTCGGCCTGCTTGTTGAGGATCAGGGTCCACCGCTCCGGGCCGGGGATGGCGAAGAAGCCATAGGTGCCCGCGGGAACGTCGTGCCCCGCCACCTTCACCGCGTCCGCGAAGCGGATCGTCGTGGCCTCGTTGGCGCCGAGGCGCCAGACCTCTCCATAAGGCACCAGCCCGCCCCAGATCGCCCGCCCCTTGACCGCGGGCCGGTGATACCGGATCTCGACGTCGGTGACGCCCACCGTCTGGCGAACGGTCGCGCCGGGGCTCTCCCGCGCCACCGGCAACTCGGCGTGGGCGGTGAGGGAAAGGAACAGGCCGACGGCGGCAAGGACGAAAATGCTGCGCATTAGAGATCTCCTGGATAAAGAGCTGGCGGAGGAGATTACGAGCACTCCGGTGGCTCGTCGCTTCCGTTCTTCGCCTACTCATTTTTGGAGAGCTTATCGCGAGCCGCAGCCCCGCCCGGGCATAAATGCCCGGGCTATCCAAAAGCGCCGGGTGAACCCGGCGCAACCCGGATCGTGTAAAATTTCGTGCAGACAAGAAACTTTGGAGGTGCCCTTGCCGCTGTGGCAGCTCTTCTACCATATCGTGTGGTCGACACAGTACCGGGAATGCAGGCTGTCTCCCGAAATCGAGCCGTTCGCCCATGAGCTGCTGCGCGGCAAAGCGCTGGGTATGGGAGCTAAGGTCTTCGCTTTGAACGGGATGCCCGATCACGTCCACATCGTGGCCGCCATCCCCCCGAAGGTCGCGCTCTCGACCTTCATCGGAGGTCTCAAGGGCTACAGCTCCAATCGCCTGAACCATGCCGGTCTCTTGGACCAGCCTTTCTTCTGGCAGGACGAGTACGCGATATTCTCGTTCGATGCCAAACGACTGCCCCGCTACGTCGCCTACGTCGAGAACCAGAAGACCCACCATGCCCAAAACACCCTGATCCCAATCCTGGAGCGAGCCGGTGAAGTCGTGTCGTGTTCGTCGGGTTTACCCGGCGATTCTACTTAGCCCCGGCATTTATGCCCGGGCGGGGCCACGGCGTGCACCACATCCTCCTTTGACACTCCTCCGCCTCCCGCTCCACCGCGAAGCTTCAGCTTGACGAGTTATTCACACACTGCTATACGGTTCGTAGCGACACCCGTCTGAAACAACTCCGCCGGCGGCTGGGGTGACGCGCAGGGGAGGCCCGCGACGGCGGAGGTGTACCTGAAAAGGAGATCCTGTGATCAGTTCCGCGATCAATTCTGCCATCAATGCTGCGATCGATAAGGCACGCTCGGCGCTTCTGCTCTGGGCCACGATGCTGGCCCTGGGCTTCTTCATCCCGCCCGGAGCCCTCGCTCAGGCGACTCTCTTCGAAGACGGCTTCGGTCCGAAGCCGCTCGCCGGTTGGCAGCCCTCGCCTCTGGGGCTGCTCTCCAACTGGGACGCCTCTTCCGGCGCCGCCGCCTATAACGGCGGCGGGCATACCCAGCTTTACGCCGGCAGTCCGGCGTGGACGGACTACAAGGTCGAGGTGAAATTCAAGCTCGACAACGGCAGCAACCATCCCGGCGGTATCCGCGGCCGGGTGGACGTCAGCACCGGCGCCGGCTACGCGGCCTGGCTCTACCCCTCCCAAGGCGTGATCAAGCTGTTTCGCGCGACCGCCTGGCACATCGACACCTCGGGCCTCACGCTGCTCTCCGAGACGCCGGTCACCGGCGGCATCGCCTCCGGCGCCTTCCACACGCTGGCCCTGGCGTTCTCCGGCAGCCAGATCTCCGTCGTCTACGACGGCACGACCGTGATCCAGGCGACCGACTCGACGCTCGCGGCCGGCGCCGTGGCTCTCGACGTGAGCAACCAGCCGATCACCTTCGACGACGTGGCCGTGACCTCGGGCACCACTACCCTGCTGTCCGAAGATTTCAGTCCGCGCCCTCTGCGCAACTGGACGTCCTCGCCCCTCGGCCTCTTCGGCAACTGGGACGCCTCGACCGGCGCCGCCGCCTACAACGGCGGTGGCCATACCCAGATCCATGCCGGCAGCGGCGCCTGGACGGACTACAAGGTGGAGGCGAAGTTTCGTCTGACGAACGGCAGCAACTACCCCGGCGGCCTGCGCGGCCGGGTGAACCTCGCGACCGGCGAGTCCTACGCGGCCTGGCTCTATCCCTCTCAGGGAGTCGTGAAGCTCTTCCGGGTCGCCGCCTGGCACATCGACACCGCGGGCCTCGCGCTCCTCTCGGAGGTCAACGTCGGGACGATTACGACGGGCGTCTTCCACGATCTTGCCATCACCTTCAGCGGCAGCCAGATCTCGGTCGCCTACGACGGCACGACGGTGATTCAGACGACGGACGCCTCCCTTGCCACAGGCGCCGTGTCCCTGGACGTGAGCAACCAGCCGATCGACTGGGACGACGTCAAGGTGACGGCCCTACCGCCCTCCAACCAGCTCCTCGCCGACGACTTCTCCACCGGGCTCGCGGGCTGGACGGCGTCGCCCCTCGGCCTCTTCTCCAACTGGAGCGGCGCCGCCGGCACGGCCGCTTACAACGGCGGCGGCCACACCCAGATCTACGCCGGCAGCGGCGCCTGGACGGACTACAAAGTGGAGGCGAAATTCCGCCTCGCCAACGGCAGCAACTACCCCGGCGGTATCCGGGGACGGGTGAACACTTCAACCGGTGAGTCCTACGCGGCCTGGATCTATCCGGCGGACGGCGTCATCAAGCTCTTCCGCGCCGCCGCCTGGAACATCGATACGACGGGGCTCGCCCTGCTCGCCCAGGCGAACGTCGGCACGATCGCGCCGAGCACCTTCCATTCCTTGTCGATCGGCTTCGTAGGCAGTCAGATCACTGTCACCTACGACGGCACGGCGGTGATCCAGACGACGGACGCGGCGCTGGCGGCGGGCGCCATCGCGCTCGACGTCTCCAACCAGCCGATCGAGTGGGACGACGTCGTGGTGACGCAGAACGGCGGCGGCACGCCCCCGTCCGGCGACACGGACGACGGCCCGGGCGGGCCGATCCTCGTCATCAGCAAGGCGGGCAGCCCCTTCACCCGCTACGCCGGGGAGATCCTCCTGGCCGAGGGGCTCAACCATTACGGCATCAAGGAGATCTCGACCGTCACCTCGACGGTGTTGGCCGCCTATGACGTGGCGATCCTGGGCGAGACGGCGCTGACGGCGGGTGAGGTGACGATGCTCACCGACTGGGTCAACGCCGGCGGCAACCTGATCGCCCTGCGGCCCGATCCGCAGCTCGCGGGCCTCCTGGGGCTCACCTCGGCGTCCGGGACCCTGGCGAACGCCTACCTCCTGGTGAACACCTCGGCGCCCCCGGGCCAGGGGATCGTCAGCCAGACGATCCAATACCACGGCACGGCCGACCTCTACACGCTGAACGGCGCCACCGCCGTCGCGACGCTCTACTCGAACGCCGCCACGGCCACGGCGAACCCGGCCGTCACGCTGCGCAGCGTCGGCTCCTCGGGCGGACAGGCGGCGGCCTTCACCTACGACCTCGCCCGCTCCGTGGTCTACACCCGCCAGGGCAATCCCGCCTGGGCCGGCCAGGAGCGCGACGGCGTGACGCCCCGGCGCTCGGACGACCTTTTCTTCGGCGGCGCCTCGACGGACTGGATCGATCTGACCAAGGTCGCGATCCCCCAGGCCGACGAGCAGCAGCGGCTCCTCGCCAACCTCGTCCTCACCCTGAACGCGGACAAGAAGCCTCTTCCCCGCTTCTGGTACTTCCCGCGCGGCGAGAAGGCCGTCGTGCTGATGACGGGCGACGACCACGGCAACAACGGCACCTTCGGCCGCTTCCAGGCCTACCAGGCCGCGAGCCCGGTGGGCTGCTCGGTGGCCGACTGGGAGTGTGTTCGCGGCACCTCCTACATCTACCCGAGCACGCCGCTCACCCCCGTGGACGCCGCCGCCTTCGAGGCCGACGGCTTCGAGGTCGCCGTCCACGTCAGCAGCAACTGCGGAGACTGGACGGCCTCCTCCCTCGAGACCTTCTACACCACGCAGCTCGCCGACTTCGCCACCAAGTACACGGGCGTGCCCGCACCCACGACCAACCGGACCCACTGCATCGTCTGGAGCGACTGGGCCAGCCAGCCCAAGGTCGAGAAGGCGAAGGGGATCCGCCTCGACACCAACTACTACTACTGGCCGGGGAGCTGGGTCCAGGACCGGCCCGGCTTCATGACCGGCTCCGGCATCCCGATGCGCTTCGCGGACCTGGACGGCACGCGGATCGACGTCTACCAGGCGGCGACCCAGTTGACGGACGAGTCCGGCCAGACCTTCCCCTTCACCATCGACGCGCTGCTCGACAACGCGCTGGGCACTCAGGGCTACTACGGCGTCATGACGGCCAACATGCACACCGACTCGGCCAGCCACGCCGGCTCGGACGCCATCGTCGCCTCCGCCCTGACCCGGGGCGTGCCCGTCGTCACCGCCCGCCAGATGCTCACCTGGCTCGACGGCCGCAACGGCTCCTCCTTCGGCGCGATCGCCTGGAGCGGCAACGCTCTGAGCTTCACGGTGACGGCCGCCGCCGGCTCAAACGGCCTGCGGGGAATGCTGCCCAACGCCACTCCCGCCGGCACCCTCGCCAGCCTGACCCTGGGCGGCAACCCGGTGACGTTCACCACGGAAACCATCAAGGGGATCGTCTACGCCGTCTTCCCCGCCAGCTCCGGCTCTTACGTCGCCACGTACGCGCCGTAGGGCCGTCTATAGCCGGGGGGCGGTTTCCTCCTCCCGGCACCCTCTGTTATCTTTTCCTCGTGACAACCCAAGCTCCACCCGAAGTCTGGCTGCGCGGTCCCATCCCCGACATTCCTCCCCTGCTCCAGCCCGTCGCCCACGCCTTGCTCCAAGCCCAGGAAGAGGTGCAGCGAGTCGTCGGGCCTCTCCCGACCGACCACCTGTGGATCCGCCCCGGTGGGGCCGCTTCCGTGGGGTTCCATGTCCGCCATGCGGCGGGCAGCCTGGACCGGCTTTTCACCTATGCCCGAGGGGAGGAGCTCTCCGAGGAGCAGCGAGCGTTCCTCAAGAGGGAGGCGGAGCCCGGATCTCCGCAGGCGGACGCCGCCTCGCTGGTAACAGCCTTCGAGGCACAAGTCGGCCACGCTCTCGAGCAGCTCCGGGCGACGAGGGAATCCCGGCTGCTCGAAGCGCGTGGCGTGGGCCGGCTTCAGCTGCCTTCGACGGTGCTCGGGCTGCTTTTCCATGCCGCCGAGCACACGTCGCGGCACGTGGGACAGATCGTCACGGTCGCTCGGATCGTGCAGGCTCTGGCGCCGGTTTCGCCATCACCACAGCTACCCCCAGAATGACCAGCGCCGCTCCGGCGACGATCCGCATCGTGAAAGGCTCGTCGAGGAAGAGCGTGCCCACGGTGACCGCGATCACAGGAGTGACGTAGTTGACGAGCGACATGCGAGTGGCCGTCTGGTGCTGGAGAAGCCAGAAATAGAGGGTGAAAGGGAGCGCCGAGCCGCAGATCGCGAGGTAGAGCAGGGCCAGGATGGACGGGGTGCTGAAGGTGGCATGGTGGCCCGAGTCGAGGACCAGCGACAGCGTGCCCATCAAGAGAGCCGTGAGGCCCATGGGCACGGCCGCGGTCGAGACCGGGTGGATGCCCGCGCCCCAGCGCTTCACGGCCACGCCGCCCAGGGCCGCGCTGAGGGGCGAGATCAGCAGAAAGGCGGCGGCGGTCGCCACTTTCGCCCCACCCAGAGCGTGGAAATCCTCCGAAAAGATCACCGCCACCCCGGCGAAGCCGGCCAGGGCACCGGCGATCGCGCGCCCCGTCAGCCGTTCCCCGGGCAGGACGAAATGAGCAATGACGGTGGTCAGGAGCGGAAAAGTCGCGAAGAGCACGGCGGCCAGCCCGGACGGAACCCACTGCTCGGCCCAGTAGAGGACGCCGTAGGGGATCGCGAAGGTCAGCAAGCCGTTGACCAGCCACAGCCGCCGCTCGGTGCGGCTCCCCCCCAGCTTGATGCCGAGCACGGGCACGAGGGCGAGCAGCACCGCCGAGGCGATGGCGAAGCGGAGAGACACGCCCAGGATCGGCGGAATGCCCCGCAAGCCGACGCGGATCGCCGCCCAGGTGGTGCCCCAGATCAGGATCAGCGTCGCGAGCGAAGCCGTGGTGAGGAGGCGGGTGGGTTTCAATGGCGTGAAGGGACGGGCAAGGGGCGCCCACACGCGAGCGCCCCTACGAGGGGAACGGAGCCACCCTTACGGGTAGATCTTGTAGAGCATCCGCGGATACGGGATCGTCTCGCGCAGGTGCGTCAAACCGGTCATCCAGGCCACGAAGCGCTCGATCCCCATACCAAACCCGCTGTGCGGGAAGGAGCCGTACTTGCGCACGTCGAGGTACCACTGGAAGGCCTCGACGGGCAGGTTGTGCTGGTGGATGCGCGACAGCAGCAGGTCGTGGTCGTGAATCCTCTGGCTGCCGCCGATGATCTCGCCGTACCCCTCGGGCGCCAGCAGGTCGAGGCCGAGCACGACCTCCGGGTTCTCCGGGTCGGGCTGCATGTAGAAGGCCTTGAACGAGGCCGGGAACCGGGTCACCATCACCGGCCGCTCGAACTGGCTGGCGAGGATCGTCTCCTCGTCGCCGCCGAAGTCGTCGCCCCACTGGATGGGGTTGCCGTTGTCGTTCAGGATCTTGACCGCCTCGGTGTAGCTGATGCGCGGAAAGGGCGGCACGATGGCCTCCAGCTTGGAGGTGTCGCGCTCCAGGATCTTCAGCTCCTCGCGGGCGCGGTCGAGGATGCGGGCCACGAGATAGCCCACGAACTCCTCGGCCAGCGAGCAGAGCCCCTCGAATTCCAGGAAGGCGACCTCGGGCTCCACCATCCAGAACTCCATCAGGTGGCGGCGGGTCTTCGACTTCTCGGCGCGGAAGGTCGGCCCGAAGCAGTAGACCTTGCCGAGGGCCGCCGCGGCCGGCTCCAGGTAGAGCTGGCCGGACTGGGAGAGATAGGCCTTGTCGCCGAAATAGTCGGTCTCGAAGAGGTTCGACGTCCCCTCGCAGGCCGCCGGGGTGAGGATCGGCGAGTCGATGAGGGTGAAGTCGCGCTCGTAGAAGAAGTCGCGGATGCCCTGCTCGACCTCGCTCCGCACCCGCAAGGCGGAGCGCTGGCGGCTGGAGCGCAGCCACAGGTGGCGGTGCTCCATCAGGAACGCCGTGCCGTGCTCCTTGGGCGTGATGGGGTACTCCTGGGTGAGCGAGAGGATCTCGAAGCCGGAGCTCTGGATCTCGACGCCGCTCGGGGAGCGCTTGTCTTCCTTGACCACGCCCGTGACGCGGACGGTCGATTCCTGGGTGACCTTCTCGATGCTCTCCCAGTCGGCGTCGGAGACGTCCTTGCGGCCGGCCACGGCCTGCACGGTGCCGCCGGTCACGCGCACCTGGAGGAAGGCGATCTTGCCGCTGGAGCGCTTGTTGTCGATCCATCCCCGCAGCTCGACCTCCTGGCCGACGTTCTGGGAGAGCTCGCGAATTGAAGTGACGGGTGTAGGCTGGCTCATGGGGGCGGGATTGTACTCTAGAACGCCCCTCCAGAACGGAGGGAGCTACGCCGGGAACTACGTCTCCGGCAGCTTGGCCAGGGCATCCGCCGCCGCCCGCTGCTCCGCCACCTTCTTGCTGGTGCCCTCGCCCTGCCCGGAGAGCTGCCCGTCCAGCCAGCACTCGACGACAAAGACCTTGCTGTGGTCCGGTCCCGTGGAGCCGGTGAGCCGGTACTCGGGAAGGTCCCAGCCCAGGGCCTGGGCGACCTCCTGGAGCTGCGTCTTGGCGTCGGCCTCGGCGAGCCGGGGCCGCTCGTCGAACGTGCTCTCCAGCATGGGCTGGATGACGTTGCGCGCCGCTTCGATGCCGCCATCCAGGAACAGGGCCCCGAAGACGGCCTCCATCGAGTCGGCGAGGAGGGACGACTTCGACCGGCCTCCCGAGCGTTCCTCCCCCACCCCGATCTTGAGCTCGGCTCCCAGCCCCAGCTCCTGGGCATGGTCCGCCAGGGTGTCGCGGCTGACGAGTTGGGCCTTGAGCTTCGAGAGCTCCCCCTCGGGCAGCTCCGGGTGCTCGTTGTAGAGCCACTCGGCGGTGACGAGCCCCAGCACGGAGTCGCCGAGGAACTCCAGGCGTTCATAGTGCTCGGGAACCCCCTGCTCGTTGGCGTACGAGCGGTGGGTCAGGGCGAGCGCCAGCAGGTCCAGCCGCTTGAAGCGGTAGCCCAGGCGCTTTTCGAAGGGAGTGGGATCGCGGCGGCCGAAGGCCATGGCGGGCATCTTAGCAGCGGAGGAGCGCCGAATGGCTCCTCCGCTGCTCGGCCTTGCTCAGAGCCGCGGATCGAGAGGGATCAGAAGGGGCACGGGCCGTTGACGCAGGTATAGCACTTGAACTGCGCCGTGACCGTGGCCGAGCTCCCGCTGCAGTTGGCCGCGGAAAGATAGAACGAGCAGACCCCGTACTGGCAAATCGAGTTCGCCTTGTTCTCCGCGTTGGTCCTGGCCGCGGCCAGGGCGCCGTCGCAGTTCAATCCAGTCCCCGAGCCGGTGGTCGTGCGCACGGTCGTGCCGCAGACATACGAGTAGGCCTCGGCGGAACGGACGGCCTGCAGGGACACGACGAGGGTCAGGATCAGGACGAGGAGCAGGGGAACCCGAGAGGAACGGAAAATCTTCAACAACGTCCACCTCCTTGCTTTCAAGCGAGACCGTTCTCGCCTGACTCGGTCAGGGCGCACCGCGAGGGATGCCGCTACTGCTAAGGTGCTGGAGGGGCTAAGATGCGCGCCTCACCTCGTATCAGGCAAATAGGATCTGAGATCCTGCTAGAATAGGATCGAATTCAGGTCTGGATTCAGACTAGGAGTCTCCTATGAAACCGCTCCTCCTCTCCGAAGACATCGTCCCCATCAACGAATTCAAGGCTCAAGCTTCGAGTGTTCTCCGCAAGATGCGACAGTCCCAGCGGCCGGTGGTTATCACGCAGAACGGCCGTCCTGCCGCGGTCCTGATTACTCCCGAGGAATTCGATCAGATGCGCGAGCGGGAGCATTTCCTGGCGGCGGTACGCGAGGGATTGGCCGACTCCGAGGCCGGCCGGGTACTCGAAGATGAAGAAGTAGAGCGCCTGCTCAATGAGGAATTCGGTGGTCTAAAAGAAGCGTGAGAGTCCGCTGGACGCAGCGTTCGATTCAAGATCTCAGGGCCATCGGAGCCTTCATCTCTCAAGATAATCCGGGAGGGGCTCGCCGTTGGGTGGCCCGTCTTCAGGAGCGTGCCCGCAAAGCTGCTCCGTTGCCGTACTCAGGCCGCCAAGTCCCTGAGCTCAATCGAGATGATCTACGGGAAGTCTTTCTCGGTAACTATCGGATCGTCTACCGGATCTTCCCTGATTCCATCGAGGTTCTGACCATCTTCGAAGGACACCGCTTGTTCCCAGAAGAGGCTCAATTGCCAGAGCTCCGAGAAGACGACTGACCGGCCTCCCTACCGCCGTCCGAACCGCCGCTCCAAGTCCGAATCCGTCATCTGCAGCACAATCGGCCTTCCATGGGGGCAGGCGTAGGGCTGCTCGGCGGTGAACAGCTCGGCGACGAGGGCTTCCATCTCGGGTGCCGAGAGGGGATGGTGCATCTTCACGGCCGCCTTGCAGGCCATGCTGGCGGCCAGGGACTCCAGGATCTCGCGGGAGAGATCCGCTCCTCCCCTCATCCCATCCCCGGAGTCCGCGGCCAGATTGCGCAGCAGCGTCTCGGCGCCGTCCGCCGAGAGGATGGCGGGTACCGAGGTGAGCGCCATGGTCTTGCCCGAGAGGGCGGTCACCCCGAAGCCGTGCTCTTCGAGACCGGGCGCCAGCTCGAGGAGGCGGAGCCGCTCGGCCGGGGCGAGATCCAGCAGGACGGGCGTCAGGAGGTGCTGCACGGGCGGACGCTCGGCGGCCAAGACCCGGCGCAGGCGCTCGTAGAGGATGCGCTCGTGGGCGACGTGCTGGTCGATCAGGTAGAGGCCGTCCGGACCCTCCAACATGATCAGCGTGCCCTTGTACTGGCCGAGCAGACGGAACGGGCGGGCCTCCCCGTGCCGGCCCGAGAGGGGAACCATGGGCCGCTCCATGGGCGTGTAGGACGGTGTTGCCAGCCGGGTAGGGATCACGGGCAGCTCGACGAAATCGGGGGGCTGGGGATTTCCTGTCACCTCCGTGGGCCGGTCCACGGGACGGTCCCAGGCCACGGGCGCCCGGTTCTCTCCAAGCCCCTGCCAGGCGAACGGCACATAGGGATCTTCGGCCGGCCGCCGGAGAGGCGCCGCCTCCTCGCCGCGGGCGCGCTCCAGGGTGCGGCGAAGGGCATCGTAGACCCGGTCGAGCAGCCCGGGATCGCGGAAGCGGACCTCCGCCTTCTGGGGATGGACGTTGACGTCCACCTCCTCCGGTGGCACGTCGAGGAAGAGGAAGAGAGCCGGGAAGTCCTCTCCCCGCCACTCGTCGCGCACCGCGCGGTAAAACGTGGCGAGCACCGCCCGGTCGCGGATCAGGCGCCGGTTGACGTAGACGAACTGGCGCCGGCCCCGCGCCGTCTCGGGATTGCCGACGAAGCCCCAGATCTTCTCCTCCCCTCCCCTGCCTTCGGGGATGTCCACGAGCTGCTTCGCGAGCTCCGGGCCGAAGATCTGGCCGATGCGCTCGCGCGGACCCACCGTCCCGGCGGCCGGCAGGGCGTCCAGCAGCTCGCGTTCCTCGTGGAAGACTTGGAAGCGCACGTCCGGCCGGGCCAGGGCATAGCCCTGCACGACTTCCAGGCAGCGGCGCAGCTCGGTCTGGGGGGCCTTGAGGAACTTGCGCCGGGCGGGCACGTTGAAGAAGAGCGAGCGGACGTCGAGCGTGGTGCCGCGCGGCCTGGAGAACGGCTCGGCCGCCCGCACCCGTCCCCCTTCGATGAACACCCGCTGGCCGTCCCCCGGCTGCTCGGCCGTGGTGAGCTCCACCCGCGCGACGGCGGCGATGGTGGCGAGGGCCTCGCCCCGAAAGCCCAGGGTCGCCACGCGCTCCAGGTCGTCGAAGCTGCCGATCTTGCTGGTGGCGTGGCGGTCGAAGGCGAGCAGGGCGTCGTCCCGTCCCATGCCGGTGCCGTCGTCCGCGATCTCGATCCGCGCCTTGCCGCCCCCCTCGAGCCGGATCTCCAGGTGAGTCGCCCCGGCGTCGAGCGCGTTCTCGACCAGCTCCTTGACCACGGACGCCGGGCGCTCCACCACCTCGCCGGCGGCGATCTGGCTCACCAGGTGGTCGGGAAGGAGATGGATGCGGGACATGGGAACGGAATAAGTCGCGTGGAGACGAGCCGCGGATCCGGCAGGGCGGTCGGAAGGAGTCTATCCTGCCCGGCACTCGAGGAGGTATGAGGAAGGTATGAGGATCAGTGGATCCCGCGACCCCGCCCGGGCATAAATGCCGGGGCGGGGCCGCAGCGGCGAGACTCCGTTCTGACAAACCGTAAGGGCCGACGCAAGGACCGAGTTACCGGCTCTGGACCTCCGGGGCACCCACGCGCTTCTTCTCCCGCTCTCCGGTCTCCGACGACGCCCCGGCTTCCTTCCCCGCATCGTCCGCGGACAGGTCCCAGGTAAAGGACTCCACGGCGGCGCTGCCTGCGCCGTCGCGCCCGTAGTCATACTCGCCGGCTTCGCCGCTGGGGACGTTCTCCTCTCCCGCGTGGGAGCCCTCGATGTGGATCGCGGCCTCCTCGGGACTCAGCTCGCTGCCCTCGGCGTCTCCAGAGCCCTCCGCTCCGTATTCGTAGCTCTTCTCGGCATCACGGCCATGTTTGCCGTGGTAGATGTCTTCGCTGTAACCGTAGGTCTTTTCGGAATCGTCCATTAGGGACCTCCTTTACGACTTACGATTTGCAAGGAGGGTGCCGGTCCCTCCTGAAGGCTAGAGCACCGCGGCCGCGGAGGAGGTCACGGCATCGGCCAGGGCCGCGACGGCCGTGGCCACGACCGGCTTCGGCTCTTCCGCCTTCGCCTGCCGTTCCAGGGTCGCCCGGGCGGCCGCGAGGCGGGCGATGGGCACCCGGTAGGGGGAGCAGGAGACGTAGTCGAGGCCGACGCGATCGAAGAAGTCGATCGACGTTGGATCGCCGCCGTGCTCGCCGCAGATCCCCAGGTGGAGGTCCGGCCGCTCCGCCCGCCCCCGCTCGCAGGCCAGGCGGACGAGCTGCCCCACGCCCTCCTCGTCGATGCACTGGAAGGGATCCCACGGCAGCACCTTCTGCTCCACGTACTGGGGCAGGAAGCGGCTGGCGTCGTCGCGCGAGTAGCCATAGGTCATCTGCGTCAAGTCGTTGGTGCCGAAGGAGAAGAAGTCGGCGTGACGGGCGATCTTGTCGGCCACCAGCGCCGCCCGCGGCACCTCGATCATGGTGCCGATGAGGATATGGAGATCGACGCCCTCCGCCTTCTGGACCCGCTCGACGACGGCGGCGACCATCTCGCGCAGGCGCACCATCTCCGGCTCGGTGCCGACCAGGGGCACCATGATCTCCGGGCGCACCTTCTCGCCCGTCTTGGCGCGGACGGCGGCGGCGCGGACGATGGCCTCGACCTGCATCTCGTAGATCTCGGGCACCGTGATCCCCAGGCGGCAGCCGCGCAGGCCGAGCATGGGATTGGACTCCGCCAGCACCTCCGCCCGCGCCTTGACGGCGGCGAGGTCCATGCCCATCTGCTCCGCCAGGCCGCGTAGGGCCTTCTCCTCGTGAGGCAGGAACTCATGGAGCGGCGGATCGAGGAGACGGACGGTGATCGGCAGACCGGCCAGGGCCGCGAAGATCCCCTCGAAGTCCTTCTGCTGCATGGGCAGAAGGCGGGCGAGGGCGGTGTCGCGGGTCTCCGAGTCCTCGGCCAGGATCATCTGGCGCACCCAGGGGATGCGCTCGTCGTGGAAGAACATGTGCTCGGTGCGGCAGAGGCCGATGCCCTGGGCGCCCAGGGCGCCCGCCACCCGCGCGTCGTGCGGAGTGTCGGCGTTGGCGCGGATGCGCAGGCGCCGCTCGGCGTCGGCCCATTCCAGGAGCTTGACGAAGGAGCGGGTGGCCGCCGAGGGCGCGGCGCCGTCGAGCAGCACTCGCAGCACCTCGGATTGGCGGGTCGGCAAGGCGCCGGCGATCACCTCGCCGGTCGTGCCGTCGATCGACAGCTCGTCGCCCTCGTGGAAGACCTTGCCGTCCATCCGCACCTCGCCGGCATGCTCTTTCACCTCCACGCCGCCCGCTCCCACGATGCACGGCTTGCCCAGGCCGCGGGCCACGACGGCGGCGTGGGAGGTCATGCCGCCGCGGGAGGTCAGGATGCCGGCCGAGGCGTGCATGCCCACGATGTCCTCGGGCGAGGTCTCGGCGCGCACCAGGAGCACGGGGCCCGCGGCGGCCATCTCGGCCGCGCGCTCGGCCGTCAGGGCGATGCGGCCGGAGGCGGCGCCGGGGCCGGCGGGCAGGCCGTGGGCCAGGAGGTTGCCGGCGGCGACCGCCTTCTTCTTCTGCACGGCGTCGAACTCGGGCGCCAGCATCTGGGCGAGCTGAGCCGGCTGCACCCGCCTCAGGGCCTCGCGCTCGTCGATCAGCCCCTCCTCCACCATCTCGACGGCGGTTAGCACGGCGGCCGGGCCGGTGCGCTTGCCGGCGCGGGTCTGGAGCATGAAGAGCTTGCCGTGCTCGATGGTGAACTCGAGGTCCTGCATGTCGCGGTAGTGGAGCTCCAGCTTCGCGCAGACCTCCTCGAGCTGGCGGTGCGCCTCCGGGAAGTCGGCGCCCAGGCCGTCGCTGCCGTCCTGGGGAGTGATCTCGCGGGGCGTGCGGATGCCGGCCACGACATCCTCGCCCTGGGCGTTGACCAGGTACTCGCCGTAGACCCGCCGCTCGCCCGTCGCCGGGTTGCGGGTGAAGGCGACGCCGGTCGCGCAGTCGGAGCCCTGGTTGCCGAAAACCATGGCCTGCACGTTGACGGCGGTGCCGAGGAGATCGGAGATGCCCTCGATCTTCCGGTACTCGCGCGCCCGCGGGTTCCTCCAGCTCGCGAAGACGGCGCCGATGGAGCCCCAGAGCTGCTCGTGGGGATCCTGGGGGAAGGTCTTGCCGTGCTTCTCGAAGAGCCCGAGGAAGGCGTCCGCGACGCCGCGCAGGGACTCCGCCGTCAGCTCGGCGTCGTTGGCCGCGCCCTGGGCCGTGCGGGCGTCGCCGAGGATCTGCTCGTACTCGTCGCGCGGAATCCCCAGCACCACGTCGCCATACATGGTCATGAGCCGGCGGTAGGCGTCGAGCACGAACCGGGCGTCCGCGCCGCGGGCGATCGAGGCGGCCACGACCTCCTCGGAGAGGCCGAGATTCAGGATGGTGTCCATCATCCCGGGCATCGAGCGCGGCGCTCCGGAGCGGACGGAGACCAGCAGCGGCTTGTGGGGATCGCCGAAGCGGCGGCCGGTCTGCTCCTCCAGTTGCGCCAGGTGATCGGCGACCTCGCTCTTCAGGCTCTCGGGATAGGAGCCGTCATGTTCCTGGTAAAAGGTGCAAACTTCCGTCGTGATGGTAAAGCCCGGAGGCACGGGAATGCCAAGCCGGCTCATCTCCGCGAGCCCAGCCCCTTTTCCGCCCAGGAGGTTCTTCTGAGAGCCGTCCCCCTCCGCCGAACCACCTCCGAATGCATAGACGTACTTGGCAGGCATGTCGTCTCCTTCGAGTCGGGTCACGGGCAAGTCTACGACAACTCCCCGACCGCCCAAGGCTCCTCGATAGCGGAACCGCCGACTTCCGCCCTTGCCGCTGGTGGAAGAGAGAGCTAAAATGATGAAAATTCTTCCGTTAGCGGTTTGGAGTTGTTGGAGGATGCCCCCAAACGACGGGCCACCGGTCGAGTCGCAGCCCACCACCTCGCGGCTCCTCCTGTCACTGGCAAAGCGTGGCGATACGAGCGCCGTCAACCGGCTCTTCTATCGCTTCCTGCCGGCACTCCGGCTGTGGGCGCGCGGACGGCTGCCGCGTTGGGCACGCCGGCGCGTGGACACCGAGGACCTGGTCCAAGAGGCCTTCGTCAACGTTTTCCGCCACCTCGGCAGGATCGAGCCCAGGCGCCGGCATGCCCTCCGGGCCTACCTCCAGGAATCGATCCGCAATCGCATTCGCGACGAGGTCCGGCGGGCCGGGCAGGTCGAGGTCTCGCGAGAAGCGACGCCGGACCTTCACGACCTGGGCAGCTCGCCGCTCGATCGGGCGGTGGCGAGTGAGAATTCCAGGCGCTATCGGGAGGCGCTTGCCCGCCTCGACGCCGGCGAGCAGGAGCTGATCGTCGGCCGGATCGAGCTCGGCCTCAGCTACGAACAGCTCGCCCTGGCGACCGAGCGCTCCTCTCCGGACGCCGCGCGGGTCGCGGTCCGGCGCGCGCTGCTGCGCCTCGCGGCGGAGATCCCCGCTGAGTAGAGAGGCTCGCCTCCTCGGTCAGATCGCAGCTGCCGTTGCCGACGGCGAAGAGGCCGACTGGGAGGAAGTCGACCGCAGGCTCGCCGGCGCGCCCGAGGCCCGGATGGCGGCGCGGCTCAGGGTCGTCCAGGCGGCATGGCGCGAGGATCCCTCCCGGTCCTCGAGCCTGACCTCGTCCCTTCGCGTTCCGCGCCGCGGCGGAGCCTTTTTCCGGGGCGCCATGAACGCTCTCCTGGCGCTCACCCTTGTTCAGGTCGGCAGCGCGATCGTCGGGGCGATCGGCTCTCTCCGCGGCCTCGAGACGCGGCATGCCGTGCCGGCGGCGCCGCTCTTGCTCACGGCTCTCGCCTTCGGCGGCACCGGGGCGGTCCTCGCACGCGCCGGCCGGCGAGACCAACGAGCGCTCTTCCTGGCTGGATTCTTTCTCTGTGTGGCCTCGGCCCCCTCTCTCCGCTTCATCGCCTTCGCGCCCGCGGTCCTCCCCTACCTGCCCGTTCGGCTCCTGACCGCACTCCTGCCGGAAGCGTTTCTGCCGCTCTTCCTCTGGCTCTTTGCGCGGGAGTTTCCGCGCGTCGTACGCCTCGACCGCTGGGCGGGTCTCGTCACCGGCGGGGTGCGGGCGAGCGGTGTGGTCGGGACCGTGCTCTTCGCCGCCAACGCGATCCTCCGCCTGGTCTCCGCGCCTGCCCTCCGCACCGCCGGTCTGGGATGGCTGGAGCTCCTGGGGCGCCATCCGACGGGCCTCTACTGGCTCCTCCTATCGGCCCTTTGCCTGCCGGTGCCGGCCGTCGCCTGGCTCCGCTCGCGCCTGGCAAACGCCGAGGAGCGGCGGCGCGTCCGCTTCTTTCTTTTCGGCCTCGGTGTCGGGGTGGTCCCCCTGTTCACCGAGGTTCTGCTCGAAGCGCTCTCGCCGGCTTTCTCTCGCCTCATGGACCAGCCGCACCTGCGCTCGCCCACTTCCGTGATGTATCTGGCCCTCCTGCTGACCGTGCCGGTCTCGACGACCTATGCCGTGCTGGCCCACCGCCTGCTCGACGTCCGGCTGATCCTTCGGCGCGCCGCCCGGCTCGCCTTGACCCGTAGGTCGCTCCTGCTCCTCGGCGCCATGCCGAGCCTCCTGCTTCTCCTCCACCTGGTGCGCGCGAGAGACCGCCCGCTGGGGCTGATCCTCGCTGAAAAAACCGGCGGAGCGCTCCTGGGCGGCGCCGTGCTGGGATGGTTCCTGATCGCCTTGCGGCGCGGCATCGAGCACCGTCTCGCTCCGCGCCTCATGGGCCAGGTCCACGAGCCGGAGCTGGTCCTCGCCTCCTTCGGTAGCGATGCCCGCAACGCTCGCACCCTGGCCGAGCTCTCCGATGCCGTGCGGGACCGGCTGGCGGAGCTCGTTTCGGCCGAGAGCACGCATCTCTTGCTGTACGACGGGCCTCTCCAGAGCTACCGGCCGGCCGAACGCGGGCTGCGCGCCCTGCCCGCCAACTCGGCTCTGGCCCGGCTTCTGGCGGCATCGCCGGCGCCGTTGGTGCTGGCCGAGGAGCAGCGCGGCTCCTTCCTGCCCTGGCTGGTGGAGGAAGACCGGCAGTGGATCGCCGATGCCGACGCCCATCTGGCCATTGCCATCCCGGGCGCCGAGAGTCAGGCCTCGGCCCTGCTGATCCTCGGCGCCTCTCTCGACGGCTCGCGGTACGGGCGGCGACAACAGCAGGCCCTCACCGCCTTTGCCGGCACCGCTTCGCTCGCCATCGAGCGGCTCGCGGGCCTCGTCTCGGCGGCCCCTGACGCCAGCGCCATGGAACGGGAAGCGGGCGAGTGCCGCGCCTGTGGACGGCTCGGCGAGCAGGCGGCGGAAGCCTGTCCCTGCGGCGGCACCTTCACCAGCGCCGCCATCCCGCTCGAATTGGGCGGCAAGTTCCGCCTCCAACGGGTGCTCGGCCGCGGCGGCATGGGCGTCGTCTACCTCGCGGACGACCTGGCCCTCTCCCGCAAAGTGGCTCTCAAGACGCTGCCGCAGTTGCGCGCCGACGCCCTCCTCCGCCTGCGCAGGGAGGCGCGCTCGATGGCCGGCTTTCTCCATCCCAACCTGGCGCTCATTTTCGGCCTCGAGACCTGGCGCGGCGTCCCGGTGCTGGTGGTCGAATATCTGGCCGGCGGCACGCTCGCCGAGCGGCTCGGCACCGGCCGTGAGCCGAAAGAGGTGTTGCGCTGGGGCCTCGACCTGGCGGCGGCGATCGACGCGATGCACGGCCAGGGCCTCCTGCACCGCGACATCAAGCCCAGCAACATCGGATTGACCGCCGACGGCGTGCCGAAGCTGCTCGACTTCGGGCTCGCCCAGTTGACCGCCGAGGTCCGCGTCGGTCTGCGTCCTCCGGACGAAGCCGCGCTCACGCTCGCCGATTCCAGGCTACGGATGACCTTGACCGGGCATGTCGTCGGCACTCCGCTCTATCTCCCGCCGGAAGCGTTCGCCGGCGCGGAGCCTTCACCGCTCAACGATCTCTGGGGTCTCCACCTGGTTCTGTGGGAAGCCCTCGCCGGATCACACCCCTGTGCCGGCCTGGCGCTCGCCCCCGCCCTGCGCAGGATCGCGGCAGGCGAAGTGCCCGACATCCGGCGTCTGCGTCCGGACTGCCCTACCCCCGTGGCCGAGCTCCTCCTGCACGGTCTCGATCCCAACCCGCGGCGCCGCCTCTCCTCGGCGCGGGCCGTCCGGGAAGCTATCGCCGAGACCCTCGCCGTCCTCTCGTAAGCCCGGCATCCCGCAAAGGCGGAGCCACGGGCGTTGCCTCGCCTGTTCGAAATGGGAGGCTCGTTCGTTATCCATGGAAACGGGAACAGGAACTAAAAGAGAGGATGATATGAGCCAAGCCTGTACCATCGAAAACGCAGTCCAAGAAATCATGACAGGGATCCGGGCGGGAGCTACGCTCCCGTTCTCCCCGGGGGTTCTCAAGGCTCTTCGAGAGACGTACCACGAGCGCCTCGAGCGGGCGGAAAGCCTCGGGATCCACTGGACCAACGCCCGCGGTCGCGTGATGCCCCTCGCTCACATGGTCGGAGCGGTGGCAACGATGCTCGCTGCCGCCGATCAGGCATTGACCGGACCGACCGCCCCGCCCAAAAAGATACAACCGGCGCACGCATGGCGAGCCGCCTACCTGGTGTCCAAGGTGTGCCTGTATCCCATGGATGACGGAATCATCCCACCCGGGAAAATCTGCTGCGACATGCCACGCGAAGAAATCCCTGGGTGCCTGGAAGATGACACCAAGTTGGCCGAAGGCCTCCTCAAAATCTTTCGGATCCTCAAGCTGGTGCCGGATTCCCCCAAATCTTAGACAGGCACGATAGAAAGGAGGCTTGCTCCGAAGAAACTATTTGACGAACCTGATCGAATCCCACGAGACCCGAGATTGTGGAGAGCTTCACCTGGACCAAAGGATTGGAGAGAAAGGAACGATCATGTTAAATGTCATTCTGTTTGCAGCAGACGGCGGTAAAGTAGGTAGTCTTAAACAGGTCGCCACAGGAACTTTCGGAGCCCTGCCCAAGGAGGGCGATTATATAAACATGGGCGTGGCTCTTGGCAGCCCGGCTTACAAGGTGGAGTCCGTGGTGTATCTCCTCAACGAGGACGCTGTTCGGCTTATCGTCTCTCCTATTGGTATTTAGTTCTACGGGTCCGGCTGCGAGCTTCGTGGAGGAGCGGTCCGCAGCCGGGCTCTTTGCTCATCAGCCAGCCCGAACAGGCAGTGCGGGAACGCGAAACCCGGGCTCGGAGTCTAAGGAGGAGAAGCGCTTTTGAACAGGAGGTTCCCATGCGCCTGCTCCTGACTCCTCTCCTCTGCCTGCTGGCCACGGCTTCACCGTCGTCCCCTGGCCTCGACGTCCCCCTGTCCGACGCCGAGCTCCGCAAGGTCGTCATCACCCTGGACCGGGGAGGGTGCTACGGCGATTGCCCGATTTATGACGTCCGGATCACCGGCGATGGGAAGGTCCAGTATCACGGCACCCACTTCGTCGAGGCGACCGGAGCCCGCTCGTCGAAGATCCTCAGGTCCGACGTCCGCAAACTGGTCGGCGTCTTCGAGAAGGCCGGGTACTTCTCGATCGGACGGGACTATACGTACGAGACCTGCAGCACCAAGGCCTGCGGATTCTCGAACGATGCCGCCTCCGCCACCACCTCGATCCGGGTCCGGGGGAAAACCTACAAGGTCAGTCACTCCTTCGGCTGCCGTTGCGCTCCCAAGGGCCTCTTCGACGTCGAGGCCGCGATCGACGGGGTCGGCCGGACCGTGCGGTGGGTGGGCACGGAGCAGGGAGGGCAACGGGCGGGATCCAGCAACTGAGCGCTACGGCTCCCGGTCCTCGTCCTCGTCTTCCTCCTCCGCTTCCGCCACCGGCCGCACGAAGGCGGCGTGAACGGGGGGCGGCATCGCCGAGCCCGCGCCCCGGACGGACTGCCAGAGGATCTCGTTGAGCTCCAGGTCCGGGGCCAGGTCCGCCTCCTCGTCGAGGTTCATGGCCAGCGAGGCGGCCGCGCCGGGAGCGTTGGGCGCGTTCTTCTCGTCGAGCGGGTAGCGCGCGGGACGAAGGCGGTACGGGGTGAGGTCCGGCTTCGCCTGGAAGGCGCGGTACATGGGCGCCGCCGCGGCGTCGAGCTGGCTCAAGGGAGGCAGGCCGAGGATCAGCTCCATGGTGCGCAGCACTCCCGCCGTGGTGTAGAGCGTGCTGTCGACGGCCCCGCGGCGGGCGTAGGGGCTGGCCACCAGGACGACCGAGCGGTGGGCGTCCACGTGGTCCGGGCCGTTCTGGGCGTCGTCCTCGACCACGAAGATGGCCGATTCCTTCCAGAAACGGCTCTTCGAGATCGCCTCGACCACGCGCCCCAGGGCCTGGTCGTTCTCGGCGATCATCGCCCGCGGCGTCGGAGCGCCGGGGCGGGTGCCCGACGTGTGATCGCCCGGCAGGCGGAGGATCGACAGCCTCGGCAGACCGCCGCTCTGCTCGAATTTCCGGAATTCCTCGAGCCAGACGTCCACCCGCCGGTTGTCGGGGATCGAGAGGTCGTAGGGCGGATAGTCCGGATGGATCCTGCCTGCGAGACCCGGCACGCTGGCGTGGACCGGCCCCGATTCCACCCCTTCGTCGCGGGTGACGAACTCGCCGTAGCTCCGCACGCTCACGCCGGCTCGGTTGCAGGCGTCCCACAGATAGCCGCCCTGGGGCGCCGTGACGTTGCCGTAGGGGTTGCGCTGCGGTCCGCCGCCCTCGCTCAGGTAATCGCCGCCGCGCCCGCCGTAGTACATCGGCCAGACCTTCTCGACGAAGTCCGTAGAGTAGGCGCCCGTCGAGTAGGCGTGCCCCTGGTAGCTCACCTCGGCGTTGACGTAGAAGTTGTCGAACAGCACGAAGTCGCGGGCCAGGGCGTGGGCGTTGGGGGTGATCTCCTCGCCGAAGAGGCAGAGGTTGGGATCGCCGTTGCCGCTCTTCACGTCGCCCAGGATCTGGTCGTAGGTGCGATTCTCGCGGATGACGTAGAAGACGTGCCGGATGGGCGAGGCGCCGCCCACGCGGCCCGGCACGGGCGAGCCCTTCGGCGCGTCCACCGGCGCCAGGCGCGAGGCCGCGGTGTCCGGAGTGAGGCGGTGCACGGTCTTCGTGTAGGCGGCGAGCGCCGCGTCGTCCGGCGCCGGGAGGACGGAGAGCGAGCCCGCGAGCATCTCGCCGATGTACTGGCCCGTCGCGTTGGGGATTCCCGGCTGCGGGCCCCGCGGATTGGCCGCCGAGGTCAGCCCCTTGCCGCTCAGGACGAAGATCCGCTTGCCGTCACGGCTCCACTGCGCCGCCGTCGGATACCAGCCGGTGGGGATGAAGCCCCGGACCACGCTCGCCCCGGGCCGCGAGACGTCCACTACGGCGACGGTGTTGTTGTCGGCGTTGGCCACCAGGAGCGTCCGGCCGTCCGGCGACAGCCCCAGGCCGTTGGGCGTGCTGCCGGGCGGCGTGGCCGGGCTCATGGCGATGGAGATCTGCTCCCGGGCGGTGCCCGCGCCCGCGGCGAGGTCCACCACCCAGACGGAGTTGGTGTTGGCGCAGGCCACGAAGAGGCGGCCGCCGTCCTTCGACAGGGCCAGGGCGTTCGGGTGCTCCCCCACCGGCACCTCGCCCCGCGGCTCCAGCGTCGCCGCGTCGAAGAGCAGGACCCGGGCGCCGCCCCAGAGCGAGACGTAGAGCGTCCTGCCGTCCGCCGACACCACGGAGGTGTAGGCCTCGGCGGGCAGCTCGACGCTCTTGCCCACCTGCCCGGCCTCCAGGTCCACGGCCGTGAGGAGCTGGCCCAGCACGTGGACGGCGAACAGGCGCTTGCCGTCCGGGCTGACGGAGAGGCCGCCCACGAAGCTCGACTCGGCCGGCTTCTTCAGGGCGAACACGGCGCCCGGCTTCAGCTTCCCCTCCGCGAGCCGGAGCTCGTTGACGGCGCTCGCGCCGCCGCCCGAGGAGTAGAGCCGCTGCCCGTCGGGATGCCAGACGAGCCCGAGCCAGGCGTCGTCCACCGGGGCCTTCTCCCGCACGTAGAGGTTGCGCAGGTCGACCACCGTGAGGCTCGGCTTGGAGTAGCCGTTGTTGGTCACGACGAGCGTCTCGCCGTCCGGCGACTCCGCCATGGCGAGCGGCATGTCCCCCACTGTGAGATGCCGGCCCGCGGGGGCGATCCGCCAGCCATTGGGCAGCAGGGTGTCGCCGCCCTCCTGGCGGCCGGGGCGCTCGGGGCGTGCGCTGGGCGGCTTGCCCCAGGCGACAGTGGCGAGGAACAGGAAAACGGCGGAGAAGACCATCGCGTACCGTCTGGACATGGGGAGATCCTATTCCAGAGCTGGTAGAATCGGCGTCCATCCAATCACATTCGAGGGAGACCGGCGATGGCGGACATTCAGAAGATCGACAGCGTTTCCGGGCTGGACGAGCTGCTCGAGGGAGCCAAGGACCGGCAGGTCTGGATCTTCAAGCACAGCCTGACCTGCCCGATCTCGGGCGCCGCCTGGGCCGAGTTCCGGCGCTTCGCCACCGATCAGCCCCAGGAGGATGGCACCGTCTTCGCCGTGATCGAGATCCAGTACGCCCGCCCGGTCTCGAACGCCCTCGCCGAGCGCACCGGCGTCCGGCACCAATCCCCCCAGGCCATCCTGTTGCGCGAAGGCCGGGTCTCCTGGCACGCCAGCCACTACGACATCGACGCCACGTCCCTGCAACGGGCGTAACGGCTCGCGGTAGGATCGCCTCATGGACGGCGTATCCAGCCCCCCCAGCCAATCGATGACGGCCGAGGAGCGCTACCGCCTCCTCCTGGAAGTCTCCGAGGCCGCGAACTCCCAATTCGAGATCGCCGCCGTGCTGGAGGCCGTGGCCGAGGCCCTCGCCCCGTCGATCGCCGTCGACGCCGTGGGCGTGACCACGATCCAGGGCGATCTCCTCTCCCCCCACGCCATCTACATCCGGGGCGTCGAGCGCCGCCAGGGCGATTCCTGGGCCGACGTCATCGCGCGCTGGCTCCACACCTCCAGCGAGGACGTCCAGCCGCACGGCCATGTCCCCTTCGCCGGCTCGGGCACCGAGCACGTCGGACGGACGGGGCGGGCCGTGGTCTGCGAGGACCTGAGCCGGGGCACGCGCTTCCCCGAGGACTCGCGCCTGCTGGCGAAAGGAATCCACTCCTACGTCCGCGTGCCGCTCCAGGTGCGCGACCGGCTGGTGGGCTCGCTCGCCTTCTCCCGCGGCGCCGCCGGCCCCTTCGAGCCGTACGAGGTGGAGACCTTCGAAGCGCTGGCCCGCCCCATCGCCGCCGCCATGGCGAACGCCCTCGCCTTCGAGGAGATCGGGCGGCTGACGCGGCAGCTCCAGGCCGAGAACCTCGCCCTGCGCCAGGAGATCGACGAGCGCAACATGTTCGAGGAGATCGTCGGCTCCTCGAAGGCCCTGCGCGAGACCCTCTCGCGGGTGGACAAGGTGGCGGCGACCGACGCCACGGTGCTCATCACCGGCGAGACCGGCACCGGCAAGGAGCTGATCGCCCGCGCCATCCACCGCCGGTCGCCGCGCTCGAAGCGGGCCCTGGTGGCGGTCAACTGCGCCGCCCTGCCGGCCTCGCTCATCGGCTCCGAGCTGTTCGGCCACGAGAAGGGGGCTTTCACCGGCGCCCTGCAGCGCCGCGCCGGCCGCTTCGAGCTGGCCGCCGGCGGCTCGATCTTCCTCGACGAGGTGGGCGAGCTGCCGCCCGAGGTCCAGGCCTCTCTGCTCCGCGTCCTCCAGGAGGGGACCTTCGAGCGGGTGGGCGGCAGCCATCCCATCGTCACCGACGCCCGCGTCATCGCCGCCACCAACCGCGATCTGGCGGCGGCCGCGGCCGACGGCAGCTTCCGCAGCGACCTGTTCTACCGCCTCAACGTCTTCCCGATCCCCATGCCCTCCCTGCGCCAGCGCCGCGAGGACATCCCGATGCTCGTCGAGTACTTCGCCGCCCGCTACGCGGCCCGCTTCGGCAAGCGCTTCGAGAGCATCGAGAAGGCCTCCATGGACCGCATCCTCGACTACTCCTGGCCGGGCAACGTGCGCGAGCTCCAGAACGTCATCGAGCGCGCCGCCATCCTCTCGGAAGGCGATGTCCTGCGCGTCGACGAGCCCCTCCTGGCCGCCGCCGGAGGGCCCGTGCCCGCCGCCGCCACGCTCCCTCTCCCCGCCAGCCTGCGGGAGCAGGAGAGGAAGAGGATCGAAGACGCCCTCGCCCAGTCCGCCGGCCGCGTCTCCGGCGCCGCCGGGGCCGCGGCGCGCCTGGGGATCCCCTCGACGACCCTGGAATCGCGGATCAAGAGCCTGGGGATCGATAAGCGGAAGTTCAAGCCGGGGCCGTAATCCTCCCTCGCCCGGGCATAAATGCCCGGGCTACCCAAAACAGCCGGCTAAAGCCGACTGAGTCCCCTTTAGGGGGCTCTTTTCAATAGCCCAGGCATTTATGCCCGGGCGGGGCCGACGAGGCGCGAGGATCTCCCGACATCTCGTAAATCTACGAAATCTCGTTACGATCCCATCTCGTAAATCCCCCGCAACTCGTTGATTCTTCTCGATGGGCCTCCTGGCACCATCCGTGAACTATCCCAACGCGGGAGTCGACGATGCTGCGAATCGAAACACGAACCGAAACCGCTTCCGCGATCACCTATGCCCTGGCGGGCAAGGCCACGGAAGAGCACCTTCCGGAGCTGGTCCAGCTCCTGGCCGGCGAGCGCGCTCGCGGGCGGCGGGTGACGCTCGACCTCGAGGGCCTGATCCTGGCCGACCGCGAGTTCGTCCGTTTCCTGGCCTGCGGCGGGGGCACCACGGCCACGCTCGTCCACTGCCCCGCTTACGTTCTCTCGTGGATCCGGTGCGAGGGGGAAGAAGAGAGGAAATCTTCATGAAAACAAAAATCACGACGGCGCTGCTGGTGTTTCTGGCCCTCCCAGCGTGGAGTCAGGAGCCGGTGCGGCTGTCCCTCGCGGACGCCATCGGCCGGGCGCTCGACACCGGCACCGCCGTCCGCATCGCTACGACCAGCACCCGCGAGGCCGAGGCGCGGGCGCTGGAGGCCCGTTCGGCCCTCCAGCCCCAGCTCGGCGCCGGCGGCCAGCTCGCCAACGAAACGATCAACCTGGCCACCTTCGGCTTCTCCGTTCCCGGCCAGCCGAACGTGACCGATCCGTTCAACGTGGTCGACGCCCACATCTCGTTCGCCATGAACGTCATCGACTTCGCGGCCAAGCGGCGGTACCAGGCGGCCCGCGCGGGCGTCAAGGTGACCCAGGAGGACCAGCGCCGCCTGGAGAACGAGGTGGCCGCCGCCGTGGCCTCGCTCTACGTCTCCTACGGGCGCAGCTCGGCGCGCATCGAGGAGATCCGCGCCAACGTCGACCTGTTCACCAAACTGCGGCAGCTCGCCCTCGACCAGAAGAACGCCGGCGTCGGCACCCGCCTGGACACCACGCGGGCGGACGTCCAGCTCTCCCGCCAGCAGCAGGCCCTGCTGGTGGCGGCCAACCAGCGCGACCTCGCCCGGCTCGCCCTGCTGCGCGCCATCGGCGCCGACTTCGAGACCGACCTGGTGCTGACCGACGACTGGACGCGGGCGATCGCCGCTCCGCCGCCCCTCCAGGCGGCCCTCGAAGCGGCGCGCCGGCAGCGGCCCGAGCTCACCGTCCTGGAACAGCGGTTGCGCCTCGCCGAGCTCAACATCGCGGCGGCCCGGGCCGAGCGCCTGCCGACGGTCGAGGCCCAGGCCCTGGGCACCGAGAGCGGCAACCGCGTCCGCGACCTCGAATGGAGCCGCACGGTGGCGGCGGTGGTCAACGTGCCGCTCTTCACCGGCCGGCGCATCGAGGCCCGCGTCGCCGAGGCCCAGGCCCAGCGGGACCAGATCCGGCTGCAACAGAACGACACCGAGCGGCAGATCGAGCAGGAGGTGCGCCGGGCGCTCCTCGCCTTCGACAGCGCCCGCGGCCGGGTGGAGCTGGCGACCCAGGGCGTCCAGCTCGCCCAGGACGAGCTGGAGCTGGCGAGCGACCGGTTCAAGGCCGGGGTTGCCTCCTCGATCGAGGTCGACAACGCCCAGACGTCGCTCTCCACCGCCCGCGACCTCCGCATCGACGCGCTGGCCGACGAGGCCCAGGCGCGCTTCGACCTCGCGCGGTCGACGGGCGAGATCCGCACCCTGATTTCAACGAATCAATCCCCCACCATGAACGATGCCCAGTGAGGCGGAGGGAAACGAGATGAGCAGTCCCATGAGAGTCGAAAAGAAAGAGCCGCCGGCCCCGGCCGCCGAGCCCAAGGCGAAGGGAGGCGGTCTCCGCAAGGCCATCGTCATGACCGTCCTGGTCCTCCTGGTCCTCGGCGGCGCCGTGTTCGGCGTCCGCACGTATCTCTTCTACGAGCACCACGCCACCACCGACGACGCCCAGATCGACGGCCACATCGATCCCGTGCTGCCCCGCGTCCCCGGCTACGTCGCCGAGGTGCTGGTGCACGACAACCAGCCGGTCAAGGCCGGCGACGTGCTGGTGCGGATCGATCCCGCCGACCTCCAGGCCAAGGTGGACCAGGAGCAGGCGGCCCTCCTGAACGCCGAGGCCGCCGTGGCCGTGGCCCGCGCGACGGTGGCGGGCAACCGGGCGGCCCTGGCCGGTACCCAGGCCAAGGTCTCGGGCACGCGGGCCGACGTGGCCGCGGCGCTCACCCGCGAACGGCAGACGGCCGCCGACCTCGCCCGTTACAAAGCGCTGTACGACAAGGAAGAGATCTCGCAGCAGCAGTACGAGGCCGCCCGCGCCGCCGCCGACGCGGCCCGTTCCGCCGCCGAGGCCGCCCGCGCCACCTCCTCAGCTTCGCTCTCCACGGTCGATTCCGCGGCGGCCCAGATCGACGCCGCCACGCGCCAGATCGCCGCGGCCGAGGCCCAGGTGGCCCAGCACCGGGCGACCCTGGAAGCGGCGCGCCTCCAGCTCTCCTACGCCACGGTGAAGGCACCGGCCTCCGGCACCGTCTCCAAGAAGGCGGTGGAAGTGGGCCAGTTCGTCCAGGCCGGCCAGCCGCTCCTCGCCATCGTCCAGGGGCACGACGCCTGGGTGAGCGCCAACTTCAAGGAGACCCAGCTCGCCAAGATGCGTCCCGGCCAGCCGGTGGAGATCGAGGTCGACGCCTACCCCGGCGTGACCTTCCACGGCCGCGTCGAGTCGCTCGCCGCCGCCACGGGAGCCAAGTTCTCGCTGCTGCCGCCCGACAACGCCACCGGCAACTTCACCAAGGTCGTCCAGCGCGTGCCGGTGAAGATCGTCTTCACCGACCCGTCCGACCCGAAGCGCCCGCTGCGCATGGGCATGAACGTCGCCGTCGTCGTGGACCTCGGCTGAGGAGAGGGAGGAAGCGGCCATGCCCCAGCAGGGCGCCAACAAGTGGATCATCACGATCACGGTCATCCTGGCGTCGATGATCGAGCTGATCGACACCTCGATCGTCAACGTCGCCCTCCCCCAGATGATGGGCAACCTGGGGGCGACGCTCGACCAGATCGCCTGGGTGGTGACCGGGTACGTGGTGGCCAACGTCATCGTCATCCCCATGACGAGCTGGTTCGCGACCGTCTTCGGCCGCCGCAACTACTTCGTCGGCTCGCTCATCCTGTTCACCGTCGCCTCGTTCTTCTGCGGCCACGCCACGACGCTGTGGGAGATGGTCCTCTTCCGCTTCATCCAGGGCGCGGGCGGCGGCGCCATGCTCTCGACCTCGCAGGCGATCCTGGTCGAGACCTTCCCGCCCGAGGAGCTCGGCCTGGCCAACGCCCTGTTCGGCCTCGGCGTGGTCGTCGGCCCCACCGTCGGCCCCACCCTCGGCGGCTGGATCACGGACAGCTACTCCTGGCGCTGGATCTTCTACGTCAACCTGCCGATCGGCATCGTGGCGATCCTGATGGCCATGGCCTTCATCCCCGATCCCAAGGAGGTGCGCCAGATCACCGGCATCGACTGGGCGGGCATCGGCCTGCTCATCCTGGGCATCGGCTCGCTGCAGATCGTGCTCGAGCGGGGCGAGTCCGAAGACTGGTTCTCGGCCCGCTACATCCTGGTGCTCGCCTTCGTCGCCGTCCTGGCCCTGGGGGGATTCATCTGGCGCGAGCTGACGGCCGCCAACCCGGTGGTGGACCTACGCGTCTTCCGCGACCGTTCGCTGGCCGTGGGCACCGTCTTCACCTTCATCCTGGGCTTCGGCCTCTACTCCTCCGTCTTCATCTTCCCCGTGTTCGCGCAGAACCTCCTGGGCTTCACGGCCATGCAGACGGGGCTCATCCTCCTGCCGGGCTCGCTGGCCACGGCGGTCATGATGCCCGTGGTCGGCAAGCTGCTCCAGAAGGGAGTGCGGCCGCAGATCCTGAACGCCCTGGGATTCGTCTGCTTCTTCCTCTTCACCTTCCTGCTGTCGCACTCCACCCTGGCCTCGGACCGGCAGGACTTCTTCTGGCCGCTCATCCTGCGCGGCATCGGCCTGGCCCTGCTGTTCGTGCCCCTCACCACCGTGGCGCTCTCGGGCCTGCGGGGCAAGGACATCCCCCAGGGCGCGGGGTTGACCAACATGATGCGCCAGCTCGGCGGCTCCTTCGGCGTGGCCCTGGTCGCCACCTACATCCAGCGCCGCTCCTGGACCCACCGGGTCAACCTCCTCTCCCACGTCTCGGTCTACGACACGGCCGTGCGCGAGAGGCTGGCCGCCCTGACCCAAGGATTGGTCGCCAAGGGATCGGACCTCTTCGGAGCCCAGCGCCAGGCCTACGCGGCCCTGGAGGGAGCGGTTCTCCGCCAGACCTTCCTCCTCTCCTACATGGACGCCTTCCGCATCGTGGGCATCTTCTTCCTCTGCTGCATCCCCCTGCTGCTCGTCTTCAAGCGCGGCCGGGGCGGAGCGGCGGGGCCGGTGTCGATGCACTGAGGCGGGGCGGCTGGGAGCCGCCTTGAAAGGAACAACTTCACCGCATGCTAACCCCAATGCCTTGAAGGTCGTGTCTTGTCAGGTATTCCCCGGTATTTCGCCGGGAAGGAGAACGCTATGGCAGACCACTACCGAAAGAAGCGGGGCAAGGACACGTGGCACTTCTGCTCCAACTGCTCCAACTGGCCGACGAGTGACTACGACACGAGTTCCTCGAAACCGAGTAGCGGCGAGTTCTGTAACAAGCGATCCAACGGCAACTGTTCCTAGCCCACCCATCGATCCGCAGCACCAGGGCCACCCGCGCTCCCAGACAAAGTACAAATCTGAGTCAAGGTGGTCCTGGTCTTCGATCCCCCTAGTCTGAACAGTTGCGGCAGGACCTTGCCCATCGTGTTTCCACCAGCCTTCGGGGCTGGACTGCGAGCCCGGAGGGCGCCAGACTTCTAGCCCAGGGCGTCAGCCCTGGGAACAAGCCCACCCTCCCGAGAGCCCCGCCAGGGGCGGCAGACTCTTCGCCTCAGCCGAAGGGATTCGCCGGATCGAACTCGATTCCGTGCCGCTTCAGAAGACCGATCCACTCCGCCTCGAAACTGCGTCCCCTGTGGTGCTCTTCCTGGTTCTGAATGTACCTGCAGACCGAACCCGCCGAGGATTCGCTGACGGTGAAGGCGCCGTACCCCTCCTGCCAGGCAAACCCCCGGGGCGGATCGGGACGCTCATGGACCCATCGCGAAGAGTTCGCCTTGACGGAACACAGCAGGTCGGACAGCGAGACCGCCGGTTTCAGCCGTATCAGCAGGTGCAGGTGGTCGGGCATGCCCCCAATCGCCAGCAGGGAGCCGCGTTCGTTGCGGACGATCCCTGCCATATAAGGATAGAGATCGTCGCGAAGCCCTGGATCGATGAGGGCCGCTCGATTCCGGGTGCCGAAGACGATGTGGTACAGGAGTTGAGTGAAGGTATGGGACATTCCGTGACCGCCTTCTGGGGGGATCGCGGGAGATTCCGCGGGCCTACCCTCATAAGACGTAAAAACTGGTTGCCATCGCTCAACTTTATGCTTTTGTGAAAAGCAGTCTGCCGCCCCTGGCGGGGCTCCTGAGAGGTGGTGGCGCCCATCCCCAGGGCTGACGCCCTGGGCTACGAGTCTGGCGCCCTCCGGGCTCGTGGCGAAGGGTTCCGACAGTCCGAGTCGATACGCTGCGTATAAGAGGATGCTGTCCGCCCCTGAGAAGTTGTACAGCCGCGAGCAGCTCCGAACGAACGGGACAGCGGAGCGGATCTCTTCCAGACTCTTCTACGTCTTCCGCTCCGGTTCACGAGCTCTTTGCCCAGCCTCCTGGGAGATTCGCCTGGCAGGCCGGAGCGTCCGCCTGGGATTCCCGAGGATTCACCCGGCGAGTTGGAGCGTTCGCCTCTTGAATTGGGACGTTCGTTCCAGATTCTGGTGCATTCGTCTGGCGTTCACGAGCATTCGCGTGGCGATTTGCCCCATTCACTCGGGGATTTGTTGCATTCACCAGGCGTTCGCGAGCATTCAGACCGCGGTCTGGGACATTCCGATCACGGTCTGAATGATTCAGACCCTGGTCTGGTGCATTCGCTTCTCGGTTTGAGGCATTCAGACCGCGATCCGATACAGTCGCACCCCGATTTGATGCATTCAGACCGTGGTCTGGAGCATTCCGACCGCGGTCTGGTGCATTCGGACCCTGATCTGGTGTGTTCATGCCGCGGTTTGCGGCATTCGCACCGCGGTACGAATCATTCCGACCGTGGTTTGAGGCATTCCGACCGCGGTTCGAATGATTCAGACCGCCAGGCGAACGTACCAAACCTCTCTCCGGAAGCGCCGCGAATGTTCGCGAATGCACCAGGAGGGAACCGGAATGTCTCGGAAACATTCAGCGTGCACGAATTTCTGAGGCTTGTGCACAAAATCTGGAGACGAATGCACTGAACGGCCTCCCCCGGATCGCCCGCGACGGGTTCTTTATCCGCATCCATCCTCCCTCCCGGGAGGCTCTCGACTGCGGAGGTTCCCGTGAGGCATGGCCCCATCGCTGAAATCCTGAGCCAGTGGGCGGACGGCGGTTTCTGGCTCTTCCTGCTGGTCGTCGCCGCCTTTGGCGCTTTCGGCGGCGTGATCTACGAGTTGCTCGTCCTCAAGGGCCGGCTGCAGCTTCCCCACCGGGCGGAGGGCACGGAGGTCGAGGACCTTCAGGGGGCCGCCGCCCGCTATCTGTACGACCTTGGGACCCTGGCGCGGATCCTCATCGGCGCCGCCGCGGCCATCGTGGTGGTGTGGGTGCTCGGCCTCGAAGCGAACGGCGCGACGGGTGTGATCGCGGGCGCCATCGTGGCGGGGGCCACGGGCATCGCGGTCTTCCGCTCGCTTCAGGACCGCCTGATCGCGATGCTGGCGACCCGGGACCTCGTCCAGACCCAGGCCCAGGCGGCCGCCCAGACCCGCACCGTGGAGGAGATCGCGGCCGAGTTCGAGCGGCTCAAGGCCAAGCTCGCGGCGCAGCCCTCGGACGGCGGTTCGCGCTCCGTCAGCTTCTCGCCGGAAGGGAGGACGCCCGGCACGCCCGGCATGCCCGCCATGCCGGAATTGGACAGCATCACGCGCCTGATCGGCGAGGCCCGCGGACTGGGGGCGGCGACGGCCGGGGCGCTCGCGGTGCCGGTGCGGGAACGGGTCCTGGAGATCGTGGCGGAATGGGCGCGCGTGGATTTCGCGTCCGTCCTACCCGAAAGCCAGAAGATCGTCGCGGTCTGGAGCCGGAACGCCGCCAATCCGGCGCCCGACGACGGCATCGTCTCCGTTCTGATCCGCAGGATCCGGGAAGCCTTTCCCAAGGCCAGGCTCAACCTCGCGCCGGGCGACCTCACGAAGGACAACCGCGTCGATACCGTCGGCAAGCTCGCCGATTTCGTCGAAGCGCGGGTCTGAGGCGATGCGGCTCTGTCGCTTTCTCGCGCCGGTCCTGGCGTTGCTCGGTTTCGCCGCTTCGGCGCAGGCCGGGTTCTTCAAGCCCAGGGTGGAGATCTGCAATCCCACGACGATTTTCCTCCACCGGGAAGACGCGCGGTGGCAGCCTCCGCAGCCGCCGGATGGATACGTCGTCGAGGTCTTCCGCGTTCCGGATCCCACCCCGGAGGAACCCCAGGGGATTCCCGTGAGTCTCGGCACCGCGGAGGCTCTCCCGGTCGGGAGGAACAGTGTCAGCCTGAGATGCGTTCTACCGTCTCCCCTGCCCGCCAATGCGTCGTTGCGCGTCATCGTCCGCACGCAGGGGAAAGCGGTTGCCGTCAGCGACTTCTCGACCCGGCCACAGGCGACTCTTCAGCGTTCGGGAGCGGGATCGGAGATGGAGAGAACCTTCCAGATCCAATCTCCAACCTCTCTGACCGCCATGTCCGAGGACGGCAAGAATCTTACCCTCGTCGAGGTGGAGCGAAAGAAGCTCTTCCGGGCGGACTCTGAAGGCAAGGCCGAAGAAATTCCGGAAGTCGTACGTGCCCATGAAGTCAAATTGAAGAAAGAGATCAAGCCGGCGGTCTGCGACGGCTCCGATACCAATCGAAGTCTGGCGGTCTCTCTACCGCCTGGCGATCGGTTGAGGTCGGGGAGCGTCGCTCTTCGTCTTCTGGGCTTGAGGGACGTGTTCGGCAACGAGGTCCGGGCCGAGATGGATCTCGCCCTGCTGCCGGCGCCCAAAGGCAAGGACGACGCCGCCTTCTTCGCCAAGCTGCTGTTCGAGAGCGCGGACGGATCGGCGGATACCTTGTCGCTGGATCTGAAAGCCCAGCCGTCGATCCAATTGCGAGGAAGTTGGCTGTTCCGTCCGGAGCTGACGGCTTCGGCCTCCAGGAACGTGCCGCAGGCGACGAGCGCCATCCGGCTCGCGGCGCTATTCAGCCGCACGGAGCTGTACGTAAATAGTCCGCTCGTCAGCAGCACCTTCTCCTTCGGCCCCTCGATCGAGGCGGACCGGCGGTTCGACCGGGTCAACGGCCTCCTGGACTTGCGGTGGAAACCCGGACTGGCAAACTTCTATCTGCCGCGAGAGAAAAGACGTCTGGTGGCCGCCATCGGCCTTGAAAAGAGGCCCGAAGAGATCCTCCCTCCCCTTGCGGGATGGGGATTGGAAGGCTGGATAGGGATCGAGGCTGGAGGATCGCTCAGCCGGCAGACCGTCGGCACGCTCGAGCTCGACCGGTACGACATTCTGCGTCTGCGGCCGTCCCTCCATGGGTTCTACGAGTTGGGCCCGGTGACGCTGGACGTCGGCTCCAGCCTGCGGTACCTGTTCTCGGGCGAGCTGACCTACGGGGTGAACCCGGACCGCACGCTCTCGCTTCGCGAAGTCAACGGTTTCCGTCCCTACACCGAGGCCACGCTGAGCTTCGCGTTCGATCCGGCGAAGCACCTGAGCCTGGCCGCCACCTACAAGAACGGTTCGGAGCCGCCGCTGTTCGTGAAGGTCAAAAAGGTTTCGATCGGCTTGGTATCGAAATATTAGATGGGGAGATGGGATCGGAGCGGCAATCCCTCACCCGGCAATCCGCCGCCGGGTGAGGGCTGGAGCGTGTTCGTTGCGGCCTTCATGACTACCGCTGGATCGTGAAGTTGACCGTCAGCGTGAAGTAGATCTTGACCGGCTTGCTGCCCATCCTGGCCGGCTTGAAGCGCCACTGCTGGATGGCTTCGATGGCCGCCTTGTCGAGCCCCATCGGCAGTCCGCGCAGCACCCGCACGTTGTCGACGCTGCCCTGCTCGTCGATGATCGCCTCGACGATGACCGTCCCCTGGATGCCGGCCCGCCGCGCCACCTCGGTGTAGCGGGGCTGCACCTGGTGGATGACCTCGGGCCGGGTCATGCCCACCGTGAAGTGGAGGGGCTGATCGTCGGCCGGGTCGATCCCAGGGCCATCGCCGTCGCCGTCACCGCCGGGGCCAGGCCCTACGCCGGGACCCACGGGACCCGGGCCGTACCCCGGACCCACGGGAAGGTCGCTACCGGCGGAATCGTCGCCGGAAGTCAAATCCGACACGGCGTCTTCCACCGTGGGAGTCGTCGCGGGCGTCGGCACGTCGTCCGGCACGGTTTCGGTCGTGGGCTGGACGGGCTGCGACGGCTTCACCGGAGCTTCCGCCTTCGTGATCGGCTCGACGGGCTTCGGCGGCCGTCCGCCGCCACCGCCGCCGCCCGGCGCGGGCGGAGGCGTCAGGCTGAAGAAGACGAGGTTGGGGTTGGCCGGCTGGATCGTGCCCACCGTCCAGTAGCTGGCGAGGGCGAACGTCGCGATGCCCACCAGGTGCAGGGCGACCGCTATGGGCAGGGACAGCCAGCGGCGTCCACGGGGCTGCTTTTTGGTTTCCAGATCGATCAAGGAGCTCTCGAACATTGTTCCGCCCTCCGAGAAACCTGCGTTGGGTCCTTCCTCGCCTCGATCCCCGAGGCGGGGGGTGAAACTTCAGGAGCGCTCCTGTATTGATTAGAGGGGGGAGGCTCGCTTTTAGTTCCAGACAAATCCAGGCAGGTGTACGGAGGGGAGAAAGAGGGCGCCCGGGACAGGCCCGCCCGGGCGCCCCCGGGGAATCTAGCCGAGCCTCTTCTGGATCTTTTCGCCCAATTGCTTGAGCTGGTCGGCGGAGAGCGCGTCGAGAACCGGATCAAAGATCTGGTCGATGTCGATCGGCTTGGAGAGCTCCGGCTTGGAAAACTCCTTGAAGGACTCCGGTTTGAAGGTCTCCGGCTTGATCCATTCCGGCTTCCCCCACTCCTTGAAATGCTCGGGCTTGATCTGCTCGGGTTTGATCTGTTCCGGCTTGATCTGTTCCGGCTTGATCTGTTCCGGCTTGATCTGTTCGGGTTTGAGCTGCTCGGGTTTGAGCTGCTCGGGCTTGAGCTGCTCGGGCTTGAGCCGCTCCGGTTTGAGCACCTCGGGAAACTGCGTCTGTAGACCGCCGAGGGCCGTCACCAGATCGCGCAGCGTCATGTCGCCCACCGAACGGTCGAGATCGACCTGGCCGGGGCGCTGGTCCTGTCCGATCATGGGCTCTTTCTTGTCGTCGTCAGCCATGGACTCCTCCTTTCTGTCGCGTCTTTTGCGATCAGGCGAAAATGTTGCTCGAGTCCGAGGGATGCCGGGCGAGATAGGCCGCCACCGCGCGGGTGATCGGCTGACCGCTGCGCCCCTCGTAGAAAGTGAACTGCGGGTATGGGTTGAGCTCCAGGGCCACCAGCCGCCCTTCCCGGCTTTCCTTGAAGTCGACGCCGCTGACGACCAGGCCGAGCTGGCGGGTGAACCGGATGCAGCGGGCCGTCACTTCCTCGTCGAGGAAGGCCGGCTCGACGATCAGCTCGGCGTCGCCGGCCCGGGCGCCCCGCCGGTAGTCCTCGTCGCGCGACCGCAGGCGGGTCACGAACGCCTCGTCGCCCACCACGTGGACGCGGTAGTCCACGCCGGCCACGTATTCCTGGAAGAGCGTCGGGCAGTGAGGCAGCTTGGCGAGGCCGCCCAGCTTGTCCGGGGTGAGCACCTGGGCGAAGGTGGCGACGTTGCTGATGCCCTTGAAGATCACCCGGCCGCCGAGCTCGTCGTAGAAGCGGCGGGCCTCCTCGGGGATGCTGGTCACCAGGCTGCGCGGCACGTCGAATCCGGCCTCCGCCATCAGCCCCACCTGGAACGGCTTCGAGTAGTTCGAGCCAGCGTTGGCCGGCAGGTTGACGGTGGGGCAACGCGCCGCCAGGAGCATGCGGTTGAGCTCCCGCTGGAGACCGCCCAGCAGGGCGATCCCGCCGGCATCGAGGTGCCGGGGGGTGGCGTGGCGCACGAAGATGGAGCCGACCGGCGATCTGCCGTCGCAACCGCCGCCGAGGATCCGGAAGCCCGCCTGCCCCTCCGCCGGGTCTCTGCGGACCGAATAGCGGTCGGGGTGATCCTCGTCGACCACCTGGAACGGCTGGCCGTTCTGCCCGAGATGGCGGACGAGGGCCGAGGAGACGGTGTCGCTGCGGGAGCCGACGACGAGGATCATGAGAGCATCTCCAGGGCCGCAGCCGCGATCTGCTCGGTAACCGCGGGGGCTTCGTCCACCAGCGTGGGGCAAGGGTCCAGCCTCTCCAGGACCGGCTCGTCGCCGCCGCTCAGGTCGAGGCGGCAGATCCGGAGGCCGGAGCTCGCCTGCCAGGAGGCCAGGGCGGCGGACAGGCCGGAGAGCCGTTCCGCCAGAGGCGCGGAGGCTCCGGAGGCGGGGATCAGCCGGCCGTCGACCGCGTAGACGCTCAGGGGGCGGCGGGGAGAGCCGGGGCCGTCCATCCCGTCCGGACGGAGCCCGAGCCGCTCCGCCAGCTCTTCGCGCAGCAGCTCGGGGTGGGCCGGGTCGCGGAGCCACCAGCCGAGATCGAAGCGGTTGATCACCGGGCAGCTCAGCCCCGCCAGCAGGCAGAACAGGGCCGCCGTGGTCTCGTGGTAGACGAACATCTGGTCCGAGGGATCGAAGGAGGGGGAGGGCCACCACCGGCGGGAGATCCGCACCACGACCCCGGACAGGTCTTGCACGCGGACGTCGCCGCCGGGCAGGCGGAGGAAGCCTCCGAACCGGCGGCCCTGCCGTTCGAGGGCGATCGGGGTCTCCTCCATAAGCTCCCGCTCGGACAGCCGCCGCACGGGCCGGCCGCGCTCTCCGATCCGCGTCTGAAGGCTTCCGGCGAGAGGGTCATCGGGTTCCGCGAGGATCAGGATCATGAGAATGCCTCCTGTTCCTAGAGAGGCGTGGCGATCTCTAAAAAGTTACGGCGCAGCGGCTGGAGGCTCCCGACGTTGACGTCCGGCCATCGCCTGATATCGTTGGGAGCCCTGGACCGCTCCGGCTTCTGCCGAAGCGTGCCGCGAAGCGATTAGGCATTCTCACGGAGGCTGCAAATGTCTGATGCACACCCGAGCGCGACTCATTTGAGGACGGCGCTCTTCGTCGACTTCGACAACATCTACCTGGGATTGCAGCGCGAGGACCCCTCGGCGGCGGAGCAGTTCGCCACCGATCCATCCCGCTGGCTCCTCTGGCTGCAGGACAAGCTCCCCCATCACGAAGGCGATCCCCGGCCGCGCAAGATCCTGTTCCGCCGCTGCTATCTCAACCCTTCGCAGTTCGGCCGTTTCCGCCCCTACTTCACCCGTTCCGCCTTCGAGGTCGTGGACTGCCCTCCCCTGACCAGCGGCGGCAAGACCAGCGCGGACATCCACATGGTGATGGACCTCCTGGACACCCTGGGCCATGCCACGCGGTTCGACGAGTTCATCCTGCTCTCCGGCGACGCCGACTTCACGCCCGTCCTGCTGCGCCTCTCCAAGCACGACCGCCGCAGCGCCGTCCTGGCGATCGGCCCCGCCTCCGTGGCCTACAAGGCCGCCTGCGACCTGCTGATCGACCAGGACACCTTCCTGGAGGATGCGATCGGAGCGACGCTGGGCCAGACCACGCGGGCGGCCGCCGGCCCCAGCAACTCGGCCATGGACGACCTGCTCCGCAGCATCGGCGAAAAGGTGTACGAGCGGGCGAGCGCCAGCGGCGAGCTGGTGGCGACCGAGCTGCCGCCGATCTTCCGCGAGTTCCCCGAGTTCACCTCCAGCACCAACTGGCTGGGCTTCAACAGCCTGCGCAACATGACCATGGCGGTGGTCTCGACCCGCCAGGACCTGGCGATGATCGACGGCGATCCCTGGCGGGTGGGCCTCCTCGCCGAGGGCGAGGTGCCCAGCTTCAGCCCGGAATCCGGCCGCCCGGCGGTGGTCCCCCGCGCCCTCGCCACCGCGGACCGCAACCGCCTGATCGAGGAGATCCTTGCCTACGTCAGCTCGGTGGTGGAAGCCTCCGACTCGGCGGTGCCGATGGCGCGCGCCGCCCAGATGGTGATCAGCCGCTTCGGCGAGCAGGTGCTGGCGACCCGCTGGGCGGGCGCGGGCACCTTCCGCGACCTCCTGGAGGGCCGCGAGAACCCGGGATTCGCCATCTCGGCCCTCAAGCCGGGGTATATCTACGATCCCGCCCGGCATCAGCTCCCCATCGACGGCCGGCCGGAGGAGCTGGTCGGCGATCCCGAGCTGAACGCCCTCGCCTACCGGGTCCATCAGCTCACGGACACGCCGTACCTCACGCGCGGCGACTACGCCCGGGTGTTCCGCCTCACCGCCGAGGAGGTGAACGTCCATGGCTACTTTCTCACCCGCACGTCGAAGGCCGTGCGGGACCGCTGCATCGAGGAGGGCTCGCCCATCGCCCGCGCCAGCGTCAACTTCATCCTGCGCGGCATCACCTTCGGCGGCCACCGCTTCGGCCAGAACGGCTCCGAGGACCCCCTGGATCTGGGCACCTGCTTCTTCCGCAACGTGGTGAGCCTGTGCGACAGCGCGGGCATCTCGCTGCACGAGAAGGAGCTCGAGGTGCTCTCCGACTGGATCCTGGGCGAGAGCCGGCGGGAGCAGGAGGAGACCGAGGGGAACCTCATCGGGCTTGCGCCTGAGGAGCACGGCGAGCCGGTCGCGGTGGGCGCCGCCGCGGGTCCCGCGAGCGGCGAGGACACGGGTGTCTAGAGATGGACGGAGCGAAGCCGCCTGACAGTTGGGCGATCGAAGCGAGCGAGATCGAGCAGCTCCTCGCCCTTTCCGCCGAGGACCGCGCCATCGCCTTCTTCCAGCTCGTCGCCGACTGGGAGGAGGCGTGGGGGCTGCGGGACGATGCCGGCTGGGTCGTCGCCAAGGAGACCGACGCCCTCCCCCTCTGGCCGCACTCCGCCTTCGCCGCCGCCTGCGCCCGGGGGCCCTGGGAGGGAACGGCCCCCGAGCTCATCCCGCTCGACGACTTCCTGGAAGAGCTCCTGCCCCTCCTGGAAGAAGACGACCTGGTCGTCGCCGTCTTCCCGACGCCCGGCGATCCCGGAACCGTGCTGCCCCCCGCCGAGGTGAAGCGGCGGCTGGAGGCGGAGATGGAGATCGGGGAGATCTAGCGGGGTCCTGCTAACATGTCATCCATGACCAAGACGGAAATCGCCGTCCCCGAGCGGTTACCGTTCCTGGAGAGCGTCTCCTGGTTCGACCGCAACTATCGCGATCTCGCGCCGCTGGACATGCTGCGGCGCTACGAAGCCGGGTGGCGCTACAAGGGAGTTCTCGCCGAGCCCTCCTCCGAGGAATGGGCTTTCATCCGGGAGCTGGTCCGACAGTTCGGAAGCTACCTCGATGTTCAAGCGTGAGCAGCATCGCAAGGTCCTGACGCTGCTCAACGCCTTCGATTCCGAGAAGCTGGGACGTTGCAACTTCCTCTTCGGAGGTGGCACGCGGATCGTCCTGGATATCGAAGAGTACCGCGAGTCCCACGACATCGATTTCCTCTGTGCCGACGCGGAAGGGTACGCGGAGCTTCGCTTCGCGGCCTCCACGCACGGCTACGATTCCCTTTTCAAACCGGGCTCGCGGGACGGATTCGATCTTCCGCGCGAGATGCGGATCGATCAGTACGGAATCCGTTTTCCCGCCGAGATCGACGGGAGCACGATCCGCATCGAGCTCATCCGCGAGGCGCGTATCGAGCTCGGAGCGGGAGTGCGGCCGGCCTGGTCGCCCCTCGATTGCCTGGCGATATCCGATTGTTATGCCGAGAAGATCCTGGCGAACTCGGACCGCTGGGCGGACCGCCAGGTCCTCTCGCGAGATCTCGTCGACCTGGGCGCCCTCCGGAAGTGGCGCGGCCCCATCCCCGAAGAGACATGGCAAAAGGTCGAGCGCGCCTACAAGAGCGCCGGCCGGACCGATCTTCTCAAGGCGCTCTCGGCTTTCGCGCAGGATGACTGCTATCGCCAACGCTGCCTCGAGGGTCTCGACATCGACGCCTCCGGCCCCATCCTGGACGGTCTGGAGCAGCTACGCCGGGACCTCGAGAGCCAGCCCTCTTGATGGCCCGTGCTATCGTCGATTCCGATGGTCAAACGCCTCCCCATCCGCATCCCCGGCCAGGGGCTTCATGAGGTCACGGATCAGGTCCGGGCCGCCGTGCGCGACTGCGGGATTGGCGAGGGCCTGTGCACGGTCTTCATCCAGCACACCTCGGCCAGCCTGACGATCCAGGAGAACGCCGATCCCTCGGCCCGGCGCGACTTGGAGAGCTGGCTCAACCGGCTGGTGCCCGAGCGCGATTCCCTCTACACCCACACCGCCGAAGGCCCGGACGACATGCCGTCGCACATCAAGGCGGCGCTCACCGCGACCTCGCTGTCGATTCCCATCCTGGACGGCGAGCTGGGGCTCGGCACCTGGCAGGGGATCTACGTCTGGGAGCACCGCCGCCACGCCAGCACGCGCAACCTGCTGGTCCACGTGGCGGCCTGACGCTACCCGGTCCTTCCAATAATGTAGAGACGCCCCACGGGGTTCCCCCGAGGGCGTCTCTACATTGGGGGAGGAAATCAGTTGGCTTCACGTCTGTCTGCGGGTAATACCCGCTGATCATCCCTCCCTACCCGGGCAGGAACGGCACGGCCAGCGTGCCCTGCATCCAGCCGGTCAGCAGGTCGCCGTCCCAGGCGCCGAACCAGAAGGTGACCGGCCAGGGAGTGCTGGTGTCGACCGTGCCGCCCAGCAGCTCCTGCCCCTCGAAGCTCTGCGGGCCGTTGACGTTGAAGCCGTAGGTGAGCTGGAAGGCCAGCTTGTTGGTGAACCGGTCGCCCCAGAACTCGATCTGGTAGATGCGGGTCTTCATGCCCTGGATCCGGGCCTCGAGGTCCGCGGGATCCCCCTTGCCCTCCTGGAGCTTGCGCTCCAGCTCCGCGATGCGCTCGGCGAGGAAGCGCCGGCGGTCGCGGAAGTAGGCGTACCAGTCGAACACCCGGATCGCCTCCTGGGCAGCCTGCGAGCCGCTGGTGAAGGTAGGAAAGCGCCGCGCGTAGATCGCGGGGTCCATCTGCCAGATCTTCTGTACGGGATCGGCGGGATTGAGATAGTCCACGGCGCGGATGGAAATCTTTTCATTCCGGATCGCCAGCTCGAACGGATTGACCACGAACGCCATGTTGTCGTCCGAGCCGACGATGTTGTTGCGGCTGTCGAAAATGGGGCCCGGGAAGGGCTCGTCGCGGCCTTCGAGGAAGACCTTGGCGCCCTTGAGCAAGGCGGTCCCCTTGTCGTAGGGCTTGCCGTCGAAAAGCACGCTGTTCACGTCGACGCCGATCCGGATGCCCATCCGCTCGGCCGGCTCGCGGAGGTTGGTCTCCGCGAATTTCGGCGAGACCTGGGTGCGGATCACCTGGTCGAGCGGATCCTCCTGCACCAGCGCCATGGTGTAGCCGCTGACGCCCCGCTCCTCGTTGGTGGGATCGGGATCGGTCGCGATGCGGCAGAGGAAATAACCCTGGAAATTGATCTCTAGCAGCTTGGCGAAGCTCATCGCATCCCCCTCCTAAGTGACAACAAACTGCGGCAGTTGCCCGATCTGGTAGATCCGGCGCATGTTGTTGGCCATGGCGGTCGCGCTCTCGTGGACGAAACGGAGCTGCCGCTGGAGGAAGGCCACGTCGTCCTCGCACCGGGCGTTCGCCGCCAGATCGGCTCCGGAGAGCGCTCCCAGCTCGGAGACGATGTGCGCGAACCGGTCGAGGAAGAAGTCGATGTTGTCCAGCTTGTCCGGATCGAGCAGCAGGGCCTCGTCCTCGGGGCTCAGGTGGTAGTCGGGGCCCGTGGTGTGCTCGCCGTCGCCCGACTTCGTGTGGGCCAGGATCTCGGCGATGGGGCGCAGCAGCATCGTCATCGCCGGCCCGAAGGCCGTCTCCTGGAGCGCCGCGCTGAAGAACGGATACGACTGGCTCGTCGTCGGCACGTAGTAGCGGTAGAGCCCCGCGAGCACGAAGAGGAGCGTGGCGTAGCTGTAGTTGAACAGGTCGAAGGTGCGCCGGGCGAACGGGTTGGTGATCTGCTCCGCCGTCGGGTTGAGAGGCAGGGGCAGCGAGGGATCGAAGTCCGGATCGCGGGCGAGCAGCGCCTCGAATTCGCAGCGGATGTCGTAGAACCGCTTGAAGTGGCTCTGGTAGCCCGGCGGCGCGTCGATCCCCTCCCCCTCCTCCACGATCAGGCGGATGGCGGTGTTGGCGCTCGCCACGTCGACGATGGGGAAGATGTTGATCTGGTACTCGACCGGCACGAACACCTGCCGCGAGGGATCGCCCGTGAACAGGTCCGGCAGCTCGTTGAAGGCGGTCAGGATCTGGTCGTAGAGCTCCTGGATGCTGCCCGGATGGATGTCCACTTCGAGGAGACCGCCGGCCGCGGCTGCGTGTGTGCGGGCCAGCTTCAGGTTGCGGGCCGGGCTCGGGCAGGGCTCGCCGGGAGCGCTGAAGCACCAGGTGGGGATGGGATCGCCGGACTTCTTCAGCGTGTCGTAGCCGGGGCTCTCGGCGCACACGAAGCGTCCGATGGTGGCGAGGTTGAACCGCTCGAAAAGGAACGGCACGTCGCACGGCTGGACGCTCCCCTCTTCTCCCCGCTCGGCGGCGAGCTGCGCGCCCAGATAGTAGGGGGACTGCAGGGGGATGTTCTCGCGGGCGAAGTAGGGCTCGGCTCCGATGGCCGAGAGCAGGCCGTTGACCAGGGCGAGGTGCTCCATCTCCTGGCGCGCCACCATGAGCAGCGTCGAGGCCCAGCGGCGGACGAACTCGAACTGCGCCGCGTTGCACCGCTCGTCGGGCCGCTTCTTCATGGAGAAGGCGGCGTACAGGTACTGCACCATGAGCTGCTGCTCGATCTCCGAAGCCTCCCACAGCCGGGCGATGAGCTGCGGCTTGGTCTTGATGGGACCTCGGATTTCCCGTGTGGTTTCTTCCATTGAGCGATTCCCTCCTATACGTTGGTAAGGTGCGCCGTGCGCACCTCCGAGGCGGTCCTGGCGCGCGGAGCGCGCCCTACATCCCTACTGCCGCCGCCTCGGCTTTTTTCTCATCCAATTCCTCGATCAGCGCGTCCGAGGCCGGCCGCTCCTTGCGCAGGCGCTGGGCGACCTTCTCGGCCTCGCGGAAGGCGCGCAGGACGTTCTCGCCCGCGAGCTTCTTGACCTCGGCATCGGTCCAGCCCCGGCGCAGCAGCTCGGCCAGGAGGTTCGGGTAGTCGCCCACCCCTTCCAGCCCCAGCGGCACGCTGGTGATGCCGTCGAAGTCCGAGCCGATCCCCACGTGATCGATCCCCGCCAGCTTGCGGACGTGCTCGACGTGATCGGCCACCTGCTCCAGGGTCGCCCGGGGCACGGGGTGCGCCTTGCTCCAGCCGTCCAGCTCGCTCTTCACCCGCTCCGGATCGCCGGGGTTGAGGGCCTTGAGCCGCGCTTCCTCGGCATCGTGCAGGGAGTTCCAGGCCCGCACCTCCTCGGAGATGAAGGAGGGGACGAAGGTCACCATCACCACGCCGCCGTTCTTCGTCACGAGCTGGAGCACGTCGTCGGGCACGTTGCGCGGGTGGGCGTCGAGGGCCCGGGCCGAGGAATGGGAGAAGATCACCGGCGCCTGCGCCACGGCGAGGGCCTTCTTCATCGTCTCCGGCGAGACGTGGGAGAGGTCGACCAGCATGCCGAGACGGTTCATCTCCCGGATGACCTCCTCGCCGAAGCGGGTGAGGCCGGCGTGCTGGGGCCCGTCGGTCGCCGAGTCGGCCCAGTCGGTGTTCTTGGAATGGGTGATCGTCATGTAGCGGGCGCCGGCCTGGTAGAGCTGGCGCAGGGCCGCGAGCGAGTTGTGGATCGAGTGGCCGCCCTCCATGCCGATCAGCGAGGCGATGCGGCCGGCCTTGTGGATGCGCACCACGTCGTCGGCCGTGCGCGCCACCTCGAAGGTGTCGGGATAGCGCTCGGCCAGGCGGTGGACGTCGTCGATCTGCTCCATCACGGCCTGCAGGGCGTCCGCCCCGGCGATCTCCACCGGCACGTAGACCGACCAGAACTGGCCGCCGACGCCGCCGCGGCGCAGGCGCGGGATGTCGGTGTGCATCGGCGGATCGAGCTTCGAGGTGTCGCCCCGGAGGTCGATCTTGTCCATGTGGTTCTTGACCCGCTTGCGGTACTCCCAGGGCAGATCGTTGTGGCCGTCGACCAGCGGCACCTGGTCCAGCAGCTTGCGGGCGCGCTCGACCAGGGCGGGATCGGGGGTCCGGCGGACCGGCTCCGCGGCATTGCCATCCACAGCAATGGCCAGCGTCAGGAGGACTCCAAGCCAACAGCTCTTCCATCGCATCGCGTTCGTCTCCTCCGCGTCGGGAACTGGCGGCATTGTAAGGCTTCGGATAGAGTTCGCGGTCCATGGACCATCCAATGCCATTCCGTCCCGAGGATCATGCCGTCTACGACTCCGGCAGGATGGGCAAGAGCACTCTCTTCGAGTCGGAACGCCTGCTGGTGGGATTGAACACCTTCGAGCCCGGCCAGGAGCACAAGCTGCACGCGCACTCGGGGATGGACAAGGTCTACCACGTGCTCGCCGGCCGTGGCGTCTTCCTGCTCGACGAAGGACGGGAGGCGGCCATGGAGGCGGGCACGATGCTCATCGCGCCCGAGGGCGTCCTCCACGGTATCCGCAACACCGGGACGGAGCGCCTGCTGGTGCTGGCGATCCTGGCGCCCGCGCCGTAAGTCCTACTTCCCCGCCGGCACGATTCCCTTCGCCTCGTCGACCGTGACCGCCTGGTTGGTGGGGACGTTCGTGAGCTTCTGCTTCGCGCCGCTCGGCCACTCGATCTCCAGCGACTGCACGACCTTGTCCTGGCCGAGGCCGAAGGTGGGCGCGATCTCGCTCTGCGAGCAGTAGGAGGAGCCGGTGCGCACCATCGTCCACTGCTTGCCCGAGGCGCTGGTCACCCGCACGATGGCGCCGAGGCCGTCGCGGTTCGACTTCGAGCCCACGGGCTTGACCCGCAGCCAGCGGTTGCGGTTGCCGCCCTCGTTGCGGAACACGTAGGCGGGGCCGTGGTTGGTGGTGAAGACGACGTCGAGGTCGCCATCCCGGTCGAGGTCGCCGTAGGCGGCGCCGCGGGCCACGATGGGACGCTTGAGCTCCGGCCCCATGGCGGCGGCCACCGATTCGAACTTGCCGTTGCCCCGGTTGTGGAACAGCAGCGGCGCCTGCTTGTAGGTGACGCGCGGCTGCACCCGGTTGATCTCCTCCTCCAGATGGCCGTTGGCGGCCAGGATGTCGAGGAAGCCGTCGAGGTCGTAGTCGAAGAAGAAGGCGCCGAAGGTGAGGGTCAGCAGGCTCGCCTGCCCCACCGCCGAAGCGGGCGCCTCGTCGACGAACACGCCGCTCCCCTCGTTGTGGTAGAGGGCCAGCATCTCGTTGGTGAAGTTGCCCACCAGGAGGTGGGGCCGCCCGGAGCGGTCGTAGTCGCCGGCGTCGGCGCCCATGGCGCCGCGGGCCGTGCCCTCCTCGGAGAAGGCGACGCCGGCCTCGACCGCCTCGTCGGCGAACGTGCCGTTCTTCTGGTTGCGGTAGAGCTTGTTGGGCTGGGTGTCGTTGGCCACGAACAGGTCGGGCCAGGCGTCGCCGTTGAAGTCGAGCACGGCGATGCCCAGCGACTTGCCGTTGGGATCGGCGACGCCGGCCTTCTGGCTGACGTCCTGGAACTTGCCGCCGCCCAGGTTGCGGTAGAGCTTCGAGGAGGTGCCCTTGTAGGACTCGGGGGTGCAGTAGGACTTGGTGCTGCCGTCGAGCGAGCACCAGAGGTCCTTGTCCTGGCTCCACTGCACGTAGTTGGCGACGAACAGGTCGGCCTTGCCGTCGCGGTCGTAGTCGAGCCAGGCGGCGCTGGTGCCGAAGCTGGCGTTCTTGACGCCGGAGGCCGCCGTCACGTCCTTGAACTTGCCGTTGCCCTCGTTGTGGAACAGGCGGTCGCCGTCGATGGCCGTGATGTAGACGTCCGGCCGGCCGTCGTTGTCGTAATCGGCGGCCGAGGCGCCCATGCCGTACATCTCGACGTCGAGGCCGCTGCCCTTGCTGGCGTCTCGGAAGGTGCCGTTGCCGTTGTTGCGGTAGAAGGCCTGGAGCGACTTCCTGCCGCGCGGCTTCCAGTCGCGGCTGTTGACCAGCAGCACGTCGAGCCAGCCGTCGCCGTCGGCGTCGAACAGGACAACACCGGAACCGAGCGTTTCCGGCATGAGCTTCTTGCCCGCCCGGCCGCTGTTGTGGGTGAACTTGATCCCGGAGGCGGCCGTGACGTCCTTGAAAGTGATCCCCTGGGGAGTGCCCTTGGGCGCCGGGGCGGGAGCCGCCGCGGTCAGAACCACGGCGGCGGCGAGCAGAAAGGGAATTGGACGCTTCAAGACTCTCAACCTCCTGCGGCCGCCGCTTCCGTGGCGGCGGTCTTGGGAACGGGGTTCAGGGGAGCGCTCTCGTGCTCGTGGATCGGCTGGCGCTCGTTGTTGTCCTCCGGGCTCAGCATGCGCCGCTTGGCGGTGATCGCCTGGGCGGACTCCTCGGCCTTGAAGCGTCGGAAGAGCTTCGCCTCCCGCGCCGTCTTCTCCTGGTCGCCCAGGGCCCGCCAGCAGAGCATGGCCGTGTAGTGCATCTGCACGTCCTCGGGATCGACCTGGCCGACCCGCTGGAGCACGTCGAGGGCCTCCTTGTACTGGCGCTTCAGGAAGAGGATGCGGGCCATCTGGTTCAGCATCACCCGGTCGCGCGGGTACTTGGCCTCGACCGTGCGCAGAGAGGTCAGGGCGCCGTCGTAATCCCCCTGGGCCTTCTGGATCATGGCGTTGAAGAAGTGGATGCGCGGCAGGCTCGAGTCGATCGCGAGCGCCTTGCGGATGTAGGGCTTGGCGGCCTCGACCTCGCCCTCGCGGATCAGCGCGCGGGCCACGTTGAGCCAGCCGTCGGCGTAGCCCGGCTCGGCCTCGGTGACTTTCTTGAAGGCGTACTCGGCCCCCTTGAGGTCTCCCTGGAGCAGCAGGCCGATGCCGTAGTCGTTCCAGCGCTCGCGGTCTTTCTTCTCCGCGACGGGCCGCCATTGCGGCTCGCCCGTTCCGGTCGCGAGGGGCAGCGTGGTCTCGGCCGTCGCCAGGGTGACGATGGGCAGATCGGGGATCTCGCCCTTGATCTTGCCCGAGACGTTGGCCGGGATGTTGGCCTTGTCGAACGACCACTCGGCGCTGTTGTGGTGCGGGCTGACCAGCTCCGGCGACTGCCCGGGCTTCATCTTGCCGGCGTAGGCGAACTGGGTGTAGTAGTGGGCGAACTTCCGGTAGTTGAGCTTCGCCGTGAAGGTCACCGGCCCCTTGGCGTCCTCCGGCACGCGCACCCGGTAGTGGGCCACGTCGGCCGCCCCGGGCGGGATCAGGCGCACGTAGAGCACGCTGCGCGCCTGCCAGGCGTTGCGCTTGTTGATCACGTTGCCCTCGCCGTCGAGCTGGTAGGAGCGGTAGAAGTGGGCTCCCTCCTCCACCGGTCCCTTGCCGCCGTCCTCCACCTGGCCGCTCCAGAAGACGACCTTGCCGTCCGCGTCGCGCCCCTGGAGCTCCAGCCAGACGTCGAAGGCGTCGACCGTGCCGCCCGGGAAGAAGTGGCCGATGGCGCGCGTGCGCACCACCACGTCCACCTTCACCGTGGAGCCCGGCTTGACGGCCGGCGCCGCCTTGTCGAACGGCGCCGCCAGCTTGCCCACCTCGCGGATCACCACCGGTCCCGCCTGCTCCGCCTCCTCGCCCACGGCGAAGGTGGTCATGAGCTGCGGGCTGCCGGCCGTCGCGGCGCGCCGCACCATGGCCGTCTCGCCCTTGTTCTCCTCGACCGGCGAGACGGCGAAGATGTCCACCGTGATGAAGCCCGACTTGAGGAACTTCTCGGTGGCGTCCATCTGCTTCTCGTCCTTGTTGACGAAGGGCAGGGCCGTGTTGGCCGCCGGGAAGCGGTGGGAGTGGACCTTGCCGTCGACGTTGCCCGGGTCCTTCGAATCGACGAGCGGCATGTGGCAGTTGGCGCAGGTCTTCGACTCCGCCGGGTAGTAGAACGAGCGGGCGCCCTGGCCGGAGACGCCGCTCGCCTGCCAGTTGTCGTAGTCGTTGAAGCCGCGGAACCAGCGGTAGGAGTTCACCGGCACGTCGAGGTGCACCTTGTGGCAGGAGGAGCAGAACTCCGCCGAGTCCATCCGCATGAACGGCTTCATGAACGTCTTCTTGTGCGGCTCGGGGTCGAGATAGGTCATGAAGTGGTCCGCCTTCCGGACCACCGGGTTCCGGCTGCTCATCAGCTCGTGGAGAGCCGGGTATTCGATCGTGAAACCGCCGTTGCCCATGGAGCTGTCCACGTGGGTGATGGCGTGGCACGAGGTGCAGGCGAGCCCGGCGTGGGCCTCCGGCGTGTCGAGCTGCTCCTTGATGGGCCGCTCGAAACGGCCGTTGAAGAACACCGCGTGGTCATGGCATCCGGCGCACCATTTGGTCGGCTGGGTGCCCACCGTGTCCTGCATGTACTCGATCGACTTGCGGTAGAACTGGTTGTTGAACGAGGCGAAGTGGTGGGCCGAGCTGTTCCACTGGTCGTAGATGTCCTTGTGGCACTCGCCGCAGGTCGCCGAATCCATGAAGAAGTTGGACGGGATGATGCCGCCCACGTTGGTCCTCGCCGACGAGGGGAAGAACGGCGTCTTCGGCCCGCCTCCCTCCTCCTGCATGGAGGTGGGGACGACCAGGGGATTGCGGATGCGGTCCTGCGGGACCGGGCTCGCCTTGCGGTAGAGCGCCGCCGCCGCGGGCCACAGCACCAGAAGGGCCACGGCGGCCGCGAAGGCCTGGCGGAACCGCGGGGTTCCGACTCCCCCTTCCGTACGGCGGCGCCACAGCCAGGCCCCCAGCACGGCCACGCCGAGAGCGGCCGTCACCACGTGGGCCCAGAACACCGGCCGGTTGTGCGCCACGTTCCCCGCCCAGGCCAGCCAGACGCCCGCCAGCAGGGCCAGGAGGAACAGCACGCCCGCCGGCAGCAGGCCGCTTCGCAGGTCCGGCCGGCGCGCCAGCAGGAGCCCGAACGCCACCGCGAGGACGACTCCCAGGACCAGATGGACCAGGACGTTCCCCATATAGAAAACCGTTGGCGACGCGTACGCCGCGATGTACGCGGTGTTCACCAGCAGCACGACGAAGAGGATCGCCGTCCATTTCGCCAGAGAGCTCTGTCTCGTCTCCATCTTCACTCCTTGCCCCACGTCCTACGTCATCATCAAGACAACAAGTGGCGACATGATAGCCCGATCGGCTCTCCGCCAGAATCCGCGATGGAAAACGTAAAAATTGTGTAAAACAGCTACCGCACCCGCCACGTCTTGTGCTGCTGGACGGACAGGCGCCAGGGAGGGTTCTCTTTGCACAGCCGGATGCACCAGTCCAGGGTCCGGGGATCGATCTCGGCCCCATCGAAGGCAGGAGAAATCAGGTAGTGCCCGGCCGCCACGACGGTCCGGGGGATCGCCTGGCCATGGCCGCGGACGTACTTGACCTCGTGGGCCGTATGCTGGCGGATGGCATGCTCGGCCACCTTGGGGCTGACCGTGATCCAGTCGATCCCCGGCGGCAGCTCGACGCTGCCGTTGGTCTCGATGGCGAGCTTGTACCCCGCCTCGTGGAGCGTTTCGATCAGCTCCGCGTCCACCTGGAGGGCCGGCTCGCCGCCGGTGAGGATCACCCAGTCGCAGCTGCCGGAGAGCTGGCGCAGCTCGTCCACGATTTCCAGCGGCGTCATCCAGCGTCCCGACTCGAACTCGGTATCGCAGTCGAAGCCGTGCGTCTCCACCTTGCAGGCAAGGTTGCACCGCGACAGCCGCAGGAACAGGTTGGGCGTGCCCGCGCGCACCCCCTCCCCCTGCAGGCTGTAGAAAATCTCGTTGACGAAGTAGCGCTCCACGGCGGTTACTCTAAATCACCGGTGGCGGCGCGGGGTATTCCGCCTCTGACACATGTCTTGGCGCGATCCTTGCTCTAGGGGAAGATGGGCGGGGTCCGCAACCGGCCCCGGCCGGTGGTGACCCAGAGGGGACGATCCTCCTTCACTGCCGGTCTTAACCGAGGAGGTTTCCTGGTCATTCTCCCTTGGCAGTTCTCACGACGGTAGCTCTCCGACGCCGGATCTCGCCCCTTATACCTCCAATTCCCCCTCTAGAACGACCGTCAGGCGGGTGGCTTCGAAAGAAGCTCCCTCGCCGGCGGCTCCCATGGCCAGGCGCGCCGGTCCCGGGGAAACTTCGAGCGCGCCGAGACCGAGCCCTTCCCAGCCGATTTCCAGACGGCTCCCTACCTTCCGAAGCCTGAATTGCTGATCGATGGACGGATCGAAGCTGCCAGGGAGTGGCAAAATATGCTCGCCCGTGCCCAGAATCCAGTCTTTTCCTCGCCGCGCGAGGCGGATTCGCGGCCCCGGGTCGAGTCCGAAGCCATACCAGCCCTCTCCCTCCAGCCGCGCGTTCACCACCGCCAGCCAGGAGACGAGCGCTGGACCTTTTACGATCCAAGCAGCCTCGTGATTTACAGGGCGCAGCCTCCCCGCCTCGACGCGCCAGCCCGTCTCGCGATTCCCATCCTCCAGATAGAGATCTTCCCAGCCAGCGGTCAAGGCGAAACCGGAGAGCTCGACGGCCCCGCCCTCGGCGGCGAAAGCAAGATCCTTGATCTCGCCGCCGGTCCTGCCCCGCCAGGGCGCGGCGCCGTCGACGGACAGCAAGACCGAGGAGCCATCCACATCAAGACGGAGAAGGTGCGTCCCCGGTCCCCCTAAATCCACCCGGAGCGGCCCCCCTCCCAGCAAGATCGTCAATCCGGCCCTCTCCTCGATCCTCCGGACGCTCACCTCGACGAGGAAGGAGGGGGAGCCCGTCTCGTAGCGGATCTCTTCTCCAACGGCGAGCACGGCGGGCGCGTCCAAGAGGTCCGAAATCGTGGGCGGAATGGGGCCGGGCTGCGGAGTGGTCGTGGGGCCGAGCACGAGCATCCGCTCGCCGGCCCAGTCGAGGGGATCGATGGCCATCACGCGGGCGCTCAGGTCGGGCGACCAGCGGTGGTAGACGCAGTAGAGCTGGCGGTTGTCCGGTCCACGCACCACGGAGTTGTGGCCGGGACCGACCACCTCGCCCGTCGTGCGCAGGATGGGCAGCACCCGCTCGCCATCCGCCGCCTGGGCCCACTCGCCCGGATCGTCGAGCTCGCGGGCCGTGGCGTAGCTCACGCCGTAGGTGGGGTTCTGCCAGTTGCCGCCGCTGAACATCTCGTAATAGACGCCCTTGCGCTTGAGGACGAACGGCCCCTCGACGGTGTGCCACCGGACGAACCCTTTTTCCGGACGGTTCGGGTGATAGACGTGCCAGTCGTGCCGCGGCAGGGCCACGGGCCGGGGATCGCCCGCCAGGGTGAACGGATCGATCATGCGGTCGCGGACGGTCCCGGTGCCGATGTGGCTGCCAGCCAGGAAATCCGTGGCGTAGAAGAGCCAGCGCTCCCCGCTCTCCTGGAAGACGTGGGCGTCGATGGCGAAAGGCTCCGAGGTGAGCCGCCGGCCGGAGTCCGCGAACGGGCCGCCCGGGTGGTCCGACACCGCGACGCGGATCTCCATGCGCTCCTCGTTGCCGACGCTGTAGTAGAGGTGGAAGCGGCCATCCAGATACGCCACCTCCGGCGCCCAGTAGCAGGTGTGGCCGCCGGGAAGGGGCTCCAGGGCCCCGGCCATCGGCTGCCAGTCCATGAGATCGCGCGAGCGGACGATGCCGAAAGCCCGCCCGTCGTGCCAGAAACCGGTGCAGTAGCCCCAGTACTCCCCCCGGAACTTCAGGACGAAGGGGTCGGGGAAGGAGTGGGGATAGACGGGATTGGTGTACTCGCGCATCCTACGCAGAGACCCTGGACAACGTCCCCGCCATCACTCCCACCGACGCCTCCGGGTCCGCCATGTACCGCTGAAACCGGTCGACCAGCGGCGTTGGCTCCCACCGCCGGCCGGAGCCTTCCTCGCCGAGCGTGTAGAGCCCGAGATCCAGGAGGTAATCCTTCAGCGGTTTCTTGCCGTAGCGGTAGCGCCAGTCGATCATCGTGAAGAGCGGGAACCAGGTGTAGCCGAGCACCGGCACGCCCTCGGCGCGCAGGGTCCGGATGGCGGCCATGGAGGTGTCGAGCCAGCGCGAGCGGACCTCGACCGGGCCCTTGGCGCTGGTTTCGGTGACCATGATGGGCGCGTTGTAGCGCCGCCAGTAATCCTCGATCAGATGGACGAACCCCGCGCCGTCCTGCTCCACCGCCCGCCAGGCGAGCCGGCCGCGGCGGTTCACCGTGACCTGCTGGGTGGACCACTGGGGATAGAAGTTCATGCCGACCACGTCGAGCGGGATGGCGGCCCGGCGGACCGCCGCCAGCTCGTTCGGTCCGATGCCGTTGCGCAGCAGCCAGGTGAAGAGCGGATGGTCGGAGTCCACCCGGCCCGTCATCAGGTCGTAGGCGAGGAAGCCGCGCCGCTGGTCCTCCACGGCCAGCACCTCGAGGTCCGCCCGGGCCGCCCGGGCGAGGCCGGTGGCCTCGACGTGCACCATCAGCGATCCGGCATCGGCCTCCTTGAGGGCCGCGACCGTGCGCTGGATGCCGTTCACCACCTGCAGCATGATGCGCAAGTAGCCGGCGTCGCCCCGCAGATAGGGAGGCCAGAGTCCCTTCTTGCCGCAGAACAGGGCGTTGACGATGGGCTCGTTGAGGGGCGTGTACCAGCGACCAGGCCGGCGTAACGGCGGGCGAAGGCCCCGGCGTAGGCCGCGACGGCCCGCGGATATTCGTCGCTCGCGAACTCGCGGCGGAGCCAGAAGGGGCAGCCGTAGTGCATGAGGTCGAGGATCGGCGCGATCTTCAGCTCCTCGACGAGATACGGGATCACCTGATCCGTCCAGCTCCAGTCGAATTCGCCGGGGAGCGGCTCCACGCGGTACCAGGGAACGCCCCAGCGGATCGCCTTGACGCCGAGGTCGCGGGCGAGGGCCAGGTCCTCGCGCCAGTGGTCGTAATGGCCCATGAGCTGGTACTCGTCGAGGGCGCGGTGTCCGGGGCGCGTCTGGGGGACGAACGTGTCTTCGATCCCCGTGGCCCAGAGGAATTCTTCAGGCTTGGGGCCGGGCAGGAGGGGGTGCGGCGACATCTACTTCCACCTCGTCAAAAGTGGCGGGACGTTACCACAAAACGGCCCCCCTCAATCCCAAAGGAGAGAGGGGGAAGGCAGAGACGGAATCAGCTCAAGACGGCAACGGCCGTTCGTACAGCGTCATCCACAACCCACCCTTGGGGCGCAGGGAGAGCATGGCCGCGGGCTCGACCCGTTTGCCCGCTACTGCGTGAAAGCTGTAGCGCTGGAGGGCGGCCGCCAGCACCAGAAGCGACTGCATCTCCGCCAGCCGGCTGCCGATGCAGACGCGCGGACCGCCGCCCAGAGGGAAGTAGGCGAACGGGGGCCGGCCCTCGCAATTCTCCGGCAGGAAGCGGTCGGGGTCGAAAGCCTCGGGATTGGCCCAGAAGTCCGGCCGCCGGTGGGTGACGTAGGAGGAAAACATGAGGATCGAGCCGGCGGGGATGCGGTGTCCGGCGAGCTCGTCGTCCTCGAGCGGCGTCCGTGTGAGCATCCAGAAGGGCGGATAGAGCCGCAGGCCTTCCTTGAGCACCATGGAAAGGTATTTCAGGTTGGGCAGGTCGTGGAACCCCGGCGTCCGGCCGCCCAGGACCTCGGCGAGCTCCTCTTCCACCCGGCGCGCCACGATCGGATAGCGGGAGAGCAGGTAGAGGGTCCAGGAGAGGCTCGCCCCCGTCGACTCGTGGCCGGCGACCAGCATGGTGACCACCTCGTCGCGGATCTGCTGGTCGGGCATGGGGTTGCCGTCCTCATCGCGAACGGAGAGGAGCGTCGAGAGCACGTCGTTGCCTTCGATGCCGCTCTGCCGGCGCTCCCGGATGATGCGATAGACGACCTCGTCGAGTCTGGCGACGGCCCGCAGAAAGCGGACGTGGTCCGGGAACGGCACCCACCAGGGGAAAGGCACGGGGGAGAGGACGCGGCGGTGGAGAATGGAGAATGCGGTCGTGATGGCCTCGTGCACCGTCTCGCCGTCGCCCGCCACCTCGGTGCCGAAGAGCGTCTTCACCGAGACCTCGATCAGCAGGCCCATCATCTCGTGCTCGAGATCGAACGGCTCGCCAGGCCCGATGCCGTGCCGCCAGCGCTCCAGCATGGCCTCGGTCGAGGCGTTGATAGTGTCCGCCATGCCCATCAGCCGGGGCAGGTGGAAAGCCGGCTGGAGGAGCCGCCGCTGGGTGCGCCAAGGCTCCCCCTCGTTCAGGAACAGACCGTTGCCCCCCAGCGGCCGGAGGAGCTTGAAGTTCGACCCCCGGACATAGTTCTTGTGGTGGGTCTTCCAGACGTGCTCGATGTCCCGGGGGTGGGTCACCAGGTAGAACTTCTGGGAGCCGAAGCCGCCCAGGCAGACCAAGTCGCCATACTCCCGCACCATCCTGGACAGCACCTGAAGCGGGTCCTTCATGACCTGGGGCAGCGCCCCGAGGACGGGATAACCATGGGGTCCAGGAGCCTTCGAAGAAGCGCCTCCCCGCGCCTGGACCCTTGAAGAATCGACATCAGCGGCATCGACTTCAGACGAAATCATGTGGCCCTCCGATCAAGAGAGAACTTCAAACCATCAGATGAGGAACACACCTCGCCCCAGGTTCCCCGGGGGGGCGAACCGCAAACCTCCAACGACTTGCGAGCTAGCTGCTACTGCTAATTGTGAGGGCCGGGCAACAAAGCGGGACAGCAATCCGGGGAAGACTTAGGAAAGCCCGTCCGTTCCCGCTCCGCAGACGATCGCGCAGGCCGAACGGACGCCGTCCAGCGCGATCTGGCCCGAGAAGAGGGCCGCGACGGCGGCGGCGCCGGAGAGCTCGGCGGCGATGCCCGCCTCGAACCAGAGCCACCGCGCGGCCTCCCGCATCTGCTCGTCGGTGACGAGGACGACGCTCTCCACCGTCTCGCGGATGATCTCGAAGTTCATCTCGTCGCTGCGCCGGGGGGCGAGGGTGTTGGCGGCGGTCGTGATAGCGGCGAGCTCGACGACCCGGCCGGCGCGCAGGCTCTCGAAGATCTTGGGCGCGCCCGTCGGCTCGACGCCCACGACCCGGGCGCCGGGACGCAACGCCCGGACCGCCGTGGCGACGCCGGAGATCAGCCCTCCCCCACCGATCGCCACCACGAAGAGATCCGTCTCCGGAGAGTCCTGGACGATCTCCAGGCCGACGGTGCCCTGGCCGGCGATGACCTCGCGATCGGCGAACGGGTGGACGTAGGTCAGGCCCTCCCGGCTGGCCGCCGCCAGCGCGGCCCGGTTGGCGTCGTCCCACACCTCGCCCTCCCCGATCACGCGGGCGCCCCAGCGCTCCAGCTTCGCCGCCTTGGCGGCCGGCACGTTGGCGGGCAGGTAGATGGTCACGGGCGCCCCCGCGAGCCGGCCGGCGAAGGCCACGCCGAGCCCGTGGTTGCCCCCGGAGGCGGTCACCAGGCCGCGCGCCCCCTGCTCCGGCGGCAGCGACAGGACCTTGTTGGTCGCCCCGCGGGCCTTGAACGATCCCGTGACCTGCAGATTCTCCAGCTTGAGGAGCAGGCGCGACCCGGGATTGCCACCGGGCAGGGGCCCGGCATCCAGCAGCGGCGTGCGGCGCAGATGAGGGGCGAGACGGCGGCTGGCGGCTTCGAGATCGCTCGGGAGACTCATGCGCACCATGCTATCAGGGGGAGGCGGAAACGCGGGCGTAAAAGGCGTAAGTTTCGCCTTCCCGAACGCTTGACTTACGCCCTTGTTACGCCTAAGCTACGCCCATGATGATTTCAACTGTCAAGAGAGGCCAGCAGACATCCGAAGAGAGGGGTAATGGCTTTTACAGAGATCCCGGACGGGATCTCAGCGGGAGATAAACATCGTGCGCACACCCATCTTGGACGGCCTCGGTCAGGCACTGCGCTGGCTGCGGGACCGGCAGGACAAAAAGCAGTACCAGGTCGCGGATTCCGCCGGCATCACCAAGGGCATGCTCTCGGCCTACGAAACGGGCCGCCAGCGCCCCTCGCTCGAGACCCTGGAGAAGATCCTGGACACGCTCGGGTGCGACCTGAACGACCTCCACAACGCGATCCAGATCATCAACGGCCGTCCCGAAGGAATGCGGCGGCGCGGCGAAGGCGTGGGCAGCGTCGAGGAGGGCACCCCGGACGCGCCGGTGCCCGAGCCGGGCGGCGTAAACCGGAGCGAGCTCCAGCGGATCCTCGGTCGCAGCCTGCCGCCGGAAGAAGAGAAAGCCCTGGGCGAAATGCTGGATGGCTTCCACAAGTTCCTGCGCTATCTGCATGGCACGGTCGCGCAGGCTCTCCGGCGGCGCGACGAGGCCCCCGGCGACGTCTCTCCCTAGAGACGCGGATCTCCGCGCCTCACCTTTTTTCTTTGGCTCTCAGGCCACCAGCCGGCCGCGCAGCACCGTGACGGCCTGGCCGCCCAGCTTCACCCGGTCGCCCACGACCCGCACCCGCACGATTCCGCCCCGGGCGGAGGCCTGGTAGGCAAGCATCTCGTCCTTGCCGAGGCGCGGCGCCCAATAGGGCCCCAGGGTGCAGTGAGCCGAGCCCGTGACCGGGTCCTCGTCCACGCCGGAGCCGGGCGCGAAGAAGCGGGAGACGAAATCGAACGGCCCGGCGGATGCCGCGCGGGCCGTAACGATGACCCCGCGGACCGGCAGACTGGCCAGCCGGCGGTGATCGGGATCGGCGTTCCGCACCGCCTCCTCGTTCGGCAGCTCCAGGAGATAGTCGAACTTGCTCCGGCCGACGAACACGGGCTCGGCGCCATCCGCGCCGAGGGCAGCCGCCAGGCCCTCGGGCGCGGCGACCTCCTCGACCGGCCTGGCGGGAAAATCGAGCTCGATCCACTCCCCCGTCCGCTTCGCCGTGAGCAGCCCGCTCAGGGTGTGGAAGCGCGCCGTGGCGTCGGGGTCGAGCACTCCCGTTTCCCACAGGGCGTGGGCGCTCGCCAGCGTGGCATGCCCGCACAGCTCCACCTCGATGGCGGGCGTGAACCAGCGCAGGCCGAAGCCGTCGCCCGTGGGATGGAGGAAGGCCGTCTCGGAGAGGTTCATCTCGCGCGCCACGGCCTGCATCCAGTCCGCGTCGCGAGGCCCTTCGAGAAGGCAGACGGCCGCCGGGTTGCCGGCGAAGGGACGGTCGGTGAAGGCGTCTACCTGGAAGAGGTCTAGGCTCATGGAGTTCTCCTGAAGGGCGACAAGCCTATCCCAAGGCGGTTACACTACCCCCGATGGCGTCCCAAGACCGCGTGACCTACGAAGCGTCCCTCAGCGGGCCGGAGGATGGCCTGCCCGTCCGTTTGTACGTCTGGGTGCGCCGGTTCCAGGGAACCGAGGAGCTCACCGGGCGCTACGAGGTGTTCCAGGACCTGGAGCGCCTCGACGCCTTCATCGCCCGCGCCTCGGCGGCCGGCGAGGACACCGCCGGCCTGCTCGACGCGCGCCAGCGCTTCGCCGCCTCTCTGACCGACTCTAAATGATTACGGAGGCTACCCGGGAGCGCTACGCCGCTCTCTCGGACCTGGTCCGGCGGGAAGGCAAGAGCGGACGCTGGCTTGTCCTCACGCACGACAACCCGGACCCCGACGCGCTCGCCTCCGCCCAGATCCTGGCCCGGATCCTCCGGCAGACGTTCCGGCAGACGGTTACCGTGGCCTATGGCGGCATCATCGGCCGCGCCGAGAACCGCGAGATGGTGCGCGGCCTGCGCCTCCCCTTCAGCCACATCCGCCACCTGAGCTTCAAGAAATACAAGCGCTTCGCCCTCGTCGACACCCAGCCGCGGAGCGGCAACAACCAGCTCCCGTCGCGGCTCGTGCCCGACATCGTGATCGACCACCACCCGGTGCGCTCCAACACCCAGACGGGGCCGTTCTACGACGTGCGGCCGAAGTACGGCGCCACGGCCACCATCCTCGCCGAGTACATGCTGGCGGCGAGCCTCCAGCCCACGCACGGCCTGGCCACGGCGCTGATCTACGCCATCCGCTCCGAGACGCAGGACTTCGCCCGCGAGCACGCCGGTCCCGACAAGGCGATCCACGACCTCTTCTTTCCCCAGGCCAACCACCGCCTCCTCGCCCGCATCCAGAGCCCGCGCCTGCCCCTCGCCTACTTCGGCAACCTTCACGACGCCCTGGAGAACATGGAGTCCGTCGACTCGCTCGTCGTCAGCCATCTCGGCCCCGTCGAGCAGCCGGACATCGTGCCGGAGATCGCGGACCTGCTGCTGCGGATGGAAGGGAAGACCTGGTCGCTCGTCACCGGCTACTTTCAGGACCGCCTCTACCTCTCGATCCGCACGAGCAACACCCGAGCCGACGCCGGCGGCCTGATGCACCGCCTCGTCGGGCGGCTCGGCAAGGGCGGCGGCCACGGCATGATCGCCGGCGGCTGGATCGACGCCGCCAAGCTGCCCCTTCCCGCCGAGCGCCGCGAGCTCCAGAAGAAGCTGGGCGCCCGGCTCGCCAGGGAGCTGAAGAAGAAGCCCGAGAGAATCGGCAAGATCGAGCTGCGGAAGCGAGAGTGACCGGGGTTCCGCGGGGCCAGGCCCTACCTCTTCTTCCCGTTCTTCCCGCGCCGCTTCTCCCACGGGTCCCGCAATCCCGAATATTGGACCTGGATCTCCTCCACCACCACCTCCTCAGGGGTGAGGGCCTCGAAGACCAGATAGCGCCCGCGGATCCCCTCCACCTGCAGATTGAAGACCTGGCCGCCCTTGGAGACGTCGATGTCCTTGGCGAGGCTGCGCTTGTCGATCCACACCCGCAGGTGGCCGCGGTGGCGCTCGCCGACGTCGTCGTGCGCCAGGAACCGGACGCCGAAGACCGGCGCGTCCTCCAGGCGGACCCGGATCAGGCTCCCCTGGTCGCGGCAGCGGCCGCCGCCGATGCACCCCGTCTCCTCCGGATAGGCCCGCCACTCGCGCTGCTCCCGAGGCGACCGGAGGCCGCGGTAGCGGATCTCGATGCCCTCGACGACGACCTCGTCGTCCGTGCGGGTCTCGATGACGAGAAAACGTCCCTGCCGCTCCGGGACGGGCAGCTCGTAGACCTGCCCCTCTTTGGCCACGTCGATGTCCGGCGCGACCGCCACGGCGTCGATGCGCACCCGCAGGTGCCCATCGCTGGTCTCGCCGACGTCGTCATGAGCCTGGAAACGGATAGCGTCGACCGGAGCGTTCTCCAGGGGGATCCGGATCTCGTCGCCCTGATCGCCGCAGCGGCTGCCGCCGATGCAGCCGCCTTCCTCCTCGTAGAGCTCCCAGCCTTCCGCCAGGGCTCCCGCAGGCGGGCTTCCCCCGGGCAACTCGGGCGTCGGCTGCGCGGCCGCACCCATGGCGAGCACGGCGAGCGCGAGCGCTCCCCCCGCCAGACACCAACTCCATCTCATACCAGCCATCCCTCCCGGTCCCGAAGCGCAGGCGCTCTCAGAGATTCCGCGATCTCTACGAATCTCAACCGGCAGCCGTCACGCGGTCATTCCCCGGTGAGGGTATCTTTCTTCAGGTCTTCTCGCCGACTCCGACGGGGCTCACCTCTTCGAGGATCCGGCGAGCCTCCGGGAGGCGGTTCTCCGCCACGTAGATGATTGCCGCCGTAGCCGCGGCCGTCGACGGGGTCCCAGCGGGGAGCCCGCTGGGCGGCTCGCTCTGCACGAACCAGGGAATCCCTTCCTCCTCGAGCCGGGACGTGACGAGAGCGAACGCGGCGACGTCCGTCACCTCGAGGATCGGAACGAACTCTGCCTCCTCGCCGGCCTCCTCCTCCTCCCCCTCCTCCTCGGGCTCGTCTACCAGCGCCACCTCGCAATCCATGCAGTGAGAGATCCCCTCTTCATAATCAAGACCACATTCCGGACAGAACATGCTCACCCCTCCTCCTCCGCAAGCGGACATCCTCTGCGACCTTCGGTGTGGACGCCGTACCGATGGACGGTGCTGTCTCACAAAGAGTGTCGGCAGAGGGGCGGGAGAGGGACAAGGAAGAAAATTCAGGAGGAAAGAGGCCGCCGGGACTCCCTCTATAGCCGCACCGCGGCAGACAAACCTAAAAACTCGCCGTACCGGCGGGCGGCCTTGGCGAAGGCGTTCCTGCCGGTTTTCTTGAGCGGATCGAACGGGCGGAGTGTGATCGCTACCGATCTCTTTTCCAGCGCCCGCTTCCAGGTGCCCACGACCTGCCCGTCGAGAATCATCGTCGGGTGAAAGATGCCGCTGCCGGAATCCGGCCGTTTCGCGTGCACCGGGTCCAGCACGGCGCCGCGATCTTTATAAGCCACCGTGTATTCGTCGTAAGCCGGCAGCAGGCAGGCATGGGGCGACGCATCGTTTGCCATGGGCGTCGAAGAAGAAAACCAATAGGTCTTGCCGTCTATAACCTCATCGATCAGATGGAGCTTGGCCATTTCGAGGCCAGCCTTCGCATCCGTGGCCGCCAGACCGGACCACCACGCGAAATCCTGCGCCGTGGCGGGGCCGTGGCCGGTGAAATAGCGGCGAGCCAGCTCCGCCAAGGCTTCGTCCCGCTCCAGAAGCCTGGCGTCTGGCACCCATTCGTCGAGCAATACGAAAGTCGGTTGCTTGCCTTCCCGCGCGCCGAAACAGAGGAGCCCCTCCTGCGCCAGCCGCCAGACAATGTGGAGACCGCGCTGCCCGGAGGCCGAGATCCGGGCCGATTCCAACGTCTCATAGATCGCGTTTCGGGTCAGTTGCCTGCCGCCCTGCAGAGCGTTGACGAGCACGTCCCGGCCGCGTGCGAAAACGGCATCGTCCAGCTCGTAATCCCGCTGGAGACGAGCGGCGCTCGCCGCGACGACCCGCGGCGTCATCAATTCGAGCATCCACCGCACGTCGGCGGCGGCCACGAAGTGCAGCGTGCCGCGCATGGGCCAGGTCCGGACGATGGTCCGCTCGGCGAGCGCCCGTTCGACGTCTCCCTCGGCCGCGCTCCTCATCCGGAGCCCCACGGCCCAGAGCGCGCCGAGGTAGTCCTGGGCCTGAACGGTACCCAGCCAAGACACCACCTCGCCCGGCGTGTCGAACGTACTGCCGGCAATGCGCTGGTTCCGGAGCCGGCGATGGGCGACGCTCAAGCTCACCGCTCTTCTCGCCGTCAAAGCCGGTTGATGTCCTCGGCCTCGAGCACCTGCTTCGGGGCGCCGTGCTTGGCGGCCTTGATCATCGCGCGCCCGAGCTGCTCGGTCGTCGTCATGTACTTCGGAAAGAGTTTCTTCATGACGGGGAAGAGCGGGCCCGACAGCGCGTAGAAGAACCGGTAGGACTTCGTCTTCGACTTGATCCCGTGCAGGGGCTGGATGAACGCGGGGCGGAACATGTAAGCCGCCTTGAACGGCAGCCGCAGCAGGGCGTTCTCGGTCTTGCCCTTCACTCGCGCCCACATGGTGCGGCCGCTCTCGGTGCTGTCCGTGCCGGTGCCCGACACGAAGACGAACGTCATCCCGGGATTCAGCTTCACCAGGGTCCGCGCCGCGGCCATCGCGATATCGTAGGTCACCCGCCGGTACTGCTCCTCCGTCATGCCCGCCGAGGTGACGCCGAGACAGAAGAAGCAGGCGTCGAAGCCCTCCAGTTGGAATTCGACGGCGGAGAAATCCAGGAGGTCCCCGTGCACGAGCTCGCGCAGCTTCTCGTGCTTCCGCCCCGTCGCGCTCCGCCCTACCGTGAGGACGATGCCCACGTCCGGATCGAGCAGGCATTCGCGCAGGACGCCCTGCCCCACCATTCCCGTGGCACCGAAGATAAGAGCATTCATCGACGGGATTGTAGCCGCTTCAGGGATTCATAGCCGCGCATCTATCGGACAAGACGTTTCTGTGGCAGACTCCGCCTCAGTCGTCGCCGAGGAAATGCATCTATGCGTAAACAACGCCAGTCCTTCGTCCTGGTCCTGGCCGCCGGCCTGGCCTTCGCGGGAACCCCGGCCGGCGCGGCGGTGCAGATCGTCTACGACAACGCGCTGCGCAACAACTGGCAGGACTGGAGCTGGGCGGCCCACGACCTGAACCAGGCCGCGGTCTACCAGAGCGCGCCCAGGGCCATCTCCTGGGAGCCGGACGCGGTCGGCGGCGATTGGAAGGGGATCTACTTCCACAGCGACCCCGGGGCCGCGGACCCGGCCGTCGCCGATTTCACGGCGCTGCGGTTCTGGATCAACGGCGCCGGTGGCAACCAGGCGGTGCGGCTGGTGATCTATCAGAACAACGTGGAGGTCGGGAGCAAGGACCTGACGCCGCTGCCCGCCGCCTGGACCCAGAAGACCGTGACGTGGGCGGAGCTCGGCGTCGTGGCGTCGGCCTTCGACGGCATCGTCTTCCAGACCCACGCGCCCGCGGACCAGGCGACCGCCTACGTCGACGATATCGAGCTGATCCAGTCCGCAGGCGGTCCGCCGCCCGGCGGGCCGGTCTCGGTCTCCGTTGACCCCACCCTCGACCGGCGCGCCATCAGCCCGTTGATCTACGGGGTGAACTGGGCGGACTCGGGCCAGATCGCCAGCGGTATCTACACCGCCAACCGGCGCGGGGGCAACGCGACGACGCGCTACAACTGGCTCTTCGACACCTCGAACCGGGCCGCCGACTACTTCTTCCTCAACATCAACGAGGGCGGAGCGAACGGCGCCGCGGCCGACGCCTTCGTCTCCCCCACTCTCGCGGCCGGCGCCGAGGTCGTGATGACCCTGCCGCTCGACCAGGTGGCCAAGTCGGCGGCCCGCCTCCCCGGCTTCTCGACCGCCAAGTACGGCCCGCAGACGGCCACCGAGTGCAGCCTCAATCCCGGCGTGCCGGGCTGCGCGGGCAACGGCAACGGCGAGTGCGATCCCAACGTCAACGTCACCACCTGCCCGGGGCCGGTGCGCTGCTGCAACCCCGCCGGGCCGGCCGTGCCCGGCTCCCCGGGCTTGCGGTATATCGCCGGCAACAGCCCGGCGGACACCTCGGTGCCGGTCGACCTCGACGCCCACGTGGGCGACTTCGTCAGCCACCTGGTGAGCGGCTTCGGTTCCGCCGCGGGCACGGGCGTGCGCTTCTACAACCTGGATAACGAGCCCATGCTCTGGAACAGCACCCACCGCGACGTCCATCCCGCGGCACCGGGCTACGACGAGGTCTGGACGAAAGGGCTGGCGGTGGCCACGGAGGTCAAGAGCCGCGACGCCGGCGCCGAGATCCTCGGCCCCGAGACCTGGGGCTGGTGCGACTTCTGGACGTCGGCCAAGGACGCCGGCCTGGGCGATTGCATCAATGGGCCGGACCGCGCGGCCCACGGCAACCTGCCCTGGCCCGCGTGGTACATGCAGCAATCCTGCGCCCACCGGCTCCCCCTGGGCCATCCGGCGGCGGGCGACCTGCCCGTCGACTGGCTCGACATCCACTTCTATCCCCAGGGCAACGAGGTCTCCGGCGTGTCCGGCAACCAGTCGGTGGAAGACGGCGCGGCGACCGTGGCGGCGCGCCTGCGCTCGCTCAAGGAGCTTTACGATCCCACCTGGGTGTCGGAATCCTGGATCGCCGACGGCACCGTCCGCACGGTCCAGCTCATTCCGCGCATGCGCGCCTGGCGTGACACCTACTGCCCGGAGATGAAGCTCGCCCTGGCCGAGTACAAGTGGGGACGCGACAACACGCTCTCCGGCGCGCTGGCGCAGGCCGAGGCGCTCGCCATCTTCGGCCGCGAGGGGCTCGACATGGCGCTGCGCTGGGTGGCGCCGCAGTCCGGCAGCCTGGCGGAGAAGGCTTTCCGGCTCTATCGCGACTATGACGGCGCGGGCGGGCAGGTGAGCGGCGATTCCGTGCGGGCGGTGTCGAGCGACGTCGACGGCGTGGGCAGCTACGCCGTCCGGGCCGCGAACAACCGGCTGTTCGTGCTGCTCTTCAACAAAGACACCGTGGCCCGCGACGCCACCGTGACGGTGGCCGGCGGCGTCGCCAGCAACGTCTCCCTCTGGCGCCTCGACGGCGCGGGCCTCGCCGCCGCCGGCACGATCGCCAGCACGCCCACCGGTTTTGCCGCCACCCTGCCCGCGCGCAGCGCCACCTTGGCCCGCATCCAGATCCCGCCCCCGCAGGGCCTGATCTTCGCCGACGGCTTCGAAACCGGCGATCTGTCCCATTGGACGCAATAATGGGTAGAGAGAATTGCGAATAGGGTATTGCAGTGTGAGTCAGTAACTTTTATGATAGGTCAGCTCAGCAGTGGGAAAGAAGTGAATCTGAAAATGGAGGGTTGCATCATGAAGAAGCGTTTCGCCTGCGTGGCGCTGTCTGCGCTCGCCCTGGCCGCTCCGGCCGCCGCCGAAAGAATCTTTGTTCCGGTTTTGGGAACGACCGCCGCGGACGGCAGTGTCCTGGCCACCCGGGTTCGGATCGCCAACGCCGACGGCGTGGAAACGCCGGTCACGGCGCGGTTCCGCGACGCTTCGGGAACGGGCCTGGAGACCGAACGCGCCCTCAAGGCGCGGCCCGACGGCCGCTTCCTCGCCGACCTGTCGCCCGCCGGGCGGACGGGCCTGATCACCCTCGAAGCCGACTCGGCCCTCGAGGTCAGCGCCGCGATGGCGAGCCGCGCCGGCGGCGACGTCGAAGTGCCGGCGTTCACGGACGCCGAGGCCTACTCGGCGGGCGTCGACGTGCAGCTCGACGAGCTGCCGCGTCCCCGGGCCCTGAGGTCGTTGCTCGTCGGCGCGGCCAACCTGTCCGATCAGACCGCCTCCTGCCAGGCCACCCTCTTCGCGCGCGACGGCAGCCGCTCGGCCGAGATCCAGTTCGAGGTGCCGCCGCTGTCGCTGGTCCGCAAGGACGGGCTGGCCTCCGCCGGCCGTGGCCGCGTCAGCTCGGCCCGCGTCACCTGCGACCAGAGCTTCTATCCCTTCGGCGTCGCGGCGGACGCCGGCGGCCGCTCGATCATCGCCAAGGGCATCGGCCCCAACGGCACCTGCACCGCCTTCCTGCCCTTGCTCCTGCAGCAGCCCACCGGCAGGTACACCACGCAGACCCCGGCGGGCGTCTTCCACGAGGCGACCAAGGCGAACCCCAAGGGCATCCTCTGCATCACGGCCGCGTCGGATCTGCACATTGGCAAGGCCGTGTACGAATGGGACGTCACCGTTGGACCCTGGAGCCCGCGGGACCGCTCGGGCGTCCACAACCTGGGCTACTTCTTCCTCGACCGCTATCGCAGCGGCACGATCGGCAACGTCAACATCCTGGGCCCCAACAAGAACTTCCTCAAGTTCATCCAGAACGTCAGCATGCCGGCCGGCTCCAACACCAACGCCAAGACCAGCTACGCGATGCAGCCCGGCTTGACCTATCACCAGGTCTACACCTTCGACGCCGTCAACAAGCTGGCCACGCTGCAACTGTTCCTCAATGGCCTGGAGGTCGCGAAGATCAGCAAGGAGGCCAAGCCCGGCAACAACCAGACCCTCGTGGTCCGGCGGTTCGGCCAGGGCAACCAGCTCGGCCTCGCCATGGTCGCCGAGTTCGGCAACTATCTCGGCCAGCACCATCCGGAGGAGGCGTCGGTGGGTTGGAAGTACTCCTCCTTCCGGATGACCTTGACCCCGAAATAGGCTCCAAGTAAGCCAGTCCGCGACCCGGCAGCCTCCCCACCCGCCAGCGGGTGGGGAGGGCCCGGACGGCCTCACTTCCCACCCAGGCTGTTCCCCATCGTCTCGTCAGCTTCGCCGGTCCGGCCGATCCCATGAAAAGAAGTCATGAATTTACCGGATTCGTGCGAGTGCGCGGGGCACGGGAGCACAACCTCAAGAACGTGGACCTCGAGATCCCGCGCGATGCCCTGGTCGTCTTCACGGGCGTCTCGGGATCCGGCAAATCGTCGCTGGCCTTCGGCACGCTCTATGCCGAGGCGCAGCGGCGGTATCTCGAATCCGTCTCCCCTTACGCCAGGCGCCTGTTTCATCAGATGGCCGTGCCCGAGGTCGACGAGATCGACGGCCTGCCTCCGGCCGTGGCCCTCCAGCAGCAGCGCGGCTCGCCGACCACCCGCTCCTCGGTCGGGAGCGTCACGACGCTCTCCAACCTGCTCCGGATGCTCTACTCGCGCGCCGGCGAGTATCCGCCGCGCCAGCCGCACCTCGAAGCGGAGGCGTTCTCGCCCAATACGCCCGCCGGAGCCTGTCCCCAGTGCCATGGGCTGGGCCGCGTCTACGAGGTGACGGAACGCTCGATGGTGCCGGACGACTCGCTCACGATTCGCGAGCGGGCCATCGCCGCCTGGCCGCCCGCATGGCATGGGCAGAACCTGCGCGACATGCTGATCACCCTCGGCTATGACGTCGACCGCCCCTGGCGGGAGCTATCGAAGAAAGATCGAAACTGGATCCTCTTCACCGACGAGCAGCCGGTCGTCCCCGTCTACGGCGGGCTGACTACGGACGAGATCCGGGCCGCGATCAAACGCCAGGAGCCGCCCGACTATCACGGCAACTTTTCGAGCGCGAAGCGCCATGTCCTATACACCTTCGCCAATACCCAGAGCCCGTCGATCAAAAAGCGCGTAGCCCGCTACATGGTGAGCACCGAATGCCCGCTCTGCCATGGCAAGCGGCTTCGGCGCGAGTCGCTGTCCGTGAAGTTCTCGGGCTTCGACATCGCCGAGATCTCCAGGCTGCCGCTGGCCCGGCTGACGGACCTCCTGCGCCCGCAGGCCGAAGGGACCGCGGCCGGCTTCGCGAAGCTGGCGGTGGAGCATCCGGAAAAAGCGCAGGTCGTCCAGCGGATCGCCGAGGACATGTGCGCCCGGCTCGCGGTTCTGCTCGACCTGGGCCTCGGCTATCTGGCGCTGGAACGCGGCACTCCGACCCTCTCTCCGGGCGAGCTTCAGCGTCTGCGGCTGGCCACCCAGGTGCGTTCCAATCTGTTCGGCGTGGTGTACGTGCTCGACGAGCCCTCCGCGGGGCTCCATCCGGCGGACACCGAGGCGCTCCTCTCGGCGCTCGAGCGTTTGAAGGCCTCCGGGAACTCGCTCTTCGTCGTCGAGCACGACCTCGACGTGATCCGTGACGCGGACTGGATCGTCGACGTGGGACCTGCCGCGGGTGAGCAGGGCGGCTACGTGCTCTACAGCGGTCCGCTCGCGGGGCTCGAGAAGGTAGAGGCTTCCCAGACCCGGCGCCATCTGTTCGGAAACCACGCACGTCCTAACCGGACGCCGCGCTCGCCCCAGGGCTGGCTGCGTCTGGCCGGCGTCACCCGCAACAACCTGAACCGGCTCGACGTCGACTTTCCATTGGGAGTGTTCACCACCGTGACCGGAGTGTCCGGCTCGGGCAAGTCGAGCCTGGTCAGCCAGGTCCTGGTGGAGCTGGTCGCCGAGCAGCTCGGCCATCCCCTGCCGGCCGAGGAGGAAGAAGGCGAAGAGCTGGAACGCACCGCCGTGGCCACCCTCGGCGGCCGGATCACGGGCGGCATGGAATCGATCAAGCGCCTGGTGCAGGTGGACCAGAAACCGATCGGACGCACGCCGCGCTCCAACCTGGCGACTTACACGGGATTGTTCGATCACGTTCGCAGGCTCTTCGCCGCGACCAAGGCGGCCCGCGCCCGCCGCTACGACGCTGGACGCTTTTCCTTCAACGTGGCCAAAGGCCGTTGCGAGACCTGCGAGGGTGAAGGTTTCGTTATGGTCGAGCTGCTCTTCCTGCCCAGCGTTTATGCCCCCTGCCCCACCTGTCACGGAGCGCGCTACAACGCCAAGACCCTGGATATTAAATACCAGGGCAAGAACATCGCCGACGTGCTGGCGATGACGGTGGATGGGGCCTGGGAGTTCTTTGCCGAAGAGACGCCGGTGTGCCGTTCGCTCAAAGTCCTGCGGGAAGTGGGCCTGGGCTACCTGCGCCTCGGCCAGCCGGCCACCGAGCTATCCGGCGGCGAGGCCCAGCGGATCAAGCTCGCGACCGAGTTGCAACGGGTAGGGCGCGGCAACACGCTCTACGTCCTCGACGAGCCAACGACCGGCCTGCATCCCACGGACGTCGAAAGGCTCCTGACGCAGCTCGACGGGCTGGTCGAATCCGGCAATACCGTCATCGTCGTGGAGCACGAGATGCGCGTCGTAGCGGGGAGCGACTGGGTCATCGACATGGGGCCCGGCGCCGGCGACGAAGGCGGCCGTGTGGTCGTCGCCGGAACCCCGGCCGAGTTGGCCCAATCGCCGGAGAGCGTCACCGCGCCTTATCTGGCGCGCTTCCTGGGGTGAGATTGCCAAGCTTAGTGCCAGGTGCTTCGCCTCCTGCCTGGTGCCTCACCCAATGATGTTTGGCTCTCGCGAGTTGAGATATAATCGAAGCATCCGAAAAAAAATTCTCTTTCTCCTCCTGATCCTTTTCGGCCTTCTCCCGACGCGCCTGCCTGCGGCTTGCGGTCTTGATCCTTCGGTGCAGAGCGTTCTCCGTCGATATGATGAGAGTGGCGTCTCCGGTGATGTCCCTCTCGGAAAGTATAACGCCGGCCTCATCTATCTAGAGAATCGATGCTTCTCCGAAGCTCTTCAGGCTCTCGATGAGGCCGAGAAGGGGCTGCACTCCCGGCCCAAGCTGAATATGAAGAGTCGCGAGCTGCTGGGCCTCATCCGGGCTGCCCGCAGTCTGACGGCCGCCGAGGATCTCGCACGGACGGACCCGCAGAAGTCCATACCCCTCTATGTCGACCTTCTGGAGCGAAACGGTCCTTCCATCGTCACGCTCAAGGCGATCCTGAAGCTGGCGTCGATCCTCGATTCGAAAGCGCCGGCCTGGAGCAATCTTGAGCGCGAGCTTGGGATCCTCGCGGATCTCAACTACTTCGATGCGGATCAACGGCTTGCAGACCATCTCTTGGAAACGGGACGTCAGGCAGAGGCGGTCAGCCGCATCGAGAGTCGGCTGAAAAAGACGGAGGATCTCCCGACCTCTCTCGCTTTGCGCGTGTTGCTGGCAGATCTGTACCGCCGGACAGGCCGGTTGCTGGACGCCCGGCTGATGGCAACCGCTGTTGAGAGAGAGGGTGCGGAGGAGATGTTGGACCCGTATCTGCGGATCGAACTCCTGCGCGTCGAGACGGAGATCGCCCGCACCCGCGTGCAGGCGGGCGAAGCCGGTGCCGCGCACGACCTCGCGATCTACGAGACAGCCCTCAAGGAGATCCGGCCGCAATGAAGAGACTACCGTTTCCGTTTCTTGTTTTCCTCGGCGTCTTCGTGGGGAGCATTGCTTTGGTAACCCTTCTCTCCCGAATGAGCCAGTCTTCTCCTGCGACCGTTCCGTCCCAGGTCCTTGCCTCTCCAGAGATCCAGGAGATCCAGAAGCTCTATCTCGAATCGGAGAGTGCCCGCTCCATGCTCCTGTTCAATCTCGCGTTCGGGACCTTGGGGGCTCTTCTTGGTCTCCGTTTCGCGGAAAAGACGCGGGTGAAGCTCGATGGCACCGCGACTTTCGGCGCCTGTGGTCTCCTGCTCACCTCGATCTACAGCTCTTTCCTCTTCCAAACTGGAATGAGTCGGATTCTCGAAGGGACGCTCGACGAGATGTACGGACCTCCTCTGCGCATGCCTATCCTCTGCCAGTTTTGGTCTTTCTTCCTCGCCGTGATCCTTCTTTCGTTCACCCTTTTTCGTCCCTTGCCGAAAAAGGCGGCGATCCTCCTCATCGCGGGGGCCTTTAGCGCCACGGCGGCAGAGGCGGTAGCCCCGGACTCCTGCATCCGGGATTGGGGCCGCGATCGCTCGCTGGAGCTGCCTTCCGCAGCAGTGGCCGACGCGCGGGTTGCTCTCGAGCGCCTGCGCAAGAAAAGCGAGCTGAAGCCTGAGAGCACCGCAGGCTGTAACTACGCCTACAGCGTGCTCGATCAGGTACGTTTCGTCGCCATCTCCCAGGATGGAGAAATCACTGGGAAAGCCGGTGCCGAGTCGGTGTCCAAGGTGCTCCACAACCTCGCGGCAGCGACCGCCCGTCCGACCTTCTCTCACGGGAAGCTAGTCGACGAGCTCCTCGACCTCCTCGAGATCTGGCGGGGACGGTCCGGCCTTCTCGACCTCCAGTCGGCACTCCAGGAGCCTCTCTGGATTGAGGTGCGGGACACCGCGCAGGCAAAAAGATTCTGGCAGCGTTATACGCCCTGCCTCCTCCGGCTTCCCCCGGGTAAATATCTCGTTTCTGCCTCGAACAGCGGACAGAGAGTCGGTTCCTCCGTGATGATCGAGATCGCCGACGGAGACCGGCGCTCACTCGTCCTGGGGGCGCCTTGAGGATCGCCGTGGTCTGCCTGCTCCTCTTCCTCGCCACCGCTCTCCCCATGCGAGCACAGGAAGCCGGAGACCTGCCGCCCGCCCTGGTCAAAAAACTTCTGGCTCTGCAGAAACCCGGGGACCAGTGGAGCAACCGGGAGATGCAGGAGAGCCCCGAACTGATCCTCTCTTTGAGCTGGGAGCTACTCAAGAGCGAGATGCCTCCACAAGAACGTGCGGCCCTGCGCGACGTGATCGTCTCGATCGCTCAAGGAGAGGGGATAGCGCCCGCCTGGATTAACGGTCGCAACATCTTCATTGCCGATGAGGCTCTGGGCGACCTCATAGCGCTGGGCCTCTATTTCGGACACGACATCTATGTGCAGGATGGACGGGAGTTCCCTCTTGCAAAGCCTCTCCTCACCCGGCCCTTCGCCGCCCGCCCGATCCTCAACCTGACTCCTGCGCTCGCTGGTGGGTTTCTCTGGAAGTTTCCGCTGGAACTCGTGACATGCCCGCGTCAGATCAAAGACTGCCGCGACATCCAGGGGATGGCGACCATTCTCGGGACCTTTGGATTCCTCATTGCCCATGAGGCGGGTCACTTCCTGCTTCACCACGGAGAGGACAAGCAACGGTCGCTTGAGGAGGAGCTGAAAGCCGACCGTAAGGCTTGGGAGATCATCAGCCGGTTTACTCCAGACCCGAAGGAGATGTCCGCCGAAGAAGCCCTCCCCTACCGCCTGGCGATCCTGGGCGGCCCGCTCCTGCTGTTGCGTTGGCAGGAAAATCCAGAGGGGGATAGGGAGGAGATTGAGGCTAGGCGCTCTCAGCTCCAGGAACTGGCCGGTGACGACCTAGATGCCAGGATCGGCGAGTTGGTCGACCCCGAGCAGGCGCTTGGCCGGTTGCGAGAGGTCCGCGTCACCTGGACGGAAACACCCGAGGCGCTCTACCTCAACGGCGAACTCGTCAGCCCCGCTCAGGTCCAGGGCTCTCCTCTCAAGGTCTATGGTTCCCTCAAAGTCTTCGCGGTCCGACAGGGGCGCTTTGCATTCCAGGAGATGAAGTGGGTCTCCAGAGCGCCTGACACAGTTCAGCTCACCTACCAATCCCCGCGGTCCGATGTCTCGCAGAGCGAGATCGACGCATTGCGGCGGGATCGCCGCTGGTTCGATCTCCTCCTGGCAACCGCCACGCCGGACTTGCACCCGAGTTCACCTAAAACCGGACGGCTGTTCTATGAGGCGCTCGACCGTTTGGAGTTGGGGCGTCTGATCGATCCTTCTTCCCCCATGCTCGATCCGAAAGGGCGGCGACTTGCGGAGATTTGGCGTCAGCGAGCCGAGCCTTTGGGCCGCTGGCGGTGAGTAGCACGGACCCAAGTGCGGTGGTGGTGGTGCTCCAAGCGCTAGGTGTTTCACTCGGTGCGGGTGGATCAGAAGCCAATCGGACGCACGCCGCGCTCCAACCTGGCAACTTATACGGGATTGTTCGATCACGTTCGCAGGCTCTTCGCCGCGACCAAGGCGGCCCGCGCCCGCCGCTATGACGCTGGACGCTTTTCCTTCAACGTTGCCAAGGGCCGCTGCGAGACCTGCGCGGGCGAAGGTTTCGTCATGGTCGAGCTGCTCTTCCTGCCCAGCGTTTACGCCCCCTGCCCCACCTGCCACGGGGCGCGCTACAACGCGAAGACTTTGGACATCAAATACCAGGGCAAGAACATCGCCGACGTGGTGGCGATGACGGTCGACGGGGCTTGGGAGTTCTTTGCCGAAGAGACGCCGGTGTGCCGTTCGCTCAAAGTCCTGCGGGAAGTGGGCTTGGGCTACCTGCGCCTCGGCCAGCCGGCCACCGAGCTTTCCGGCGGTGAGGCCCAGCGGATCAAGCTGGCGACCGAGCTGCAACGGGTGGGGCGCGGCAGCACTCTCTACGTCCTCGACGAGCCGACGACCGGCCTGCATCCCACGGACGTCGAAAGGCTCCTGACGCAGCTCGACGGCCTGGTCGAATCCGGCAATACCGTCATCGTCGTGGAGCACGAGATGCGCGTCGTGGCGGGGAGCGACTGGGTCATCGACATGGGTCCCGGCGCCGGCGACGAAGGCGGCCGCGTGGTCGTCTCCGGAACCCCGGCCGAGTTGGCCCAATCGCCGGAGAGCGTCACCGCGCCTTATCTGGCGCGCTTCCATCAGAAGAGCATCGGCTGAAGCAGCAGATGCGTGGCATTTGCCGCGAAGTGACAGAACATCGCATAAGGGAGACCCCAGCGCCAGAAGATCCACCCAGGCAGGAGCCCGGCCAGGCTATATTTCAGCACGAGAGCCACTCCGTATAGAGCAGCCAGCGCCGGATCGGCGGGAAATGGCCTGTCCAGGTGGATCAGCCCGAAACCCACCGCGGAGACCCCCAGCGCAATCCAGAAAATAGGTCCGGGACGTTGGGTGAAGCGGGACACAATCCACGCAATCCCGCTCATGAAGAAGAGGCGGAGCGCGATCTCCTCCACGATTGGAGCTGCAAATAAGCCCGTCAACGGTGCAAGGGTCGTCATGCGCTCGACCAGCAGCTCACGGAGGACCGGATCGGCTGCCGCCAGCGCCAGATTCGCCCCGAGATTCGCCACTCCCAATCCAGCTCCCCATGCGAGTGACAGCAGGGCGATTCTGGCGCGTTGCGCATTCGGCCTTCGAGGCATCGGCCGGCAGCGCGATGCGGCGGCGAACCCAACGAAAACGAGCACCGCCCCCACGCAACCGGCAATGACGAAGGAAGCCGGATCCGATAATTCATTCCCGATGAACAGGGCGGCCAGGAAGGCCGCCCAGGCTGTGCCGACAGCGATCGCGGCCTCTTTCCGAGATCGATCGACGATAAGGTCCACTGGTGCTCACACGTGCTGATCGACGAGAATCGGGTTTCCGTCAGGATCCACCGCGATGAAACTGGCGGGGCCCGTCGTGGTCTCATCGGCCTCGTTCACGAACTGCACGCCCTGTGCTTTCAGTTGGCGCTGTAGCTCGCGCACGTCCGTGAACGTGGCGAGTTTCTGGGCGTTGCTGTCCCAGCCCGGGTTGAAGGTGAGTATGTTCTTGTCGAACATGCCTTGAAAGAGGCCGATGACGTGATCGCCGTTCTTCAGGATCAGCCAGTTCTGCGAAGCATCCCCCGCGAAGGCCTTGAAACCGAATTTCTCGTAGAAGCTCCTCGAAGCCTCGAGATCCTTGACAGCCAAGCTGATTGAAAACGTGCCGAGCTCCATGCCTTGCTCCCTTGTGTGCGAAACTTCAGAGCTGTCTTCTCGCTATCGCCTGATTCAGTATAGCGCCCAGAGGGGGGACTTCCTGGTAAGGCGCGGGCTCGAATCGTCTCCAAAGGGGTCCACCGGCGAGCTTCCGTCTGAAGCCTGAGCGAAACGAGCGGCTCGCCGGACCTTAAAGTCCATCCGCCGACCGGAACGGACGGCCCGCCGGAGCCAAAAGTTGGCCCGCCGCACCTTAAAGTCGGCCCGCCGGACCTTAAAGTTCGTCCGCCGACCGGAACGGACGGCCCGCCGGAGTCAAAAGTTCGTCCGCCGACCGGAACGAGCCGCCCGCCGGAGTCAAAAGTTGGCTCGCCGACCGGAACGAGCCATCCGCCGGCCGGAACGGATGGCTCGCCGGAGTCAAAAGTAGGCCCGCCGGTCGGAACGAGTCGCTCGCCGGCCGGAACGAGTCGCCCGCCGGAGCGAACGGACGGCCCGCCGGGTGGAACGGACGGGTTTTCCCGCTTCCCACCAGATCCGCCACGCCAATCTGCCTTGACGGACCACCAAATTGAGAGGGGTCTACTTGCCCTCCGCCGCCTGGAGGTCTCGCGAGGCCTTCGCCTGGCGGTCAGCCTCAGCCTTCGCCGCCGCGAATTCCACCAGAACCTCGGGAGGCAACCGGTCGGCCTCGGTCCACAAGAGCCGCGTCTTTGGTCCTACGACGGGCAAGAGCCGCCACTCGCTGAGGTAGGCCCGGCCCTGGGCGACGCCGACGAATTCGATGTCATACACGCTCCCCGAGGGCGTGCGTCCCCTTTCAACGAACTGAGCAGGGGTCAAGCGTTCGGTCTGAACAATGCCGACCACGAGATACAGGGCAAAGGCAAGAACGATTGCTACCACGAGGGCAAGCTTGGCGAGCTTCGACTTCATGGGTTGGCCTCCCCAGTTCTCGAGACTACGTTTTGGGACTGGAGTCAGAATATCACCGCCCCTTTCGGGCTTCACCCCCGCGGCAATACCAACTCCGCCATCACTCCTCCCTTAGACTGATTCGTAACCCGGATCGTTCCGCCGTGCGATTTCGCGACCTCGCGCACGAAATTCAGCCCCAGGCCCGTGCTCTTCTTGCCAGTGTCGGGACGGCCCAGCGAATAGAAGCGTTCGAAGATTCGGTCGAGCGCGTAGTCGGGAATTCCCGGGCCTTCGTCGGTCACGGTGAGGGTCGCCCGGTCGGCTTCGGCGGCGACGGCGACCTTCACCGTTCCGCCTCGGTGGCTGAACTCGATCGCGTTCTGGACGAGGTTCTCCAGGGCCTGGTGCAGGAGGAAGGCGTTGCCGTTGAGGATCAGGCGGTCGGGGACGTCGATCTCCATCTTGACGCTTTTGCTGGCCAGCAGGGGCTCGTGGCTTTCGACCACGGTGCGCACCATGGCGCTCAGCTCCACCGGCTCCATTTCCGGCTTTTCGCGGCGGTTCTCAAGACGGGCCAGCTCCAGCATCCGGTCCACGATGCGGGCGATCCGCTCGGCTTCGGTGCGGACGTTGGCGATGAATCGCGCCTGCTGCTGGGGCGGCATCTCTTCCTGGAGAAGCTCCGCGGCGCCGCGGATCGCGGAGAGAGGGCTCTTCAGCTCGTGCGTGAGGGTCTGGACGTACTCTTCCGCGTATTGCCGGCCCTCCAGCGCCTCCTGCATGCGGCGCAGCGACAGGCCGAGATCGGCGATCTCGGTGCTCCCGAGCTTGGGAAAGGGCGGGTGTTTGCCCAGGCGGATGCCGTCCGCATAGCGCGCGAGGCGGTCGATGGGACGGGTCAGCCAATAGGAAAGAGCGAGGCTGAGCAGGGCCGCGATGGCAATGGTGAGGAGCGCGGCGCGGACGAAGGCGGGCCGGGCGAGCAGCAGGAAAGCCTCGATGCTGACGGTGGGCTCGGCGAGGGTCAGCACTCCGCTCAGGTTTCCATCGAGATGGAGCGGCGCCGCGATGTAAAGCACGGTCGAAAAGGGATCGTTCGGATCCAGGAGCGTGGCGCGGGCGCCGTAGCGGCCTTCCAGGGTGAGCTTGACGTCGCGAAAGCGGCTGTAGTCCTCCCCTACCGCCGTCGGCCGCCGCGTGTCGAACACGACCTTGCCGGCGGTGTCCGTGATGTAGAGCTGGAGGTCCAGGGCCGGTTTTTCGAGATCGTAGATGCGGGCGGACAACTCGCGGGCATGGGCCTTGGCGAGCGGGGCTTCCAGGTCGGCGAAGGTGAAGTCCGGCCGCGCCATCTCCCGCTCGACCAGGCTCGCGAGGAGGTTGGCGGAGTCGACGAGCGGCTCTTCCACGCTCTCCAGGTAGCGCGTGCGGAGCGTCGTCCAGATCCAGTCGGTGGTGAAATAGAGGCAGGCCGCGAAGATCGCCAGGTAGAAGAGGAAGATCCTGAAGCCGAGCTTCATTTGTCCTCCCTTAATATGCCTTCCCTCAGGGAATACCCCGTGCCGCGATGGGTCGCGATCGGATCGACGTCGGGCCGGACGTCGCGGAGCTTCGCCCGCAGGTTCTTGACGTGGGCGTCGACCGTGCGGTCGAGGCTGGCCTCGGGCTCGTCCCAGACGAGGTCCAGGAGCTGCTCGCGGCTGTAGACGCGGCCGGGCTTCTTGAGGAGGACGGCGAGCAGCCGGTATTCGTAGCGCGAGAGCTCGAGGGGCTTGCCGAAGTAGGTGATCTGGTGCCGCTCCTCGTCGAGCCCGAAGGCGGCATCCGGAGGCGACGGAGGCGGGCCGCCGCCGCGCCGGGTCCGCCTCAGCACGGCCTTGGCGCGGGCCGCGAGCTCCCGCGGGCTGAAGGGTTTGGTCACGTAGTCGTCCGCCCCCAGCTCCAGCCCTACGACGCGGTCCACCTCGCCGCCCCGCGCCGTGAGGAAGATGACCGGCACGTCGTGCCGCTCCCGGATCCGCCGGCACACCTCGATGCCGCTCATGTCCGGCAGGCCGATGTCGAGCACGACCAGGGCCACGGGCTGGCGGTCGAGCAGCTCGACCACGCCCGCGCCCACTTCCAGGCGGTGGCACTGGAACCCTTCCGATTCGAGGGCGTACTGGATCGTGTCGGCGATGGCCGGCTCGTCCTCGACCACCAGGATCGTGGGCTTCTCCATCAGGTCTGCTCCCGTCTCCTCGTCATCAGCCGGCGCGCCAGGAAAAGCGCCGCAAGCGAACTCATCGTAGTCAGCGTGACCATCATGGCATGCTCGACGTACTCGCCGCCCGAGTGCCGGAAGGCGCCGTTCAGGAGCGGCACCAGGACGGTCATGCCGAGATAGGCGCCTGGCACGAGGACGGCCGCGGCGAGCGTGGAGCGGGATTCCATCAGCCGGTCGAGAATCCAGCAGACGCCCCAGAGGGCGCCCAGGTAGAGCGCGGTGCCCAGGAGCCGGTGCGCCTGCTCCGGGGTGAGCCCCGCGATGGGGCCGAGACGGTACAGCTCCACGGCGGCCAGGATGCGCACCGTGTTGACGGCGATCGTGAGCGTCCAGGCTCCGAAGAGCGAAGCGATCCACCAGGAAAGCCGCCGTCCCGGGGAGCTCAGCCGGCGGGCGAAACCGAGCACGGAGACGATGAAGGCGACGATCAGGAAGTTCACCCCGGCGCAGGCCGGAGCGATGAAATACGAGCCGTCGGGCGCCACCCAGCCGGCGGGGCCCGGTATGAGCGTCTCGCCGCGCAGGCACCCGACGGCCCGGGCCGTCGGTACGAGGATCCACGCGAGATCCTCGACCGAGGCCCGGCTGTAGTACAGCTTCAAACCGTACGCCGCGAGCGCCGCGGTTCCCCAGGAGATCCAGGGATAGGATCGCCAGGAAGAATCCGCCTTTTTCATCCACCCTGCCACAAATCTTATTGATCGCAATTTCCTCTGCTCCCCGGGCCCCGCCCGGGCATAAATGCCCGGGCTATTCAAAACAGCCGGCTAAAGCCGACTGAGTCCCCTTTAGGGGGCTCTTTTCAATAGCCCGGGCATTTATGCCCGGGCGGGGCCTGTTCATCGCAAATGGCCTATCCCAGGCGGCTCTGGCCCGTCGCCATCCGCCGCAGCCAGGCCCGCCCGCCCGGCGTCAGGCCGAGGAGCAGGAGGACGAGGGCCAGCAGGAGCGCAAGCTCCGGCTCGGGCACGGGCGTGGGGTTCCCCACGGCGAGCTCCGAGACGCCTTCCGGCAGGGGCAGAGGCTGATCGACCGCTTGCGCCGAGCCTTCCGTGTTCCGTACCACGTCGTGCACGGCGATGAAGGAGGTGAACTCGGTCAGCAGATCGTAGGTCAGCCCGAGCGCCGTGACCGCCTGGCGGGTCGCGTCGTTCTTTTCGGTTCCGAAGTCCGAAAGGCGCGCCACCCGCGCGCGGGCCCACAGGTACCGAAGCGCCTGGTTGTCTGCGGAAGGCTCCGCCTCGGCCACGTCGAAAACCTTTTCATAGCCGCCCTCGCCCCCGAGACCGGTGACGCGGATCGTGCCGGATGCCTTGCCGCGCCACTTGCCGAAGACCACCAGCGGACGGTCCGCGAACAGGTCCGGGATCGACGGCGGCTCGACGTCGTACGTCTCGAAACCCTGCATGTCGACCGCGATGTCCGTGAGCACCGGCGACTTTATGTACTCCTGGAAGCTCTTCGCGGCAACCTTCGCCTCGGCGGGATTGGTGGCGACGAACGGCTCGCCCTGCCCCGCGTGCGCCATGCCTTCGATCAGATAACGGTTCACGTCGCTTCCGATGCCGAAGGCGAACAGGTTGGAGCGGTTCAGATGGGCGCGGATCCCCTCGAAGGCTTCGGCCTCGGCGCCGATGTAGCCGTCCGTAACGACGATCGTAGTGCGCGAAACGCCCTCGTTTCCCGGCAGCGCCAGCGCGGTGTCCAGGGCCGCGCCCAGCTCCGTCGCGCCGCTTCCCTGCTCGCGGTCGATCTCCGAGATCGCCTGTTCGACGTTTTCCGGCGTGGCCGGCAGCGATTTCGGCGCGAGCAGGCGCGAGCCGCCCGAGAACAGAATCACGTTGAAGCTGTCCGTCGGGCGCAGGCCGCCGATCAGCTCCCGCATCAGGACCTTCGCCGTATCGAGCGGAAAGCCCTCCATGGAGCCGGACACGTCGAGGACGAAGATGTATTCGCGCGGCGGGATCTGCTTGGGCTCCACCCGCCGCGGCGGCTGCACCATCATCAGAAAGAAATTCTCGTTTTTCCCCTGGTACAGCAACAGGCCGGTCTCCACCTGCTGGCCTTGCAGGCGATAGCGCAGGATGTAGTCCCTATTGCCGCCGTTCGCTTCGGCGGGGTCGAGCGCGACCCGCGCCCCGCTCGCGTCCTGCCAGTCGACGTGCGTCTTGTGGGACGTGCACACCACCTCCTCGATCGGCATGCCCGCGGCGATGTGCGTTTCGATGCCGAATTCGTAGGAGGGGGCTTCGTCCTTGTGTAGATAGGGGCTCTTGATCCAGCCGTTCTTGACCTCGGCAGCCAGCGTATCCGGCTCGTTCGAGTAGCGGGGGCCGACCACGGTGGGATAGACGAACTCGTAGGTGCCGTCGGTCGGCACGAGAAGCTCGCTGTAATGAAGCTCGACGCGGATCTCGTCCTGGGGCATGACGTTGGCCACGCTCATGCTGAAGACGTTGGGGCGCTGCTGCTCGAGCAACGCCGCGCTCTTCCTTTCCTTGCGGGCCTGGTCGAACTCCTTCTGCGCCGCCTGCTTCTCGCGGATCTTGGCGCGGATGCGGTGCTCGCCGACCTGCAGCGTCATGCCATGCACGGCGGCCCGGGTGGAGGCCGGAAAGACGTAGCGCGCGTTGATGGGACGCGTGCCTTCGTTGCGGTAGACCTGGGTGACGACGACGTCCGCGATGACGCCCACGATGCGGACGTCGGCCTTGGTCTCCTTGAGCGGCAGCCGGTCGACCGATGCGTCGCCATTCTCGACGAAGAAGTAAGGCGAAAGCGTCTTATCCAAGCTCGGGCCGTCCTGGTTCGTATCGTCCCTCGTATCGTCAGCGGGTCCCGGGCGCGCGACCAGGAGCGCCATCCCGAGAATCAAACAGACTGCCTTCCATGACCGTTTCATTGAATTCCTCCTATGGCAGGCGGAGCGCCTTGCCATAGGAGGAGAATGCCGTTCACAAAAGGAGGCCGTATGAACCGTCGATGAAGACGGCGAGAAGAGGGCAGCTCAGTAAATCAGCCAGCGATAGTGCAGGGTCACCGTATTGGAGGCCGCCCCGGATTGGCCGGCGCTGTCCGTCACGTTGGCGCTGAGGGTGACGTTCGCGTACTCCACGTAGTGCTCTTCATACTCCTGGTCGAAACAGAACTGCTCGGAGTAGGAGGTTCCGTTCTTTTGGAACACGCCGTTGCGGTAGATGCCGACGGAGTAGAGCGGCGTGCCGCCGGCAACATTCACCGTCCAGGTCACGGTGACGCACCGCTCTTCCCAGATCACAACCTCGCTCTGGCCATCGCTATCGGACGTGACCGAAACCTGGAGCGTCGAGGGCGCTGAAGCCGCCGGGCAGCTCTCGTTGGTCTTCGACCGGCTGTAGGAGGTGGGATTCAGGGCGTTGCTCGTCACGCTCGAGTAGGCGTACGACTCGCAGGCGGGCCCGCCGTTGCGGGTGGCGTCCGCGCTCGCGCTGACATTCGTGCCGCTCCTCGGGCCGTCGGTCACCGTCGCGGTCGTTGGGGCGCCGCTCACCGTCGCCTTGGCGAAGGCATACGCGTAGACCTCGCCGTTCGACGCGCAGGTTTCCGAGGAGCTCTTGAAGTGGGCGCTCGCGGACGCCCAGGTGCCCCGGACATTGACCTTATGGGCAGCCTCCGCGTCGTAGCTGAAGCTGAGGGTGCAGCCGCCGCCGGTGGCCACGGACTTGCCGTCCGCCTCCGCGATCCGGATGCGATCGATCGTCTCCAGGGTGCTGGCGATCGCCTTGCGATGGCTCGCGATGGCCCGCCGCAGCTCAGGGGTCGGGTTTGCCTCGAATTCCCGCCGGAGGGCCTGGAGCTGGCTCCGCAGGTCCCGGAGCCTCCAGGCGAAGCCCTCGGCTCCGAACACGAAGGTCTCGACCTCGCCGGGGCTCGGCCGGCGCTCAAGGACGCCGTCCCGCACGGATTTCCACCCCTCGCCCTTCATCTTCGCGATCAGTGGGCCGCCGGACTCGCGGTCGACCTGGGCCAGGCTTGGGTGGACGGCGCCGAACGAGAGCAGGCAGAGCAGGAGACCGCCGAGGGGCAATCGATGGATCCGGTGGGTCATGGCAAGTTCCTCCAGGGAGAAGGACCCTCGGCGGAACGGGGGCGGGGATGGCTCCCGCGCAGCAGAAGGCCACGGGCAACCCGCTTATATCGACCCTTTCGGATATCGTCAAGCTCTCCTGAATTCATTCCCGAAACGGTTCGTCGGTCCGCGGCGCGTCGGGAGCCTGCTCGTCGAGCGATTGGCGGTACCGGATGCAGCCGCTCAGGAATTGCGGCCAGTCGGGGACCGTCGGCAGTGGATCCGAGGGCTCCGGCAGCAGTCCCCATAGCGCCGGATGATGCCAGCACAGCTCCTGACCCGTGCTGTCGCGATGAGCACGGATTCCCTGCCGGAGCTTCTTCACTTCCGCGACGAGCTGCTCACGGGACATCTGGTTCAGGTCGTCATCCATGGGGACCTCCGAAGACCATCATCTTACCCAAGGCGATGTCGGCTTCCCTGGGCAATGCTAAAGTCGTTTTCTCCATGACCACGATCCTCACGGACGCCTCTTCCCCCGACACCGTGGCCTCGGTGGAGGGGAACGTCGTCGCGTGGACCCGCCTCAAGGGGCTTCTGCCCGGCGTGGAGATGCACGACGACGGGGATGCCGTGTGGCTCTTCTCCACCACTCCGGGCCGGGGCGGCGCGGTGGCCGGGGCGCGGTTCACGGAGCAGAGCGCCGACGAGCGGATCGCGGAGATCCTGGCCTATCACCGCCGCTTCCTGCAGCCCACTCTCTGGTGGACGGGCCCGTCTTCGACGCCGGCCGACCTGGGAAAGCGGCTCCGCGCCGCCGGCCTTCAATCCCAGCAGAACCTGCCGGGGATGGCCGCCGATCTCGACGCGATCCGGACGGAGTTCCGCCGGCCGGAAGGCCTCGCCATCGCCGTGCTGGAAGACTTCTCCATCTTCCGCAGATACGAGCACCCTTTCTTCGGCCCGGCGACGACCGAGCGCCGGCGCAACCTGATCGAAGGAGTCGCCTGGATGGCTGGCCAGGAGCCGCGGCGCGCCTGGCACTTCGTGGCCAGCCTGGGCGGAGCGCCCGTCGCCTGCGCCACGGTGTTCCTGGGCGCCGGGGTCGCCGGCCTCTACCATGTCGCGACGGTGCCGAAAGCACGCGGCAAGGGCGTCGGAAAGGCGGTCACCCTGGCCGCGCTGGAGCACGCCCGCGGCCTTGGATACCGCGTCTCCATCCTCCACGCCTCGAAGCAGGGCGAGCCGATCTACCGCCAGATCGGCTTCGCGGAGGTCTGCAGGGTCAGCCACTGGTACTACTCGAAGATGCGGCAGGTGCGGCAGCGGGTCGCCGGGCGATGAGCGTCAGAGCCCGGGCCAAGGCATCGTCGGATCCAGGCCGTGGATGAGATAGGCCCCGTCCTCCGGGCTCAGCCGTTCGAGATCGGCGCGCCGGCTCTCGAGCAGGGTCCGGGTGGCCGGCGACAAGCCCGTAGCCTCGGCGGCCTGGCGCTCGTATTCAGCTTTCTCGGCCGCCATGCGCCGGTGCCACTGTTGGCGGTCCCGTGAGCCCGGCTCATCCGAGTTTTCAGGCTCAAGCCCCTGGTCCAGAGCGGAAATAGCTTCGATCCAGTCTTCCCGGTGGTAGTCCGGCAGGCCGAAGATCAGGGCTTCGGGACGCCGGAGGAACCGCCACTCGATGAGGTTGGTGAGGTTCTCGAATCTGCGGGGCCCCATCCTCTGCCGTTCCAACTCGCGGGAGAGGCTCTGAAAAAAGTCGAGATCCGCCTGGATCATCCCCCTTGACAGCTCCGTAAGGGCGAGGACGTTCCCCCGGCTTGCCGCCAGGGTAGCCTCGCTACGGCGGCGCACCGCCTTCGCGAAATCCCCGATCGCGGGGCCCAGCCGCCGCCTCACCGTCAGATAGCGATCGAGGTCGGCCTGTCGAAGGTCGACCTTCGACAGGTCGTCGCCCTCCGTCCAGGGATCCTGCCGGTCCAGATCCGCCATGGCCTTGAGAACCGCTTCCCGCTTTTCCCCGAGCTGGACCTCGGCGACCTGGTTGCCGAAAGACTGGGTCATCCAGACATAGCCGCCGAGCAGGGCCAGAACGATGAGGGCGGCCGCCGCTCCGAGGGCGATCCGCAGACGGTAGCCGGCCGGCTGGCTGCCCTCGAAGCGAGGGCGCGGGACGCTCTCGGCGCCCGACTTGAGGCGGCCGGCGGTCCGGATCCAGGCGCCGTGCTCCCGCTTGAGGTAGCGCGGCAGCAGCTTGGCGTCGTTGCGGACCTCGGCGAGGAGCTGGCCGGCTTCCTCCTTGCGGCCGCCGGCCAGGAGGATGCGAGCGAGGCGGACCTGGGCCTCGATCACCGTCCGGCGCTCCAGGACCTTGCGCAGCACGGCTTCGGCCTCGGCCTTGCGCCCGGCTTCGTCCAGGCTGCGTCCCAGGTTGAGAGGGCCCATCCCCAGCCGCGAGTCGGGCTCGGCCTTGCAGAGCTCTTCGAGGAGCGGCACGGCTTCGGCCCAGCGGCCCTGCATCTCCAGGGCCTGGGCGAGGGGGAAGTTGACGTCCTCCACCGCGCCGCCGTTCTCCTGGGATTCGCGCAGGAGCGTCTCGGCCTCCTTGGGCTTGCCGAGCACCAGCAGCTCTTCTCCCGCCTCGGCCAGCACGGCCGGCCCGCGCCAGTGGGAGAGCTGCACCTGGAGCACCCGCAGCCGGCGCCGGGCCTGGAGCCGCCGGGCCGAGACGGGCGACATCATCGAAGCATTCTTCGCGCCCAGCAAGGGGCTGCGCACGACGACGAAGTAGGCGAGGGGGCCCACGATGGGGAACCCCAGGATGATCATGTACCAGTACCAGTCCGCCCGCACCCGGAAGGCATCGAACAGGGCAGCCCCGGTCAAGATCATCGGGAGAAAGCCGAATCCCAAACCCAGCAGAGACAGGATGGCGCCCAAGGCGGCTCCTCCGCGGTGAATGTGCGTGAGGCGTCTATGGTATCAAAGCGGGCGGGGTCGTTTACCCTCAGGGGGCGGCGGGGATTCGGGGTGGCTGAAGGTCAGCGCTTGCCTTCGACGATCCGGACCAGCGTCCACCGATCGACCCGCAGTTTCGCGACCGGCATGCCGTCGCGCAGCAGCACGGGGACCAGATCCGTGTAGCGCATCCGCAGCTCGGGCTCGATATCGACGTCGCGCAGGGAGTAGGTCAGGCCGTAGCGCGGCAGGACGTCGTCGAGGACGGTCGCCATCTCGTCGCAGAGATGGCAGCCCTCGCGAGTGATCAGCTCGTAGACGCCGGTGGGCTGAGGGGTCCGGAAGAGCATGAGATTGATCAGTCCGCGTCATCCCGCCACATAAACAGGCACCAGGTTGGTCAGGATGTGCTTTCTGCGAATGTAGTTCTCACTCTGCTCGACCGCCTTCCTCTCCACCAGATCGATCTTCCTGCCGAGGATGACTGCAAGCTCATCCTCCATCCTGGCCAGGTCGAAGAGGCTCCACCGCGACTCGGGAGCAAAGGTCACCAGTACGTCGACGTCGCTGTCGGGCCGGAAGTCGTCGCGCAGGACCGAGCCGAACAAAGAGATCTCCGAGATCTGCCACCGCTGACAGAACCGCTCGATCTCGGCGGTGGGGATCTGAATCTTGACGGGGGCAATCATTCGCTCACTCCCACTCGATCGTCGCCGGAGGCTTGCTGGTCACATCATAGACCACGCGGTTGACCCCCTTCACCTCGTTGACGATGCGGTTGGCGACGCGGCCCAGGAGGTCGTAGGGCAGAGGGCTCCAGTCGGCCGTCATGAAGTCCTGGGTCTCGACGGCGCGCAGGGAGACGACGCTCTCGTAGGTGCGGTAGTCGCCCATCACGCCAACGCTCTTGACAGGGAGGAGCACCGCGAAGGCCTGGCTCGTCTTGTCGTACCAGCCGCTCTCGCGCAGCTCGTTGAGGAAGATCGCGTCCGCCTCCTGGAGCAGCGCGACCCGCTCGGCGGTGACCTCGCCCAGGATGCGCACGGCGAGGCCGGGGCCGGGGAAGGGATGGCGGGTGAGGATCTGCTCGGGCAGGCCCAGCTCGCGGCCGAGCTGCCGCACCTCGTCCTTGAACAGGAAGCGCAGCGGCTCGATCAGCTCGAAGCCCAGCTCCGCCGGCAGCCCGCCGACGTTGTGGTGGGTCTTGATGACGGCCGACGGGCCCTTCACCGAGACGGACTCGATGACATCCGGATAGAGGGTGCCCTGGGCCAGGAAGGAGACGCCTTGGATCGTCTTCGCCTCGTCCTTGAAGACGTCGATGAAGACGCGACCGATGACCTTGCGCTTCTTTTCCGGGTCCTCGACGCCGGCCAGCTCGCCCAGGAAGCGCTGGCGGGCGTCAATGGCGAGCACGGGGATGCCAAGGCCGTCGCGCAGGCTGTGGAGGACCTGCGAGGCCTCGTCCTTGCGCAGCACGCCGTTGTCCACGAAGATCGCCGTCGAGCGCTCGCCCACGGCGCGCTTCAGGAGCGCCGCCACCACCGAGGAGTCGACGCCTCCCGAGAGGGCGCAGATGACCTTGCCCTCCCCCACCCGCTCGCGGATCGTCGCCACCGCCTCGTCGAGGTAGGAGGACATGCGCCAGTCGCCGCTGGCGCCGCAGACGCCGAAGAGGAAGTTGCGCAGGATCTCGCCGCCGGAAACGGTGTGCGAAACCTCCGGGTGGAACTGGATGCCGTAGAGCCCGCGCTCCGGGTTCTCGAACGCCACCACGGACGCGTTGCCGGTGCTGGCGGTGGGCCGGAAGCCGGGCGGCAGATTGCCGATGCGGTCGCCGTGGCTCATCCACACGGTCTCGCACGGGGCGAGTCCCACGAAGAGCTTGCCCGGCTCGGCGATCGTGATCTCGGCGCGGCCGTACTCGCGCTGGCTCGAGCCCTCGACGCTGCCGCCCAGCTCATGCGCCATGACCTGCATGCCGTAGCAGACCCCCAGCACGGGGATGCCCAGCTCGAACAGCGCGGGGCTGGCCGTGGGGGCACCGGTCTCGTAGACGCTCTGCGGGCCGCCGGAAAGGATCACGCCGAGGGGCGCGCGCCGCCGGATCTCCTCGACGGGCAGATCGAAGGGCTGCACCTCGCAATAGACCCGGTTCTCGCGCACCCGGCGCGCGATGAGCTGCGTGAACTGGCTGCCGAAATCCAGGATCAGAACGGTTTGATGGGATTTTGGATTGGAATCAATCTGGGTTTCGTTCATATCTCGGACTCTCCTAAAGTCAATCCAAAATCCAAAATCTAAAATCCAAAATCGTTCAAAGCTCGGTTTCCGACTTGAGGCCCCGCGTCATCAACTCCTCCACCGCCTTGCGGGGGTCCTTGCCATGGTAGAGGACGGCGACCATCTGCTGGGTGATGGGCATCTCGACGCCGCGCTGGGCGGCGAGGCGGGAGATTGCGATGGAGTTGCGGACGCCTTCGGCGACCATGTGGGTCTCGCCCGTGATCTCGGCGACGCTGCGGCCGGCCGCGAGGTCCAGGCCGATGCGGCGGTTGCGCGACAGGCCGCCGGTGCAGGTGAGCACCAGGTCTCCCAGGCCGGCGAGGCCGGCGAAGGTGCGGGGCTGGCCGCCGTAGGCGATGCCGAGGCGGGTGATCTCGTGCAGGCCGCGGGTGATCAGCGCCGCCAGGGTGTTGTGGCCCAGGCCCATGCCGGAGAGGGTGCCGGCGGCGATGGCGATGACGTTCTTGGTGGTCGATCCCAGCTCGACGCCGACGACGTCGGAGGAGGAGTAGAGCCGCAGGAGCGGGGTCGACAGGCACTCGCGGACCTCGGTGGCGAACGCGGCGTCCTCGGAGGCGATCACGGCCGCGCTGGGCACGTTGCTGGCCAGCTCGGCGGCGAAGGTGGGGCCCGAGAGGACGGCGAAGCGGATCTCCCGGTCTGCGGCCGTGCCCTCTTCGGAGGCGACCTGGCTCATCCGCGCCAGGGTTTCGGGCTCGATCCCCTTGGTGGCCGAGACCAGCGCCAGCGGCTGGCCGCCGGCATGCTGGCGCAGGAAATTGCGCAGGACTTCGCGGAAGCCGTGCGAGGGCACTGCCACGAGGAGGATCTCGCTGTCGGAGAGGTCGGCCAGGTCCGAGGTCGGCTGGAGGCCCGGGGGAAGCTCGATGTCGGGCAGGTACTCGGCGTTGGCGCGGTCGTCCGCCATCCGCCGCGCCAGAACGGGATCGCGCGCCCAGAGCCGCGTGGGATGACCGCCGGCGCCCGCCAGGTGGACGGCAAGCGCGGTGCCGAAGGAGCCCGCGCCCAGGACACCGATCCGTTTTGGACAATGGTTCTTCGCATTGGCGGTCATCGTCGTCCTCCTCCTCCGAGCCGGGGCTCGGTTCCTCTCCGCAGACGCTGCAGGTTCCTGGAGTGCTTGGTGACGATGAGGATGGCGATCGCTCCGGAAGCCAGCAGCAGCCAGGGCGCCCCGGGCTCCGGGCCGCGAAACCGGAGGCTGATCCAGACCAGCAGCGGGAAGGACGCGGCCGTGACGATCGATCCCAGGGAGACGTAGCGCTGCCAGGCCACCACGGCCAGGAAGACGACCAGCCCCAGGGCCATGGCGTAGGGCGCCAGGGTCCCCAGCGCGCCCGCCGCCGTGGCGACCCCCTTGCCGCCGCGGAAGCCGAAGAAGACCGGGAAGACGTGCCCCACCACCACGGCGACGGCCGCGCCGCTCACCACGGCCAGGGGCGCGTCGAGAGCCCGGGGGACGGCGACCGCCGTGACTCCCTTGATCACGTCGAGGGCCAGCACCGCCGCCCCCGCCTTCTTGCCGGCGGCGCGCAGCACGTTGGTGGCGCCGGCGTTGCCGCTCCCCACCGTGCGGACATCCAGCCCCTGCATCAGCTTGACGACCACGACGCTGAAGGAGACGGAGCCGAGGAGATAGGCGCCGACCACGAGCGTCGCCGCGAGCGACGGGCTCATTCGGTTTCCTCCCCGTTCTCCCCCGCCTCCCCCATCATGGGGAAAAGCTCGACGGCCCGGTAGCGCGCGCCCTTGGGCGACAGCTTGCTCTCGAACAGGACGCCGCGATCCGCCACGAAGGGCGGGCCGATGGGGCCGGTGAAGGCGGCCTTGAACTTGTCGATCGCCTCCCGGCGCCAGGGCTCGGCGCAGCGGGCCAGGGTGACGTGCGGATGGAAGGGCCGATCCTCGGGCTCGAAGCCCAGGGACTCCACGGCGGCCCGGGTGATGTCCGCCTGGAGAGCCGCCAGCTCCTCGGGAGCCTCGACTCCCACCCAGGCCACGCGGGCGGGACGTCCCGGCGGGAACGTGCCGCCGCTGCCCAGCCGCAAGTCCAGGGGCGGGCAGCGGGCGAAGGCCTCGCGCAGCCCGGCGGCGAGGGCGGGGACGCCGTCCTCCGGCGTCTCGCCCAGGAACAGCAGGGTGAGGTGGACGTTGTCCAGGTCCACCCAGCGGCCTCGCGGCAGCCGGTCGCGGTTGGCGTCGACCCGGCGGCGCAGGTCGCGACGGGGCGGCTCGGGCACTTCCACGGCGACGAACAGCCTCATGGGCGATCCACCGCGGCAGCCAAAAGTCGTCTACGCAACATCTCGAGGACGATCTGGGCCGAGAACCGGCGCACGCGGTCGCGGTCGCCCGGCAGGCGCAGCTTGCGGTGCTCCACCTCGCCGTCCCTCGGGCCCGCGATGGCGACGTGGACGGTGCCCACCGGCTTCTCCTCGGTGCCGCCGCCCGGCCCGGCGATGCCGGTGATGCCCACGCCCCAGTCGCTGCCCAGGGTGCGGCGGACGCCTTCGGCCATGGCCCGGGCCACGGGCTCGGAGACGGCGCCGTGCCCGGCGATCGTCTCGGGCGGCACGCCCACCATCCGGGTCTTGAGCTCGTTGCTGTAGGTGACGGCGCCGCCCAGGAAGTAGTCGCTGCTACCGGCGACGGCCGTGATCCGCTGCGAGAAGAGGCCGCCGGTGCACGACTCGGCGGCGGTGAGGGTTTTTCCCGCGGCGCGGAGCAGGCCGCCCACCACGCTCTCCAGCGTGTCCTCGTCGCGCGTGGTGAAGACGGCGTCCCCCGCCAGCTCCGAGAGGCGCGCCACCATGGCCTGGAGATGGGCTCGGCGCTCCGCCTCGGGGCCTGCCGCCGTGGCCTGGAGGCGGATCTCGCCGGCGTTGGCCAGGATGGTGATGGCCTCGCGGCCGAACTCCTCGTAGGCCGGAGCGATGCGCTCCTCGACCACCGATTCGGGAAGACCGGCGATCTTGAGCACCGCCGTCTCCCGGGCGACGCCGCCCGCCCGCTCGGCCAGCCAGGGCTCCAGGGCGGAGGCCATGAGGCCCTCCAGCTCGTTGGGCACGCCGGGGAACAGGAACAGGGTGGTGCCGCCGCTCTCGACGCGCAGGCCCGGCGCCGTGCCCCGGTCGTTGGCGAGGACTTCCGCCCCCTCCACCACCCAGGCCTGGCGGCGGTTGACCTCGGGCATGTTCCAGCCGAGCGACTGGAACCGCCGTTCGAGGCCCGCGAGGACCTCCTCGTCGAGATGGAGCTGGCGGCCGAGGGCGGCAGCGACGGCCTCGCGGGTGATGTCGTCCGACGTCGGGCCGAGGCCGCCGGTGATCAGAATCAGGTCAACCCGGGAGAACAGGTTGCGCAGCTCGGCCGCGACCTCCTCCTCCGAGTCGCCGATCACGGCCTTGCGCCGCAGCTCGACGCCGTAGCGGTCGAGCAGGGCCGTGAGGCGCAGGGAGTTGGTATCGAGCCGGTCGGTGCCCAGCAGCTCCGATCCGACGGCAAGGATGGCGGCCTTCATGGCCGGGGATGATATCCCAGGGGATCGGGATCAAACCGAAGGGATCAAGGAACCCGGGCCGCGACCAGCGGCGGCGCCTCGCCTTCGTCCGCGATCGTGAAGCAGGCCGTGAAATCCTCCACCAGCCTCCCGTCATCCCGCCGGAGGTACACACGCGCCAGCTCGTCCCCCTCGCGGATCTCCTGGCCCAGGCGGGCCTTGGTCTCCAGGGAGATCCCGAAATCGACCGTGTCTTCCGGACGGGTGCGGCCGCCTCCGGCCTCGACCAGCAGGAGGCCGAGCTGGCGGACGTCCACGGCGGCGAGCCGGCCGGAGCGTGGCGCCAGGAGGGGCCGCTCGACGGGCGCGAGGGCAAAGCGGGGCGCGCGCAGCCAATCCGGGTCCGCGCCCTGGAGGGCGGCCCACTCGTCGAAGCGCCGGCGGGCGCGGCCGGAGGCGATGGCCGCCGCCATCTCCCCGCGGCTCACGGGCTGGCCGGCGAGGCGCGAGACCTCCTCCGTCAGGGCGAAGGTGACCTCCATCAGGTCCTCGGGGCCCTCTCCTTCCAGGCAGCGCAAGCTCTCCATCACCTCGGCCGCGTGCCCCGACCAGCGGCCCAGGGGCTGGCTCATGTCCGTCACCAGGCAGGAGGCGGAGGTGCCGAGGGCGCGGGCCGTCTCGACCAGCCCGCGGGCCAGCTCCACGGAGCGCTCCAGCTCAGGCAGGAAGGCGCCGTTGCCCGTCTTGACGTCGAACACCACGGCCGCCGCTCCCATGGCCAGCTTCTTCGAGAGGATGCTGGCGACGATGAGCGGAATGGAGTCGACGGTGGCCGTGGTGTCCCGCAGGGCATAGAGGCGGCGGTCGGCGGGGGCGATGTCGGCCGTGGCGCCGCCGATGGCGAGGCCGCAGCGGGCGAGCAAGTCGAGGCTGCGGGCGCGGTCGAGGCCGAGATCGACTCCCGGGATGCTCTCCAGCTTGTCGATGGTGCCACCGGTGTGGCCCAGGCCGCGGCCGGCGAGCATGGCGATCGGCAGGCCGCAGCTCGCGAGCAGCGGCCCCATGACGAGGCTGACCTTGTCGCCGACGCCGCCGGTGGAGTGCTTGTCGCAGAGGAGCGGTAGGTCGCGCTGGAGATCCCAGCGCTCCCCCGATTCGAGCATGGCGAGGGTGAGCGCGCCGGTCTCCTCGGTGTCCAGGCCGCGGATGGCGGCCGCCATGAGGAAGGCGGCGAGCTGGCCTTCGCTCCACGAACCGTCGGCGGCGCCGCGCGCCACCGAGCGGATCTCCTCCTCGCTCAGCCGCATCCCGGCGCGCTTGCGCTCCAGGATGCGGTAGGGCAGGACCATGAAGGATCGAGGGAAAGGCCGGCGAGGAAGGCGATCAGCCCGGGAAGCCGGGGACGCCCTGCATGCCGGGGGGCAGGCCGCCCCCAGCGCCGGCCGCGGCCCGCGACGGATCGAGGGCGGTGACCTTCTGCTGAGCTTCCTGGTGGTAGGGGGACTGCGGGAACTCGTCGACCACCCGCTGGTAGGACTGGGCCGCCTCCTGGGGACGCTTGAGCTGCTCCAGGGTCTTGCCGATCTCGACCAGGATCACGTCCTGGGGCAGCGGCGCCTCCGCCTTCTCCAGCATCGCCCGGAGGTCCGTGACCACCTGCTCGCCCTTGCCCTCCTTGCGGTCGAGGTCGAGAAGGTTGATCCGCGCCTCGCCGGCCAGGATGCTGTCGCCGTGGTCGTCGACGAAGTCGGTCCACATCTTGCGGGCCTCGTCGAGCTTGCCCTCCTCGACGGCGATCTGCGCCAGGTAGAGCCCGGCGACGTCCGCGGCGCTGGTGGAGCCGTAGTCGTCGCGGACCTTCTGCAGCATCTCCTTGGCGCGGGCCTGCCGGGCGGCCTGCGTCGGGAAGCTCGGCTCGACGGGATCCGCCGGCTTGGCGCCGGTGGCCACGACGGGTGCCTGGTAGACGGCCGTGGCCTTGGCCAGGGCCTCGCTGGCGCCCTGCTGGAGGTGGCCGCGGTAGTAGTAGACCGCGAGGCCCAGGACCACCAGCAGAACGAGGCCGGCGATGGCGTAGACGAGCGTCCGGACGTGGCTCTCGGCGTAGTCGACGCTGCGGCCGACGGCGGCGGCGAAGTCGTCGCGTTTGATCTCTTTGCGGGTCAGGCGTTGGTTCATCAGATAAAGCTCCAAATTTTTTGGATCGGCCGCGAAACGGCCGGCACGGGATGGCCTCTTTAAGCGTCCGGTAGGCTACCACATTCTCGCTCCGGGTCCCCGTTTCGGCCTTCCGGCGCACTCTGGGGAAGAACCCGAATCGATGAGAAACCCCGGGGAGGAGTGGAGTTGATCCAGCCAATCGAGCATGTCTGGCCCGTCGTGAATTCCTATAACGAGTGGGACCCTCTGGAGGAAGTCGTGGTGGGGGTGGTGGACGGGGCGTGCATCCCCTCCTGGCACGTAGCGCTCAAGGCCACGATGCCGAAGCGCCACTGGGACTTCTTCATCCGCCACGGCGGCGAGCCTTTTCCCCAGGAGGCGATCGACGCCGCCAACCGCGACCTCGACGGCTTCGTGCGGCTGCTCGAGGCCGAGGGAGTGACCGTCCGCCGCCCGGACCGGGCCGTCTACGCGCGGCCCTTCGCGACGCCCCACTGGCAGTCCTCCAGCGGCCTCTATGCCGCCATGCCGCGGGACACCCTGCTGGTGGTCGGCGACGAGATCATCGAGGCCCCCATGGCCTGGCGCTCGCGCTATTACGAGACCGACGCCTACCGCACCCTGCTGCGCGAATACTTCCTCGAGGGCGCGCGCTGGACGGCCGCCCCCAAGCCTCAGCTCAAGGACGAGCTCTACCGGGCGGACTATGAGGAGTCGGAGGACGAGTCGAACATCGAGTACGTGATCGGCGAGGACGAGCCCACCTTCGACGCCGCCGACTTCGTGCGCTGCGGCACCGACATCTTCGCGCAGCGGAGCCACGTCACCAACGAGCTCGGCATCCTCTGGCTGGCGCGCCACCTGGGCCCCGGCTACCACGTCCACACGGTGAAAACCCGCGACAGCCATCCCATGCACATCGACGCCAGCCTGATGCCCCTCGCCCCCGGCAAGCTCCTGATCAACCCCGAGCGGGTGCCCGAGGTCCATCCCCTCTTCAAGTCCTGGGAGGTGCGCGCGGCGCCGGAGCCCTATTCGCGGGAAGACCACAGGCTGTGCAGCGCCTGGGTGAGCATGAACGTGCTCTCGCTCGACGAGAAACGCGTGGTCGTCGAGCGCCACGAGGAGGCGACGATCCGGGAGCTCAAGAGCTGGGGGTTCGAGGTGCTGACCTGCGAGTTCCGGAGCTTCAACGAGCTCGGCGGCTCCTTCCACTGCGCCACTCTCGACGTGCGCCGGCGCGGCGTCCTGGAGTCCTACTTCTGACGCCGAGGTGACGAGACCAACATGACCTGGGCTCACGGGGCCCCCTGACCTTCTGAGCCCGAGCAACCCTGTGGTACAAAGTCGGCAACATGCACCTTGCAGAGCGCTGGAGGGATTGGGCGCGTCCGGATCCGGCTTGGGCCAGGGTCGGGCGCGAGGGGGAGTTGCTCGCCGCGAGCGTGCGGGTGTGGACCGCGGCGGTGGCGGCTTTGCTGCCCCTGGGCAACATCCTCTTCCAACCTCCGGACGTCGAGCCCTGGATAGCGCTCTCGGGCGCGGGGCTCGCCATCCTCCTGGGCCTCGCCGTGAAGCGCGTGGCCCGCAAGCCGTCGCCGCCGCCGTGGCTGGGATTCTTCACGTGCGTGCTCGACGTCAGCATCGTGACGGCCGCCAACATGGCCCTGGTCCTGGCCGGCCAGCCCCTCGCGGCGACCGGCGGCCGGGTGCTCTTCAGCATCTACCTCCTGGCGCTGGCCTTCACCTGCGTGCGGCAGGACGTGCGGCTGTGCATCGTCGCGGGGCTCGCGGCGGTGCTCCAGTACGGCCTCCTCGTGGCGTGGGTGGTGAGCCGGAGCGAGAGGCCGGTCGCCGAGCTCGCCAGCGCTACCTATGGCACCTTCCGCTGGGACAACCAGATCGCACGCCTGGTGATCCTCGCCCTCGCGACGGCCATCAACGTCGCGGTCGTCCGCCAGAGCCGCAAGTTTCAGCGTGAGAAGGACCGGGCCCAGGAGGCGAGCCATGCGAAGAGCGAGTTCCTGGCCAACATGAGCCATGAGATCCGCACTCCCCTGAACGCCGTGCTGGGGATGACCAGCCTGCTCCTCGACACGCCCCTGTCGCCCACGCAGCGGGAGTACGTGACGATGGCCCGGCAGAGCGGCGGGGCCCTGCTCTCGGTGATCAACGACATCCTCGATTTCTCCAAGATCGAGGCCGGCAAGCTCGAGGTCGAGACGGTCCCCTTCCTCCTGCGCGACTGCGTGAACGACACCGTGAGGATCCTGGCGGCCAAGGCGGAGAGCAAGGGCCTGACCCTCCATTGCCGCGTGGACGAAGGGGTTCCCACGGCCGTCGAGAGCGACCCGGCCCGCCTGCGGCAGATCCTGTTCAACCTGCTGGACAATGCCATCAAGTTCACGCCGCAAGGAGAGGTTTGCCTGGAGGTCGGGGCCGGGACGGAGGCGGGCGGCCTCGTCGAGCTGCTGTTCACCGTGCGCGACACGGGGATCGGCATTCCCGCCGAGCGCATGACCCGCCTGTTCCAGCCGTTCGGCCAGGGGGATGCGTCGATGTCGCGGCTCTACGGCGGTACCGGCCTGGGACTGGCGATCAGCCGGAACCTGGCCGAGCGGCTGGGCGGACGGATGTGGCTGGAGAGCGAGCCGGGGCGCGGCTCGGCGTTCTCCTTCACCCTCCCCTGCCGGCCCGCTCGCCAGGCTCCCCCGACCGCGGCCGGCGACCACGACTCGGGGCCAGCCCTGGCCGAGCGCTTCCCGCTCCGCATCCTCCTGGCGGAAGACAATTCCATCAACCAGAAGGTGGAGCTGCTCCTGCTGGAGCGGCTGGGCTACCGGGCCGACCTGGCCGGCAACGGCGTCGAGGCCCTGGCGGCTTTGCACCGCCAGCCCTACGACCTGGTCCTGATGGACCTGCAGATGCCGGAGATGGACGGCCTGGAGGCGACGCGGCGCATCCGTGCCGAGCTTCCCCCCAGCCGCCAGCCGCGCATCGTCGCCATGACCGCGAGCGTCCAGCGCGAGCAGCGGGACGCCTGCCTCGCCGCGGGGATGGACGACTTCGTGGCCAAGCCGGTCTGGTCCGCGGACCTGCGGGCCGTCCTCCTGCGAGCCGGCGCCGTCCAGCGATAAGGTCTCCCCCACCCCGCGGGGTAGGGAGCGCCCTGCTCGGCGGCGCGTTGCACTCTGGCGTCGGCGGTGAGATCGTGGTGCGATGGCCGCATCGGATCGGACCTACCTGCAGACGCCCGAGCAATGGACGCGCTTCCTCTCGGCGTTCGTCCACGAGCTGCGGACCCCCATCGCCAGCTTGCGCATGCTGGCCGATCTCCTGGGCGAGGCTGCCCAAGGGCCGGCCGGCGGCCCGGAGAGGCGGTACACCGCCAATATCCAGGAGGTGGTCCAGGATCTCCAGGCCCTCGTGGGCGAAGCCTCCGAGTTTGGGCGGCTGCTGGCCGGCAAGGTCCAGGTCCGGCCCGAAAACGTGGCCCTGGAGCAGCTCGTCGATCAGATCGAGGAAACGGTTCGCCCGCAGGCGTGGGAACGCGGCGTCGCTCTCACCGACTCCCGCGACCCCGCCGTGCCCCGGCTCTTCCACACGGACCCGGACCGCCTCCGGCAGGCCCTCACCCTGCTCCTCGGCGCCGCCGTCAGCCATGCCAAGTCCGAGGTGTTCTTCCGGCTCGACGCCGACGAGGGTTCTCTCCGCTTCGTCATCTCCTCCGACGGGCCGGTCTTTCCGGAATCGGCGCTCCAGACTCTCTTCGAGCCCTTCGACGATGGCGCCCGGGCCGCCCGGCAGCGCGGCGGCCGCAGCCTGGCGTTGCCGCTGGCGAACGAATTGATCCGGACCCTGGGCGGCACGCTGCGTCCGGGCAACCGCGGCGGCAGGCCCACCTTCGACCTCTCTCTCCCCGCCTCCTGAGCGGTCAACCTAAGAATTCAGGAGGTCGCGCAGCACCCGGAGCAGGTCCCGGGTGGCGAAGGGCTTCTCCAGGAAGGCGTCGGCGACGGAGTGGTCGGTCTCCCGGCTGGCCAGGGCATCGTCGGTGTAGCCTGACATCAGAATGACTTTCATGCCGGGATAGCGGCCGCCCAGCTTGCGGGCCAGATCGACGCCGGTGCCGCCCGGCATCACCACGTCGCTCAGCAGGAGCTGGACGGTGTCGCCATGCGCCGCCGCGAGCTCCAGGGCCGCCGCCGGATGCTCGGCCACGAGCACCTGGTACCCCTGGCCTTTCAGCAACTCCCCCAGGAGCCCGCGGAACATGGTGTCGTCTTCCACCAGGAGGATCGTCTCGCTCCCGCCGCCGACCTCCACGGCCGCGGCGGCCTCCTCCACCTCGGCGGCCATCCCGGCCTCCTCCGCCGGCCCCGCCTCGGCGGCGCGCGGCAGGTAGACCCGGAAGGTGGCGCCCTGGCCGGGACGGCTGTCCACCGTGATGCCGCCCTGGCTCCGCCGGACGATGGAGTGCACCGTCGAGAGCCCTAGGCCCGTGCCCTTCCCCGGCTCCTTGGTGGTGAAGAAGGGCTCGAAGATCCGCTTGCGGACCTCCTCCGCCATCCCGATGCCGGTATCGGCCACCTGCAGCAGGATGTACGCCCCCGGAGGCAGGCGGCCCCCTTCGACGGCGATCTCCTGGTCCGTGTCGAGCCGGCGCAGGGAGACCGTCAGCGAGCCGCCGGAGGGCATGGCGTCGCAGGCGTTGCCGATCAGGTTCAGGATGACCTGGTGCAGCTCGCCGGAATCCCCCCAGACGCGGCCGAGCCCCGGCTCGACCTGCCGGATCAGGTGGACGTCTTCGCCGATCAGGCGGTCGAGCATGACCTCCACGTCGGCGAACAGCTTGCCCAGGTCGACGGCCTGGGCCTTGACCTCCTGGCGCCGGCTGAAGGTGAGGAGCTGCCGCGTCAGTTGAGCGCCGCGCAGGGCCGCGCGATGGATCTGCTCGACGGGGTGGCGGAGAGCCTCCTCCCCCGGCATCGCGGTGAGCAGCATCTCGCTGTAGCCGCGGATCGTGCCGAGCAGGGTGTTGAAATCGTGCGCCACGCCGCCGGCCAGGCGCCCGATGGCCTCCATCTTCTGGGATTGGCGGACCTCGGCCTCCAACTGCAGACGCTCGGTGATGTCGCGGAGCGTGCCCAGGAAGAAGACCTCGCCGCCGTGGCGGACCTCGCTCACCGCGAGATCCGCGGGAAAGGTCGAGCCGTCGCGGCGCCGGCCCTCGACCTGCCGGCCGATGCCGATGATCCGCGCATGGCCCGTCTGCCGGTAGTTGGCGAGGTAGCCGTCGTGCTCCTCCCGCCACGGCGCCGGCATGAGCACCTTGACGTTGCGCCCCAGCAGCTCCTCGGGCGCGTAGCCGAACATCTTCTGGATGGAGGGGTTGACCGACAGGATGGTGCCCAGGGGATCGATGACCACGATCCCGTCGACGGCGGCGTTCAGCGCCGCCTCGAACCAGCGGGCGTCGCCGCCGGCGCTGCTCATGAAGGCCGGTGGGCGGCCTGCCCCGCCGCTCGTCTCGTCGTCGTTCGAGCTCATGCCGGGAGGGATCATAACGCCATCCCGGCGGCATCCCTCCAGCGGCGGCGGCAGGCCATCCTCAGGGCTCGGAGCTCAGGCGGGCACAGGGGAGGCTTCGTCGAAGACGAATCGCCAGTCCGACCCGACCCGGTCCTCTCCCTGCCGCTCCACGGCCTCGCGCTGCTCGCCGGTTGCCGGCGGCACCACCAGCAGGTTGCAGGCGGCGCGGTGCATCACCGCGGCGGCGACGCTGCCGACCATCAGCCTCTCGAAGCCCCGGCGGCCGTGCGTGCCGAGCACCGCGAGGTCCACCCGCCTCTCCTCCAGCACGGCGAGGATCTCGTCGCGGGGATAGCCGGTGCGCACCCGCGCCAGGCCGAGGCTCCCGGCCTGTCCGTTCTCTTCCAGGAAGCGGCGCAGCTCGTCCTGGGCGAAATGCTCGATCTGCCCGGCGCTGAACTGCAGCGAGCCCCTCGCCTCGAGAACATTGAGGATGAAGAGGGCCTCGGTCTCGGCGAGAGGCACGCCGAGCCGGGCCAGGAATTCCAGACCCCGGCGGAAGGCGTGGGACGAGACCGGCGAGAGGTCCACGGGGATCTCCACCCGCACCGGTGGGAAGGCGGCCTCCGGGCGGACCACGAACACCGGGCAGGGCGCCATGCGGATCACGCCGTCCGCGGTCGCTCCCATCAGGGCGTGGTGCAAGGCGCCGCTCTCGGCCGCACCGACGACGATGAGATCGGCCTGCACCCGGCGGGCAAGCTCCACGATCTGCTGGTGCGCGGGCCCGATCTCCAGGCGGAGCTGGCCGGGACCGAACCCCGGGAGGTCGGCGAGCCCGGTCTCGCGCCCCTGCTCGACGAGCCCCTCGCGCAAGCCCTTCATCTGCTCCTCCATCCATACCGCGTCGACGGCCCCGAACTCGGAGGGGAAAGCCTGGAGGGCGTAGGAGTGAACGAGCCATGGAGCGGCTCCGGTCGCCTGGGCGATGCGGACTCCGGTGCGGACGATGGCGTCGCTGGTGTCTTTGAGAGACGTGCCGATGACGATGGTCTTCAGGTTCTTGGTGGACATATGCGTTCCTCCCTTCCTGAACCGATTTTCCATGCCGCCATGGACCGCGGCGACGCCCGCGGGGATTGGGAGGGAAGCGCCGGCGGGTAGGGAGGCTGCCCACCCGGCCGCGGAGGCTTCAGGCCGTGCCGGGAGGCGCGACGATGCCGTGGCGGAGGGCGAACCCCACCACCTGCGCGCGGTTGTGCAGGTGCAGCTTGTCGAGGATGTTGCGGACGTGGAACTTGACCGTGTTCTCGCTCACGCCGAGCTGCTTGGCCAGCTTGCGGTTCGAGGTGACGCCGCGCACGAGCAGCTCCAGCACCTCGCGCTCGCGGTCGGTCAGGGCGTCGGGGTCGTGGGACTCGGCGGCGGGCCGGGGCGGACGGGCGAACTCCTGGAGGAGCTTGCTGGCCAGGCGCGGCGTCAGGGCGGGCTCGCCCCGGCCGACCCCTTCGAGCAGGGCGAAAAGCTCCCTGGATTCGAGGTTCTTGAGCAGGTAGCCCTGGGCGCCCGACTTGATCGCCTCGAAGAGCTGGGCGTCGTCGTCCGACGCGGTGAGGATGACGACCTTCACCTCCGGCATCTCGGCGCTGATCAGCCGGGTCGCCGCCAGGCCGTCGAGCCCGGGCATCGAGAGGTCCATGAGGACGACGTCGGGGCGCAGGGAGCGCGCGAGCTCGACGGCCTCATGCCCCTCCCGCGCCTGGCCGACGATCTCGAGGCCCCGGGACGCCAGCAGGCTGCCCAGGCTCTCCCGGAACAGGGTGTGGTCGTCGGCGATCAGGATTCTCATAGGGCCTCGGGCGGACAGGATCTTGTTTCATGCATCCTATAACACGATCCCTAGTCCATCCGGCCGAACCAGCCCCGCCGCTCCATCCACTTGGCCAGCTCGAGCACCGGCACGATGCTGGCCGCCAGCAGGTTGACCAGCAGCCAGTCGCCGAAGGGCAGCGTGTGGGTGCCGAACAGCTTCTGCCCGGCCGGCAGGTAGACGATCACGGCCAGCAGCGCCAGCTCCCAGGCGACCGCCAGGTTCAGCCAGCGGTTCGAGAACGGACGGCGCAGCACGGAATGGCGGTCGGAGCGGTAGTTGTAGGCCTTGTGGAACTGGATCAGCACGAGCAGGACGAAGGTCATCGTCATCGCCTCGCGCGGCGGCCGGCCGGAGCGCAAGGCCCACGTGAAGAGGCCGAGGTTGACCAGCGCCGACCAGAGGCCGCCGATCAGCATGAGGGTGACGACCGGCCGGGTGAAGATGCCGCGGCGCGGATCCCGCGGCGGGCGCTCCATCAGGTCGTCTTCCGGCGGATCGACGGCGAGCGCCAGCGCCGGCAGGCCGTCCGTCGCCAGGTTGACGTAGAGGATCTGCACCGCGGAGAGCGGCAGCGGCAGGCCGGCGAGCGAGGCGCCCGCCATCAGGCCCAGCTCGCCGATGTTCGAGGAGAGCAGGAACATCAGGTACTTCTTGATGTTGTCGAAGACCGCGCGCCCCTCTTCGACGGCCGCCACGATCGACGCGAAGTTGTCGTCCGTCAGGGTCATGTCGGCCGCTTCCCGGGTGACGTCCGTGCCGGTGACGCCCATGGCGATGCCGATGTCCGCCTGCTTCAGGGCCGGCGCGTCGTTGACGCCGTCGCCCGTCATGGCGACCGAGTGCCCGCGCTCCTGGAGGGCGGCGACGACCCGCAGCTTGTGGGCGGGCGAGACGCGGGCGTAGACCTCGATCGCCTCGACCTCCCGCGCGAAGCCCGCGTCGTCCAGCCGGTCCAGCTCCGCGCCGGTGACCGCCCGGCCGCCGCGCAGCACGCCCAGCTCGCGCGCGATCGCCTGCGCCGTGACCGGATGGTCGCCCGTGATCATCAGCGGCTTGACGCCGGCCCGTCCGCAGATGCGGATGGCCTCCTTCGCCTCCGGCCGCGGCGGATCGATCATGCCGGCGAGCCCCAGGAAGGTGAGGCCGCTCTCCGCGTCCTCCGGACCCGCGGCCCGCTTCCGCGCCACGGCGAGCACCCGCAGCGCGGACGCCGCCATGCGCTGCGCCTCGGCGAGAATGGCCTCCCGGCCGGCTTCGTCGAGCGGCTCTTCGCCGGCTTCCCCGAGCCGCCGCGAGCAGGACGCGAGGATCACCTCGGGAGCGCCCTTGGCGAAGGCGGTGATTCCCTCGGGCGTCTCATGCAGCGTCGTCATCCTCTTGGACTCGGAGGTGAACGGGATCTCGGCCACGCGGGGGTGCCGCTCGTCGAGCTGGCGCTTGTAGAGGCCGGCTTTCGCGGCGGCGACGATCAGGGCCCCCTCCGTGGGATCGCCCTGGATCCGCCAGCCCGCCCCGTCCTCTCCCTCTTCGCCCTCGCCGCCTTGGACGAGGTGGGCATCCGAGGCCAGCACGGCGGCGCGGAGCAGCTCCAGCAGGGCCTCCGGGGGCGCGGCTTCCCTGCCTTCCAGCAGGAAGGGGCCCTCCGGGGCATAGCCGGCGCCGGTGGCCTCCCAGGTGCGTCCGGCGGCGTGGAGGGCGCGGACGGTCATCTCGTCCTTGGTCAGCGTGCCCGTTTTGTCCGAGCAGATCACCGAGACGCTGCCGAGCGTCTCGACCGCGGGCAGATGGCGGACGAGGACGTGCCGCTTCACCATGCGCTGCACGCCCAGCGCGAGCGAGATGGTGACCACCGCCGGCAGGGCTTCCGGCACCACGGCCACGGCGAGCGCGATGCCGGAGATCAGGATCTCCAGGAACGGCTGGCCCCGCAGCAGGCCGAGGGCGACGACGAGCAGCACCACGCCCAGGCCGGCGAGAGCGAGGATGCGGCCCACGCGGTCGAGGTTCCGCTGCAGCGGCGTCCGGCCCTCCTCCACCCCTTCGAGCATGCGGGCAATGCGCCCGAACTCGGTCTCCATGCCGGTGCTGGCCACGACCGCCCGGCCGCGGCCGTAGCTGGCGGCCGTGCCGGCCCAGATCATGTTCGTGCGGTCGCCCAGCTCGAGGTCCGCCGGCAGCGGGCCGGAGGTCTTTTCGACCGGCGCGGATTCGCCCGTGAGGGCCGACTCCTCGACCTGCAGGTTCACCGCCTCGACGAGGCGGGCGTCGGCCGGGATGCGGTCCCCCGCCTGGACGAGCACGACGTCTCCCGGCACCAGGGCGCGCGCCGGCACCTTCCGTTCCTCGCCGTCCCGCACCACGGTGGCCGTGGGCGCGGCCATCTCGCGCAGGGCCTCGATGGCCCGCTCGGCGCGGAACTCCTGGACGAACCCGAGGAGCACCGCCAGGATCACGATGGCGGCGATGACCGCCGCCTCCAGCACGTCGCCGAGGACGGCGGAGAGGCCGACGGCCGCGAGCAGCACGAGGATGAGGGCGTTCTTGAGCGGGGCGAGCAGGATCGTCCAGGGCGAGGTCCGCCGCGCCGCCTTGAGCTCGTTCGGGCCATGCTCCGCGAGCCGCCGCGCTGCCTCCTCTTCGGAGAGCCCCCGCACCGGATCCGCCCCCAGCCGCTCCAGGGCTTCCGGGGCCGTCAGTGAATGCCAGCCGATCGCTCCCGACATCTCCCCCACCTCCTCGCCTTTCCGTACTTTATGCCGTCCGGCGGAGCCATCCTACCCGCCGCTAACGGACCGTTGGCTACCCCCTCGGGTGGGCTCTTCGGGAAGGCCCTCCTACCCGGGGGAACGTTGAGCCGCGCGGTGCCGCGGGTCCAGACTGGCTTCGCAACGTGAGCTTTCCCATGGAGGGCCGTAAGCGATGAAAACTCTGATGTGGGCCGGGCTTCTGACGCTGGCCGCGGCGCTAACCTTGGGTGTGCCGTCCAGCCGTTCCGCGGGTGGGCAGGAGCCGCGGCGGCAGGCGGCGTCCCAGGAGCGCGTCGAAAACGGCCGGCGGACGTATGCGGTGTACTGCGCGAGCTGCCATGGCAAAGCGGCCCGGGGAGACGGTCCGGTGGCCGGCGACCTCAAGGTGGCGCCGGCCGACCTGACGCGGCTCGCGGCGCGCAACGAAGGGCGCTTCCCGCACGACCGGGTCTACCAGACGATCGACGGGCGGCTCAAGGTACGCGGCCACGGCTCCTCCGAGATGCCGGTCTGGGGCGCCACCTTGCGGATCCCCGGCAGCGACCGCGACCAGGAAAGCGAGGTGCGCGAGCGGATCCTCGACCTGCTCAGCTATCTCGAATCGATCCAGCGGTAATCCATCCAGAGACGAGCGCCGACAAGGAGGAGAGCCATGAGTCCGGGCATGAAGATCGAGTTTCCCGGCGGCCTGGCCGTAAACGCCGCGTTCAAGGGATTTACCGTGACGACCGACCAGCGGGTGGAACACGGCGGCGGGGGCACGGCTCCCGAGCCGTTCGACTTGTTCCTGGCCTCCCTCGGCACCTGCGCCGGCTTCTACGCCCTGAGCTTCTGCCAGCAGCGGGGGATCGCCACCGAGGGTCTGGGCCTCACCCTCGCGACCGAGAAGGACCCCGAGAGCAAGCGCCTGGCCCTGGTCCGCCTGGAGATCGCGCTCCCGGCCGGATTCCCCGAGAAGTACCGCGACGCCATGGTCCGCTCCGTCGACCAGTGCGCGGTCAAGCGCCACATCCTGGAGCCGCCCCGTTTCGAGGTCGCGACGGCCGCGGCGGCGGCGCAGCCCGAGCTGCCCGAGATGGTGGAGGCCTGACCGGTGGCGGCGCGCTCCATCCACGATTACCTGACGACCCAGGAGTGGTAGGGCTCGGGAAAAACGGCTCGCCCCGTGGGGCGAGCCGTTCAGCGGGTTGCGGGAAGCTGTCGCAGGCTAGTGGTCTGTCAACGCAGAATTGGCACGTTGATGAGTGAGCGCTCTCTGGGAGCGCCGGCGTCCCGCCGGCAACTAACTCAAATTAGTATGCCGGCGGGACGCCGGCGCTCCCAGGAGGGCACCCATCAAAACTGTGCTGACAGACCACTAGGGCCGGATCGCCACCTTGAGCACGCCGTCGAGACGGTCGCCGAAGAGGTGGTAGGCCTCGGTGATACGGTCGAGCGGGAAGGTATGGGTGAGGAGCGGGGTGAGGTCCACCCGCCCATGGTGGACGACCTCCATGAGCCGCCGCATCCGCTCCTTGCCGCCCGGGCAGAGGGTGGTGACGATGCGAATGTTCCCCAGGCCGGCGGCGAACGCGTCGTAGGGCATCTGGAGCTTGCCCGAGTAGACGCCGAGCGAGGAGAGCGTACCGGCCGGCCGCAGGGAGCGCAGGCAGCCCTCGAACGTCTCCTGGGTGCCGAGCGCCTCGATGGCCACGTCCACGCCGCCGCCGGTGAGCTTCCTCACCTCCTCGACCACGTCCACCTCGCGGTAGTCGAGCACCACGTCGGCGCCCATCCTCCTGGACATGGCGAGGCGGGTGTCGTCGCCGTCCACGCCGATGATCAGCCCGGCGCCCATCAGCTTCGCGCCCGCCGTGGCGCACAGGCCGATCGGGCCCTGGGCGAAGACGACGACGGAATCGCCGATTCTCACTCCACCGGACTCGGCGCCGGAAAAACCGGTCGAGGCGATGTCGGCCAGGAGCACCACCTGCTCGTCGGTGAGCTCGTCGGGGATCTTCGCCATGTTGGCCTGGGCATAGGGCACCAGGAGGTATTCGGCCTGGGCGCCGTGCATCGTGTTGCCGAAGCGCCAGCCGCCGACCGCCTCGTAGCCCGCGCCGTGGCCGCACTGGGAGTGGTGGCCGCAAAGACAGGCGCCGCACTGGCCGCAAGGGGTGATGGCCCCCACGAGCACGCGGTCGCCCACCTTGTAGCCGGTGACTCCCGCGCCCAGCTCCTCGATGACGCCGACGGGCTCGTGGCCGATGATCAGGCCGGGAACCACCGGATACTCGCCGCGCAGGATGTGCAGGTCGGTGCCGCAGATGGTGGTCAGGGTGACGCGGATCACCGCTTCGCCGGGGCCGGGGACCGGCCGCGGCACCTCTTCGACGCGGATGTCTCCCACGCCGTGAAAAACGGTCGCCTTCATGGTCTTCTGGGCCGCCGTCCTGGGACGCCGGGTCGTTCCCTCGGTGGTCTCGATGGAGGCTGTCTCGGTGGGGGCCGTGGTTGTCAGCTCGAGCATGATTGAAACCCTCCTTTCTGCGCCTTCCAGAGTACCGGCGAGCCGCGTGCCGGCCGATACCCTGGGAGGGAGTGTGCGTACGCGGGTAGGTGGGAAGGGTTCCCCACGCCGCGGGGTGGGCGCCAGCCGGCTTCAATGCATCACGAAGAGCGGGCGCATCATCTCGTTATCCTGGTGAGACTGGATGGAGCACCGCCAGACGAACTCGCCGCCGAGATCGAAGCTGACGGCGATCCGGGTCACCTCACCCGGGGCGGCCTTGACGGTATCCTTCCAGCCGGACTCCTCCGCCAGGGGCGGCACCGGCTTGCCGGTGTAGACCAGCGTCTGGGGCTTGCCGGGGACGTAGGCGGCGAGGTCGAAGCTCTGGCGTTCGATCACCTGGACCTGCACTCCGTCCAAGTGGATGGGATAGGAGTACTCGCTGGCGTTGAGGATCTGCCAGACCTCCGTGGTCCCGGCCCGCGGCGTCTCGGTGACGGGATCCGACCAGCGCATGAGCCCGAAATCCCAGGTGCCGAGCGCCGGCATCTCGCGGCCGATGGAGTCGGTCCCTTCCATGAGCAGCACGCCGCGCGTCGGCAGGCCAGGCGTGGGCCGCGGCCATTCGATCGGGGGACGGAGGAGGAAGGGCTTTGACAGGTCCACCCAAGGAATCGGTGTCACCCCGCCTTGGACGCGGAGCTGCAGGACCCTGCCGGTGGTGCGCGGGTCGGGAGCGGTACCGGCGGGATAGGGCGTCGGCGCCGTATTGATCAAGGTCAGGGTCTGGCCTGCCGAGGCGCTGAAATCGAGGATGACGTCGGCGCGCTCGCCTGGCGCCAGCACCAGCTGCCTGACCTGGACCACGCGGTTGAGGAAACCGCCGTCGCCTCCGACCACCGAGATACCCTTCGAGTACTTTCCCGACACCGAAAGGGTGTAGAAGCGGGAGTCGGAGCCATTGAGGATCCGGAAGCGGTACGGCCGCGGCTCCACCTTCAGGTACGGCCAGACGACGCCGTTCGCCAGGATGAAGTCGCCGTAGAGCTCCGGAATGATCGACGGCACGGGCCGGCCGGTGATGGGATCGAGAGAAACGGGATTGCCCTTTTCATCCAGGAACGGATCTTGGGGATAGGCGAGCGAGCCGTCGGTGTAGAAGCTGCGGTCCTGGATCATCAACGGGACTTCGTAGGGATACGTCGGGAGGACGCCTGACGTCTGGAGCCCCTTCTCGATGTCGTCGCGCAGCAAGTAGAAGCCCGCCAGGCCGGCGTAGACGTTGAGGCGGGTGATCCCAATGGCACGGTCGTGGTACCAGAGGGTCGCGGCCTCCTGATCGTTCGGGTAATCGTAGCTCTTGTCCAACCACTTGGGTCCGGTCTGCGCGAAGCCGGCCGTGAACCAGGCTTCGGGGTTACCGCTGTTGAGATCGTCCGTGCGGGCGCCGTACAGATAAGGCACCGTGCGCACGAAAGGCCGGCAATAGGTCGGATCGCCGAAGCTGTCGAGCCCGCAGTCGAGAGTCGTGTCGAGAGGAAGCAGGTGAGGCAGCGACAGACCCTTGTCGTTGGTCAGATCGTTGGTGAACAGCACTTTGACCGGCCGCCCCCTGCGGGCCTCGAACGTCGGTCCCGGGAAGCTGCCGCCGTAGGCCCAGACCGTGGTCTCCAGGGGCATCTTCGTGGTGGGGTTGAAAAGACCCAACGGCCGGCGGACTTGGTTCATGGCGACTTGGTAATAGTCATACCCCGGGTAGGTCTTCGTGTCCGGCAGCAGGACGTTGTCCAGGGGATTGGGCAGCGGATGGACGAACTGGGGCTGCGTGTCGGGGCGCAGCAGAGTCTGCGGGAACACCGCGCCCGGCAGCAGGGTGAGGAGGAGCAGGGCGAGGAACGCTCGCGCCGCGAAACATCGAAGGTTTTTCATGGTTTCTCCTCTCTGAGAGAGGTGGGTCTCCACGGATGGAGGCGGACCTGAGTGCATTTGATCGCGTGCCTGGCAAAGCGGGAACCTCCTCCCGGGTGGTAAAGCGCACCGCCGCCGGAGGGCTCGGCCTCTCCTGCCGGGGGTGGCCGGCACGGCGGCGGGCGCCACCCCTCGGCGAGCCGCGCCCTACCTTTCCGGGTGTCCCGCGCCGGGCGCCGATATGGGAAAAAGAGGGCATGACAGGCAGCAGCCTCAAGGAGGAACGGTCATGAACAAAACCCTGAAGACCATCGTCATCGGAACCTCGCTCACCGGCGCCAGCGACGGCGTCGTGCGGACCGGCATCGCCCTCGCCCGCACCACCGGCGCTTCCCTATGGCTCGTCCACGCGTATACGCCCTACTTCGGCACCGCCGAAATGGGACAGGACGCCGTGTGGATGGAAGAGCAGATGAAGGGCCTGAAGGAGCTGATCGACGAGCAGGCCCGGCGGACCGGGATGTCCGCGCTGCCCGGCTTCTCGCCCGACCAGGTCCGCCTGGTGCTCGGCGCGGCGCACCGGGAGATCGTGGATCTCGCCCAGGGCGTGCAGGCCGACCTCGTGATGGTTGGCGCCGCGGAGTCCAGCCATGGACTTCTGGGCTCGACCGCCGAACGGGTGATCCGCAAGGCGCCCTGTCCGGTGCTCGTCATTCGCTCCGAAACCGCCTTCCCGCCCATCCGCGTCGAGATCCCCGTGGACCTCTCGCCGGTCTCGGCGGACGCCTTCCGCCAGGGCCTGGACCTGCTGGCGCTGACCGGGGCTCCGCTCGCCGGGACGGAGGCGCTCTTCGTCCTCAATCCCCTCGAGGTGGCGGGCTCGATGCAATTCACCCCGGAGCAGATCGAGCGCTTCGCCGGCGAGGAGCTGCACCGCTTCCTGGAGGCCAACGGCGGCGGGAGCACGAAGGCGCGGGTGCGCAGCGGCTTCCCGCGGGAGGAGATCCTCGCCGCGCTCGCGGAGAGGCAGGTCGACCTCGCCGTGCTCGGCACTCACGGGCGCGGCGGCTTCGAGCGCCTCATGCTGGGCAGCATCGCCGCCGGCGTGCTGCGGGTGGCGACCTGCAACCTGCTCATCGTGCCGCCGGTGGCGGCTCAGCGCCACGGCGCCCCGATGGAGAGCACGATCGGGAGCACGATTGGGAGCACAATGGAGAGCCGGGAAACGCCGGCGAGCGGAGACTGGAGCTACGTCTCCGACGAATCGCCCGCCGTCCTTGCCCGATCCTGAGCCCAAGTCCGAAGCCGGTCCCAAGGAGGAAGCCATGACGATCCACGACAGCCCATCCCCTCTCGTCCGCGCTCACCGCCCGCTGCGTACGGTGCTGATCGGCACCTCGCTGGGAGGAGAGAGCGACCAGGTCGTGCGCGCGGGGCTCGCCGTGGCCCGCGCGGCGGGCGCCCGGGTGCACCTGGTGCACGCCGTCCAGCTCGATCCCCTGCTCCCGGGTCTCGAAGCCGAGCAGATCGACCGCGGCGGCGAGGAGCTGCGCCTGCAGATCGCGCGGCTCGGCATCCAGGCACCCGAGCTGGCCGGCGCCGAGACTCGCGACGGGGCCCCGCACCGCATCCTCACCGAGACCGCGGGGCGGATCGGGGCCGACCTGATCGTCGTCGGCGCCACGGGGTCGGGACCGTTCGCCGCCGAGCTCCTGGGCTCCACCGCCGACCGGGTCCTGCGGAAGGCCGCCTGCCCCGTCCTGGTGGTACGCGGCGAGCTGACGGTGCCGCCCCGGCGGGTGCTGGCGCCCGTCGACCTGTCGGCGCTCTCGGGCGACGCTTTCCTCTGCGGGCTCGATCTCCTCGCCCAGCTCGCGGGCGGCGGCGAGATCCAGGTGCGGGCGGTCTACGCCTTGAGCGTCCTGGACGCCCTCGCGGCCCGCCAGCGGACGGCCGGCGCTCCCCTTGAGGCGGCCGAGCGCTCGGCCGCCGAAGAGCTGCGGCGGTTCGCCCTGGAGCACCGGCCGGAGGTGCCCTGCTCCGTGGAGACGGCGGTCCTTTCGGGAGAAGCGCGCTTCGAGATCCTGCGCGAGCTCGAGGAGCGCCCGGTGGATCTCCTGATCCTGGGCACCCATGGGCGCGGCGGGCTGGACCGGCTGGTGATGGGCAGCGTCGCCTCGACGGTGGCCCGCAAGGCTCCGTGCAGCGTGCTCGTGATCTCGCCGGAAGCGGCCCTGGCGGAAGGCATCGCCGAAGCGGTCGAGACGCAGACGGCGCCCGCCTGGCACCTCGGACCGGTGGTAGCGTCGAGGACATGATCGCGGTCCCGAAGCCGGGCCGGCTGCTGACAGGCATCGCCATCGCCGGCATCCTCCTGGGCGCCGCGGCCCGTCTGGCCGGGCTCGCGGGCCCGGCCGGCATCCTCTGGGCCCTCACGACCGCCGTGGTGCTCGTCCCCCTGGCGCTCACCGTGCTCGCCGACCTGCGGCGCGGCGAGCTGGGGGTGGACCTCATCGCCCTGCTGGCGATGGTAGGGTCGCTGGCTCTCGGCGAGTACCTGGCCGGCGCCGTGATCGCTCTCATGCTCTCGGGCGGCCAGGCGCTCGAAGCCTTCGCCGGCGCCCGCGCCCGGCGCGAGCTGGCCGCCCTGGCGGCGCGAGCGCCGCGGGAGGTCCATCGCTACGAGGACGGACGCCTCACCTCGCCGCCCATCGAGGAGGTCCGGGCCGGCGACCTGCTGCTGGTCAAGCCCGGCGAGGTCCTGCCCGTCGACGGCCTGGTCGAGGACGAGGCCGCCGTGCTCGACGAGTCGGCGCTGACCGGCGAGTCGCGGCCGGTCGAGCGGCCGGCCGGCGAGCTGGCGCGCAGCGGCACGGTCAACGGCGGCGGTCCCTTCAAGATGCGGGCGGTCGCCACGGCGGCCGAGAGCACCTACGCCGGCATCGTCCGCATGGTGAGCGAGGCGGAGGCGTCCAAGGCGCCGTTCGTCCGCCTCGCCGACCGCTACGCGGTGATCTTCCTGCCCCTGACCCTGGGGCTCGCGGGGCTCGCCTGGGCGCTGTCGGGCGATCCGGTGCGGGCCCTGGCCGTGCTGGTGGTCGCCACCCCCTGCCCGCTGATCCTGGCCGCGCCGGTCGCCATCCTCTCCGGCGTGTCGCGCTCGGCCCGGCGCGGGGTGATCGTCAAGGGCGGCGCGGCCCTCGAAGCCCTGGCCCGCGCGCGCGTCCTGCTGCTCGACAAGACGGGCACGATCACCACCGGGATGCCGTCGCTCTCCGGCGTCGAGACGTTCGGCGAGGCGGCGGACTCGGAAGTCCTGCGGCTGGCCGCCTCTCTGGACCAGGTGTCGCAGCACGTGCTGGCCGCGGCCGTGGTGCGGGCGGCGCGGGAGCGCGGCCTGACCCTCTCCTTCCCCACCGGCGTGGCGGAACGTCCAGGCTGGGGCATCCGGGGCGAAGTCGACGGCCGTCAGGTGGCCCTGGGCAAGCTCTCCTGGCTCGACACCGGCGAGCCCGGCGGCGCGCTCCCTCCCGGCGTGCGGCGGGTGCGGCGGCAGACGGCGCTCGAAGGCTCCTCGAGCGTCTTCGTGGGGATCGACGGCAAGGTCGCCGGCACGCTGATCCTGCACGATCCCATCCGTCCCGACAGCCCGCGGGCCTTGCGCGCCTTGCGCCGGGCGGGCATCGAGCGGGTGGTGCTGGTGACCGGCGATCATCCGGAGGTGGCGGAGACGGTGGGCGCCGGCATCGGCGCCGATCTGGTGCTCGCCGAGCGCTCGCCGGAGGAGAAGGTGGAAGCCGTGCTGGCCGAGCGCTCCCGCGGCCTCACCCTGATGGTGGGCGACGGGATCAACGACGCGCCGGCCCTCGCCGCGGCCGACGTCGGGGTCGCGATGGGAGCGCGCGGCGCCACGGCCTCGGCCGAGTCGGCCGACGTGGTGGTGACGGTCGACCGCCTGGACCGCCTGGCCGAAGCGCTCGCCATCGCCCGCCGGTCGCGCGCCATCGCCGTCCAGAGCGTGGCCGTGGGCATGGGGCTGTCGCTCGCCGCCATGGTGGCCGCCGCGGCCGGCTACCTGCCGCCGGTGGCCGGCGCCCTGCTCCAGGAGGCGATCGACGTGGCGGTGATCCTCAACGCCCTGCGCGCCCTGGGCGGCGGGCGCCAGCGCCCGCACCCCGCCGGAGAGGAGCTGGGCCGCCGCTACCGGGCCGAGCACGGCCTGCTGCTCCCGGACGTGGACCGCCTGCGGACGGTCGCCGACCGACTGGACGAGCTGCCGCCCCGAGAGGTCCGGCGCGAGCTGGCGGACCTCCGGCGCTTCCTCGACGAGCGGCTGGTGCCCCACGAGCAGACGGAGGACGCCACCCTGTACCCGCTCGTCGCCCGCGCCATGGGCGGCGAGGATCCGACCGCCTCGATGAGCCGCGCCCACCTGGAGATCGCCCATCTCGTCCGCCTCTTCGGGCGCCTGGTCGACGAGTTCCCGGCCGGCGAGCTCGCCGCCGAGCCCGCGCCGCTCGCGCCCGACGACCTGCGCGACCTGCGGCGGATCCTCTACGGCCTGCACGCCGTCCTGCGCCTCCATTTCGCCCAGGAGGACGAGCAGTACCTGCCGCTGCTCGAAGACGGCGTCCTCGAAGCGGGACGCCGCCAGCCGGCCTGACCCCGCGCTACCCCGCGGGGTGGACTCCCTCCGCGCTCTCCCTACCCGCCCATGCCGTGCCGCCGACCCTTCGGGAGGTCGCCGCGAAGCCGTCTCCCGGGCAAGATGGCCCTTAAGTTTCAAACCATGAGGAGACGCCCATGAACGAGCTTCGAGTCCGCGATCTCATGACCTCGAACGTGATCACCACCCAGCAGGACGACAGCGTCGCCACGGCCTACGAGCTCATGCTCGAAAACCGCTTCCGCCATCTGGTGGTGCTCAACGAGGAGGGCGACCTGGTCGGCCTGCTCACGCACCGCGACCTCCTGCGCCACGCCCTGATCGAGCGCGCGGAGCTGCCGCTGGGCCTGCAGCGCAGCGTCCTCCGGCGGATCCGGGTCGAGGAGGTGATGACCTCCGAGGTGGAGACCGCCGAGCCCGGCCACTGGCTGCACGAGGCGGCGCAGTTGATGTTCGAGAACAAGTACGGCTGCCTGCCCGTGGTCGAGGACGGCCGGGTGGTAGGCATCCTCACCGAGTCCGACTTCGTCCGCTTCTTCGCCCTGACCGCCCAGAGGCCGGCCCTGAGCCTGGTGGGAATGCCGTCGTGATCGGCCTCGAAGCGCTGCGCGGCAACAGGGCCCTGCTGAAGCTCGACCTCTACTGCCAGGGCGTGCGCCTGGACGACTCCTGCTACATCGAGGGGCACGGCGGGCGCCGGATCCTGCGCACCCGCGCCGGCCTCGGCAGCGGGCTCGAGCTCATCCTGCCGGGCGGCCTGTGGACGAACGTGCCCGTGACCGAGCGCTTCGCCGAGCGCTCCCCCTACACGCTGCACCGGGCCGAAGGGCGCTACTTCCTGCGCTGGAACGGCGCCGGCGTCGCCCCGGTCCGGCTCTCGCCGCGGCCGCGCTGGTACGACGGCACGACGTCGAGCGGCAAGCCGATGACCCGCATCGGCACCCTTCAAGGCACCTATCTCGGGATCTACCAGGCCAAGGTCTGCGAGTACTGGACGGCCCAGCCGGCCAAGGTCAACTGCAAGTTCTGCTCGGTGGGCCTCAACCTCGGCGTCGACGATGCCGACGAGAAGTCCGTCGACGAAGTCCTCGAGGTCGTGCGCGCGGCCCGCGACGAGTCGGGGATCACCTACGTCGACTTCAACACCGGCCACTACGACGGCGACACCTATCTCGACCTTCTCGAGCCCTACATCGTGCGGATCAAGCGGGAGCTCGGCCTGCTGGTCGGCGTCCAGACGCCCCCGCACCGGGACCTGCGGCGCTATGCGCGCCTGCGCGAGCTGGGCGTCAACCGGGTGTCGTTCTGCTTCGAGATCTTCGACCGCGCGATCTTCCGGGAGGTCTGCCCCGGCAAACACGCCGAGTACGGGCTGGATCACTACCTGGAGGCGGTCCGCTTCTGCGCCGCGCTCGGCCGGCAGGGGCCGGGGGACGAGCCCTGGGTGACCAACGGCGAGATCATCGCCGGTCTCGAGCCGCCGGAGTCGTCCATCCGGGCCATCGACTGGATCACCTCCGTGGGCGCGATCCCCACCGTCTGCGTTTTCCGGCCCCTCACCGGCACCGACCTCGAAGCCGCCGAGCCGCCGCGGGCGGAAGACCTCGTCCCCGTCTTCCGCCGCCTCTACGAGGCCTGCATGGAGCGCGGCCTGCCGATCGGCTGCGCGCCCAACGTCCACGTCAGCCTGGTGCTGCTGCCCGAGGAGTGCCGGGCCTTCAGCCCGCGGCGGTATCCGCTCAAGACCCTCAAGCTCAAGGCGATGGCCCGGATCTTCAAGGGCAGGTTCGAGAAGCGGCTGGCGGAGCGCGCCACCCCGCGGGGCGGGGACGCCAGGCTACCCGCCGGGTCTTCTCTCCCCATCCCGGCAGAGGTCGCGGCTTCGCGGCGGGCCGGATAGGGTTGTCTCCAGAGAGCAACGATCCCTAGGAGGAACCCGTCATGCCCGAGCTGAAGACGATCCCGCACAATGCTTCCCCGACGCCCTGGCTGCCCAGCCTCGATCTCCATGAAGAAGACGGCGAGCTGGTGCTCCACGCCCACCTGAGAGGTTTCGGCCGCGAGGACGTGCTGATCGCGCTGGAGGGCAGCGACCTGACCGTCCGGCCGGCCGGCGAGCAGGACGCCCTCGTCTGCTACGGCCGGCTGCATCTGCCCTTCGCGCCCCAGGCCTTGCGCACGGTGAGCCGGCCCGGCCACGAAGACCTGGAAGTCCGCGTTTCGCTCGAGGCCGCGTCCTCATGAACAAGCCCCTGACCGCCCTGGGGACCCTCGCCGCGCTCGTGGCCGGCGTCTCCGGCGCCCTCGCCTACGGGGCGGCGCGGTGGCAGGGCGACACCCGGAAGCTGCGCGCCAGGATGGGCGCCGCGCGCCTGCCGGCCCGGCCCGGCCGCTACGACGAGCGGGACGTCGAGAGCCTGCCGCCGCCCGTGCAACGCTACTTCCGGGCCGTGCTGCGAGACGGGCAGCCGATGATCGCCGCCGCGCGGCTCTCGCAGGAAGGCCAGTTCCTCCTGAGCGAGGAAAAGGGGACATGGGGGCCGTTCCAGGCCACGCAAGCGGTGACGGTGCGGCCGCCCGCCTTCGACTGGGACGCCCGCATTGCCTGGGCGCCCGGCGTGAAGGTCTGGGTCCGCGACGCCTACGCCGCCGGGGCGGGGACCCTGCACGCCGCGGCGTTCGGGCTCGTCCCCTTGGCCGACCAGCAGGGCACGCCCGAGCTGGCCGAGGGCGAGCTGATGCGCTATCTCGCCGAAGCGGTCTGGTATCCGACCGCCCTGCTGCCCGCCAGCGGCGTCCAATGGGAAGCCATCGACGACTCGACGGCGCGCGCCACTCTCACCGATGGCGCCACCCGCGTCGCGCTGGAGCTCCGCTTCGACGCGGAGGGGTTGATCGCGAGCGTCCGGTCGCCCGGCCGCCATAAGGACGCCCGGACGGTCCTGCCCTGGCAGGGCCGGTTCCGCGGCTACGCGCTACGCTCCGGCATGCGGATCCCCCTGGAAGGCGAGGTCGAGTGGGTCACGCCCTCCGGCCCCCTCCCGTATTGGCGCGGGCGCCTCACGGACGTTGCTTATGAAACCGGGCGATAGCCAGGCAACGGCGCGGGCGACCGCCTTCGACCGCGGCCTCGTGCGCAAGTACGACACCCCCGGCCCGCGCTACACCTCGTATCCGGCCGCTCCGGCCTTCCACGAGGGCTTCGGCCCCGCCGAGCACGGCGAGCTGCTGGCCGCGAGCGCCCGCGGCGGCGCGCCCCTGTCGCTCTACGTCCATCTCCCCTTCTGCGCCACCCGCTGCCTGTTCTGCGGCTGCAACGTCGTGATCTCGCGCGACCGCGGGCGGGGCGCGAGCTACCTGCCGCTCCTCGAGCGCGAGATGGACCTGGTGGCGGCGCGGCTCGGCGAAGGCCGCCGCGAGGCCGTGCAGGTCCACTGGGGAGGCGGCACGCCGACCTTCCTGCCGCCCCGGGACCTGACGGCCCTGATGGCGGCGATCCGCCGGCGTTTCCCGCTCGCCGCGGATTGCGAGATCTCCGTGGAGGTGGACCCGCGGGAGGCCTCCCCGGAGCACCTCGACGCCCTCGCGGCGGCGGGCGTCGGCCGCCTGAGCCTGGGCGTGCAGGACCTCGACGCCCGGGTCCAGGAGGCGGTGCGGCGCGTCCAGACGGCCGATCAGATCCGCCGGGTCATCGACGGCGCCCGCGAACGCGGCATCCACGGCATCAACGTCGACCTGATCTACGGCCTGCCCCGGCAGACGGCCGACGGCTTCCGCGCCACGGTGCGGGAGGTGCTGGACCTGTCGCCGGACCGCCTCGCGGTGTTCAACTTCGCCTATCTCCCCTCCCGCTTCCGCCACCAGGGGGCCATCGATCCGGCGGCGCTGCCCGGCCCCGAGGAGAAGCTGTCGCTGATCGAGGAGGCGGTCCGGGAGATCACCGCGGCGGGCTACGTCTTCATCGGCATGGACCACTTCGCGCGGCCCGGCGATCCGCTGGCCGAGGCGCTGCGGGAAGGCACCCTGACCCGCAACTTCCAGGGCTACTCCACCCATGCCGGCACCGACCTGCTGGGCTTCGGGGTCTCGGCCATCAGCGCCACGGGAGGCGGCTACGCCCAGAACCGCGGTACGCTCGCGGACTACAGCGCCGCCATCGAGGCGGGGACCCTGGCGACCTGGAGGGGCCTCGAGCTGTCGGCCGAAGACCGCCTCCGGCGCGACGTCATCCTCGACCTGATGTGCCACTTCGCGCTCGACAAGGACGCCGTCGAGCGGCGTCACGGCATCGCATTCGACCGCCACTTCGCGGCGGAGCTGCGGCGCCTGGAGCCGCTGGCCGGCGACGGCCTGGCCGTGCTGCTCCTCGACCGCATCGAGGTCACGCCGCGCGGCCGGTTCGCCGTGCGCAACGTGGCGATGGCCTTCGACGCCTACCTCGGGGCCCAGCCTTCCGTCCTCTACTCCCGCACCGTCTGACGTTCCAGGAGAAACCCGGGCATGAACGCCGATCCGCAACAGGACTGGCAGGTCCGCTACGCCGCCAAGCTGGCCAGCGCCGAGCAGGCGGTGCGCCTGATCCCGCCGAGAAAACGCATCCTCATCGGCTCGGGAGCGGCGGAGCCGGGCGGGCTCGTCGACGCCATGGTGACCCACGGCACGCACCTCGAGGGCAACGAGGTCGTGCACCTGATGACCCTGGGCTCGGCGCCCTACGTCCAGCCGGGGCTGGAGCGGCGATTCCGCCACACGGCGTTCTTCATCGGCGCCAACGTCCGCCCGGCGGTGCAGGAGGGGCGGGCCGACTTCATGCCGGTCTTCCTCTCCGAGATCCCGCAGCTCATCGCCTCGGGCCGCGTGCACATCGGCGTCGCCCTGATCCAGGTGAGCCCGCCGGACCGGCTCGGCTTCGTCAGCCTGGGCGTCTCGGTCGACATCGTGCGCGCCGCCGTCGACACGGCCGACCTGATCCTCGCCGAGGTCAACCCCAACATGCCGCGCACGCTGGGCGACTCCTTCCTCCACGTCGACCGCATCGCGCAGCTCGTGCCGGTCGACGCGCCGCTGCCGGAGCTGGCCCCGCAGCCGCTGGACGACGCCTGCCGCGAGATCGGCCGCAACGTGGCCTCGCTCATCCCCGACGGCGCCACCCTGCAGATGGGGATCGGCAGGATCCCCGACGCCACCCTGGCCGCCCTCGCCGACCGCCTGGATCTGGGGGTCCACACCGAGATGCTCTCCGACGGCGTGATGCAGCTCGCCGAGGCGGGCGTCATCACGGGCCGGCGCAAGAGCTTCCTGCCGGGGAAGATCGTCACCTCCTTCGTGATGGGCACGCGCCGGCTCTACGAGTGGGTGCACGACAACCCGCAGATCGAGATGCGGCCGAGCGGCTTCACCAACGATCCCTTCCTCATCGCGCGCAACGACCAGATGGTGGCGATCAACTCGGCCCTCGCCGTGGACCTGACGGGCCAGGTGGCCGCGGACACGGTGCGGGGCCGGTTCTTCTCCGGCATCGGCGGCCAGGTCGACTTCATCCGCGGCGCCGCGCGCAGCCGCGGCGGCCGGCCGATCATCGCGCTGCCGGCGACGGCCAAGGGCGGCAGCGTCAGCCGTATCCAGCCCGCCTTCGAGGAGGGCACGGGCGTGGTGACGAGCCGGGGCGACATCCACTACGCCGTCACCGAGTACGGCGTCGCCGACCTCTGGGGCAGGAGCATCCGCCAGCGCGCCGAAGCCCTGATCGGCATCGCCCACCCCGACTTCCGCGCCGAGCTGAGCGCCGCGGCCCGCCAGCGCTGCTACGTGTTTCCGGAGTGATCTTGTGTACTAGGCCTTGCTGCTTCCCAAATATGTAGCAATCTGCCAAGTGTTGCCCCTCCCGGTGCGGGCGACCTCGGCCGCGGCAACGCGCCGGCGGGCCTCGGCAACGCTGTCGGGGTTGAGCGAGATCGAATCGATGCCGGCCTCGACCAGAAACTCGGCAAACTCGGGGTAGTCGCTCGGCGCCTGGCCACAGAGGCCGACCTTGCGGCCGGCCGCGTGGGCGGCGGCGATGACCTGCCGGATCAGCGTCTTGACGGCCGGGTTCCTCTCGTCGAACAGGTGGGCGAGGTCGCGCGAGTCGCGGTCGATACCCAGAGTGAGCTGGGTCAGGTCGTTGCTGCCGATCGAAAAGCCGTCGAAACGGGCGGCGAATTCGCCGGCGAGCACGACGTTCGAGGGGATCTCGCACATCACGTAGACCTCGAGCCCCTCTTTGCCGCGCTCCAGGCCGTTGGCGGCCATTTCGGCGAGCACCCGATCGGCCTCTTCCAGGGTGCGGCAGAAAGGGATCATGGCCACAACGTTGCGCAGCCCGATCTCCTCGCGCACCTTGCGCAGGGCGCGGCACTCCAGGGCGAAGCCCTCGCGGTAGCGCGGGTCGTAGTAGCGCGAAGCGCCGCGCCAGCCGATCATCGGATTCTCCTCGTGCGGCTCGAAGGCCTGGCCGCCGATCAGCTCGGCGTACTCGTTGGTCTTGAAGTCGCTCATCCGCACGATCGCCGGACTGGGCCAGCACGACGCAGCGATCTTGGCGATGCCCTCGGCCAGACGGTCGACGAAGTAGGCGGTGCGGGGGACGTAGCCGCGGGTCAGCTCGCCGATCTGGCGCCGGGCCTCGGCGTCGGCCAACTGGTCGAAGCGCACCAGGGCCATCGGATGGACCCGGATCAGATTGCTGATGATGAACTCCATGCGCGCGAGCCCGATGCCGTCGTAAGGGAGGCGCCACCAGCGGAAGGCGGAGGCGGGGTCGGCCTGATTGAGCAGGATCTCGGTGCGCGTGGCCGGCAGGCTCGCAAGGTCCACCTCGGCGGTCTCGAACGGCAGAATCCCCTCGTAGACGTTGCCCTGGTCGCCCTCGGCGCACGAGACCGTGACCTCGTGAGCGCCTCCGAGCGCACTCGTGCCGTTGCCCGTGCCCACGATGGCGGGGATGCCCAACTCGCGGGCGACGATGGCGGCGTGGCAGGTGCGGCCGCCCAGGTCGGTGACGATGCCGGCCACCTTCTTCATGATCGGGACCCAGTCCGGATCCGTCATCTCCGTCACCAGGACCGAGCCCGCCTCCACCTGGTCGATGTCGGCGGCGTGGAGCACCCGGCAAACCCGGCCGGCGGCGATCCCCTCCCCTACCGCAAGGCCGGTGGCGAGCCTCTCGCCCTTACCCTGGAGGCGATAGGTGCTCAGGACCGCCGGCCGCTTCTGGGACTGCACCGTCTCCGGCCGCGCCTGGACGATGAACAGCTCTCCCGTGTCGCCGTCCTTCGCCCATTCCAAATCCATGGGCATCCCGTAATGGCGCTCGACGGCCTGGGCCCAGCGGGCCAGCTCCAGGATCTCCTCCTCGCCCAGGACGAAGGAGCTGCGCTCCCGCTCCGAGGTCTTGACGGTGGCGGTCGCCCGGCTGCCGCCGCTGGCGTAAACGAGCTTGTGGTCCTTGGTGCCCAGCTTCTTTTCCAGGATCGGCCGCGCGCCGGGCTGATCGAGCAGCGGTTTGAAGACCGTGTACTGGTCCGGCGTCACGGTGCCCTGGACGACGGTCTCGCCCAGTCCCCAGGCGGCGTTGATCAGGACGACGCCGGGGAAACCCGTCTCCGTGTCCAGAGTGAACATCACCCCCGCTCCTCCGCGGTCGGAGCGCACCATCTTCTGGATGCCCACCGAGAGAGCGATATCGAGATGCGAGAACCCCTTCTCCTCGCGATAGCTGATGGCCCGGTCGGTGAAGAGCGAGGCGAAGCAGCGCTGGCAGGCGGCGAGCAGCTCTTCGTCCCCATGGACGTTGAGGAAGGTCTCCTGCTGGCCGGCGAAGCTCGCGGTCGGCAGGTCCTCGGCCGTGGCGCTGCTGCGCACGGCGACGTCCGCTTCTTCCACCCCATGGCGGTGGCTGAGCTCGCGGTAGGCGTCGAGGAGCTCACGGTTGAGCGACTCCGGGAAGCGAGCCTTCAGGAAGAGCCGCCGGATGGACTGGCCGGAGCGCTCCAGGCTTTGGGCGCCGCTCCTCCAGGCAGCGATCTCCGACTCGATGCGGCCGGCGAGGCCGTTGGCCGCCACGAGCTCACGGTAGGCGTCCGCCGTCGTGGCGAAGCCCGCCGGCACCCTGATGCCCTGACCGGCAAGGGTGCGGATCATCTCTCCCAGCGAGGCGTTCTTGCCTCCGACCCGGGCTACGTCGTCGACGCCGAGATTTTCGAACCAGAGGATTCGCTGGCTGTTCATGGCTTCCTCCTCAGTCATGACGATGTCAGGTTCCCCGGCGGCATGGACCACCTGCCAGGACAGTTTTCTCCTGCCTTTCAAGGCGGCTGGGTGGACCTCCGCCGGCTCACCCCATGGCGTTCGCCGGGCCACCCCTCGGCAGGAGGCGCAGCACTTCCTGAAGTCCTAGGATCTGGACGGAGGTGCTTCATGAGATCCACAAGAACCCATCCCTCGTCCCGTCCCCTGGTCTTCCTGGGGGTTCTGATCGCTCTCTGGGTGGGAGGGCGAGCGCCGGCCGTGGCGGGCTCCGGGCGCTGGACCCCGGTCGGGCCCGGCAAAGGAAGATATGTGCACTCCATCGTCTCCGTCGTTCCCGATCCCGCCGAGCCGGGCGCCGTTTGGGCCGGCCTGCCGCTCGGCGGCCTGTACCGGAGCACCGACCATGGCACCACCTGGCGCTGGGCCGGGCGGCCGTTCGCCGGCAACGGCCTGCGCGCCGTGGCCGCCGATCCCACCGCGGCCGGCGCGCTGTGGGCGGCGATGCCCACCGGGCTCTTCCACACGGCGGACCGGGGCGCCCACTGGTCCCTGATCTCCAGCGGCGCTTACATCGCGGCCCTCCACGGCTTCGATCCGGTGGAGCTCGCCGCCGTTCCGGGCCGGCCCGCGGCCTTCTACGTCCGGACACTCCGGCAGGTGCTGGCGAGCGCCGACGGCGGCCAGAGCTGGCAGACCGTCTTCGACTCCGGCGACGACGACACCCTCGTCGACCTCGCGATCGTCCCGGCCTCGCCGCCGGCCCTCTACGTCGGCACCCAGGGCCAAGCCGGCTGGGGCCTCTCCGCCAGCCTTGACGGCGGCCGGAGCTGGACGGCCCTGACGTCGTGCCCGGCCCTGGCCACCGGGATCGAGAGGCTCGCCGTCTCCAGCGGCGCGATCTACGTACTGCCGGTCGAAGAGGAGCGCTTCGGGTTGCTGCGCAGCCGCGACGGCGGCGGCACCTGGCAATCCGTGCTGGGGAACCAGCCGGGCACGCCGTTCCTCCTGCTCGACGTGGCGGTCGATCCGGCGTCTCCCAGCACCGTCTGGGCGGTCGGCGGCCCCCTCGAGGGCGACGTCACCCTCTGGGTCAGCCGCGACGGCGGCAGCGTGTGGCGGCGGCGAAGCGCGCCGCCGTTCCTGCCCAGGCTCGCCGTCGGCCCCGACGCCGTCTACGTCTTCGACGGCGTGTGGGTGGCCCGCAGCCTCGACGGCGGCTGGACGTGGAGCCTGGTCCTCGGCTTGCCCGCGGACGAGAGCCCGCCCAGCCGGCTGAGCTTCCAGAAAGGCGATCCGTCCCGCCTGACCTTCGCGGTCGGCCACCGGATGTTCCGTAGCGAGGACGGCGGCCCGAGTTGGAGCCTGCTCACGACGCCCTCCGGAATGAACGACCTCTGGGTCGATCTCGCCAGGCCCGGCCGGATGGTCGCGGTGGGCCTCGGCGTCGCTATCACGGCCGACGGCGGCCGGTCCTGGAAGCGCTCGGCCTCGGGCCTCTACGCCGAGCTCCTGGTGAGCGCGGGCGGGCGCACCCTCTTCGCCGGCGGCTGCGGCGTGGAGCGCAGCCGGAACGCCGGCAGCACATGGCAGCAGGTGCTCCCGTGCTCGCCCCGCCGCTTCCCGGGTTCCGCGCAGGTCGTCCAGAAGCTGGAAGTCGATCCCACGCATCCGCAGGTGGTCTACGCCCTGGCCTTCCTGGACCGGGACTTCTATCCCAACCACGGCCCCCTCACCCAGTTGCCGTCGCTGCTCTGGCGCAGCCGGGACGGCGGCAACACCTGGCGCGAGATCGCCAACGAGTTGGACGCCTTCACGCTCGACTGGAACCGCTCGCGCCTCTACGCCTCGCGAGGGCTCGACCTGTACGCCAGCGACGACGGCGGCGACACCTGGCGGGCTCTGCCGCAGATGCCCAGCCCGGTGACCGACCTCGCGATCCCCTCCGGCCCGCCGGACACGCTCTACGGAGCGGCGGCAAGCCCAGCCCTGCGTCGCAGCCTGGATGGCGGGCGGACCTGGGAGACCTTCGACCAGGGGATTCCCCCCGGCGACTATCTCCTGACCGTCCATCCCACCGACGGCCACACGGTCTATGCGCTCTCCAGGGAGGGAGTGTTCCACCTGTCGTTGCCGGCCGGCGCCCAGGAGAGATGACCGCGGCGTGCCCTGTCTTGCCCTCCGGCGAAATGGTAGAAAGCCCTCTGCCGTTGCTCTAGAGGCTGGAGACGTCGCTCCGTCTTCTCAAGACGATGCGCCACGGTCGGCCGACGACGCCTCACCCTCTTGGTCCCTCTTACGCCGTCCTCCTGAAACCTTGCCTCTTCTTCCCGTTCTATCGCTCCATCCTCGGACCCGTCGTTGCGGTGCTGCGGTGTATCATGTAGCCATGCAACTCGCTACCGGTACCGTCGTGGATGGAAAGGTCGTCGTAGAGGGAGAATCCCTACCCGAGGGCGCAAGGGTCACCATCCTTGTCCGTGAAGCAGAGGAAACCTTCGAAGTGCCGCCGGAGCTCGAAGCCGAGCTTTTGGAATCCATCGCGGAAGCTGATCGTGGCGAGACCATCTCCGCAGAAGAGCTGATCGGGCGCCTGCGACGGATCGCTTGAGCAGAGGAGTGCTCGAAGTCGAGATCACGCCTCGAGCCGCAGCGCAGATCGAGCGGGCGGCGGCATGGTGGGCCGAGAACCGGCCTGCCGCACCGGACGCCATCCGCGTCGACTTTCAGGAAGCCACGTCACTTCTCTCCCGCCAACCGGGTGTGGGCGCCCTGGCAAGCACCCCCCGTTATCCTGGCTTGCGTCGCGTTTACTTGTCTCGCGTCAGGTATCACATCTACTATCAGGTGAGGCCCGGGAAGGTAGTGATCCTTGCGTTCTGGCACGCGAGCCGTGGCGTCGGCCCGAGTCTTTGAGCCATGCAGTTCATCAAGAACGGCCCTGACATCCCCGAACGCCTCCTGCAGATCCACGAAGAAGGTCGTGTCGTTTTCTTTTGTGGTGCGGGGATTTCCTACCCGGCAGGGCTGCCAGGCTTCGACGGTTTGGTGCGTCGTCTTTACGAGCGTTTAGGGGTGACCCCTGACTCGGTGCAACAGGTGGCCCTGAAAGCCCACCAGTACGACACTGCCATCTCCTTACTGGAGGATCGCGGCCACGCGGGTGGACGGGGGGTGGTGCGCAGAGAACTCGCGGCGATCCTTACGCCGGCCGAAGTTTCGCCTGAGGCCACGCGGACCCACGAGGCCCTACTGACGCTCAGCCAACGCCGTGATGGCAAGTGGCGTCTCGTCACCACCAACTTCGACCGTCTATTCCAAGCCGTGATCGAGTACAAGGAACTTGAGGTGAACATCTGTCAGGCCCCTCTCTTGCCAGTGCCCAAGAACCGCTGGAACAGCTTGGTCTATCTGCATGGGCTCTTGCCGCCCACTCCATGTGATAGCGAGTTGGACTTCTTGGTGGTGTCTAGTGGGGACTTTGGCTTGGCCTATCTCACCGAGCGCTGGGCTGCGCGCTTCGTCAGCGAGTTGTTCCGTCATTACACCGTGTGCTTCGTGGGCTACAGCCTCAATGACCCGGTGCTGCGTTACATGATGGATGCGCTGGCGGCGGATCGCCAACGCGGCGAGTCCCCGCTTGAGATGTACGCCTTCGGCAGCTACAAAAAAGGCAAAGAAACCGCTTATGAAGCAGAGTGGCGGGCTAAAAACGTTACCCCCATCCTGTACCGGGAAACCAAGGATCACCGCTACCTGCATAAGACTCTACAAAGTTGGTCGGAGACCTACCGCGATGGTGTACGTGGCAAGGAACTGATCATCCTCAAGGAGGCGATTACCAATCCGCTGATAAGAACCCGCGAGGACGACTTCGTCGGCCGGGTACTGTGGGCGTTGAGTCACGAAAGCGGCTTGCCCGCCAAGCGTTTTGCCGAGATGGACCCCGTGCCGTCGCTCGATTGGCTGGAGCCACTCAGTGAAAATCGATACCGGCACAGCGACTTGGGCCGTTTCGGCGTACCTCCAAAGTCTGGCCAAGACGACAAACCCGCCTTCAGCCTGATGCGCAGGCCAGCCCCATACGACGGCGCGCCTTTGATGGCACCCTGCGATGCGGGGGCTACCGGCAGCCAATGGGACGGCGTGATGGGCCGTCTTGCGTATTGGTTGACGCGACATCTTGATGACCCCGCTCTCGTATTGTGGCTGGCCAAACGCGGTGGACAACTGCACGATCAATTCGCGCGGCAGGTAGATACTCGTTTGAGTGAAATCGTCAAACTCGAATGCGAAGGAAAGAATGATGAGCTGGAACGCATGCGCGCCGCCGCACCGCGCGCGGTTCCTCGCCCTCTTCTGCGTACCGTATGGCGTTTGCTGCTGTCCGGACGCATCAAATCCAATAGGCAGGATGATTTCAATCTGTACCGTTGGCAAAAGCTCTTCCAGCGCGATGGCTGGTCGCCCAGCCTGCGTCTGTCTCTACGGGAACTGCTGACACCATGCATCCAGTTGCGAGAGCCGTTTCGCCGGGGTGAAGGTGGGGGCGAGGAGCAAGAGCCCCAGCATCTCAAGGAGATCATCGACTGGGAGCTGAAGCTGCGAACCAGTCATGTGCACACCGCATCTCGTGGGCTCTCAAGCTCCCCACAGTGGCAGGATGCGCTGCCGGATCTGCTGCCCGACTTCAATCTCTTGCTACGCGATGCCTTGGACCTGATGCGCGAGCTTGGAAGTGCCGACGAACACAGCGACGCCTCGTATGTGCATCAACCTTCAATCAGTAAACACCCGCAGAACCGGCACTTCCATGATTGGACGGCGCTGATCGAGTTTGCCCGCGACGCCTGGCTTGCACTGGCCCACAGGTCCGCCGAGCAGGCCCTCCTAGTCGCCCAGCAATGGCGGCAAACGCCCTATCCACTGTTCAAGCGGTTGGCGTTTTTCGCTGCGGCGCAAGAGGCCATCGTTCCCCCATCTCTTGCGCTCGACTGGCTGCTCGCCGACAACCACTGGTGGCTTTGGTCGGTGGAAACTCAGCGGGAAACCTTGCGCGTGCTGGTCACGGTGGCGCCCCAACTTGAGGGGACCGATCTTGGCCAGTTGGAGGCGGCGATTCTGGCCGGACCGCCTCGCATCATGTTCAAGGACGATCTGGACACGAAACGCTGGGCACAGATCGTAGACTACGGTGTCTGGCTAGGGCTGGCCAAAATGGCTTCAGCCGGTGCTCCGCTTGGAGAAAAGGCCCGAGCGGCAAAGGATGCACTTTGGGCGAACAACCCGGAGTGGCAGTTGGAACCGGAAGAACGAGACGAATTCCCGTTCTGGATGGGTGGCGGCGAGGAGTGGCGCAAATTCGTCGTCACGCCGCGGCGTAGACGAAAGCTCGTCGAATGGCTGAAGCAACCTCCCGGAACCGACCTTTGGCAACAAGACGACTGGCGGCAGCGATGCCGCGACGAATTTGCCACCACGGCTTGCGCGCTATGCGCGCTGAGTCGAGAAAATGTTTGGCCCGTTGTACGGTGGCGCGAGGCGCTCCAGGCCTGGGGAGAAGAAAAGCTCCTGAAACGATCCTGGCGTTACATGGCCCCCATCCTTGCTCGTGCGCCAGCGGAGGTCATCGGTGCACTCGCGCACAGCCTAAGCCGGTGGCTAGAGGTCTTAGCCAAGACGTTCATCGGTCATCAGGACCTATTCTTAGCCCTGTGCCGGCAGATCCTGAGGATCGATCATCAAGACGGGTTGAACTCCAAGGACCCGGTCAATCAGGCCATCAATCATCCTGTCGGTATAGTTACCGAGGCGCTTTTGCACTGGTGGTATCGTCGTGAGCTTGAAGACGACCAAGGCCTGCCAAATGAGCTTGATCCGATCTTTACCCGTCTCTGTGACTCGCAGATATCAGCCTACCGGCATGCGAGGGTGCTTCTAGCGGCACACGTCGTAACGCTGTTCCGAGTCGACTCCGAATGGACGAAAAGCAATCTTTTGCCACATTTCAATTGGCAGACATCGGCGGCCGAGGCAAGGACCGCATGGGAGGGATTCCTATGGTCGCCCCGTTTGTACCCTCCGCTGTTCGAGCTCATCAAGCCGGCCTTCCTGGAGACCGCCAGGCACTACGCAGAGCTAGGCGATGTCGGACGTCAGTACGCCGCCCTGCTCACCTTTGCCGCCTTGGAGCCGCGCGACACCTTCACAACGGATGAGCTCAAGGCGGCAACCGAGGCATTGCCCGAGGCTGGGCGACAAGAAGCTGTGCGAACACTCGTTGTGGCACTGGAAGGTGCAGGCGAACAGCGAGCCGAGTACTGGCGCAACCGCATCCTTCCATACTGGAGATCCATTTGGCCGAAGTCGCGCGATTACAGGACACCTGCTTTAGCGGAGCCCCTCGCTGACCTTTGTATTGCTGCGCGCGAGGCTTTTCCTGACGCACTTGACGTGCTCCGGCATTGGTTGCAGCCGGTTGGTTCCGTTGTTGTCTATCGGCTAAGCGAAGATAATTTGCCCAGCCTTTACCCGAAGGCCACGCTGGAGTTTCTCAACGTTTTGATCGATCCCCATGCACAATGGCCGCCGCACGGTTTGGCGAAATGCCTGGACGAGATTAAAACTACCGAGCCTAGCTTGGAAGAGGATGACCGATTCCGTCGCCTGATGGAGCTTCAGCGCCGATACGAATGAAGATGAGGAACGGTACCGGCTCCAGTCTGCGCGACCGACGCAAGGAATTGCTCTTCGCCGAGACACCGAGAGCCGAGATCCCAGGTCCCTCCTCGCCGCCGCTTGCCTCCGAAGTTAGGAGGCGGTAACTCGCGGCATCTACTCCGAGACTCGCGGTAATTCTCCAACCCCTCGCGGTATCTCCGGCAAGACAGGGTGAAATGCCCTATCATTTCGCGGTATATCTTCCTGGATAGGCGGCAGATCTTCCGGGGTAAACGGAATTCCCGCATCGACACGCGGCATTCCCCTGTCGACTCGCGGTATTTAACTGCCGTTACGCGGCATCACGGCGCTGACTCGCGGCATATCAAGCCGGACAAGCGGCATTCCCCCGCGGGTAAGCGGCACATCCGGACGGGAAAGCGGCTTTCCCCGATCGACAAGCGGTATCTCGAGCAGGGTAGGCATCATTCCCCCGCCGACTCGCGGCATCTCAAGCGGGGCAAGCGGCATTCCCGCGTCGAGTCGCGGCATCTCAGGCAGTCCCGGCGGTCTTCCTACCCCCACCAGCTCTGCAGGATCGTCATGTAGTTCGCGCGCTCGTGGGCGGCGGGGTTGGGGCAGCGCAGGAGGCTCATGCTGCCCTTCATCTGCTCGAGCGAGTCGTACTCGTGCTCCTCCAGCCAGAGGGCCAGGTCGTGCCGCAGGGTCGTCAGCCGCTCGGGGCCGTGCCGCAGCAGGGTCGAGACGAGCTGGACGGCGTCCGCCCCGGCCATGACGGACTTGACGGCGTCCAGGGCGGTGTGGACGCCGCCGGTCACCGCCAGGGAAGCGCCGACGCGGCCCGAGAGGATGGCGAGCCAGCGCAGGCGCAGCAGCAGCTCCGAGGAGTCCGACAGGCGCAGGGTGGGCGACACCTCCAGGGTCTCGGTGTCGATGTCCGGCTGGTAGAAGCGGTTGAAGAGCACCAGCCCGTCCGCCCCGCTCTCGGCGAGACGGCGGGCGAAGCCGGCGAGCGACGTGTAGAAGGGCGAGAGCTTGACGGCCACGGGGATGCCGATCGAACGCTTGATCGCCTCCACCATGTGGAGGGTGCGGCGCTCGAGGATCTCGCTGCTGTCGTTGACGTCGGTGGCGAGCGCGTAGACATTGAGCTCCAGGGCGTCCGCGCCGGCGCCCTCCAGCAGCCGGGCATAGCCCAGCCAGCCGCCGTCCGTGGTGCCGTTGAGCGAGGCGATGACGGGGATGGACACCACGGCCTTGAGCTTGTGGATGTGCTTGAGGTACTCCTCCGGCCCGAGCGCGAAAGAGTCCGGGTTCGGCAGGTAGCTCAACGCCTCGGCGAAGGACTCGCCCGGCATGTCCAGGTAACGCGCCACCGCCACCTGCTCGCGGGTGATCTGCTCTTCGAAGAGCGAGTGCATGACGATGGCCGCGGCGCCGGCGTCCTCGAGCCGGCGGACCGTGTCGAGGTCGTCCACCAGCGGCGAGGCGCCGGGCATGAAGGGATGGGGCAGCCGGAAGCCGAGATAGGTCGTCGAAAGGTCCATGGTCAAGCCTCCTTTTCCATCCCCGGTACGGTTTCCAGCCTGGGCACGGTCAGGCCGGCGAGCTGCTGGTAGACGGCGTAGCGCTGCGCCGCCTGCCGGCTGGCGGAGTCGAGGAAATGCTTGAACCGCTCCGGATCCTGCTTCTCGACCATGCGGAAGCGGGTCTCGTTGCGCATGTACTCGCGGGCCGACGCCTTGGGCGGGCCGGAGTCGAGATGCAGCGGCGGCAGCCCCTCGGACACGCGGCGGGGGTCGAAGCGGTAGAGCGGCCAGATGCCGGACTCCACGGCCAGCTTCTGCTGGTCCACGCCGTGGACGAGGTCGTAGCCGTGGGCGATGCAATGGCTGTAGGCGATGACCAGCGACGGCCCGGGATACGCCTCGGCCTCGAGCAGCGTCTGCACGGTCTGGTTGATCTTGGCGCCGAAGGCGATGCGCGCCACGTAGACGTGGCCGTAGCTCATGGCCAGCATGCCGAGGTCCTTCTTCGGGACCTCCTTGCCGGCCATGGCGAACTTGGCCGCCGCTCCCAGGGGAGTGGCCTTCGACTGCTGGCCGCCGGTGTTGGAGTAGACCTCGGTGTCGAGCACCAGGACGTTGACCTTGCGCCCGGTCGAGAGCACGTGGTCGAGGCCGCCGAAGCCGATGTCGTACGCCCAGCCGTCGCCGCCCACGAGCCAGACGCTCTTCGGCACCAGGGCGTCCGCCAGCGTTTCCAGCCGCCGCGCCAGGGGATCGTCAAGCTCCCGCAGGCGCTCGCGCAGCACCGTCACGTTCCGGCGCAGCTCGCCGATGGCCTCCTCCCCTTCTCCACCGTTGCCATCCGTGGTCAAGAGGGCCGCGGCGAGCTCCTCCCCCACCTGGGGCGCGAGGGCGCGCAGCAGCTCCCCGGCCTGCTCGCGGTTCTTGTCCACGGCCAGGCGCATCCCGAGCCCGAACTCCGCGTTGTCCTCGAAGAGCGAGTTGGACCACGCCGGGCCGCGGCCGTCCCGGTTCGTGGCATAGGGGGTCGTCGGCAGGTTGCCGCCGTAGATCGACGAGCAGCCCGTGGCGTTGGCGATCAGCAGGCGGTCGCCGAAGAGCTGGGTGAGCAGCTTGATGTACGGCGTCTCGCCGCAGCCGGCGCAGGCCCCGGAGGATTCGAACAGCGGCTGGAAGAGCTGCGAGCCCTTGGCGTCGATGCGCGCCACCCGGGAGCGGTCCACCTCCGGCAGGTCGAGGAAGAAGGAGTAGAGCTCCCGCTCGGCCTCGCGCAGCGGGCGCTGCGGCTCCATGTTGATGGCCTTGCGGCGCGGCTCGGCCTTGTCCTTGGCCGGGCAGACGTTGACGCACAGCCCGCAGCCCGTGCAGTCCTCGGGCGCCACCTGGAGGGTGTACTGGAGCCCCCGGAGGTCCGGCGCCTGGTAGGGACGGGAGCGGAAACCCTCGGGCGCGCCGGCGAGCTCGGCCGGCTCGTAGACCTTGGCGCGGATGGCCGCGTGGGGGCACACCAGCGCGCACTGGTTGCACTGGATGCAGAGGTCGGGATCCCAGAGGGGGATCTCGAGCGCCAGGTTCCGCTTCTCCCAGCGGGCGGTCCCCGTGGGCCAGGTGCCGTCCACGGGGAAGGCGGAGACGGGCAGCAGGTCTCCCTTGCCCGCCATCATGAGGGCCGTGACGGAGCGCACGAAGTCGGGCGCCTCGCCCGCCACCACCGGCGGCCGGCAGCGCGACGCCGTCGCCGCCGCGGGCACGGCAACCCGCCGCAGGTGGGCCACGGCGGCGTCCACCACCTGGAAGTTGCGCCGCACCACCTCGGCGCCCCGCTTGCCGTAGGCCTTCTCGATCGACTCCTTGATCTTGGCGACGGCCGCCTCCTGGGGGAGCACGCCCGAGATGGCGAAGAAGCAGGTCTGCATGATGGTGTTGATGCGCCCGCCCATGCCCGCCTCGCGCGCCACGGCGTAGGCGTCGATGACGTAGAAGCGCAGCTCCTTTTCCAGGATCTGCTCCTGGACCTCGCGCGGCAGGTGGTCCCACACCTCCTCGGGCCCGTAGGGCGCGTTGAGCAGGAAGACCCCGCCGGGCACCGCCGCCTCCAGCATGTCGAAGCGGTCGAGGAAGTCGAGCTGATGGCAGGCCACGAAGCTCGCCCGCCGGATGAGGTGGGTGGAGAGGATCGGCCGCGGCCCGAAGCGCAGATGGGAGACGGTCACCGCGCCGGCCTTCTTCGAGTCGTAGACGAAGTAGCCCTGGGCGTAGTGGTCCGTCTCCTCGCCGATGATCTTGATCGAATTCTTGTTGGCCCCCACCGTGCCGTCCGAGCCGAGGCCGTAGAAGAGGGCCCGCACCACGTCCGCCGGCTCGATGTCGAAGTCGGGGTCGAACGGCAGGGAGGACCAGGTGACGTCGTCGACGATGCCGATGGTGAAGTGGTTCTTCGGCCGGTCCTTCGCCAGCTCGTCGAACACGGCCTTGACCATCGCCGGGCTGAATTCCTTGGACGACAGGCCGTAGCGGCCGGCGACGATCTTGGGATCGGGCGCGTCGAGCCCCTCCTCACGGGCCTCGCGCAGGGCGGCCAGGATCTCCAGGTAGAGCGGATCGCCGACGGCGCCCGGCTCCTTGGTGCGGTCGAGGACGGCGAGGGAGCGCACCGTGGGCGGCAGGACGGCCAGGAAGTCGGGGATCGAGAACGGGTGGAAGAGCCGCACGCGCAGCACGCCCACCCGCTCGCCGCGGGCCGTCAGCCAGTCGACCGTCTCCTCGGCGGTGCCGGCGCCGGAGCCCATGAGCACGATCACCCGCTCGGCCTGGGGATGGCCGGTGTAGTCGAAGAGGTGATAGCGGCGGCCGGTCAAGCCGGCGAAGCGGTCCATGACCTCCCGGACGATGCGCGGGCAGGAGAGATGGAAACCGTTGGCCGCCTCGCGGGCCTGGAAGAAGGCGTCGGGGTTCTGGGCCGTGCCGCGGATGACCGGGTGGTCGGGGGTCAGGGCCCGCTCGCGATGGGCGCGGACGGCCCGCTCGTCGATCAGGGCCCGCAGGTCGCCGTCGGCCAGCTCGTCGATCTTCGCCAGCTCGTGGGAGGTGCGGAAGCCGTCGAAGAAGTGGAGGAACGGGATGCGGGACTCGAGCGTCGCCGCCTGGGCGATGGCCGCGAGGTCCTGGGCCTCCTGCACCGATCCCGAGGCGAGGAAGGCGAAGCCGGTCTGGCGGCACGCCATCACGTCCGAGTGGTCGCCGAAGATCGACAGGGCGTGGGTGGCGATCGTCCGCGCCGCCACGTGCATGACGAACGGCGTGAGCTCGCCGGCGATCTTGTACATGTTGGGGATCATCAGCAGCAGCCCCTGCGAGGCGGTGAAGGTGGTGGCGAGGGCGCCGGCCTGCAGGGCGCCATGGACGGCCCCGGCGGCCCCGCCCTCGGACTGCATCTCGATCACCTCCGGCACCGTGCCCCAGAGGTTCGGACGGCGGTGGACCGCCCATTCGTCCGCCAGCTCGCCCATCGGCGACGAGGGGGTGATCGGGTAGATGGCGATGACCTCGCTCGCCCGGTAGGCGACCGAGGCCGCGGCCTCGTTGCCGTCGACGGTGATCCGGCGTGCTTCGCTCATGAAAAGCCTCCTGCTGGATGAATGCACCGGGATCACGATATCGGGGCGGGACCGGGGCGCCCACGTGCGCCCGGGTGGGGCTGGCGGGCGCGGACGGGTGGGAGGCGGTCCCACCCATCCGGGCTCGCCCGGGGCGACCTCATTCCGGGCTGGGCGGGGACGCGGGGAGCGTCGCGATCGAGAAGAGGTACAGGAGCACGCCCGCGGCCACCAGCGATCCTCCCAGCAGGAGGAAGACGAGGAAGGCGGTCGGGTGCGACCAGAGCATGGTGATCGCCTCGACGATCAGCCCGAGGGACACCAGGAGCCCCGAGATCCTCAGGCGGCGGGCCAGCAGGGTATTGGTGCTCATGGCGCCTCCCCCTTCCACATCTTGACGCCGGCCAGGCCGTGCGCGTTGTGGATCGTGTCGTGGCACTCGAGGCAGGAGGTCTTGTTGGACCCCAGCTCGGCGCGGACCTCCTTGTGCAGGTCGCTCTCCTCGAACGACCGCGCCCCGGCGTGGCAATGCAGGCACTCCCGGTTGTTGTAGGGCTCGTAGAGCTTGATCTCTTTCGGGATGGTGCCGATGTAGTTGACGTAGACGTGCCGCAGGCCCCGCAGCTTCGCCTTGTAGTCGCCGAACATCGTGTAGTTGGTGTGGCAGGTGAAGCAGGCCTCGTCGCGCGGGATGCGCTTGTTCTGGAAGTGCCCCGCCGGCACGTAGGAGGAGTCGTCCACGTACAGGCTCCGGCCGTACGGCGCCATGACGTGGCAGGAGAGGCAGAACTCGGTGGTCTTCGAGTGCTCGACCTGGGCCGACATCCCGAGGCCGGTCACCAGCACGGGGAGGGCGAAGAGCGAGAGGAAGGCGAGGATGCGGCCGCCCCGCGCCTGTACCAGCGAAGGGCGCAGCGTCAGCAGGGCGATGAGGGCGACCGTCACCAGGACGGCCGCCACGACTCCCAGGGTCTGATAGGGCATGGCGGGCCTCGTTACTTCTTCTGACTCTGGATCCAGGCGATGACGGTGTTGAGCTCCTCGTCGCTGCCCGTGAACATCTTGCCGTGCTTCTTGCCCTCGATCTCGGCCTGCTTGTGAAGGAACTTGGCCAGCAGGGCGGGATCGGTCTTGATGTTGACCAGATCGGGACCCGCCATCTTCTCGGACTTCACGGTCCTCGCGATCCCCGCCGGGGGGATGGAGTGGCAGAGGTTGCACTTCTGGGCGAGGAAGATGGTCTTGCCGTCAGGCTTGGCCTGGCCCGCCGCGGGCCCCGAATAGAGGACGGCCAGCAGGAGCACGGCGAGGAAGATGGACAGCGTGAAGCCGATCGTCTGTTTCATGGCGTTTTCCTTTCATCCCGGAAGCCGGTTCGCGTCGAGAGAATCTGAACACGGAAAGCCGGAGCGGTCCACGTCATAGGGGGCGGTTTACGGACGGACTCTTCCTACCCCAAAGGGTGGGGGAAGCCCCACCCCTCGAAGCGTGCGGACTATCCCTACGGCCGTTGGCGCGCGCCCCCCTCCCCCGCCACACTGTCTCCAGGATCCAAACCGGCGAAACGAACGGCTGGCGCGACAAGCGGCAGCTCGATCCTCCGGAGGAGGAGGTCCGTCATGAAGGTGATTCGCTTTCTTCTGCTCCTCGCGGCGACGGTGGCGCTCGCCTTCGCGACGCTGGGAGCCGCCGCACCCCAGCCAGCCCCGAAGCCCGAAGCGCCCCCCGCGCCCGCCCAGGCGGCGGCCGCGCCGAGCTTCGTCGGCGCCGACGTCTGCATCGCCTGCCACGGAGAGCAGGCCGATCACCTGGCGAAGACGCCCCATGGCAAGGCCGCCTTCGCGGGCCTCTCGGCTCAAGGATGCGAGACCTGCCACGGGCCGGGCAGCGCCCACGCGGAGGATCCGGACAACCCGGCGCTGCAGCCCAGGCTCGACCGGTTGAGCTCCCGGCAGCAGTCGGCCGTGTGCCAGACCTGCCACAGCGGGCACCAGCAGTTCTTCTGGAAGGGCAGCGTCCACGAGAGCCGCGGCGTCTCCTGCCTGAGCTGCCACAGCGTCCACGACTTCAAGTCCGAGAAGGCGCAGCTCAAGGCGGCCAACACGACCGAAGCCTGCGTCTCCTGCCACAAGGACGTGCGCGCCGAGATGTGGAAGAACTCCCACCATCCCCTCCGCGAGGGGAAGATGACCTGCGCCGACTGCCACAACCCCCACGGCAGCCCGACGCCGAAGATGATCAAGGCGGCCTCGGTGAACGACCAGTGCTACACCTGCCACGCCGAGAAGCGCGGCCCCTTCCTGTGGGAGCACGCCCCGGTGCGCGAGAGCTGCGTCACCTGCCACGCGCCCCACGGCTCGAACCACCTGAAGCTCCAGAAGACCTCGGTGCCCTACCTCTGCCAGCAGTGCCACTCCAACACGCGGCACCCCGGCACGCTCTACGACGGCACCACCGTGGCCGACGCCGGCCGGGCTTCCAACCGCCTGTTCAACCGCGCCTGCCTCGACTGCCACTCGGCCATCCACGGCAGCAACCATCCATCCAGCCCGTACCTGGCCCACTGAGAGGAGGACGACGATGAACAAAAACACCAAGCTGTCCACCCTCGCCGCCGGGCTGCTCCTGCTCGTGGGGCTCGCGCCCGCCTTTGCCCAGGAACCTGCCCAGGAACCTGCCCAGGAGCCGACTCCGGAACCCGCCGAGGAGCAGACTCCTCAGAAAGGGTTTTCCTTCCGCTTCGACCCCATCGTTATCGGGGCGATCGACACGGACGTCGATACGAATTCCTCGAAGTTCCAGGAGTACCGGGACCTCGGCAGCGGCTTCACCCTGGGCTTCAACCTCCTGGGCGAGAGCGCGGACGGCGAGCGCAACCTCGACTTCCGCACCGACGACGCCGGCCGCCGCGACGCCCGCTACACCTTCAACTACGGGGTGCCGGGCCGGTACAACGTCCTGTTCGACTACAACAAGATCCCCCACCGCTTCGGCAACGACGGCCGCATGCTCTACACCCGGACGGGGCCGGGCCGGCTGGAGATCGCCGATCCCATCCAGGGAGCCCTCCAGGGGGCCATCGCCACCCAGGCGGGCGTCAGCCCCGCCGGCATCACCTATCCGTTCCTGCGCGGGCTGCTGGCCCCCTATCTGGCCGCGGCCCAGTACGTCGACCTGGCGCTGCAGCGCGACCGCACCCTGGCCCGGGTCGACCTCGGCACCATGGGCCGGTTCGGCTGGGGGCTCGAGTACACCCATGAGGCCCGCAGCGGCAACCGGCCTTTCGGCGGCAGCTTCGGCTTCAGCAACGTCACCGAGATCCCGGAGCCGATCGACTACGACACCACGGGGGCCGAGATCGCCGGCGAATTCAACACCGCCAACAGCGGCCTGCGCCTCGGCTACCGCCACTCGCAGTTCCGGAACAACATCAGCACCGTCGTCTGGGACAACCCGTTCCGGCTGACCAACGGCACGGACCCCAACGCCTACACGGCTCCGGGCGCGGGCTCGATCAACGGCTCCGCCCTCGGCTTCGCCGACCTGGCGGCGGACAACGACGCCAACCTGCTGTTCGTCAACGGCCGTACCCGCCTGGGCGGCTGGTGGGCGAGCGGCACGGCGAGCTACAACCGGATGACGCAGGACGATCCGCTCCTGCCCTACACCCTCAACTCGGCGATCACCGGCATCGACTTCAACGGCGCCCGGTTCAATCCCACGGACCCCGCCAAGCTGCCCGCCCGCAGCGCCGACCGGGAGGCCGTGGCCACCAACCTGCAGGCTTCGGCCGGCACGCGCTTCGGCGAGGCCTGGGACCTGACGCTGCGCTACCGCTACTACGGCTACGACAACAAGTCCGACCGCATCGAGTTCCCCGGCTACGTGCGCTTCCACGCCGTGTGGGAGCCGATCGCGCGCATCACGGTGCCCTTCGCGTACAACCGCCAGAACGCCCGGGCCGACCTCGGCTGGAACCTCGGCCGCTTCAGCCATCTCCTCTTCGGCTATGAGCGGGAGAGCTGGGACCGCGATTTCCGGGAGACCCGGACGACCGACGAGGACATCTTCCGGGTGGCGTTCGACACCCATCCCTCCGACCGGTTCACGGTGCGGGCGCGCTACGAGTACGGCGACCGCTCGATCGGCGAGTACGACACGGCGGCCCAGGAGGACAGCTTCGTGGAGCCGGAAGGGATCACCAACCTGCCCGGGCTGCGCAAGTACGACCAGGCGGCCCGCACCTACGACTCGGTCAACGTCGAGGCGCAGGTGTTCGCCAGCGAGGCGTGGACCTTCACCTTCGGCGGCACCAGCCGCAATGAGGACTACGACGAGAGCCAGTTCGGCCTCTTCTACGACGACATCCTGCAGTACAACGCGGAGGTCGGCTACACGCCGGGCGAGAAGCTGACCTTCTTCCTCTTCGGCCACCGCGCCGACCGCGAAACCCAGCAGCGCAACCGCCAGTCCGGGGCCACGCCCTCCACCAATCCCCTGGACAATTGGACGGGCACCTTCAACGAGGTCACCGACACCTGGGGCCTGGGGCTCAACGCCAAGCTCGGCGACCGCTGGTCGACCGACCTGTCGGCCAACTGGACGCGCTCCGACGGCGAGGCCGACTTCTTCAGCCCGCCGGGCGGCACGCCCGACCGGGCGGTGGGCTTCGACAACTACGAGGACATCGAGCTGCTGAGCCTGCTCGGCCGCGTCGACTACCGGATCAACCCGTCCGCGGCGGCCGGCCTCTTCTACCGCTGGGAGGACTACACCCTGGACAGCTTCATCCTCCAGGGCCTGCAGTCCTACCTGCCCGGCGCCCTGCTGCTGAACCCCAACCTCGGCGACTTCCGGGGCCGGGTGCTGGGGATCGACCTCAGCCTCCGCTTCTGATCCGGGCGGAGTCTCTCAGCCCAGGACTGGAACCTTCCAACCTTCCACGGGGCGAGCCGTTCGCCCCGTCCCCCTTTCGGCCCGCGCGATGCACTCCCCCAGGACCCCGGCGAGGGTCTCCACGTTGGGCGCTTCGATGATCGTCTGGTGGTTGCCGGGGACGGTGTGGACCTCCACGCCGCCCGCGGCGACGGCGCCCCAGCCGAGGGTGGGGTCCTCGAAGATCCGCCGCCGCTGCGGGGTCAGCTCCTGGAGGGCGGCGGGGTCGACGCTGCCCGCCCGCAACAGGGTGATCCTGCCCGGATAGGTGGCAACCTTGTAGCGTTCGGCGGCCGTCGCCCTGGAGCTCCACCCCAGGGCCAGGTCGCGCAGCATCGGGATGTCGAACCCCGGTCCGAGCGCGTCCAGGCTGCCGAGGACCTCCAGGCCCCGCGCGAGCTGGGCCTCGATGGGCAGGCCGCGTAGCGCGTCCGCCTCGAGCACCGGCGCGGGCCCCCGGTCGCGGGTGTGGTACCGCACCATGTCGGCGATGACGTCCGCGGTGTCGACTTCCGCGGCTTCGTCGGACGGGGTGAGCCCCTGATCCAGGAGGGCGAGCAGCGCCACCTCCTCTCCGGCGAGAGTGAGCTGCCGCGCCATCTCGAACGCGACGGTTGCGCCGAACGAGTAGCCGGCCAGAAGGTAGGGGCCGGCGGGCTGAAGGCTCCGCGCGGCTTCGACGTACTCGGCCGCCATCCCCTCGATCGTGACCCGCGGCGCTTCGGTGGTCCGCCCGTTCCGCCCATTCTGCCCCTCTACGGGGCGCGCCTGGAGACCGTAGAGCGGCTGGTCCGTGCCGAGCTCGCGGGCGAGGCGGTAGTAATAGAAGACCTCTCCCCCGAGGGCATGGACGCAGAAGAGCGGCGCTCGCGCCCCGAGGGGCTGGATCGGCACCAGCGGCGACCAGGGAGCGGCACCCTCCTCATCAAGCCGTGAGGGCAACCGTGGGGTCAGGGCGCCCAGGCCCTCCTTGCGTTCCCGGCCGTGCCGGATCAGTTGCCGCAACGCTTCGGCATAGGCCGCGGCCAGGCGCTCCGCGGTCTCCCGGCGATGGGTTCGCGAGCCGTAGGTCAGGGTGATCCGGAGCCGGCCCTCGGCCACGAGGCCGACGATCTCCAACGGATGGGTGCGGTGGGCGCGCGGGCTCTGCATCGGGCCGGCGGAGGCGCTGGAACCCTGGAACAGGGAGCTCTCCCCGGAGGCGGGGCCGACCTGGCCCAACTGGCCCAGATAATTGAAGAGGATCTCGGCGGCAGGAGCCGCTTCCAGGCCCAGCAGGCCGTAGCCGATGCCGCGCCCAGGCACGGTGCGCAAGCGCTCCCTGGCGCTCACCAGGGCCTCGCCGGGACCGGCGTCGCCCGCCTCCAGGACCACCGGATACAGGGAGGTGAACCAGCCCACGGTGCGCGACACGTCGAGGTCGTCGAACAGCGGCTCGCGGCCGTGACCTTCCAGGTCCACCCGCAGTCGCGGCGAGCCGGTCCAGCCCGCCAGAGCCCGGACCAGGGAACTGAGCAGCGCATCGTCGATGCGACTGTGGTAGACCGACGGCAGGGTCTGGAGCAGGTCCGCGGTCTCTTCGGCGCTGAGCTCGAAAGAGACCTTGGCCTGGTCTCCGACCCGATTGCCGCCAGAGGGGAAGTCCACCGGAAAGCGGGGCACGGGAACCTGAGCGATCCCACGCCAGTAATCCTGCTCGCGCACCAGTTCCTCCGAGCCGGCATATCCCGCCAGGCGGCGAGCCCACTCCTGGAACGAGGTGGTCTTGGCCGGGAAGATGGGGCGCTGCCCGCGCGCGGCCTGGCGGTACGCCCCCTCCAGGTCTTCGAGCAGCACGCGCCAGGAGACCCCGTCCACCACCAGGTGGTGGATGGCCCAGAGCAGCCACGCCGGCTGCCCGGGGCCGGCATCGAACAGGCAGAGGCGGGTCAGTGGCCCGGCCGACAGGTCGAAGCTCGACTGGAGCGCCGCGGCCGCCTGCTCGAAAGCTGCGCGTAGGCGAGGCGCCGGCAAGCCCGCAAGGTCGACCTGGTGGAAAGGCGCCACCGGCTCGGCCGGCGCGTTCTCCTGCCGCCAGCCGCCGCCGGACTGGCGATCGAACCGCATGCGCAGAGCGTCGTGGTGCTCCACGACGGCGGCCATGGCGCGCTCCAGGGCGGCGGCATCGAGGAGCTCTCGCGCTTCCAGCAGGAGGGCCTGGTTGAAGTGGTGGGGGTCCGCGAAGCCTTGCGCGAAGAACCAGCGCTGGATCGGGGTGAGCGGCACCTCTCCCGCCACCGGCCCCTGCTCGGCACGGGCGGCACTGGCCGCGTCGGCGGCCGTGGCGTGGCGGGCGAGCGCGGCCACGGTCTGGTGCTCGAACACCTGCCGCACGGTGAAGTGCAACCCGGCCTGGCGCGCCCGGGCCGCGATCTGGACGGAGAGGATCGAATCGCCGCCAAGCTCGAAGAAGTTGTCCTCCACGCCCACCCGCGGCACACCCAGGACCTGCGCCCAGACCGCCGCCAGGATCTCCTCCTCGCGGGTGCGCGGCGCCACGTAGCTCTCGCTCCTGCCGGGCTGCTCCGGAGCCGGCAGGGCCCCGCGGTCCACCTTGCCGTTGGGGGTGAGAGGGAATTCGGCGAGCTGGACGAAGGCGGACGGCACCATGTACTCCGGCAACCGCTCGCGCAGCTGTTCCCGTAGCCGTTCTCCGGCTTCACCGACCACATAGGCCACCAGCCGCCGGTCTCCCGGCCGCCCATCCTCCCGCACCAGCACGATCGACTGCCGGACTCCGGGCAGAGCGGCCAGGGCCGCCTCGATCTCCCCCAGCTCGACGCGGAAGCCCCGCACCTTCACCTGGTGGTCCAGGCGGCCCAGGATGTCGAGCGAGCCGTCGGGCAGCCAGCGCACGAGGTCGCCCGAGCGGTACATCCGGGCGCCGGGCTGGCCGCTGAACGGATCGGGGATATAGCGCGCGGCCGTCAGGTCGGGCCGGCCCACGTAGCCCCGCGTCACCCCCACTCCGCCCACCATTTCCTCGCCGGCGACGCCGATCGGCGCCAGCCGCATCTCCGGATCCACCACGTACAAGCGGCTGTTGGCGATCGGCCGGCCGAGCGGGACGCGGTGCGGGTCCTGCCCCGGCCGGCAGACCCAGCGCGTGGTGTCGATGGTGACCTCGGTCGGCCCGCACAGGTTGTCGACGGGGACGCCCAGCCGGGCCAGCGTCCGGTCGCGCAGCTCGGGGGTGAGCGCTTCCCCGCCCACGAAGACCTGGCGCACCGACGTGCAGCTCTCCACGTCCTCCTCGTCGAGGAACGCCGCCAGCATCGCGGGGACGAAGTCCACCAGGGTCACGCCGCGCTCCCGGATGAGGCGCACGAGATACGCGCCGTCGCCCTCCCGGCCCGGCTCGGTCTGCACCAGCCGGGCGCCGGCCAGCAGCGGCGTGAAGCACTCCCAGACCGAGACGTCGAAGCCGAACGCGGCCTTCTGGAGGAAGGCGTCGCGCTCGTCGATCCGGTTGGCCGCCACCGCGCTCCAGAGACGGTTGCAGACGCCCCGGTGAGGCACCATCACGCCTTTCGGCTGGCCCGTCGAGCCGGAGGTGTAGATCACGTAGGCCAGATGGTCGGGGGAGACCTCCACCCCCAGCGGCTCGCCAATGTCCTCTCCAGCGTCCCAGCGGCCGTCCAAGGATACGGTTGGCAGGCCGGCCGCCGGCACCCGCCCGCGCAGGGAGTCCTGAATCAGCAGGATCCGGGCGCCGCCGTCCTCGACCAGGAAGCCCAGCCGCTCCGGCGGATGGACGGGATCGAGCGGCAGCCAGGCGCCGCCGGCCTCCAGCACCGCCAGCATGCCCATCACCATGGCGGGCGAGCGCTCGGCGCAGAGGCCCACGACCACGTCCGGGCCGACGCCCAGGGCGCGCAGGTGGCGCGCCAGGCGGCGCGCGCTGCCGACCAGGCGGCGGTAGGTCCAGCGCTCGGCCCCAGACTCGATGGCCACGGCGGACGGCGTCCGCGCCGCCTGCGCCGCGACCTCGCGATGGAGGCAGGCGTCCGTGAACGCCTCGACCGCCGTGTCGTTCCACTCGTGGAGGACCTGCGCGCTCTCGGCCTCGCTCGCGACCGGCAGGTCGAGGGCTCTGGAGTCCGGCTCGGCGGCCGCGCCGGCGAGCAGCCGTTCGAAGTGGCTGATGAAGCGGTCGATCGTCGGGGCGTCGAACAGATCGGTGGCGTACTCGACCTCTCCGGCCAGCTCCCCTCCCTGCTCGTCTCCCTGTTCCACGAGGGTGAGCGTGAGGTCGAGCTTCGACAGCCGCCTCGCGTCGTCCATCGGGCGCAGGCGCAGATCCTTGACCTCCAGGCTCTCGGCGGGCAGGTTCTGCAGCGCGAGCATCGCCTGGAACAGGGGCGTCTGGGCGAGGTTTCTCTCCGGGGCGAGCTCGTCGACCACCTTTTCAAAGGGCACGTCCTGGTGCAGGTAGGCGGCCAGCGCCGTCTCGCGCGCCCGGCCGAGCACCTCGCGGAAGGTGGGCCCTCCGGCCCCGCCCGCCAGGTCGCCGCGCAGCACCAGGGTGTTGATGAAGAACCCGATCAGGCCCTCGGTCTCCTCCCGGTTGCGCCCGGCGATGAGGGTGCCCACGGCGAGCTGGTCCTGGCCGCTGTAGCGCGCCAGCAGGGTCTGGAAGGCGGCGAGGAGGACCATGAAGAGCGTCGCCCCTTCGCTCCGGGCGAGCGCCTCGGCCCGCCGGGTGAGCCCGGCCTTCAGGGACACCCGCCGGACGGCTCCACGGTCGCTCCGGACGGCGGGCCGCGGGCGGTCGGTGGGCAGCTCCAGGAGCGGCGGCAGGTCCGCGAGCTGACGGCGCCATAAGGCGATCCCCTTCTCCAGGACCTCCCCGCGCATCCAGGAGCTTTGCCACGCCGCGTAGTCGGCGTACTGCACCGGCAGCTCCGGCAACGGCGAGGGCCTGCCCTCGGCAAAGGCGGCGTAGAGGGCCGCGACCTCGCGCACCAGGATGCCCCGCGACCAGCCGTCGCTCGCGATGTGGTGCAGGGTGAGCGCGGCCACGTGGGCGCCCTCGCCCAGCCGCAGCAGAGCGCAGCGCAGGAGCGGGCCGCGCATCAGGTCGAACGGACGCGCGGCCTCGTCCGCTGCCAGGGCGAGGGCCGCCGCCTCGCGCGCGCTCGCCGGCAATCCCGCCAGGTCCACCACCGGCAGATGGAACGGCGCCGCCGGCTGGATCGCCTGCACCGGCGAGCCCTTGACCGCCGGGAAGACCGTGCGCAGCGCCTCGTGGCGGCGCACGATCTCGCCGAGGCACAGGGCGAGCACCGCGGCGTCCAGGGGCCCGTCGACCCGCAGCGCCACGGGGATGTTGTAGAGCGGGCTGCCCGGCTCGAGCTGATCGAAGAACCACAGGCGGCGCTGGGCGAAGGAGAGCGGCAGCGCCCCCTCCCGCGGCACCGGGACCACGGGGGGAGCGAGGAAGTCCGCGCCGGCCTGCCGCGCCGCCTCGACCCGGGCGGCGAGGCCGGCCGGCGTCGGAGCCTCGAACAGGTCGCGCAGCGGCAGCTCGACGCCGAAGGCGCCGCGCAGGCGCGACATCACCCGAGTGGCCAGCAGGGAGTGGCCGCCCAGGTCGAAGAAGTGGTCCTGGGCTCCGGCCCGTTCGACGCCGAGCACCTCGGCCCAGATGCCGGCGAGGACCTCCTCGGCCGGCGTGCGCGGCGCCAGATAGCTGCCTTCGGCGCGCTGGAGCTCCGGCGCCGGAAGAGCCTTCCGGTCCACCTTGCCGTTGGCGGTGAGGGGCAGCGCCGGGAGCATCACGAAGGCGGCGGGCACCATGTAGTCCGGCAGGCGCTCGCGCAGCTCGCCGCGCCAGGCATCCGGAGTCGTGGCGTCGCCCACCACGTAGGCGACCAGGCGCGGGTCGCCCGGTCTCCCCTCGGATCGATCCTCGCGCACCGTCACGATCGCCTCGCGGACTCCGGCCAGGGATGCCAGCGCCGCCTCGATCTCTCCCAGCTCGATGCGGAAGCCCCGGATCTTGACCTGATGGTCCGCGCGGCCCAGGAATTCGATCTTGCCGTCGGGCAGGTACCGCACGAGGTCCCCGGTCCGGTAGAGCCTCCCCTCCCTGGAAGCGTCGGGCACGAAGCGCTCCGCCGTCAGGTCCGGCCGGTTCCGGTAGCCACGCGCCACACAGGCGCCGCCGACATGGAGCTCGCCGACCACCCCCACGGGCACCGGCTGCTGTTGCCGGTCCAGGATCCGCATCTCCGCGTTGGCCAGCGGGCGCCCGGGCGGAACCATCGGCGGCCGCGGCCGGCCGGTTTCGCGGCCGATCCGGTTCATCAGCACGCCCACCGTGGTCTCGGTCGGGCCGTAGTGATCGTAGACCTCGCATTCCGGCCGCAGCGCGAGGATCGAATCGACCAGCTCCCACCCCAGTGCCTCGCCGCCCAGGATCAGCCACTTGCGAGGCAGCAGCCGCGCGCCGAAGGGGGAATTGAAAAGCGTCGCGAAATGGGAGACCACGATCTTGAAGAAGTCGATGGGATGGCCCTGGACGTACTCCGCCACCGCCCGCGGGTCGAGGGAGGTCTCGCGCGACAGGACGTGCAGAACGCCGCCGGTGCAGAGCGAGAGGAACAGGGCGGTGTTGCCGCCGTCGGCGGCGATGGTCGAAATCATCAAGTAGCTGCCGTGCGGCGGCACGCTCAGCTCGGTCTCGACGGCTTGGATGTAGCTCGCCAGGTTCGCGTGGCTCACCCCGACCCCCTTGGGCCGGCCGGTGGACCCCGAGGTGTAGAGCACGTACGCCAGGTTGTCGGGGGTGGCGCCGGAGTCGAAGCCCGCTTCGCTCTCGCGGCCGATCTCGTCCCAGTCGGCGCCGATGCGGAGGAGCGGCGGTGTCCGCCCGGGCAGGAGCGGCCGCAGGGCCTCCTCGGTGAGGAGGAGCTCCGCGCCGGAGTCCCGCAGCAGGTAGTCGAGGCGATCCTGGGGATAGGTGGTGTCGAGGGGAACGTAGGCGCCGCCGGCCTTCAGGACGGCGAGGATGGCGAGGATCAGCTCCGGGGTCCGCTCCAGGAAAATGGCGACGGGCGCCTCCGGTCCGACACCCCGCTTCCTCAGATGGCGGGCCAGCTGATTGGCCCGCCGGTCGAGGTCCCGGGCGATGACGGACCGGCCCTGAAAGACCAGCGCGACGGCCTCCGGCGTCCTCTCCGCCTGGGCCGTGAAACGTTCGTGCACGCAGGGACCGATGCCGTCGAGCGGAACGGCCGGATGCCATTCCCGCCACAGCTGGTGGACCTCCGTGGAGGTGAGCAGCGGCAGCTCCGTCACGGGACGGTCCGGATCGGCCACGGCGGCCGCCAGCAGCCGCTCGAAGCGCACCAGCAGCCGCTCGACCGTCGCGGCGTCGAAGAGGTCGGTGGCGTACACGGCCGTGCCGGCCAGCCCGCCGTCGTGCTCCTCCAGGTTGAGCGTGAGATCGAGCTTCGCTCCCGTCGCCTCCAGGGCTTCCTCGCTCATCGGCCGCAGGCGCAGATGCCGGATCGCCAGATCCTCGACGGGGGTGTTCTGGAGCACGAGCATCACCTGGAACAACGGCGTGTGCGCGAGGCTGCGCTCGGGAGCAAGCTCCTCGACCAGCTTCTCGAACGGCACTTCCTGGTGCAGATAGGCGGCCAGCGCCGTCTCGCGCACCCGGCCGAGCAGCTCGCGGAACGTGGGCGCGCCCGCCAGGTCTCCGCGCAGCACCAGGGTGTTGACGAAGAACCCGATCAGATCCTCGATCTCCGCCCGGTTGCGTCCGGCGATGGGCGAGCCCACCGCGAGATCCTCCTGCCCGCCGAGGCGCGCGAGAACGGCCTGGAAGCCGGCCAGGAGCACCATGAAGAGGGTCGCTCCCTCGCGCCGGCCCAGGGCTTCCGACCGGCTGATGAGCCCGGCCGGCAGGCGCACCGGCCGGGTGCCCCCCCGGAAGCTCTGCACCGCGGGCCGCGGCCGGTCGGTGGGCAGCTCCAGGACGGGCGGCAGACCGGCGAGCTGGCGGCGCCACCAGGCGATCTCGCTCTCCAAGACCTCGCCGTGCAGCCAGGAACGCTGCCACACCGCGAAATCCGCGTACTGCACCGGCAGCTCCGGCAAGGGCGAGGGGCTCCCTTCGGAGAACGCCGCGTAGAGCGCGGTCACCTCGCGCACCAGGATGCCCATCGACCAGCCGTCGCTCGCCACGTGATGGATGGTGAGCGCGACGGCATGGTCCTCCGCCGGATCTTCCGCCGACAAGCGCATCAACAGGCCACGCAGCATGGGACCGCGGGCGAGGTCGAACGGCCGGCCGGCCTCCTCGAAGGCCAGGGCGCGGACCGCCGCCTCGCGCGCGGGCTCCGGCAGGCTCGACAGGTCCACCCGCGGCAGGACGAAAGGGGCCGGCGGCTGGATCACCTGCACCGGCGCGTCTCCGCGCGCGGCGAAGACGGTGCGCAGGGCCTCGTGGCGGCGCACGATCTCGCTCAGGCAGCGCTCCAGCAGCGCGGGATCGAGCGGCCCTTCGGCGCGCAGCACCACCGGCAGGTTGTAGAGCGGCGTGCCCGGCTGGACCTGGTCGACGAGCCAGAGCCGCTGCTGGGCGAACGACAGGGGCAGAGATCCCGCGCGCGGCACCGGCCGGAGAGGGGGGACGGCCGTCTCCGCGCCCCTCCGGCGCGCCGCCTCGACCCGGGCGGCGAGCTCTTCCACCGTCGGGGCCTCGAAGAGATCGCGCACCGGCAGCTCGACGCCGAAGGCGCGGCGCAGGCGCGAGGTCACCCGCGCCGCCAGCAGCGAGTGCCCGCCGAGCGCGAAGAAATTCCCGTCCAGCCCGACCCGCTCGACGTCGAGGAGCTCGGCCCAGAGGTTGGCCACCACCTCTTCGACCGGCGTGCGCGGCGCGCGGTACGCCTCCGAGGCGCCCTGCCGTTCAGGCGCCGGCAGGGCCTTGCGGTCCACCTTGCCGTTGGGAGTCAGGGGCAGGGCTTCGAGCGCCACGAATACGGCCGGCACCATGGCGTCCGGCAGCCCCTCCCGCAACGACCGGCTCAGCGCGTCGCCCGTGGCGCCGCCGGTCACGTAGGCGACCAGGCGATCCTCGCGCACCGCCACCACCGCCTCGCGGACCCCGGGCAATGCCGAGAGCGCCGCCTCGATCTCGCCCAGCTCGACGCGCTGGCCGCGGACCTTGACCTGGTGGTCCATCCGGCCGAGGAACTCGATCTCGCCGTCGCGGCGGTAGCGGCAGAGGTCGCCCGTGCGGTAGAGCCGCTCCCCCGCTCCCCAGGGATCGGGCAGGAACCGTTCCGCCGTGCGGCCCGGGTCCCCCAGGTAACCGCGGGCCAGGGCGGGCCCGCCCACCCACAGCTCCCCCGTCACCCCGGGAGGCACCGGTTGCAGGGACCGGTCCAGCAGGTGGACCCGCAGGCCGTCGATGGGACGGCCCAGAGTCAGCGAACGACCGGCGCTGGTCACTACCGACGCCTCCGTCGGGCCGTAGTGGTTGACCAGGGTGAAACCACATTCCGGCTCCGGGTACAGGCGAAGGCGGTCGCCTCCCACCAGCAGCCGGCGCAGGGTCGGAATCCGCGGTCCGCCGGCGAGGAGCGCCTCGGCCAGCGGAGTGGGCAGGAAGGAGACGGTGATCCCGCGCCCGGCCATCCATTCGGCCAGCCGCGGCGGGTCCAGCCGTGCCTCCTCCGGCGGCAGATGGAGGGTGGCCCCGGAAGCCAGGCAGGCCCAGATCTCCCAGACCGAGGCGTCGAAGCCGAGGCTCGCCACCTGGGTGCGCTGGTCCCCCGGGCCCGTGCCGTATGCGCGCAGGTCCCAGCGGACCAGGTTGAGCAGCCCGCGGTGCGGAATCTGCACTCCCTTGGGCCGCCCCGTCGAGCCGGAGGTGTAGAGCACGTAGGCGAGATGGTCCGGCTCCACCGGCAGGGCCGTCAGGTGAGCGCGGAGCGCGATCTCCTCCCGGTCGCGGTCCAGGCAGACGATCCGCGCCCTCGACCCAGTCAGCAGGGGGAGCAGGGATTCCTGGGTGAGCACCACCGGGGCCGCCGTCTCCTGGAGCATGAAGGCGAGGCGCTCGGCGGGATGGGCGGGATCGAGGGAGAGGTAGGCCGCGCCGGCCTTGAGGACGCCCAGCTGGGCCACCAGCAGCTCCGCCGAGCGCTCCATCAGCACGGCCACGACGGATTCCGGTCCCACATCCCCTGCGCGCAGGAAGCCGGCCAGCCGGCCGGAGCGCTCGCCGAGCTCGCCGTAGGTCAGCGTGCGGCCCGCCGCGTCCACCACCGCCGGAGCGTCCGGCCGTTCGCGGCACCAGCGCTCCACCAGGAGCGTCACGGGGCCCTCCCAGCCCTCCTCCCCGCGCGTGTCGTTCCACTCCGTGAGCACCTGGTGGCGCTCGCCGGAGGAGAGGAGAGGCAGCTCCGCGACCGGCAGCTCGGGGTTGGCGGTGGCCGCCGCGAGCAGCCGCTCGAAGCCCGCGATCAGCCGGTCCACGGTCGCGGCGTCAAAGAGGGCGGTGGCGTACTCGACCACTCCCTGCAGGGCGCCGCCACTCTCCTCGAGGTTGAGCGTGAGGTCGAACTTCGCCACCGTCCCCTCCGGGGTCACGGGCCGCAGCCGCAGGTCCTGGGCCTCCAGGGTCCCGCCGGGGGTGTTCTGCAGGACGAAGATCACCTGGACCAGGGGCGAGTGGGCGAGGCTCCTCTCCGTGGCCAGCTCCTCGACCAGCCTTTCGAACGGCACGTCCTGGTGGGCGTGGGCGGCGAGCTCGGTCTCGCGCACCCGGCCGAGCAGCTCGCGGAAAATGGGGTTTCCCGCCAGGTCGCCGCGCAGCACGAGGTTGTTGATGAAGAACCCGATCAGCCCCTCGACCTCCACCCGGTTGCGGCCGGCCACGGGAGTGCCCACCGCGAGGTCGTCCTGGCCGCTGGTGCGGGCCAGCAGGGCCTGGAAGGCAGCCATGAGCACCATGAAGAGGGTCGCTCCCTCGCGCCGGCCCAGCTCCTCGGCCTGCCGGGTGAGCCCAGTTGGCAGCCGCACCGGCCGCGCCGCGCCGCGGAAGCTCTGCACCGCGGGCCGCGGCCGGTCGGTGGGCAGCTCCAGGAGGGGCGGCAGGCCGGCGAGCTGGCGGCGCCACCAGTCGATCTCCCGCTCCAGGACCTCGCCGCGCAGCCAGGAGCGCTGCCACACCGCGAAGTCCGCGTACTGCACCGGCAGCTCCGGCAGGGGCGAGGGCTTCCCTTGAGCGAACGCGGCATAGAGCGCGGTCACCTCGCGCACCAGGATGCCCGCCGACCAGCCGTCGCTCGCCACGTGGTGCATGGTGAGGGCTACGGCATGGTCCTCCGCCGGATCTTCCGCCGACAAGCGCATCAACAGGCCGCGCAGCTTCGGATCGCGGGCGAGATCGAACGGCCGGACGGCCTCCTCCACGGCCAGGCCGAGGGCCGCCGCCTCGCGCGCGGGCTCCGGCAGCCCCGACAGGTCCACCAGCGGCAGCAGAAAGGGCGCCGGCGGCTGGATCACCTGCACCGGCGCGTCCTCCCGCAGGACGAAGACGGTGCGCACGGCCTCGTGGCGGCGCACGATCTCGTCCAGGCAGCGTTGCAGCACCGCGGTTTGCAGCGGCCCTTCGACGCGCAGCGCCACCGGCAGGTTGTAGAGCGGCGTGCCCGGCTCGAGCTGGTCGACGAACCAGAGCCGCTGCTGGGCGAACGACAGGGGCAGGGCCCCCTCGCGCGGCACCTTGACGAGCGGGGGAACCAGGGGCTGCGCGTCCTGGTCCCGAAGCTTCTCCACCTCCGCCGCCAGGGTGGCCACGGTGGGCGCCTCGAAGAGGGTGCGCAGGGGAACTTCCACGCCGAGCCCGGCCTGGAGTCGCGAGAGGAGCTGGAGGCCCAGCAGCGAATGGCCGCCCAGCGCGAAGAAGCTGTCGTGGGCGCCCACCCGGCTGATGCCGAGCAGGTCGCCCCAGATCGCGGCCAGCCGCCGCTCGAGATCGGTGCGCGGCTCCTCGTAGGGCGTGTCGATCCCGGGGCGGACATGGCCGGAGCTGGCAGGAGCCTCGGCGGGCGCGGCCTCCGCGGCCCGACCGGGCTTCACGCCGAGAAGCTCGTCGAGGGCTTCGGGCGTGGGCGGGCCCGGGGGAAGGGCCATCACCCGGTAGCCGCGTGACTCCAGGGCGGCGGCCCAGGCCGGGTCCGCTCCTTCCGGCATCAGGAGGACCCCGGGATTGGCCGCCTTCGGCAGGCCCGGTTCGATCCAATACCGCTGACGCTCGAACGGATAGGCCGGCAGAGGTACCCGGCGGCGGCGCTCGCCGCCGTGGAAACCGGCCCAGTCGATCTCCACGCCCGAGAGCCAGAGGCGGCCCAGGGTCTGGAGCAGGAACCGCTGGTCCGGCTGCCGATCGAGCTCGTGGCGCAGGGAAGAGAGGACGGCACGGTCGCCCCCCCCTTCGGCGGCAACCTGCTGGAGGGCCAGGCTGCCCAGGGTCTGGCCGGGGCCCATCTCGATCAGCACCCGTCCCGGCTCGCGCCACAGCTCGGCGACGCCGTCGACGAAGCGGACGGGCGAGACGAGGTGGCGCACCCAGTAGTCCGGGTCCGTGGCCTGGGCGGGCGTGATCCAGGTCCCCGTGACGTTCGAGAGATAGGGGGTGCGCGGGGGCGCCAGGGGGATGGCGCTCAGCAGCTCCCGCAGCGCCGCCGCGACCGGCTGCATCATCGAGGAATGGAAGGCCTGGTCCGCCTGCAACCGGCGGCAGGGCAGCCCCTCCCCGGCGAGCCGCCGCTCCAGCCCGGCGACCGCCTCGGGAGGGCCGGCCACCACCGACACCGCCGGGGCGTTGACCGCGGCGAGGGAGAGCTCCGGGGTGAGCCGCGCCCGCGTCTCCTCCTCCGAAAGCGGCACGGCCAGCAGGGCTCCCGGCGCCAGCTCGCCGATCAGACGGGCGCGCCGGGCCACCAGCGCCAGGGCGTCGGGAAGCTCCATCACGCCGGCCAGACAGGCCGCCGTGTACTCCCCCAGGCTATAGCCGAGGAGGGCCGCCGGCCGCACCCCCCAGCTCATCCACTGCCGGGCGAGGGCATAACCCACGGCGAACATCGCCGGCTGCGCGATGCGGGTCTCCCGCAGGAGCGCGCTCTCCGGTCCTTCCCCACGGCCACCCCGTCCGAGCAGGGCGCGCAGGTCGGGACCCGCGGGAACCGTTTCCCCGGTGGTCTCCTCACCCGTGAAAAGCAATTCGCGCAGGTCGAGCCCGATGTGCGGCAGCAGCAGCTCGGCGCAGCGGTCCATCTCCTCCCGAAACACCGGCTCCTCCCGGTAGAGGCCCCTGGCCAGGCCCGGATACTGGTCGCCGACCCCGGGCAGCAGGAAGGCCACGCCGCGGCGGCCCGCTTCCCGAGCGGCGGTCCAGACCCGCTGCGGGTCCCGCCGCCGCAACGCCGCCACGGCCTCCTCGCGCGTCGCCGCCAGCACCGCGCGACGGTGCGCGAAGGGCCGCCGGCCCACCCGCAGGGTGTAGGCGGCGTCGGCCAGGCTCAGCTCCGCGTCCTCCTCCAGACGATCGGCGAGGCCGTCCGTCATCCGCTCCAGGGCGGCGGGCGTGCGCGCCGCGAGCATCAGAACCTGCCAGGGGCGCGACGGACCGGAAGGCGCGATGGAGGGCGCTTCTTCGAGCACCGCGTGCACGTTGGTGCCGCCGATGCCGAACGCGCTCACCCCGGCGCGGCGGGGCTCCCCGCTCGCCGGCCAGTCGGTGAGCCGGTCGGCCACCCGGAACGGGCTGGCGTCGAAGTCGATGGCGGGGTTCGGCGCCGTGAAGTGCAGGCTGGGCGGGATCTGGCGATGCTCCAGGGCGAGCGCCGCCTTGATCAGGCCGGTGACGCCGGCCGCCGCGTCCAGGTGGCCGACGTTGGTCTTGACCGAGCCGAGAAGGCAGAAGCCGGTGCGATCGGTCTCCCGGCGGAAGGCCTGGGTGAGGGCGGCGACCTCGATGGGATCGCCGAGGGGCGTCGCGGTGCCGTGCGCCTCGACGTAGGCGATGCTCTCCGGAGAGACCCCGGCGTCGGCGAGCGCCGCGGAGATGGCCTTCGCCTGCCCGGCGACGCTCGGCGCGGTGTAGCCCGCCTTGCCGGAGCCGCCGTCGTTGTTGGCCGCCGAGCCGAGGAGGACGGCATGGATGGTGTCGCCGTGGGCCAGCGCGTCCTCGAGCCGCTTGAGCACGACGATGCCGGCGCCGCTCCCCCCCACCGTGCCGCGCGCCTCGGCGTCGAAGGCGCGGCAATAGCCGTCGGGAGAGACGAGGCCGCCCTCTTCATAGAGATAGCCGGCGCGCTGCGGCAAGCCGATGGACACGCCGCCGGCCAGCGCCATGTCGCAGGCGCCGAGGCGGAGGTTCTGGCACGCCAGGTGGACCGCCATCAGCGAGCTGGAGCAGGCCGTCTGGACCGTCAGGCTGGGGCCCGCGAGGTCCAGCTTGTAGGAGACGCGGGTGGCCAGGAAGTCCTTGTCGTTGCCCAGCAGGAGCTGGAGCCCGCCCACCTCCGCCGGGTCGTCGACGCCGGTGAGGATCTGATGCAGGTAGCGGCTGAACCCCTGGCTGGCGAACACGCCGACCGGGCCCGGCACGCGCAGGGAATCGTAGCCGGCGTCCTCCAACGCCTCCCAGGCGCATTCGAGGAACAGGCGCTGCTGGGGATCCAGCAGCTCGGCCTCGCGCGGGCTGTAGCCGAAGAAGCCGGCGTCGAACAGCTCCACGCCGTCGAGCACCCCGGCGGCCGGCACGTAGCGGGGATCGCGCCGCAGCTCGGCGGCGATGCCGGAGGCGGCGAGCTCCTCGTCGCTGAAGCGGGCGGTCGAGGCGACGCCGGCGCAAAGGTTGGCCCATAGCGCCTCCACGCCGGGCGCGCCGGGGAAACGGCCCGCGAGGCCGACGATGGCGATGGCGCCGCTGCCGGCGGGCGTCCGCGCTGCGGCGGCGCGGGGAGCGGGGAGCGCGACGGCCAATCCAGGCTCCAGATGGCGCGCCAGGGCACGGACGCTGGTATGGGTCAGGAGATCCAGCAGGCTGACCTCGCGTCCCAACCGGTCGCGCAGCAGCGCCTGCAGCTTGGGGAGCAGCAGCGAGTGGCCGCCCAGGTCGAAGAAGTTCTCCTCGCCGCCGACCCGCGGCACGCCCAGGACCTCGCACCAGATGCCGGCCACGGCGTCCTCGAGCGCGCTGCGGCCCTCCTCGGGCGGCAGGTCGCGGGAGACCGGGGCGGGCGCCGGCAGGGCCTTGCGATCCACCTTGCCGTTGGGCGTCAACGGGAACGCCGCGAGCGGCACGAACGCCGCGGGCACCATGGCGTCGGGCAGCCGCTCGCGCAGGGAGCGGCGCAATTCGTCGACCCCGGCGTTTCCCACCACGTAGGCGACCAGCCGCCCGTCCCGCACCGCCGCCACCGCCTCGCGGACCCCGGGCAGCTCCAGCAGCGACGCCTCGATCTCGCCAAGCTCGATGCGCTGGCCGCGGATCTTGACCTGGTGGTCCGCCCGGCCGAGCAGCTCGATCTCGCCGTCGCGGCGGTAGCGGCAGAGGTCGCCCGTGCGGTAGAGGCGCTCGCCCATCCCCCAGGGATCGGGCAGGAACCGTTCCGCCGTACGGCCCGGATCTCCCAGGTAACCGCGGGCCAGGGCAGGCCCTCCCACCCACAACTCTCCCACCACGCCCGGCGGCACCGGTTGCAGAGACCGGTCCAGAAGATGCACCCGCAAGGCGCCGATGGGCCGGCCGATGGTAGGGCTCCCCACCTGCCCGGGGTGCCGCGCGGGCACCGTGCCGGCACTGGTCGCCACCGTCGCCTCCGCCGGGCCGTAGATGTTCCTCAGGATGAAACCGCTCCCCGGCTCCGGATGCAGGAGCAGCCGGTCGCCCCCGACCAGCAACAGGCGCAGGCTCGGGATGCGCGGTCCCCCGCCGGCGAGCAGCGCCTCGGCCAGAGGGGTAGGCAGGAAGGAGATGGTGACCGCGCGCCCGGCCATCCAGGCGGCAAGCCGCGACGGGTCCAGCCGCGCCTCCTCCGGCGGCAGGTGGAGGGCCGCCCCGGACGCCAGGCAGGTCCAGATGTCATAGACCGACACGTCGAAACCGAGGCTCGCCACCTGGGTGACGCGGTCTCCCGGGCCCGTGCCGTGCGCGCGCAGGTCCCAGCGCACCAGGTTGAGCAGCCCGCGGTGCGAGACCTGAACCCCCTTGGGCCGTCCCGTCGAGCCGGAGGTGTAGAGCACGTAGGCGAGCTGGTCCGGCTCCACCGCCGGAACCGGCAACGGAGCGCGGAGCGCGATCTCCCCCCAGTCGCGGTCCAGGCAGACGATCCGCGCTCGCGTCCCAGCCAGACGTGGGAGAAGGGCTTCCTGGGTCAGCACCACCGGGGCCGCCGATTCTTCGAGCATGAAGGCGAGGCGCTCGGCGGGATGGGCGGGATCGAGGGAAAGGTAAGCGGCGCCGGCCTTGAGGACGCCCAACTGGCCCACCAGCAGCTCCGCCGAGCGCTCCATCAGCACGGCCACGATGGACTCCGGTCCCACGCCTCCTTGGCGCAGGAAACCGGCCAGCCGGCCGGCGCGCTCGCCGAGCTCGCCGTAGGTCAGCGTGCGGCCCGCCGCGTCCACGACCGCCGGAGCCTCGGGCCGTTCCCGGCACCAGCGCTCCACCAGGAACGTCACGGGCCCCTCCCAGCCCTCCTCCCCGCCAGTATCGTTCCACTCCGTGAGCACCTGGTGGCGCTCGCCGGCGGAGAGGAGAGGCAGCTCCGCGGCCCGCAGCTCCGGATTGGCGGCGGCCGCCGCGAGCAGCCGCTCGAAGCCCGCGAGCAGACGGTCGACGGTCGCGGCGTCGTAGAGGTCGGTGGCGTACTCGACCGTTCCCTCCAGGGCGCCGCCGCGCTCCGCGAAGCTCACCGTGAGGTCGAGCTTCGCCGTCGTTCCCGCGACCTCGACCGGCCGCAGGCGCAGGTCCTGGATCTCCAGCTCTCCGAACGGCGCGTTCTGCAGCGCGAGCATCGCCTGGAACAGGGGGGCGTAGGCGAGGCTCCGCTCAGGAGCCAGCTCCTCGACGAGCTTTTCGAACGGCACGTCCTGGTGCAGCCAGGCGGCGAGCGCCGTCTCGCGCGCCCGGCCGAGCAGCTCGCGGAACGCCGGCGCGCCGGTCAGGCCGCCGCGCAGCACCAGGGTGTTGACGAAGAATCCGATCAATCCTTCGGTCTCCACCCGGTTGCGGCCGGCCACGGGGGTGCCCACCGCGAGATCGTCCTGGCCGCTGGTGCGCGCCAGCAGGGCCTGGAAGCCGGCGAGGAGCACCATGAAGAGGGTTGCTCCCTCTCGCCGGCCCAAGGCCTCAACCTGCCGGACGAGCTCGGCCGGCAGGCGCACCGGCCGGGTGGCGCCGCGGTGGCTCAGCAACGCCGGCCGGGGGCGGTCGGTGGGCAGCTCGAGGAGCGGCGGCAGCCCGGCGAGCTGCCGCCGCCAGAAGGCGATCTCCTGCTCCAGGACCTCGCCGCGCAGCCAGGAGCGCTGCCAGACCGCGAAATCCGCGTACTGCACCGGCAGCTCCGGCAAGGGCGACGGCCGGCGCTCGGCGACGGCCGGATAGAGCGCGGCGATCTCGCGCACCAGGAGGCCCATGGACCAGCCGTCGCTCGCGACGTGGTGCATCGTCAGCACGACGGCCTGGTCCCTCTCGGCCAGGCGCAGCAGCAGGCCGCGCAACAGGGGGCCGCGGGCGAGATCGAACGGGCGGGCCGTCTCTTCGCCGGCCAGGGCGGGGACCCGCGCCTCGCGAGCGCTCTCCGGCAGTCCCGACAGGTCGACCACCGGCAGCTCGAAGGGGGCCGGCGGCTGGATCACCTGTACCGGCGTGCCCTGGGGCGCGGCGAAGACGGTGCGCAACGCCTCGTGGCGGCGCACGATCTCGCCGAGGCAGCGGGCCAGCACCGCGGCGTCGAGCGGGCCTTCGACGCGCAGCGCCGCCGCGATGTTGTAGAGCGGGCTGCCCGGTTGGACCCGGTCGATGAACCAGAGCCGTTGCTGGGCAAAGGACGGCGGCAAGGCCTCGTCTCTCGGCGCCGCCAGGAGAGGCGGAGCGGCTGGCACCGTGCCCGCGCGGCGCGCCGTCTCGATCCGGGCGGCGAGGTCCGCCAGCACCGGAGCCTCGAAGAGGTCGTGCAGCGGCATCTCGACGCCAAAGGCCTGGCGAATCCGCGACGCCACCTGCGTCGCCAGCAGGGAATGGCCGCCCAGGTCGAAGAAGTCGTCGGCCGCCCCGACCCGCTCGAGCCCGAGCAGGTCGGCCCAGATGCCGGCGAGGACCTCTTCGGCCGGCGTGCGCGGCGCCAGATACGCTGCCTCCTCGCCGCCGGCCTGCTCCGGAGCCGGCAGCGCCTTGCGGTCCACCTTGCCGTTGACCGTCAGGGGTAACGCCGCGAGCGTCACGAAGGCGGCCGGCACCATGTAATCCGGCAGCCGCTCGCGCAACGACCGGCGCAGCTCCGGCGCCGAGACATCGCCGACCACGTAGGCCACCAGCCGCCGGTCCCCGGATCGATCCTCCCGCACCAGCACCACCGCCTGCCGGACTCCGGCGACCGCCGCCAGCGCGGCCTCGATCTCGCCCAGCTCGATGCGGAAGCCGCGGATCTTCACCTGGTGATCCAGCCGGCCGAGGTACTCCACGTCGCCATTGGGCAGGAACCGCCCCAGGTCCCCCGATCGATAGAGCCGCGCTCCCGGCCGGCCGCCGGACGGGTCCGGAACGAAGCGTTCCGCCGTCAGCTCGGGCCGCCCCAGGTAGCCCCGCGCCAGCCCCGCGCCACCGACCACCAGCTCGCCCGGCACGCCGATGGGGGCCGGCAGCAGGCTCTGGTCCAGCACGGCCAGCGACAGGTCGGGAATGGGCACGCCGATGACGCTGCGGTGCTCGCCCCGGGCGTCCGCCGCGGACAGCGGCCGGTAGGTAACGTGGACCGTCGTCTCGGTGATCCCGTACATGTTCACCAGCCGCGGCCGGGCGTCGCCATGGCGAGAGAACCAGGGCTCCAGGCTGGCCGGTTCGAGCGCCTCGCCGCCGAAGACCACCAGCCGCAGGTCCGTCATCACGGCGCCGAGCCGCGCCAGTTGGGCGAAGGCCGAAGGGGTCTGGTTGAGCACCGTGACCCGCTCGCGGACCAGCAGCTCCAGGAACAGCTCGGGCGAGCGGCTCACCTCCCAGGGCACGACCACCAGCCGGCCCCCGTAGAGCAGGGCGCCCCAGATCTCCCAGACCGAGAAGTCGAAGGCGTACGAGTGGAACAGCGTCCACACGTCCCTTTCGTCGAACCCGAACCATCCCTCCGTAGCGTCGAAGAGCCGGGCGACGTTGCCGTGGGTGATCAGGGCGCCCTTGGGACGGCCGGTGGAGCCCGAGGTGTAGATCACGTAGGCCAGGCTCGACCCGTCGCCCAGGGGCTCGACATCGCCGGCCGGCAGGCCCTCCAACCCCGCGAGCTCTTCCATCCCCACCACGATCCGGATCTCCGCGTCCTCCAGGATGAAGGCCTGCCGTTCCCGGGGCGAGTCCGGATCGAGCGGCACGTAGGCCGCCCCGGCCTTGAGCACGCCCAGGATGCCCACCACCAGGTCCACCGAACGATCCAGGCGCAGACCGACGCGGCTCTCGGGGCCCGCGCCGTGCCGGCGCAGCCAGTAGGCGAGTTGATTGGACCGCCGGTCCAGCTCGCCGTAGCTCAGCGTCACGTCCCCATAGGTCAGCGCCGGGGCCTCGGGGTTCCGCCGGGCGATCGCCGTGAAACGGCCGTGGAGCGTCGCGGCCGGGGCCATCTCCTCGCGGATCCTTCCCCACTCCAGGAGTTGCTGCCGCTCCGCCTCGCCGAGCAGCGGCAGCTCCGCGGCCCGCAGATCCGGCCCGGCCACCGCCGCCGCCAGCAGCCGCTCGAAGCCCCCGAGCAGCCGGTCGACGGTCGCGGCGTCCCACAGGTCGGTGGCGTACTCGACGAACCCGAGGAGCCCGCCGCCGTGCTCCGAGAGGTTGACCGTGAGATCGAACTTCGCCGTCTCCCCTTCCAGGTCCACCGGCCGCAGGCGCAGGTCCGCGACCTCCAGACCTTCGACAGGGAGGTTCTGCAGGACGAGCACCACCTGGAACAGGGGGGCGTGGGCGAGGCTGCGCTCCGTCGCCAGCTCTTCGACCAACTTTTCAAAGGGCACGTCCTGGTGCAGCCAGGCGGCCAGCGCCGTCTCGCGCACCCGGCCGAGCAGCTCGCGGAACGTCGGCGTGCCCGCCAGGTCTCCGCGCAGGACCAGCGTGTTGACGAAGAATCCGATCAATCCTTCCGTCTCCACCCGGTTGCGGCCCGCCACGGGAGAACCCACCGCGAGATCGTCCTGGCCGCTGTAGCGTCCGAGGAGAGACTGGAAGGCGGCCAGCAGCACCATGAAGAGGGTCGCGCCCTCGCCACGGCCCAGGGCCTCGATCCGCCGGACCAAGCCGGCCGGCAGCCGCACCGGCCGGGTGGCGCCCTGGAAGCTCGACACCGCGGGCCGCGGATGGTCGGTGGGCAGCTCCAGGAGGGGCGGCAGGCCCGCGAGCTGGCGGCGCCACCAGGCGATCTCCCCCTCCAGGACCTCGCCGTGCAGCCAGGAGCGCTGCCAGACCGCGAAGTCCGCATACTGCACCGGCGGCTCGGGCAGGGGCGACGGCCGGCCCGTGGCGAAGGCCGGGTAGAGCGCCGCGATCTCACGGACCAGGAGCCCCAGGGACCAGCCGTCGCTGGCGATGTGATGGAGGGTCAGAACGACGGCGTGGTCCTCCTCGGCGAGGCGCACCAGCAGGCCGCGCAGCAAGGGGCCGTGGGCAAGGTCGAAGGGCCGGCCGGCCTCCGCCGCGGCGACGGAATGGACCCGATCCTCGCGAACGCTCTCCGGCAGCCCCGACAGATCGACCACCGGCAGCCCGACGGGGGCCGGTCCCTGGATCACCTGCACCGGCGAGCCCCCGGGCGCGGCGAAGACCGTGCGCAGCGCCTCGTGGCGGCGCACGACCTCGCCGAGACAGCGGGCCAGCACCGCGGCGTCGAGAGGTCCCTCGACGCGGAGGGCCGCCGGGACGTTGTACAGCGGGCTGCCCGGTTCGAGCTGATCGATGAACCAGAGCCGCTGCTGGGCGAACGACAGGGGCAGGGCCTCCTCGCGCGCCACCGGGACCAGGGGCGGAGCGGCCGGGACCGCGCCGGTCCGCCGCGCCGCCTCGACCCGGGCGGCGAGGTCCGCCAGTCTCGGGGCCGCGAAGAGATCGCGCAGAGGCATCTCGACGCCAAAGGCATCGCGCAGGCGCGACATCACCCGGGTCGCCAGCAGGGAATGGCCGCCCAGATCGAAGAAGTGATCGGCCGCCCCGACCCGTTCCAACCCGAGCACCTCGGCCCAGATGGCGGCGAGGACCTCCTCGGCCGGCGTGCGCGGCGCCAGGTACGCCGCCGCCTCGCCGCCGATCTGGTCCGGGGCCGGCAGGGCCTTGCGATCCACCTTGCCCGTCGGAGTGACGGGTAGCTCCGGGAGGACCACGAAAGAGGTGGGCAGCATGTTCTCCGGCAACCGCTCGCGCAGCCCCTGGCGGAGCGCATCGGCATCGAGATCGCCGGCATCGCCGGCCACCCAGGCGACCAGCCGGTCCTCCCGCGCCATCACGACCGCCTGGCGCACCCCGGCGAGCGAGGAGAGCGCCGCCTCGACCTCGCCCAGCTCGATCCGGACGCCGCGGATCTTCACCTGGTGGTCGATGCGGCCGAGGAAGTGGACCGTGCCGTCCGGCCGCTGGCGGACGAGGTCGCCCGTGCGGTAGAGGCGGGCGCCCGGCGCCGCGGCGTAAGGGTCCGGGACGAAGCGCTCCGCCGTCAGGTCGGGACGGCCGAGGTAGCCCCGGGCCAGGCCGGCGCCGCCCGCGCACAGCTCCCCCGGCTGGCTCGGCCCTACGGGCTGACCCCACCGGTCCAGGATCCGCACCCACAGGTTGTCCAGCGGCCGGCCGAGAGGCGCGATGGCCTCCCGCATGCCCGGCCGGCACGGGTGGAAGGTGACGTCGATGGCGCACTCCGTGGGACCGTAGAGGTTGCACAGCTCGACGCCCGGCAGGCGCTCGAACACCCGCTCGCAGAGCGGCGCCGGCAGGGCCTCACCGCCGCAGAACAGGCGCCGGAGCGGCGAGTCGCGCAGGTCCTCGTCCAGGAACAAACCCAGAACGGAAGGGACGAGCTGGAGCACGGTGACGCCCCGCTCCCGCGCCTCCCGCGCCATGACCGCCGGCTCCCGGTGCGCGCCGGGGGATGCCAGCACCAGACGCGCCCCGGCGAGGAGCGGCATGAAGATCTCCCAGATCGCCGCGTCGAAGACGAAGGGCGTCTTCTGGAGCACGGCGTCGGCCTCCCCGAAGGGGAAGCGGCGCTGCATCCAGAGCATCCGGTTGCCGATGGCTCCGTGGGAGACCAGGACCCCCTTGGGACGGCCGGTCGAGCCCGAGGTGTAGATCGCGTAGGCGAGGTGGTCCGGCGTGACGGCGATCTCCAAGGGCCCGGGATCCGCCGCCAGCTCCATCCCCATGGTGGCGATGTCGGCGACGTCGAGACGCCGGGCCGTCTCGGCCGCCGGCAGGTCCAGCGGAGCGCCCGGCCCGGTGATCAGCAGGGCCGGCCGGGCGTCGTCCAGCACGGCGGCCAGGCGCGCGGCGGGGTAGCTGGGATCCAGGGGAACCCAGGCGGCGCCGGCCTTCCAGACCGCGAGCAGGATCACCACCATCTCCGGCGAGCGCTCGCAGCAGACGGCCACCCGGTCCTCGGTCCGTACGCCCCGGCGCCGCAGGAGGCGGGCCAGCCGGTTCGCCCGAGCCTCCAGCTCGCCGGCGGTGAGCGTGCGGCTCCCCTGCTCCACCGCGATGCGCCACGGCGCCCGCGCGGCCTGCGCCGCAACCAGCAGAGGGAGGAGCGGCGGAACGCCATGCTCGACCGCGGTGTCGTTCCATTCCCGCAGGACCTGCTGGCGTTCCGCCCTGCCGAGCAGCGGCAGCTCCGCGACGCGCCGGTCCGGCTCCGCCAGGGCCGCGGCGAGCAGCCGTTCGAACCGGCAGATCAGGCGGTCGACGGTGGTGCCGTCGAACAGGTCGGTGGCGTGCTCGACCAGACCGGCCAGCTCTCCGCCCCGCTCCTCCAGGGTCAGGGTGAGGTCGAATTTCGCCGTCCCGCCGGTTGCGTCCACCGGCCGCAGGCGCAGGTCCCGGATCTCCAGGCTCCCGACGGGGGTGTTCTGCAGGACCAGCATCGCCTGGAACAAGGGGGCGTGGGCGAGGCTCCTCTCCGGGGCCAGCTCGTCGACCAGCTTTTCGAACGGCACGTCCTGGTGCAGATAGGCGGCCAGCGCCGTCTCGCGCGCCCGGCCGAGCAGCTCGCGGAACGTGGGTTCCCCGGCCAGGTCTCCGCGCAGGACCAGCGTGTTGACGAAGAATCCGATCAATCCTTCCGTCTCCACCCGGTTGCGGCCCGCCACGGGGGAGCCCACCGCGAGGTCGTCCTGGCCGCTGTAGCGTCCGAGGAGAGACTGGAAGGCGGCCAGCAGCACCATGAAGAGGGTCGCGCCCTCGCGCCGGCCCAGGGCCTCGGCCTGCCGGACCAGCTCGGCCGGCAGCCGCACCGGCCGTGTCGCGCCCCGGTAGCTCTGCACCGCGGGCCGCGGCCGGTCGGTGGGCAGCTCCAGGAGCGGCGGCAGACCGTCGAGCTGGCGCCGCCAGAAGGCGATCTCCCCCTCCAGGACCTCGCCCTGCAGCCAGGAGCGCTGCCAGACCGCGAAGTCCGCGTACTGCACCGGCAGCTCGGGCAGGGGCGACGGCCGGCCTTCGGCGAAGGCCGGATAAAGTGCCGCGACCTCGCGCACCAGGACGCCGATGGACCAGCCGTCGCTGGCAATGTGATGCTGGGTCAGGGCGACGGCGTGGTCCCCCTCGGCGAGGCGCACCAGCAGGGCCCGCAGCAAGGGGCCGCGCGAGAGATCGAACGGCCGGCCGGCCTCGGCCGCGGCGAGGGCAGGGACCAGATCCTCGCGCGCGCTCGCCGGCAACGCCGAGAGATCCACCATGGGAAGCAGGGGCTCGGCCGGCCGGATCACCTGCACCGGGGAGCCGGCCCGCGTGGCGAAGACCGTGCGCAACGCTTCGTGCCGCCGCACGATCGCGCCGAGGGTGAGCGCCAGCACGCCGGGGTCGAGGGGCCCCTCGACCCGCAGCGCCGCCGCCACGTTGTAGAGCGGGCTTCCCGGTTCGAGCTGATCGATGAACCAGAGCCGCTCCTGGGCGAACGACAGGGGCAGATCCCCCTCGCGCGGCGCCGGCCGGAGGGGCGGAGCGGGCGGCAGCGCGCTGGAGCGCCGCGCCGCCTCGACCCGGGCCGCGAGGTCCGCCAGCCTGGGGGCCTCCAAGACATCGCGCAGCGGCAGCTCGACGCCCAGGACGGCGCGCAGGCGCGACATCACCCGGGTGGCGAGGAGGGAGTGGCCGCCCAGCTCGAAGAAATCGGCGTCCGCTCCGACCCGTTCGGCCCCGAGGAGCTCGGCCCAGACGCCGGCGAGGATCTCCTCAACCGGCGTGCGCGGCGCCAGGCGATCCTCCTCGTCGGCTTCCCCGCCGCCGCTCCACGCGGGAGCCGGCAGGGCCTTGCGGTCCACCTTGCCGTTGGGGGTGAAAGGGAACGCGGCGAGCGTCACGAAGGCGGCCGGCACCATGTACTCCGGCAACCGCTCGCGCAGCGATTCGCGCAGCGCCTCGACCGTGGCGTCTCCGGTCACGTAGGCGACCAGCCGCCGGCCGCCAAGCCGGTCTTCTCGCGCCAGCACGACCGCCTCCCGGACCCCGGGCAAGGCCATCAGCGCCGTCTCGATCTCGCCCAGCTCGACGCGGAAACCGCGCAGCTTCACCTGGTGGTCCAGCCGGCCGCGGAAGTCGAGAGTGCCGTCGGCCCGCCAGCGCACGCGGTCGCCAGTGCGGTAGAGGCGCTCTCCCGCGATCCCGAAGGGATCGGGCACGAAACGCTCGGCGGTGAGGTCCGGCCGGTCCAGGTAGCCGCGCGCCAGGCCTTCGCCGCCCGCGTACAGCTCGCCCTCGACCCCCACGGGCACCGGGGCGAGACGCTCGTCCAGGACGTACGTCCGGGTGTTCGCGATGGGCCGCCCGATGGGCACGCTCTCCCCCGCCCGCGGAGGCGCGGTCATCCGGTGGCAGGAGGTGAAAGTGGTGCCTTCGGTGGGGCCGTAGCCGTCGACCAGGGTCAGGCCGGGATGGCGCTCCAGGACGCGGCGGGCATGGTCGGTCGAGACCACGTCGCCGCCCGTCAGGAGCTGGGAGAGCGGCCGCAGGCCGTCCAGACCGCCGTCCACCATCTCGTGGAAGAGGCCGGTGGTGAGCCAGGCCGAGGTGACGCCGTGAGCCTCGATGACCCGCGCCAGGTCGTCGAGCGAGCCGAGCCGGCCGGGATACAGGACTAGCCGGCCGCCGTTCAGGAGGGGAACCCAGATCTCCACGGTCGAGGGATCGAAGGAGAGCGGGGCCGTCTGGAGCCAGGTCTGGTCCGGCCCCAGGTCCGCGTACTCGGCGCCACGCACCAGCCGGAGGATGTTGCGGTGGGTGACCGCGACCCCCTTGGGCCTGCCCGTCGAGCCCGAGGTGTACAGGACGTAGGCCAGGGACTCGGGAGGCACCCGCGGCAGGGCGGCCTCGGGGGCCTGCTCCTCCGGGTCTGAGGTGACGAGCCGCAGCCCCGCCGGCAGCTCGAACGGCGGCGCCTCGCGGGCGACCAGCAGCGAGGCGCCCGCGTCCTGGACCATCCAGGCCAGGCGCTCCGGCGGATTGGCGGGATCGAGCGGCAGATACGCCCCGCCGGCCTGCAGGATGCCCAGGAGGGCCGCGACGAGGTCCGGCGAGCGCTCGGCGAGGACCGCCACCCGCTCCTCCGGCCGCAGCCCGAGGGCCACCAGCCGGCGGGCGATCCGCCCGGCCCGCCGCCGCAGCTCGTCCCAGGTCAGAGCCTCCGCTCCCTGCTCGACGGCGACGGCGAGGGGCCGCAGCCGCGCCTGCTCCGCGAAGAGGCCGTGGACGGTCTCCTCCGACGGGAAGGGGGTCGCGGTGTCGCTCCACTCCCGCAGGAGCTGGTGCCGCTCGGCCGCGCCGAGCAGCGGCAGCTCCGCGAGCGGGCGGCGGTCCGCCCCGGCGGCCATCTCGGCCTCGGCCATCTCGGCCATGCCGGCGAGCAGGTTGGCGAGGTGCTGGAGCAGACGCGGCGCCGCGTCCCCATCCACGCGGGCGCGGTCGGACGTCAGGCGCAGAGAGACCTGGTCCGCCGCCGTGAGGGTCAGGGTGATGGGATAGTTGGTGCTCTCGAAGCTGCGCAGGTTGCCGATCCGCAGGCTGCCGGAACCGCCGTCTGCGCCCCTTCCGACGTCGGGATAGTTCTCGAACACGTAAAGCGTTTCAAACAGCGGCGAGCCGGCGGGGACCTCGCTCCAGCGCTGGATCTGCGTCAGCGGGCCGTGCTCGAACTCCTGCCGGGCGAGCTGGCGCTCCTGGAGACGTTGCAGCCAGGCAGCCAGGGGCTCGGCGTCGTCCACCCGCACCCGCACCGGCAGGGTGTTGACGAACATGCCGATCATGGTTTCGACGCCGGGCAAGGCGGCCGGCCGGCCGGAGACCACATTGCCGAAGACGACGTCCTCCTCGTTGCTGTAGCGGCTCACGAGAACGGCCCAGGCGCCCAGGGTGACGGTCTGCAAGGTCAGCTTGTGCCGGGCCGCCAGGGCCTGAAGCTCCGCCGTGACCTCGCGGGAGAGCCGGACTTGGTGCTCGGCGTAGCCTGAGCCTCGCTCGGCTCCCACCGGGGTGGCGATGCCGAGGGCATTGGGGGCGGTGAACCCCGCGAGCTCCTCGCGCCAGAACGGCTCCGCCTTCGCCGGCTCGCGCTTTTTCAGCCAGGCGATGTAGTCGCCGAACGGCCGCGCCGGCGGCAATGTCGGCAATGTCAGCGATGTCGGCGATGCGGGCCCCCGACCCTCTCGGAGAGCCGTGTAGACAAGCACCAGCTCCTGGAGCACAAGGGGAAGCGACCAGCCGTCCAGCAGCAGGTGATGGAACGTCCAGATGAACGCGAGCTCGCCGTCGAGGCGGATCAGGGAGAACCGCATCAGCGGCGCCTTGTTCAGGGGCAGGGGCGTGTGCCGTTCGTCATGCCGCAGCTCCTCGAACCGGCGCTGCTGCTCCTCCGCGGGCAGGCCGCGCCAATCCAGCTCTTGCCAGGGGAGGGTGAGCTTCTTGCGGACGACCTGCAGGGGCTCGTCGAGCCCGTCCCAGAGAAAGGCCGTGCGCAGCACCCCGTGGCGTTGGATGAGCCCCTCCCAGGCTTGCTGGAACAGCCGGGGATCGAGATCCGCCGGCAGCGTGCAGGTGGCCTGGTTGACATAGACCCCGGACTCGGGCGCCATCAGGCTATGGAACAACATGCCGCTCTGGAGCGGCGTGAGGGGATAGATGTCTTCGACGTTCTTCATGGTGCTTCGGTTCTCGTACGGCGAATTCAATCGGACTCGGCGAGCAGAGCCGCCAACTTGTCGAAGCCGCGGGCATCGAGCCCGGCCTTGGGGAAGTCGGAAGGCGTGAAGACTTCCTCGCTCCCCTGGGCCTGCCGGATCAGTTGCCGCAGCGCGCCGGCATAGTCCGCGGCCAGGCGCTCCGCGGTCTCCCGGCGATACGTCCGGGCGCCGTAGGCCAGGGTGATCTGGAGCCGGCCATCGGTGACGATGCCGCCGATCTCCAACGGGTGGGTGCGGTGGGCGCGCGGGCTCCGGTTGGGGCCGGTGGAGGCCGTGGAAGCCCGGAAGAGAGCGCTCTCCCCGGAGGTGGCTTTAGCCTGGCCCAGGTAGTTGAACAGGATCTCGGCCGGAGCCGCCTGCAGGCCCAGCAGGCCGTAGCCGATGCCGCGCCCGGGCACGGCGCGCAGCCGCTCCTTGGCGCTCACCAGGGCGTCGCCGGGACCGGCGTCGCCCGCCTCCAGGACCACCGGGTACAGGGAGGTGAACCAGCCCACGGTGCGCGAGACGTCGAGGTCGTCGGAATCGCCAATATCCGCGAACAGCGGCTCCCGGCCGTGCCCCTCCAGGTCCACCCGCAGGCGCGGCGAGCCGGTCCAGCCCGCCAGGGCTCGCGCCAGGGCGCTCAGCAGCGCCTCGTCGATGCGGCTGTGATAGACCGACGGCAGGGTCTGGAGCAGCTCCGACGTCTCTTCCGCGCTCAGCTCGAAGGAGACGGTGGCCTGGTCGCCGACCCGATCGCCGGTCGAGGGGAAGTCCACCGGCAGGCGGGGCACGGCAGCCTGGGCCGTCTCGCGCCAGTGATCCAGCTCGCGGGCCAGCTCCTCCGAGCCGGCATGCCCGGCCAGCCGTCGGGCCCACTCCTGGAACGAGGTGGTTTTGGGCGGCAAGACCGGGCGCAGCCCCTGCGCGGCCTGGCGGTACGCCCCCTCCAGGTCTTCGACCAGCACGCGCCAGGAGACCCCGTCCACCACCAGGTGATGGGCGATCCAGAGCAGCCGCCCCGGCTCGCTGGCCCCACCGTTGAAGACGTTGAGAAGGCAGAGACGGGTCAGCGGTCCGGCCGACAGGTCGAAGCCGGCCTGGAGAGCCGCGGCCGCCCGCTCGGAGGCCTCGCCCCGGCGAGACGCCGGCAAGCCTGAGAGATCGACCTGGTGGAAGGGCGTCGCCGGCTCGGACGGCGCGTTCTCCTGACGCCAGCCGTTCACCCCGCCATCCTGGACATCGAACCGCAGGCGCAGGGCGTCGTGGTGCTCCACGATGGCCGCCATGGCGCGATCCAGGGCGGCAGGGACGAGGGGCTCCCGCGGCTCCAGCAGGAGGGACTGGTTGAAGTGATGGGGCTCCGCGAAGCCCTGCGCGAAGAACCAGCGCTGGATCGGGGTGAGCGGCACCTCCCCCGCCACCGGCCCCTGCCCGGCGGAGGCGCCGGCGGCCTCCGTGACCGTGGCGTGGCGGGCGAGCCTGGCCACGGTCTGGTGCTCGAAGATCTGCCGCATGGTGAAGAGCAGGCCCGCCTGGCGCGCCCGGGACACGATCTGGACGGAGAGGATCGAATCGCCGCCTAGCTCGAAGAAGTTGTCGTCCACCCCCACTTGCGGCAGGCGCAGCACCTGCGCCCAGACCGCCGCCAGGAGCTCCTCCTCGCGAGTGCGCGGCGCCACATAGCCCACTTCCCGCGCGCCGGGCTGCTCCGGGGCCGGCAGGGCCTTGCGATCCACCTTGCCGCTCGAGGTGAGGGGGAGCGCCGCGAGCGTGACGAAGGCGGCAGGCACCATCGGCTCCGGCAGCCGCTCGCGCAGGGCCTCGCGCAACGCGTCGGCCGGAGCCTCACCCACCACGTAGGCGACGAGACGCTTTTCGGAGCGATCCTCGTGCGATTGATCGCCACGGACCGTCACCACCGCCTCGCGGACTCCGGGCAGGGCAACCAGCGCCGCCTCGATCTCGCCCAGCTCGATGCGGACGCCGCGGATCTTGACCTGATGGTCCAGGCGGCCGAGGTACTCGATGGCCCCGTCGTTGCGCCACCGCGCCAGGTCGCCGGTGCGGTAGACGCGCTCGCCCGGCTCTCTTCCCTCCGGGTCCGGCAGGAAGCGCTCGGCCGTCAGGTCCGGACGCTCGACGTAACCGCGCGCCAGGTTGACTCCGGCGATGAACAGCTCGCCCGGAACCCCCACCGGCACCGGCCGCAGGCCGCGGTCGAGCAGGTGGATGCGGGTGTTGGCGATCGGCCTCCCGATGGGGATGCCGCCGCGGTCGTTCTCACTGCAAATCCAGGAAGTGACGTCCACCGCGGCCTCGGTCGGGCCGTAGAGGTTGTGCAGCCGGGCGTGGCCGAGGCGGGCGGCGAACCGCCGGGCCAGCTCGGCGGATAGAGCTTCGCCGCTGCACACGACGTCGCGCAGGGCGCGGCACTCCTCCACCCCGGGCTCCTCCAGGAAGAGCTGGAGCATGGAGGGGACGAAGTGCAGCACCGTGATCCCCTGCCCGGCGATGAGGCGCGCCAGATAGTCGTTGTCACGGTGGCCGCCGGGCATTGCCACGACCAGGCGGGCGCCGGTCATCAGCGGCCAGAACAGCTCCCAGACCGAGACGTCGAAGCTGAACGGGGTCTTCTGCAGCACCCGGTCGGCGGCGGTAAGGCTCAGAGCCTCCTGCATCCAGAGCAGCCGGTTGACGATGGCGCGGTGGGAGATCACCGCGCCCTTGGGCCGGCCGGTAGAGCCGGAGGTGTAGAGCACGTAGGCCGGATGGTCGGGATCGACCGGCACCGCAAGGGGGCCGTCGGCGAGATTGCCGTCCGCGGGCTCGCCGCGCTCCAGGAACAGGAAGCGGTCCTCCGCGCCCGGCAGGCGGTCGGCCAGGCCGGCGCGAGTCACGATCAGCCGTAGTCGGGCATCGCGATCCTGGAAGGCGAGGCGGTCGGCCGGGTGGTCGGGGTCGAGCGGGACATAGGCGGCGCCCGCCTTGAGGATGCCGAGGAGCGCGACGAGCAGCTCGCAGGAGCGCTCCAGGAGCACGCCGACGCGGCTCTCCGGGCCGCAGCCATGGGCCTGGAGGAGGCGCGCCAGGCGGTTGGACCGCCGGTCCAGCTCGCCGTAGGTCAGCGCCTCCGATGCAAAGGCGACCGCTACGGCCTCGGGAGTGCGCGCGGCCTGGTCTTCGATCCAGGCATGGAGCGGGCGCTCGAGGGGATAGGCGGTGGCGGTCTCGTTCCAGGCGCGGAGCTGAAGAGCCTCCGCGGCGGTGAGCAGGCCGAGCTCGCCGACGCGCCGCTCGGGCCCTCCGGCAATGCCAGCGATGCCGGCGATACCGGCGATACCGGCGAGCAGCGTGGCGAAGTGTTGGAGCAGGCGTGGCGCCGCGTCCCCGTCCACGCGGGCGCGGTCGGACATCAGCCGCAGATCGAGCCGGTCCGCCGCCGAGAGGAGCAGGGTGAGGGGATAGTTGGTGCTCTCGAAGCTGCGCAGGTTGCCGATGCCCAGGCTACCGCCAGGGCCATCGACGATATTGGGGTAGTTCTCGAACACGTAGAGCGTCTCGAACAGCGGCGAGCCGGCGGGGACCTCGCTCCAGCGCTGGATCTGCGCCAGCGGGCTGTGTTCGTGCTCCTGCCGGGCGAGCTGGCCCTCCTGGAGACGCCGCAGCCAGGCGGCCAGGGGCTCGGCGCCGTCCACCCGCGCCCGCGCCGGCAGGGTGTTGATGAACATGCCGACCATGGTCTCGACGCCGGGCAGGGCCGCCGGACGGCCGGAGACCACGCTGCCGAACACCACATCCTCCTCGCCGCTGTAGCGGCTGACGAGCACGGTCCAGGCGCCCAGGGTGACGGTCTGCAGGGTCAGCTTGTGCCGTGCCGCCAGGGCCTGAAGCTCCGCCGTGAGCTCGCGGGAGATCTGGATTCCGTGCTCGTCGTAGCCGGAGTCCCCTTCGGTGTCCCCCGGGGAGGCCGGGTGGAGGATCCCCATGGGATTGGGGGCGGTGAACCCCGCCAGCTCCTCGCGCCAGAAGGGCTCGGCCCGCGGCAGATCCTGCGCCTGCAGCCAGGCGATGTAGTCGCTGAACGGCCGCGCCGGCGGCAGCGCCGGCTCCCGGCCCCCCCGCAGGGCCGCGTAGACGGCGTCCAGCTCCTGGACCAGGACGGGGAGCGACCAGCCGTCCATCAGCAGATGGTGGGAGGTCCAGACGAACCCCAGCTCGCCCTCGAGACGGATCAGGGCGAAACGCATCAGCGGCGCGCTGGTCAGGGACAGGGGGGCATGCCGTTCGCCATGCCGCAGCTCCTCGAAACGGAACCGCTGCTCCTCCGCGGTAAGGCCGCGCCAGTCCAACTCCCGCCAAGGGAACGAGACCTGCTTGCGGACGATTTGCAGGGGCTCGTCGAGACCCTCCCAGAGGAAGGCCGTGCGCAGCGCCTCGTGACGCTCGACGAGCCTCTCCCAGGCCTGCCGGAACAGCCGGCCGTCGAGATCCGCCGGCAGGGTGCAGGTCACCTGGTTGACGTAGACCCCGGACTCGGGCGCCATCAGGCTGTGGAACAGCATGCCGCTCTGGAGCGGCGTTAGGGGGTAGATGTCTTCGACGTTTTTCAGATCCGGCAGGAGCGATGCCAGCCTGTTGAAGCTGTGCGCGTCGAGCCTGGCCCTGGGAAAGTCGGAGGGCGTCTGCGGGGCCGTGGCGTGGCGGGCCAGCCCGGCCACGGTCTGATGCTCGAAGATCTGCTTGACGGTCAAGACCAGGCCGGCCTGGCGCGCCCGGGCCACGATCTGGACGGAGAGGATAGAGTCGCCGCCCAGCTCGAAGAAGTTGTCGTCCACCCCCACCCGTGGCAGGCGCAGGACCTGCGCCCAGACAGCCGCCAGGATCTCCTCCTCGCGGGTGCGGGGCGCCACGTAGCCCTCGCGCGCGCCGGGCGGCTCCGGCGCCGGCAGGGCCCTGCGGTCCACCTTGCCGTTAGGGGTGAGGGGCAGTGCCGCAAGCGCCACGAAGGCGGCAGGCACCATGTGGTCCGGTAGCCGTTCCCGCAACGACGCGCGCAGCGCCTCGGCCGCCAGGCTGGAGACATCGCCGGCCACGTAGGCGACCAGCCGCCGGCTGGGTGTGCCTTCGCGCAGGACGACCACGGCTTGGCTCACCCCGGGCAGGGCGGCGAGGGCCGCCTCGATCTCTCCCAACTCGATGCGGAAGCCGCGCACCTTCACCTGGTGGTCCAAGCGGCCGCGGAACGAGAGCTCTCCCGCGGCCGTCCACCGCACCAGGTCACCCGTGCGGTAGAGGCGGGCGCCGGGCTCGGACGCGAACGGATCCGGGAGGAAGCGTTCGGCGGTCAGGTCCGGCCGGTCCAGGTAGCCGCGCGCCAGGCCTTCGCCCCCCGCATGGAGCTCGCCCCATACGCCCACCGGCACGGGTGAGTAGCGCTCATCCAGGACATAGGCCTGGGCGTTGCCGATCGGCCGGCCGATCGGCACGCTCTCCCCCGCCTGCCGCCCGGCGCTCAGGCGATGGCAGCAGGTGAACGTGGTGCCCTCGGTCGGGCCGTAACCGTCGATCAGCGTGAGACCGGGATGGGCTTCCAGAGCCCGGCGGGCGTGCTCGGGCGAGACCACGTCGCCGCCGGTCAGGAGCTGCGACAGCGGCCGCAGGCCATCCAACTGGCCGTCCACCATCTCGTGGAACAGGCCCGCCGTGAGCCACGCCGAGGTGACCCGATGGGTCTTCAGGACGTGGGCCACTTCGTCCAGCGACCCGATCCGGCCGGGGAACAGCACCAGCCGGCCGCCGTTCAGGAGGGGCGCCCAGATCTCCAGGGTCGAGGCATCGAAGGAGACCGGGGCATACTGCAGCCACGCCTGGTCCGGCCCCAGGTCCGCGTAACCGGCACCGCGCACGAGCCGGACGACGTTGCGGTGGGTGACCGCCACGCCCTTGGGCGTGCCGGTCGAGCCCGAGGTGTAGAGGACGTAGGCCAAAGCCGTGGCCGGCACCTCCGGCAGGCCGGCTTCGGGAGCCTCGCCGTCCAGCGCGACGACCCGCAGCCCCGGCAGCTCGATTCCCGGCATCGACTCCGGCCTGAGCGCCACGAGCATGGAAGCTCCCGCGTCGCGGATCGTCCAGGCCAGGCGTTCCATCGGATCGGCGGGATCGACGGGCAGGTAGGCTCCGCCGGCCTGGAGGATGCCGAGAAGGGCCGCGATCAACTCCGGCGAGCGCTCGGCCCATACCGCCACCCGCTCTTCCGGCCGCAGCCCCAGGGCCGCCAGCCGGCGGGCGAGCCGCTCGGCCCGCTGCCGCAACTCGCGGTACGTCAGCCTCTCCTCGCCCATTTCCACGGCCACCGCCATGGGCCGGGCCTCCGCCTGCTCGGCGAAGAGGCCATGAACGGTCGCCTCCCGCGGGAAGCGGCTGGCGGTGTCGCTCCACCCCCGGAGGAGCTGATGCCGCTCGGCCTCGGCGAGGAACGGCAGCTCCGCGGCCGTCAGGCCCGGCGCCGCCAGGGCCGCCGCGAGCAGCCGCTCGAAGTGCCCGGCCAGGCGATCGATGGTCGCGGCGTCGAACAGATCGGTGGCGTACTCGACCGTGCCGGCCAGCTCGCCGTCGCGATCCTCGAAGTTGACCGTGAGGTCGAACTTCGCCGTCGTCGCGTTCACGCTCACCGGCCGCAGACGCAGGTTCTCGATCTCCAGGCTTTCGACGGGAGCGTTCTGCAGGACGAGCATCGCCTGGAACAAGGGGGCGTGGGCGAGGCTCCTCTCCGGGGCCAGCTCCTCGACCAGCTTTTCGAACGGTACGTCCTGGTGCAGCCAGGCGGCCAATGCCGTCTCGCGCACCCGGCCGAGGATCTCGCCGAACGCGGGCGTACCGGAGAGGTCGCCACGCAGGACCAGGGTATTGACGAAGAACCCGATCAGCCCCTCGATCTCCAACCGGTTGCGTCCGGCCACGGGCGAGCCCACCGCGAGATCGTCCTGTCCGCTGTAGCGGGCCAGGAGGGCCTGGAAGCCGGCCAGGAGCACCATGAAGAGGGTCGCTCCCTCGCGCCGGGCCAGGGCCTCGGCTTGCCGGGTGAGCTCGGCCGGCAGCCGCACCGGCCGCGTGGCGCCACGGAAGCTCTGTGCCGCGGGCCGGGGGCGGTCGGTGGGCAGCTCCAGGAGCGGTGGCAACCCGGCGAGCTGCCGGCGCCACCAGGCGATCTCACCCTCCAGGACCTCGCCGCGCAGCCAGGAAAGCTGCCAGACCGCGAAGTCCGCGTACTGCACCGGCAGCTCGGGCAGGGGCGACGGTAGGCCCGCGGCGAAGGCCGGGTAGAGCGCCGCGATTTCGCGCACCAGGAGCCCCAGGGACCAGCCGTCGCTGACGATGTGATGCTGGGTCAGCACCACGGCATGGTCCCTCTCCGCGAGCCGCGCCAGCAGGCCGCGCAGGAGCGGACCGCGGGTGAGATCGAACGGGCGGGTGGCCTCTTCGCGGATCAAGCCGAGGGCCAGCGCCTCGCGCGCGCTCTCCGGCAGCGCCGACAGGTCCACCACGGGCAGCGGGAAGGGCTCAGACCGCCGGATCACCTGGACCGGCGAGCCCTCCGGCGCGGCGTCTGACCCCCTGAAAACGGTGCGCAACGCTTCGTGCCGGCGCACGATCTCCTCGAGACAGCGGGCCAGCACCGCGCCGTCCAGCGGCCCTTCGACCCGCAGCGCACCGGGCATGTTGTAGAGCGGGCTGCCCGGTTCGAGCTGATCGACGAACCAGAGCCGCTGCTGCGCGAACGACAGGGGCGAGGCTCCCTCGCGCGGCATCGCGAGGAGGGGCGGAGCGGACGGGACCGCGCCGGTCCGCCGGGCCGCCTCGACCCGGGCGGCGAAGTCGGCCAGCCGCGGGGCCGCGAAAAGATCGCGCAAAGGCACCTCGACGCCCAGTGCGCCGCGCAGGCGCGACATCACCCGGGTCGCCAGCAGCGAGTGGCCCCCCAGGTCGAAGAAGTGGTCGGCCACCCCGACCCGCTCGCGGCCGAGCACCTCGGCCCAGATCCCCGCGACGATCTCCTCGACCGGCGTACGCGGCGCCAGGTAGCCTCCTTCGGCGCGCTCCCACTCCGGCGCCGGCAGGGCCTTGCGGTCCACCTTGCCGTTGGGAGTGAGGGGCAGCGCCGGGAGCGTCACGAAGGCGGCCGGCACCATGGAGTCGGGAAGCCGCTCGCGCAGCGACCGGCGCAGCGCTTCGGCAGTGGCGTCACCGACGACATAAGCGACCAGTTGGCGGTCCTCGTGCGGGCTCTCGCGGGCCACCACGACCGCCTCACGGATTCCGGGCAGCGCCGCCAGCACCGCCTCGATCTCTCCCAGCTCGATGCGGAAGCCCCGGATCTTGACCTGATGATCGATGCGCCCCAGAACCTCCATCCGCCCGCCGGGCAGGTGACGGGCCAGGTCGCCCGTCCGGTAGAGGCGGCTCCCCGCCTCCACCGCCTCCGCCGCGAGGGGATTTGGCAGGAAGCGCTCCGCCGTCAGATCCGGCCGGCCCACATAGCCCCGCGCCAGGCCCGCGCCTCCGATCCACAGCTCGCCGGGGGCCCCGAGAGGCACGGTCTGGAGCTGGCGGTCGAGCAGGTGGATCTGGGTGTCGGCGATGGGCCGGCCGATCGAGACCGGACCGGTCTCACCGGGCCGGATGCGCGCGGCGGCCGACCAGACCGTGGTTTCGGTGGGACCGTAGAGGTTCCACAGCTCGCGGGTACGCCCGGCGAGAGAGGCGGCGAGATCGCGGGGCAGCCCCTCGCCGCCGCACAGCGCCCGCAGATTGGGATCGCCGGCCCAGCCCGAGTCGAGGAGCATCCGCCAGGTCGCCGGGGTCGCTTGCAGCACGCTGGCCCCGGACGCGCGGAGCCGGGCCGCCAGGAGAGCGCCGTCCGCGGCCTCCGCCCGGCTGGCCAGCTCGACGCAGCCGCCCACGGTCAAAGGCAGGAAGATCTCCAGCGCCGCGATGTCGAAGCCGAGCGAGGTGACGGCGAGCAGCCGCTCCCCAGGGGAGAAGCCCGGAGTGCGGCGCATCGACCCGAGGAAATTCACCACGGCCTGGTGAGGGACGCCCACCCCCTTGGGACGGCCCGTCGAGCCCGAGGTGTAGAGGACGTAGGCGAGCTGGCGGTCGTCCCCGGGGTCCCCAGGGACCGGAGCGCCGCGCTCCTCATCGAGCGGATCGCCGTCGAGGCAGAGGACCGTCGTCCCGGGAGCCGCGGGGAGCGCGCCGAGCAGACTCGTCTCGGTGATCAGCACCCGCGGCGCCGCGTCCTCCAGCACGAAGGCCAGCCGTTCGCGCGGGTAGTCGGGATCGAGCGGCACGTAGGCGGCTCCGGCCTTGAGCACGCCGAGAAGAGTGACGATCAGGTCGAGCGAGCGCTCCAGGGCGACGCCGACGCGGCTCTCCGGAACGCAGCCCAGCCGCCGCAGGTGCCGCGCCAGCCGGTCGGCGCGGGCGTCGAGCTCGGCGTAGGTGAGGGCCTCCCCCCGGAAGACGGCGGCCGGCGTGTCCGGCGTGCGGGCCGCCTGGGCCTCGAAAAGGTCCTGCAGGAGGATTCCCCGGGGCCGCGGCACCGCCGTGTCGTTCCACTCGGTGAGCATCTGGTGGCGCTCGGCCGGGGAGAGCAGCGGCAGCTCCGCGATCGGGCGAGGATCCCCAGCGGCCATCCCGGCGAGCAGACTGTCGAGGTGGCCGAGCATCCGCCCGGTGGTCGTCGCGTCGAACAGATCGGCGTCCCACTGCAAGGAGACGGCGAGCCCCGCGGTCCACTCGGCCACGGTCAGGGAAAGGTCGAGCTGGGCGGCGGGGGGCGCGAGGGGGAGCGACTCCAGGGTCAATCCTCCACTGCCCCCGAGGTCGAGCCGGGAGCCCGGCACGCCCACGGCGAAGGCCGCGAGCGCGGCAAGCTCCGGCGCCGGGGCTTTCTCGTAGGTCAGCATCGCCGCGACCAGCGGCGGCCGGCTGGGGTCGCGCTCGGGTTGCAGGCGCTCGGCGAGCAGGGCGAAGGGGAGATCCTGGTGCGCCAGCGCGTCGAGCACGGTGCCGCGCGTCCGCGCCATCAGCTCGCGGGTCGCCGGATCGCCGGAGAGGTTGGCGCGCAAGGGCACCAGGTTGACGAAGTAGCCCACCACCTCCCCCCATTCGCGGGCGGAGCGGCCGGCCATGGGGGCGCCGGTGAGGAAGTCCTCCTGGCCGCTCCAACGGGAGAGCACGGCCTGCCAGCCGGCGAGCAGGGCGACGAAGGGCGTGCAGCCATGCATGGCGGCGAGCCGGTGGACCGCCTCCGCCCGCTCCAGCGAGGGAGGAAGCGTCCGAGCGCCGCCGCGCAGGGCCTGCACCGGACGCCGCGGCCGGTCGGTGGGCAGATCGAGCTGAGGCGTACCCGCCAGACGCTGCCGCCAGTGCTCCCACAACCGCTCGCCCTCGGGGCTCGCCAGCATCTCTTCCTGCCGGCGGGCGAAGTCGGTGTACAGGGCCGATGGAGGGGGCAGGGTCGCCCCCGCTACGAGCGCACCGAGATCGCGGGCCAGCACGGCCATCGACCAGAAGTCGACGGCGACGTGGTGCACGGCGAGGGCGAGGAAGGCCTCGTGGCCGCGCCGCAGCAGGACCGCCCGCAGGAGAGGCCCGGTCGCCAGGTCGAACGGACGGAAGGCCTCCGCATGCAGCCGCGCGTCCACCTCCGCGTCGCTCCAGCCGGCCGCATCCACGGTCTCGAACCCGGCCGCGGCCCGCTCCGCCACCCGCTGCACCGGACCGCCGGGCGTATCGGCGAACGTGGCGCGCAGCATGGGATGGCGGTCCACCAGCCCCTGGAGAGCGCGGCCCAGGGCTTCTGAGGCTTCGGAGGCTTCCGAGGAAATCAGCCCCAGCCGCGCCGCGCCCGCGATGTTGTAGGCGGAGCTCTCCGGCGCCAGGCGATGGAGGAACCAGAGCGAGCGCTGGTTCCAGGAGAGCGGGTGCTCGCCCGCCGCTTCGCCGGTCCCGGGCGGAAGCTGCATCGCCGCCTCCGCCTCCCCTCCGGCCACCCGCCGCTCCAGCTCGCGCAGGGTCATCCCCTCCAGCAGGTCCGCCAAGGGGAGGGAGACGCCGGCCGCCGCCTCCACCGCCTGCTTCAGCTCCACGGCCGCCAGCGAGTCCAGGCCCGACGCGGAGAGCGGAAGGTCCGGATCGACCCGCTTGGGATCGATCCGCGCCGCGGCGGCGAAGGCCTGGCGCAGCCAGTCCGGCGATCCCATTTGGACCTCGGCCCGCGGGTCCTCGTCCACGACGGTGTCGGCAATGAAGGAGAGGCGGCTCGCGCCGAGCACGCGCAGCCCCCCTTCGAGATACAGGTCGCGGCAGGCCCGCCGCCGCACCTTGCCGCTGGACGTCCGGGGCAGCGTCTCCGGCCCGATCAGCACCACTTCCGCGACGCTCACCTCGTGCTCTTCGGCTGCCGCCTGACGCACCGCAGCGGCGATCTCTTCGGCCTTCCCGGCGTCCAGGCTGGCGCGGGCGTGACGCTCCACCTCGTGGACGATCACCAGCCTCTCTTCCCCATCGGGATCGACCGCGAAGGCGGCGCCGCCGCCGGCGCGCAGGTCAGGGTGGCTGCGCTCGGCCGTCAGCTCCAGGTCCTGCGGGTAATGGTTCCTGCCACGCAGGATGATCAGGTCCTTGAGGCGCCCGGTGAGGAACAGCTCGCCCTCGGAGACGAATCCGAGGTCCCCGGTGCGCAGGAAAGGGCCGATGCCGTCGGCCAGACGGGCGCCGAACGTCTCCGCCGTCTCCTCCGGGCGCTCCCAATATCCCTGGGCGACGCTGGGGCCGGCCACCCAGACCTCGCCGACGCGGCCGGGCGGACAACGCTCGCCCGACTCCGGATCGACGGCGAGGACGGTCTGCGTCGCCTCTCCGCAGCTCACCAGCTCGCGGCCCCATGCGGCGTCAGCATCCACGGCCTCGTGCCGTTCCAGAGCCTCCGCGTCGAGCACACGCACCCGGGGCTCCTCCCCCTCCGGGCGCCATCCCGAGACGAGCAGCGTCGCCTCGGCGAGGCCGTAGCAAGGACGGAACGCCGAGGCGCGGAAACCGCGGGGCGCGAAGGCCGCGGCGAAACGCCGCAGCGTGCCGGCCCGCACCGGCTCGGCGCCGTTGAAAGCCACCTGCCACGAGGAAAGGTCGAGGCCCTCCCGCTCCTCTTCCCCCACTTTGCGCACGCACAGCTCGTAGGCGAAGTTGGGGCCGCCGCTGGTCGTCGCGCGGTAGCGCGAGATGGCTTCCAGCCAGCGCGCCGGCCGCTGCAGGAACGCTCCGGGGGTCATCAGGTAGGAGACCGCCCCGGTGTAGAGCGGCTGCAACACCGTGCCGATCAAACCCATGTCGTGGTAGAGCGGCAGCCAGCCCAGCACCACCGAATCGGACGACTGCTCGAAAGTGCGGCGGATCAGCTCCTCGTTGTGCAGGAGGTTGCCGTGGCTGACCATGACCCCCTTGGGGGACGAGGTCGAGCCCGAGGTGTACTGGAGAAAGGCGAGCGTTTCCGGGCCCGAGTCCGGCCTTTGCCAGTCCGCGGCCCCCGTGGGCTCCTGGAGGGCGGGAGCCATCCGGCGGGCGGCGGAGAGCTCGGGGATCTCGGCGGCGGCGCTCTCCAGGGCCGGCAGCTTATCGGCGGTGGTCAGCGCCACCCGCGGGCGGGCGTCGCGGAAGATCGCCCGCAGGCGCGGATCGCCGCCGCGCCGCCGCGGCGGCAGGGCTGGAACCGCGACGGCGCCGGCATAAAGGCAGCCGAAGAAGGAGGCGACGAAATCCGGCCCTGGAGGGAGCAGCAGGGCGACGCGCTCGCCGCCGGCACCCGCCGCCTGCAACGAGGCGCCGATCGCCCGGGCGCGGGCGTCGAGCTCCGCGTAGGTGAGCCGCTCCTCGGCCACGCCGGTCTCGCCATAGGACAGGAAGACGTAGGCCGGGCGCTCTCCCTGTTCCGTCGCCCGGCTCTCTAAAATTTCGGAAATTGTCGCGTTCTTTGACATTGCGCCCACGTAGCCGTCCCCGGAACCCCGCGCCTTCAGCAATGCCCACATAGCAATGCATCCATGGCCCGATCAATTTCCAACCGCCCGCCGGCCGGCGAAAATTTCCGCGAGCTGTTGCAGGATGACTACCGTCCGGAGCGTCTTCTCCTGCGCACTCGAGGCGATCCGCACCGCTCGGTGGAATCGTAATTACGTTGGGCGGGTGTCCAGGCACCAGTCGAGCACGGCCATGGCACTCGTCATCTTGTGGTACGCCTGCCGGAAGGCAATGCTCTGGGGGCCATCGAGGACCTCATCGACGACCTCGTATCCGCGCATGGCGGGCAGGTCGTGCAGGAAGACCGTCGAACCATCCCGCTTCGAGACCTCGGCCATGATCTCCGGAGTCACCGCATAGGGCCGAAACCTGTCGATCCAGTCGCTATCCGCTTTCCGGACCCCCATGGTGAGCCACCGGGTCGTATAGACCGCGTCCACCTGGCGCGGTAGCCGATGGAGGTCGTGATGCTGCTCGATCTCCGAGCCGTGGTCCGCGGCCGTGCCCTGGACCTCCTCGATGAAGCTCGCGGCAAGCCCGTACCCCTCGGGGGTGACCAGGGTCAACCGCATGCCGGAGACGCGGGCCACGGCCAAGGCGATGGCGGACGCCGAGTTGTTCCCCTCTCCGATATAGAGCAGGTGGAGCCCCGAGAGCCGGCCGAAACGCTCCCGCAAGGTGGCGAGGTCGGCCAGGGACTGGGTAGGGTGCTCGTTCTCGCTCATCGCATTGACCACCGCCATCCGGTCCTGGTTCGTGAGCTGGCGCATCTCGTCGATCGATTCGTTGGTGCGGATGACGAGCGCGTCCAGGTAATTGGCCAGCACGCGCGCGGTATCGGGGACTGTCTCGCCCGTCACGATCTGCAGGTCGTTGGGGCCATAGGCCATGACCTGGGCCCCGAGCTTCATGGCGCCGACGGAGAAGGAGGTCCGGGTGCGGGTGGAGGTCTTGCGGAAATAGATGCCGACAACGCAGCCGGCCAAGGGGAGCCGCCCCTGCCAGCGGCCTTCGGCGATGGCGACGGCGTTCTCCACCAGCGACAGAAGCGTGTCGCTTTCGAGGTCGGAGATGGAAATCAGGTGTCTTGCCGGCATGCGGAATCCTCGTGAAGGAGATGGGGCTCGAAGGAGTCGGTTCAACGTACGACGAATCTGGCTCAGGCGAAGAGATCCCCACCCGCCGGAAAGAAACCGTCGATCGCGACCCCTCTTCCCGCGGCCCGGGCCGCGCCGGCCACCATTTGGCCCAGCGCGACGTCGAGGACCCCGAGGCCGAACGGATTGAACACGGCGATCGAGCCATCCCCCCGCCGCGCCGGCGCCTTGCCTTCCAGGATGTCCGCCAGGGTACAGCGGATGAAGCCGCGGCCGCCGGTCGCCTGCTCCGCCAGATGCAGCGAGGTGTTGGCGCGGCAAACGTGATCGGCGTCGTCGACCACGTTGTCGCAGCCCAGGATCGCCTCCGGGGTGAGGTCGCGGAGCGAGATGTGGAGGACGACCGCCCCGGGAGGGCAGATGGACAGGTCGGAGACGTGGGGACGGATGGCGGTGGTGGCGAACGAGACCAGGGGACAGGCGGCCAGCAGCTCGTCCTGGCTGGAGGCGATCCCGGCCTCGACCGCCCCCAACCTGGCGAGGGCGTCGGCGAAGGATCGGGCGCGCTCGGCGTCGAGGTCGTACACCAGATAGCGCCGCGCCCCGCACAGGGCGCCGAGGAAGCGGGCGATCTCGAAGTTGATCAGGCCGGTGCCGATCAGCCCGACCCGCCCGGCGGGCCTCCCCTCGAGGAGCGTGCGGGCTCCCAGCGCGGCGCTCGCGGCGGTGCGGCGGGCGCTGATCAGCGAGCTCTCGAGAACGACCTCCGGCCGGCCGGTCTCGGTATTGTTGAGGATCAGGACGGCCGAGGCGCGGGCGAGGCCGCGCCGCAGGTTGCCCGGGAACGACGAGATCCACTTGAGCCCGGCGACGTCGAAGCCGTCGCCGAGGAACGCCGGCAGGGCGATGATGCGGTCGAGATCGTTGTCCGGAAAGCGCAGGAAGAGGGAATGCGGCAGGGAGCTCCGCCCTTGGTTGTGGGCGATGTAGGCGCGCGCCACGACGTCGGCGATCTCGCGTTCCCGCCCGGCGAGCAGCTCTTCGATCTCGGCGCCGCCGACGACAAGGATCCCGTCGCGGCTCACAGCGATCTCATCAGGCATTTCGATTCCCTTTCCTTCCCTCGGCGGACGAGGCATCCGTACTCTTGGTGCCGGAGAGCAGGGAACCGGGACACGAACCGGCCGAGCGCCTCAACGGCCCAGCTCCCCCGCCCAGGCCAGTTTCTTCTCCTCCTCACCCCAGAGACTCTCGATATCGCCGAAATGCTGCCGGGCCCACGTGTCGGAGAAGATCGTGTCGAGATAGCGCTCGCCGCGGTCGGGCAGGATCACGGCGCAAATGGCGTCCGGCGGAATATGGCACCGGAACTTCTCCACCGCGGTCAGCACCCCGCCCGACGAGCCGCCGACGAGGACGGCCTCGCGAGCCATCATCCGGCGGCAGCCGAGCAGGCAGTCGAGGTCGTCGACGTGAACGCAGTGATCGATCAGCGAGATGTCGCAGAGCGGCGGCTTGATCCCCGCGCCGAGGCCCGGGATCATCCGCTTGGCCTTGCGGTCGCTGAAGATCAGGCTGCCCACCGCGTCGACCGCGACGACCTGGGTCGACAGCCCGTGGTCGCGAATGTATTCGCCGCAGCCCCGGATCGTTCCGCAGGTGCTCGTGGCCACGAACAGGAAGTCGATCCCGCCGAGCGCCGTCGCGATCTCGCGCATGGTCGTCTGGTAGTGAGAGCCGGAGTTCTTGAGGTTGGCGTACTGATTCGGCCAGAACGCCTTCTCGGTCTGCCGGACGAGTTCCTGGACGCGGTTGAGCCTGGCCTGCAGGAGCTCTCCCGTGACCGGATCCGGCTCGGTGACGCAGTCGATCTCGGCCCCGTAGGTCTGGAGGATCTTGATGTTCTGCGACGCGGTCTTGCAGTCGACCACGCAGATGAAGCGCAGGCCGTAGTAGCGGCACGCCTGCGCCAGCCCCACTCCCATGTTGCCGGAGCTCGACTCGACGATCACCGTGTCGGGCCCGATCGTCCCCGACCGGAGCCCGTCCTCCAGGATGACCGCCGCCGGCCGGTCCTTGATGCTGCCCCCGGGGTTGAAGCCTTCGAGCTTGGCGAAGACCCGGAAGCCGGAGCCCGCGTAGAGCCGCTCGAGCTCGAGCAGCGGCGTGTTGCCGATTAGCGAGAGAATCCCCATGTCTCAACCTTTCTGAGTGCCGGTCAACGGCAAGGTATGGGTTGCCATGACCCCGCGTCGGACGGGGGCTTCCATCGCGTGAGTGCCTTGGAGGATCAGCACCAGGGGGAAAGGGCGACGGGAGCGTCCACGGCGGCTCCGAGCAACGCACCCCCGGTCGAAGCCGTGCGGGTTTTGGACTCCCTGAGCTCAGACGTCAAAAACTCTCAACCTCTTTTCTCTCTCCTGACCGAGCTTCCACGAAGCCCGGGCCTCACGAGTCTAAAGTTAGAGTGCGCCAAAACCTTCAACCGGGACACCCGTCCTGACCATGAAACTGACGGTATCCGGAGCACGGCCAACCTCTTCCGGGGTTAGGCGAACCAGGAACCGGGGACGGTCCTGTCCTGTGAGGCCACGTTGCAGGGAAACGTTGGAAGGGACTGAAAATGGTGCGGCTGGGAGGACTCGAACCCCCGACCAAGAGTTTAGGAAACTCCTGCTCTTTCCACCTGAGCTACAGCCGCAGGCCGGGAGGGATTATAGCCTAGCAATCCCACCCCATTCTTTTCAGTACTGGATCAGCGACTCCACCTCGTAGCCCTGGAGCTTCTGGCGGCCGGGGAGGAACGTCAGCTCGACGATGAAGCCGAAGCCGGCCACGATGCCGCCCAGCGACTCCACCATGCGCGCGGCGGCCAACGCGGTGCCGCCCGTGGCCACCAGGTCGTCCACGATCAGCACGTGCTCGCCGGGCAGGACGGCGTCGTCGTGCATCTCGACCGCGTCGGTGCCGTACTCGAGGTCGTAGGACTGGCGGATCTTCTGGTACGGCAGCTTGCCCGGCTTGCGCACGGGGACGAACCCGGCGTTCAGGTTGTAGGCCACGGTCGGCGCGAACATGAAGCCGCGCGACTCGATGCCGATCACCTTGGCGACGCGCTTCTGGGAGAACATCCAGACGAAGCGGTCGACGGTCATGCGCAGGGCCAGGGGGTTCTGCAGCAGGGTCGTGATGTCGTAGAAATTGATCCCCGGCTTCGGGAAGTCGGGTACCTCGCGGATGAATGCCTTCAGGTCCTCCATTGTCTCCTCCTCCTAGCGATCGATGACGAATCCATCCCACTCGGGGACGGGAGAAATCTCCTGCTCTTCGAGCCCGGTCACCCGGGCTCCCGGCGGGCCCTGCCGCAGTTGGTCGCGCAAGGCGTCGAGCCCCCCGGGCTCGCCCGCCGCCTCGACCTCCACCCGGCCGTCCGGCAGGTTGCGCACCCGGCCCGCCAGGCCGAGCTCCTGCGCCGCCCGCCGCGTGAACCAGCGGAAGCCCACGCCCTGGACCTTGCCGCCGAGGACCATCCGGCGGGCGCGGCGGCCCTCCGGAGCGCTCACTTCCCGGCCTTCCAGCCATGGCGGCCGAGCAGCGGCACGAAGGCGACCTCCTCGCCTTCCTTGCGCCGGATCTCGCCGCGCGGCGACTTGCGGTAGAGCACCAGCCGCTGGGAGTTGAGCTGCCCCTCCGGGATCAGCAGCGTGCCGCCCGGCGCGAGCTGTCCGAGGAGCGGCTCGGGCACTTTCGGGGCGCCGGCGGTGACCAGGATGCGGTCGTAGGGCGCCCACTCGCTCCAGCCCACGGTGCCGTCGAACACCTGCACCTTGACGTTGTCGAAGCCGAGCTGGCGCATGCGCGGGATGGCCGCCTGGGCCAGCTCGGGGATGCGCTCCAGGCTGTAGACCCGCCGGGCCAGCACGGCCAGCACCGCCGTCTGGTAGCCCGAGCCGGTGCCGATCTCGAGCACCGAGCTCTCGGGCGCCACCTCCAGCAGCTCCGTCATGCGCGCCACGATGTAGGGCTGCGAGATCGTCTGCGCCGAGCCGATCGGCAGCGCATGGTCGCCGTAGGCCTGGGTGCGCAGGTGGTCCTTGACGAACAGGTGGCGGGGGATCCTGCGCATCGCCGCCAGCACCCGCTCGTCCTTGACGCCGCGGGCGGCGATGTGGTCGCGGACCATCCGCTCGCGCTGGACGGCGTAGTCGCTCATCCCCGAGCGGGCGCGGAGGGCGAGAAGGAAAGGCTCGTGAGCTTGTTCCACAGGGAGGAGAAGCTCTCCAGCCCCGGGTAGTAGGTGAGGTCGAGGTGCAGAGGCGTCACCGAGATCCGGCTCTGGGAGATCGCCTCGAAGTCGGTGCCGCTGGCGCGCTCCCACTGCGGCGTGCCGGCGATCCAGTAGTACTTGCGCCCGCGGGGGTCCAGCTTCTCGATCACCGACTGCTTGTAGACCCGCCGGCCCAGCTTGGTGAAGCTGACCCCCTGGATCGGCCCGGCCGGCACGTTGACGTTGAGCAGCAGGTCGCGCGGCAGCTCCTCCTTGAGCAGGATCTCCACCAGCGCGCGGGCGAACTCGGCGGCGGGCTCGAAGGAGAAGCCCTCCCCCACCTCCTGGCTGAAGGCGACCGAGGGGATGCCCAGCAGCGTCCCCTCGAAGGTCGCGCTCACCGTCCCGGAGTAGGTCACGTCGTCGCCCAGGTTCAAACCGAAGTTGATGCCCGAGCACACCAGGTCCGGCCGCTGGTCCTTGAGCAGCGAGAGCACTCCCAGGTTGACGCAGTCCGTGGGCGTGCCGTCCACGGCATACCAGCTCTCCTCCATCTTCTGCATGCGCAGCGGCCGGGAGAGCGTGAGGGAGTGCCCGGTGGCGCTCTGCTCGCGGTCCGGCGCCACCACCACCACCTCGGCGATCTTGCCGAGCGAGGCGGCGAGGAGGCGGATCCCCTGCGAGAAGATGCCGTCGTCGTTGGTGACCAGGATGCGCGTCATTCAGCCTTGATGTACTTTCCCACGATCGGCTCGAGGGCCTTGAGCGTGGCGGCCGGAATCATCGAGCGCTCCGTGATCAGGGAGTACTTGAGCGCCTCGGCGCAGATGCAGTCGCGGCCATGGGGCTCGCCCACGCGGCGGAGCATCTGGCGCACCACTTCCTGCGACATCTTGACGTTCTGGCCGATGACCTCCATGACGGCCTCGCCCGAGACCGCCTCTTCCGTCTCGTGCCAGCAGTCGTAGTCGGTGACCATGGAGAGGGAGACGTAGCAGATCTCCGCCTCGCGGGCGAGCTTCGCCTCCTGGAGGTTGGTCATGCCGATGATGTCCGCCCCCCACGAGCGGTAGACCTCCGACTCGGCCCGGGTCGAGAACTGCGGCCCCTCCATGCAGACGTAGGTGCCGCCCCGGTGGACGACGGCGCCGGCCGCGCGGGCCGCCTCGGCGGCGATGTCGATCAGCCGCGGGCAGACCGGCTTGGCGAGCGAGACGTGGGCCACCAGACCGTTGCCGAAGAAGGTGTCGGGGCGGTGGCGGGTGCGGTCGAAGAACTGGTCGGGGACGACGATGTCGGTCGGCTTGTACTCGATCTTGAGCGAGCCCACGGCGGAGACCGAGACGATCTCCTCGACGCCGAGGACCTTGAAGCCATAGATGTTGGCGCGGTAGTTCAGCTCGCTGGGCAGCAGGCGGTGGCCGCGGCCGTGGCGGGGCAGGAAGGCCACCAGGCGCCCATCCAGCTCGCCGATGACGTAGGCGTCCGAAGGATCGCCGAACGGCGTCTCGATCCGGCGCTCCTCGCGGACCGTCATCCCCTCCATGCCGTAGAGGCCGCTGCCGCCGATCACACCGATACGGATATCACTCATCAGAAAAACTCCTCCTTGAATAGGAAATCCCATGTTGCCAGCCCGTGGAGCCGGCAGAGTCTAGCAGGTGCTACCGGATCGCCTCCACCACCGCCAGCGCCGTTTCGAGCGCCCGGCGGCCCTGGGCGCCGTCCACCCGCGGGACGTCCTCGCCCCGGCAGGCGGCCAGGAAGGCCTCCAGCTCGCGCTTGAGCGGCTCGGCGCGCTCGACCGGCAGGTCGTCCGGCAGGATGCGCCGGTCCGCGCCGGACTCCTCCAGACGATAGCCCTTGATCTCCTGCGCCTGGTAGTCCAGCGAGTAGTACCGGTTCGGCAGGAAGGCCCGCAGCTTGCGCGCCCGCTCGGAGGAGACCCGGGAGGCCGTGAGGCTGGCGACGCCGCCCGAGGCGAGCTCGATGCGGACGTTGGCGATGTCGATGCGCGGCGAGAGCACCGCGATGCCGGTCGCCCGCACCTCGGTGACCGGGCTCGGGTCGAGGGCGTGCAGGATCTGCAGGTCGTGGATCATCAGGTCCAGGACCACGTCCACGTCCAGGCTGCGCGGCGAGAAGACCCCCAGGCGCTGAATCTCGACGAAGCGCGGCGCCGAGCCGACCGACAGCAGGGCCTGAACCGCGGGATTGAAGAACTCCACGTGCCCGACGGCGAGAACGCGGTCCCCGGCACGCTCGAGCAGGCGGTCCGCCTCCGCGAGGGAAGCCGCGAGCGGCTTCTCGATCAGCACGTGCAGCCCGCGTTCGAGCAGGGCGCACCCCATGTCCGCGTGGGCTACCGTGGGCGCCGCCACCACCGCGGCCTCGATCTCCCTGGCGAGGTCTTCCAGACGCGGGAAGACGCGGGCGCCGTGCTCGTGGGCGGCGGCCTCGGCCGCCTCCGGCCGCGGGTCGTAGACTCCCACCAGCTCGGCGCCGGGCAGCGACGACAGCAGGCGGACGTGGTTGCGGCCCATGGCGCCGGTACCGAAGACGCCGACGCGCAGGGGAGAACGAGCGCTACTCAGCCTCGCCTCCTCCCCGTCCGCCGCCGCGCGGCACGGATTTGTGGATCCCCCGCTGGCTGCTCTCGACGAAGGCGATCAGATAGTCGACGTCCGGGTCGCCGGCCAGCTCGGCCTTGAGCCGCTCCAGGGCCTGGGGCGTGTTCAGCTTCGAGCGCACCAGGAGGCGGTAGGCCTGGTCCAGCCGGCGCAGCCGGTCGGCGTCGAACCCCTTGCGCTTGAGGCCGATGGAATTCAGGCCATAGCACGCCGGCTTCTGCCCCACCGTCTTGACGAACGGCAGGACGTCCATGGTGGCTACGGTGTAGCCGCCCACGTAGGCGTGGCGGCCCACCCGGCAGAACTGGTGCACGGAGCTGAAGGCGCTGATGTTGGCGTCGTCGTGGACCTCGACGTGGCCGGCGAGGGTCGCGCTGTTGGCGAAGATGATGCGGCTCCCCACCTGGCAGTCGTGGCCGATGTGGGTGTAGGCCATGAACAGGCTGTCGCTGCCCACGCGGGTAACGCCGCCGCCCTTGGCCGTGCCTCGGTGGACGGTGCAGAACTCGCGGAACTGGTTGCGGTCGCCGATCTCCAGCCAGACCTCCTCGCCCTGGAACTTCAGGTCCTGGGGCTCGAAGCCGATCGCCGCGTTCGGATGGATCCGGTTCTCCCGGCCGATGCGAGTCGGGCCCTGGACCTGGGCGCCCGCGCCGATCTCGGTGCCGTCGCCGATCTCGACGCCGGGCCCGACGACCGCGAACGGGCCGACGGTCACGCCGTCGCCCAGCCGTGCGCCCGGATCGACCACGGCCAGCGGATGGATGCGGGCGCTCATGACTGGTTCTCGCGATCCATCGGCCCGCGGTCGACCGGCCCGCGGTCGACCATCGCGGTCGAGAGCACGGCTTCGGCGGCGAGCTCGCCGTCCACCAGCGCCCGGCCCGAGACCTTGCAGAACGTGGAGCGGAGCCGGAGCACCTCCACCTCGTAGCGGACCTGGTCCCCCGGCACGACGGGGCGGCGGAACTTGGCGCCCTCGATGCCGGCGAAGAGGAGGAGCTTGCCGTCGCGGTTGGGCATGTCGTGCAGGAGGAGCAGGCCGCCGGCCTGGGCCATCCCCTCGATCAGGAAAACGCCCGGCAGCACGGGCCGGCCGGGGAAGTGCCCGAGGAAGACCGGTTCGGAGATCGTGACGTTCTTGATCGCCACGATGCGCTTCTTCGGCTCCATCTCCAGCACGCGGTCGACGAGCAGGATCGGGTAGCGGTGCGGGATCACCGACAGGATCCACTCGATGTCCCACTTCGGCAGGGTCGATTCGCTCAAATCAGGTCTCCTCCTCCTCGCCTAACCTCTTCTCCAGGGCCCGGAGCCGCCGGCTCATCTCCTCCAGGCGCGACTGCAGGACGGTCTGGCGCCGCCACTTCCTCACCTCGACGGCCGGGATGCCCCCCACCACCGTGCCGGCGGCCACCGACGAATAGACCGCCGACTTGGCCGCCACCTGGACGCGGTCCCCGAGCTCGATGTGCCCCGAGACCCCCACCTGCCCCGCCAGCACGACGCCGTTGCCCAGGCGGGTGCTGCCGGCGATGCCGGTCTGGCCGCACAGGATACAGTGCCGGCCGACCTGCACGTTGTGCCCGACCTGGACGAGGTTGTCGATCTTGGTGCCGGCGCCGATCCGGGTCTCGCCGAGGGTCGCGCGGTCGACCGCCGAGTTGGCGCCGATCTCGACGTCCCCCTCCACCACCACCCGGCCCACCTGCGGCACCTTGCGATGGGCGCCGCCCTGGGTGGCGTAGCCGAAGCCGTCGGCTCCCAGCACCGCGCCGGCGTGGACGACGCTCCCCGGCCCCACCTCGGTGCCGTCGTAGAGCACGGCATGGGGGTGGAGCACCACGCCCTCCGCCACCACGCACCCCCGGCCCACGGACACGAAGGCATGGACGGCGGCGCCCGCCCCGATCCGGCTCCCCTCCCCGATCACCACGTACGGCCCGACGTGGGCCGTGGGGTCCACCGCGCAGCCGGGCTCCAGCACGGCCGTCGGATGGACCCCCGGCTCGCGCCGGGCCGGCGGATGGAGCACGGCGACCAGTTGGGCCAGGGCGTAGTCCGGATCGTCGGCGACCAGCAGGTCGCGGCCGGGGACCGCGTCGACGAGCGCCGGGCCGACGAGCAGGGCGCCCGCGCCGCTCGCCGCCGCCTGTCCGCGATAGCGGGGGTCTTTCAGGAACGAGAGATCGTGGGGACCGGCGGCCTCCAGGGTACGGATCGCCTCGACGGCGCGGTCCGGGTCCCCTTCGACCCGGCCTCCCACCAGCTCGGCGAGCTCGGCGAGCCGGTAGCCCACCCGGCTACTTGCCCTGGCTCGCGGCGTCCAGCCGCTGGATGATGACGGGCGTGATGTCCACCGCCTCGTCGGCGTAGATCAGCCCGCTCTCGAACTTGCGGAAGATCAGCGTGTAGCCGAGGTCCTTGCCGGCCTGGTTGATCACGGGCATCACGCGCTCGTCGATCTGCGCCAGCATCTCGTCCCGCTTCTTGTTCAGCTCGCGGGTGGCGTCGTCCTGCAGACGGCGCACGGCGATCTCCTTCTCCTCGTACTGCTTGGAGAGATCCGCCAGCTTGTCCTGGGCGAGGGAGAGCCGCCCCTCGGAGATCTTGGTCTGAAGGTCCTTGAGCTCCTGCGCCCGGGTGCGGAGCTCGTTCTCCTTGGCTTCCTGAAGCTTCTTCAGGTCCGCCAGGGCTTTCTTGCCCGCCACCGACGACAACAGGATCTTCTCGGTATCGATCACCGCGATCTTGATCGTACCGCCGGCCGGGGCCGCCTGCTGGGCGGCGGCCGGAGCCGCCGCGAGGGCCAGCCCCAGAAGGCCGGCCACAGCGGCCCGCGACAGGAATTGGTTGTAGAACGACATGGTCTCTTCTCCTTACGTTTGAGAGCTTAGAAGCTCATAACCATCATTTAGAAGCTCGTACCGATGCTGAACTGGAAGTCCTCGAAGCTGTCCTGCACCTGAGGATCGAGGTTCTTCGCGTAAATGAACCGCAGCGGCGCGCCGAAGACCGGCAGGAAGACCCGCAACTCCACGCCCGCGGTGTTGCGCAGGTTCGACAGGTTGAACTTCTGGCCGTCGCCGAAGACGTTGCCCGCGTCCGTGAACAGCAGCAGCCGGAAGGGTCCGCCGAGCAGGAAATGGTACTCCAGGTTGACCTGCAAGTAGCTGTCGCCGCCGAGAATGTTGTTGAACTCGTCCCGCAGGGGCTGCCCCTTGGCGTCGCGCAGGAAGATCGAGCGGAAGCGGTGGCCGCGGATGCTGTTCTCGCCGCCCAGGAAGAAGCGCTCGAACGGCGACAGGGTGCGGTCGCCCAGGGCGTTGATCAGGCCCGTCTCGGCGTTGATGCCCAGCAGGGTGCGGGTCGGATAGTTGCTCAAGGGCTGGAACATGGTGAACGTCAGCTCCGGCCGCAGGAACTGGTTGTCGCCGCCCAGGAAGCCGCCCGCGTACTCCACCGCCAGCGACAGCCGCTTGCCGCGGGTGGGCTCGAAGGGGTTGTCCCGGCTGTCGAGCACGTAGGCCGGGCGCAGCGACGAGTTGTTGATCTTGATCGTCTGCGTGATGACGTCGCCCGGCTGCGGGGAGGTGGCCGGCGGCGGCGTCTGGCCGGGCTGGAGCGGCGGTATGACGACGCGGGTCTCGTCGTTGTACCGGGAGTTGTTGTAGCTGATGCTCGCCGACTGGAAGAGCTTGAAGTTCCGGCCGTAGGTCAGCACGGCGCCCTTGCTGTCGCGCAGGTAGCGCTCCTGGGCCGAGACCACCCCGTACTGGAGGCTCTGGTCGTAGGCGCGGATGCCGATGCTCTGCGGCCGGTCGAGGAACCAGGGGATGTAGTAGGAGAGGTCGAAGAAGTCGCGCAGCTTGCCGGTCTGGACCGACACGCCGACCTGCTCGCCGCGGCCGAGGAAGTTCTTGGTGTTGATGGCGAACTGGCCGAAGAAGCCGTCCAGCTCGCTCCAGCCGCCGCCGAACTGCAGCTCGGTGCGGTCGGCCTCGTCGCCCTTGAACATCAGGTTGACCTTCTTCTTCTCGGTGTCGGTGTCGATCTCGACCGGGTCTTCCTCGTTCAGCTTGAAGTAGCCGAGCTGGTTGACCTTGAGGACGCTGTTGCGGATGGCCGTGACGTTCATCAGGCCGCCTTCGTAGAGGCGCAGCTCGCGGCGCAGCACCTTGTCCTTGGTGCGGTCGTTGCCCTGGAACTCGATGCGCCCCACCTTGAACTGGTCGCCCTCCTGCACGTGCACCACCACGTCGGCGACGCGGCCCTCGCGCTCGACGAGCTCCGGGTCGATGCGGGCGAAGATGTAGCCGGTGTTGTGGTACAGGTCCGAGATCTGCTTGACGCCTTCGTCGACCACCTTGGAGCGCAGCCAGCCGCCGCCCTTGTTCTGGAAGGCCCGCAGGAGCGCCTGGTCGGTGTAGATCTGATTGCCCTCGATGGTCACCTGACCGAACTTCCAGCGCTCCCCTTCCTCGATCGGGATGGTGAGGAACATCCGGCGCTTCTGGTCCTTGGTGTCGACGGCGTCGGGCTTCAGGGCCCGCACCTCGACCTTGGGGTCGCCGATGACCACGTTCTTGTAGCCGGAGCCGCGGTAGAGCTCGCGGATCTTGTCCAGATCCCCCTGGAGCTTGGCCGGGTCGTAGATGTCCTTCTTCGAGAAGCGGGTGATCGGGCCGGTCTCCTTGGTCTGCTTCATCGACCAGCGCAGGCGCAGGTCGTTGAAGACCGTGTTGCCCTCGAAGCCGATGTCGGAGATGCGGACGCGGTTGCCCTCGTCGACGGTGAAGACGACCTTCTTCTCGTTGGGCCCGATGTCCTGGACCGCGTACTGGGCGGTGGCGAAGCGGTAGCCCTTCTCCCCGTACATGTCCTGGATCACCGTCTTGACCCGCTGCAGCTCGCCCAGCGAGAGCGGCTCGCCCTCGCGGATTCGGATGCGCTGGGTCGTCAGCTTGTCCTGGAGGTCGGTCTTCGAGATCCGCTTCAGCCCCTCGTACTCGATCGAGCGCAGGATCGGGCGCTCCTCGACCGTGATCACGAGGCGGATGCCGGCGGGCGTGGGCACGCTCTCCACCACCACGTTGTCCACCAGGTTGCGTTCCCAGAGCTGCTTGACGTTCCGGTTGATGGCGTCCTCGTCGAGCGGCTGCCCCGGCTCGATGCCGAGGTAGTAGCGGACCGTGTCCTCGGAGAGGGCTTTCAGGCCCTTGAACTCGATCGACTGGATGGTCTGGCCGTTGACCGGGCTGGCCGGCGCGGCGGCGGCCGGTGCCTGCGGGGCGACCGGTGTTGGATCCTGGGCGGTTGGATCCTGGGCGCGGGCGGGCATGCCGCCGGAGAGCAGCAGGGGAAGCAACATCGCCACCAGGAGGTCGCGCGTAATCTTCCATCGGCGCGATCCACGCCGGCCCACGATGAGATCGGGCATCGTCTCGTCCTTTCCTAGCCCGGCGGCTCGAAAGCCGCCGGGGCAAACTGAACTCTTGTGCTGGGGGCCGCCGGCCGGCGGGTCAGCGCCTGGGGATGACGATCTCCTGGGCGCCGGCCTGGAACGTCAGCTCACCGCCCTCCATATCAACGTCGATACGGTCGATGGTCTCGCCGCCGTGCTGGTTGATGAGGATCTCCGATACCGAGTCCTGAATGTGCCGCTGAATCGTCCGGCGCAGGGGACGCGCGCCGGTCGAAGGTTCGATCCCGGCTTTCGCCAGGAGCCATTCCTTGGCTGGCTCGGAAACCTCCAGCCTCAACCCGCGCTCGGCGAGCGTATTGTTGACGTCTTCGATCAGGATGTCCACGATCAGCCTGAGATCCCGCGGGGCGAGGGGGTTGAAGACGATCACCTCGTCGATGCGGTTGATGAACTCGGGGCTGAAGGTGCGCCGCAGCTCGGCGAGGATCTCCTCCTCGATCCGCTGGAAGCTCGCCTCCTCGCTGCCCTCGCCGAAACCCATGCGGCCGCCCCGCAGCACCAGCTTGCTGCCGATGTTGGAGGTCATCAGGATCAGCGTGTTGCGGAAGTCCACCTGGTTGCCGTAGGCGTCGGTGAGCTGGCCGTCCTCCAGGATCTGGAGGAGGATGTTCGCCACGTCCGGGTGCGCCTTCTCGATCTCGTCGAACAGGATCAGCGAGTAGGGCTGGCGCCGCACGCGCTCCGTGAGCTGGCCGCCCTCCTCGTGGCCGACGTAGCCCGGGGGCGAGCCGATGAGCTTGGAGACCGCGTGCTTCTCCATGTACTCGCTCATGTCGAACCGCACCAGCGCCCGCTGGTTGCCGAACAGGAACTCCGAGAGCTGCCGCGCCACCTCCGTCTTGCCCACGCCCGAGGGGCCCAGGAAGATGAACGAGCCCACCGGCCGCTGGGGATTGCTGACTCCCAGGCGGGAGCGGCGGATCGCCCGGCTGATGGCGTGGATCGAGCGGTCCTGGCCCACCACGCGCTGCTTCAGGATCTCCTCCATCTTCAGCAGCCGCTCGGCCTCCTCGCTCTGCAGGGCGGCCACCGGGATGCCCGTCCAGGAAGCGATGACCTCCTCGATGTCGTGCCGGGTCACCTCCAGGGTGCCGGTCTCGTCCGTCGCGACGCTCATTCTCTCCAGGTCCTCGCGCAGCTCGATCTCCCGCTCGCGCAGGTAGACGGCCCGCTCGAAATCCTTGTCGGAGATCGCGACCTTCATCTCCTTGACCACCTGGCGGATCTCCTGCTCCAGCCGGCGCAGGTTCTGGGTGTCGCGCACCCGGCGCAGCTTCACCCGCGCGCCCGCCTCGTCGATGACGTCGATCGCCTTGTCGGGCAGATGGCGGTCCGGGATGTAGCGGCTCGACTGGTAGATCGCCGTGCGCAGGGCCTCGGGGCGATAGCGCACCTTGTGGAACGACTCGTAGCGGTCCTTGACTCCCTCCAGGATCTCCTGGGTCTGCTCCGGCGTCGGCGGATTGACCTGGATGGCCTGGAAGCGGCGCAGCAGCGAGCGGTCCTTCTCGATGTACTTGCGGTACTCCTTGAGCGTCGTCGCGCCGATGCACGAGATCTCGCCGCGCGACAGCGCCGGCTTCAGGATGTTGGCCGCGTCGAGCGAGCCCTCGGCCGAGCCGGCGCCGATCAGCGAGTGGATCTCGTCGATGAAGACGATCAGCTCCTTGCTGTCCTTGAGCTCCTTCAGGATGCCCTTCAGCCGCTCCTCGAACTGGCCGCGGTACTTGGTGCCCGCCACGATCAGCGACAGGTCGAGCGCCATGATCCGCTTGTTGGCCAGGAAGATCGGCACCCGGCCCTCGATGATCCGCTGCGCCAGGCCCTCGACGATCGCCGTCTTGCCGACGCCCGGCTCGCCGAGCAGGATGGGATTGTTCTTGGTGCGGCGGGAGAGGATCTGGATGATTCGGTCCACCTCGTCGTCGCGGCCGATCAGCGGGTCGAACGACTGCTCCGTGGCGAGCGACGTCAGGTCGCGGCCGTACTCGGAGAGGAACGGCAGCTCCTTCTTCTGCTGCGAGGCCTCGCGCTCCTTGGCGATGGCGAGCACCTCCTCGCGCACCGTGTAGACGTCGAAGCCGTGCTGGGCGAGGATGCGCATCGCCGTGCACCCCTCGACCCGCAGGATGCCGATGAGCAGGTGCTCCGACCCGACGGTCGCGTGCAGCATGCTCTCGGCCTCGTGGGAGGCGTAGGCCAGGATCTTCTTCGATTCCTCGGAGAGGGGGAGCTCGGCGGTGGAGGAGATGCGCTCGACGAAGACCCGCTCGCCTTCGATTTCCCGGCGGATGTCCTCGGGCTTGACCTGGAAGCGGCGGAAGATCTCGCTGACCGTCTCCTCTCCCTCCCGCAAGATCCCCAAAAGGATGTGCTCGGACTCGATGACCCGGCTGCCCAGCTTGCTGGCTTCGTAGCGGGCGAAGAAAAGTGCTCGGCGGGCCTTCTCGTTGTACTTCTCAAACATGCGGTTCAGTCTCTCCCGACGACCAGCGTGCTACACCACACCCCGCGAAAGATGCATGGAGAGCCGCGGTGCGTCTTGTTTTTCCGCCTCGGATTCTAGCACGCCCAGGCGCCACTGGCGCTCCGTCCGGCCGGCTCTCCGATCCCACCCGGCTCAATCGGCTGAGGTAGCTGCAAAATTCCCGCCCAGGTGCCGCCAGGAGGGCGGCACGGGGAGAGACGCCCGCCGGGGCGTGTCCACAGTCGGGAATGGAGGACGGGAGTGGCAGAAAAACCGGACACGCCTTTCGGTATGAAGGGAATCGGTACGGCGTCAGAATGGCAGGAGAACCCCGCCTTCCAGGCGTAGGATCCGGGTGCACCGCTGGGCGATCTCCGGGTTGTGGGTGACCAGGATGCCCGTCGTGCGGTGCCGGGCCTGCAGGTCGAGCAGAAGCTCGAACACGTGCTCGCCGCTGGCGGGGTCCAGGTTCCCCGTCGGCTCGTCGGCGAGCAGCAGCGGCGGCTCCAGGGCCAGGGCCCGGCAGAGGGCCACCCGCTGGCGCTCGCCGCCGGAGAGCTGGTTGGGGAAGTGCTCCAGCCGCTCCTCCAGGCCGACCTCAAGGAGCAGCCGGCGGGCGTTCTCCAGGACCTGCCGCGGCTCGAGCCCGGCGATGCGGCCGGGCAGCATGACGTTCTCCAGCGCCGTGAAGTCCGGCAGGAGCTGGTGGAACTGGAAGACGAAGCCGATCGTGCGGTTGCGGAACGCCGCCAGGTGAGCGCCCGAGAGGCCCGCCAGGGACTCGCCGCCGATCTCGACGGTCCCCTGGTCCGGCCGGTCGAGCGCTCCCAGCAGGTGGAGCAGCGTCGACTTGCCCGACCCCGAGGGCCCGACGATGGCCACCATCTCCCCCGGCTCGATCGCGAGGTCGATCCCCTTGAGCACCTCCACCCGCCGGACGCCGTCCTGGTAGGTCTTGGAGAGCCCCATGGCGCGCACGGCGACGCTCATCGCCCGAGGGCCTCCACCGGGTCGAGGGCCGCGGCCCGCTGAGCCGCGTAGAGAGCGGAAGCGAGCGCCAGGCCAAAGGTGAGGAGCATCACCACGACGAGGTCCTGCGGCTGCACCAGGAAAGGCACGTAGTCGAGGAAGTAGACCCGCCCGGGCACCCGCAGCAGGTGGTAATGGTCCATCACCCAGGCGCCGCCCACCCCCAGCGCCGTGCCCGCCACCATGCCGAAGCCCGCGACCAGCCCGCCGAGCAGCACGAAGGTCTGGCGCAACGCCGCCGGGGTGGCCCCCATGGTGCCGAGCATGCCGATCTCCGGCCGCTTGCTGGAGATGATCAGCGCCAGGTCGGCCACCAGGGCGAGCGAGGCCACCAGGACGATCAGCGACACGGCGACGAACATCACCAGCTTCTCCAGCCGCAAGGCGAAGAGCAGGGGGCGGTTGAGATCCTTCCAGGTGCGCACCACGCTGTCGGGGGGCAGCGCCGCCGGCAGCCGGTCCGCGACGTCGATGGCGGCGTCGAGGTCCAGCGCTTCCACGTCCAGCCGCCGCTCCGCCGTGCCCAGCAGGCTCTCGGCGATCGAGCGCGGCAGGGCGACCCGCTCCTTCTCCTCCTGGGTGCGCCCGCCCTCGTAGGTGCCGGCGAGCGGCACGCTGCGCATCCGCGGCTGAGGGCCGAACGGCGTCAGCGTCGGGCGCGGCGAAACGACCTCCAGGGCCGATCCGGGCTTCAGGCCCCAGCGGGCGGCGAGCGTCGCCGGCACGTAGAGCCCCTCGGGGCGGCCGGCGGCGGCGGGAAACGACCGTGGGACCCGGCCGTCGAAGCCCACCAGCTCCACCGGCTGCACCTTCCCCCGCTCCACCAGCCAGCCGCCGCCCCGCACCTGGATCTCGACCGCGGCGACGCCCGCGACCTTGCGCACGGCCTCCCGGGCGGCCGCCGCGTCGGCGCCGGACGGCAGCTCCACCTCGATCTGCGGCGTGCGGCCGAGCAGCTCCGAGCGCAGGGCGCTCTGGAAACCGGAGATCACGGCCAGCGACAGGATGAGCGCCGCCACTCCCAGGGCGAGACCGCCCGCGGCCACGGCCGAGAGGAAGCTCGCGAAGGCGTCCCGCCGCGTGCTGCGCAGATAGCGCAGCGCGAGGATCACCGGGAAGGGGAAGTTGCGGAGAAGCAGGCGGGAGGGGCGGCTCAAGTCGCCTGGTCGCTCTCCCCCGCCTCGGGACGCATCAGCGGGAACAGGATGACGTCGCGGATCGACTGCCGGTCGGCCATCAGCATGGTCAGCCGGTCGATGCCGATGCCGATGCCGGCGGCCGGCGGCATGGCGTGCTCCAGGGCCCGCACGTAGTCCGCGTCGTAGAGGTGGGCCTCGGCGTCTCCCGACTCGCGCGCCGACACCTGCTGGCGGAAGCGCTCCGCCTGCACGTCCGGATCGTTGAGCTCGGAAAAGCCGTTGGCGATCTCGGTGCCGGCGACGTAGAGCTCGAAGCGCTCGGTGAACCGCGGGTCGTCCTGCCGCTGCTTGGCGAGCGGCGAGACGTCCGTGGGATGGTCGGTGATGAAGGTGGGACGCGTCAGGTGCTCCTCCACGGTGTCCTCGAAGAGGCCCATCAGCAGGTGCCCATAGCTGCCGCCCGGCGGGATGTCCAGGCTCTTTTCCCGCAGCACGGCGAGCACCGACTCCGCCGTCTCCAGCCGCTCGGCCGGCACGTCCGCGAACCGGGTGATGGCTTCCCGCATTGTCAGGCGCTGCCAGGGCCGGGAGAAGTCGACCGGCTGGCCTTCCCAGGTGATCTGGTCCTTGCCCTGGATCCGCCGCGCGACCTCGGCCAGCGCCGTCAGCAGCTCCTCGGTCAGGTCCATCATGTCCCGGTAGTCGGCGTAGGCCCAGTAGAACTCCAGCATGGTGAACTCGGGATTGTGGCGGGTGGAGATCCCCTCGTTGCGGAAGTTGCGGTTGATCTCGTAGACCCGCGGGATGCCGCCCACCAGCAGGCGCTTCAGGAACAGCTCGGGCGCGATGCGAAGGTACAGGTCCATGTCGAGCGCATTGTGATGGGTCTTGAACGGCCGCGCCGAGGCCCCGCCGGGGATCACCTGCATCATCGGCGTCTCGACCTCCAGGAACCCCTTGGAGTCCAGGATCTCCCGGATCCCCTTGACCAGGGCCGCGCGGACCTCGAAGACGGCCCGCGACTCCTCGTTGGTGGCGAGGTCCAGGTACCGCTGGCGGTAGCGCGTCTCGACGTCGGAGAGGCCGTGCCACTTCTCGGGCAGCGGGCGCAGGGCCTTGGAGAGCAGCGTCAGGTCGTCCACCTTGAGCGACAGCTCGCCCGTCCGCGTCCGGATCAGCGCCCCGGCGGCCCCGACGACGTCCCCCAGGTCCAGGTTCTCGAGCACCAGCTGGCCCGTCTCGGAAAGGCCGTCGCGGCGGATGAAGAGCTGGAGCTTGGTCTTGCCGTCGTGGATGTCGAGGAAGCTGCTCTTGCCGTGCTGGCGGATGGAGCGCACGCGGCCGGGCACGCGCAGCCGGATGGCCGCGGCCTCCAGCTCTTCGGCCGTCTTGTCGTTATAGGCCTGGCACACCCCGCAGGGCTCCAGGTCCCACTCGAAGCGGTGCGGATAGGGGAGGATCCCCGCCTCCGCGAGCCGCTGGCGCTTCTCTCTTCGGTTCTGGATCTGATCGTCGAGCTCGGACATGAATCTGGGTCGCCCCCTCCGCTGCCTGCGTGGAGGGCAACGATAACGTACTTCGGGCAGGCGTTAGAAGCGCCGCCGCCGCACCGCTCTTCAGCAGGCGCAGCGGCACTCGTAGACGCAGGGGTTGAACTGGACGACGCTCAGGCACATCGAGCACGAGCCGCAGGCCGTGGCGCAGTCCTGCTCCGAGGTCGCGCCGCAAGCCTGGTAGTACTTGAGCGTGTTGCAGGTCAACGCCGCCGCGGGCGTGGCTTTCGTCAGCACCGCCAGACAGAGAACCCCCAAGAGGCTCGCGCAAAGTAGAAGCCTTCTCATCGTCCTACCCTCTCTTTCTCTTGTGAACCCGGATGTCGTGCAAGGACCGGCGGGATGCTCGGCTACCTGGAGGCAAGGAAGAGCAATTAAAGTGCCACGAACGTTGAAATCGCTGGAGAAGGTGTTAATTTCACGTTTCAGGAGACTCGAAGAATGAGCATCCTGACGGGAGTAGGAGGTACCATACGCGCCCATGGAAGACATCGACGACTACGAGGGGCTGGTCCACCGATCGATCGAGGAAGAGCCGGACGGGCTCGATGCCCTGATCGAGCGCCACAAATCCGCCGTCGAGCGGTTCGACCTGCTCGGCTGGCCACGGCCGGAGGTGGTCCTGGTTTCCGGCTCCGGCCTCGCGGTGGACCTCGGGGAGAGGACCCACGGGCCGGTGCAGCTCGAGTTCCTGCTCCCCTTCTCCTCGCACGCCATCCAAGGGCACCCGCACGTGGTCGAGATGTTCCACCCGCGGCCGGACCGCCCGGTCCTCTACTTCAAGGGGCGCCTCCATTCCTACCAGGGCTATAGCGCGAGCGACACGGTCTTCCCCATCCGCCTGGCGGCCCTGTTGGGGGCCAAGGTGCTGGTGATGACCAATGCCACCGGCGGCCTCCAGCCGGACCACCAGCCCGGGGACCTGGTGCTGGTCAAGGACCACATCAACCTGACCGGCTTGAATCCGCTGCGGGGGCAGCTCCCGCCGGAGTGGGGACCGCGCTTTCCCGACATGACCAACGCCTATGACCCGCGCCTGCGGGCCCTGACCCACCGGGTGGGAGCCGAGCTCGGAATCCCCCTCACCGAGGGCGTCTACGCCGGGGTGGCCGGCCCCAGCTACGAGACCCCCACCGAGGTGCGGATGCTGCGCATGCTGGGCGGAGACGTCACCGGCATGTCCACCGTCCTGGAGATCATCGCGGCCCACCACATGGGCCTGCGCTGCCTCTGCGTCTCGATGGTCAGCAACGTCGCCGCCGGCCTGAGCGAGACCCCCGTCACCCACGACGAGGTCCTCGCCGCCGGGCAAGCCGCCGCCGCGAAGCTGCAGGGTCTGCTGGGGGCGGTGCTGCGAGACCCGGAGCTGGTCTGAGAGTTTTGCGCGACGGGGCGTCGGAGGCGGTACACTTCCTCCAAAACCACTCATGCCCGACCGCATCGAACACCGCGCCCGGTTCGACCTCGTCCGCTACGCCAACGTGTGGGAGGACGCGGAGGTGCTGCGCTCGGCCCTGGCGCCGGGTCCGGGCAAGCGCGTGCTCTCCATCGCCTCGGCGGGCGACAACGCCTTCGCGCTGCTCGCGACCGGCGCCGAGGTCGTGGCGGCGGACCTCTCCCCCGCCCAACTCGCCCTGGTCGAGCTGAAGCGCGCCGCGATCCGCCGGCTGGGGCATGGGGAAACCCTCGCCTTCCTCGGCGTGCGGCGCAGCGATCAGGACCGGCGGCAGGTCTATGAGCGGTTGGAGCGCGACTTACCCGAACGGGTGCGCGACTTCTGGCGGGAGCGCCTGGACGAGGTGGCGGACGGCGTCGTCAATCACGGCAAGTTCGAGAGCTACTTCCGCCTGTTTCGGGAGCGCGTCCTGCCGCTGATCCACCGGCGGGCCACGGTCCTCGGCCTGCTCGCCGAGCGCGACGCGGCCGGGCGGCAGGCGTTCTACCACGGCGAGTGGGACAACCTGCGCTGGCGGCTCCTGTTCCGGATCTTCTTCAGCCGCTTCGCCATGGGCCGGCTGGGCCGGGACCCGGAGTTCTTCCGCTACGTCGAGGGGTCGGTCGCCGAGCGCATCCTGGGCCGGGTGGAATACGCGCTCACCGTCCTGCCCACCCATGACAACCCCTACCTGGAGCACATCCTCACGGGCGGGTTCAAGACCTCCCTGCCCCTCTACCTGCGGCCCGAGGTCTTCGCGGACCTCAAGCGCAACCTCGACCGGCTGACCCTCTTCGAGGGACCCATCGAGAAGGCGGCCGAGACGCACCGGGATGCAGGGTTCGACGGCTTCAACCTTTCGGACATCTTCGAGTACCTCGACCCCAAGGCCAGCGCCGAGGTCTACGGCCGGCTGCTGGAAGCGGCCCGCCCCGGGGCCCGGTTCGCCTACTGGAACATGCTCGTGCCCCGCCGGCTGGGCGAGGCCTTCCCGGGCCGCGTCCGCTCCCTCGACGCGGAGGCGAAGGAGCTCTTCGCCCGCGACCTCGCGTTCTTCTACAGCGCCTTCGTCCTGGAGGAGGCGGTCTGATCTCGCCGGACGGCCTGATCTCGCCCAGCGACCTGCGCGGGGCGGCGATCCTCGCCACGGTATTCGTCCTCCTCCTCGTCACCGCCGAGCTCTGGCGGCGCTTCGGCAACCCGAAGCCGGAATGGACGCGCAAGCTGGTGCACCTGGGAGGCGGCATCGCCTGCCTCTTCTTCCCCTTCCTGGTGCAGTCGCCCTGGGTGGTGCTGGCTTTGTCCCTGCCGCTCACGGCCCTCTTCGTGGCGGGGAGCCGCTTCGGGTTCCTCAAGAGCCTGCACGGCGTGGCCCGCCGGAGCCGGGGCGCGGAGTACTACCCTCTCTCCGTCTTCCTCGCCTTCCTCATGACCCCGGGCCGGCCGTGGCTCTATCTCTCGGCGGTGCTGGTGCTCGCCGTGGGCGACGCCTTCGCCGCCCTGATCGGCAGCCGCTACGGCGTGGTGCGCTACGAGGTGGAGGACGACAAGAAGAGCCTCGAAGGCTCGCTCGTCTTCCTCGTCATCGCCTTCCTCGCCATCCACCTGCCGACCCTGCTGCTGACGGACCTCCCCCGGCCCGTCTGCGTGCTCGCGGCGCTCCTGGTGGCGGCCCTGGTGACCGGCTTCGAGGCGATCTCCCTGGAAGGGGCGGACAACCTCTTCGTCCCGTTCGCGGTGGTGGTGATCCTGGGCAAGATCACCACCAAGCCGCTCTCCGAGGTGATCTTCCAGAACCTCTCCCTGCTCGCCATCTGCCTGGGAGTGGGGCTCGCCGTCTGGCGCTTCCGCTCGTTCAACGTCGGCGGCGCGATCACCTTCATCCTCTTCGCCTACGGCACCTGGTCGCTCGGGTCGTGGGTGTGGACGCTGCCGGTGTTCATCGGCTTCGCGGGCTACCTCGCGGCCTGGCTGCGGTTCGCTCCTCCGGGACACGCCGCCGGGATCAAGGTGCGGACCCTGGTGCGGGCCCTGCTGCCGCCGTTCTCCATGCTGGTGCTCGCCAACAGCCTGGCACGGGACGAGACGTTCTTCGGCCCCTACCTGGCCGCCATCGCCGCCGTCCTCGCCTTCAGCCTGGACACCGGCGTCTTCCGCCTCGAGCGCCGCCGGAGCGGAGCCCTGGGAGCGCTCGGCCTCGCCCTCTTCGGCACAGTCCTGGTCGTCCTCGGCCCCTGTCTCGTCACCCGGCGCCTCCCCTTGGAGCAGGTGCTGGCGATCTTCGCGATCACAGCCGTGGCCACCCTGGCGAACGCCGCCATCGAGCTGCGCGATCCCACCCTCCCCCGGAGCCGCGAGTGGACGGCCTGGCGCTTCCTCCTGAGCTTCGTGGCGGCGGCGGCGATGCTGGGACTGCAGGCGTTGGGAATGGTGCCGACGTGGAATCCGGGGTGGAGAGGATAGGAGGCAAAAGACCAAACCCTGAGATAGAATCCCTGAAACAGGAACATTTCCCGAATCCAGACACGGGATTCCAGGAATACTTCATGAAAGTAGGGGCGGTTCTCGATCTGCTCAAGAAGGATGGCTGGGTTCTCGCTCGGACGAGGGGAAGCCATCGCCAACTTAGACATCCCACGAAGCCTGGGACCGTGACAGTTTCGGGAAAGCCGAGCCTCGATCTGTCGCCGGGGACTTTGGGTAGTATCCTCAAGCAGGCGGGCCTCAAGTAGCAGGAGACACCAATGCGATATGCGGTCATCGTGGAGAAAGCGGAAAACAACTTCAGCGCCTACGTTCCGGATCTTCCCGGTTGCGTCGCTGCCGCGGAATCCCAGGCGGATGTCCTGGAGCTGATCCGTGAGGCGATCGATTTCCATCTGGAAGGGATGCGCGAGGTTGGCGAAGAGATTCCGCAGCCGAGGACGATTGCCGAGTACGTTGAAGTCTGAACGCGCGACCTTCTTCCCTGAGTTGCAGAAATGAGCGAGCCCGACCGCCGCGTCGAGGGCATCCTCTTCGACCTCGACGGCACCGTCTACCAGGAAGGCCGGGCGATCCCCGGAGCGGCGGAGGCGCTCGAAGCTTTGCGGCACCGGGGCCTCCCCTTTCGCTTCACCACCAACACCACGGGCCGGCCTCGCACCGCCCTGGCCGAGCGTCTCCGGGCGATGGGAATCCAAGCCCAGCCTGAAGAGATCCTCTCGGCTCCTGCGGCGGCGGCCCGCTGGCTGCGGTCCAGGGGCGTGAGCCGGGTCCAGCTCCTCGTCCCCGAAGCCACCGTGGAAGAGTTCCAGGGATTCGAGAGGACCGATCGCTCGCCCGAGGTCGTGGTCGTCGGCGACCTCGGAGAGGCCTGGACCTTCCCGCTCCTCAACCAGGCTTTTCGCAACCTGATGGACGGCTCCGAGCTGCTGGCTCTCCAGCGCAACCGCTACTGGCACACCGACGGCGGCCTCAGCCTGGACGGCGGCCCTTTCGTCGCCGCCCTGGAGCACGGCAGCGGCAAGACGGCGACCCTTGTCGGCAAGCCAAGCCCCGCCTTCTTCGAAGCCGCCGCCCGCGAGCTGGGCCTGCCGCCCGACCGGATCGCCGTCGTCGGGGACGACCTGGAATCGGACGTCGCCGGAGCCCGCGCCGCGGGGATGATCGGCGTCGCCGTCAGGACCGGGAAGTACCGTCCTCAGGATGAGGCTCGGGCTCGTGAGGCGGCGGATGTCGTGCTGGATTCCATCGCGGACGTGCCCAGGTGGGTCGGGAGCTGAATCCGGCTCGCTTCCCACCCCCACACGCACCCAACTAGACGTAGGCCCTTTCTAGTTCCTTTCCGTTGGGTGATTCGGCCCGGTTCCCGCAATGTCTGCGGCGGTCCGCGGCCTTCGTTGGAGGAGTCATGCGCTTGAGTGGAGTGAAGCTGTTCTTAGTTGTAGGTGTGGTCGCGTCCCTCGCCTTCGCTTCGTCTGCGTTCGCTGGGGTGCGCGGCCTGACGACGACGATCGAGTCGCGGGCGAATTTCATCGGTACGGCGGACGACGTGGCCCTCAAGGTCACCGTCCGCAACGACTCCGCGGAGGACGTCTACCTCCTGCGCTGGGAGACGGCGCTTCAGGGGATCGACGCGAACATCTTCGACGTGCGCCTCGACGGCAAGCCCGTCGACTATACGGGCCGCCTCTACAAGCGGGCCACCCCCACGGCCGCGGACTACGTCCGCATTCCGGCCGGCGGCTCGGTCTCGGCCGACGTCGAGCTGTCCAGCGCCTACGACATGTCGCGCACGGGTGAGTACGCGATCCGCTACCGCGCCTCCGTGCAGGACACCCTCCGCGCCGATGGCCTCAAGGTGCGCGCCCTCCAGGGGCTGGGCAGCCTCGAGTCCAACGTGCTGTTCCTCGGCGTCGAGCGCAACGAGCGTGCGATCGACGACATCGAGAAGCGCATCCTGATCGAGGAGGCCGCCCGGCCCGGCATTCCCACGAAATACCTGACGCCGAGCTACGTGAGCTGCTCCACCACCCGCCAGAGCTCGCTGGTGACGGCCCTCTCCAACGCCCAGTCCATCTCGCTCAAGTCCAAGAACTACCTGGCCTCGGCGGTCCCGTCCACGGACGCGGCCTACCGGACCTGGTTCGGCTCCTACACCTCGTCGCGCTACTCGACGGTGCAGAGCCACTACAACAACATCTACAACGCCTTCGTGAACCAGCGGTTCACCTTCTACTGCGACTGCACGGACAGCTCCTACGCCTACGTGTACGCCAACCAGCCGTACAGGGTGCACCTGTGCGGCGCCTTCTGGAACGCGCCGGCGCTGGGCACCGACTCCAAGGCGGGCACGCTCGTCCACGAGACCAGCCACTTCACCGTGGTCGCCGGCACGCAGGACTACGCCTACGGCCAGACGGCCTGCAAGAACCTGGCGATCAGCAACCCGTCCCAGGCCGTCGCCAACGCGGACAGCCACGAGTACTTCGCCGAGAGCCGGTAGTTCCGGCCAGGCCCCTGGAGGGGTGCGGTCCGCCCCGCCCCTCCTCCCTTCCTCTCAGCCTCCCGGATGAAATACAATCTGGGTACCGTCACTTCCTACCGTGATGTACCCGGCCGCGCATCGATGCGATGCGCGTGGCCTTCTTGGAGGGGTTTCATGAATTTCCGTTTGGGTAGAATCAATTCTCTGATCGCGATCCTTGCCATGCTTCTGGCCTTTGCATCCTCGGCTTCTGCCGCGGGAGTGCGCGGCCTCTCCGTGACGCTCGATGCGACGGCGCGCCTCGTCGGCCCTTCGGAGAACGCGAGCGTTCGGATCACCTACCGGAACGACTCCCAGGACGACCTCTATCTCCTGCGCTGGCAGACCCCTCTGAAAGGTGTCGAAGGCGACTTGTTCGACGTATTCGTCGACGGCCAACGCGTGGAGTACACAGGCCGTATCTACAAGCGGGCCGCCCCCAAGGCAGCGGACTACCTCCGCATCCCGGCCGGCGCCGCCGTCTCGGCGGACGTCGGGCTCACGAGCGTCTACGACATGTCCCGTACGGGTGAGTACGCCATCCGCTACCGAGCCTTGGCGCAGGACACGATGCGGGCCAACGATCTCAAGATCCTGGGCGTTCAGGAGCTTGCGAGCCTCGAATCCAACGCCCTGTTTCTGGCGGTCGAGCGCGACGGGCGGCTCCAGCAAGAGCTGTCGGCCCTCCAGACCGCCGAAACGGGGACCAAGGCCCGGACTCCTGGATTCGTCGGATGCACGAGCTCTCGCCAAACGGCCCTGAAGTCGGCGCTCTCCAATGCCCAGGCGCTCTCTCTCAAGGCCTGGTCGTATCTGTACTATCTCCCCACCGCATCCCGGCCCACCAACTCGTCCTACAGAACCTGGTTCGGCTCCTATACGTCCCTGCGCTACGCAACCGCCGGCAATCACTACGTCAACCTCTACAACGCTTTCGCAGGCAAGACTTTCACCTTCTATTGCGACTGCACGGACGACGACACCTTCGCCTACGTCTACGCCAATCAGCCCTACAAGGTCCACCTCTGCGGCGCCTTCTGGAGCGCCCCTTCGCTGGGGATCGACTCCAAGGCGGGCACGGTCGTCCATGAGACCAGCCACTTCAACGTCGTAGCCGGTACGCGGGACTATGCCTACGGCCAGTCGTCCTGCAGGAGCCTGGCGACTTCCAGGCCGGATTACGCCATCTTCAATGCCGACAGCCACGAATACTTCGCGGAGACCCGCTGACGCGGAGTAGAGTGCGATGATGAGCAAACTTCCACTCTTGGGGGCCGCCCTGCTGGCGGTCCTCTGTGCCCACTGCACGAAAGCCGCCGTGTCCGACGCCAACGCCCAGCCTCTCGAGTGCCGGCTGGAGCCGGTGACCCCTCTGACCGCCGGCGGCAACGTCGCCGTGCGCTTCCGGCTGGTGAACCGAACGGACGCGCCGCTCTGGATGCTCCGCTGGAACACCCCGTTCGAGGGCTGGAGAGGCACGCTCTTCACCCTGAGCCTCGACGGCGCCGAGATCCCCTACCAGGGCCCCATGGTGAAACGGGGCGACCCGAGCCGCGAGGAGTACCTGGAGATCCCCGCCGGAGAGTCGGTCTCCGCCACGGTCGACTTCTCGGAGGTCTACGAGATCAAGAAGCCGGGCCTGTACGACGTGAAGGTCACGGGGGGGCTGCAGGACGTGGTGAAGGATGCCGCCTCGGTGCCCCGAACGCGGGACGGGCAGCAGCCGATGGAGCTGAAGTGCGAGGGGATTACGCTGGACGTCAAAAAGCCCGCGGCTTGAAGCTCTGGGGAACTTCCAGCTCGAACTCTTCGTCGTGGATGCGCGCAAGATAGATCCCTTCGCGCAGAACCTTGTCCCGGACATCGTCGGGCGCATCGACCGCCGCGAGAATTCCGTAGACCTTCTTGTCCTGGTGCTCGGGAAAGAACTCCCGAAACTCCCGGAGGATCTTCTTCATCTGCTCGAGACCGTCATCGCGTAGGTGGCTCTTGACCTCGACGATATAGGCCTCGTTGGTCTGAGAGTTGGAATACGCCAGAACGTCCAACTCGAGGGACCGGTCGCCTTTGCGGGCGCGCACACGCGGCGCGATGAAGTCCATATGGAAGCGTTCTTCGAGGAGCTTCCGCATGGAGGGAAAGGCCATGGCCTCCGTGAAGCTCCCGAACTTGTCGCCCAGACCACCGAGCTGACGCCCAAGCTCGCGCAGAAACTGACCGGTCTCGGCCGACTGCTGGCGCCTCTCCTCCTCATTCCGCTTCTGGACTTCTGCCAAGTCCGCGATCAACTGCTGAAGGCTCTCCGTCGTCATCGCGTTCTCTTTTCCCTTTCGGCGGAACCTGGGTCATGTCGACAGGCGATTCTACCATGTCGACGACCCGCACCATCCCCGCTCCCCCATCCATCGTAACGACCTGCCCCGTCCGAAGATTGCCCACCAGCCCGGCGATCCCCACGATGGTGGGGATCCCCATCTCCCGGGCCACGATGGCGGAGTGGGACAGGATGCTCCCGCGCTCGATCAGCAATCCCGAGACGGACGGATAGAGCGGCACCCAGCCGGGATCGGTCCGCTCGGCGACGAGGATCTCGCCGTCGAGGCGGGCGTCCTCGGAGGGGGTGCGGAGGACTTTGACGGGTCCCGTCACGATGCCGGGGCAGCAGCCGGTGCCGTGGAGAAGGCCGTCCTCGGAGGCGACGGCGGCCCGCTGGCGCCCTGCGAAACGGTTTCGGTAGTACGGCAGGCCGTGGGTCTCGAAACGGTCGGCGGGCGGAGACATCTGGCGGTAGGCGTCGAACTCTTCTCGGCGGACGGCGGCGAGGCCCTTGAGGTTCGTGGTGACGGCGCGCCCCTTCGTGTAGTCCCAGATCTCGTCCAGGGTGAGATAGAAGATGTCGTCCCGGGCATCCAGGAGGCCTTCCTGGGCGAAGTCCTCCCCCACGGCCCGCAGCAGCTCGCGCAGGAGGCCGTAGATGCGGGTGCGGGCGAAGCGTAGGTTCTCGCGGTTCTTCACTCCCAGGCGGGCGTTCTCCAGGACGCGGCGGAAGACCCACTTCCGGATCGGGCCGCGGACGGCGGCGAAGGCCTTCTGCTCGGCCTCGCGGCGGATGCGCTGTTCGCGATCCTCCATGGCGGCCGCGTCCAGTCCTGACGAATCGTCCGCCGCCAGGTAGTTCCGTAGAATCTGGTAGAGGAAGGCCGGCCGGTCGCGAAGGGAGAACTCCTCCAGCTTCAGCTCGTTGACGCAGCGGAAGCCATAGAGGTCGAGGTAGCGAGCGATGGCGGCGGCGAAGTCGCCGAAGCGCGGATCGGCCGGGATCTCCCTGGCGAGGTCCTCTGGGCGGCCTTCGAGGAGGAGCTGCCGCAGCTCGGGCCGCCGCCGGGCGTCGGCGGCGATCCCGAGGAGCATCCTGGTGGGCTCGGTGCTCTCGATGCCGCCCTCGCCGCAGATCAGGTCGTTCTGCAGGGAGCCGGACGCGTCGCCGCACCAGGAGGCGCAGAGCTTCTTGAGCGTGCCGTAGAAGACCATCACGAAGAAGTCGTTGATGATGGGCGCCTTCCACTCCCAGAGGAGCTTCTCCTCCATCTCGCGGTAGAGGGCTCCCAGCTCGTGCGGCGCCATGGCGCGGAAGTCCATGGCGGACCAGCGCCCGTAGAGCTCCCGGAAGCGCGCCTGGAAATCCGCCACGATCCGGCGGATGTGGAAGAAGTTGAGACCCGTGCGACTTACCAGGCGCAAGAGGGCGGGCAGCTCGACGGTATAGCGCCGCAGACCCGTCGTCTCGGCTGTCTCGTCCTCTTCCGGTTGATCCCCATCAAAGCGTGCGGCTTCGCGGACGCCCATCATCGATTCCATGAAGCTCTTGTTGTAGTTGAATCCCGGAAAGAGGCGGACGAGCCGGTACCAGTTGAAAAGGTTGTAGTAGACCTGCCCCCGGAAGAGCCCGAGCATGTTGTCGAAGACCTCGCGGTTGGCCTTGACGGTGCGCGCGTCGATGCCCATCACCTCGGCGAAGCAGTGGTAGACGATCGAGTAGGCGCGGCGGATGAAGCTGAAGGTCATGGGCGAGGTCACGCCCGAGTAGCTCTCGATGATGTTGGAGTTGTCCCAGATCAGCCGGTTGCCGGCGGCGGGGCCCAGCTCCTCGACGGTGGTAACGGGGCGCGCCTGGAGGAGCCAGGGTTTCCCGGCAAGGTCCACGGCGAATTCGAGGTCCTGGGGCCGGCGGTAGTGGCGCTCGACGCCGAGGCCCAGACGGGCGAGGGTGCGAACCTCGTCGGGCGTCAGGCTGCCGCGGTCCCTCAGCTCTTCCGGGACGGTGAGGTGGACGAGCCCGCCCCCGGCCTCGCGGTCGAGCACCAGTTGGTCGGCCTTGGCGGCGACCGTCTCGGCGATCTCCAGGGTCTCCTTGTCCACCAGGTAGGTGTCCGCGTCGAACCCGGCGCTCACCAGCCCCTCGCCGGCGCCCCAGAGAGAGCTGATGACGATCTCGTGGACGCTCCCCGTGTTCGGGTTCGCCGTGAACAGGACGCCGCTGGTGCGCGCCTCGATCATCTTCTGGATCACGACGGCGACGGCGATCTTGTCGAACGGGATGGCCTTCGCCCGGCGATACGCCAGAGCCCGCTCGTTGTAGGCCGAGGCCCAGACCCGCCGGACGGCGTCCAGCAGAGGCTTCCGGCCACGAATGAAGAGAAAGCTGTCATGGAGGCCCGCGAAGGACTCCCCCGCCGCGTCCTCCCCCGCCGCCGAGGAGCGGACGGCCACGTAGGCGTCCTCGCCGATGCGGGCGGCGTGGGTGGTGGCGACCGCCTCTTCAAGCCCGGGAGGAAGGGTAACGGAGGCAATCCAGCTCCGGATCTCGGCGGAGGCCGCGCTGAGGTCGTCAACACGGGCGAGGCGATCGGCGATGCGATCCCGCAGACCGGCAAGGGCCTGATGGAATGCCTCCGTCGTGACGGCATACCAGGGCGGCACGGGAAGACCGAGGGATTCCAGGACGGCCAGATTGGCGGCTTTGCCCCCAAGCCCTCCAGTCCAGGCTCCAGCGTCTACCAGAGGTCTTGATGAAGGCATCGTCATTTAGCTATCATTCATCACCTAGCCGAGCGATTCCGCTCCGCAAGGAGAGACAAGGAAGACATCATGAAGAAGCTGCCCAAGAAGCTCACGCTCGCCAAGGAAACCCTCCGCAACCTGGAGGCTAAGTCTCTGGGAAATGTCCTCGGCGCCGCAACTGAGAGGACCGTCTGTGCGACCAGATGCGTCACGAACTGCGTCCTCTGCGAAACAAACACCTGCCCTTGAACGTTCTCGTCAAGGTCTCTTCCTGTGATCCGCGAGCCCTTGCGCTCGCGGATCACACCCGCACCCCATACTCCCCGATCCAAGCTCCAGCGTCTACTAGAGGTTTCAATGAAGTCATTGTCTGCATTGGACCTTTTAGCTATTATTCACTAGCTTGCTGGGCGACTCCGCCCCGCAACGAGAGATAAGGGAGACCTCATGAAGAAGCTGCCCAAGAAGCTCAAACTCGCCAAGGAAACCCTCCACAATCTAGAAGGAAAGTCCCTGGAGAACGTCCTCGGCGCCGCAACTGCCAGGACCGTCTGTGCGACCAACTGCGCCTCGAACTGCGCGACCTGCCTCACGGGCTGCGCGTTCTCCGACTGCGCGACCTGCTAGACCCTCACGTCCTCCTGGGTTCCTGGCTTCTGAGCCCGGAGGGCGTCACATTCCTAGCCCGGGGGCCCCGGGCACCCGCTCAAGACTGAGGCCGAGCTTTGCCGGGTGATTCCGCCCTGCAATGAGAGACAAGGAAGACCTCATGAAAAAGCTGCCCAAGAAGCTCAAGCTCGCCAAGGAAACCCTCCTCAACCTGGAAACTGAATCCTTTTTGAAGAATGTCCTCGGCGGCGCCGAAACAAGAACCGCCTGCACGAACTGTCCAAACACCGCCTGCGCCACTTGCTAGACCTCCTCTGAAGAGTCTCCTTACGGTCCGCGAGGCTGGGCGCTCGCGGACCGCTCTCATACCCGCATCCCGTACCGCACTCCGATCGCCACGGCCAGGATCACGTCGAACGCGATGACGTACATGCCGGCGTAGGCCTCCATCCGCTTGGCCGTCTTGCGGTTGGTATCAAACCGGTACTGGAAGAACCCGACCAGGCAGACCAGGAAAAGCGCCACCAGGGCCCCGTAGAACCACGGCGGCAGCCCCAGGTGCCAGCCGACCAGGGCCACCAGGGCGGTGTCGATCACCCGGATCAGGAGGACGATCCAGGCCGCCCCGTAGGTACCGAAGACCCGCGTGTAGGTATCCACCCCCTCGATCTCGTCCTCGGGCGCCCGGATCTTGCGCGACACTTCCCAGTTGAAGGTGACGAAAAACCCCACCCAGGCGTAGACCCCGAACCAGAACGGCGCCTCCCAGGGCCAGCGCCCGGTCGCGAAGCTGAAGACCATCAGCGCCAGCAGGGGCATCACCAGCAGGTGGCTCACGGCGTAGACCAGGAAGTGCCGCTTGAGCCAGCCGGGGACGAAGAACTCCTTCAGCATCAGCACCGAAAAGAGGAACGCCGCCAGCCAGGCTGTAAAGGCCTCCGGACCGCGCAAGGCCGAGAGGACGATCTGCGTGGCGATGGCGAGGCCGCCCAGCACCTTCAGGCCTCGCAGGGTCATGACGCCGCTCTGGAGAACCCGGTGAGGATAGTGGACTAGGTCTTCCGCATAGTCCTTGTGCTCGTCGAAGACCCGCAGGTGGAAGAAGAAGCAGAGCAGCGTCACGGCACCGAGCAGGGTCGAGACGTCATAGTGCATGGGCCGCCCCGGCTCGGTCAGCGTGCGGGCCAGGAACTGGTTCGAGGAGTAGTAGGCGGCGATCAGCAGCCCGTGGCTCGCCAGGGGAAAGCGCTCCGCCAGATAGGCGGAGAGACGCCGGGCGAACGGCGATTCGGGGGTCAGGGCGGGAGCCGGGGACATCCGCGCGATTCTGTCAGGTGGCGGTGCCGGGAGGAAAGCACGGCGTTCGGCGGGAAATCCATTGAATTCTGCTGCCAAAGCACAGGATTCTGCTGCCAAAGTCTACAGTTTTGTTGCAAACCTCATCAATTTGGGTACCGAGACGATGAATCAGCCGCTGCAGCATTGAATTCTGATGCGAAACCACTGACTTCTGTCCTGGAACTACTGACTTCCGTCTTGGATCTACTGACTTCCGTCCTGGAAGCGGTGGATTCCGCGCCGGAATCATTGGATTCGCGGCAGAATCAGCGGCTTCGCAGCCTGGAGCGGAGGCTTCCATAGTCGATCTTGCTGTTGTGGCGCGGATCTACGGGCAATGGCTCGGCGGTGAAGAGGATTTCGTCCGCGGTGAAGCCGCCGGCGGCGAGGCGAGCCGCGACCTCGCTCTCGAAACCATCCTCCGCTGTCTCAATCACCACGGCGACTCGCTGGCCAAGCTCCGGGTCCGGCAGGCCCACGGCGGCGGCGCGGCGGACTCGCGGATCTTCCCCTTGCGCGGCCTGCTCCACGAGCTGGGGATGGATCAGCTCGCCGCCACGGCGGATCGTCGAGTGGACCCGGCCGGCGATCCAGAACCGCCCCTCGGGGTCGAAGGAGCCGGTGTCCCCCATGCGGTGCCAGACGGTGCCGTCCCCATCCACGATCTTGTTCTCCCGCACCGCCTTCGGGTTCTCGTAGTAGTCCCGGCCGACGTGGTCGCCGGCGACGACCAATTCCCCGATCTCGCCGGCCGGCAGCTCGCATTCCGACCATCCCCCGGGTCCCAGATCGATGGGCCCTGAGTGAATGCGGACGATCTTCGCCCTCACCCGCTCGCCTGGAGCCCCGGCGCAGAAGCCGGGCCCCTTGGCGGCCAGGCGCTCCTCGGCCGTGAGGTGGGCCACGGGCTCGGCCTCGGTCGAGCCGTAGACGACCAGGATCTCCGTCTCCGGGAAGGCACGGCGCCAGACCCGAAGCTGGGCGTCCGTGACGGGCGCTCCGCCGGTGAGGATGCGGCGCAGGGCGGGGATGTTCCCCGGCCGGCGCGCCACCTCGGCGGCGAGGCGGTCGAAGAAGGGCGGCGAGGCCGTGCAGGTGGTCACGCCCTGGGTCTTCATCTGGACCAGGACGCGGGCGGCGTCCACCTGGTCCACGCGGCGGAAGTCCATGGCCGGGACAATGGACGGCACGCCGCTCGCCAGGTTGTTGAGGGCGAAGACGGGGAACATGGGCATGTCGACGTCACCCTCCCGGGCCGGAAACTCGTGGGCGAGGGCCTCGTGCTGGGCGAGCAGGAAGCGGTGGGTGCGGTTCGCGCCCTTGGGCTCGCCGGAGGAGCCGCTGGTGAAGGTGATCAGCGCGGAATCGTCCCGCTCGACGGGGTGGACCTGCCCGTCGCCCGGCGTCGCTTCGAGCTCGGCCAGGGTGCGGCGGCCCGGCAGGGAGCCCAGGCGCCAGCCCGTCGTGACGGTGAACGGGATCTGCCGCAGCCGCGGATCGAGGAGCCGCAGCACGTGGCTCTTGGGGATGCCCAGCCAGGCGCACGGCCTGGCGAAAGCCGCGAAGGAGGCGATCTGGCGCCGGCCGATCCAGGGATCGACGAAGACGGCGACGGCCCCCATCTCCAGGATCGCCAGCATCGCCACGTAGAGGTCGATCGACATCGGAATCATGACGATGGCCCGGTCCCCCGGCGCGAGCCCCAGCCGCCGCAGGCCGGAGGAGGTCCGGTCGACGCGGCGCCACAGATCGCCGAAGGTAACCGAGCCGCTCTCCATGACCAGCGCCCGGCGCTCGGGGAAGCGCGTGGCGACGCGGCGAAGGACGGAGAGGACGTTGTGGTCGGGAGAGGGGGTCACTCGAGCGCGCTCTTCGGTTGGAGGCGCCCCATTGTCTAGCGAGGGGAGGCCGCCGGGCAAGCCGGCCTCCCTTTGCCGATCTGGCTTACTGGGTGACCGTGGCGGACCTTCCAACGGGGAAGGTGTAGACGACCTTGCCGCTGGCGTCGGCCAGCTTGACCTCGCTCACCAGCTCATAGACCGTGCCGGCGGGCGGCGGGAAGGCCTGGACGTTGGTGCTCACGAGAGTGACCTGGCCCGTGGAGCGATATTGCGCGCCGTCAACATCGACGTTGATGAAGAAGTTCATCCGCTGCGTGGCACCGTTGTCGCCCGCCTTGGAGTTGAGGATGAAGCTGCTGGGCTGGGCCTGTCGGCTGTTGTCCAGGGTGATCGTGACGTCGCCAAGCCCTTCGACCCGGCCGGTGGAGAGGAAGTCCGTGACCGTCATGGTGACGCCCTGGCGGCCGTCCGTGGTCGTGACCGTGCCGCTGACCTTGGCCGCGGTCGGACCAACGGTCGTCGCGAGCAGACGGGTCGGGTTGAAGACGTGGTACATGTTCGTCGTCTTGATGCACGTCGTGCCGATAGGCGGCAAACCGATCGTGGCAGCGGCCTGCGTCGACGGCAGGGTGAAGCCCAGTCCCGCCACGGCCAACACCGCGGCGGTGATTCCCAACGGTTTCAAAAGCTTGTTCATCTTCTCTTCTCCTCTTTCGACGAATCGCAGAGTGCCATTCGTCCCTACACTCATCTAACAGGGTGCGCGTACAAGAAAAAACGAGCCCCTGAAGTGGTGAAGCTTCGTAGAGGAAAGAGTGGATTCATAGAAGATGGGGTTGATAGGATTATTCTAAGTACTATCCGTCGACCGGTTTCCACTCATACAGCACGTACGTCCTCAGCACCCGCCCCGCCCCGCCGTCCAGGTCACCGGAGGGGTTTCCCTCCCGGAACAGGCAGTGGTTGGCGAACAGGTACCCCTTCTCCACCGCCTGGCGGTGCCCCTCGTGGAACAGGGCCGCCGCGACGCCGGACCGCCGGTGCTCCGCCAGCACCCCGAGGGTCTTGAAGTCGACGGCGTCCACCTCCTTGCGGTGGCGGAGGAAGCGGAGCTTGGCGAGAAGGCCCCGCTCTCCCCGCATGGCGGAGACGGCCCGGAAGAGGTCGGGATAGGCGAACAGGAAACCGACGTCTTCGCCCGCGGGAGACTGCGCGAAGACCACCAGGTCCGGATCGATCAGGCTCCGCACGTCGGCGTAGAGGCGGTAGAACTCCTCCTCCGGAATCTCGGTGTAGAGGAAGTTGCCGGCGAAGATCCGCCGCGACAGCTCGTAGATCGTGCGCATCTCCCTGCGGAAGTGCTTCAGGTCGAGCGGACGCAGCCGGTAGCCGGCGGCCAGCGCTTCCCGGCTCCGGCTTTCGAGATGGGCCGCCACCGCCGACGGCTCGACCCGCTTCGAGAGGTACCGTTCCAGAGGCACGAAGCCGCCGGCCGTCCACAGCGGCTCGTAATAGGGCGGGTTGTAGGGTTCCAGTAAAAAGGGGGGATCGCCGAAGGGCCCGACGTTCAGCCGGTAGCGGTGCCAGGTGTCGCCGTCCATGGGACCGACGATGGTCCCGGCGCCGGCCTGCCGCAGCCAGGCGACGGCCTCCCGGAAGAGGTCCGCGACGGGCTCGTCATACCACGCCAGGGCTTCGAAGAAACCGATCATGCCGTAGGGCTTGCCGTCGCCGTCGCGCAGGGTGGGAGAGACCCGGGCCACCAGGCGGGCCACCACGAACTCGCCGGAGAGGGCCACCATCGCCTTCTGCGCGCCGGCGAATTCGGGGCGCCGCAGGGCGGCGAGGATCTCCCGGCGAGGCGCCGGAACGTACAGGGGATCTCCCAGGTAGACGCGCTTCGGGAGATCGAGAAAGCCGTTCAGCAGCCCGGCGTCGTTGAGGGGGTCGCGGATCTCGGTCAAGCCAGGGTCCCGGCGGGGTGACGCTTGAAAAGCGGCTTGAAGGCCAGGAGCCAGAGGCCGGAGTAGTCGCGCATCAGGCGCATCCGCAGGAGCTGGATGCCCCTGCACTCGGCCATGTTGCCGGCCGTCATCAGCTCGTTCAGCACGTGGTTGAAGCGCCAGGTGAACGAGTCGGCGGCACGGCAGGTGAGGCGGGCGCGCGCGAAGACGATGGAGTTGCCGGTCACCGAAGTCTCGTCGAGAAGGCTTGCGATCTCCTGGGCCTCCTCGTTGATCCGCATCCGCAAGGCGGCCGCCTCCAGTAAGAACTGCTCCAGCTCGCGGTCGCATTCCTGGCGGCCGAAGATCCGCCGGTAAGCCTCGACCTCCCGCGCCTCGATGCGCAGGGCGAAGACCTCGGGTTTGAGGACCACCCGCTCGGCCGACAGGTCCGGCGGGTTGACCTCCCGCAGGGTGTCCACCAGCCGCCGGAAGTACTCGCCCAGCAGCTCCTCCTGGGTCTGGAGCGGCGCGGAGGACGCGGCTTCCGCCTTCGAGAGGGCATACTCGCCGGTGTCCATGCCGAGCTTCGACACGGCCGGCCGCTCGGTGGTGGGGGCCCTCCCGGCGGAGAGGCGCGGCAGGAGGTCCTTCACCTTCTGACGGATCAGGGCGATGTCGCCGAGGCGGAACTCCTCCTTCTGAAGCTGCTTCTCGAAGCGCTCGATCTCCTCGCGGAACTCCGCCAGCTCGAGGTCGAGCTGGGTGTCGAGCGACGCGTCGCGCTCCAGCTCGAAGACGCGCTGGTACTCGGCGACGATCCGCTGCTCCTCCTGGCGGTAGAGCTTCTGGATGCGGCTCTTGAAGACCAGGTTGGTCTCCTGGATGGCCAGCAGCAGCTCGGGGTGGAAGTAGAGGTTCCCCAAGCCGTGCTTGACCTCCCGGTAGCGGCGGATCAGCCCGGCCTCGTTCAACTGGTCGAGGCTCTCGACGCCGTTCATGGCGTGGCGCAGGGAGTCGATCTGGGCCCGGCGCTCCTCGACGAGCTGGTCGCCGGGAGGGCTCTCCGCGAGCTGGCCCCAGATTCCCTGGAAGATCTCGTTCAGCCGGTGGTGGTTGCGCAGCACCAGCTCGCCCGTGCGGTCGTCGATCTCCTCGGAGAGCCGGGCGAGGAGGAAGTCGACCTTGTCGAGCCGCTCCGAGGGCCAGGGCCCGCCGGGATGGGCGTAAAGATAGAACTTCACGAGCTGACTGAGGATCTTTTCGTCGTAATTCTTGACGCGACGAAAGAACTGCCGCAGCAAGTCGGGCGTGACTTTGGTATCCTCTTCGTCGAGCGCCCCGATCAGCTCCGTGAGCCGGCGGTCGATCGCTTCCAGACGGTGCCGTATCCGCTCGCTTTCGGACGCGTTAAGACTTTGCGAGATCTCCTTCAGCCCTGTGTAGAGGTTCTGAAACTCCGTGGAGTGCGGATCCTCCACCCGTTGCAGGAGCGTCTTGCCCAGACTCTGGATGAATTGATGGAAGGTCCACCCAGCCCGGAACCGGTGGGAGATGTCCGCGTAGCGGCGGTGAAGGACGCTCAATTCCTGAACGGTCGTCATAGTCTTTAGCCTGTAGCCCGATAGAACTGTGACGATATTACGCCAAGAGATGAGAAAGGAAAACACCGTGCGCGTGCTGATATCCCAGGAGGACCTGGAGCGGAGAGTGCAGGAGCTGGCCGAGGAGATCGACCGGGACTACGCGGGCAGCGAAAGGCTGGTCTGCGTCGGAGTCCTCAAGGGCTCGGTCTTCTTCATGGTGGACCTGCTGAAGCGTCTGACGGTGCCCCTCTCGATCGACTTCTTCCAGACCTCGAGCTACGGCTCGAGCACCACCCCCGGCGAGGTGCGCATCCGCAAGGATCTCGACCTGTCGGTCCGCGACAGGGACGTGCTGCTGATCGAGGACATCGTGGACACCGGCTGGACGCTGCGCACCATCCTCGACCTGCTGCGCTTCCGGGGCGCCCGCAGCGTCAAGCTCTGCGCCCTGCTCGACAAGGCGCCGGCGCGGGAAGCGGAGGTCAAGATCGACTACCGAGGTTTCGAGATCGACAAGCTGTTCGTGGTGGGCTACGGCCTGGACTTCGACGAGCACTACCGGAACCTGCCCTACATCGCGGTGATGGACTCCGAGGACGCGGCCGAGGTGCCTTCCCCCTCCTGAGCGAAAGGACTGAGAGACGATGAAATTCCACCACTCCGACAACGCTCCCAAGGCTCTAGGACCCTACTGCCAGGCCGTCGAGGTGGACGGCTGGCTCTACCTCTCCGGCCAGGTCGGGCTCGATCCCGCCACCAACGACATCGTCCCCGGCGGCTTCGAAGCCGAAACCCGCCAGGTGCTGAGCAACCTGACGGCCGTCCTGGCCACCGCCGGCTGCACATTCTCCGACGTCGTGAGAGCCACGATCTACCTGCTCGACTTCGCGAACTTCCCCAAGGTCAACGAGCTCTACTCCGAAGCCCTGCAGGGCCACTGCCCCGCCCGCACCACCATCCAGGTCGCCGGCCTCCCCAAGGGCGCCTTGGTTGAGATCGACCTGGTGGCCCGAATCCCTTAGGTTTTAGGTCAACGTCCGAATCCGCTCGATCGCCTCGTCCGTCTGACCCGCGCTGACGTCGCGGTGGGTGACGAAGCGCACCCGGTTCTGGCTCACCGTCATGGCCAGGACCCCGGCCTCTTTCAGCCGCTCCACCAGCGCCGCGGCGGAGCCCCCGCACAGCTCGGAGGTCAGCCCGAAGATCACGATGTTGGTCTGCACCGTGGCGGGATCCAGGACGATCCCTGGCAGCTCGGTGAGGGCACGGGCGAGCCGGGCCGCGTTCTCGTGGTCCTCGGGGAGACGGGCCGGCCCCTTGCGCAAGGCGACCAGGCCGGCCGCGGCGATGACGCCCACCTGCCGCATGCCGCCGCCGAACATCTTGCGTACCCGCCGGGCCTCACGGACGAAGTCGCGGCCGCCGCCGAGGAGCGAGCCGATAGGCGCCCCCAGTCCCTTCGAGAGAGCGACCATCACCGAATCGAACCCGGCGGCAAGGGAGGCTGCCGTGACGCCCAGCGCCGCGGCGGCGTTGAAGAGACGGGCGCCGTCGAGGTGGACGGGCAGACCGTGCCGCCGGCCCACCTCGAGGATCGCTTCGAGACGAGGCCGGTCGGAGACGGTGCCGCCCGCCATGTTGTGCGTGTTCTCCACCTCGAGCATCACGGTGCGGCCCCGGAAGACCGAGTCCGGCGCGAGGGCGGCTTCGACGGTGGCGGGATCGAGAAGGCCCCTCGGCGAGGAGACCGTGCGCGGCAGCAGCCCGGAGAGGGCGGCCATGGCGCTGGCCTCATACCACACGATGTGGCTCTCGGCGTCGCAGATCACCTCGCCGCCGGGCCGGCCGAGCAGGTGGAGGGCGATCTCGTTGCCCATGGTGCCGGAAGGCACGAAGAGCGCGGCCTCCATCCCCAGAGCCGCCGCGCCCTCCTCCTCCAGCCGCCGGGCCGTCGGATCCTCGCCGAACAGGTCGTCCCCCACCTCGGCCTCGGCCATGGCCCGGCGCATCTCCGCGTCGGGCTTGGTGACGGTGTCGCTCCGTAGATCGATCGGCTCCAGAGGGGCCATACCGGTCAGAATCCGATCGCCACGCGCACGGCGCCCTGGACCACTTCGCCCTTCTCGACCTCGACCGTGATCTTGGGCAGCAGCAGGTTGAGGGTCACGCCGCCATAGAGCACGCCGCGGTTGGTGGTCTCCTCGAAGGAGCCGCCGATCGTCCGGTCCAGCGTCCCCTTGCTGCGGTAGAACCCGGCGCCGATGTAGGGCGTGAGCACCGTGAAGCCCTTGGAGAGCAGCAGCTCGGCCCCGTACTGGTCGAAATCGTAGGCCTTGGCGTCGACCGTGCGGGTGCCAGTCGCGCGCACCGACAGGGCGGGCGAGAGCAGGCCGCCCTTGATGAGGGCGTACTGGAGCTCGGCCGAGACCAGCTTCACGTCGCTCCCCAGGGCCTTGCCGTAGGAGAGGCCGAGGTTGATGCCGCCGGGCAGCCCCTTGCGCGCCCCCACCCGGGCCACCGAGAGGAAGCCGCCGGTGAGGTCGCCGTCGATGGCGGTGGCCGTGAACGGCTCGTCGTCGAAGGTCCGGTCGTAGGTCGTGTCGACGTAGACGTCGAAGCCGATCAGGCCGAGGGGCGCGGCGCCATGACGGGGATAGAAGTAGGCGTCGGAGCTGAAGAGGCTATGGAAGGCCTGGAAGTCTTCCCTCGTGGCGTCGCCGCTCACTTCCCAGGAGGCCCGGGCGGGAACGGCGGCGGCGAAGGCGAGAAAAAGAACGAGGAGCTTAGGGTTCGAGCGTCGGTGCATCGGCGGTTCTCCGTGAGCCAGTATTTCCTGTGCTGCCAGCGTCCGTAGTGGCGTCCGCGGGCGCTACGTACTCTTCGAGCAGGCGGGCAAGCTCCTCGGACTCCCCCGCCTCGGCGCACTCGGCCACGATCCCGCGGCTGACCGCGTCGAGCGGCAGCACGCCGAGGTTGCCCTCCCGCGCCAGCGCTTCGAGGTCGTAGGAGCTGCGGTCCACCCAGCGGGCGGCCCGGTAGAAGGCCTGCCCCTGCTCCACCGGGCGGCCAAGCCGGAGCCAGAGCTCGCCGGCCAGGGCGAGCACGCCGCCGATCCAGCGGTTGCCCGCGCCCAGCACGGGCGGGCGTGGCAGGGGGCGGGAAAGGAACGGCTCCAGCCCGTGACGGTGGGCCATGCGGGCGAAGTCCCTCTCGGAAGGAGGCTCCTGGTGGAACAGGGCGTCGAACGTCTCCTCCTCGCCCCACCGCTCGGCCAGCTTGCGCCGGTCGGCCGGCTCGAGGACGGGAGTCAGCGCCTGGACGCAACGGGCTCCGGCGGCAGCCAGATCGCGGCAGCCCAGCTCCCACAGCGCCGGATCGTCGGTCAACCCCGGCAGCAGCGGCCATACGGCGATGGCGCCCGAGGGCAGCCGCCGCAGGGCGCCCAGATCCCGTTCCAACAAAGTCTCCAGCAGGTCGAAGACGAACGCCGCGCCGGACACGGGCGGCACCGTCGTCTCCTCGCCCGGGAAGAGCTGGATCAGCACCGGGGTGCCGCCCACCAGCCGGGCGCGCCCCAACTCGTCGCGGGCGGCGGAACGGCGCGGCGGCACGGGGGGCAGATAGAGGACGTCGTCGAGAGCGACGTCGGCCAAGCCGGCGATGTCGGCGGTGCGGGACTTGGCGCCCCTCCCCCAGTCGCCGAGGGTGCCGGCCGCCAGGTTCACCCAGGGGCGCTCCGGCGTCTCCCAGGAGCGCGGGACGTAGCGCACCCAGAAGCGGCCCGGCTCCGGGAGCTGGGCCGCGGGCTTCGCCTCGCCGGCCTCCCCGGCGGCGCGGCTCACGGCCAGCCGCCGCCCGTTTCCGGGATTGGGGCCACCAGCCCGCGGGCGGCGAGAATGCGGTGCACGTACTTGCCGAGCACGTCCATCTCAAGATTGACCGGGTCGCCGGGCGCGAGCCGGGAGAGGGTGGTGATCTCCAGCGTGTGGGGGATCAGGGCGACCTCGAAGCGGTCCGGGAGGAGGGCGGAGACGGTGAGGCTCACGCCATCCACCGTCACCGACCCTTTCTCCACCAGGAACGGCTCCAGCTCCGTGGGGATGGAAAACGCCAGGATCCGATGATCGGTGAGGTCGCGGCGGTCCACCACGCGGGCCGTGCCATCCACGTGGCCCTGCACCCAGTGGCCGCCCAGGGGATCGCCCATGCGCAGCGCCGGCTCCAGGTTGACCTCGGCGCCCTTGCGGAGGCTGCCCAAGCTGGTTCGGGAAAGGGTCTCGGGAGACAGCTCGACCGCCACCCGGTCCTCTCCCCGCTCCACAACAGTCAGACAGACGCCGGAAACGGCGACGCTGGCGCCGATCTCCAGCCGCGCCACGAGAGCCGGGCTCATGCCGATCGCAAGGCGCACCCCGCCTTGCACCGAGGGCTGCGGATCTTCGATCAGACTTCCACGCTCGACGATAAGGCCTGTAAACATCCCTTTCGATACCCCGTCAGGATCAGATCGCCGCCCCGCTGGCGGGCTTCCAACTCGTCCAGGCGCGCCGCCGACGTCAAGGCCTCGAACCCCGATCCTCCCAAGGGTCCGGGGGCGCCCTTGCCGCCGATCAGCAGGGGCGCGCAGTCGACCACCACCCGATCATAGCAGCCGCTCTCGACGAAGCTCGCGAGCGCCGCCGATCCCCCCTCCACCAGCACGCTCCGCACACCGCGCTCGTAGAGGTCCGCGAGCACGGCGGCGGGCTCGACGGCGGGCAGCACGGCCACCTCGGCCCCGCGGGACGCCAGCGCCTCGCGCCGCTCCGAATCGGCCGATTGCGTGTAGATCAGCACCGGACCCGCGGCCTCGAAGAGCCGGGCTCCGTGAGGGACCCGCAGCCGGCGGTCCATCACCACCCTCAGGTTGGGCCCCATGGCAAGCCCGAGACGCCGGTCGAGGCGAGGATCGTCGGCGAGCACGGTGCCGCTGCCCACGAGAATCGCGTCGTGCTCCTCGCGCAGGGCGAGGGCCCAGCGGCGGCCCTGGGGCGAGGAGATCCACTGGCTCTGCCCCGTGGCGGTGGCGATGCGGCCGTCGAGGCTCATGGCCCACTTGAGCGTCACCGCCGGTCGGCGGAGCGTCGCGGCAACCAGGAAGGCAAAGTTCAGGTGGATCGCCTCGGCGGCCAGGACTCCCACCTCGACCTCGACTCCGGCCTCGCGCAGCTTCGCGAAGCCGCGTCCCGAGACCCGCGAGTCGGGGTCGCCATGGCATGCCACCAAGCGGGCGATGCCCGCCGCCAGCACGGCGTCCACGCAGGGCGGCGTGCGGCCGAAGTGGGAACAGGGCTCGAGGGTGACGTAGAGGGTGGCTCCGCGGGCGCGGTCACCCGCCTCGCGGAGGGCCTCGACCTCGGCGTGAGCGCCACCCACCTGCCGGTGCCAGCCGCTCCCCACGACTTCGCCGCCCCGCGCCACGACGGCGCCGACCCTGGGATTGGGAGACGTGCGGTAGCGGCCGCGGGCGGCGAGCCGCAGCGCTTTTCGGAGGAAATCAGCCGACGAGGGCAGCGGCGAACTCCCGGGGACGGAAATCCACCAGGTCTTCGGCTTTCTCCCCGACCCCGAGATAGAGGACGGGCAGCTTCAGCTCCTTGGCGATGGCGACCACCATGCCGCCTTTGGCCGTGCCGTCGATCTTGGCCAGCAGGACGCCATCGATGGGCACCACCTGGCTGAAGGTGCGGGCCTGGGCCAGGGCGTTCTGCCCCGTGGTGGCGTCGAGCACCAGGATCGTCCGCTTTTGCCAGTCGGGGGCCTCGCGGTCGATGACCCGGCGCACCTTGCTGAGCTCGGCCATCAGATGGTCCTTGGTGTGGAGCCGGCCGGCTGTGTCGACGATGAGCTGGTCGATCTTGCGCGCCTTCGCGGCATGGATGGCGTCGTAGATCACCGCGCCCGGGTCCGCTCCCTGGCCCTGGCGGATGACCTCGACGCCCAGCCGGTCGCCCCAGAGGGCGAGCTGCTCGATGGCGGCGGCGCGGAAGGTGTCGCCCGCGGCGAGCATCACACGGTCGCCCTTCTGCTGGTGGCGCCTGGCGAGCTTCGCGATGGAGGTGGTCTTGCCCACGCCGTTGACGCCGACCACCAGGGTCAGCATGGGGCCGCGGCCGAAGACCCGCGGGCGCGGCATGTCGGCGAGCAGGTCCGCCACCTCGTCCGAGAGCAGCTTGCGCAGCTTCGTGGCACTGGTCGTCTGCTCTTTCAAGGCGTTCTTCTTGACCCGGTCGACCAGCTCCATCGAGGTCTGGACGCCCATGTCGGCGCCGATCAGGATCTCCTCGAGGTACTCGACCGTCCGGTCGTCGAGGGTCACCTTATCGGCCATCGCGTCGGAGACCTTCTCGATGATCTCCGTATGCGTCATGAAGAGCCCGCGCTTCAGCTTCCCCCAAAAACCCGTCTTCTCCTCTTCGTCCTCCGGGAGGCGGATTTCCGGCGCGAGCTCCAAAATGTCGTTCTTCTGGGATTCGTCTGCCATAACGGGACCATGATACCTGAGCCGTGGGCTGATCACGGTTGGGGGGAAAGCTCCACGAAGGGGTTCAGAACCCTCAAGCCCTCGATCCCCATGAAGTCGTCGACATTGCGGGTAACCAACGTCAAGTCGTGCAGCAGAGCAGTGCCTGCCACCAGGGAGTCACCCAGCTTGATCTTCTTCGCCTGGCGAAGTCGAACCGCTTCGTCGAGGACTGGATGGGCGAGAGGCAGGATCCGAGCTTCCGCGAAAAAAGCTTCGAAATAACGGCGCTCTGGTTCAGAAAGACGGTGGTAACCCAGGACCTCGACATAACTGACGGCGGACACCGCCGGTGCTCTCCCGGCGATGAGCCGCCGGAGAAACTCGTTCTCGGGCTGCGCTGAGTAGATGATGATATTGCTGTCGATGAGCATTAGGGTTCACGGCCAGGAAGAGCCCCTTCCTCCCGCGTTTCCCTTTCCCACTCGGCAGCGTCACCGAAGCTCCTGGGCCCTCCGGCCGCGGCAAGCCGCTCCAAGGCCGCGGCCATCGCAGCGCCTCGCGCCTTGGCGTTTACCGGAGAATCCGAGGTACCCAGAATCGTCACCGAGACCTCGATTTCGCGGTCAGGCGAGAGATCTTGTGGCTCCTCGTCACGCCATTCAAGGTGATTTCCATGCAGGACAGCCCGGTAAGTGGCACGCATCGAAGCTCCTTTCCCCCCTATGGTACCTCCGATCAAAGCCAGAGGTCGCTCCGCCTACGTGAACAGTTCCTGCCGGAACTGCTCCACCGCGTCCCTGAGGGTCTCGAAAGCCTGGGCCACCATCGCCGGGTGGCGCTGGACGAGGGCCAGGTGGTAGCCCTCGGGCAGGGGGACGACGTAGATGTGGACGGCCTTCTTCTCGATGTGGATCATCTTCGGCTCGCCCAGGTCGTTGTTGGCGAGCACTCTCTCGAGCTGCCGGAGATAGATACCGAGATAGGCGCCGATGACCCGCATCTCGTAGGGTGTGAAATCCGTGCCGCAGGCGAGGTCCACCGTCTCGCCGCTGCCGTCGAGGAACAGGGCGCCCAAGGCATGATCGTTGTGCGCCAACAGGTTGGCGAGGACGTACTGAAACTCCATGCGGGACTTGCGGCTCCTCAGCCTTGGCCGCCGGCAGCCCGCGCCTCGACCGCGGTGCTCTCGAGGCGGGAGGGGCGCGCCGCGCCGGCGCGGATCTCACCAGCCTCGAAGGCCCGGAGGAAGGCGGTCACGATCTTGGCGTCGAAGCGGCTGCCGGTCAGGCGGGTGATCGTCTCTACCGCGAACTGCAGGCTGTAGGCCTTCTGGTAGGGACGGTTGGTGGTGATGGCGTCGAAGGTGTCGGCGACGCCGATAATGCGGGCGAAGAGGGGGATCTGCTCGCCCTTGAGCCCATCCGGGTAGCCCCGGCCGTTCCACGCCTCGTGGTGCGAGCGGATGGCGGGGATCATCTCCTTCAACGGCTCGATGGGAGTCATGATGTCGGCGCCCATCACGGTGTGCATCTTCATCTGCTCGTACTCGTCGGGCAGGAGCACGCCCTCCTTGCGGAGGATGCGGTCCTCGACGCCGATCTTGCCGACGTCGTGGAGCAGCGCGCCGATCCAGATCTTGTGCTGCACCTCCTCGGGGAGCTGCAGGTAGCGGGCGATGGTGCGGCTGTAGGCCGCGACCCGCTCGGAGTGGCCGCGGGTGTAGGGGTCCTTGGCGTCGACCGCCGCCACGAAGGCGCGCAGGGAGCCGATGAACAGCTCCCGGTTGGCCTGGGCCGCCTGCCGGAGCTGCTGCACGTAGCTGGCGACGTGCCCGCTCATACGGTTGAAGTCCTCGGCGAGATCGGCCAGCTCGAAGGTGAGCCCCTGCATCTCCACGTTGCCGCCGAAGTTGCCCTCGGCGATCTCGTGCGTGGTCTCGGCCAGCCGCTGGATCGGGTGGCTCACCCACCTCGCCGCGAGATAGGCGAAGAAAAGGGAGAGGGCGACCAGCAAGGCCGTCGAGAGGGCGGCGTTGTAAATCATCCGGTCGACGTCGGCGAAGGCCTCCGACAAAGGTTTTTGCACCACCAGGCCCCAACCGCTCTCCTGGATGGCGCTCACCTGGGCGAAGACGTCGCGCATCCCCTCCGAGGTTTTCACCCTGTACGTCGTGGTCAGCGTTACGGGCACCTTGGAGAACGACCGCAGGAGCTCCGGAGTGAGCGTGCCGGGTCCGCCGCCGTTCGCCCACAGGATCTTGCCCTCACGGTCGATCAGGAACACGCCGACGCCCTCGCGCGCCACTTCCTGGGACACCTTCTTGAGAGGCTGGAACTCGAGCTGCGCCACCACCACCAGCTCGGGCCCCTTCGGTCCTTCCGGCACCGGCACCGCGAGGACGGCCTGGGGATTGCGCCCTTCGCCCGTGGCCACGAAGCGGTAGGCCGGGGCCTTGCCGCGCCGCGCCTGCTCGAAGGCCGCGTCCATGGCCACCTGCACCTCCGGGCTCAGGTTGCCCGGGCTCAGGCCCGCGCCCTCGGGGTCGAGCACGCGCAGGGCCGAGATGTCCGGGTTGCCGCGCACCAGACGCTGGAGTTGCTGCTGCACCCAGGGCTCCAGCAGCCGCTCCGCCGTCGTGGCCTCCGGTCCGGGCGGCAGCAGCACGGCGTTGCCGAACTGCGTGAGCTGACGCCGCACCGAAATCAGATAGGAGCTCATCTCCAGGGAGAGCGAGTCCGCCTCGTTGGTAAGGTTGTCCTGCTCCGTGCTCTGCAGCACCTTCAGGCTTTCCTGGATGAGCAGAGCGCTGCTGATCCCGAGAGGGATGATTCCGGATAGGAGAAGCGCTACGACTAGGACAGTCCGCAGCTTGAGGCGGCGAAGAAGGCTTCGGCGAATTTGCATGTCGACTGGCTACGAAAGCTCGTGGCGAGATTATAGCCTGTCTGGGATACGCACGGGGAGGTTGCGCGGATGAAAGGGGAGAATTTTCTAAATCGGAGGCCCGAGCGGGTCCTGCAGGAACCCCCGCAACCTGTCCAGGATCTCATCGTTCGAGATCCCGCCGACCATCCGGCCCTCTCCCAGGGACCGAGGTAGAACCCAGACCAGGCCGGACTCTCTCGCCTTCTTGTCCCGGGCCATGACGGCCATCAGGTCTTCGGGATCCAGCTCCGGCAAGGGCGGCAGGTCCAGGCGCCGGACCAGGGCATGCATGCGGGCCGCGTCCGCCGGATCGAGGCCGCGCCGCAGGGCCAGGCGGAGGGCGAAGAGAAGGCCATACCCCACCGCCTCGCCGTGGCGCAGGCCCGCGTAGCCGCTGGACGACTCGATGGCATGGCCCAGAGTGTGCCCGAAGTTGAGCAGCCGGCGGTCCCCCTGCTCGGTAGGGTCCCGCTCGACCACGCCGATCTTCGCCGCCGCGGCGGCCGAGACCACCGGACCCAACGCCTCGGGATCGCCCTCGAGGAGGTCGTCGAGCCGCCGCTCGACCCGCTCGAAGAGATCCGGATCGAGGAGGGCCGCCATCTTGATCACCTCCACGAGGCCCGAGCGCAGCTCCTCGCGGGGCAGGCTCGGCAGGACCGCGGTGTCGCAGACGACCATCCACGGATGATGGAAGAGCCCGACGGTGTTCTTGCCGCCGGCGAGGTCCACTCCCGTCTTGCCGCCGATCGAGGCGTCCACCTGGGCCAGGAGGGTCGTGGGAATCTGGACGAGCTCGACGCCACGCAGGAAGCAACCCGCCGCGAAGCCGGCGAGGTCGCCCACGCTGCCGCCGCCGAAGGCGATGACCCGGCTATCGCGCTTGCCGCCGGCGGTGAGCATCTCGTTCCACAGCCGCTCGGCCGACTCGACCGTCTTCGCCCGCTCCCCCTCCTCCACCTCCAGGACCACCCAACGGCCGGCGGCCCGGGAGAGGGCGTCGAGCCGCTCGCCATGAAGCGCGAGCACCCGGGGGGTCGAGACCATGAAAGCGGTACGCCTCGCGACCCAGCCCTGCAGGTCGGGCAAGACCGCCGCGAGGGCGTCCTCCCCCACGACCACGGGAGTGACGCCGTCCGGACGGTGGAGCCGGAGATGGGTGATGCCTGAAGAATTGGAAGAAGAGGCCATGACGGAGCCGAACGATACACCAAGGCGCCTCTTCCACGCCGCCCCAGGCCCTCAGGCCGCTTCAGCGTCGGCCGCGACGACCGGCGGCCTTCCCATATCGCGCAGCCAGGCGAAGTGGGAGGCGACGGCGCTCCTGAACGTGGGATGGTCGTTGTAGCGAATCCCATGATCGCGGCAGGTCTGCTCGACGACGTCGGCGATGGCCGACAGGTGGACGTGGCTGATCCGCGGAAAGAGATGGTGCTCGACCTGGTGGTTGAGACCCCCGACGTACCAGGTGAGGAGCCGGTTTCTTCGCGCGAAGTTCGCGGTCGTCTCCACCTGGTGGACGGCCCACTCCCGGCCCGCCACCGCCCCGGAGTCCTCGGCGGAGAAGGAATGCGTCTCCTCGTTCGAGTGGGCGAGCTGGAAGACGACGCTCAAGGTCACCCCCTGCACCAGAGCGACGAAGCCATAGACGAGCACCACCACCAGCAGCGGGTGGAAGAGGACAGGGATCAGAAAGGCCCACGCCAGGAACGCGAGCTTGCCGAGCACGAACACGGCGAGCTCGGTGCCCCGGGGCCGGGGAAACGAATGGTCGCCAACGCGCCCCCGGGTGACGGAGACGAAGTCGTCGTAGAACTGCCACTTGGGCACGATCAGACCGTACAGAACCCACATGTAGAGATGCTGAAGCCGCTGATGCGGGAAGTGCCGCTGATGGTGCGACATCCGGCAGAGGGCTCCGAGGTCGATGTCGTCGTCCAGCCCATGGACATTGGGGTAGCTGTGGTGAAAGACGTTGTGCTTCCACCGCCAGACGTAGGAGCTGACCCCTAGGAAGTCGTGCATCCCGCCCATCGCGCGGTTCACCAGCCGGGAGGATGAGAAGGCGCCATGGTTGCCGTCGTGGCTGACGTTGAACCCGATGGCGGCGAGCGCCAGTCCCATGGACACCGCCAGCGGCAGCATCTGCCACCAGTGCGCGGAGGCCAGCAGGCCCCAATAAGAAGCGCCGGCCCAGGCAAGGAGCAACGCCGTCTTGGCATAGATGCGCAAGCCGCCGTACTTCGACCGGCTCAGGGTGGCAAGCCGGCCTTCCACTCGCGCCTGCAGATCTTGCTGGAACAATCGCTCCCGGGAAAACTTGGGTCTGGCCTCTTGCATCGAGCTCTTTCCTCCTTGTACTGACTGATTACCGACCGACGGCCCTATCAACCTGAGGGGCAGGTCTCAAATTTCTTTTCCCGGCGCCGGGGCGAGCCCCAAGTCCCTCAACTGCCGCTCGTCCACCACGGACGGCGCGTCCGTCATCAGATCGGTCGCCGAGGCGGTCTTGGGGAAGGCGATCACGTCGCGCAGGGAGCTCGCTCCCGCGAGCAGCATCACGGTGCGGTCGAGGCCCAGGGCGATACCGCCGTGGGGCGGGGCGCCGTAGCGCAGCGCTTCCAGGAAGAAGCCGAAGCGGGCTTCGGCCTCCTCGGCGCTGATGCCCAGGAGCTTGAACATCCGGCTCTGGAGCGCCGTGTCGTGGATGCGGATCGAGCCGCCGCCCAGCTCCAGGCCATCCATCACCACGTCGTAGGCGCGGGCGCGCACCGCTCCGGGATCGCTCTCCAGCTTGTCCAGGTCCCGCGGGTCGGGACTGGTGAACGGATGATGCATGGCGAACCAGCGGCCGGCCTCCTCGTCCCATTCGAGCAGGGGGAACTCGGTCACCCAGAGGAAGGCGTGGCTCCCCGGCGGGATCAGCTTGTAGGCCTTGGCCAGCTCCAGCCGCAGGGCGCCCAGGGCGCTGGCGGCGACCTTCTCGGGAGCGGCGACGATCAGGGCGAGCCCTCCCTCCCCCAGCCCGAGAGCCTCGGCCGCGCCCCGAAGCTCGGCCTCGGACAGGGCGTTCTTGACCTGGAAGAGGATCTCCCCGCCTTTGCGCCGCAGCGTGAGCGCGCCGGCCGCGCCGTAGCGCCGGGCCGTCTCGGCCCAGCCGTCCACTTCCTTGCGGCTGGCCTCGGCGGCGCCGGGCACGGTGAAGCCGCGCACCACTCCGCCCGCGGCCACCGTCTCCTTGAAGCCGCGGAAGCCGCTCTCCGCCAGCCGTTGCGAGAGGTCGACGATCGGCAGGCCGAAGCGCAGATCGGGCTTGTCGCTGCCATAGCGCGCCATGGCCTCGGCATAGCTCATCCGCTGGAAGCGGGCCGGCGGCTCGATGCCGGCCAGGGGGAAGACCCGGGCGAAGAGCCCCTCGACCAGCTCGTAGACGTCCTCCTCGCTGGGGAAGGACATCTCGACGTCGATCTGCGTGAACTCGGGCTGGCGGTCCGCCCGCAGGTCCTCGTCGCGGAAGCAGCGGGCGATCTGGAAGTAGCGCTCGAACCCGGCCACCATGAGGAGCTGCTTGAAGAGCTGAGGCGATTGCGGCAAGGCATAGAAGCTCCCCCGGCGGACGCGGGACGGCACCAGGTAGTCGCGCGCCCCCTCGGGCGTCGACTTGGTGAGGATCGGCGTCTCGACGTCGAGGAACTCCCGCTCGTGGAAGTAGTTGCGGACCTCGTGGGTGACCCGGTCGCGGAGCCGGAAGTTCTTGTGCAGATCGGCGCGCCGCAGGTCGAGGTAGCGGTAGCGCAGCCGCACCTCCTCGGCCGCGTCGGTCTTGCCATCCAGGGCGAACGGTGGCGGCTCGGAGCGGGAGAGCACGGCCGCCCGCTCGGCGACGACCTCGAATTCTCCCGTGGGCAGGTCGGGGTTGACCTTCCCGGACTCGCGCCGCACGACCTCGCCCTCGACCTCCACCACCCACTCGTTGCGCACGGGCTCCAGAGCGGCTGCCACCTCTGGGCGCTCGTCGGGACGCAGCACCACCTGCGCGATGCCGCTTCTGTCCCGCAGGTCGAAGAAGACCAGCCCGCCGTGGTCCCTGCGCCTCTGCACCCAGGCCTGGAGCTTCACCCGGCTGCCCACGTCTTCGGTCGTGATCGTCCCCGCTCCCCGACGCTTCATGGCTTCTCCCTTTCTCCGGTCCCCGAGCCCAGATCCTCTAGGTAATGCTCCTTCAGGGCGGCGTAGCGGTCGGCCGTCTCGGCGATCCGCCGCGCCTCCTCCTCCGTCAACGGGCGCGCCACGCGCGCCGGGATCCCCAGCGCCAGATGGCCGGCGGGAATCCGGTGGCCAGGGGCCACCACGGCTCCGGCCCCCACCTGGGCGCCGCGCTCCACCACCGCCCCGTCCAGCACGCGGGCGCCGATGCCGATCAGCGCCCCGTCCTCGATCGTGCAGCCGTGGACCACGGCTTGATGGCCGATCACCACGCCCTCTCCGATCACCAGCGGATGCCGGACGTGGCTGACGTGCAGCACCGTGCCGTCCTGCACGTTCGTCCGGGCGCCGATCCGGATGAAGTTGACGTCGCCCCGAGCCGCGGTATGGAACCAGAAGGATACGTCGTCCCCGACCGTCACGTCGCCCACGACGTGAGCACCGGGGGCCAGGAACACGCGGGCCCCCAGGGTGGGCCAGCGGCCCTGGTACGGATAGACGGGCATCGCTTTCGCTCTACTTTACTGCTTCGGCCGGCCGCACGGAGAGCAGGATCCGCTCGTAGAGCGGCAGATTCTTCTCGAAATCCGCACGGTCGGCGGTGGCTACGAAGTCGATGGCAAGGTTCTTGAGCGGCAGCTTCAAGGTGAGATTGCTGCGCGCCTTATCGCCCTCGCCGGCGTCCATGCGCACCAGCACGCCGCGCACTCCCCCGACCTCCTTCACCTCGACCCGCGGGGCGGACCACTCGGCCTTCTGCAAGTCCGTGGCGCGGATGTTGGCCACCACGCCATCGGGATCGGCGAGCGAGACCTGGCTGCCGTGAATCCAGATCAGGCGCGGATCCTGGGGCGGCTTGGCGTCGGCCGGGCCGATCCACAGGCCGGGAAAGCCCTCGATCTGGCGCACCTCCCAGTCCTTCGGCACCTCCACGGTGTACGGCAAGGGCTTGCCCTGGGACTGGGTGGGCTTCAGCTCGACCCGGTGGAACGCCGGGGCGGCCGGGGTCGCCACTGCCGGCTTCGAGGCCGGAGGGGCTGCCGCGAACGCCAGCGCCGGCAACGAAACGGCGAGGCAGAAGGGAAGAGCGGAGTGGAGTTTCATCAATGCGTCCTCTTCATGTCTTTTGGGGGCTTATCTCTTTCGAGGTCCACTTTCGAGGTCCATAAGCCGGGCGCAAGAGCATGGCATAAAATCCGCCCGTGTCCAACGGCGCAGGCCCTGTTTCCTCCACCATCGCCGTGGTTATCCCGGCCCTCAACGAGGAGGCTTCGCTGCCCCTCGTGCTCGCGGACATCCCCCGGCCGCCGGCCGGCCGGATCGTGGTGGCCGACAACGGCTCGATGGACGGCACGGCCCGGGTGGCCCGCGAGGGCGGCGCGGAGGTCGTGGCCGCCTCCCGCCGAGGATACGGCAGCGCCTGCCTGGCCGGCCTGGATCATCTGCGGCGGACCGGCCCGCCGGACATCGTGGTGTTCGTGGACGCCGACTACTCGGACCATCCGGACGAGTTGCCGCGGCTGATCGCCCCCATCCTCGCCGGCGAGGCCGACCTGGTGATCGGCTCCCGCGTTCTGGGCCGGCGCGAGCGCGGCGCCCTCCTCCCCCAGGCGCGGGCCGGCAATCTCGTGGCCTGCCTGCTGATCCGGCTCTTCTATGGCCACCGGTTCACGGATCTCGGCCCGTTCCGCGCCGTCCGCTGGGACGCGCTGGAGCGCCTGGAGATGTCGGATCCCAACTTCGGCTGGACGGCCGAGATGCAGGTCAAGGCCGTGCGCCGGGGGTTGCGCTCCACGGAGGTGCCCGTCTCCTACCGCCGCCGGGTGGGAGTATCGAAGATCACCGGCACGGTCTCCGGCACGATCCGCGCCGGCTATAAGATCCTCTGGACCGTGGCCCGCCATATCCGCGGCTGAAGAGAGCTCAATAATGCCCACAAGCCCCTCAGAGCCTGTCCGCGCAAACATCGACGTCGAGGTCCGCTATGCCGAAACGGACCAGATGGGAGTCGTCCACCACGCCAACTATGTAATTTGGTTCGAGCTGGCCCGCACGCGCCTGTGCGCGCTCTCCGGCTTCCACTACGCCGACATCGAGCGTCTCGGCTATCTCCTGATGGTCACCGGCGTCGAGGCCCGCTACCACCGTCCGGCCCGTTACGGCGACGTGGTGCAGGTCGTGTGCTGGTGCGAGCGGCTGGGCAGCCGCGGCCTGCGCTTCGCCTACGAGGTCCGGAAGGGGGAAGAACGGCTGGTGACCGGCCTCACCGAGCACGTCTGGATCGAGAGCGCGACCGGCCGTCCCTGCCGGACGCCGGAGCCGCTCCGGGAGCCGTTCCAGCGCCTATTGGGCTGAATACCGGGCTGACGCTACCGATTCTCCGCGAAGGGCTTGCGGATCTATACACAAAGGTCTATCCTCGGAATACCAATCACCGTTGAGGGGTTGTAACCATGGATCGGACAGCAACCGACGCGCCTTGCGAAGGCACGTAAGACATCCTGGAGGCTACATATCGCATGACGCCGAAAAATTCCTCTGCGCCTGCCGTCGCCACGCAGCTCCTCAAGCTCCGCTCCGCGGGTAGGAAGCTCACCCTCCCCGCGATCCTCCTCGCCGCCGTAGCCGCCGCCCCTCTCACCAACCTGACCGACATACCCTCGGCATATGCAGCTTCGGTGCCATCTCCCATCGCCGAGTCGGTTGCCGCTTCTGCAATTACCGCTCCGGCACCCGAAGTCGTCCTGGCTCCCATTCCCGAGCCCGTCGCCCCTGCGCCTGCCATCCCCTTCGCCCATGGCGTGCGCGGCATGTCGCCCAAGGTGCTCACGATGGCGCTCGATGCGGCCGCCTCCGCTCGCGCCCGCGGCATCTCCGGCCGGGACGATCTGCTGACGGTCATCGACTACTCTCTGCCCTCGACCCAGCCGCGCCTCTGGGTGCTCGATCTCGCTCACGAAAAGGTCCTTTTCCACGAGCTGGTAGCGCATGGAGCCGGGAGCGGCGACAACTACGCCACCCGCTTCTCCAACGTCATGGACAGCCGCCAGACGAGCCTGGGCCTGTTCCTGACCGCCGGCACCTACGAGGGCGGCAATGGCTACTCGCTCAAGCTCCAGGGCCTCGACCGCGGCCTCAACGACCGCGCCGAGGAGCGCCACATCGTCATGCACGGGGCCTGGTACGTCAGCCCCGAGCACGCCCGCGGCCACGGCCGGCTGGGGCGGAGCTGGGGCTGCCCCGCGCTGTCCGAGCAGGTCGCGCCCTCGGTGATCGACACGATCAAGGGCGGGAGCTTCGTCTTCTCGTACTCCAGCGCCGATCCGGCGTTCCTCAGGGCGTCGTCCTCCCGGATGTACGCCGCCGCCAGCTCGAGCGGCGGCTCGGCCCTCAGTCGGTAGGTCTCAGCCGGTAGGTAGGTCAGGTACCGGAGGGCCGCCCAGGTGGCCGCCCTACTCGTCTCCTCGCCCACCCCTGCTATCCTCTCCGACCATGAATTCAGGACGCCACTCCCACAATCTCGAAGCGATCGCCCGCCGGGCCATGGAGCAGAAAGGCCTGGAGCCCGATTTCCCGCCCGCCGCGCTGGCCGAGGCCGAGCGGCTGCGGCCCGAAACGCCCGGCGGCGACGCCGGCATCCAGGACCTCCGCGACCTGCTCTGGTCGTCCATCGACAACGACGACACCCGCGACCTCGACCAGCTCGAAGTGGCCGAGCCCACCGGCGCGGACGGCATCCAGTTGCGGATCGCCATCGCCGACGTCGACTCCCTGGTGCGGCTCGGCTCGGCCATCGACGCCCACGCGCGGACCAACACCACCTCGGTCTACACCGCCGCCCGCGTCTTCCCCATGCTCCCCGAGCGCCTCTCGACCGGCCTCACCTCGCTGAACGACGGCGAAGACCGCCTGGCCATCGTCATCGAGATGACGGTCGCTCCCGACGGCTCCCTCGCCGGCTCGGACATCTACCCCGCCTGGGTGCGCAACCGCTGCAAGCTGGCGTACGACGCGGTGGCCGCGTGGCTCGACGGCGAAGGCCCGATGCCGCCGCGCATGGCCGAGGTGCCGGGGGTCGAGGAGCAGGTCCGTCTGCAGGACCAGGCCGCCTCCCGTCTGCGCTCCCTGCGCTACGAGCAGGGGGCCCTGGACCTCGACACTCCCGAGACGCGGCCGGTTTTCGTCGACGGCGAGGTGACCGATCTCAGGGAGGACCGGCAGAACCGCGCCAAGCACCTGATCGAGGACTTCATGATCGCCGCCAACGGCGTCACGGCGCGCTACCTGGATGGCCACGGCCTGCCCTCGCTGCGCCGCGTGGTGCGCACTCCCAAGCGCTGGCTGCGCATCGTCCAACTCGCGGCGGAGCTCGGCGGCCACCTGCCCGGGGAGCCCGACTCCCGCGCCTTGAGCGCGTTTCTGGAGCGGCAGCGGCAGGCGGACCCGGAAGGCTTCCCCGACCTGTCGATCTCCATCGTCAAGCTGCTGGGGCCGGGCGAGTACGCCGTCGATCCGCCGGGCGGCGACCCGCCGGGGCACTTCGGACTGGCGGTGCGGGATTACACCCACGCCACGGCGCCGAACCGCCGCTATCCCGACCTGATCACCCACCGGCTGCTCAAGGCGGCCTTTGCCAGCCGCCCCGCCCCCTACTCCATGGATGAGCTCGAGGAGCTCGCCCGGCACTGCACGCTTCAGGAGGACGCAGCCAACAAGGTCGAGCGGCAGGTGCGCAAGTCGGCGGCGGCCCTGCTGATCCAGAACCGGGTCGGCCAGACCTTCGACGCCGTCGTCACCGGCGCCTCCGACAAGGGCACCTGGGTGCGCACCTTGAAGCATCCCGTGGTCGAGGGCCGGCTCGAGCGGGGCTTCGAGGGGCTCGACGTGGCCGACCGGGTGCGCGTCCGCCTGGTCTCCACCGACGTCGAGCGCGGCTTCATCGATTTCGTGCGGGAATCTCATGGCTAAGGCAAGTCCCAACCGTCCATTCGCCCCGGCCGACTTCTTCGCGTTCCGCACTCCCCTGCTCCCCTTCGAGGAGCTGGAAGCCTGGGGCGAGGGACTCGAAGCCCCGGCGGCGCTCGACGACCCGGAGCGCCTTGAGCAGGCCCTGGCCGCCGACCGCGAGCGGCTGCGCGCCCGGCTCGCCGAGCTGGCGGCCCGGCCGGAGATCCTGGAGGCCGTGTTCCTGGCCTCCCCTTCGCTCTCCGAGAGCCTGAACGCCTGGCGCGCCCAGCCGGAGAGCAAGAAAGGGCAGCGCGCCGAGCGGGCTCTGGTGCGCTACATCTACCGCATGGCGGCCCGCGCCACTCCTTTCGGTCTCTTCTCCGGCTGCTCGGTGGGCCGGGTCGACACCGCTCCCGGCTCGCCGACCCGCATCGCCGTGGCTCCCCGCGCGTCCTACGAGCGGCACACACGGCTCGACATGGATTACCTCTTCGCGCTCTGCGAGGACCTGGCGAAGGATCCGGCGGTGCGCGAGGCGCTGGTCTACCGGCCCAACTCCAGCCTCTACCGCGCCGGCGGGCGGCTGCGTTACGCCGAGGCGCGGCTCGACAAGAAGACCCGCTCGCATCACCTGGTCGCCGTGGACGACAACGACTACCTGGAGGAGGCCCTCCGCCGCGCCTCCGGCGGCGCCAGCGCCGGCGAGATCGCCGAGGCGCTGGTGGCCCTGGACCCCGACGGCGAGGTCAGCCCGGAGGAAGCGGCGGAGTTCGTCACCGAGCTGATCGACAGCCAGATCCTGGTCTCCGACCTCTCCACCCCCGTCACCGGCCCCGAGCCCATCCACGACGTCATCGACCAGTTGAGCCGCCTCCCCGCGACCCCCATCGCGGTGCTGGCGGCCGAGCGGCTCGCCCAGGCGCGGACGGCCCTCGAGGAGCTGGACGCCGGCGGCCCCGGAGCGGCCCCCGCGCGCTATGAGGCGATCGCGGAGACCCTGCGGGAGCTGCCGACCTCGGTCGAGATGTCGCGGCTCTTCCAGCTCGACATGGTCAAGCCCGGCGACCGGCCGGCTCTGGGCGAGGCCGTCCTGGGGGAGTTGAATCGCGCCCTCGACATCCTCGTGCGCCTCAACCCCGACCGCCCGGTCGAGAGCCTCGAGCGTTTCCGCAAGGCCTTCTCGGAGCGCTACGAGAACCGCGAGGTGCCGCTGCTGGAGGCGCTGGACGAAGAGGTGGGCATCGGCTTCGACCGCTCGTCCGATATCGGGGCCGAAGCGTCTCCCCTGCTGCGCGGGATCGGCATAGGCGCCCCCGCCGCCAGCACCGACCCCTCGGTGCCCTGGGGCCGCGTGCAGACGGTGCTGCTCGGGAAGGTTCACGAAGCCCTGGCGCGGGGAGCGCGCGAGATCGAGATCACCCCCGAGGATCTCGAACGCATGGAGCCGGCCGCCAAGCCCGAGGCCGCCGCCCAGGCGCCGAAGAAAGCCCCGCTGCCCGACGCCTTCCAGGCCATGTTCGCGCTCGCCGCGACCGGGCAGGAAGCCCTGGACCGGGGCGACTTCCAGCTCCTCGTCGAGAGCGTCGGCGGCCCCTCGGGGGCCCGCCTGCTCGGACGCTTCTGCCACGCCGACGCGGTCCTGTGCCGGCACGTCGAGGAGCACCTGCGGGCCGAGGAGGCTCTGCGCCCCGACGCCATCTTCGCGGAGGTGGTCCACCTGCCGCAGGGGCGCATCGGCAACATCCTGGCCCGGCCCGTCCTGCGCGACTACGAGATCCCCTTCCTCGGCCGGTCCGGCGCGCCCCCCGAGCGGCAGATCCCCGTCAGCGACCTGCGGGTCTCGGTCGCCGGCTCGCGGATCGTCCTGCGCTCGGCCCGGCTCGGCAAGGAGGTGATCCCCCGCCTGAGCAGCGCTCACAACTTCGTGCACGGCAGCCTCGGGGTCTACCGCTTCCTCTGCGTGCTGCAGTCGCAGGCCGTGACGGGCGGCGTGTACTGGAGTTGGGGACCGCTGGAGAGCGCTCCCTTCCTGCCCCGGGTCACCAGCGGCAAGCTGGTCCTCGCCCGCGCCTGCTGGTGGATGATCCAGGACGAGATCAAGTCGCTGGCCAAGGCCCAGGGCGCGGAGCGTTTCCTGGCCGTCCAGAAATGGCGCGAGCGGCGCGGGCTCCCCCGGCTGGTGGCCCTGGTCGACTCCGACAACGAGCTGCTCGTGGACCTCGACAACGTCCTCTCCGTCGACACCTTCCTCGACGTGGTGGAAGACCGCGACCGCGCCCGGATCGTCGAGTTCTTCCCCGGCCCGGACCTGCTTCCGGCCGTCGGCCCCGAGGGACGCTTCCTGCACGAGATCCTGGTGCCCTTCGTGAGCAATAAGGTGGGCAATAAGGAGGTCCCGGCGCGCCGGGAAGCAGGGGAGAAGGAGAACAACCGGCAGAACGACAGGCCCGCCCCGGCGCTTCCCGCCGCCGTCCGCCGCTCCTTCCCGCCCGGCTCCGAGTGGCTGTACCTCAAGCTCTACACGGGAACCTCCACGGCGGACGGTCTGCTGCGCGAGATCGTGTCGCCGGTCGTGCGCGAAGCCCTGGCCGAGGGCGCCGCGGACGGCTGGTTCTTCATCCGCTACAGCGATCCGGAGTGGCACGTGCGCGTGCGCCTCCACGGCGATCCCGGGGCCCTTCACGGCCGAGTGCTGCCGCGTCTCCACGAGGCGCTCGATCCCCTCCTCGCGGACGGCCGGCTCTGGCGATTGCAGCTCGACACCTACGAGCGCGAGATCGAGCGCTACGGCGGCCCGGAGGGGATCCTCCTCTGCGAGCGTCTCTTCCAGGTGGACAGCGAGGCCGTGCTGGAGATCCTGGAGATGCTGGAAGGGGACGAGGGCGCGGATCTGCGCTGGCGCCTCACCTTGCGAGGGATCGACATGCTGATCGGCGACCTGCGGCTCGATCCGGAGACCCGGACGCGCGTGCTGCGCGGCATGAGGGAGAGCTTCACCCGGGAGTTCGGCGGCGGCAAGGGGCTGCGCGTGCAACTCGACCAGAGGTTCCGGCAGGAGTGGCGGAGCCTGATGCCGCTGCTCGATCCCGCCGGCGACGAGGCGAGCGAGCTCGCTCCGGCACTGGCCGTCCTGCATCGGCGCTCGGAACGGCTCGCGCCGATCGTCGCGGAGCTGCGCGAGCTGGAGCAGGCGGGCCGCCTCACCCAGACCCTCGCCGATCTGACGCCCAGCCTCATCCACATGCACGTCAACCGGATGGTCCGCTCGGCCGCGAGGGCCCACGAGATGGTGCTCTACGACTTCCTCTTCCTGCTCTACGAGTCGAGAGCGGCGCGAGAGAGGAAGTCAGGCAAGACGGCGCCGGGCACCTGATATCCTTCCGCCATGCGCCGGCTTCAATTGATTACCGGCGGGGAGAGCCATGGTCCCGGCCTCACCGCGATGCTCACCGGACTGCCCGCGGGACTGCGGGTGGACCTCGACCTCCTGGCCCGCGACCTGGCCCGCCGCCAGCACGGCTTCGGACGCGGACGGCGGATGCAGATCGAGAAGGACACCGCCGAGATCCGCGCCGGCGTGCGCGGCGCCGAGACCCTGGGCTCCCCCGTCGTCCTCTGGATCGCCAACCGCGACTACGTGAGCTGGGAAGGCGTCATGGGTCCGGAGACGGTCGATCCCCGCCTTGCCGAGCTGCGCCGCCTGAAGTCTCCGCGGCCGGGCCACACCGACCTCGCGGGCGGGATCAAATACCAGCGGCGGGACCTGCGCGACATCCTCGAACGGGCCTCGGCCCGCGAGACGACCGCCCGTGTCGCGGCCGGCGCCTTCGCCCGCATGCTCCTCGCCGAGTTCGGCGTCGAGATCCGCAGCGGCGTCCGCTTCCTGGGGCCGATCGGCGCCGACCGGCCCGTTCCCACCTGGGAAGACCTCCTCCAGGTCGACGAGACCTCCCCCCTGCGGGCCATCGACCGCTCGCTGGAGCCCGAGATGATCCGCCTCGTCGAGCAGGCCAAGGAGGAAGGGGACACGCTGGGCGGCGCCGTCACCGTGATCGCCCACAACGTGCCCGTGGGGCTCGGCTCCCACGTGCAGTGGGACGAGAAGCTCGACGGCCGCCTGGCGCAGGCGATCCTCTCGGTGCACGCGGTCAAGGCGGTCGAGATCGGCTCGGGGCTCGAGGCCTCGCGAGGTTTCGGCAGCGCCGCTCACGACCCCATCGAGCGCACGGCCGACGGCCTCTGGACCCGCCCCACCAACCGCGCCGGCGGCCTGGAAGGCGGCGTCACCAACGGCGAGGACCTGGTCATCACCGCCTACAAGAAGCCTATCGCCACCCTCCGCAAGGGGATGCCGAGCGTCGATCTCGACACCCTGGAGCCTCACGCCTCGCAGTACGAGCGGAGCGACGTGACCGCCCTCCCCGCCGCCGGCGTGATCGCCGAGGCCATGGTCGCCCTCGTGCTGGCCGACGCCCTGCTGGAAAAGCTGGGCGGCGACTCGATGGCCGAGGTCAGGGCCCATTGGGAGACGACGCTCGCCCAGCAGCGGGCCTGGCCGCGCGGCGTCTGAGCCGCTTGATCAGCGCCTGAGCCCAGATATTGGTGCGTTAAACTGAGGCCATGAATCGCGACCTGGAAGATGCCGACTACCGGCGGCTGCTCCAGTTCCGGACAGGGCTACGCCGTTTCCTGCACTGGAGCGAAGAGCAGGCGGAGAAGGAAGGACTGACGCCGGCCCAGCACCAGCTCATGCTCGCCGTGCGGGGGCACGACGGCCACCAGGGCCCCACGATCGGCGACGTCGCCGGCTACCTCCTGCTGAAGCACCACAGCGTGGTGGGCCTGGTGGACCGGGCCGTGAAGGCCGGGCTGGTGGAGCGGCACGAGGACCCCGAGGACCGCCGCGTCGTCCGCCTGCGCCTGACCGAGCACGGAGCCCAGACGCTCCAGCGGCTCGCCACCGCGCACCTCGAAGAGATCAAACGGCTCGCCCCACGGATCCACGACATCGAGCAAGGTCTCGAGCCGTAGCCCGCCGTGCTCGCGTGGAATCGCTCCGAAGCCCGGCGCGTCGCGGCCGAAGCGGGAATCGCCCTGGCTCTCGCCGGGGCGGCCTGGCTGCTCTATGGCCCCGTCCTCCGGCTCTGGTGGACGCACGACGACTTCTACCATCTTCGCTACCTGCTCACCCACCGGCCCGGGTGGTACCTCTTCGACGCCTCGGGGTTCCGGGAGTTCCCCGCCAAAGTCTTCACACCGCTGCTCTTCCTCTCCCTGGACGCGGACCGGCGGCTCTTCGGCCTCGATCCCCACCTCTTCTACCTCCACCAGCTTCTGGTTTTCGCTCTCTGCCCCGCCGTGCTCTACGGCGTCCTGCGGCTCTGGCTGCCGCGCCTCTGGGCGGCCGCCGGAGCGTGGATCTTCCTGATCGGTCCGGTCACGGCCTCGCTCGCGCCGCTCCTCATGGTCCGCCACTACGTCGAATCGATCCTCCTCGCCGCAATGGCCGTGGGCGCCTGGGCGATGGCATTGCGGCGCCAGCCAGGGAAGGGAGCGTGGGGACTGTCTTGCCTCTCGGCGACCCTCTACTTCGCCGCCTCCATGGCCAAGGAAATCGCTGTGCCCCTGGCCATGCTCCTGCCCCTTTTGCCTGCGCCGACCGGCAACCGGCCGATAAGCCTCCAAGAGCGGCTCCGTCTGGCCCTGCCCCATGCCGCCGCGCTCGGCCTCTATCTGGCCCTTCGCTTCGGGGTACTGGGCACGCTGCTCGGCGGGTATGGGTTTGCCGTGACGCCCTCCGGCCTGCCAACCCTCGCCCTGGAATTGCCGGGCAAAATCGCCGCCGAGCTGATGGCCGGCCGGTTCACCTGGCCGGAGGCCGTGCTCTGTGCCCTGCTGGCGGTGGGAATCCTGGCGCTCCTCCTGGGAGGCCGCCGGGTTGCCGGCGTGACCGGCCTCGCAATGCTCCTCGCCGTACTGCCCGTCCTGCCGGTCTCGACCCGCATGGAGCCGCGGTACGCCGTACCGGCCTGGATCGCCCTGTCCGTGGCCTTCGCGGCAGGAGGGAGCCGCCTGGGCCGCAAGGCAGGCATCACGCTCGCCATCCTGGCCTGCGTCGCGGGACTATGGGTGAACCGGCAGGACTGGAGCCGCCGCTTCGCCCGGGTCGAGCGGATGAGCGCCGAGAACCGCGCCCTTTTCGATATGAAAGAAGGCGACGTCCTGAGGCAGCCGCTCACCCTGGCGGCGTCGCTGAAAGAGCTCCAATGGATGAAGGAGAACGTCTTCCATCGTCCCCCCGGAGGCCGCTGGTTTCAGGACGACCTGTATCTCTGCGTCCACCAGGGATCTCTCGGCAGGGTGCTGGGCTACGACTACGCCGAGAGCCGCGTCCTGGATCTCACGGCGCGGATCCCGGCCTTGAGAAAGCGGCATTGCTCCTCGATCCGCTCCGAGGTCCCCTTGACCGCAAGCTTCCGCGTCTCCGGCGACAACCTCCTCTGGGATCTGGGTCCCCATGAAGAAGGAAGCTACGGGTTCGTCCTAGGGGATGGCGCCGAGCTCTTCGAGATGCCCCGAAGCGCCGGGTTCAACGTCCAGGGGCTCACGGAGCTGCCGCTAAGGATCAAATACGAATCGCCCGACGGTTGGGTCACCTACTCGCCCGAGCTGAAGATCAAAATCGAGGACGGATCGAGCCTGCGCTGGTCGCGGCCCTGAATCCCTGGCTTCTGTCGGACAAAATTCTTTGACCGCCCTACCGCTCCAAGGTCAAGCCCCGGTTCAATTTAGGCCTTCTTTCCCAGGCCAAATTCCTGCCTAAAGCTAAGTCATTTTGATTCCGGAGCCAACCGCACCGCCTTTGTTGCCTCATCCCAATAAAGTCTGCCATGATTTTTTGAGTACCACGCCTGAAGAGGGACGAGCGCTTTATAGGAATCCTTGGTCGGATAGCAATCGATAAAGGGGTTGTGATCTGAAGGTATTTCGACTTGCGTGAGATGGTAAAAAAAAGCACACGCCTCGTCAAAATCGACAGCATTTACGTTTTTGCCTTCACGCAAATCTACAAACACCTCTTCATGTTTCTGCCAAATTTCCTCAGCCTTTTTCTGCGCTGCTCTTTCCGGAGAAAAGCATGCACCGCAAAACACCAACACTACTGTCGCAATTAATTTTAACACCTCGGCACCTCGCCTCCGCTGCCTTAAACGCACTGAATGAAAATATTTCCTTACGCCCATATATATTTTCCAGCTCATCGCCGTTGGACTCTGACAAGATTGCCGTTCGCCCACTGCAACGTGACAGTTATCCTCTGGCGCCCACGCGTAAAGGGAGTTACCAGCGTACCTGTGCCCGAAGATAACATTGACTGTCTTCTGTCGAGGGCTCCCCGATCGAATCCCGAGACTGAATTCTGAGCGACAACACCAAAAGGATGAGCAAAATCAAAACCGGCGGGTGAGTCCGGCAAATGAAGCACTTGCTTAGCAGTTTGCTCTGCTATTTCATGCGCCAGAATGGAAGCACTCGAGACCGCAGGTCCACTGCCAAATCCGATCAAGTCACCCATGTCTATAGTGCCAGTCACATATTGCCCGCCAAGAACATCTGACTGCCCGGAGCCTACCTTAATATTTATAGTTTCGGGTCGATCAATTGCGCCACTCAGAATTGCTGCCATGGCTGCCTGCTCTTGAGTTGGAGTGCCCGATGCGGCTGTCGGAGCCAAAGCCGCTATTCCTTGCCTGTTGATGACCAACTTGACTCCATGCAGGGAAGCGTTGGCGATCCTTTCGATCTGGCGCAGGTGAGTGTTGCTGCCGAAGAACCTTAAAACTTCTCCTGAAGGGTCTACCAAAACCAGCGGGTTACCTCGGACATAGCCGTAACGGTTCCAACCTTGAGGCTTGAACGGATCAGCGCTCTCCAGCGCTGGATCCACGCTCAAAAACCTCCCCATCACCGGGCTGCAATGACGCGCATGCATGTAATCCAGATCATCCCCCGCACCACCCGGGCTCGCCAGATCCCTCTCGTGCCCAGTGAACTTCATCCGTTCGGCGTCCTGGTTGAAGGCGGTCGCTTCCTCTCCGAACGGATAATACACGTGGTAGGAGGCTCGGTCCCCAGAGGCTTTCGTGACCAGGCGCGGGGTGCCGAGGTGGTCGAGGTGGAAGTGGCGGCGGCCGGTCTGGGTCTCGGCGGCGAGGAGGGCGCCGTCGCGGTAGAGGTAGTCCGTGCCCACGCTCCAGCGGCCCTGGTCGTTCTGGTACTCGCGGAGGACCTTGCCGCCGAGGTCGCGCACCGTCCAGCGGGAAGCGTTCCTGGGCAGGTCGTAGGACCAGAGACGCTCGTCGTCGGCCGTGTAGGCGTAGATCCAGTCTTCAGCTCCCGAGGTCATGTGGACCATCTGGTTGAAGCGGTCGTACACGTAGGCGGCGCCGTTCCAGTTCGTCAGGTTCCCCGCGGCGTCATAGACCGTGCCGGAGGCGTTCAAGCGATTGGTGGCGGTGCTCGTGGGGATGTTGCGGCCCACGGTGCCGGCGATCGCGGTCAGGTTGCCGAAGGTGTCGAAGGTGTAGCTCTGCTGCTTGAGGTTGCCACCACCCGTGGGACCGTCGAAGAGGTTTGCCGAAAGGAGACGGCTCACCTTGTCGTAGGTGAAGGTCGAAGTGCCGATCGTCTTGATGTTGCCCGCGCCGTCGTAGGCGTAGGCTCCCGAGCTCCAACTCGCGTAGGGGCCCGTGGCGGAGAGAGAGGCGGGACGGCGCATCTCGTTCGGATCGTTGCCCTGCACCTCGGCAAGCCCGTTGCCGTGGGCGACCTGGCTGAGCAGGAGGTTGGGGTGATAGGAGAGCGTGCCATAGGTCACGCCATTGGCGGCGACGCCCGTCAGCAGGCCCTCGGCATAGGTGTACTGGGCCGTATGCGAAGTCAGACGGTCGATCTTGACCGGAATGTCGAAGGCGCGGGCGATCAGGCCCGCCATCTTCGCCCGCGTGACCAAGGCGCCGGGACAGAAGTTGCCGCCGCCGCAACCGAGGGTGATCCGGCGCCGGGCCGCTTCGGCGATCCACGGCGCCGCCCAATAGCCGCAGGACACGTCCGTAAAGGGCGCCGTGGCACAGGATGGCGTGGCCCCCAACATGGCGACCAGGAAGACCGCCATCTGATCGTTGCTCACCTGGTTCCTCGGGCAATAGATCAGGGGATTCGTGCCACAGCCACCCGTGATCCCCCGCCGGTAGAGCTCCTGAATCCAGGGCGCATAGGGCGAAGAGCAGGGCATGTCCGCGAAGATCGGCGTCGTGCAGGCCGGCGGCACATAGCCTTGACCTTCCTTGCCGAGCAGCAGAAACACCGCCATCTGATCCCGGGTCACCGCGTCGTTGGGGCAGTAGCGCAGGGGGTTGGCGCCGCAGCCGCTGGTGACGTTCGGATAGATCGCCTCGATCTCTCGCTGGTCGGGGTGACCTACCGGTACGTCGGCGAAGACCGCGGAGGCCGCCTGGGTGCATTCCTGGTGCGTGCAGACCGGATAGGTGACCGAGTTGGCCAGACCGATGTGAGTGTAGTCGAAGCTCTGGGTGAACGACTCGCGCGGCGCGCCGTTGGTCGTGACGGCGGTGTCCCGCTTCGAGACGCGGCCATCCCGTCCGCCATAGGTGTAGGTCTCGGCGACCTGCACGGTGTTGGTGACGCCGCCCAGGACGATGTAGTTATAACGCGTCGCCTGCCGCAGCTTGCCCAGACTCCAGTCGTTCGTACCATTGGCGGATGCGTACGTGAACTGCTTGAGCACGGGACCGGAACCCGTCTCCTGGACCTGGGTGAGACGCTCGGCGGAGTCGTAGGTGAAGATGAGGTCGTTCGGGCCGTCGGTCTTCTTGAGCGCGTGTCCCCGCGAATCGTAGCGGGGATAGAAGACGGTGCCGTTGCCGGTGGCTCCCTTCTCGGGGTGGGTTTCCGACTGCAGCAGGCCCGCGCGGTCGAAAGAGAAGCTCCGGCTCTGGGAGAGCGTCGAGACGGAGACCAGCCGGTTGCCCACGTCGTAGCCGTAAGTCGTCGTGACCAGCGCTCCTCCGGCGCCGGAGGGCTCGGCCACGGAGAGCAGCCGGCCGTGGCGGTCGTAGACCTCGGTCGTCGTGGAGTCCGTCTCGCTGCCCGCCGCCGTGGCGATCTTGACCGCGCGGCTCACCTGCCGAACGCCCTGGTAGGTCGTCGTCACGGCGTGCGCGGCGCCGTCCGGCGGCTGGATCGTGCCCGGACGGCCAAAAGGATCGTAGCCGTTGAAGACGGTCTTGTTGTTGGGTGACGATCCGAACGTCGCCTCGGAAACCGAGGCCTTGTTGCCCGCGCCGTCGTAGAGGGTCTCGCGCTTGCTGATCCCGTCGGGAAGCTGGCGCTGCTCCTGGGAGATGCGGCCGAACCAATCGAAGATGAGGAACTCGGTGGTCCGGATCGCCGCCGTCTTGCTGCCGTTGTCGCGCCGGCGCACCGTCACCCGGGCCGACTGGGAGCCCGCCGGGGTGTAGACGTACTGGGTCCAGCCGCCCTGCCCCGATTGGGGCTTCGACCAGGTCAACCGGCCGAAATCGTCGAACTCGTAGGCGGTCTGCAAGCCGGCGCTGTCCTGGCTAGAGGAGACCAGTCCGGTATTGGGCTCGATCGTCTGGTTGAGGATGTTGAAATTCGTGCCCACATATTGCGAGATTGCCCGCACGCCAGAGGAATAGGTGTGATCCACCTGGTATTCGGGCAAGGCCGGCAGCGCCATCGTGCAGAGATCGCTCGCGCCGGTCCCGATCCCGATCCCGATCCCGCCCTGAGCGTCGCCGCCATAGGATTTCTCCCGAATAGCATTTCCGGTGCCGTCGAGGTCATAGGCCGTCACCAGGTCCTGAGCCCCGAGCGAGGCCCCGTTCAGGCGATGGACGCGGCGGCGCACCAGGGTCGTCGAGCCCGCCGCGTAGCAGAAGTCGGTCTGGGCCGTGGCGCCGTTCTCGGTCGTCGAGGCGTAGGTCATCGTCTCGAGAACCCAGGGGGAGCTCGCCGGCAGCACCGAGTAGCCGGACCCCGTATTGGTGCCGGGATTCACGGTGTAGGTACCCCGGGCGGGGTTGTAGTTGGCGAACTGGCTACGCACGTTCGAGCTGGAAAAGTTGCCCTCGGTATCCTCCTGGCGGTAGTGGCCCAGGCCGTCGAAGCCGGAGCTCACCACGCCCGAGAAGATGCCGGGGTCATCTTGATAGAGCGTGCGGCTCCGCACCATCCGGCGGTTCGTCTCGTAGGCCCGCGGCGGATCGCTGCCGGGTGCCGGGTCCCGCTCGTAGAGCACGTACTCCGAGCGCAGCAGCGTGCCGGCCGAGTTGTAGACCTGCCGCGAAAGGCTCAGTTCCACTCCCGCTGCCACGTTGAGCGTCTGATAGCGGGTGAACGGCAGACTGTAGTCGTAGCGGCTCCAGCCCGTGAGGCTGACGTCGGTGGCGACGGAGAAGTAGTGGACCGTCTTGTGGCCCAGCGGATCGATCACCGTGGTCGTGTGCTCCTTGGCCGTCAGCGGGGTGGAAGGCACGGATCCGGTCTGATAGGTCCACGTGCCCAGCGGCGCACCCGCCCCCGGATCCCACATCGCCCGCGTCGCCACCCCGGAGCTGCTCTGCAGACGCGGTTTCAGCGCCGAGCCGGAGGGAAACTGATACGTCTGCCACGTCCAGGCCAGCCGCCCCTTGGTCGGCAGGCTCAGCCCGATCAGATTGCCGCCGTGAGCCGTGCAGCCGCCGGCGGCGGACGGGATGGCGGTGACGTAGTCGTCGACCGAGGCCGTGTACGCGGAACTGTCGGGAAGGGTCACGCTGGTCAGCAGCGGCACCTCGACCGAGGCGCCGAAGCTGGAGTCGTCGTGCGGACAGGCCCGGCCGATCGCTTGGACGGTGTAGCCGAGCTGATACACCGCAGGCGTGCCGTCGAACGCCGCGAGCTCGACGCGGTCCACCACGCCGCCTGTTGGATAGGCCCCGAGGTCGGTGCGGAAGTAGACCGTATGCGCGCGGCCCTGGCTGTCGGTCAGCCGCCACTGGTTGGCGGTGGCATAGCTGACCCGCAGCCAGTTGCTGAAGGGATCGCGGATCTCGGTCAGCCGGTCCGAGGCGTCGAACTTGCGCACCGTGCCGTCCGGCATCTCGATTTCCCGGAACCCGGTGCCGTAGACCTTGAGCCGCAGATAGCTCCCGTCGCGCGTGTACTGCACGTCCGTCACGCCGGCGGGCAGGGAGTCCTCGGAGTCGCCCACGTGCAGGGTCGGGAAGAAGGTGTGATCGGTCCCGTTCTCATCCTGGTAGATCGGCCCCGGCGGATCCTCCCCCTGGCAGGGCGGGTTGAACCGGCCGAGCGAGATCCGCCAGCCGAGCCCCGCGTTCGAGCACGAATTGGGCTGGGCGAACGTGCGGGTGTACATCTGCCCGGTGCTGGGATCTTCGAAGGTGACCGTGAAGAATTCCCAGGGGTTGGCGTTGTAGATCAGCTTCAGGGAGTAGGAGAGTCCACCGTTGACCGGGTAGGAGCCGCCGATCGGGATGTTCAGCGTCAGGCCGCCGTTGAACAGGTTGACGTTGTCGACGTCGCCGACGAGAAAGGACTGCTCCGCCGGGAAGCCCGGAGCCGTGTTCGGGCTCACGTCCGCCCAGGCCGGCGCGGCGATCACCCCGAGCGAGAGCACGAGGGCGAAGACGGCGGCGAGACCCGGCCCGCGGCTCATTGCGGCACCCCGCCCTTGTTGACCGAGATCTCCATGCGCAGGGGATCGACCGTCAGCCACAGGTCCGCGCTCCCCACCTTCGCGGGCGGGGCGGGGCTGCCCGGCATCGGATCGAGCCGGTCGAGGGCGAAGCGCAGCCGGCGCGGCGCGGGGTCCTCATCGTGGTCGCCGCCGTCGCCGCCCGAGAAGAACCAGGCGCCCTCGACCGGCCGCACCACCAGGCCAACCACGTAGGTGCGCTGGTCCAGGATGCCGTCCGGCTGCGCGCTCTCGCCCGGGCCGAGCCGCGGCGGCGTCTCGGCGCGGGCGATCCGGTAGCCTTCCGGCGCCGCCATCGCGAATTCGCCGGTCTTCTGCACCACCACGAACCAGACGGACCGCCGGGCCGGCGGCCGTTGCAGCTCCAGACGCGCCGTGCCGTCCGCCGCCACCGTGCCCAGGTCGTAGCGCCGCGCCAGCTCGCGCGAAAGCTCCTCGTCCACCCGGCTCTCGACGCCGAACCAGACGACCTTCTCACCGGCCGGGAGGCCGCTCGCGACCACTGCGCTCTCCTCGAAGGAGATCCGCGGCGCGGGCGTGTCCTGGGCGCGTGCCGAGCCCCCCGCAGCCAGGAGGAGACAGAGCAACGACAGCACCGGCAGGCGTCGGATCATGAAGGTCCCTCGACGGAAGAGAGCGTGGAATTCGTAAGATATACGAAATCATCTCGCGAATTGTCCACGCCCCGCGTCGAAGCGGGGTGCGCGCGGCGACGCTCTCGGGTTATGATCCGTACAAACTGACGGTCTTCTTACGACGGAGTGCCTGCATGGGTTCAAGCCGCGGCCACAGCCGCCCGCCAGTGTTCAATCGCTCTCTCCGGCTTTCGACGGCCGCGGGACTTCTCGGCTTCTCCCTCGTAGCCAGCCCTCAACCGGCGGCGGCTCAGCCGTCTCCGAATCTCATTCCGTGGCTCCGCGCCCAGGCGGCCTCGGGCGCGCCCGTCCTCGGCACTGGGGTGGAGGTGACGGGCGCTCCGGCGATCCCCCCGGGGAGCGTCATCGGCGAGGTCCGGGTGGTCGCCAAGGACATCTTCGATCCGGACCGGCCCGGCGAGGACCGCAAGATCTTCCGCTTCGCCAACCGCCTGCACCGCACCACCCGGCCCAGAGTCGTCGAGCGCCAGCTCCTGTTCCAGCCCGGCGACGTGTTCTCTCCGGAGCTGATCGCCGAGTCCGCCCGCCTGCTGCGGCGCAACGACTACCTCTACGACGTCGACATCCAGCCCGTCCTGCGGGAGGACGGCAAGGTCGACGTGGAGGTGACGACGCGCGACGTCTGGACGCTCGAAGGCGGCGCGAGCTTCAGCCGCTCGGGCGGGGCGAACAACACCAGCTTCTCGCTGGAGGACGTCAACTTCCTCGGCACCGGCAAGGAGATCTCGCTGTCGCGGATCGGCACCGTCGACCGGACCTCCAACCTCGTGCGCTACCGCGATCCGAACCTCTTCGGGAGCCGCGTCCGGCTCACCGCGTCGTACGCGGACAACAGCGACGGCGGGCGCCAGCGCTTCGAGCTGGAGCAGCCCTTCTACTCCCTCTCCTCCCGCTGGGCGGCCGGGATCCGCAGCTTCCGCGACGACCGCGTCGAGAGCATCTACAAGGGGGGCAAGGTCGTCACCGGCTTCCAGCACCGGCACGACTTCGTGGAGGTCTACGGGGGCCTGTCGCCGGGGCTGGTGAACGGCGCCACGCGGCGCTTCCTCGCCGGCTTCACCTACTCGAGCGACACCTTCGTGCCCTCGTCGCGGTTCCAGTTCACCCGCAAGCTCTTGATCCCCAACCTGATCCCCAAAGACCGGACCCTGTCCTACCCCTGGATCGGCTTCGAGTCGGTGCAGGACCACTTCGTCGTCGAGCGCGACCTCAACCGCTTCCAGCGCTCGGAGGACCTGAACCTCGGCCGGCAGTACAACGTGATCCTCGGCTTTTCCTCCCCCGCCTTCGGCGGCGACGGGGAGCGCTGGATCGTCCAGAGCGCGTTCTCGACCGGCTGGCGGCCCACTCCCCGCAACCTCGTGCTGGCCCAGATCGGCGGCTCCACCCGCTGGGCCGGGGGCGAAGCCGAGGACCTGGTGGCCGGCGGGCGGGTCCGCTGGTACGCCCGCGATTTCGGCAACCACATCCTCTATGCCTCGCTCGGCGCCGACCTGGCCCACCGCCTGGACGGCGAGGACCAGCTCCTCCTCGGCGGCGACAGCGGCCTGCGCGGCTATCCTCTCCGCTACCAGGCCGGCGACCGCCGCGTCCTGCTGACGCTGGAGCAGCGGTTCTTCAGCGACCGCGAGATCTTCCACGTCGCCCATCTCGGGGGAGCCGTCTTCTTCGACGCCGGCCAGGCCTGGTTCGTGGAGCCGTTGTCGCAACTGGATGCCCGGTTCTACCAGCAGCGGCGGATCCTCAAGGACGCCGGCCTCGGCCTGCGCCTGGGCTCCAGCCGCTCCTCCCGGGGCGGCGTGCTGCACCTCGACGTGGCGTTTCCCCTCGACGCCAACACCTCGATCCAGCGCGTGCAGTGGCTCGTGTCGACCAGCGACACGTTTTAGGCCCTCACCCTCCCGGGGGGTGAGGGATCAGTTCACGATCCCGAGCTCCTTGAGCAGGAACTCGCAGACGAAGATCTCCTGCACGGCGACGCCGGTCAGCTTGCAGACGATCCTCTCGCCGTCCGAGTGGCGGCCCGCTCCCCCGGCCAGCAGGACCTCCCCGATCTCGGCGTCGATCCGGTCGGCGCCGAAGAAGCCGCTGCGGATGCCGCAGCCGATCTCGGCCATCTTGACGTTCTGCGAACGGCTGTCGACGATCACGCGGTCCATGTCGGTGAGGGACGCGGGGTCGAGCTCGAGCTTGTGGACCGCGTCGGCTCCCATGCCGATCACCAGGATCCCCTCCCGCAGCCAGTCGCCCTTGACCAGCGGCTGGGTGGAGTAGGTCGTGGTCACCAGGATGTCGGCCTCGCGGGCGGCCTTCTCGACGGTATCCGCGGCGACCAGCTCCACGTCGGGAAAAGCGGCGCCGATCTCCTCGGCGTAGCTCTCGACGTGGGCGGGCGTGCGGCCCCACACCACGATCCGCTCGACGTCGGGCCGGACGTGCAGGATGCCCCGGGTCTGCAGGCGCGCCTGGGTGCCCGCGCCGACGACGCCCAGGGTGCGGGCGCCCGGCCTGGCCAGCAGCTCCGCCGCCACCGCTCCGGCGCCGGCGGTGCGGACCTGGGTGATCCACGCCCGGTCCTCCAGGATGGCGAGGGGCTCGCCGTCCCGCGTGCTGAAAACGACGATCACGCCGTTGATCGACGGCTTCGGCGGGACCTCCCGGGTATTCTCGGGAAAGGTCGAGGCCACCTTGACGAGGCAGAAAGGGAGCGGCTCGACGTGCCCGGTCTTGATGTGCAGAGCGCCACTGCGGCAGGCCGGCATCTCCAGATGCTGAACGGCGGGGATGTTCGCCTTGCCGGAAGAGTAGCTCTTGAAGGATTCACGGACCGGATCGATGACATTCTCCAGCCGGACCATTTCTCGGATCTCGTCATAACCAACTGTCTTCATTGGACCAGCGTCCCCTTTCTCGATGCACTCCGCGGACGGGGCAGGTACCTGCCGTTCATGCCCAGTCACACTCGAAGGTGCAGCGGAACGCCAAAGGCGGGACGCCGGGGATGTCTTTTAGCGCTGAGCTGAGCGATGAGGACCGCGCCGCGGGCGGATCCGGAGAGGGTTGCCGGCCCTCACTTCGAGGCGGCTGGCATCAGCCCCAACTGCCTCAGGAGGTCCAACTGGTCGAAGCTGGGCCACTCCTCCACGATCTTCCCATCTACGATCCGCAGGATGGTCGTACCGGTGATCCGGATGGCTTTGCCCGTCGCCGGGAGCCCGAGGCCCGAGGCCGTGTTGGTGCCTTCGGCGATGAAGCGGACGGAGACCAGATCGCCCTCGGCGAGGATCTTGTCGATCTGGACGCGCAGGTCCGGGAAGGCCTGCCGCCAGCCTTTCGTCGTCTCGCGGTCGTCGGCCCGGCCGATGTCGCGGCTGCCGTGAGAGACGTAATCGGGCGAGTAGATCGCCTCGTTCTCCTCGATCCGGCCCCGGCCCAGCATCTCTTCGAGCGCGGTGCGGGCCACGGCCTTGTTCTTCTCCTCCACCTCTCCCGCGAAGGCCGGCCTGGCGAGGGTCGCGAGGATCATGAAAGTCATGAGGACAGTGGGAAGAGCCCGCGGCACGCGCTTGAGCATGGTTCTGGCCTCCGGTGGGACGCACGGAGGGACCGCGCGCCTTTCCTCATACGCAAGAGACGCGCGCCTGTTTCATCTGGGTGTCAGACGGAGACACGCCGCCTGACACACGCCACGGCTTCTGTCCAAGACCCTGACAGAGCGTCTCACGGGCTATTTTACCGCTTTTTCCTGGCAACGGTGTTGCACTGGACGGAATCGATTATCCATTTCGATCGATTCGTTTCAGGACGCATACGAAAGGATTGCATCATGGCTGAAAAGAAGTCAGGCAGCGGCGAGATTTCCCGATCCGAGATTCCCCGATCCGAGATTCCGCGATCGGCGGACGTCGTCATCGTCGGCGCGGGCATGGCGGGGCTCTATTGCGCCTATCGCCTGTTGACTCAGGACGCGAACCGCTCGGTCGTCCTTTTCGACCGCCTCGACCGGGTCGGCGGACGCCTCGACACCGATCTCGTCAAGATCAAGGACGAGGACGGCAAGGTGGTCGCCGTGAAGGACGAGGAAGGGGGGATGCGCTTCAATCAGTCGATGCAACAGTTGTTCGCGCTCCTCGACGACCTGGGCCTCTCGGGACAGGTCGTGCCGTTCGGCATGGGCGACGACAACAACTATTACCATGTCCGCGGGCGCAGCTTCACCGTCGCCGAGTCGGAGCAGAACAACAACGCCATCTGGAGCCAGCTCTACTCGCTCCTGCCCAACGAGCGCAACAAGAGTCCCGTCGACATCATCACCGCCGTCTATCACGACATCCTGGCGCAGAACGGCAAGCAGGCGCCCGCCAATCCGACGCCCGAGTTCTGGCAGGAGTTCCGCCTCGATTACAAGTACAACGGCACTCCCCTGAACGAGTGGGGCCTGTGGGCGCTGATGCGGACCTTCGGCCTGTCGCAGGAGTGCATCTCGATGCTGGCCGACACCGTTGGCTTCGCGGCCCCCTTCTTCTCTCTCGTGAGCGCCGGCGAGGCCTACCAGATCCTCGAGGACTTCCCAGCCCAGCCGGAGTACTCGACCCTGGAAGACGGCTACTCCACGCTGCCCCGAACGCTGACCGAAAAGATCGAAGCGAAAAACGGCTCGATCCATCTCTCCTCGCTGGTGACGAAGATCGATTCCGAAGACGGACGGTTCACCGTCGACGTGCAGCGCGGCGGGAGGCATCACTCGGTTTCCTGCTCGAAGGTGATCCTGGCGCTGCCGGCGCTGGCGCTCAACAACCTTTACGCCGCCTCGCCGGCCTTGAACGAGGCGAAGAATCCCAAGGCCCGGGAGCTCTACGACAACCTGCAGAGCGTCGTCTCGATGCGGCTCTCCAAGGTGAACCTCTATTACGACCAGGCGTGGTGGCGCGACGGCATCGAGGGCGGCCGGCCCGCGATCAAGGACGGCGGCTCCTTCACCTCGCTGCCCCTGGGCGCCGTCTACGTGTTCGATCCCCTGAAGGACGAGTCGGCGAACGGCCCGGCCGCGCTCACCATCTACAGCGACTTCAACAACACCCATTTCTGGGAAGAGCTGCAGGCGATCGGGCCGAAGTTCACCTCGCCGCTGCAGGAGGAGCACGATCACGACCGGCCGCAGGTGATGTTCCCCGCTTCCGAAGCGATCGTCGGCGAAGCCACGAGCCTGCTGAAGATCCTGTTCCAGATGCTCTCCATCCCCCGGCCGGTGCTGACCAGCTACCGGATGTGGAGCGGCGAGCACCAGTTCGGCTACGCCTATCACCAGTGGGCCCGTTTCGCCGACGACCGAAAGGTGATGCCTCAGCTGGCCAACCCGGTCGACAACGTTTTCATCTGCAACGAGGCCTACTCGGACGACCAGGGCTGGGTCAACGGCTCCCTGCGCTCGGCGGACCTCGCCCTCGCCCATCTCGGCATCGAGCCGCTGCACATTCCGGTGGCGCCGCCGGCCGGACAGAAGCCGGTCCAGCTCCGGCGCGTCGGGTAGAGATCGTACCTGGGGCCTTGCGGGATCACGGAGGGCGCCGTGATCCCGCTCCCCTTCAGCTCTTCACAATCCTTTGTAACGTCGACGGCTCCGGCCGCGCCTACCAGGTAGCGACGCCAAAGGAGATCGCCATGCCCCCAAGAGCGCTTCGGCGCGTCTTGATCGCCCTGCCCCTCTTCCTCTCCCTCGCCGCGCGGGCTCGGGCCGAGCTTCCCGCCTCTTTCACCGACGTGGTCCGCAACTCCGGCTTCATCTTCCAAGGCACCGTCAAGGCGCCTGGCAGGTCGACGCCGACGGTGCCGGCGGAGCCGCGCACGGCCATCGTCGCCGTCAACCGCATCCTGGAGGCGCCCGCGGCTCTGGGTGACGTCACCGGGCGGGAGGTGACGGTGCGGTTCCGCAAGCCCGGCCAGCTCAAGGCGGGCGAATCGGCCGTCTTCTTCACCTACGTCTACTCCGCCGGAACGAGCCTCGGCCTCGACGAGGTCGGCTGGCTTTCCGCCGCCGAGGCTAGGCCAGCCGGGGCGTTGGAGTCCAGGGTTCGCGCCGCGCGGCAGGAGCTCGCGGACGAGGCGCTCGCGCGCCGCCTGGCCAGCGCCGTGCTGGTGGTCGTCGGCACCAGCGGCGAGCCGCGGCCGACCGAGCAGGCGCTCGGGCCTCACGACGGCGAGCACGACCCGCTCTGGTGGGCGGCGCCGATCCGGATCGAGTCGGTGGAGAAAGGCCAGCCAGGCAACTCTCCGGCGATCGCGAACTTCCCCAGGAGCATCGATATCCTCTGGGAGAGATCGCCTCGCCTGAAGGAGGGCCGGAAGGGCATCTTCCTTCTCCAGCCGCCCGGCCCCCAACGCTGGTTCCGCACGCCCGGACTCTTCCTCGTCGATCCGCTCGACCTTCAGAGGCCCGAGGAGCTCGAGCGCGTCCGCCGGCTTCTGAAGGCCCCGCCCCGAGCCCCCGTTCCGTAAGCGAGAAGGAGAACGAAGATGACTTCCCGAATGGCTTCCGTCCTCGCGGTCCTCACGATGCTCGCGGCGGCCCAGCGTCTCGGAGCCCAGATCACGGTGATCGACATGATTCCGCTGGCGATGAGCGATGAAAGGCGCCGCGACAGCGAGCCGTTCCTCGCCGTCAACCCGGCCAATCCCCAGGTGCTCGCCGCGTCAGCCTTCATGGACACGCCCCTGGGCTCGCCCAACGGCCCCCTGCTCATCTCGACGGACGGCGGCAACACCTGGATCGCGCGCAACATCATCCCGAGCCATCCGATCACCAGCGACCTCAACACGTTCGACATTACGATCCGTTTCGACTCCTCCGGCAACGCCCTCTATGCCGGCATCCTGGCCAACCCGACGCTGCGCCAGGAGATCCTCCGGACGACCGACATGACGCTGACCACCCCCATGGCCGTGCTCGCGAGCCGGCCTTCGCCCGATCAGCCCTACCTCGCGGCCCGGACGGTCACCGGCTGGTTCGACGCCGGCAAGGACCGGCTCTGGGTGGGCAACAACGACGGCAGCGTGCCCCCGAACAGCGCCACGATCGACCAGGCGCTCGATGCCTTGACCGGTGCGGCCCCCACGATCACGCAGATCCGGATCGACCGGGGTACACCCTCCGGCCAGGACCATTACCAGGTCCGCCCCGCGGTCCACGCCGACGGGCACGTCTATGCCGCGTTCTATCGCCGCAGGGGCGCCATCGCGGGCGGCTACAACGTCGACGTCGTCGTGGTCCGCGACGACAACTGGGGAAACACGGCGACGCCGTTCCAGAGCCTCGGCGCCGGCGGCGCCGGCACGAACGTCGTGACGAGCGTACCGGTCACCGACGACTTCTCCGGCTCGTTCGGCAACGAGGTCGTCGCCGGGGACCTCTTCCTCACCGTCGACCCGAACGACTCCCGGCGTGTCTACATCTCCTGGGCGCAGAAGGACGGGGCCGACCCGATGACGCTCCACCTGCGCCGCTCGATCGATTCCGGAGAGACGTGGAGCGCCGACCTGCTGACCGTCCCGAGCGCCAAGAACGCCGCCGTCGCCGTCAACAGCCAGGGGCGGATCGCCTATCTCTACCAGCAGCTCACCGGCGCCACCGGGAGCCGCCACTGGCAGACGCACCTGCGCCGCTCCAACGACGGCACGGCCTGGGACGACGTCACGCTCTCCGACTTCCTTGTCGAGGGCGACACGTACCGGATCATCGGCGACTACCTGGCCATGACGGCGGTCGGCAAGAGCTTCTACGGCGTCTTCTCCGCGCACAACGACCTCGTCACGGCGAGCTTCCCCGCCGGCGTCACCTTCCAGCGCAACCGCACGGCGCCAGCCGTCATGCCGCCGCGGTTCCTGGGCGTGGACGGGGTCACGACGGTGGCCTCCTCCATCGATCCCTTCTTCTTCCGGACCACCGAGATCGCCCCGGCCGCGGACCTCTACGTCCGCGACTGGACCGACGGCGCGGCATCCCGCGACCATGGCCAGGAGCCCTCGACGCGCGCCGACTTCTTCAGTACGAGCGACGTCTGGAACCGCAGGACGAACGCTCCGGCAGCCTTCGACGGCAACGACCGGCCCCAGGTGCAGGACCCGCAGCCAGCCGCCATGGGGCACAACTTCGCCTTCGCACGGGTGAGCCGCGAGAGCGCCGGTACGGCCCTCGACATCAGCGTCCAGTTCCTCTACTCCGACGGCGGCGTGGGGGTTCCCTACGTCAGCGCCGGCCCTCCGACGATGCTGCATCTGAACGCGGCCGACCTGTCGCAGACCCTCGCGGCCGGCTCGGGATTTCAGTGGGACCTCCCCTCGGGCGCGTCGAACCACGTCTGCCTCGCCGTCGAGGTCTCGACGCCCAGCGACCCGATCATCCCTCCCAGCCTGGTGGGCCACGCCCCGGGCTGGCCGGCCACCGACCTGATGGTGGTGGCCGACAACGACAAGGCGCAACGCAACATGCAGGTCTTCGGCTTCGGCGGGCTGAGCGGAGGAATGGGCGGGGCGGCCGAGGCCTCCGCGTACGCCATCGTCGGCAACGCCGCCGAGCGGACCCGCGACGTGGCGATCGGCCTCTTCGTCGATCCCAAGCGGCTGCAGGAGCTGGGCGGCGCGACGGTCCGCGTCCTCGGAAGCTCGGGATCGGACCCGCAACCCGTCCGGCCCGGGAGCGTCCTCACGCTCTCCGGGATGGAGCCTGGCGAGACTCGCTGGCTCGAGATCCGTTTCACGCCAACCGAGCGCCTCGCCAAGGCCCTCCCGGTGACGATCTCCGAGCTGGTGAATGGCCAGGCGGTGAACGGCTACGCCTTCGTCCCTACGCCGATGCCGCTGGAGAGCGCCATCCGCGACACCTTGTTCCAGCACGCCGCGGTGTTCACCCGGCTTGCCAAGGGCTTCGGAATCGACAACGCCGAAGGGCAGGCGCTCCAGGCCCAGCGCCTTCTCCGCTCGAAGCGGATCGATCCGAAGCTGTACGCCAGATTCCTCGCCGCGAGCGCGGAGGCCCTCCAGGAGCTGACTGTCAGGCTTCTCAGGATGGGCGGACAGCTTGGCGACCCGTTCGGGGCGGTGGAGGCCGCGAAGCGCCTTGCCCGCACTCCCGGCAGCCCCGCGGCGGCGCAGGTGCTCCACTTGACGCTTCTCAACAAGCTGGATGCCACGGCGACCTTCTACCAGAGAGCTGGCGGGGCGCCCTAGCGTTCCTCCGGTGTCACGTAGGCCGCCGTGATCCCGCCGTCGACCAGGAAGGTCGCGCCGGTCGTGAAGGAGGACTCGTCCGAGGCCAGGAAGAGGGCCGCTTTGGCGATTTCGTGGGCTTCGCCGAAGCGGCCCATGGGGATGTGGACGAGCCGGCGCTGGCGCTTCTCCTCGGTATCCAGGTACTTCATCAGCAGTGGAGTGCGCAGCGGGCCGGGGCAGAGGGCGTTGACGCGGATGTTCTCGCGGGCGTGGATGGTCGCCAGCTCGCGGGTCATGGCGAGCACGCCGCCCTTGCTGGCCGTGTAGGCGAGCTGCGGCGTCGCCGCTCCCAGGACCGCCACGAAGGAGGCGGTGTTGATGATCGATCCGCCGCCAGCGCGCCGCAGGGCGGGGATGCCATACTTACAGCCCAGGAACACCCCCTTGAGATTGATGTTCATCGTCAGGTCCCAGACGTCTTCCTCGGTGGCCACCGCGTCGTCGTCCTTGGGATGGGAGATGCCGGCGTTGTTGAACACCACGTCGAGACGGCCGAAGCTCTCCTCGGCCGTACGGATCATCCCCTCGGCATCGGCGGCCTTCGAGACGTCCGAGTGAACGTAGACCGCCTCGCCGCCGGCAGCCTTCAACTCCTCCACGACCGCCTGGCCCGCCTGATCGTTCACGTCCGCGACGACGACCCGGGCGCCCTCCCGGGCGAACAGGAGAGCGGATTCGCGGCCGATCCCCGAGCCGGCGCCGGTGATGAGGGCGACTTTGTTTTCCAGACGCATCTTGTCCATGCCTCCTACGACTTTGTAGGGTGCGCTGTGCGCACCATTCTCAGGGCCTGGGGATAAAAACGGTGCGCACAGCGCACCCTACGCCCATTCGAATTACGCCCTCTCAAAGTACCGCGCTCTTTCCCAGCAGGTCACCACCTCGTCGAACTTCCGCTGCTCGGTGCGCAAAAAGTGGAGGTAGTGCTCCGCGACATCCTCGCCGAAGGCCTCGCGCGGCAGGCTGCTGCGTTCGAACTCGTCGATCGCCTCGCGCAGGGTGCCGGGCACGCGCGGCAGCTCCTGCGCAGCGTAGAGATCCCCCTGGAAGATCTCCGGCGGCTCGATGCGGTTGCGGATGCCGTCGAGGCCGGCGGCGAGGGCGGCGGCGTAGACGATGTAGGGGTTGGCGTCCGCGCCGGGGATGCGGCACTCGACGCGCAGCGACGGGCCTTTGCCGACCACCCGGAAGCCGGCCGTCCGGTTGTCGTAGCTCCAGGCGATGGCGGTCGGCGCCCAGGAGCGCGACTGGTAGCGCTTGTAGGAGGAGACGTAGGGGGCGTAGCACGCGGTGAGAGCCCGCGCGTGCTGGATCCAACCGCCCAGGAACCAGCGGAACGTGTCGCTCGCCTCGACCGGTCCCGTCGGCCGGTCGCCCGGAAATGCGTTCTTTCCGCCGTCCGTGTTCCACAGGCTGACGTGGACGTGCGCGCTCGACCCGGTGTGCTTCTCGTCCCACTTCGCCATGAAGGTGACCGACTTCCCCTGCGCCCAGGCGATCTCCTTGGCCGCGTGCTTGTAGAGGATGTTGCGGTCGGCCTGCGTGAGCACCTCGCTGAAGCGGAGATTGATCTCCTGCTGGCCCAGCCCGGCCTCCCCCTTGCTCGTCTCGATCGGCACGCCGCTCTGGTCGAGATGGCGGCGGATGGCCCCCACCAGGTCCTCCTCCTTGGTGCCCTGGAAGATGTGGTAGTCCTCGTTGTAGGCCCCCATCGGCTTGAGGTCGTGGTAGTTCTTCGCCCGCGCCTCCGCGAAGCTGTCGTCGAAGACGTAGACCTCGATCTCCGTGCCGCCCATCGCCGAAAAACCGGCCTCGCGGGCCCTTTCGAGCTGGCGCTGCAGCATGCGGCGCGGCGAGACCTCGACCGGCTTCTCGTGGTGGTCCAGGAGGTCGCACAGCACCAGGGCCGTCTTCGGCAGCCAGGTGGCCCGGCGCAGCGTCGAAAGGTCCGGGACGCAGTGGAAGTCGCCGTAGCCGGTCTCCCAGCTCGTGTACTTGTAGCCGGGAATGACGTCCATCTCCATGTCGCAGGCGAGCAGGTAGTCGCAGGCGTGAAAGCCGCCGCCCGCCACCTGCTCGACGAAGAAGGAGCCGTTGACCCGCTTGCCCATCAGGCGGCCGTACATGTCGGGGAACACCGCCAGCACCGTCTCGATCTCGCCGCTCTCGACGAGGCTGCCCAGCTCTTTTCCCGTCAGGATTCCGCGCACCGGCTTGTCTTTCATTTCTTACTCCTCAGAAATGAACACGCTCTTCCACTCGCTGTAGTGCTCCAGGGCCGAAGGCCCCAGCTCGCGCCCCATGCCGCTGCGCTTGACGCCGCCGAACGGCATTTCCAGGTGAACGCTCCAGCTCGAGTTGACCGAGATCACGCCCGTTTCGACGGCGCGGACGACCCGCAGCGCCCGGCCGATGTCGCGCGTCCAGAGCGAGCCGGAGAGGCCGTAGACCGAGGCGTTGGCGAGCCGGATCGCCTCCTCCTCGGTGTCGAACGGCAGGATCGTCACCACGGGGCCGAAGATCTCCTCCTGGGCGATCGCCATGCCGGGATCGACGTCGCGGAACACCGCCGGCTCGTAGAAGCTGCCGCGGTCGTAGAGGTCGCCCGTCAAGATCCGGCCGCCGGTGCACAGCTTCGCGCTCTCCTCGACGCCGCGCCGCACCCAGCCGTCCACCCGCTCGCGGTGCTCGGCGGAGATGAGCGAGCCCATCTCCGTCGCGTCGTCGAGGGGATCGCCGACGCGGATGGCGCGGGCGCGCTCCACGAAACGCTCGACGATCTCCTCGTAGACCGGCCGCTCGACCAGCACGCGGCTGCGGGCGCAGCAGTCCTGCCCGGCGTTGCCCAGGGCGCCGGAGATCGAGCCGCCGGCCTTCTCCAGGTCGGCGTCGGCGAAGATCAGGTTGGCCGACTTGCCGCCCAGCTCCAGGGAGACCCGCTTGACGTCGCCGGCCGCGATCCGCATCACCTCGCTGCCCACCTCGGTCGAGCCGGTGAAGGCGACCTTGCGGACGTCCGGATGCCGGGCGAGCGCCGATCCCGCCGCGCCGCCCGGTCCGGGCACGACGTTGAGCACGCCGGGCGGCACCCCGGCCTCGGCGGCCAGCTCGGCCAGGCGCAGGGCCGTCAGCGGGGTGGCCGACGCCGGCTTGACCACCACCGAGTTGCCCAGCGCCAGGGCGGGAGCGACCTTCCAGGTGGTGATGGCGAACGGGAAGTTCCAAGGCACGATCAGGCCGCACACCCCGACCGGCTCGCGGAAAGTGAGGCCGGTGCCCGGCGCGCCGACCGGCACGGTCTGCCCGCCGAACGCGGGGATCAGGCCGGCGTAATACTGGAAGCAGGCGGCGCCCATCTCGACCTCGCCGCGCGCTTCCTGGATGGGCTTGCCCACGTTGCGCGATTCGAGCGTCGCGAGCTCCTCCGCCGCGCCGCGGATCCGCTCCGCCAGCCGCAGCAGCACCCGCGCCCGCTCCGGGGTCGTGGCCCGGCGCCAATCGCCCCGCTCCCACGAGCGCTTGGCCGCGGCGACCGCGGCGTCGATATCCTCGGGTCCACCCTGGGCGACCTGGGCGAGAACCTCGCCGGTGGCGGGATTGAGGACCGGGGCGGACCGGCCGGAGCGGGCGGGCACCCGCTCGCCGTCGATCCAGAGGTTCTCTTCGGATGAAGGGTGATCGGCCATGACAGCCGGATCATACCCACCGGAGCTTCAGGAACCCAACAGCCCGCCGTTGCGACCGAGGTCGCGACGATTCCAACCCCGGTCGCAGTCATTCCGACCTTGGTCGCGGCCATTCCCACCTCGGTCGCAGTCATTCCGACCTGAGTCGCAGTCATTCCGACCGTGGTCCGAGTCCCTGCGACCCAAGTCGCAACCATCCCGACCCTGGTCGTGACGACTCCGACCGCGGTCGCGGCCGCTCCGACCTGGGTCGCGGTGACTCCGACCCAGGTCTGAGTCACCGCGACCGCGGTTTGAAAGGCTCCGATTGCGGTCGCAGCCACCGCAAGGAGCCAAGCCTCCGCCGTCCTACGCAACGTGGAGGCAGGTCTGTCAGTTGTCAAAGAGACACGGGAGGGTCCAGTAGAGCCTTTCCCTCAACTTGATTTTCGATGCAGAAATGGTATCATGAGATCCGTATTCGCCAACAACGCTTGTCCTATACGACCGCCAGGGTCGTTGGCGAATCATCTTCTTTGACAATCGACGTACCGGCAGGTGTGGAGTGGCGACCGCCCTGCCGGCCTTCCTTGATCTTCGGGTAGACTTCCACCAGCAGAGAATCTATGGAGGAGGCAAGCCCCCTCTGACTTCATTCCGAATCCGAGGTCCAGAGCTTCAGAGATTAGGAGAATGGGGACAGCACGACACGGAAGCCAATAAGGTCGCCCCGGACGACCGGGACGTTGATGTAGCGGAAGGCACAGCGGACAAACCTGGAGTCGCCGAAGTATGAGCCGCCGCGCACCACTCGAAGCTCAGAACTTGCGCTAATAATTTCTCTGCCGTCGAACGGATCGTAAGGATACGGTCTCTTCAGGCTCCGGGTCCACTCCCAGACATTCCCGGCCATATCCACGCAGCCATAGGGCGAATCGCCCTGAGGCGAAAACCGCCCGACCGGAGTCGTCCGCCCAGAATTTCGCCGCCAGGGCAGAAACCACTCACGATCGGCATGCCAGTGCTCGACGGAATTCGCAAAGCCAGGCCGCCAATCGTTTCCCCACGGATACTCTCTCCCATCCTGTCCCCGCGCCGCCTTTTCCCACTCCGCTTCACTCGGCAAACCGAAGCCGTGCCACTGCGTATAGGCCAACGCGTCGTGCCAACTCAAACCGTTGGCCGGGTGATCGATGATCGTCTGCCAACGCTCGAAATCCGGCGCAGAGCGGGGCAGATATCCACTTTCAAACAGGAACGTTCGGAACAACCCTTTCGTCACGGGTTCCCGTCCGATATAAAACGTTGGCAGGTACAGAGAGTGCTGCGGTGTCTCGTCTGGATCTCCGGTCCCTTCCTTGCTCCCCATCGAGAATTCTCCGGCCGGCACTTTGACCAGACCGAGGTCTTCTGCCCGGCCCAGCTCGCACAAAGCCCAAGCGGTGGCGTACTTCAGGGCCTTGTCGGGCTCTCTCCGTGCCGACTCCAGAGAACGCCAGGTCTCCGCGTCTGGAGAGAACCGGATTCCCGCCAAGGCCTGCGCCGCCCGTGCCCGGACTCCAAAGTCTCCGGAGCCATCCCCGATCAACCGTATGAGCAACGAGGCCACGGGACGGGCCTGTGCCTCTCCCAGTGCCGGGAGGAGCTCCAAGACCCGTTTCTGCCGTTGGGGATCGCGACCGCGGAGCTCCTCCTCCATCCACCCCCGCGCCGCCTCATGATCCGCGGCCATCAGGGCGCCGGCCAGACGGCGGAACGGGCCCGCCACCTCCACGTGGGTGAGCCGGTCGAGCAGCCTCCTCTTCACCTCCGCTCGCAGGTCTTCGCCAAGCTGCACGTCCTCCGCAAGGGTCAGGCCCGCCATTTCCAGCTCCACCCCTGACTCTCCGGCCCGGGCGAGCAGAGATTCCACCAACCGCGCCGCCCGGTCCCCGGGAGCCAGACCCACGGCGATCAGGATCACCTCCCGCCAACGCTCCTCCCCCGCCTGCTCCAGGAGCAGAGCGTCGAGCTCGCGCGCCACCACGTGCGCGGCGGCCAGGTAGTCGTGGAGGGCGCGGTGGGCGAAGCCGTAGAAGCCGAGGCGCTGTTCCTGGAGGACTCCGGAGCGCTCCCAGATCTGCCGGAGCAGGCTGTCCGCACTGATCCCGACCGAGAGCTTCGGCAGCAGGGGCTCGACGAGGCTGGCGAGGGTCGAAGGACCGGCTTCAAGGATGTCCTGCTTCAAGTAGTGGAAAGCGATCGCCTCCAGCACCAGCCTCTTCTCCTTGGGGCTGCACACCTCGGGGAGCTGTAGCCGCTTGTCCTTGCGGTCCCAGAGATCGAGAAGGATCTCGATACAGTCTCCGTAAAGCTTGGCCCGGCCCTTCGGAAGATCGACTTTGTGGTAGTGGACGAACGCCATCAGCGACAACAAGAGCGGCGTGGCGGCGATGCGAAGAAGGCTTTCGTTCCCGGCCAGTGACTGCCACAGCGCAGCCGTCCGCCCCTCCGCCTCTTCGAACGCGCGGCGCTCAGCCTCCCGGACTTTCTCCAGTGCCGGAGACGCCCCCAGAAGGTTCACCGCTTGAGTGCGGAGGACCTCACGGTACCAGACGCCAATGAAGCGGCGGATATCGTCGCCCGTGAACGGCTGGATCTCGTACGTGCGGAACCCCGGGAGTTGGTTGTGCCAGCCGGCCACCCGGCAGGTCACCACGTAGTGATTGTCGGGATAGTCGCCCACCAGGCTCTGAATCTCCTCGACCGCCTGGGCGTGGTGCTCCTCATCCAGAACCTCGTCGAGGCCATCGAGAAGGACGAGACAGCCCCCTCTCTTCAGCCAGCGCTCCGGATAGCCGACCGGGATTCGGCGGACCGGTGAAGACTTCGCCAGCAAGCCGACCAACGACTCGAACCCCGGGCTCCCGAGTTCACGAAGCCGGGCAACCAGGGGGAAGGGACGGTCCAGACGGTCGTAGAGAGCGTGCCGCACGGCACCGGTGAAGACGAGAACCAGGTAGTCGAGCAACGTCGTCTTGCCGGCCCCGGGTCTGCCCAGGATCACCAAGCGTTTCTCCTCGGGTGTGAAGATCTCGCTCCACGCGAAGCGCGGGCCGTCTTCGCCCTTGGCGGCGGCTACCCGCAGAGAGACGTAGACTTCTTGCAACCTCGGCGGATGGAGATCGGTCGAGTTGTAGACGCCGATCAGCTTCAGCCACCGGTGACGGTTGACCAGCGCTTCCCGGTAGCGCTTGCGGAAGCACCAGCCGAGGCCGGCGAAAGAGGTCTCAATCCTGTCAGAGAGTTTCTTGCCGAGGGCTTTGATCAGATCGGACAGGAGCAGAGTCACAATGAACATCAAGATGCCGACGAGAATCTTGTCCCCGTTCTGCTCCCAAAAACCGGAAGGTGGTGCCGCGGGGACGACCTGAAGGACGACAAAAAGTACGTTCATGGGCAGCTCGCGAAAGCTATAAGGCCCTCTGTGGACATTGATTCCTCCCGGCTGATGTTCAGGGGTGACCCTCGAATTATACGTACACCTCCTTGCATTGCAGAGAGCGGCCCTTCCTGGGCTCACCAAGCCGGGCGCGGAATCTGCCGGCCTTCCTTGATCTTCGGGTAGACTTTCCGCCACGGAAAACACCTAGGACGCCCCGGGAGGTGCAGGATGTCGAAGGGTATGAAACGGCTCTTTGCCGCCGTTCCGATGCTCGCCCTCTCGGCGCTCGCGCCGAGTCGTGCCGCGACGCGGTCCTCCATCGACAGTTTGATGGAGGAACTCTCCGCCGTTCGCAGGTTCACCGAAGCCGCGGTTTCACCGGACGGCACCCGCGTGGCCTGGGTCGAGTCGCTCGCCATCTCTGTAACGGATCTGGGCCCCCCCGCCGCTCCGCCATGGCGGATGACCAAAGACACCAGCGCCGGACCCTACGTCGAGCGCGACATCGCCTGGTCGCCGGACGGCAGCCGGCTCGCCTTCCTGTCGGACTGGGAGAAGGCCGGCCAGCTCCAACTCTACGTCGTGGCGGCTGGCGGAGGCGCCGCGAGGAAGCTGACGAGTCTCGCCGGCGCCGTGGCCCAGCCGCGGTGGTCCCCCGACGGCACGGCGATCGCGCTCCTCGTCATCGACGGCTCCGCGCGCGCCGCCGGTCCCCTCGAGCCCGGAGCCGCAAAGATCGGCGTCATCGAAGAGCAGGTACTCGAACAGCGGATCACCCTGGTCGACGTGGCCTCGGGCGGCGCGCGGCCCCTCTCCCCGGCCGACCTCTACGTCTACGAGTACGACTGGTCCCCCGATGGCAGGAGCTTCGCGGCCACCGCCGCCCATGGCTCCGGGGACAACAACTGGTACGTCGCGGAGTCGCGGCCGCCTCGGGCGAAGCGCGGTCCATCCTCAAACCCTCCCTCCTCAAACCGTCCCTGCAGATCGCCGCCCCCCGCTGGTCGCCGGACGGCAAGACGGTCGCCTTCATCGGCGGGCTGATGAGCGACGAGCCGATTACGGGAGGGGACGTCTTCACCGTGCCGGCCACGGGCGGCGAGCCGCGCAACCTGACTCCGGATCTCAAGGCCTCGGCGAGCTGGCTGACCTGGCTGCCTTCCCAGGAGATCCTCTTCGCCGAGTTCGTCGACGGCGGCAGCGGCATCGCCCGCCTGGATCCGGCGAGCGGGCGGGTGACGACCCTGTGGACGGGACCGGAAAGCATCTTTGCCTACGGTGGCCCCTTTCGGCTGAACCTCTCGTCGAGCCGAGATGGACGGGTCACCGCCCTGGTCCGCCACTCCTTCGCGAACCCGCCGGAGGTGTGGGCCGGCGCCATCGGAGCCTGGAAGCCGCTGACGAAAGCCAACGCGGACGTCCGGCCGGCGTGGGGCGAAGCCCGGAGCCTGCACTGGCCGAGCGATGGCAGGATGGTCCAGGGCTGGCTCCTGTATCCCCACGATTACGAGCGGGGCGCGCGCTACCCGCTGGTGGTCTCCGTGCACGGCGGCCCGGCCTGGGCGAAAAACTCCGGCTGGCCTCAGCCGTCCTTCGACGCGATCCTGATGGCCAGCCAGGGGTACTTCGTGCTCTTCCCCAACGCCCGCGGCAGCCTGGGATGGGGAGAAGCCTTCACGCGGGCCAACGTCAAGGACTTCGGGCACGGCGACCTGCGGGACATCCTGGGCGGAGTCGACGAGGTCCTGAAGACGCTGCCGGTCGATCCCGAGCGCGTCGGCATCGCCGGCTGGAGCTATGGCGGCTACATGGCGATGTGGGCGGTGACCCAGACCGGCCGCTTCCGTGCCGCGGTCGCCGGAGCCGGCATCGCGAACTGGCAGAGCTACTACGGGCAGAACGGCATCGACCAGTGGATGATCCCGTACTTCGGCGCCTCGGTGTACGACGACCCCGAGGTCTACGCCAGGAGCTCGCCGATCACCTTCATCAAGCAGGTCAAGACGCCGACGCTCATCCTGGTCGGAGAGCGGGACATCGAGTGCCCGATCTCACAGTCCTACGAGTTCTGGCACGCCCTGAAGACCTTCGGAGTCCCGACGCAGCTCGTGGTCTACCCCGGCGAGGGGCACGTGTTCCGGCAGCCCGACCACCGCAACGACAGCATCCGGCGCGCCGTTGCCTGGTACGACCAGCACCTCAGGCGTCCATAGGACGCCTGAGGTGGCGGAGGCTGAAACGTCAGCCTACGATGGTGTATCCCTGCTTGTCGTAACGGATCTCCCCCTCGGGCTCGGCGCCATAGGGTGGGATCGGCACGCAAGGCTCGGAGACCGGCTGGCTCAAGCCGGGCACCGGACCAGGATTCGCCTTGCCGCACTGCTGGCGGAAGATATCCGCCTGAGCCTGCAATTCTGCTCGGGTTGGCGGCATTTCGTTCTCTGGGCGCATTGGGGGTACGAGCGGGATCCCGCTCCTCCTTAATTGATCGATGACCAGACAGGCGACAGTTCGGCCGAGCCTGTTGCCCTGTTCGTGATCCGAGCGCCAGTGGACACCCGCCCACAGCCGCGCCAGGCCGATGTTGTCCGCGAGAAAATCGAGCTCCCGCCGATAATCGGGAAAGAAGAAGCTCAGCAACTCGCTGGCGGCGCCGGAGTAGGTGCTGTGCCCCGAGGGATAGGCCGGATGCCGCGGGGTTCCCGGAAATTGGCCCGGCCGCCTCTGGCTGCTGCTGCCTGTGCCCGTGCTGTTGGCAGGAAAGTCAAAGAGCACGTCGAGGGCATGGTCCGCCTCCACGGGCCGCTGACGGCGGGCCACGTCGGTGCGCGGACTCAGCCATTTGTAATACCAGGCCGCGGACAAGGCGCTGAGAATCGTGACGTCGAGAGCGGCCCATACCAGGGCCTGTCTTGGGGGAGACCAGTTCGTATCACGAATCATGTAGTTCAGCGCCTGCCGGTGCGCGAGCCCCGGAGTCTCATTCTCGAAGTAGCGGGCCAGCTCGGCGCCAATCAGGATCACGGGGAAGGCATCTCCCCGCGCCGTGTTGACAGACGCTCCCAGGGGCACCGGCCGCAATTGCAGGAAAAGGCTGATGGGAAGCCGCTCCCGGCCAGGCCGGGTGCTGACGAGTTGCGTCGGATCTTCGCGCCGTGCCGCGAGATCCCGGAGCTCCTGAAGCTCGGCCTTGATCGTTTTTTGGTCGTGCGGATAGGGCGGAAAGAAGCGCGGATTGTTTTTATCATCAGTGACCGCGATAAGATCTTCCACACTGACGGGGCAAGGCCGTGGACAATGATTCCAGTAGCTTGCTTCCGGCTCGACTTGGGGTCCCTTCAACTTGTATTCGTCTGCCATGTTCCCTCCCCAAAGGTTTGCTTTCGACTCGGCCCTGGATGACCGAAAGATCGACCCTTCAAGGTTAAAGATAGGGAGGGATAATGGTCAAAGAGTTCTATGCAACCGGCATCAATTGCCTATATGCAAGCGCCCGGCTCACTTCGGGCCCGTCGGCATTAAACCCAACTGTGCCAGGAGATCCATCTGGTCGAAGCTCGCAAGATCTGTCTGAGGATGGTGGCCTCCGGCGGGAAGTGGTTAAGCCGCGTTTTCCCACTGATATGCAGGAGAGGGGCTGGGGTTATAAAGGTCAATCCTCGAAATTCTTTTCCTCGTGATCGACGCCGTGCCGTTTCAACAACGCCACGAATTCCTCTTGGAATGACATCTTCCGATGGTGCTCCTCCTGGTTGAGGATGTATCTCCGAACCTCGGGAATCATGGAGGCGCTCACCGTGAAGGCTCCGTAGCCCGGCTGCCAGGCAAAGCCGTCCCGGCTCTCAGGTAGCTCGTTCGCCCATTTCGAAGAGTTCGTCTTGATCAGTTGCAGCATCTTGGCGACCGAGACCGTCGTTCCCCATCCCGCCAGAAGATGGACGTGATCCGGCATGCCGCCAGCGGTCAGGAGCACGCCGCCGTGCCCTCGAAGAATGCCGCCCATGTATCCGTAGAGCGTGTCGCGGAGGGCGTCCGTGATCAGGGGAACGCGGTTTTTGGTACTGAAAACAAGGTGGTAGTTGAGCTTCGAGTAGGTGTCTCGCATAGTTTGGCCGCCTATGGACGCGGTGAATGGGATATCGACGGGTTCTCGAAAATCGTAACCGAAAATTGCGCGATCCCGCAACCGCCTGAACACGGACGGGAGTCCTGCCGCCCCTGCGGGGCTTCCTGAGGTTGGGGTTCCAAGGTCCCCGGGCCTCACGGCCCGGGCTAATGCCGGTCGCCCCTGCGGGGCTGGTGCAGTCGACCGGAGTTGCCGATCAAGTAGGGATTCTTCAACGGAACCTTCTCACCGCCAAGGTAGATCTTCGCAGGAGGCCCGGCATGCCGGGTCCGTCGGAGGTCACAAAACAAAGCTCTCCAGCGACTCACCAAAACGCTGAGGTTGCGAAACAGGGGCCTCCAGCGATTCACCGGGACGCCCAGCCTTGCGAAACAGGCTCCATCCCTCGATAAATCAGCCCCGCAGGGGCGGCCGGCATTAGCCCGGGATGTAAATCCCGGGACCCGGTACATCCTCAATCTTGCGAAGTCCCGCAGGGACGGCAGGAGTTCGTCTACGATTGAGCTGAGTTCCTCACAAGAGCCGGACCTATCTGGAAAATCGGGGGACCAGATCACATCGTTCGGCGGGCAGCCAAGAGGTTCTCGTGCATCGAGATCAAGGCTCGCCACCCAGGCAGCCAAGTAGGCATCGAGGCGATCATGCTGCCTGCCGTGACCAATCTGGGCAAGAGCATCAGGAGTCGGAGGGGTCGGCCAGCCGGTGTACCGAGAAACGGCCGCGAGTTGAGCTTCGATACCTCCCTCCCGACTCTTGTGGACCCCACCGACTCTCAGTAGCGCGACGGTGGCTTGAGGAAAGACTTCCAAGCACTCCCACTCCAACCGTAGCCGCCGGAACAATTCAAAACCGACAAGCATCCAAAGCTGATTTGCGTGCGGCATCCGAGAAACAGGACGCCCTCTGCCAGGTGCGTTTCTACCTTGGACCGGATCATCTGGAACTGCTGCACTCCGGGCGTGGTGAAGCAATGGATTCGGTGACCATCCAATACACGTTCCGCCTCTCGCCGGGCGACATCATCCGGTCTTGGATCGCTTGGTGCGTCGATCCCCACGCGTACGATCGAGACGCCGCAATGATTCTCTACAGCTCGGAGGTATTGGACGGTCTCCTCGGCAAATCCAGCAAGAACAGCCGAATCGAGAGTCTTTACGTTGCCTTGACCGCGCGGGGGAAGTGGCGCGTCGGCTGTTCGTAGCAACAGAGGCTCCAAACGGCCATTACGGTGCACGCAGACCACGACGGGAAGCGGCTTGCGCTTGGCGAAGGCGAGATCGATGCCGACGTAGGCTTCTGGGGGGTTGTTCATGCTACTGAATTATAAATCCTCTTGTACTTCTTTCCGTTGGCACAGGCTCGCACTCGGACGGTGGGTCCTGCCGCCCCTGCGGGGCTTCCTGAGGTTGGGATTCCACGGTTCCCGGGCCTCACGGCCCGGGCTAATACCGGTTGCCCCTGCGGGGCTGGGGAAGTCGGCCGGAGTTGCCGGTCAGTGGGATTCTTTAACTGAACCCTCTCACCGCCGAGGTAGACCTTCGCAGGAGGCCCGGCATGCCGGAGATCATAAACAAGCCTCCAGCGATTCACCAAAACGCCCAAGTTTGCGAGACAAGGTCCTCCAGCGACTCACCAAAACGCTGAGGTTGCGAAACAGGGGCCTCCAGCGATTCACCGGGACGCCCAGCCTTGCGAAACAGGCTCCATCCCTCGATAAACCAGCCCCGCAGTGAACTTCCCCCGGTTCCACGGACGCCGAGTTAAGAGTACACGGCTGGGGTTGGTACCACCCCCAGCCCATTTGACTCAAGATTACGCTCTTTTTGCGCCTTCTCAAACTGCGCTGGGCTTCGGTAT